>Ga0075347_1000001_pt1 | contig 463147 bp, 387 predicted proteins | sample RushSE_CattailNL_5_FD_120084 | JGI IMG/M metagenome (GOLD analysis project Ga0075347, IMG submission 120084) | Natural and restored wetland microbial communities from the San Francisco Bay, California, USA, that impact long-term carbon... | ecosystem: Environmental > Terrestrial > Soil >...
CACCGGCGCACCGGTCTATCCCATGGAGTTCGGGCCCGAGGTCGCATTCGGCCGAACCCTCGCCGACGCGCTGCCCAGCCAGAACATCATGATCGTCAAGCACACGGTCGGCGGTACAAACCTTTACAGCCAGTGGGGTAGCGGAGGCTCTGTCTACTCGGGTTTCTTAACCACCGCCAATGCAGCGATCAACAAGGTCATCGCCAACGGCGACACCCCTGTGCTCATGGGCATGATCTGGGTGCAGGGTGAGGCCGACACAGGCAGCGAAAGCGCCAACTACGGCACGAACCTGGCCGACCTGATCGCGCGGGTTCGAGCTGACCTTTTCGGCGGGGCCCTGGCACCGTTCGTCTTCAACCAGCTCTCGGACAACCAGTACAGTTCGCTGGGCTCGGGCGTCATCAACGTTCGCAACGGGCAGCAGTGGGTGAGCCAGAATGTCGCCAACACCGCGATGGTGGTGACCGACGGGGCCGAGTTCTCGACGAACCCCGCCAACATCATTCACTTTAACGCCGGTGGTCAGATTGCGCTGGGCACCGCACTGGGCAACGAGATGATCGCGCTCGTGCCCGAGCCCGCGTCCCTTGTTTTCCTTAGCCTCGGCGGCCTGCTGATCACGCGGCGTCGGCGCAACACTTAGCTCGCTATCTCCCTCAAGTGGCTGCCCGCCTCGAAAGAGGCAGGCAGCCTTTCGATCCGACCCCTCTAACCTGAAAGTGTGGTCCCCATGCGCAAGGCTTTCACGCTCATCGAACTCCTGGTCGTCATCTCCATCATTGCAATTCTGATCGCGATCCTGCTGCCAGTACTTAGCCGCTCTCAAGAATCCGCCCGCAGGATTCAGTGCGGCAGCAACCAGCGGCAGACCCTGATCGCGGCAGCAACTTACGCGGCGGACGAGAACGGCATGCTCCCCGAGCTCAAACGCTATGACGGGAACATCATGTGGATGTACGAGAAGGCCTTTGAGTACCTCGCGATTGGCGATGTCCTGTCCACTGATGTCGCGCCCAACGCTAACACCCTGGTCCCCGAGCGATACCTGCACCTCTACTGCCCGAACATGCTTGGCCTGTGGAGCCGTGTTGTGAATACCGCCCAAGATGGCGTCGCGGTGCGTGCAGGGTATTTGTTCATGATGGGCAGGCGTGACAATCCTGCTACCACCGCGACGAACGAGTCCCATTACGCCCGCAACGACACGACCACGCCCGCCTCGCTGGCCTGGCGTTCAACCCTGAAAATCGATCGGCCCGAGCCAACAACCATTCTCAACGGCGACCCGGTCACGGGAACCGGCTTTGAGGACGAAGGCCTGCTTTTGACCGACGTCAATATCCGAGGCGCAACCGTCCCTAATAACGTGACCGCTCCCCACGGACCTCGGGGCGAAGTCGAGACACCCAACTCCACCGGCTTGATGCCGGCCGACATCGGCGGCGAAGGCGGAAACAGCGGCTTTGTCGACGGCTCGGTCGCCTGGAAGCCGCTCATTGAAGCCAATCCACACCGTGGATATCAAGGCACTCTCAAATTCATGTGCTTCTGGTAATCCCAACCCCTACTGAATCGATACAGAAGATGCCTTCACCTCGCGCTTTGCGTTGTGAAGGCATTTTTTGCATAGCTAGGTTTTCTAGGAACTCTGCCGCAAACGCTTTGAACATTGACAAGCTAAAGCGTAATCAAAGCGATCATTTCCAGGTCAAGCCTTCGTGCAGCGTATTGAGATTGTCGCAGCCTTCGGGCGTGACGATGACCATGTCCTCGACGCGGACGCCGCCGAGTTGTTCGTTGTAGAGCGCGGGCTCGATGGTGAGTGCGTCGCCGACAATGAGCTTAGGGCCCTTGAGGTCCAGCAGCGGCGGCTCGTGGACTTCCAGGCCGATGCCGTGGCCGGTACCGTGGGGCATCGTGGTCGGTTTCTCTTGTGTCGGGAAGCCCATGGCGTAGCCGTGCTTTTGCAAGCAGGCGATGGTGGCGCGGTGAACATCTTCGCCGGTGACGCCGGGCCCGGTTGCTGCGGTGGCGGCGGCTTTAGCATCGCGGACGGCGGCGTGCATCAATTTAACTTCGTCGGCGATGTCGCCGTGGACAACGGTGCGGGTACAGTCGCCGTTGTACTTGGTCTCACGGTTCTGCGGGAAGATATCGATGATCACGGGCTGGCCGGTGCGGATCACCCCGCTGCCGAGGTTGTGGCAGTCTGCGCCCTCGGTCCCTGCGGCGATGATCGATCTTGGGTTCACGTAGCCCTGCTGGAGCAGGAAGCTGTCAATGGCGTAGCGGACGCGCTCGGCGGTGAGTTCGCTGCCCTCGTGCTGGAGGACGCCTTGCCTGTCCGCAGATGCGCGGGCGACCATGTTGCAGGCCAGCTCGACCGCACGCTCGGTCATCGCCTGCGCTTCGCGCAGCCACTGGACCTCCATCGCGTCTTTCGCACGGCGGTCGGCGACGCCCAGGCTCGGGTCATACTCGACGATCAATCCGCATCGGATCAGGTGGTCGGTATAGATCAGCGGCAGCGAGCGATCGGCGATGACGCGGTTGCAGCCGGCACGCACGACGGCCTGTGCGAGGGCCTGGGCGGTTGCGGTTTCACGGTCGCCGGAGAGCCCTTCGGCGGGCGCGAAATCGGCCGGGCAGGCGACCGTGTCGGCGCGGGCGTGCTGGCGGGCACGGTGCATCTCGATGTCACGGAGGATGAGCAGCCGGTGCATGTTTTGCGGTCTGTTCTGCGATCTGTCCGCCCCGAGTGTGACGCAGTACGCCGCGGGATCTCCTACGCTGAAACGTATCGCGTGATAGAGCGAGCGGTTGGTGGCGGGGATGCCGGCGAGGACGACAGCGGTGCAGGGGTCGGGTGGAATCATGGGCATGAAGACACTTGCCTTTCGGCCGAGGGCTGCTTAGCGGAGAACATTATGACAAGGCGGCGAAAGGCTGCTGGGCGGTACTCTTGCGAAGATGCGGAATTCGGGCGGGGTGTCTATGATGCTGGGCTTGCTTAAGAGGTGTGACCCAAAATGCGTGACCAGAGTGTAATCATTGTTGGCGGAGGCGTGATCGGCGCGTGCAGCGCGTACTACCTGCGTAAGCGTGGATGGACGGTGACGATCGTAGAGCGTGATCGGTTCGGGGCGGCCTGCTCGCACGGCAACTGCGGCCTGATCTCTCCCAGCCACGCGCTGCCGCTGGCGATGCCCGGCGCTGTAGCCAAGACGCTGCCGATGATGTTCAAGCGTGATGCGCCGTTCCGTGTGGCGCCACGCTTTGACCCGGGGCTGTGGTCGTGGCTGATCAAGTTCGCGATGCGCTGCAAGGAAGCGCCGATGCTACTGTCCGCCGCGGGCCGGCACGCGCTGCTGCAGTCGTCGGTGACGGCGTACAGAGAACTGCTCGCGGCCGAGGGGATCGACTGCGAGTGGCAAGACCAGGGCGCCTACTTCATCTATCGCTCGCAGGCGGGGATGGACAGCTACATCCAGACGGACAAGTGGCTTCAGCAGTTCGGCCTGGGTGCCGAGCGCGTCAGCGGGCAGGACCTTGAGTCGCGTCAGCCGGCGCTGTTGCCGGGCATCGTGGCGGGCGCATGGTTTTACAAGATCGACGCGCACCTGCGTCCGGACAAGCTGATGACGGGCCTGCGCGGCGTGCTTGAGCGCATGGGGGTCAAGATCATTGAGGGCACGTCGATCGACGGCTTCGCGACCCAGGGCGGGATGGCGAAGGCGCTCAAGACCACGGCCGGGGACATGCACGCGGACCAGTACCTGCTGGCCTTGGGCGCCTGGACCCCGAAGTTCAACAGCTGGATCGGCGCGAAGATCCCGATCCAGCCGGGCAAGGGGTATTCGATCACGTACCCGCGGCCGGCGAGCTGCCCGACATCGCCGCTGGTATTCATGGAGCAGAAGGTGGTCGCTACGCCGTTCATCACCGGCTACCGGCTGGGCTCGACGATGGAGTTTGCCGGCTACGACGCAACGATCAACCGCACCCGGCTCGATGCGCTGAAACGCGGCGCGAGCCTTTATCTCAAGCAGCCATATTGTGAGCCGCAGGAAGAGGAGTGGTTCGGTTGGCGTCCGATGACGTACGACGGTAAGCCGGTGATCGACCGAAGCCCGTCGATGAAAAACGTCACGGTCGCGGCGGGACACAACATGCTCGGCCTCTCGATGGGCTCAGCGACGGGCAAGCTCGTGGACGAGCTGATGAGCGGCGAGAAGCCGCACATCGATCTCAGGCAGTTCTCGATCGATCGGTTTTAAACCGACATGGAGATTCGGCAATCCTTGCTATAGCTTTGCGATGAGGTAGTGCACCGCTTCATCGATCGAGCAGTGGCTCACGTCGAAGACGACGTCGGCCACCGCGCGGTAGACCGGGTCGCGCTTCGCAAGAACGCCTGCCACCTCGGCGACCGGGTCGCTGCCTGGGGTCAGCGCAGGACGCTGGCTGGCCGTTGCAAGGTCGCTGCCAAGGCGCTGCGCGAGGACCTCGGGGGCGCAGCTGAGATAGATGCGTCGGACCTTTTCAGCAGACTCGATCGCGGCTCGGCCGGCTTCGTGCGTGAGGATCCCCCCGCCGGTGGCGATGACCTGCTCGTCCTTCTGCAGCAGCTCGGCGATGACCGCGGCCTCGGCCTGTCGGAAGGCGGGTTCGCCGTGCTCCTGCCAGATCTCTGCGATCGCCTGATCGTTGAATCGCTTGCGGACCTGCTGGTCGGTATCGACGAAGTCTTTCCAGAGCTGGGCGGCGAGTTTTTTGCCGATGGACGTCTTGCCGGACGCGCGGTAGCCGAGGAGGATCACATTCATGCTGAGGATTCTATCGGCATGTAGGATGTGGCAATGAAGCACGACCCGGCCCAGGAGCATCTCGATCGCTTGCGTAAGAGCCGATCGCTGCCCAGCCCCGATCTATCGCTGGGTTTTCTGTCGGACCAGTTCAAGCGTGAGGTGGCCAGGCCGTATCAGCAACTCGGCGATCTCTCGGCACTCTGGCGGGAGCTGCTGCCCGCGTCGCTGGTCGAGCGGTCGCGGCTGGCGGGCCTTAGCCGTGGCGTTTTGCATGTCGACGTGGACAACCCGGCGGCGCACTACGAGATCGACCGGCTTCTGCGCGGCGGGCTTCTCAAACAGCTCATCACTTCACACAAGGGCCCGGCGCTGCGCAAGGTGTCGATCCGTGTTGCGGGCGCAACAGAATCTCAAAGCGTGGACCCCGAGCGTCTGCCTCCGGCCGGCGACAGCGATGAGAAACTCGACCCCTCACGTCAGCCGGCGCGCGGCCGTGAAAACCCTGGCGATCAGGGATAGAACGGCCAGACCCGCGGCGCGATCGACAGCGTAACGATCATCACAAGGATGTTCAGCGGAAGCCCGACGCGCAGGAAATCGACGGCCTTGTACCCGCCGGCATTGGCCACCATCAGGTTGGTCTGATAGGAGCTCGGCGAAGCAAAGCTCGCCGCTGCGGTCATCATCAGCGTGACGACGAACGGCCGGAAGTCGCAGTTGAGCCCGTCATGGCCCGCAACTGAAACAACGACAGGAAACAGCAGGCCCGCGGTAGGCACCGGCCCGATGATCGAAGTAAGAAACATCGCGCACAGATAGACCGTGGCAAGGATCAGGAGCGGCTGATCCGCGGGCAGCAGCTGCACCAGTGCGCCGGCCAACTGCGAGGCAACACCTGTGGTGTACATCGCCTGCCCGAAGCCGATCGCCGACCCCATCATCACCAGCACGCGCCAGTTGATGCTTTGCCTGGCTTCGTAGGTGGTGCAGCAGCCCGTGAGGACCATGACGCCCGCACCGAGTAGCGCCGCGGTGACCAGGTCCATGATGCCCGTGGTCGCCAGCACGACAACGACGCCGAGGACCGCCAGCGCGATGCCGGCTTTCCCGGTTCGGTAGCGCTGAGCCGAGCCCAGCGCGTTGAGGTAATAAAAATCCTGGCGGTTGCGGTGGCGATCGACAAACTGCCGGTCGGCCTCGAGCAGGAGCGTGTCTCCAGCGCGAAGGACGATGTCGCCGATCTTCTTTTCCAGACGCTCGCCGCCACGGTGGACCGCGATGACCACGGCGTTGTAGACCGAGCGGAACCCGCCCTCACGGACGCTCTTACCCACCAGCGGGCTGCGGTCGCTGAGCACCGCCTCGATCAGTTCGAGGTTCGACGGCAGCTTGGCGGACTGGTCGCTGGTCGCGCGGGAAATGCCCTTGGTGTCAGAGAGGTCGAGTATCGAGTCCACTTCGCCTGTGAAAATCAGCACATCGCCCGCATGCAGCGTGGTGTGCGGCGCAACCGCGACGCGACGCTCGCCATCGTGCTCCACGCCGATGAGGTAGCAGCCGGGCAGATGCCGCATCCCCGCTTCTTCAATTGTTTTGCCGTCGATCGGGCTGTCCGCATCGACAACCATTTCGAAGGTGTACTGACGCACATCGCCCGAGGTCCCACGCGCTGCGTGAGTGGGCAAAAGCCATTTGGAGGTCAGCAGGATATAGCCAACACCCACCAGCGCCGCGGGCAGGCCGACCGCCGTGATGGAGAACATCTTGAGCACTTCTCCCTTGACGCTACCGGCAGCTAATGCGCTGGCGTACTCGCCGGAGACGAAGACGTTGGTCGCTGTGCCGATGAGCGAGCAAGAGCCGCCCATGATCGCCGCGTAACTCAGCGGTATAAACAGCTTGCTCGGGCTGATGCCCGTACGCCTGCACCAGTCCGCGACGACGGGCATGAGCATTGCAACGATGGGCGTATTGTTCAGGAATGCGCTGAGCGCCACCACGGGCAACATCATCCGCGCCTGTGCCGCCGGCAGAGTCCGTGGCCGGCCCAGCAGCGGGCGGGTCACCATCGCCATCGCGCCGGTCTGCCGCAGTCCCTCGGCAATCACGTACAGCACACCGATCGTCACCACCGCGCGCGAGCCAAACCCCGCGACCGCTTCCTTGGTCCCCGGGAACCTGCTGGACTCGGAATCAATCCCGAAATACGTCGCAAACGCCCCGAGCCCCATCACCAGGCCCAGGCCCCCCAGCAGCACCGTGTCCGCCCCGCCAAATCCACGCAGGATGGCCACTGCCATCACCGCCAGCAGAACGAGCATTACCCAGCTTTCCCATGTCATTTTTGGCCCTATCCAAAGGCTTAGAAAACGATCGCGGTGCGGATCATATCGGCCCAGCCCTCAAGGGGCGAAACTCAAAATCCGACATTTTGGACCGATAAAGTCATCCCAAAGCCCAATTATCCCCACTCCAAACGTCAAGTACACCAAATATCCGATCGATACCACATAAGACCCCGTGCCTGGAGGCCGTATGGCCAATCCATCGATCAGACTCATCTGCCCCAACCTGCGTTGCCGAGCCCTGCTCGCGGTGCCGACCAATGCGCGCGGGAAAAATGTACTCTGCAGGCAGTGCGGCACAAGGATCCAGGTCCCGACCAACAAAACCCCTGCCAAGGCTTCGAACGAAGAATGACCGGCTTAGGCTGACGGACGCTTTTCAGCGATCGTCGTCATCATCAAGCAGATCTAAGAAGTCGATGTCGTCAAACTCGTCCGAGTCGTCGTTGTCATTGCTCGCCAGCGATTCGAGCGCTGCGATCGGATCGTCGTCCAGATCAATCGTCGGGGTCTGATCGCCCGCATCTTCGATGACTTCAGGAATTTGAATCTCTTCCGAGGCCACCGCCTTGGCGGGTTTGGCGGGTTTCGCTTTGGACGGCTGAGGGGCCGACGAGGCGACTTCTGTTGCGCCGTCCTGTCCGTTGATGATCGTACGCACCGGCTTGATCTGCGCGGGCTGACCGTCCACGACCAGCGTGAAGACGACAGGCCCGATGACCAGTTCATCGCCCGCAGAGAGGTCTGCTTCCTGAACGCGTATGCTGTTATGGTAGGTGCCGTTGCTCGAGCCCAGGTCGCGGACCTTGACCCGGCCCCGGTCGACCGTCAGCTCACAGTGCTGCCGCGACACGCTGGTCAGCGGGATACGCAGGTCGCAGTTCACCTTCCTGCCAATGATGACGCGTTCCTTCACCAAAGGGAAGTCCCGCCGGGTACCATCAGACTTAAACATCGCCAGGACTAAAGTGGACATAATTGGTCCTCGGTACGCCTTTATCACTACGAAAAGAGACTCCCTCTTGCCCGAAAAGTGTACCCCGATGATTGGCCACCGGCAACAGCAGCCCAGCGGCGATGCCGGCGAATCGCCGGGCCTTATGCCCACCCTACACGCAATCCACGCGCTCTATCTCCATCTGCCCTTCTGCTTCCACAAGTGCCATTACTGCGATTTCTACAGCGTCGTCGAGCCCGAGGGCCAGGATGCGCCAAGGCAGCAGGCCTTCACCACCGCGCTCATCCGCGAGCTTACCCAGAGCGCCTCAAACTACCCTCTGGCACCCAAAACTCTTTTTGCAGGCGGCGGAACACCGACCTTTCTCAGGCTTGAGCTCTGGAAGCAGCTACTCGCCTCACTGCAGCGCATGGGCATCCTGCAGCAAAAATACGAACAGGAGTTCACCGTCGAGGCGAACCCCGAAACAGTCACGCCCGAATTAATGTCGATCCTTGCCGAGGGAGGAGTCAATCGTGTGTCGATTGGTGCACAATCGTTCGAAACGTCCTCGCTTCAAGTCCTCGAACGCTGGCACAACCCGGAAAACGTACGAAAATCGGTGCAACGATGCAGGGCCGCTGGCATCAACAACTTCTCCCTCGACCTCATCTTCGCCATCCCAGGCCAAAGCCTCGACATGCTCCGCCGAGATCTCGACGCCCTGCTCGAGCTTGAACCTACCCACCTTTCTACCTACGGCCTGACCTACGAGCCCAACACCCCACTGTCCGCCAAACTCCGCGTCGGACAGGTCAGGCGCATCGACGAAGAACTCGAACGCGACATGTACGAATTGGTCATCGAGACCCTGCAGACGGCCGGCTACGAGCACTACGAGGTCAGCAACTGGGCTAAGAAAAGCGACGAGCGTGACTACCGATGCCAGCACAACCTCGCGTATTGGCGCAACCTCAACTGGCTGGGTGTCGGGCCCGGCGCCGCCTCGCACGTCGCCGGTCACCGCTGGCGCAACAGCCCCAACCTCACGCGCTACCTCCAGGCCGAGGCCAACCCGCCGACCGAGGACCACGAAGAACTCGACGCACGAGGCCGATTCGCCGAGCAGCTCATGCTCGGCCTGCGCCTTCGCGAAGGGATCGACGCCGGCTGGTTCGACAGCCACCCCTGCCTGCGCAAAGACCAGGCCGAGACCGCGCAGGAGTGGGTCCAGCGTGGCTTGATTGAACGCGTCGATGGCCGACTGCGCCTGACGAAAAGAGGCCTTTTCGTCGCGGACTCGGTGATCGTGAAACTTCTGTGATCATACGCGCGACATCGCCGCGCCCGCCCATGCAGTCATCTACTCACCGGCCTTGCGCTGACGCGCCTGTGCTGCACGGCGCTGCTTGCGTGACATCGGTCGGTCGTCACCCTCGCCACTGCCGCCTGAAGACGGCTGCCGCGCGGGAGCCGCCTGCTGGCCCGACGCTGCTGCGGCGGCCGTGGCGCGCTGCGCATCGGGGTCCGGGTGCGTCGCATTCATCCGGCTTCCGTACGTATCACGCAGCTGCACGTTCGGCGTCAGCCTCGCGCGGAACGCCAACTCCGTCACGCGGTCACGCACCATCGACTGCATTTCCTGGTAAGTGCGCGAGCCTTCCTTCTTGTACTCGATCCGTGGGTCGCGCTCGGCGTAGCCACGCAGATTGATCGAGCTCTTGAGCTGGTCCATCTCGTAGAGGTGGTCCTTCCACGCCTGGTCAAGGATTGTGCGCAGCACCTCCTTCTCCAGTGCAGAGAGTTCAGCACGGAACAGCGCGCGGACCTTGCTTTCGATCAGCTCTGCACGAGCCTCCACGCTCTCCTGAGCTAGCGCAACTTCCGCCTCGCTCAGTTCGATAGCGAAACGCTCGGCCATGTAGCTGCGCAGCGCCGGTCCCTGGGTCAGTTCCGAAGCCTTGCTGCTCGCAAGTTCTTCGATCTTGCCGCCGGGCCTGGTCCACGCCTCGATCTGACCACACAGGTACTCTGTGAGGTTCTTGCCGCTGATTTCCTGGATGAAGGTCTGCTGATCGGTGAGGCCGAACCGCTGATTGCACCAGCCAAAGAGCTGGTTCATCGCCCAGTTCTGATCCTGCTGCACACCCTGTTCGAAGATGCCCATGATGAACTGCACGGGGTAGGCGATCTCGCGCTGGGCGTACCGCTGCCGCGCCTCGCTGAGCACCACGTCGATCACGCTTGCCAGACCATTCTTGTCACGCATCAGGTCCGCAATCTTCTGCGGGTCGAGCTTGACCTCGAACTTCTGCTGGGCCCACGACGCGAGTTCCTTCGCGCCAAGCTGCGGATCAAGGTACTTGCCCAGGCCCGACAGGTCGGCGTGCTCGAGTTTCTCCTGGCCCTGCGCAACGATCTCGTTACGCACTTCGTCCACGTTCATATCCTTGAGCCGGTTCTTCGGCAGGTTCGCATTGAACTTGGTCTGCGCCCAGTCGGAGAGCGCGTTAAGGTCCCACTCCTCTCGCGGCAGGTCGTTACTCATGTACTCGCCGAGCGTGACATCGACGATCGTGACCACTTCGTTTTGCGCGGCGTGGCGGATGGTTTTTTCAAGGTTTTCAACGTCGTCCAGGTGCAGCTTGGCCGGGTCGATACTGACGTCCATCTGCTGGCGGGCCCACTCGGCGACCTGCTCACGCGCGTAGTTGCGGTCGAGGTAGGTCGTCGCGGCATCCTCCACCGCCTCGGCGATGTAGTCGAAGATCATCTGATCGATCCCCACGCCCTCGAGCACCTGCTGACGTGTGCCGTAGAAGTCGCTGCGCTGGTACTCCATCACCTCGTCGTACTCGAGCAGGTTCTTACGCCGCTCGTAGTTCATCTGCTCGACCTTGCGCTGAGCACGCTCGACGGCCCGCGAGACCATGCCAGACTCGAGCGCGTCGCCCTCCTTGAAACCGGCCTTGCTCAGCAGCATCAGCGTGCGCTCGCCGGCGAACATCTTCATCAGCGGGTCTTCCAGCGACAGGAAGAATCGAGACGATCCCTTGTCGCCCTGTCGGCCCGATCGGCCACGGAGCTGGTTGTCGATACGCCGCGACTCGTGACGCTCCGTGCCCACGATGTGCAGCCCGCCCATCGCCTCGGTGTGCGGATAGATCGTCAGGCGGTGGAGGTTGTAGATCCCCAGGCGGAGCTGGTCGTAGTCGCCCAGCCGGTCGAGCTGCTCGGCGCACTGCTCGGCGGTCATCGTCACCGCCTTGCCGTCCGCGACAAGCCCGCTGTACTCGCACCAGTAACGCAGCACCGTAGCGCGAGCGTCCTCATCGCTGAGTGCTTCCGCTTCCTTACGCTTCATGCCCGCCTTGGCCTGCGCGAGCTGACGGTAGGCATTGCCGATCAGTTCGCTATCGCTCATCTCGGGCTTTGCGCCAGCGCCCAAGAGGCCACGCTTCTGCCAGTGCGACACCAGATCGGCCCGATCGATCGGGCGCAGCTTGATGTCCGTGCCGCGGCCGGCCATGTTCGTCGCGATCATCACCGAGCCTAGCCGACCGGCATCCTCGACGATGTTGCCTTCGCGCTCGTGCTGCTTGGCGTTGAGCACCTCGTGCTTGATGCCGTACTTGCGCGTGAGCTGCTGGCTGAGCGACTCGCTGGTCTCGACGCTGGTGGTGCCTACCAGCACGGGCCGGCCCAGGTCGTACATGCGTTTGACCTCGTCGAGGATCGACTCCCACTTGTCCTTGGCCGAGGGGAAGATCAGGTCGTTGCGGTCGGTACGCGCGATCGGCCTGTTGGTCGGCACGGCCACGACGTCAAGGCCGTAGATCTCGTGGAACTCGGTCGCCTCGGTGATCGCCGTGCCCGTCATGCCCGCGAGGCGTTTGTAGAGCTTGAAGAAGTTCTGGATCGTGACGGTCGCAAGGGTCTGCGTCTCGTCCTTGATCTTGACCTTCTCCTTGCACTCCACCGCCTGGTGCAGGCCGTCGGACCACTGCCGACCGATCATCATTCGGCCGGTGAACTCGTCGACGATCACGATCTCGCCGTTGTGGACCACGTATTCCTTGTTGACCTGGTACACCGCATGCGCACGCAGCGCGTTCTCCAGGAGGTGCGGGAACTCCATGTTCTGGCCGACGTAGAAAGAGCCGATGCCCGCCTTCTTCTGCGCCTCGGCCACGCCGTCGTGCGTCAGGTGCGCGGCCTTCTTGTCCTTCTCGACCTCGTAGTACTGGATGTGCTGGTCGCGCTGGGCCTCGAGCTCCATCATCTGCGCGGTCAGCGTCTTGATCTGATCACGCATCGGCGGGATCTTGGACTTGTCGCGTGTGTTTCGGATATCCCCCTCGAGCCGCTTGATCTCGACGAGCTTCGCGTTCACCCGGTCGTCTACCTGCTGCCAGGGGCTTTGCATGTGCAGCAGGTGACGCGCCACGTTGTCGGCCAGCTCATAAGGCGGGCGGTTGTCTTCGGCGTACTTGGGGCCGGAGATGATCAGCGGCGTGCGGGCCTCATCGATGAGGATCGAGTCCACTTCGTCGATGATGACAAAGTCGCGACGCTTCTGGACCTGCTCCTCGACACTGCGCTTCATGTTGTCGCGCAGGTAGTCAAAACCCAGCTCGCTGTTGGTCGCGTAGAGCACGTCGCAGAGGTAGGCCTCTTTCTTGAGCGAGTCGGCCATGAAGAACGCGTCGCGGGCCGAGAGCTCCTTCTGGAATAGCGGGTGACCGGGGGTCTTCTGGTACTCGGCGACCTGCTTCTCAAACTCGTGGTGCGGGTGCGTCGCGCCAACGGTCAGGCCCAGCCCAAAGTAGAACGGGAAAACCCAGTCGCGGTCACGCTGCACGAGGTAGTCGTTGACCGTTACCACGTGGCAGCGAAGCGAATCGCAGCAGGCGACGTAGCACGCCAGCGGCGCGACGATTGTCTTGCCTTCGCCTGTGCGCATCTCAGCGATGCGGCCCTCGCCCAGCACCATGCCGCCAATGAGCTGCACGTCGAACGGCCGGCAGCGGAACGGCGGGCGCGACTCGGGGTACAGCGCCTTGATCGCGTTGTAGAGCTCGACCGGGAACTCCACCTGCAGGTAGCCAGGCGCGGGCATGCCGCCCTGCACCGCCTGGGGCGCTAGCGCGTCGGCCTTGGCCTTGACCTCTTCGTACACCCTGGCCATGTCCGGCGAGAGCTTCTGCGTGTCGAACCTGTACGCCGGGTTGAGCACGCTGCGCAGCCCGACAAAACGGTCCATCGCCTCGCGTGCCACGGCCATGACCTCGGGAAGCATCTGCTTGATCGACTCGCCCCCGGCCGTACGCTCACGGAACTCGGTGGTCTTGGCGCGGAGCTCCGCGTCGGTCAGTTTGCTGATTTTGTCTTCTAGCGCGTTAATGGTATTGACGCGCAGGTTGTACTTTTTGATCATCCGGTCATTGCGTGAGCCGAAGACCTTGGAGAATGCTTTGCTGAGCTGATGAACGACCATGTCGGACCTTTTCGGTGGGTGCTGCAACAGACAGCGCGGGTTGCGCTGCGGTGCATGCGTGGGTGTTGATGTGTGTGCGGATGACGATTGCGTGCTGCTACACCTCTGCGGGTGGTAGCGCACTCGATAGGAACGCTGCGTCGGCGGCTTAGAGGGCCGGCGGCGGCAGGTTCAGCAGTGCATCACGCAGGGGGCGGACGGCCGGCGTGGTCGCGTCGGCAAACAGATCGACGGGCGCGGACTGAGTCGAGGCCTGCCAGATCGGGCCGAGCTGGCCATGGGCCGCGTGGGTCTCAAAGCGGTCGGTGAGCTTGCGCGCGGCCTGCTGAATGACGCCGATCAGCTGCTCGATCGTCTCGCGCTGCTGGGCCTGCGCGCGCTGGTCGAACCGAAGGCTCTGACAGTCGGCAGCGCCCGAGGCGCCGATGCAAACCGCCACCGACAGCGCCAGGACGGCGGCCGGCAGCGGGATCGACTTGTAACGGTCGTGACTCACAGGAGCATTATCGACTACCCGGAGCCCCGAGGCAAGGAAGCAAAGTTATCGGCTTTGACTGTTTTTGAGGCTATCAGCCTCGACCTAGCCCATAAAACTCATCCCAAACCGCAGCGCCAGAGCGCCGACCTCGGCCGGGCCGAAGCCGCCACGCCTCGTTAAGGCATCGAGCTCGGTGAAAAACGCTTCGAAAGAATGACCCGGGCTGACCGTCACCAGCATCTTGGCCGTCTCCCCGCTCCGGTTGACGTAGCCGTGCGGGACATTGCGCGGCAACAGGAACCCCTGGCCCGCTATCCCCGTCAGCGACTTGCCCCCGAACATCAGCGAGAGCTCGCCCTCAAGGATGTAAAACATCTCATCCTCGATCGTGTGTGTATGCGGCGGGACTCCTTCGCCGGGCGCTACCGTGATGTGAAACATGAAGTACGCCCCGCCGTTGCTGGTAGAGCTGATCTTGACCTCGACCGGTGAGCCCATGATGTTCATAGGGTGTTCCTGATCTGCAATTAAATATTGAAAACAAGTTCAATAAGCTCAGACGCGACACGCCTCGGCTTCTTACCAGTCCACCGGCATCGGGTCGCCGCCGATCTTCTGCCACAGCCCCTGCCACTGCTCATCATCTGCACGCAGGTCCAGCGCCATCTCGTCCTGAACAAAGCTTTTGAACTGTTGAAGTGTTTGTATCTCGGTCGTTTCGCAGGCCTTGCCCTCGTACCGGCGAACGACGCGGTTAAGCAGCGTCACTCGGCCGGTGGGGGTGTGACGAACAATCAACGCCAGGTTCACGAAAGGGCTCATCGCGCATCCGCTGATCCAAAAGTTAGCCACCTCGACATCCATGGGGTATGCGTTCGCATCATCAAAGACATAGAGATCGCGCCAGCCCTCCGGCGTCAGGTCATACAAACGCCAGCCGTGCTCAGGGTCCGACTTCAATCGCCATGTGCGATCCAAAGCGTGCAATTCCGCGCCGTCACGCAGCGGCAACAAGACGCGCGGCGTGTGGGCACCAAAGCCCGAATCAACCAGATACGTTTGGCCTCTCAGATTCACCAGCACCAATGCATGCAGCCGCGCCGGCGTCGGGCCGGGAGGTCCAAAATAAACCCGCCCCAGCCGAACCCGCGCATCAAACCCCATGGCGCACAGCGCCTGGCACAGCAGCGGGTTGGTTGTAAAGCAGTAACCACCCCGCCGATTCTTCACCAGCCGCTCAAACACCACCGCCGGATCGATCGACACCCCCCGCCCAAGCAGCACATCAAAGTTCTCAAACGCGATCGCACGAAGGTGCGCATCCTGCAGACGCGCAAGCCCCTCGATATTGACAGTCACTGGCTCTGTAAGCCCGACACGCTCTAAGTAGGCCGGAAGATTAAAGGCGATCGTTTCCATCGTGTGACTCCATAGATGAGGCGGACAGGCAAGCGACCGCCTGGAGCGCGGAATCATACATACTTCTATTCGGATTGCTTTTTCGACTTACCCTCACACAAAATCTCGCAAATAAAATAATACCGGCCAATCCCTATTGACCCCACCACCTCAAATCGGCGACGATAGAGCCATGCCTCGATCGCAACCCTACTCCAGGGGCTTCATCGCCGTTTGTATTTTCACAGGCGCGTATCTCGCCGCCGCGGCAGTGACCGCCTGGGTCAAGCAGAGCGCCGAGTTCGCCTTCTACCTCGCGGTCATGCTCGTGCTCGTCTGGGCGCTGACGTCCATCCACCGCCGGGCACATTTCACGCTCGGGCTGCTGTGGTGCCTCTCGCTCTGGGGCGCGATGCACATGGCCGGGGGCCTGGTCCCTGTGCCCGAGGCCTGGCCGATCAACGGCGATTCGCGCGTGCTCTACTCGTGGTGGATGCTCCCGTTCACCTTCGGCCACGACGGCACCGTCGACTACGGGATCAAGTACGACAACGTCACACACGCCTACGGCTTCGGCATCACCGCGTGGGCTTGCTGGCAGGGGCTGTGCACCACGCTGCGCGGCGAAAGAGCTGCGGGGCCTGAGCTAACGCAGCCGATCAGGCCGACGTTCGGAAGACTGACGCTGTGCTTCACCGGGGCGATGGGCTTTGGTGCGCTCAACGAAGTCGTCGAGTTCGTCGCTACCACACTGGGACCAACCAACGTCGGCGGCTACATCAACACCAGCTACGACCTGATCTCCAACGCGGTGGGCTCCCTGATCGCTGTCGCAGTCATCCGCGTGTGGCATCGGCGCGCATGGGGCGATCACACGACAAGCAACTGAGGCGACACAAGAACAATCAAAGCGCTTAGTACGTCTACACGAAGCTGTCTTGCCTCAACGAGCCGCGACCGCCAGGGAGCGGGTTGTCTTTATTAGCACGCCCGTTGCTCGATGCCCGCTCCCTCACGGTCGCGGCTCGTCATGCCTTCGCGTACACGTTCTTAGGTTCCACACCGCAGCACCAAGGGCGCTATCCAGCTCCCGAAGCATTGCTGCCGGGCTTGAGCCTTTTATTCAAGCGGTTGGCCGGCGACTCAACCCACCGATGCATCATGTCCGCAAGCACCAGCGAGATAATGATGCACAGCGCAAATGACATCCATGCCGCGATAGCGCTGCGGTCATTTATCTTCGACAGGCCGTGGAGCACAACCATCCCGACCGTGCCGTGCAGCAGGTAGATGCAGTAGCTGGTCTTGCCCAGGTAAAGCAGCGGTCGCCAGTTCAGGAACACCGCAAAGCGCCCGGACAAACCCACGAGGTAGATCGCGATGGCCGTAGAGAACGTGACCAGGCTTCGCAGTTGATAGTCGACGCCGGCCTCAACCAGCAAGGCCAGCAACCCAAGCACGAAGGGCACGACGACCACGGCCTTGCGGCAAGCGGGCGCAAGGGCATAAAAGCACAGCACGCCCAGGAAAAACGCCCAAGCGCGCCCCGAGAACTTGAAGTTGACTTCGGACTGCCACGACATGTACGACCATACACCCACCGCGACGACCAGCGCCAGGACCATCCCCACCCGTATCCGTCGGCAGACCGTGAGTGACAGCCCGCAGAAGCCCAGCACGCGAGTCACGTAGTGCGCCGCCACCAGCATCAACAGGTACGAGAGATAGAACTGCACCTCCAGGCAAAGCGTCCACGAGATATCCAGGACCGACTTCGCCGGGTAGAAGTAGCTCAGGTTCTGCAGATAAAACATGTTGGAGAGCAGGCCCCGCCACCCGCCATACATCTGGTAATACTCACTGAGCATGGTGGGCCAGAGCATCGCAACCATCAGCAGGAAGAACAGCATCCCACACCAGTAAGGCGGATCGAGCCTGATACTCCTGCGAAGAATAAAGTTCCCCGCATAACGGGCCGTCGCCACCGACCCACGCATCGAGTAGGCGATCACGAACCCGCTGAGGACGAAGAACACCTCGACACCGCTGAACAGGTGCTCCAGCACCGGGTCCGCCCAGGCGGGCAGGCTCGAGGCCAGCTCGTCGTTGAACGGCGATGTCGTCTTCGAGTAGAAATGAAACAGCATCACCGACAGCGCCGCCAGGCCACGCAGGGCATCTAAAAAGTGCAGACGCTGATCGTTCGCAGGCATGTCAGAATCCGATCAACATCGCTACACCAGCCCAAACATCGACCACGAGCCGGGGAGTATAGTGGACAGGCCCAGAAGATAGCACGAGCCGCGACCGTCAGGGAGTGGGCCGTCTTGAAGTCATCTCCATTCGCAGCCCGCCGCCTCACGGTCGTGGCTCGCCAGACTCTTTTACACGTTCCAAGCCCGCAGCAGGTCTGCCTTGGGCTATGGATGAGATTGATGATGTCGATGGGCGTTAGTCGCGACCGCGTCGCGCTGCTGCTCGCAAGCAGCAGCATGACGAAGCCGCCGGGCCACGCGTGGGGGACGAGCGATGAAAATGGTATCCGACACCCTCGGGTTCCCCCGTGAGATTAGGACAATTCAGGATAGCCATGAATTCTCTCTACACAACCTGTGCTCGGGTTGTATACGTCAAATGCATCAAATGGACGTGGCCTGAAAGAGGGATTGTTGATGAAAGCAAAATCATCTCCCTTCTCTTGCGTATTACCTTGACACTTGCGAATATAAATACGCTCGATAAGGCCGAAGCCTACATCAGAATCTACAAGATCTCGAAGTTTGAAGTAAAGCTCATCTAATAGTCTGAAATTTAGTTTGATAGAACCGGGATTGGTATGAGGATATCGAGCCCAGTAGAAATTATAGACTTGCTCTAATCTTTCCTTATAATCACTAGTGATAACTTGTGGATGGATTTGTTCGAAGCTTGCAAATAGTTTATCTATTTTATGGTTGTATTCCTTAGCTATATTTCCTAATTCGGCTGACGAATAGTGTTGTTGGCTTTTGCTAATGCAATCTTGAAGAAGCAAAGTTTTAATAATCTGCTCAAATCCAAGCCAAGTCGATCCACACGATTGCCTGAGAAAAACTGTCATAATCCCGAGTGCCCTTCCTGCAATGAAATGCTCGTCAGCCGAATATAGCCATGCTTGAAGTGGTGAATAGTCAGGCATAAAGTGCTTGCTATAACTTAGAAAGATATTGACTTTTAAGATTAACTTAATTGACAAACATCAATCGGTCTCAGTTGCCGGCCGCCCGCGGAGAGCAGGCTCCAAACCGACAACACCATCATATCGCGGGCGCAGCCGGTCAACTGCAGCCGGTGGTTAGGGCGATTGGGTCACGGCAAGACCTTGTTTTGATGGCCGGTATGCTGCCAACAAGAAAGCCACACCCAAACAAGCTGTATACCAGCCAAAAAGTATTGCGATAAAGAAACTCGAAGCCACACCTAACCAACCAGCGGCATGGCGGATCATTTTGTCCTTCGCGAAGAGCAAGCAGCACGCGGCGACACCTAAAGCAACGGAACCGATAAGCAAAGCTATTCGGATTTCTTCGTCACTCATTGAAGGCGACCTAACAGTTATTCTACGGAATCAGTTCAGATAGCATATTGACATCTATTGCTCATGACGTCAATGATTCCGTTGTCTAATAAATGTATTCGCCGACTGCTGTGCCAGTATTGAGAACCGCGAATACTCAGTGCAGCGGGAACCGCTCGCACAGTTCCAGCACGTCCTTGCGCACACCGGCGATCTTCGCGGCGTCGCCCTTGCTGCGCATCACGCGGTCAACTAACGCGGCGACTTCGGCGATGTCGTTTTCCATCAGGCCGCGCGTCGTCAGGGCCGGGGTGCCCAGGCGCACGCCGGAGGTCTTGAAGGGGCTGCGGGTCTCGTTGGGGACGGTATTCATATTGGCGATGATGCCGGCCTGCTCGAGCCAGAGCGCGGCGTCCTTGCCGGTGAGCTCGGCGTCGACGGGTCGCAGGTCCATGAGGACCAGGTGGTTGTCGGTGCCGTTGGACGCGAGCTTGTAGCCCTTGCTCATCAGTTCGGAGGCCAGTCGCTTGGCGTTCTTGACGATCTGCGCGGCGTAGGTCTTGAACGAGGGCTGGAGCGCTTCACCGAAGGCGATGGCCTTGGCGGCGATGATGTGCATGAGCGGGCCGCCCTGGGTGCCGGGGAACACGGCCTTGTTGAACCTGGTGGCGAGTTCTTCGTCGTCGGTAAGGATCAGGCCGCCGCGCGGGCCGCGCAGGGTCTTGTGGGTCGTGGTGGTGACGACGTGGCAGTGGGGGAACGGCGAGGGGTGGGCGCCGCCGGCGCAGAGGCCTGCGATGTGGGCGATGTCGGCCCAGAGGATCGCGCCGTGGCGGTCGGCGATCTCGCGGAACTTCTTGAAGTCGATGGTGCGCGAGTAGGCGGAGTATCCGCACATGAGGACCTTGGGCTTGTGCTCGGCGCAGACGCGTTCGACGCTGTCGTAGTCGAGGTAGCCCCAGTCCTTGCGTGACTCGTCGGTGACGAGGCTGTAGGTGACGGGCTTGAGCCACTTGCCCGAGACGTTGACGGGGCTGCCGTGGGTGAGGTGCCCGCCGTTGGACAGCTCGATGGCGGCGAAGGTGTCGCCGGGGTTAAAGAGCGCGAACTGGACGGCGAAGTTGGCGCTGGCGCCGGAGTGGGGCTGGACGTTGGCGTACTTGCAGCCGAAGAGATCGGTGACGCGGTCGATGGCGAGCTGTTCGATCTGGTCGTGGAACTCGCAGCCGGAGTAGTAGCGCTTGCCCGGGTAACCCTCGGCGTACTTGTTGGTCAGGCAGGATCCCGCGGCGGCCATGACGGCGGCGGAGGTGTGGTTCTCGCTGGCGATCATCTCGAGGGTGTTCTGCTGGCGCGCGGCCTCCTGCTCGATAAGGGCGGCGATGGCGGGGTCGGCGGCGGCGAGGGTGCTGGCGGGCGAGGTGGTGGTCGTGGTCATGCCTGTCTCCAACGGGCGTTAAGGGCGAGAAGAGTGAGATTCTAGCAGCGTAAGGCGGGGCCTGTGGGCTTGACGTAAGTCTTGTAGCTTTCAGAGTTGGGGCATAAAATGAAGTGGTCCCCTCTCATGTGGTTGCGTATTCTCAGCCCCTGTCCTATCTGGAGTTTTTCGATGCCCCTACCTTCCGACAACGCCGCTTCTGATGACGATCTCCTGGCCAACGCGATCCCGATCCCCAAGGACGACGACGAGTTGGACAGCCTGGAGCAGTTAGACGCCGGCGATCTGAGCGCGGCGGGCATGAGTGCTGAGGAAATGAGCAGCAAGATCACGGCCTTTGGCGTGCGTAAAGCTCACGCCGACCACTGGGACCGCACCCCCAACGTGACCGGATCGGGCGCGATCCACGTCAAGACCTTCGTCACCAAGCTGCGCCTCGACGCCATCGACTTCATGGACCAGCAGGTCAACGAGTGGCTGGACAACCACCCTGAATATGAGGTGAAGTTCGTCACCACGACCATCGGCACCCTGTTCGGCAAGAACAAGGAAGAGGCCCTGTTCATGAATATCTGGGTCTGACGCGAGGCGGATCACGCCCGGGGCGTTAAACTGTCTGGGCCAAGCCTGCAGAGCCTCGAGCGTGGGAGAGCGACGTTGCAAGTTGAACTCAAGACCCTGGGGATCGCGCAAGACGCCGCGTCGGCTTCGCTGTACACCCAAGACCTCGACCGCCAGGCGTGGTTCCGTTTGATCGTGAAGGGTCTGGTCGATGCGTCGGCCTGCCCGGACCGCGTGACGGCCGACCTGGCGCTGTCGCAGCGTGACGCACTAAACCTTCAGCGTAAGCTCACCGAGTCGCACCGCTCGCCGGTGGATCGTCGCATCGAGGGGTACCTGCGCAGGCACCTGGCGGATGTGGCCGAGCCCTCGACCATCGCGCTGCCGGGGCGCACGTTCCGGCTGGACCGCCACGGCCTGGCGCGCAAGCTCTCGCTGCCGGCCAAGGGCGACACGTTCACCAACGCCTATGTGCAATCGACGCGCGTGGCCAACGGGGTGCTGCACAACCCGCGTCACGACCGGCGTACGACGGCGGGCACGTTCCACGTCGCGGAGGGCGGGCTGCCTGTGCCCGCGGGCAAGCGCGCGGTGCCCAAGGCGGTGTTTGCGAACATGCTGCGTGCGGCGATGAGGCCGCCGGACGAGCTGATGCGCCTGCCGTTTGTGGACGGGATCGAGGGCGACGGGCGTACTTGGGTGTCGCTGCTTTTGCGGCCATTGGTGCAGCCGGGCGTGCCGGGGGTGTGCGAGCAGAAGACGATGGAGGTGCGGTTCTTCGTGCCCGGCGCACTGGTGAGTAACCTTGATTTTGTCGAGTCGATTTTTGGTAACGCGGGGGACTCCGACCTGCCGGAGAACGATGCGGCGCTGGATGTGGATGGCTGGAGCGGTCACACGGGCTGCGTGATCCTGGCCCCGCACCTTGAGAATATGACCAAGAAGGAATTGGGCCTGCCGCACATCAGCCAGGCCACCGAAGAACAGAAGCGCGACACGATGTGCTGGGAGCGTGAGGACGAGAAGTACAACAACGGCTCGGCGTTCAAGATCACCTGCCGGACGGACGAGGGCGTGATCGTCACGCTGATCGCGGACAACTACTTTGGCTACTGCAAGAAGGAAGTGAAGACGCAGATCAGCTACGCCGCGAACCTGATGGGCCGATGCGAGGAAGAACACGCCGGCGGCACGATCGCTTACCCCAGCTACAACCTCGGCTACGAGTTCCAGGCCAACTCCAGGCAGTACAACAACCGCACGTTCGCCGACATCGCGCGGGACTACGCCGGCTTCATCGACGTGATGCCCGGTGGCTACGGCATCGACAAGCATTTCCCCGGCATTATCTATGTCCCCGAAGACGCGCTGGCACGCGTCGAGACGCAGACGATCACCTGGCAGCGTGACGGCCAGACGCAGACGCTTCCGCTGCGGCCCGACCGCGTTTACGTCACGCCCTCGGGCTACCGCTTCCGCCTGGACAAGCACCCCGCGGCGCCGAGCTGGCGCCTGGTGGGCACGCTGGGCGAGGGCGCGGTCTGCCACAAGCCCTGCACCGTGTCGGGCGGCGGCAAGAGCGAGATCAGCAAGCCCCTGTCGGACTACATGCTCTACGGGCCGATCTACGTCAACGACATCGAGTTCGACCTCAACCAGTGCCAGGCGATCATCAACGCGCCGTACGAGAACCGCTGGAAGCCCGAGGTCCTCAAGAAGCAGAACTACGACCGCTTCCCCAGCCGACCGATCCTCAGCAACCAGCGCTCGCTGGGCAGCGTCATCAAGCTGCTGACCCCGAGCAAGGAATACAACGACGAGTACAACCGCTGGCTGGACTCGATCCCCAACTACATCTTCGCGATCCTCTTCGCCATCAAGCGCGTGTACAAGCCCGAGTGGGGCGAAGACTGGCGCAGCCACTTCACCGTCGACACCGTCAACGGGTTCCCCGGCCACGAACTCAAGGTCGACAACCGCGCGATCGTCGGGTCCTACCTGCGCGTCGGGTTCGACGACACCGGCGCGTGGCGCACCTTCAAGCTCCGACAGGACTTCATGCCCTGCGAGAAGATCTCGATCGAGGACGACATCACCGCGTCCATCACCGTCCCCGCCACCGGGCTCAAGGGGCTCAACCCGCGCTTCAAGCCCACCAGCGTGAAGTTCGTCGAGAACTGCGAGTTCCGCTTCTTTCAGCGGCCCGACGAGGCGATCCACCGCGGCTTCGATGAAGCCACCGAACGCGACATGGGCGGGCGCGACAACTTCCTGTGCAACTACCAGCCGCTCTCGTCCGAAGAAGCCAAGCATCTCGTCGAGTCGGTCATCGAGTTCGACAAGTTCACTCCGCCGATGCAGGACATCCTGCGCGAGGCGGCGGAGAAAGACGGCGGCTATGTCGTGTCCTCGGCGCACCCGCGCCTTGTCGACGGCAAGCCGACGAAGAACCCCCGCTACCTCCAGACCCGGCCGGACCTGAACGACCCGCTGCTGCCCTACCTCGGCAGGCTGGGCGTGCAGATGTTCCGCGGGCTGCCGCCTCAGACCCCGGCGCTGATGCCGGTCAACGTCGTGCTCACCGGCCGGCGCAACAACCCGCCCGAGCCCGCGGCGGGGATCCGCGGCCTGGCGGTGTACAACCCCATGCACTACCAGCCGCTGCCCGAGCTCTTCATGGAGTTCATCAGCTCGCTGACCGGAAAGAGCCCGTCGACCACCGGCGCAGGCAGCGAGGGCGCGCTGACCAAGCGCCCCTTCAACGCCCTGCGCCCCACCGCCGACCTCAACAACGCGCTGGTCAGCTTCGTGCTCACCAACCTGGCCGGCTACTCCACCAGCGCGGGCTATGTCGGGCCCAATTTCCGCGTCGATCACGACATCTCGCTGCTCATCCCCGAGATCGTCGCACGCATGAGCCCGCACGAGATCGACCCGGCCTACCTCATCGAGCACGGCATGCTCGAGAAGATCGAAGACTTCAGCCACAAGGGCGAGACCATCCTCGCCAGCCGACTGGGCTACCGCATCACACACGCCTTCGTCTCGGCCTACTTCGCTCGCGTGTTCGACAACCCCAACCGCGTCTTCACGCCGCAGATGCTCCGGCCCGAACTGCAATCCATCGACGACTACGCCGACGGCGTCAAGAACATCACCGAGGCACAGAAACGCGTCGCGATGGAGTACTTCGGTTCCGGCGGCATCGACGACGCATGCCCCCCGCTGCGATCGCTTCTGCACATCATGGCCTACGGCGAACACGACGGGCTTACGGCCGAGTCGCCCGAGCTGCGCAGCATGTTCACGCTCGACGCCGTCCTCAATAGCGACTGGTACAACCAGCGGCTCGAAACGCAGCAGCTCCGCGACCAGGTCGCATGCAAACAGCAGATCGCTTATCTCGAAAAGGTCATGGGCGATCCGCAGGTATCACAAGAATTCGAGCATCTTGATCTGCCCGCACGGTTGCAGAAGCTTCGCGATCGGCTTGCGAACACGCAGTCGCCGGGCTACCTCGCCTCGCTGCGCGGAGCGCTGGGCGCCGACCCGCTTGGGGCCTCAATCGGCGCAGACGTATCGGCGATGCAGGCGGCGAAGTAAAAACTATTTACTGCGGCAGCTTGGCCGCGAACTTCGTCGGCTCCGCGTCGAACTTGGCCTTGCACTTCTCGCAACAGAAGCCGATGGTTTTGCCATCGAAGGTGCTGACAAAGCCCGCGTTGATGTCCGCCCCGCTCACCGGGCACTTGTCGTTGACGGGCTGATCCGCGCTGGTGGTGTCGTCGGCTTCGGGCTCTTGCGGCTTCTGCTCGTTCTGCGGCTTGGGCGCTTCGGGGATCGGTCCGAAGACAAAAGCGCCGTCGTGATCCGAGTAGACCTCGGTATTGGGCAGGGCCGCGCGGATCTTCGCGACGCCATCGGCGGTGACGGCGGTGCCGGTGAGATAGAGTTTCTTGAGCGTGGGGTACTTCTTAAGGCCCTCGATGGCGTTGTCGGTAACGCCGGTGCCGAATAGGTTGAGCCACTCGAGCGTCTCGAGCTTGGGCATCGCGCTCAGCCCGGCGTCGGTAATCTTGGTGTCCTTGAGGTTCAGGCGGGTGAGCTTGGGCATCGCAGTCAAGGCGGATGCCGCGGCGTCGTCAAGGGCCGAGCCCTCAAAGGTCAGCGAGGCGACATTGCTTGCGACAGGCTCAATCGTCTTAACATTCTCCGGCGACAGCGTCTTGAGGTACGCGAACTTCACGGTCAAGAGGTCCGCGTCCTGCTCAAGCGAGACCGACTGTGCAATGCCGCCGGCGGAGGCGATCTTGTTTAGTTCTTCCGTGCTGAAAGCCGGCTCGACAACCGCCGCAGGCTCAGGCTTGGGATCGGACTCGGGAACATTGGGCGCTGGTACAGCTACAGCTTCGCTCTCGAGCTTGCCGTCAAACGCCTGGAGCCAGTCGCCCAGCGCCTGGGTCTGCGCCTGCGACATCATGCCGTACTTCTTGGTATTGGTCGGCATGAACTCCTCATGTGAGGGCGGGAGCATCACGCGGCGGTACATCTCGCTGAACTCGGCATCCCCGGGCTGGATGACTTTGCCAGCAACGGCGAACTCGATCGAGTCCAGACGCAGCTTGCCGTTCTGCTTGGTCGGGCCGTGGCAGGCGACACAGTGGTCGTTGAGCGCGGGCTGGATGTTGGCGTTCCAGAAGGCGACCGAACCCTGCGGCGCAGCAGCGTCGCCTGTATTTTCGACAGTGTTAGCCTCGCTGTCGGTGCCCAGGTTCAAGAGGTTGATTGCGGATTTAATGCCCTCGGAGGGCGCTCTTTCGGTGAGAAACTCCGGGCCGTGGGTCATATTGCCGCCCAGGTGCCCGACCAGGGGGAGCGCGGCCATGCAGCCGAGGATGCCCAGGCGTGCCAGGATCAGCGGCCAGCCGCCGGACTTGGGCAGCGCGGGGTCATCGCCCCACTGCTTCGAGACCGCCGCGACTTTCAGCACCGCGCCGATGATCGCAACGACCATCAGCGCCACGCCCAGCCACATGTGCAGCTGCATGGTCTGCGAAGCGCCGTCTTCCGCATCGGCGAACAACACCTGGAACATGCTCAGTGTGCGCTCGCTGGTTGCCGTCTGCTCCGAACCCAGCAGCAGACCCGTGCACACCGCGAGCACCGCCGAGAGTGCGCCGAAGACAAACAGCCAGGCCGCGGCGATGTCGTAGCCGCGCGAACGGCGGAAGATCCCGAGGAACTCGATCGCGAACGCACCGATCAGCAGGCCGATGGGTAGGTGCAGCATGAGCACGTGCGTGCGGCCGAAGAACGCGCCCCAGTTTTTATAAGCAGGCGCGGCGGCCTCTACCGCTTGAGCGACGTCGGCCGCGGGGGCTGATTCAACCGCCTCCACCGTTTCTTGTGCGAAGCCGGGCAACGCCAGCGTGATGAGCAGCAGAACCACTGCGGCCAAAGCCAGGGAGCCGCCCATGCGGGACTTTTCAGAGATCGTCGTAAATGGCATGTTTATCTCGAGTTGGATCGGATTAAGCAGAGAGCGAAGTCCGCTGATACTGACGCCTTCATAGCCCGCATATTACCCGTTTATCTCCTTCGGCTTGCCGGGCAACACTTGATCACAACGCATGGACGCGTGCTACTGCGGTTCCGTGATATCCGCCCCCTCGAATCGAGCGATAGCGGCCTGGGCGTTGTTGCGAAGGCGTAGCAGGGCTTCGTCACCGGGATGCTTTTCCAACTGCTTGTCAATGATGTCGATGAGCTGGGTGAAATGCTGCTCACGCTGGAAGCGGACGACAGTCACGAGTTCGGGGTTCTCCTGCTCCTGGCGCGGGGTCAGCGGGTTATGCGAAGCCAGCTCGAGCAGCGACCGGGCTCTCTCGATCTGATACCGCAGGCGTTCGGGGTTTTCCCTAGCGATACCCTCGAGTAGTTCGACCGAGCGCATCAGGAAGACCTGCCGTTCTTTGAGTCCGAGGTAGGCCGCGTCACGCCGCAGCGCGATCCCCAGGTCAAGTCGCATCGGCTGGGTGAGGCGCATGGCCGGGTCTTCGGCATCGACATCAAAAGGTTCGAGCACCTTGTTGATAATGCTGCTGTAGACGATATGAACATCGGGGTTGGGCCCGTCCCACTCCATGATCTCGCCGATCTTGAGCTTGACCGCCGAGAGTTCGCTGGCCAGCAGCCCGTCCGGGCCGTTGGTCTGATCCTGGAGTTGGATCTGCCAGATGGTCTCAGCCGCGGCGAAGGCGTCCAATGCGGCGGTGAGGTAGGGCCTTGCCTGCTCGGGGCTCTTCGCGATGTCAGCCAATGCAAGATTCATCTCGCCCCGCAGACGAAGGGCCTCTGCCATCGCGCCGGAGAGCTCCTGGTCGGTCACCGCCGATGCGGGGCTTCGCGTCTCGATGAGGTTGTTGATTGTGCCGATCGACAGGTCCAGTTCACGGATGCCGGCAAGATAGTCGCCCTGAAACTGATAGACTCGGGCGAGCACATTCCGTACACGCGCACGCTCATAACGCACCGAGAAGCTGTCGGGCAGATTCTCAAGGAGGTCCAACGCTTCGAGGCCCTGTTTCTTCGCATCCAGCGTCGGCGCGTTCGCGCGATCAGTGGTCGTGGGCGACTGCGATGAGCGGCTGTTCTCGGCGATGGCGAGGTTGGTCTCCGCTAGTCGCCGCAGGGTTACCGCCAGGTCGTAATCCAGGTCCTGATTGAACCCGCGCTCGCCGCGGATGGCCTGGTACTCGGCGACGATGCGGGCGAGGATCTCACGCTGCGGGCCGTATAGCCCAGCGCCGCGGAAGAGGTCTGAGTTGGTCAGTGTGTCGAAGATGTTGGCCAGCGCGCGTAACTGGCTCTTGCGCGCCGCTTGCGCCTCGGTCAGCGCGATCTCAGCCTCGTGCTGCGCCTTGATTGCCTCCACCGCCTTCTTGTCCAATTCACGGAAAAACCAGCCCAGCATCGCCGACAACATCACCACCGCAACCAGTACCGACCCCACAATCGCCTTGCGACGCCGAACCCAGCGCCCGATCAGTTCTCCGGTCGTCGGCGGGCGGATCGGCAGCGGCGCACCGGCCAGATACAAATCGAGATAGTCCGCCAGCTCCTCGGCCGAGTGGATGCGCTTGTCGATCTCTCGCTCGGTGGCACGCGCGACGATCGCCTCGAGGTCGCGGTCAAAGCCCGGGTCGATGTCGCACAGGCGCGGCACATCTTTCTGGTGGATCATCGTCGCCAGCGCACGCTCATCGCCCGCCTCACCAAAGAGCCGCTGACGCGTGACCAGTTCCCAGAGCGTCGCGCCCAGCCCGCGCACGTCCGCCGGCGGGCCGACGTCCAGCACCGCCGAGGCAAGCTGCTCGGGCGCCGCGTATCGCAGCTTGCCCATGAAGCCCGTGCCGATCGACACCGACTGCGACGCCCCGCCGCCCTTGGCCAGGCCGAAGTCCATCAGCACGATGCGCTGGCCGTCGGGCGTGAGCATGAGGTTGCCCGGGCTCACGTCGCGGTGCACCACGCCCTGCTCGTGCACGGTGTGCAGCGCCCGCGCCGCGTCACGGATCAGCTCGACCACGTGGTACACGTAGCGCTGTTTGTCGTACGGCGCTTCGGGCTTGTCCGGCAAATCCGGCAGCGGCAACGGTGGCAGCTGGATCTGATTTTCTTCTTCCTCGATCCGGCGCAGCAGCGGGCTCATCGTCCGCTGGTAGCGCGTCTTGACATCCGCACGCTTGCCCTGGCTGGCCTGACGCAGCGCGGCGGAAAAAGCCGAGCCCTCCAGCGAAGTGATGTCCTGCTCGCTCGCGCTCCTGCTCAGTTCCTTCCACACCTGCTCGAGGTCCGCGCCCGGCACATACTCCATCGTGTAGTACATCTGGCCGTCGGCCAGCGTGCCCGAGTCCAGGAGCTTGACGATGTTGGGGTGGTCACAGTTGCCCAGCACGCGCATCTCGCGGCGGAAACGCGCCAGCGCACGGTCGTTACTCGATAAGTCCCCCGGCAGCGTCTTGAGCGCGACCACACGCCCCAGCGAAGCCTGACGCGCCAGGTACACCACGCCCATGCCACCCCGCCCAAGCTCGGCCAGCAGCTCGTAGTCGCCGAGCATAATCAGCCGAGAGCCGACCAGCCGGCTGTCGCCCATGATCCCCTCGACCGACTCGCTCTCGCTACGGCTGTGCTTCTCGAAGTTGCGCACATCCTCTTCGGTGATATGACGGTCGCTGATCGCAGACAAGATCATCGCCATCGCGCCGGCCATCTCCGCGTCGCGCTCGGTACGACCCGTGGTGTAGCTCAGATACTCCACCTGCCGGCCGCCACGGTCACGGTTTAAGAGCAGCACCTCGTCCGCTACTTCCGACTCTCGGAAACGCATCATCGGGCCCAGACGCATCGGCACCGGCCAGCCCGGCCAGAGCAGCGCCAGGCCCGGGAACGACCCGTAGCGCGGCGCCAGCGAATCGGCGAGCTCCGAATCAAACATCATCGGCGCGCTGCGCTCGCCCTGCAGGCCCACCAGCTCACGCAGCGAGACCTCGAACTTGCCCTCCTCGATCATGCGCATCTCGGTCATGTAGACCAGCCGAGTACCCGGCGGCCCCATCGGCTCGAAGTTGCGCTCGTTGAGCACCTCGTTGACCGCGGGGAACATCAGCGGGCCCATCTCGTTCTCGAAGAACGCATCGAAGCGAGGCCCGCCGTGGCCCACCACGTCGTTGCGGTAGCGCACGAGCTTGTCGAACAGGTCCAGCAGCGTACAGGTCGAGTCGGCAGACAGCTTGCCGTCGGGGCCGTGCTTGATCCGCCGGAACAGCGAGACGATGCCCGGCGAGTCGGCCAGCGTGTGCTTGCGGGTGAGCTGGCGCCAGACCAGGCGCAGCGGGTGCCCGCGGGTCGTCTCCGACTCGCCGTAGTGCCGCGCCAGCTCGCGCATCATGCCGACCCACTGGCCCAGCGAGGGCAGCGCGAGGTGGGCGAGCACCTTGTCCGCCGCCTCGACGTGGGGCCGGCCACGCTTGAGGTCGTCAAGATACGAGCCGATCAGCGGGCAGGTCGAGAGCTTGATCAGCGACTCGAAAATGTAGAAGCAGTTGTCGTGCCGGGTCCGCGTGTCCTTGGCGTTGTGGGCACGCGAGTACAGCTGCGCCAGGGGCAGGGGCAGGCGGAGCAGGTACTCACGTCGGAACGACTGATCCATGTGTCAGGATTCTAGCGTCTAGCGTGTAGGGCCTAGCGTTTAGCGTTAAACCTGGACAATATTCAGCGGGTTGGGCGGGCGAGGCCTCTGCCTAGCCGCGAGTTATCTGACTGAGGCGGCTCGGCAGGAGCCTCGCCCTCCCGTCCCGCTAACGGTTGTCCGGGCTCGACGCTAAACGCTAGGCCCAACACGCTAGACGCTACACTAACCGCATGTCCGAAGTACCCGGCCCCGATCAACCCGACCTCATCGCGCTGGGCGAGACCGGCATCCTCTTTGCCGACCTGTCGGGCTACTCGCAACTCGTCTACCAGTGCGTGGGCGACGAGGCCAAGCTCAGGCGGCTGGGGCTCGCGCTCTTCCGGCTATTTAATGACGCCTCTGCCGACCACCCCGATGTCAGCGTCGAGGGCTACGCCGGCGACGGGTTCCTCGCCCTGGCGCACGGCAACAAGCCCGCCAAGGCCATCTACGACTTCGCAACCACCGTCCACGAACGCTTCGAGCAGGACGTCAAATCGCTGCTGCTGAACCTGGGCTTCCGCGTCAGCGTGTCGCTGCGGACGGGGATGCACGTGGGCAAGGTCTGGCGCATGCCGATGAGAGACGGCGCCTTGGATACCGCGGCAACGATGTCCATCAACCTCTCCGACGCGATCGTCGTCGCCAGCCGGGTCGTCACCGGCCAGACCTGCCGGCGGTTCGGGATGGCGGTGACACGGACCTGCTACAAGCGGCTGATGCTCGCCGGCGGCAAGGACGTGCGCGAGCCCGACGAGGTGATTCAGGACCGCAACCAGTACCCCGAGCCGGTCGAGGTGTACCGCCTGCGTGATGAAGAGCACGCCAAGATCCGTGGCAGGTAACGACCTGTGATTCAATGACGTCTCTAGGGACCGTGATCCGACCCGTACCGATGAAACCCGACGTCTACGATCTTGCGAAGGTGGACCCCCAGCTCGCCGCCGAGTTGGCCAGTGCTGTTCGCGCGGTCGATGCCGAGGAAGGCTCGATCCTGCTGCTGACCCCCTCGGGACAGGCGCTGCGGTTTGCGGTGGCGAGCTCAAGTGCTTCAGCCAAGCTGATCGACACCCAGCAGCCGGTGACGCGCGGGATCGTCGGCCTGGTCGCTTCGTTTCAGCAACCGACCATCAGCAACGAACTGGCCGGCGACCCGCAGCACGACCCCTCCGTTGACCGCAAGGTCGGCAGCAAGACACGCAGCCAGATGGCGGTGCCCCTGTCCGACGCCTATGCCGAGTATGGCGTGGTCACCGCGATCAACGCCCGCCGACCCGAGGGCTTCAGCGACGAACACATGCGCCGCTACCTCGAGGCCGCCAAGGCCATCACCGCCCGGCTCTCAGAACTCGCGGGGGGCCTGGCCCGTGCTTGATCTGCGAAAAGTGCTGGACGAGATGGCGGATCACGATGGCACGGGCGTGCGCATCGCCATCATCGACACCGGCGTCGACGCTGACCACCCACGCGTCGGCGGAAAACTCGTCGAGTCCTACGGCATCCACAGCTTCGAGGACGGCCGAGTCGATATCGAACCCTGCAAACCCCTGGACGTCTGCGGCCACGGCACCGCGGCTGCAGGGCTTGTCCACAGCATCGCGCCCGGGGCAGAGATGATCAGTATCCGCGTGCTCAGTGAAACCCGCGAAGGCTCAAGCGAGGCGCTGGTCTCGGCCCTGCAGTGGGTGGCGGACAAAAAGATCGACATCGTGAATATGAGCCTGTCCACGCTGCGGCTCTCGCTTGCACTGCGCATCGGCCACGCGGTCGATGACCTCTACGCCAAGCACGTGCCATGCGTCTGCGCCAAGGGGTACCAGCAGGAAGGCAAGGACTACCCCACCAGCTTCGGCGCATCGATCGGCGTGACCTACGGCGCGCTCGAACCGGCCGAGGTGCATTATCGCAGCGGAGACCTTGTCGAATTCGTCGCCAGCGGCGTCGACCGCATCGTCGCCTGGCAGAAAGGCTCGACACGCAAGGTCACCGGCTCGAGCTACGCCACCCCCATCGTCTCCGGCCTGATCGCGCGCATGCGCTCGGCAAGACCCGACCTCACCGTCTTCGAGATCAAGACCCTGCTGCGTGCCTACACCCAGCGCTACGCCGAGGGCTGGCGCGCCCAGTGGATGCCCGAGCGTCTGGCGTCTGGCGTCTAGCGTCTAGCGTCTAGCGTTTAGCTTCGAACCCGATCCGTACGAAGCTCTTGTGGAGGGCCATCACGTTTGCCTCGACGCTAGACGCCAGGCCCTAGACGCTAAACGCTACACGATCCCTGATAACGCACACAATATGTCAGCAGTTACTTCAAAAATTTGTTCCGTACGCGTAACACCGCAAAATCACGCCGCGTCCCTTCTCTCCGGCCGACACTGAATTGCCCTGAGGCATCCCCGGCCGGGAAAGGACCGTGCGTCATGACCCGCCTCGCCCACAACCGTTTGTCCCCCTACCGTTTCGACAGCTACCCGCCCAACCCCGACGACATCCGTTTGGCCTGCCCCGTCGTAGCGGGTAATCTTGCAAGGCAATCCTGGGCCCGACCCGATGGCGGGGATGAGGCCGGGAAGAGCCGTAAGCTCGCCCAGCGCGAACTTCGGCTGGCACAGATGCCCCGGCCCCAGAGTCACATGGACAACCTCCCACAGCCCGGCGAAACCCAGGAGCAGTGGTACGCCCGAATTGTCGGCGACTACTACCGCTTTCTCTATGCCACGGCTTTCCCCATCGTCCGCAACGCCGCCGATGCTGAGGACGCCGTCCAAACCGCAATCCTCAACGGCTTCAAGCGGCTGGACGCACTCAACGATGAGCGGGCCATCGTCTCTTGGATGGCGATGATCGTGAGAAACGCGGCGCTGGACGTGGTTCGTAAACGCAAGCGTACCGCCGGGGGCACCGGCGCTGCCGACGCAGAAGAGATCCAGATCGCTGCGGACGAGCCCGAGATGCGATATCAGATGGACGACGACCAGCGGGCGATCCTGTACGCCGCAGTGGCGGAGCTTCCCGAGAGCCAGGCGGCGGTGATCACCCTGCGTCACGTCGAGGGGCTGGAGATCGCCGACCTTGCTGAGCGGCTGAACATCACCGCCAACAACGCCCGAGTGCGCCTGTTCCGCGCTTACGAAAAGCTGCGGGAAAACCCCAGTATCCGCGCAGCGCTCGGGCTGGACGAGCCGCAGTAACTCAGGGCTTTTTAAGGCTGATTCATTGAGAGGACGGCCGTCACAAACCCTACGACCGTTACAAACCCACGCCGGGCAGATCGCCGGGCGGGGAAACCCGAAATCTACGGTTTGTACCTGTAATACGTGTAGTGCACCCGCGTCATATTTGCAGGGCGGAGGATTCGCCCGGAGAAGGCTAACGGATCTTTAACTATGACCGACCAGAACAATAACAGCCTGGCCAGGGAACTGCGGGGAGCCGAGTCGCTTGAAGCGGCTCTGACCCGTATGTTTGCCGCGATGCAGCTACCCCACGGCGCGGCCCAGCGCCTCCTGGCCAAGCTCGAGGGAACGTTCCACGAGTCCCAGCTCACGCTCGACGACGCTGGCCCCTACAGCTTTGAGATGGCCGCCGCTCAGGCCCGCTTTGACGCCAACATGCCCGACCTGCTTGCCGCGGGCCTGGAAGAAGATCAGATCGACGAGTCCGAGTTCGATTCTGAAGAAGAGTAAAAACAAAACCCACTGCCACGCACGGCCGGGGCGAATATCGTCTGGATCCTCCAGAGACGATCTCGCCCCGGTTTTTCTTTGCGCCTGCAAACACGACAGTCCAGTCGCCGACAGACGCTCGAATTGACCTCTTCGCCGGGCCTACGCTCGTCGCGGGCCGGGTAACCGGCAGACTTCTGCAAAACGTTTGAGGGAGGACGTGTCGCCTTTGTTTCGAGAGACGTCCGGCCCCAAGCATACGCGCCAAAAAAGAGGGGTTTTCGCTTCCTAGAACAGGCATGCCTGTTTATAAATCGTTAGCGAATATAACCTTTTGTGGTTATTTTGAAAAATCTTTGTCAATTAAACATAAATATTTACCCACCTCAGGCTATATTGTTCTCATTATCATGTATTAGTTAGACTGTAACGGCTAATACATTTTGTATAACCTGTGCGCTTATTACGTATACTCAAGGCACTTACATCCATCTGGATTGATCTAAGGAAGAAGAGAAAATGATGTCACTCCATATTCGTGCAAGGGCATTTTTCAGTATTGTCGCCTGCGTGCTGTCGATCCAATCCGCCGGCATCAGTCAGGCCGCCGCGATCAACTACGGCGACTTCAGCGACATCCCGCCCGGGTCCGTGATGTACCTTGACGTCACCGAGAGCTCATTCAGCGACCCTGTGCCGCTGTACGGAGCGCCCACGATCATCGGAGACATGCTTGACTTCGACCCCTTCGGCTTCGGTGCAACCGGCTCGGGCAGCATCCCCTACACCGATGTCACCGACGGTCAGCTCAACTTCAGCATGACGACCAGCGGTCCAGGCATTGCAGGCCTGACCCTCTTTGAGAGCGGCGACTACCGCTTCACCGGCAGCGGAACCACCACCACCTCCGTTGGTGCCGCCGCTTCGATCAGCGTTGAAATCACCCACATCAACGGCAATGCCCTGCTGAACTACATCAACGTCTTTGCCTCCGCCAGCGTGGACTACAACATCGTCAGCAACCCGCCCAGCGGCCTGCAGCAGTGGACCCTCCTGTTTAACATCAATTTCGCCAATGCCCTGATTCAGGCCGGGTACAACCCCCAGGTCGACCTGGTCACCGGCGCCGATGTCGCTATCGACAACCAGCTCAGCGCCCTGAGCGAAACGACCTCGACCAGCATCATCGCCAAGAAAAACTTCCAGGTCACCACCACCTACGTCCCCGAGCCGACCTCCCTGGCACTACTTGCCTGTGGTGCAGCCATGATCTTCCGCAGAAACCGGCACTGAAACGCCTCGCAATATCTCGCGTCACTCAATCGCACCCCGGCCCTGCCGGGGTGTTTTTTTCTACTCAAGCGCAGACTACATCTTGCGCACGGGTGTATAAGAGCAATCTGATTCCGCCCTGAATTTGGCCTGCGAGAAGCTCCCATGAAACACGTTGCCCTGCTGTTCCTGTCCCTGATCTGGACCGCATACGCGAACGCCGCGGCCCCGGCCCCACCGCCCAACGTCGTCATCATCTTCACCGACGATCAGGGCTACGGCGACCTCTCGTGCTACGGCAACCCGACGATCCACACGCCCAACCTCGACAAGATGGCCGAGGAAGGTATGAAGCTCACCAACTTTTATGTCGCGTCGCCGGTCTGCTCGCCGTCACGCGCGGCGCTGCTGACCGGGTGCTACCCCAAGCGTGTCGGGATGCACCAGCACGTGATCTTCCCCCAGTACGACTACGGCCTGCACACCGACGAATTGACCATCGCCGACATGCTCAAGGCCAGCGGCTACGCGACGATGGCCGTGGGCAAGTGGCACCTGGGACACCGCCCCGGCCTGATGCCCACCGATCAGGGATTTGATCACTTCTACGGCGTGCCCTACTCCAATGACATGTCCACCTTCCATCGAGGCGCAAAGAGCGACTACAAGTACAACCTCCCGCTGATGCGTGACAACGAAGTGCTCGAGTGGGAGCCGGACCAGCACGAACTGACTCAGCTCTATACCGCCGAGGCGACAAAATTCATTGCAGAAAACAAGGACAGGCCCTTCTTCCTCTACCTGCCGCACTCGATGCCGCACATCCCGATCTATGCGTCCAAAGACTTCGAAGGCAAAAGCAAGCGCGGGCTCTATGGCGACGTCATCGCGGAGATCGACTGGTCCGTCGGTCAGGTGTTCAAGGCCCTGAAAGACAGCGGCGTGGACGAGAACACGATCGTTATCTTCACCTCCGACAACGGGCCCTGGAAACCGCACAAAGAAAACGGCGGTTCGGCCGGACCTCTGCGCGGAGGCAAGGGCACAAATTATGAAGGCGGACAACGCGAGCCCTGCCTCGTGCGCTGGCCCGGGCGTGTCCCCGCCGCATCGGTCTGTGACGAGCTCACGCGTTCAATCGACCTGCTCCCAACGATCGCGGAACTGACCGGCGGAAAACTCTCCGAGAGCAAGATCGACGGCGGATCGATCACCGGGCTACTCACAGGCAGGCCCGACGCCAAGCCCGCAAGCGATGTCTTTCTTTACTACACCAGCCAGGGCGAGCTCGCAGGCATACGCAAGGGCGACATGAAACTCCTCTTCGCTGGCAACGAGGCCAAGGGCGGGCCGTTTCTCTACAACGTAAGCGTCGACATCAGCGAGGAGTGGGACCTGTCGAAGAAACAACCCGCCGTCATTGAACAGCTCAAGGCCTTGGCGATCGAGATGGACGCGGAGATCACCGCAAACGCCCGGCCGGTTCTGCATGTGGATCAGACGCTCTGGCAGTGGCCAGGGGCCAGCCCTGTGGACACCCAGCCTTAGGCGACGGGCCGTAGGTCAGGATCCGTTCTAGCAGGCTGCTGCAAAGTCTTTTGGGAGGGCGAGGCTCCTGCCGAGCCGTGAACGAAAGGGCGTTTGCGGCTCGGCAGGAGCCTCGCCCTCCCGTTCATTGGCTCGGTGCTGCGGGATTGTGAGGTTTTGCAGCAGCCTGCTAAGGCTATTTAAAGCCTGAACTTGAGTTCAGCCGATCGTTTTTGGAGGCCTTAAAACCAACCTTTAGTCGTTATTGCTGCTTAACGGTGCGTGAATTAGTATTTTCCGCGGGTCTCTGTGGCCCACCCCGATCAGACCCTACCCCGTGACCAGGAGGAATTAGATGCAGACTACTCTCAAGGCCATCACAACCGCGGCCATGCTCAGCGCGATTGGCGTACCCGCCCTTGGCTACACCTACACCAACCTTGGCAACGCCGGCGGCTGGGACAACATCAACGGCAGTTCAACGGTCACCGCCGTGATTGATTCGGGCAACTACACCGTGGATACCGACTCCGCCTCTGCCAACACCGCGCTTCTCAATGCCTTCGGGACATGGGACGCGGTCGCCACCGCCACGAAGCTCAACTTCAGCTACAAGGCTGACCTGGGCGGCAACTACGACCTCTTCGATACCTACCCCTACTACGACACCGCGTCCAATTACACCTATTCCAACATTACCATCGGTGGCTGGAAAGACTCGGCTTGGTTTAGCAGCAACTTCGGCTCGAGCGTCCTCGCCGTCACGATCACCGGAACCTACAACGGCATCTGGGCCTCTGACATGTTCTTCAACGAAGGATACACCTGGACCACCACCGGCAGCGGCGGCTACGACATCGAAACGGTCGCGTTGCATGAACTGGGCCACGCGCTGGGCCTGAGCCATCAAGACGGCAAGGGTGCTGTCATGGGTACGTACTACTCGGGTGTCAAGCGCACCCTCGCGCAGGACGACATCGACGGCATCACCTCGCTCTACGGCGACGGCACCACCACAGGAGGCGGCGGCAAGGGCAGGGGTGGTGGCGGTGGCGGTGGCGGTAAAGGTAAGCCCACCAAGCTCAGCGACTACAGCATCCACATCACCTACGCCGACGGAAGCTTTATCGAGGTCGTCCCCGAGCCGACCTCACTCGCCCTGCTGGGCCTGGGCGGCCTGATGCTCATGCGTCGCCGTCGCGCAGACTAAGCAGCTCTGAAAAGATCAATCAAGACAGGGCAGGCCTTTGTGCCTGCCCTTTTTCATTGATCCCAGCGGCGTAAGGCCAAAGCCTCTGACGTTCTCCGCGGTCTTGTTCGGGCTTAGAGCGTCGACGTGCAAAGCGACGCCGTGAAAAGCGCGGGTTGTGTCGTACAGGCGAGCCCGGGTGCTGCCGACGGCAAACGAATGTCTCGTACCTGTCGCGACCTGGACGCAAGCCGTGCGGTGCGCGCGGGATCGGCCTCGCTCAGTCCCGCACCGTGATCGACGGGGTGCGCTGCTCAAGCTCCAGCGACGCCGCGGCGATCTGCTGGATGACCGCGGTGGCCAGGGCGCTAAGTTCGCTGGCGAGTTGGGGGTCGCCGGTGAAATTGGCGGTCGGGTCGCCGGCGTCGCAGTTCAGCCGCAGGGCGGTATTGATCGGGATGTTGCCCAGCACGGGCAGGCCCTGCTGGTGCGCGAGCATCTGTGCGCCGCCCTTGCCAAAGAGGTCGTATTCCTTGCCGTCGTCACCGATGAAGTAGGACATGTTCTCGACCAGGCCCAGCACCTCGATCCCTAGCTGCTTGAACATCGCGATCGCGCGACGCGCATCGTCCTGTGCAACTTTCTGCGGCGTGCACACGACCACTGCGCCGGTCAGCGGCAGGAGCTGCGCCATGGTCAGCGGCACATCGCCCGTGCCCGGCGGCAGGTCGATGATCAGATAGTCCAGCTCGCCCCACTGCGTCTGCGTCGCGAGCTGACGGAAAGCGCCGTGTGCCATCGGCCCGCGCCAGATCAGCGCCTGATCATCCTCGACCAGTGAGCCGACCGACATCGCCTTTAGGCCGTGCACGTTGTAGGGGATGATCATGTTGCCCACTGCCTTGGGCGGGTAGACGTCCGTGCCGAGCATCGTCGGGATCGACGGGCCGTAGATATCCCCGTCCATCAAGCCGACGGCAAAGCCCTTGCGAGAGAGCGCGACGGCCAGGTTGACCGAGACGGTGGACTTGCCGACGCCTCCCTTGCCCGCGCCCACGGCGATGATGTGCTTGACCTGTGGGAGCGGGTTGTCCTGGCGTGCGGCGTCCTGGGGGTTCTGCCGCGTCTGCTCGCCGGGGGACTTGGCCTTGACAGGCTGCGCGGTCGCCAGGCCCGCGGAGAACTCGACCTCGACGCGCTTGATACCCGGCATCGTGGCGATGGCCTCTTCGATGTCGCGCTTAACCTGTGCGCGGACCGGTCCGGTGAGGACATCCAGGCGGATGCCGATGCGTGCGGTGCCATCAAGGGTCAACTCGACAAACCGGACCCGGCCGAGGGTGACCAGGTCGCGGTGCAGTTCGGGGTCGGTCACCCCTTGCAAGGCGGCGTAGACCGCGTCGGTGTCGGGATGGGGGAGTGCGGGCTGGGTCATGGGCGGGATAGTTTAGGCCCGGCGGAGCGAGGTTGCATCGGTTTTCAAAAGCCATGCAATAAACCGCCCGAGGGTGCGTTTGGCGAGGGACGGACCCGATAGGCACGTGCCACGAGGCCCGCAGCGTAACGGACCACCTGATCATAAGGATAAACACGATGAAGACTTCAAACCTGCTTGCATTCACGATGACCGCCCTGCTGGCCGCCAGTTCGGCCCATGCCTGCCCGAAGGACGGGCAGTCCGGAGTTGGTGCTAGCGCTGACTTCGAGCGCACCTATCAGGTGGCGGAACAAAAGCAAGCTCCCGAAGGCGAGCGTGCCGAGGGCGAGCGTCCTCAGCGCAAGGAAGGCGCCGCTCGTGAAGGTCGCGGCCCCGGCGGCGAACGCCCTGATCCGTTCATGGGCCTGGACCTGACCGATGACCAGAAGGCAGACATCAAAGAAATCATGGAAGCTTCTCGGGAAGAAGCCATGAAGGTGATGGAAGACGCTAAGGCGAAGCATGAAGCCGGCGAAGAAGTCGACCGTGAAGCCGTGCGTAAGCAGATGATGGAGATCCGCGAAGGCGCGTTCAAGAAAGTCTATGACACGGTGCTCACCGACGAGCAGCGCGCCAAGGTAGACGAGCGCCGCAAGCAGATGGAAGAGAACCGCAAGAAGCGCGAAGCCCAAGGCGAAGGCGAGCGCAAGGGTGGCCCGGAAGGCGAGCGTCCCCGCAGGCCGCGCCCCGAAGAAGGCAAGCAAGGCGGCGGCGATCTGGAGCTTTGATCCCCAAAGCACATTAAACCGAACCGCCTGAAAGACAACATTAAAAACGCCCCGACTTTATAGCCGGGGCGTTTTATTTTTTAGACGTACAGATCACTTTAAACGGGCTATCGAGCCAGGACGGAAAAACTACTGCACCAGGCCCTTGGTCAGGCGCATGAAGGCGGTCTCGAGGTTGACCTTCTCTTCTTCAAGACGCATGAGGCGGAAGCCGTCGTGCACCAGTCGCGAGGCGATGTCCGCGGCCGAGTGGCTTTCATCCAGAGAGACCTTGAGCACAACCCCGCCTCGCTCGACCTCGATGACGCCCTCCATCTCTCGCAGGGCCTGGGCGGCGGCGTCCGTGCGGTCGACGGTGACGTGGACGATGTTTCCGGTGCGTGCGCGGGCGAGCATTTCTTCGGTCGTGCCGACGAACTTGAGCTCGCCCTGCTCGATGATGCCGACCTTGTTGCACAGGTCCGCGAGTTCAAGAAGGATGTGCGAGCTGATGAGGATTGTCTTGCCCATGCGGTGCAGCTCTTTGAGAAGCTCACGCATTTCGATCCGGGCGCGGGGGTCCAGGCCCGAGGCCGGCTCGTCCATCAGCAGCACCTTGGGGTCGTGCAGCAGCACGCGTGCGACCGAGAGTCGCTGCTGCATGCCGCGTGAGAGCGAGTTCACGTCCGCCTCGGCCTTGTGCGAGAGGTCGGTGAGCGAGAGTACGTCGTCGATGACGCTGCGGCGCTGCTCGCCGTTGATGCCGTAGGACGAAGCGAAGAATTCGAGGTACTCCTTGACGACCATGTCTTCGTAGGAGCCGAAGAAGTCGGGCACGTAGCCGATGATGGATCGGACCTGCCGCGCGTTGACCGGGCCGACGGAGAGGCCGTCGATACGGGCCTCGCCCCATGTGGGCTTGAGGAGCGTCGAAAGGATCTTGATGGTGGTGGTCTTGCCCGCGCCGTTGGGTCCGATGAAGCCGAAGGCGTCGCCCTGCTCGATCTCGAGGTTGAGGTTCGAGAGCGCGATGAGTTCGCCGTAGCGCTTGGTCAGGTTGATGGTTTGGATCATCGCCATAGGTGTTCTCTAGAAATCATAGATCCAACGGACGACGGTCCATCCTTCGGACTCGATGTTGTCGCCGTCGACGGTCATGGGCACGGGGCTTGGGCTCTTGCGGAGGTGGCCTAGGATGATGATGCGTCGCCCGGTGATCAGGGGCGTGAGGTCGATATCGCGCATCATTGAACGGTTGTAGGTGTTGTAAGGCCCGCCGGGCAGCGCCATCGCGACCCCGCCCTGATTGATATAGACCGGCGGGGGCAGCGCGTCATAGAAGGTCAGCAGCGGCATGTCGCGCACGACACTAGCGTCATTGCCCATGCCGGACATGAACCCGCGATTGTTGGTCGCGTCGCCGAGATACCCCTCGGCCTTGAAGTTGCGTGCCGCCACCGAGAGCTGAGGTCGCAGCCACAGCGCCTTGTAGGCGTTGAGCGCCGAGGGCAGCGCCATCGGCGTGTTGGGGTCCCATACCGACTGGTTGCCCGCGTTGCGGAACTCATACACCAGCGGTCGGCCATCGGGTCGGATCAAACCCGGAGGCCCGGGCTCCTGCCCGCCGCCGGGGCAGAAGATCACGATGACATCAGTCAGCGCCCCGGCGAAGCGGTGTGTGATCGTGCCGGTCGGCAGCCCGTTGCGTCCCATGGTAATGGTGGCCTGGGGCATGTCCCAGGCCTTACTCATGCCCGGCCTCTGCGCGGTGATCTGGCCGAGGTAGTCGACCACGATCGACTTGGTAGTCGATCGCATGGGCACGTCGATGACGTTTGGCTTGGCCGCATCAAAGTCGTAGCTGCGCTGGTCGGGGTAGCCGGGCGTCTCGGGGTTAAGCGACAAGCCCGGGCTAGCGAGCAGGTTGACGACATCCATGCGTGCCAGCCCGTCGGTCTCAGAGGGGACCGCGATCTGCGCGTTGGAGAAGCTGGGGATCAGCAGCGACTGCCACGACCGCGCGTGGACGATGTTTGTGTTGCCGTCGATATCGAGCACGGTGAAGTGCGAGGCGGCACTGGAAGACGGCCGGATCGCCCACGCACCGCCCCAAGCGATGATGGAGAACAGCGCGACGATACCCACAAACAGCACCCAGCTATGCCGTTCCCACCCCTTGGTGCGCAGCAGGTTGGGGAAGGTGAAGGCGGCGGCGATGGCGTAGATGACAAAAAGGATGAAAGCAAGACCGATCGCCGGGCCTGTCTCACCCTCGCGTGCAACACGGGGCGCGACCCAGTTGCCGATTTCAACGTGGTTGGCTTCCTTGGCTTCGACGTACTGGTTCCTGGTCTGGGGGTTCTCAAACTCGCTGGCCGGAATAAGCTCACCGGTCCTGCTGCCGCGCCAGCTGAAGATGCGTGTCCATACACGGTGCAGACGGAAGCTGTCGAGCGACTTGAGCACGCCGGACTCGCTGAGGTCGATGCCGACGACGGTGACCTGCCCAAAGCCGTACCGGTGGCCGACGATCAGCGGTTTTTCCGACTTGATTGCCGATCCGTCGGCCGCGGCACCCGTAGTCACTTCGACGTTGGCCATCGCCGTGTAGCCGGGCGCGTTGTCGAGATCAAACCACAAGAGCGGAACCGGATCATTGTTTCGCAGCACGCCGAAGACATTGATCGGCGGGCGGACGCTGGTCTGCTTGATGGCCGAGGGCTTGAGCGGCTCGATCAGGTCGCTCAGTCCCGAGTCGCCACTGGACCACTGCTGACCGCCGTAGGGCAGGATCAGCACCAGGTGCCCGCCTCGGTAGACCCATTCACGCAGGGCACGCTTGCTTGCGTCGGACATGCGGCTGCTCGTGGGCTCGCCGCCCTCGACCGGGAACCACACCAACGAGCTGAGTCCATTCAGGCCGTACCAGCGATCCGGTAGTGTCTCTAAACTCAGCCCGCTGACCAGTCTCAGCGGCTCGTGCTGGGTCGACCACCGCTGCCAAGGCGTCAGGCCAAGGCCCTTGTAGCCGCAGACCCCGACGAGATTGACTGCCGGCTCAACCAGCGCGCTCTCCGAGATCTGCACCTGCGCCTGATTGATCAGCTCGCCGCTCTTGGTCGACACTACCTGGAACAACCATGTGTCCGACGGACGCGTGGTCATCGGTGGGTTGGCGTAGAGCCAGACCGACTGCGGCCGCTGAGGCGTCAGCGTGATCTGCTTGCGCTCGGCGACAAGCTCGTCACCGTCGTCATCGGTCAAGAGCCAGCGGCAATCGATGTCGATGTTCTCTGCCCCGTTGTTGATCAGGTCCACGCGGACCGGCGTCCAGAACCCCCGCTGCACAACCCCGCCCACGCCCAGAAACTCTCGCTTGATATCGAGCTCGACCCCTGTCAGCTGGGCCGCACCAGGCAGGGCAAGCGTCATCAGCAGCAAGACAACCACCCATCGGAGGGGCGAGTTAAAAACCGTTGTTTGGCGGGGTCCCGGCATCGGGTGGGATTCTACGCGATCTGCACCCTTTCGGGCGACAAACAATCGTCATTCAAGGCCCGATAAGCACCCCCGCCCCGGCCGATCAACCCCAGCAACCCGCAGGCCGATAGCCACCACATGACCTTTCAAACCAAGCTGCTGATGATGGCATTGACATTACTCGCGGGAGGGTTTGCATTGGCCTACCTCCGGGTGCTCGGGGCCTGGGCCAATCACCATGTCTCCCGCCACGACCTGATCGCCGCGTCGCGGCGTCGGCGAAACGATTACCTCAAGTCCCTGGCCGAGCGGGAGCAGATGCATATGGGCGGCAACGCATCGATCCTGATTGAAGACGCGCAGGCCGCCTGACCCCGCCCCTGCTCGGGCCGACGATCCGTTACGATGTCGGTATGGCCAAGCTCACCATCATCGGCGGCCGAGTCATCGACCCCCAGAACGGTATCGACCAGACCACCGACCTGGTGCTCCAGGACGGCAAGGTCCTCTCCATCGGCAAACAGTCCAAGCCCGACGGCCCGACGATCAACGCCTCGGGCTGCATCGTGAGCCCAGGGCTGATCGACGTGCACGTGCACTTGCGTGAACCGGGGCAGGAAGAACGCGAGACGATCGCGACCGGCGCTGCAGCAGCGGTGGCAGGCGGCTTCACCAGCGTCTGCTGCATGCCCAACACCGTGCCGGCGATCGACGACGACTCGATGATCGAGTTCGTCTACCGGCAGGCCGCCCGCGCGGGGCTGGCCAACGTCTACCCCGTCGGCGCAGCAACCAAACAGCGCGAAGGCAAAGAGCTTGCAGAGATCGGCCTGATGGACCGGGCCGGCGCCGTGGGCTTCAGCGATGACGGCGCACCGGTGGGCTCGGCACGGATGATGCAGCAGGCGCTTCGCTACATCGCGATGACCGGCAAGATCTTCATGCAGCACTGCGAAGACCCCGAGCTCGGAGGCGGCGCGATGAATGCCGGGCCCCTGGCCAGCAAGCTAGGCCTGTCGGGCTGGCCGGCGCTGGCCGAGGAGCTGATGATCAGCCGCGACATCATGATCAGCGAATCGATGAAGTACGCCGCCCGCTGGCACGCCCAGCACATGACGACCGCCGGGGGCGTGGCGCTGCTGCGCGAGGCACGCGCCCGCTACGTCAAGGCTGTCGCTCAAGGCAACGCCCCGCGTGACAGCTTCGCACAGACGGGCCTGGGCCGGGTCAGCGGCGAAGTCAGCCCGCACCACCTGCTGCTGACCGAGGACGCCTGCGCCAGCTACGACACCCACGCCAAGATGAACCCCCCACTGCGTCGCCGGGGCGACATCAATGCGCTTCTCGAAGGCGTGGCCGACGGCACGATCTCGATCCTCGCGACCGATCATGCCCCGCACACACGCGAGATGAAAGAGCGCGAGTTTGCCCTCGCGCCGTACGGGATCATCGGTCTGGAATGTGCGCTGGCGCTGTACATCAAGGCGCTGATCGAGCCGGGCGTGATCGACTGGCCCAGGCTGATCGCGCTGATGACCTGCAACGGCGCGCAGCTCTGCGACCTGGCGGGCAAGGGCCACCTGGGCGTCGGCGCGGACGCGGACGTGACGATCATCGACCCCGGTCACGCGTGGACGATCGACGTCAATACGTTTGCAGGCAAGAGCCGCAACTGCCCCTTCGACGGCTGGGCGGTCAAGGGCCGGGCGATCGCAACCGTGGTCGGCGGCCAGACGAAACTGTGCCTGGACGCCGGACGCCTGTCGGGTTTGACCGCAGCACATGAAGCCCAGCAGTTGCTTCAGCCAGTTGTGGCTTGACATTATCCAAAACACCCCTTTCAAACTGAACGGAGTAATCACATGGGTATGCTTAAAGAATTCAAAGACTTTGCGGTGCGTGGCAACGTGATCGATATGGCGGTGGGCATCATCATCGGCGGCGCGTTTGGCAAGATCGTCTCGTCGATGGTCAACGACATCATCATGCCGCCGATCGGCATGGCGCTGGGCAATGTCGATTTCGCCGACCTCAAGGTGGTCCTGCGTGAAGCCGTCGCGGCCGACGAGGCTGCGGGCATCAAGGCCCTGCCGGCGGTGTCGATCAACTACGGCATGTTCATCAACACCACGCTCGACTTCATCATCGTCGCGTTCTGCATCTTCATGATGATCCGCACGATCAACAAGCTCAAGCGAGAGGCCCCGGCCCCCGCGCCCGGCCCGGCGACGACCAAGGAGTGCCCGCAGTGCTGCTCCACCATCCCGATCAAGGCCAGCCGCTGCCCCAACTGCACCTCGCAGGTCTGACGCGGCCGGCCCCTGCCCAGCCGCTACAACCTGCAGGGTCGGGGGTGTAGAGTCGCTGGACCAGCGATTCCCGTTTGCCATGCGGTTAGGGCAAATTGGATAATTCAAGTGCTATAGAAAGATAAAAGCCCACGCCTAAATAGCGTGGGCTTTTTGCACAATCGGGGCGACAGGATTTGAACCTGCGACCTCCACACCCCCAGTATGGCGCGCTACCAAGCTGCGCTACGCCCCGTGCTCTGAACCGCGAACTTTAGCAGTTTTAAACCCATCGAGCAAACCTCCGAAGAGGGTCAACCATGCCGCCCAAACTACAGCCCTACTACGACATGACCCATGACGCCGGCCTGGCGCTGACCGACGCGGGTTACGCCTACAGCCTGCTCATCGCCGCCGCACCCATGCTCACCCTCGCGGGCCTGCTGGTGGTCCTGGGCCTCATCCTCAACCACGGCAAGTCGCACGGCACACGCTTTTCCGCCATGGCCGTCTTCAGCTTCGCCGCGCTGGCCGGCATGGGTGCGTGGCTGCTGCGACCCGACGTGTCCGAGGGCACGATGCTCAAGTTCCTGCTGGCCTGGTCGTGGCTTCCCCCAGCCGTCGCCGGCCTCTCGATGTTCATCACCATGCCCAAGGACCCCCGAAGCCGCGCCCTGGGCCTGGGCCTGGCCACGATCTTGGCGATGGGCGCGACGGTCTTCGGCGGCGTGCTCGCGATGACCAACGAACGCACCCTCCGCCCGGACAACCTCGCCTGGCTCGATGCGCCGCCTCTGGAGCAGGTCATGCCCGAAGAGAAGCCGGCGGAAGAAGAAAAGCCCGTGGTCAAGGTCGTCGATACCGGCCTGCACCGCCGCTAAGCCAGCACGCTAGCGCTTGACCCCGCGGTAGCACACCGCGATCCCGAACGTCATCGGCCGGGCCACGACCTCCGTGAGCCCGGCTTTGTGCATCAGGTCGGTCATGCCCTTGCGATCGATAAACGTGTTCACACTCGCCGGCAGGTACTTGTACGCCCCGCTCCTGTCGCCGCTGATCAGCGTCGCGGTGCGCGGCATGACCTTCTTGAAATAGAAGTTGTAGCCCGCCAGCAGCAACGGGTTCTTGGGCAGCGAGAACTCGAGCACGATCACGCGCCCACCGGGACGAAGCACGCGAACAAACTCGGCCATCGCTTTCGCCGGGTCGGCGACGTTGCGGATGCCAAACGCGATCGACACGACGTCGCAGCATGCATCGGGCAGCGGCAGGTTCATCGCGTCGCCCTGCAGGTAGCTGATACGCCGGCCGGCCGGCTGCTTCTGCTCGGCGATCGCAAGCATCTCGTGAGTGAAATCGATGCCGGTAACAGATCCGCTGCCAAGTCCGTGGGCGGCAGCATCAAACGCCAGCGACAGGTCGCCCGTCCCGCAGGCGACATCGACCACATCCTCGCCCGCTTTGAGCTGCGCCATCTTCACCGCGGCACGTCGCCAGGCCTGGTCGCGCCACATCGAATGGACACGGTTGTTCAGGTCGTAGCTGGGCGCGATGGCCGAGAACATCCGCTGCACGCGCGAGGCCTTGTCGCTGGCGACGTGCGGGTTCACGGACAGGTCGGCGTCGGTCCATGCGGGGTTGTCGGGCTGTTGATGCACGTTAGTCACGAGAGAAGATCATAGCCGCGAGGCGCTGTGTTACTGCTGCGTGGGCGTCACTTATTCATGAGCCGCATTGCAGCCACAGCCCCTATGCAGCGCCTGCTCCCAAGTCATGCCCGCGATGCGCTGGATGTCATCCGGCCCGATGAATGCCGAGGCCCCGTGCGCCGCCGGCGGCAGCGCCTTGAGCGGCGCAAGCACTTTCTGCTCGTATTCCTTGTTGCCCATGCGGTAGTGCGCGGGGTCGCGGTACATCGGGTACTTCTCGATGATCAGCTCTTCGAGGTCTTTGATACGCGTGTCCGGGGCCGGGTGCGTGGCCAGCCACTCGGGCCCGCCCCCGCCGCTGGATGCCGCCTTGAGCACCTCCATCACCTGCACCTGTCCCACCGGGTTGTAGCCGATCTGGGCCATGTACTGCACGCCGAGCTGGTCCGCCTCCGATTCGTTATCCCGGCTGTACTTGAGCAGGAACAGCTGCCCGCCTACAGCCGTGCCCACCCCAAGTACCTGCATCCATTCATCATCACTCACCGCGCCCGCAACCCCTGCCGCGAGCACCAGCCCCTGCAGGATCATGGCCTGGCTCATGCGCTGGTTGCCGTGCCTCGCCGTCACGTGGCCGATCTCGTGCCCCAGTACGCCGGCCAACTGTGCCTCGTTATTCAGACGTTCCATCAGCCCCCTGCTGACAAACACCTTGCCGCCGGGCAGCGCAAAGGCGTTGATCACCTGCGAGTCCAGCACATGAAATTCCCAATTCAACTCGGGCCGGCGGTCGTCGGGCGTGAGCTGCTCGGCCGAGCCCGCCAGCTTCGTCCCCATCGCCTTCACGTAGTTGAGCACTGCGCTGTCGGGCAATTCGCCCCCGCCCTGCTTGAGAAACTCCGGGGCCGACTCGTTGCCCAGCCGGACCTCGTCGTCCCAGGACAGCAGCAGCGGGCCCCGGGCGCAACCGCCAAGCGGGATCAGCACCAACAGCAGCAGCAACAAGGTCCGGTACATCGGCTTGAGCAATTTCATCATTCGGCTCCGTCCCATATCCGTTTTTAGACGCAATAACCGGCACAACCGGCACAGGCCCCCTCAGTTTATCCCCGTCCGACAAGACTTTGGGGCTCGCATATCCGTAAATTCATCCAAAGTCCCCTCTGGCTCGGACTCCCGGGCCGGTCCAATTCAAGCGATATCGGCCTATGCCGGGTCCGATTACGAGCATGACTCACGGCTCTCGCGTCAGACGCACCCAAACCCCGATGAACCCGGTACGTCATCCCGCCGGGCAGGATTTACCCGGCCAAACCGTACCACCACGGATGAGAACCACCGCCCCAAGAGGCAACGACCCGGAGTATTGAATGTCAAGCCGACGCAACGCCACGCTCGAACGATTTTTCACCTGCCTGATCGCCGGCGACCGGCCGGGGGCCCGAGCCATCATGGACGAGATCTTCGAGGCCGACTGCCCCGCGATGACCGTCGCCAGCAACCTCATCTGGCCGACACTCGACGCCCTGCAGACCATGCGACGCAACGACCAGATCACCCGCCTGGCCTATAACTACGCCACCCGCCTGATGCGCTCGATCACCGACCAGCTCCAGATGCGTTACACCCCCAAGGCCTCACGCAACGTCAGCTGCCTGGTCGTCTGCGGCGCGGAAGAATCCGAGGAACTCGCGGGCCAGCTCGCCGCCGACCTGCTCGAAGCCGACGGCTACACGGTCTATTTCACCGGCGGGGGCATCAGCAACGACGAGATCGTCGCGCAGCTGGGCGAGCACAAGGTCGACAAGCTCATCGTCTTCGGTGCCATCCCCGCGACCGTCCCCGAAACCCGCCTGCTGATCGACTACCTGCACGACATCGGCTCGTGCCCGAACCTGCAGATCATCGTGGGCGGCGGCGTCTTCAACCGCGCCGACGGCCTGGCCGAGGAAATCGGCGCCGACCTCTGGGCCAACGACCCCATCGAACTGGTCCAGAAGATGTCGGCCGCACCGCACCAGCGCATGGACGAAGAACAGCGCACCGTCGGCCGTCGCCGCGCCCAGCTCAAGCAGCGCAAGAGCCAGGCGGCGTAATCTCAAACAACTACGCGATCGCATTCCGCAGCGGCGTCACCCCCATGACGCCGCTGTTTTTATGCAAAAAGCCATGCATTAAATGGACGCGCTTGGGCGACGACAAAACAACAGAGATACACTACAGCCATGCCCGACCCCGCCCTGTTCCAGCGCACGATCGAACACTACCTCAAGCCCATCCTCCCCTACCTGCAGGACACGCAGGTCGCCGAGGTCATGGTCAACAACCACGAGGAAATCTACATCGAGCGCGAGGGCAAGCTGCACAAGACCCCCGCACGCTTCGTCGACGAAGAGGCCTACCACGCCGCGGTCAACAACATCCTCCAGTTCACAGGCAAATCCATCGCCGACCAGGACATGCTCGTTGACACGCGCCTGCCCGACGGCTCACGCGTGCACGTCGCCAAGCAGCCCTGCGCACGCTTTGGCATGGCGATGACCATCCGCAAGTTCTCCAAGACGATGCTCGACATCGACTGGCTGACGCACCTGGGCTCGATCACCCCCGCCGCGACCGAGTACCTCCGGATCGCCATCAATAACGAGCAAAATACACTTGTGGCCGGCGGAACCTCCTCGGGCAAGACGTCCCTGCTCAACGCGCTCTCCGCGTTCATCCCCGAGGGCCAGCGCGTCGTGGTCATCGAGGACTCGGCCGAGCTCCAGCTCCAGCAAAAACACCTGATCTCTCTTGAGTCCCGGTCCGCCGACCAGTTCGGCCGCGGCGCGGTCAAGATCCGCCAGCTCTTCAAGTCCTCGCTGCGACTGAGGCCCGACCGCATCATCATCGGCGAAGTGCGAGGCGAAGAAGCGCTGGACATGATCCAGGCCATGACCTCAGGCCACGGCGGATCGATGGGCACCCTCCACGCCAACAACGCCTTCGACACGCTCAACCGCCTGGAAACCATGGCCCTGATGAGCGAGGTCGAATTGCCCCTCTCCGCGCTCCGCAGCCAGATCAGCTCGGCCATCGACGTGATCGTCCACCTGGTGAGACAGGTCGGCGGGTTCCGCCAGGTGACGCAGATCGCCGAGGTCCTGCCGCTGGGCGATAACGGCCACTACCAGTTAAGGGATATGTTCCGGCTTGAGCCTGCGCTGGATGAAAAAGGCCACAAGACCATGCAATTGGTGGCGACCGGTGAGCGTTCTACGATGGCCGGGCACCTGAAAACGGCCAGCGAGCCGATGGTGACCAAATTGACGGCTTCGATCTTTGGAATGGACTAAGCCGGATGTATTACTCCTTGTAAAATAAGGAATAATGTTCTGGACTCTCGAAATCGCCGATATTAGACTTAAGACAGATGAACCGCCTCTTCAAGCAACTTGCCCGCCTGATCCCTGCTCGCTTCCGCGACGACCGCGGCGCTACGATGCTGGAGTGGTGCATGCTGCTGGCCGGCGTGGCGATCCCCGCGTGGGTCATCATCCGCATCGGCCTGGACATGCTCGCCGCACACTACGGCCTGGTCACCACCATGAACCAGATGCCCTTCCCCTGATCAACCGACTTACGAAGACTCAACAAGACGCACAACACCGCCGGAATGAATCCCCGGCAAAAGGAGTGGCCGATATGAAACAAACCCTAAGCAACATCAAGCAAGGCATCCTCGATATTTGGAACGACGAAGAAGGCGCGCAGATGGTTGAGAAGATCCTCATCGTCGCCGCGATCTCAATCCCCCTGCTGGGCCTGCTCCTGTTCTTCTCCGACGACATCAAGGAATGGGTCTCGGACCGCTGGGGTGATGTCAAGGACAAGTCCGACTCGGACAACGGCCCGCTGGACAACCCGTTCTAATTCAGGCCGCAGCTTTATCGCGGCTTAGATACGGGTAGCGAAACTCTGTGAACCAAGAGCCCGCGCTACGGCGCGGGTTTTTTCTACACCTCAACACCGCAGGGCGCGTTTGAACCTGGCCTTCCTGATCACGGCTTACCTGGCGATCCTCGGGGTCGGCATTGCCGCATCGATCACCGACCTGCGCACCCACCGCATCCCCAACAAGCTCACCGGCCCTGCGATGCTCGCAGCGCTGGGGTTCTGGCTGATCGCCGGGCTGATTGCCGGCAAGGGCCTGATGGGCGGCGGCGCGGGCACGCACGGCACGCTGGCCGGCGCGATGATCGGGCTGGTGTGCGGGCTGGTGCCGTACGGCGTGCTGGTGTCGATGGGCGGGCTGGGCGGCGGAGACATGAAGCTCATGGCCGCGATCGGCGCGTGGGGCGCGAGCTGGCAGATCGTGCTGGCGACGACGTTTTACGCGCTGCTGATCGGCGCATTGATGGCGGTGGTGCTCATGATCAAGCACAAGCGCGTCATGCTTACGCTGACGCGCCTGGTCGGAATCGCCGTCACACGTGGCAAGGCGCTTAAACCCGATGATGACGCGACGGCTCCGAAGGTGCCCTTCGCCATCGCGCTGGCGTGTGGTGCCGCGGTGGCCGGGGCCGAACACATGCTCGGGCTGTGGAAGCCGCTGCTCTGGTAAAGAACGAAAACAAAGACTCAGAACACCCTCACGCCAAACCCCATGCACCACAACGCTACAATGGATAGACGTATGTGACTGCTCCGCCGACACATGCAAGGGCCTGATTCCAGACCCCCGCGTGCGTGACCGACCCGGACCTGAATCATGACTGACGCGACGCCCCATCCCAGCCCCGCCATCACCTCACTGACCGCCAAGGCGGGGGATAAAGTCGATAACTACACGATCATGGAACAGATCGGCGCAGGCGGTACCGCCATCGTGTTCCGTGGCCACGACCACGTGCTCAATCGCGATGTGGCGATCAAGCAGATCGTCGTCGGCCGCGACGAGGCCGGCGAAGAGCTGCGCCAGCGTGCGCTGACCGAGGCGAAGATGCACAAGCGCGCCGCCGCGGCCAACCCGCGTCTGCTGGTGCAATACATCGATACGATCAACGACACGCGCGGACTGTTCCTCATCAGCGAGTACGTCGACGGGCCGTCGCTGGAGTGGCGGCTGCAGAGCGACCCCAAACCCATGAACCAGCGCGACGCGCTAGGCATCATCGCCGCAACAGCCAAGGCGCTGGGCGCACTGCACCAATCGGGCATGGTCCATCGCGACCTCAAGCCATCGAACATCCTCATGCCCCGCGACGGCGGGCTCAAGCTCGCGGACTTCGGCCTGGCGTCGCTTGTCGCCGAGCAGCAGACGATGGACCTGGGCTCGGTGCGCTACATGGCGCCGGAAGTCCTGCAGGGCCAGCCCGCGACACCGCGCAGCGACCTCTACTCGCTGGGCATGATCGCTTACGAGCTGCTGGCCGGCCGCGAACGCTTCAACGAGGCCTTCCGCACCATCCTCCGCGACCAGCGCAACCAGTCGATGCGGTGGGTCAAGTGGCACACGAACATGCGCGCCAAGGTCGCGTCGCTGGACCAGGTGGTCGACGGCTTGCCCGCCTCGCTCGCGCAACTCGTCGCAAGGCTGATGGAGAAAGACCCCGCCCGCCGCGTCGGTTCCGCAGAAGAACTGATCGAAGCGATCCGCATGCACTTTGTCCAGACCGGACAGGGCGAATCCGCTCCCTCCACCCACGCCGCGATGTCCACCCCGGTCATCAGCGACGTGAGCCAGACCGCCGCGCTGCCCCAGCGCAGCAAACTGCCGATGATCCTTGGCGCGACGCTGTTGATCTGGGTGCTGGCGATCGGCGGCTTCTTTTTCCTGAAAAACCAGCAGCAGGCCGAGGAAGCGGCCAATCGCACCGCCTCGCTGATCACCGCGATCGAGTCGGCGGACCGCCTGATCAGCGACCTCCAGTACGTCGAGGCTCGCGACGCGTTCGCACAGATCCCGCTCGATCACGCCACCGAGTTTGACGCCAACAACCGCCGCTACCGCGACGACCTGGTCGAGGCCGGCGTGCTCAAGGCCGAGGCCCTGCTCGCCGCCGACCAGCACGATTACATCACTGCGCTGAATAAGTCACGCGAATATCAGAAGCGGATGTCCCGCTGGTCGCCCCAGCCGGTTTCCCCGCGTACCTCGATGAGCCTGATCAACGCCAAGAAGCTGATCGAAGAGTACGACACCCGCGCCGCGTTCCAGGAGCTTGCCAACGAAATCCAGGCGATGCTCGACGCACGCAAGCTCGACAGCGCGATCGAGGCTATCCGCCGCACACGCAACAACAGCACCGTCAACACCGCAGAAGCCGATATCCGCAAGCTCGACGAGCTTGAGAAGCAGTACGAATCCCTGCTGGGCGACGAGCGTATCCTTGAGCTGCTGGCGTCGGCGAAGAAGCTGGATGAGTCGGGCGAACTCTCTGATGCCATCGCCTTGCTGGACGCGGAGGCTCAGAAGTCCGGCGACAACGTAGACGAGCGGGTCTCAAACCTGCTGGGCGTGCTGAACAAGCGATTCCTGATTAACTCGATCAATCAGCGCATCGAGAACGCGCAGAACGCCAACGACCGCGCCGAACTGCTTGCCGCTTACAAGGAGATGCAGCGCATCCAGCCGACCCAGTCGGTGGATGTGCGCATCAATGAGATCGAGATCGGCATGATGATCGAGGAAGCCGAAACCGCCCTGGCCGACGGCCTGACCGAGAAGGCGCAGCAGCTGCTGCTCGCCGTCCAGCAGCGCGACCCTAAGAATGCACAAGTCAGTCGCATGCTCGGCTCGATCGAAGACGCCAAGAAAATGGCCCAGGCGGTCCGCCTCGGCGATCAGTCCATGGCCGATCGTGAATACACCGAGGCAATCAAGCAGTACAAGCTCGCCTTGAGCTTCGGCGCAGACCCGTCAGGCAGTGTCGCTGGAAAAATCCGCGAAGCGACCGGCCAGGTCCACATGGCCGCGAGCGAGTCGGCCCTGGCCAATAGCGATGTCGAGAAAGCCGATAGCGAACTCAGGGCCGCACGAGAGAACCTCGACAGCTCCGCCGCCATCGACGACCTGCAGGCCCGTATCGACAACCTTCGCAGCTACACCGTGCTGGTCGGCGAGGCAGACGCGCTCTTTGCGAAAGAAGACTACGGCCGCGCGAAGCTCAAGTACCTCAAGGCCGCGGAGATCTTCGACAGCGCCAAGATCCGTGAGCAGGCCCGCGAGTGTGACTTCATGATCTGGCTTGACCTTTGCGACCGTGCGATCAAAGTCCGCGACTGGGAAGCCGCCGAAAGCGCCCTGAAGCGCGCCGAGGAAATCAAGATCAACGATCAGACAAAGTCTCGCCTAGAGAAGATCCAGAACCGAATTTAACCCGCCCCGCGCCTGCCCATTGACCACCCCAGCGAACCAGCCGACGCATGACCAAGCCTCTCCAGCCAGCGGCCGAACGCTGCAGATCGTCCGCGCGCTCATCTGTCTTGCGCTCGCGGCGGGCGTGCTGGTCTTTGGAATACTGGCTGTAAATGAGCTGACCCACGAAACGACTGCTCAGGCACCGGGCCGTGACTTTGGCACCGGACACGCCAGCCCACCCGAACCCAAGCCTGCTTCCCATGACCCGCTACAGGGGCTGGCCAGGCTCAACCCCGAGCAGTTCATTCCCATCACGCGCGCCAACCCTCACCCCGGACAGATCAAGCCCTTCCAAAGCGCCGCCGCTTTCATCCAGCCCCCCTATCGCCAGCCCACCTACAACGGCGAGGTCTGGGAGTTCTGCGCTTATCGTGTCGAAGACGCACTGCCCAGCGAAGCCTTCAACCACTACGACACGCAAGCACGCCTGCTCGGACTGGCGATCGTGCAGCAAGGCCCCACTACGAACACAGCACCAGGCGGGATTCGCGCCCGATGGTCTGACGGTAAACGAACACTCGAGCTGACCGCATGGCCGACGCTCGGTGCCCCACCCGCCAAACCCGCCCAGCCTCCGCTGCGTACACCCACGGCGCTGGACTGGGTTGTGAAGTACAGTTACCCCGAGCCGGCCATCGAATAACCCCGGCCCCGAGAGACACGATATGAGCCAATACCCAGGCAATCCTTCTCAAGGCACGCAGTCCCCCGTAGGCAGCGGCCAACTCGTCATCGTCGGCGGCATCATCGCGCTGATCGCCGTGGTCCTTATGAATATCTACGTCGAGATGCGCGTCTCGGCCAAACGAGAAGGGGAAGTCACCTTCTTCCAGTTCGCAGGCGACCTTGATGCCGGCGACCGCATCGACGCGAAAGACCTGACCCCCTTCCAGATCCCCGAGAGCAGAGCAAAAGCATTCGGCAAGGACGCGATCCGCGAAGACTCGCCCGGCAGCGGCAGGCCCTCGGACGGGATCGGCTTTGACCTCAACGTCGGGGTCGTCGAAGGCGAGGTGCTCAAGGCCAGCCAGTTCCTTTCGACCGGCCGACGCATCGGACGCAACAACCCCAAGATCGGCGAGCGGCAGATCGCGCTGAGTGTGGACTCGGAAGACCAGCCCGCCGACCTCGCGCCCGGCGACCGCATCGACCTCTACGGCGCTGTCCCCGAAGGCAACAATTTCGGTTTCATGCTCGTCATGGAGTATGTCGAAGTCGCTGCCGTCGGCGAGCGCCGCTCCGAGGCCGGCGACGGCAAACGCTCGAACAAGTACGGCAGCATCACGATCAATATCGACCGCAATCAGGCGACCAAGCTCCTGAACGTCGAAAGATTCCTGCCCGACAACGAGTTCCGCATCGCGCTGCGGGCACCGACCGACACCGCGACCGAAGTCACCGGCGGCGAAGCCGTCATCAACCCCGCTGTCCTCAAAGCACTTAGACTCGAGTGACCGTATGGAAATCTGGCTCTACGACCACAGCCAAAACACGCGAAAGTCGATGGAGGTCAATGCCGACCCCATCACCATCGGCAGAGAGGACGGCAACACCATCGTCCTCAAGAGCCCGTTTGTCGCGCGCACCCATTGCCGGATCGTCCGCAAGGGTAACCAGCTCATGGTCGAGTCGCTCAGCCGAGCCGGCACCCGCGTGGCCAACCGGGAGGTGCTGCCCGACAAGCCGCTGGCCGTGGACTTCGGTGACGAAATCCAGCTCGGTCAATACTCCATCGCCCTTGTCGGCAAAGAAAAGCGCAGGCTCGGCGAAGAGGCCGTCGTCTCCGATGCCGAGCTGCACGCGCGGCTGATGGCGATGGAATCGCAGGTCCACACCGAGCTGCTGGATCGCATGAACCTGCGCGTGACCGGGCACCTGAACAAGGGCGACAGCCGGTTCATCGAAGAAGTGCTCCACCACCTCGAGTCGCTGCTTAATCAGCACGTCGAACGGCTGGACAAGCAGGTGCTGCTGTACGCGATGCGTTCGCACCTGCGCCACATGGTGCAGGCCGAGGTCGTGCGCCAGTGCGAGGGCCGGGTGCAGACCGACTACAAGTCCGCGGACGAGCGCGTGCTGGACAACCAGAAGGAATCGAGCATCACCCAGTTGGTAACGAACCTGGTGGACATGATGCCGCTGCTGTTCGACCCCACGAGCGTGCAGGAAGACCTGGCCGTCGCCGACGACGCGTTTGATGATCTTTTTGATGACGAGCTGCCTTCGATCCCGCGTGACCTTCAGCGCTATATCGTCCGCCGAACCGTCTCGAAGGACATCCAGGACATTATGTTCGGCCTTGGCCCGCTGCAGGACCTCCTGGAGATGCCCTCGGTCTCCGAAATCATGGTCGTGGGTAAGGACCACATTTACATTGAAAAGCAAGGGAAAATCGTCCAGACCAGCCGGACGTTCTTCTCAGACGACATCCTGATGTCGATCATCGAGCGCATCCTCACGCCCGTCGGTCGGCGCGTCGATACCTCGACACCGCTGGTCGACGCACGCCTGCCCGACGGCTCTCGCGTCAACGTCGTGATCAACCCGCTGTCCCTTGTTGGTCCCTGCCTGACCATCCGTAAGTTCGGCTGGGTGCCCTTCACCATGGACGACCTGATCGACCGTGGCTCGCTCAGCGCCGCTGCCGCGCAGTTCCTCCAGGGCTGCGTCGTCGGGCGCAAGAACATCCTGATCTCCGGCGGAACGGGCTCGGGCAAGACCACTTTGCTTAACGTCCTCTCGGCCTACGCGAGGCCCAGCGAGCGCATCATCACCGTCGAAGAGTCCGCCGAGCTGCGCCTGCCCCAGCCGCACGTGGTCAAGCTCGAGGGACGACCGGCCAACATCGAGGGCAAGGGCGCCTTCACCATCCGCGACCTGGTCCGCAACTCCCTGCGTATGCGGCCGGACCGCATCATCATCGGCGAAGTCCGCGGCTCCGAGGCGATGGACATGCTCCAGGCCATGAACACCGGGCACGACGGCTCGCTCTCGACCATCCACGCCAACACCCCCGAGGACTGCATGAAGCGCCTCGAAGCGCTGGTCCTCATGGCCGTTGACATGCCCATCCGTGCGATCCGCGAGCAGATCGTCTCCGCCATCGACATGGTCGTGCAGGTCGCGCGCTTTGCCGACGGCAAACGACGGGTCACCATGATCTCCGAGGTCACCGCCATCGAGCCCGAGACCGGCCAGCTCCGGCTCGAAAACATCTTCACCCTAAAAGACCCGCACCAGGAAAACCTGCGCCACACCGGATACATGCCCAGCTTCACCCGCGAACTGATCGAACGCAAGCACTTCGACGTGGAGGTCTTCCTGTGAGCTTCGACTTCACAAGCAAGTACTTCTTAGTCCTCGCGCTCGCTTCGCTTCTGCTCTTCAGCGGGGTCTACCTGCTTGTGCGCTACGGCTACGGCCCGGGCCGAAAGTGGTTCAAGCTGCAGCGGGCCTACTACGAGCGTGTCCTTTGCCGCCAGCTCATGATTGAAGTCGATCCGGGCACCGCCGTCGTGGCGCACCTGGTCGGCGTCATCGCCATGCTGGTCATCGGCATGATGCTCTCGGGCCTGCTCATCGGCATCATGCTCGCGGGCTTCGCGGCAGGTGTGCCTTACTTCATCATCCGACACCTCGAGTACAAGCGCCGCCAGCGTCTCGAAATCCAGCTGGTCGATGGTCTCGCTTCGCTGGCTTCGGGCGTGCGTGCCGGGCTCAACCTCGTCCAGTCCATGCAGCTCTTGGTCCACAACCACCGCGGGCCGATCCAGCAGGAGTTTGGTCACATCCTCCGCGAGTACGAGATGGGCATGGACCTCAACCAGGCCATGCGCTCGGCCAGCAACCGCATCGGCAGCCCGCTCTACCGCCTGACCTTCACCGCCATCGAGATGCACCGCGTGCGCGGCGGCGACTCGGGCGAATCCATGGACCGCATCGCAAGCTCCATCCGCGACATCCAGCGCCTCGAAGGCAAGCTCGACGCAATCACCGCGCAGGGCCGCGCGCAGGCCAACTTCATGGCCGCCATGCCGCTGGTCATCATCGCGATGCTCATGTTCATCATGCCCGCGGATACCAAGCAGCTCTTTACTACGCCCCAGGGCCGCGTCATCCTGCTGATCGTCTTTACGACCATCAGCATCGGCTACGTATGGATCCGAAAGATTATGCAGGTCGACATCTAGCGCATAGCGTCGATCCTAAAGACACGAATGCAGCGAATTTGAAAAACAACAACTCGCACTCCAAAAATCCAAGGGCCCGACGCTAGACGCTAGACACTACGCCCTAGACGCTAGACCTTAAACGCAAAACCCCATGCCTACCGATTCGCTCATCATGATGGCCGTCACCAGCGCCTTCGTCTTCGCAGGCGTGTTCGTACCGATCTATGCGATCTTCCGCTTCCCCGTTCCTGACGAAGCGCCGATCCATCGACAGATCGCCCGCGCCGTCGGCCTGGACCGTGAAACCCTCTTTGAAACCCCCGCGCTCGCGCCGGTCCTCAGCCTCCTGGTACAGATCGCCAAGCGCGTCAACCTCATCGGCCTGCGCGACCGCATCCGTCAAAACCTCCTGGCCTCGGGAAACCCCAGCGGATACACCGTCGATCAGTACATCGCCATCTGCATGGGCAGCGCCGTCCTCGTCGGCTCCATCAGCAGCGCCATCTTTCTGCTCCTGCAGGGCGGTGGCGTGCTCCTGACCCTCCCGCTCATGAGCTTCCTGGGCTTCCTCATCCCCATGTTCGCCCTCGGCTCCGCAGCCGACAAACGCGTGCGCAACGTCGGCAAGCAGCTGCCCTACACCCTCGACCTCATCGCGCTGGTCATGGCCTCGGGCTCGAGCTTCACCGAAGCCGTGCAGACCCTCATCCGCGACAACCCCGACGACGACCTCAACCAGGAACTCGCTATCGCGCTGTCCGAGATCGAGTACGGCTCGACCCGCGCCGCCGCCATGGAAAACCTCGCCGAGCGCATCCCGCTCGAATCGCTCCGCAGCGTCATCGGCGCCGTCAACCAGGCCGAGAAACTCGGCACCCCGCTCTCTGACATCCTCAAGCTCCAGGCCGAAACGCTCCGCATGCACCGCTCGGTCCGCGCGGAGAAACTCTCGGCCTCGGCGAGCCTGAAGATCCTGATCCCCTCGGTGTTTATCCTCCTGGCCGTCGTGCTGGTCATCGGGGCCCCGCTGATCGTCCGCTATATCAAACAAGGGAGTCTGTGGTGAGTACGCTCCAGGTCCACATCACCGCCGGCGCTCAGACCGGCGCACGCCTCCAGCTCAATCAGCACCCGGTCACCTTCGGGCGATCGGCCGAGAACACCCTCGTCCTCGACCTGCCCGTCGTCTCACGCCTGCACGGCGAACTCACACGCGACGAGCAGGGACGCTGGGTCCTCGTCAATCACTCGCAGAACGGCACACGCGTCGGCCGAAAGAAAGTCACCAAAAAGCCGCAGCTGCTCACCGAGGGCGCAGCGGTCATCATCGGCGACACCGAGGTCTTCCGCGTACACCTGGTCGCGGCGGTAGTCCCCGTCGGTAGTCCAGATTCATATGCCGACAACGGCGACGACTCGGACGCCGCGCCTCGCACCGCGCCCAAGGGACGCTCCAAGCTGTGGATCGGCCTGGGCATCTGGTTCACACTGTGCATCGGGCTCATGATCTTCTTCGCCACACTGAGGGGCGATGACAAGGGCGACGGCAACTCCGGCGCGGGCATCTACATCCCCGGCAACGAGATCGAAGACCTCGAAGGCGAAGAGGCCGGCGTCGCGTCGATCAAGAACCTGCTGGTCGAGCCCCTTCCCTTCAGCGAGCCCAACGCCTCGCGCTACAGCAGGCACCTCGACAGCGCACGCCAGTCCGCCACCGCGGGACCGATGAGCCTCTACGACGCCTACAGCCACTACCAGCAGGCCATCACCTACTGCGAGAACCGCGAGGAGCCGCTGCCTTCACTCGACAAGCTCCAGTTTGAAAAAGTCATCGACCAGCTCGCCACAATCATCTACGACCGCTACATCAACGCCTACCGCCTGTTCAAACGCGGCGACTACAAACAGGCCAGCAATATCCTCGACCGACTCCGCATGGAGTTCTACAAGACCACCGACCCCGAGGACCCCCTGGCCAACCACATCAAGCGCCTGCGCAACGCAGCCCACGCACGGTCCTGAACCGCTTGGGGCGACCCCCGCGCCCCGGGCTACAATGCCCACATGACCGCGACACAATCCCCGCTCTCCGCCCTGCCCGACGCCCTTGGCCGCTTTGGCCCCTTCGGCGGCTCGTACATCCCCGAGACCCTCCACGCCGCCGTCGCGCAGCTCGCCGACGAGTACGCCCGGGCCAGGAACGACCCCGCCTTCAACGCCCAGCTCGCCGCGCTCCTGCGTGACTACGTCGGACGCGAGACGCCGCTCTACTTCGCCGAGAACCTCACCCGCTTTGCCGGCGGCGCGAAGATCTACCTCAAGCGCGAAGACCTCGCCCACACCGGCGCACACAAGATCAACAACTCCCTCGGACAGGCCCTGCTCACCCTGCGCATGGGCAAGAAGCGCATCATCGCCGAGACCGGAGCCGGGCAGCACGGCGTCGCCACCGCCACCGCCGCCGCACGCTTCGGCCTCGAGTGCAACGTCTACATGGGAGTCGAAGACATGCGCCGCCAGCGCCCCAACGTCCAGCGCATGAAGCTCATGGGCGCTACCGTCGTCCCCGTCGAGTCCGGCAGCAAGACACTCAAGGACGCCACCAACGCCGCCATGCGCGACTGGATGGGCTCCTGCGACGACACCCACTACATCATCGGCAGCGTCGTCGGCCCGCACCCCTTCCCCATGATCGTCCGCGACTTCCAGTCCGTCATCGGAAAAGAGTGCAAGGCCCAGTGCCTGGAAAAACTCGGCAGACTGCCCAACGCCATCGTCGCCTGTGTCGGCGGCGGCTCGAACGCGGCCGGCATCTTCTACCCCTTCATCGATGACGCGAGCGTGAAACTCGTCGGCGTCGAGGCCGGCGGACGCTCCAACAAGCTCGGCGACCACGCCGCGCCGCTGTCCTACGGCAAGCCCGGCGTCCTCCACGGCTCACTGTCCTACGTCCTCCAGGACCCCGATGGACAAACCGCCACCGTCCACAGCATTTCAGCGGGCCTGGACTATCCGGGCGTCGGCCCCGAACACAGCTACTGGCACGACACCAAGCGCGTCACCTACACCTCCATCACCGACGATGAAGCGCTGTCCGCGTTCCAGGTCCTGGCGAAAAACGAAGGCATCCTGCCCGCGATCGAGTCCTCCCACGCCCTAGCCGAGGCGATGCGCCTGGCCGGCACGATGAAGAAGGACGAAGTGATCGTCGTGAACCTGTCCGGCCGCGGCGACAAGGACCTGGATGAAGTGGTGCGGTTGTTGGGGATGTAGGCGATTAAATTGCCCGGTGCTCACGACGACTCTGCGTTTTAAGTTCCGTATCACGGCTCAGCCGCCGCGCGACGTCCCGTCGGGCGAGTCACAGCAGACGAGTCACGTCGGACAAGTCGCAGCGGACAAGTCGATGGTATGTAGACCCTCCGTGGCGTTGCGCGGGGGCTGAGGGTCCATACCTGTGGCAGCACGGGGTCTGCGACGGATTTATTGGCGGTAGATGGGCCAGTAGTGGGTTTCGCCTAACTTCCAGTAGCCTTCGGTGTTGGACCACTCGACCCACTCGGCCGAGCCGTCGCTGTAGGCCGAGAGCATGCCTTCGGGCACTTCGGAGACGTTTTCGCGGCCGTGGGTGGTGTAGAGCCCGTTCTTGACCCGCGCGAAGCAGGACCAGAGCGGTGCCCGGCCTCTGATCTTGTCCAACCGGCTGAGGTCGGGGTGCGGGGCGATCCAGAACGTCGCTTTAGGGTAGACGTGGTACTGCGTGGTCGCCCAGTTGTCGTTGAGGGTATCCGGTGTAGAAGACAGGCCGGGGCAGAAGAGATATGCGCGGTCACCAACGTAAGGGATGATGAATGGTGCGTTGAGATCGTATTTGCCGTTGGTGGTACGCCGCATCTGGTGCGGGTAGCCGTAGCTCAGGGCATGTCGTGCGGGGAAGAGGGTCTTGTGATCGACGGCATAGGCGACCAGACCCGTGGCGATCTGTCTTTTGTTGGAGAGGCATTGGGTGGTGATCGTTGAGTCTTTCGCCTTGGAGAGTGCCGGGAGCAGCAGCGCGACAAGGATCGCGATAATGGAGATCACGACAAGCAGTTCGATGAGCGAAAAACCGGTCTTGGCGCGGTGGGCGTGCATGAATGATGCCTCCCGAAGATAGGTTTATGGGTCCTTCAAGCAGGATGGAGAGACCATCCTTACGGTAGAGTTACTACCTCAATCCTATTCCATGTTGGCGTCGAAAACAAGAAAAATCATACGCCTTTTAAGCCATATAGCCGGGCTGCAGTTGGGCTGCACTGATCCTGTAAAGTAACGGGGCTGTTTAGCGTTAGCCCTATTGTCCACATACCCGCCCCCTATCCCCTCACGAGGAGTATCGCCATGACCGACTGCACCGCCCAGACCCCCGCCCAGACGATCGTGATCCCGCAGGAAGCGTTCGACTGGTACGACGAGTACGCGCACGGCGTGATCGATCGGCGGACGTTCCTCAACCGTTTGGGCACGCTGACGGCGGTGGGTATCTCGATGAGTGTCTTGCTCAACGCCCTGACGCCGAACTATGCGCTGGCGGAGCAGGTCGCTGCGGATGACGCGGGGATCAAGGCGAGCTTCGAGAAGTTCCCATCGCCCAAGGGCCACGGCGAGGGCCGGGGCTACCTCGTGTTGCCGGCGGCGCTGGAGGGCAAGACGGCCGCGGTGCTGGTGGTCCACGAGAACCGCGGGCTGAACCCGTATGTCATGGACGTGGCGCGTCGGCTGGCGAAGGCGGGGTTCGTGGCGTTTGCGCCCGACGCGCTGTATCCGTCGGGTGGGTACCCCGGCAACGACGACGAGGGCCGGGCGATGCAGAGCAAGCTCGACAAGGTGAAGATCGAGCAGGACTTCATCGCGGCGGCGCAGTACATCAAGGCGCACGAATCTTGCAGCGGCAAGCTCGGTACGGTGGGCTTCTGCTTCGGCGGGTACATCGTGAACATGCTCGCGGCGGCGATCCCCGACACGATCGACGCGGGTGTCCCGTTCTACGGCACGCCTGCTGCGGCGGAGATCCGCAAGAACGTCAAGTGCCCGATGCTGATCCAGCTTGCCGGGAAAGATGACCGGGTCAACGCCGCCTGGCCCGAGTACGAGAAAGACCTCAAGCAAGCGAAGGTCCAGTACACGATGCACCAGTACGAGGGCACGCAGCACGGCTTCCACAACGACACGACCGCGCGCTACAACGAAGAGCAGGCCAAGCTCGCGTGGGAGCGTACGATCGCGTTTTTCCAGAAGCACTTAAGCGCCTGATGGACAGACCTATTCGGCGTCCCGCTCGCCGCGGCTCCCGTCCTTGTCATCGACCAGGTCGGGCTTGCCGGCTTGTTCCTTGGGTATCCACGCGCCGAGTTCCTTGATGACCGCCTGCAGAGATTTGTCGGTCTTTGCTTTTTCGATCAGATTTTCAAACTCGTTCGGATCGGCCTGGCGGTCGTAGAGTTCTTCGCTGCCCTCTGCGTAGCGGATGTATCGGTAGCGCTGGTTGCAGACGCTTTGGTTGTGCGAATAGATGGTCGTGACGGCCGGGCGTTCTTTCGCGGCAGACGGGTCGGCCAGCCAGGGCATCAGGCTGACACCTTCGAGCTGGCGGTCGGAATTGATCGGCGATAATGCGGTGGCCTGGAGGAGCGTGGGGTAGATGTCCAGCAATTCTGCGGGCTGGTCACAGCGGACGCCTCGCGGCGTGTCGGCCAGCCGCTTGGGCGGGACGATGATGAGCGGCACGCGGGTCGAGCGGGTCCAGAGGGTCTGCTTGGTGACATGCTTTTTCTCCCCCAGGTGCCAGCCGTGGTCAGACAAGACGACGATCCACGTGTTGTCGGCCATGTCGCTTTTATCCAGCGCGTCGATAACGTGGCCGATACAGTCGTCCATCGCGCTGGTGCAGGCGAGGTAGGCCTGGGTCAGTGTCCTTTGGTTTTCAGGATTATTCAGCGACCAATCAACGCAGGCCCTGTAGGACATGCGTGACCCGATGCGCTTGGCGATATCGGATAGGTCGTCCATATCGTCTTCGCGTGTTGCGGCAAGAACGATGTCGGCCAGGGACGGCGCGGCGTCGAACCACTTTTTCGGAGCGAACATCGGCAGGTGCGGGTTGTAGAAACCCAGGGCCATGAAGCGCGGCTTGCTGCCGGGCTCGACGGGCGTATTGATGTTGTCGATGGTCCAGTTTGCAATGCGCAGGTCCGTGTAGTCTTCTTCTTTTTCGGGGAAGGGGCCCATGTCCCAGATGGCAGCGGGTGTGACCTGCTTGGGCACGGTGATTTTCGCCAGCGGGTATGGGCCTTGGTTAGTCTTGAAGCCCTCGGTCCCGCCCAGGGGCTTGTTGGCGCTGCCGTGCAGGATCTTGCCGATGATTTGGACTTCGTAGCCGGCCTGCTCGAAGCGCTTGGTCATCCATGGGATCTGCTGTCCCGGTGTCATCGATCCCTTGGCGTCGTTCTGCGGGCCGTTGCCATAGATGCCTGAGGTCGTCGGGCGTAGGCCGGACATGAAGCTGGTGCGTGAAGGACGGCAGATCGGCGCCTGGCAGTGAGCGTTGGTGAACAGGACGCCTCGCTTCGCGAGCCGGTCCATGTTCGGCGTGCTGGCCTGGGGGTGGCCATTGCCGGCGACCATGCCGCCGACCTGTCCTGGCCGGATGGGATCGGAGAGGCAGCCCACCCAGTCATTGAGGTCATCGATGGTGATGAACAGGACGTGGTCGCCGGTGGGCGCTGCGGCGGCTTGTGTCATCAACAGTACAGCGGCCAGGAAAGATACGACGCGTGCAGTAAATGAATGGACGTGTTTGATCAGTGTCATATATCGCCTTTGCTGAAATCTGTAGATGAGCTTTTGATTATAAAAGCAAGCAAAACACATTATGCACTGACGGGAAAATTGCGTACTTGATTACGGCGATTATATAAGAACGCAAACCAAACCACAGGTCATCCGTAATTTACAATTATCTACCGGCGCGATGGTCCTGCAGAAAGCGCGGAGAGTGACGCTGTTAGTAAAAGCCTCCCCCGGCTTGAATAAGAAAAGGCCTTAGGGCGTTTCGACCCCGGCGATCTCGGGCGGGCTCTGTTTCTGGCGTGGAGGGAGCAGGTCGAGGGTTTTGTTGAGGACGGCCGGGCCGTTGGACTCGCGTACGCCGCAGCGGAGTTGCGTTTCGCCAATCTGCTTGCCGACGTCTTTAAAGCGGATGCGTCGCGAGACGAATTCGCCGGGAGCGATGCCGGGGATGATGAGTTCTCGTCGTGCGTGGTCCTGGAGTCCGGCAAAGAGGTTGAGAGATCGCGTGGTGTCGGAGGTGTTAGCGACGGTCATGGTAACGATCGCATCGACGGTGCCTTCGACCAGGCCGGGCTCGACGATGACTGCGGCGTCGAAGGAGACGCCCTCAAGCCCGACCTCGATAGGGGTCGCGAGAGTGATCGCGTAGTCTTCGCCGACGTTGAACTGGATCTCGGCGGTGAGTTCTTTGGGCCCGCCGTTTTCGTGGATGGGGAATCGGATGGAGATGGGGACTTCTGCGGTATCGCCGGGCGCGATGGAAAGGAACTTGCGCTGGGGCTGGATAGTCCAGTCTTCGGGCCCGACAAAGACGAGCTGCCCGTTGAGTGTGCGGGGCCAGGGGTTGTGGATTTTCAGCGTTCGCGGGTGGGCGACCTGCAGGGACTGGATGAAGGGCCTGTCGACTTTGAATCCTGCGCGGAGCATGGCGACGTGGGCGTCGATGCCGCGGATGATGGTGGGTGTTTTACTTACGGGCAGGAGGTGCTGGCCCTGTGCGTTGGCGGTAAGCGGCGTGGCATTGCCAAAGGGATCGATGGCGACGGGCGACTGTCCGAGATAGATAGCGATGCTGTCGGGGTCCTTGTCGGCGGTTTCGTTCCAGACCGCGAGCATGCCGCCCTGAAGGCCGTCGAGGATCAGCGCGACCAGGCCGTTACCAAGCGGCATGCGTCCGATGACGCGCTGACCGTCGAGCAGTTGCGAGAGGTTGATCCATGCGCCCAGGACCGGGTCTGGCGTAAATTCGATGTCGCGGCTGTGTGCCTGGGTCCAGGGCTTGGCAAGCGCAACCGAGCCGACCTCAAGTTCCCATGCCTGCAGGACACGGATCATGAGGTCGGCGACGCGACGCTCATGGGTCATGTCGACCGCGTCGGCCAGCTCGATATCGAGCCTCACGTTCTGTGGCGGTATGGGCCAGTCGGCCAGCGCTTCGGCGAGCTTGCCGGGCACCACGCCCTGCGGCCAGGCGAGCGCGTAGCTATCGCCGCTGAGCAGCGATTCACTGCGATTGGGCTGATCAAGCCGCCAGGGCGCGATAAGCCTGGGGCTTGGCGCTGCGGCGCGGATGCCCCGGCGTGCAGCATCAATGTCTGACGCCAAGTCGCGCGACAGGAACGCGTGCGGATAGTGCGAACTGCCGATCTGCCAGTGACTAAGGCGCTGCCCCAGTTGCGAGAGGAAGGGCTTGGCGTAGTCCAGCCAGTGGTCGCTCGGTTTGACCAGCAGGTTCAGGGGGTCGATGGTGTCCACGCCCTCTCGCGCGGTCAACTCGACAGGCATCGGCCAGAAACTCACGGCAACCTTGCCACGCTTGACCGCAAGGTCACGCAGGATCGGCTCGATGATGCGGGCACGCTCTGCCGTGGTCTTCGGGGTCGAACGACGCTCCCACGCGCTGATGACCAAGGAGTTGAGCTGCGCCTGGTCCATGAGCTGCGCGACCAGTTGAATCTCATCCGTGGGCACATCCTCGGCAACGATCTCGAAGCGAGAGCGGTCATCGCCCGCACGCCCGCTGCCCTGAGGCAACCAGAGGAACCCCGCAACGGTGCGCGCGATGCGCGTCGTCGGCTGATGGCGCGAGTCGGTCTCATAGATCTCAAGGTCCGCCCAGTACCAGCCGTAGCGACCGTCGAGATTGGGCTCCCAGGACCAGCCTTCCTTGTCGATATCTTCCTCGATCCGGTCGACGGGTTGATAGCGGTAGTCATAGACACTCATCACGGCACGCAAGCGCTGGCCCGTGAGGTCGCGGATGCGTGCGTGCAGCGCGGGCTTGCTTGCGCCCTTGACGATGTTGGTCGCGACACCCGTGCCGATGCTGACGCTGGGCAACTCCCAGACCGAGACATCATCGAACCACGCCCCGCCGTCGATGTCGGCCGGCACGACCTGATGATCGCCCAGCGGGCTGTCGGGGTCGGCCTTGGGCTGGATGATGTGCAGCTCGATACCCATGTAGGCGACGTCTTCATACTCGCCGGGCAGCTTCACCGAGATGGTCTGCCACTGGCCCTGCGTCTCGACGGGCTCGCTCTTCTGCAAGCTTGCCTGAATCATGCTTCCATTCTTATCGATGAAGTAGGCACGGAGCTCGGCCCATGCATGGTCGAGTTTGGCCGTGCGCACCTGCACGCTGACACGGTAGTCGCTCGCGGGCTTGACGTTAATGGCGCCATGCTGGATGAAGACGCCCGTGCTCCCGCCGGCCAGGCCGAGGTGAAGGCTGAAGTCGCCCGAGGTTTTCTGTGATTTGTCGAAGCCGACCTTCGCGTGAGGCGAGTAGCCCTCACGGACCTGCAGCGCCTGGTGGAGCGGGATGGCCTTGAACTTGCTGTCCGCGCCCACCGCCTCCTGGCCGATGACGTACCAGTTGCGGGGCATGAGGTGGCCGATGTAGCCGATCTTGTTGCCCCGCTCGTCGCTATCCTCGAAGTCGTACTGCTTCTTGAGGCGGTGCGAGAACTCGTCAATCTGCGCGGAGGCATGCCCGGCCGTACCCAGAAGCACGGCGGCAACCAGCCAACAGACCCATAGCAGCAAGCATCGCTTCACCCCGTTGTTATCGGCCGATTGAAAACGCTTTGTCGAATTCAAACAGGCGGATCACCGTCGCGAATGAAACTTCATCCGGACAGAGATGTAATTATGTAAACCGCGTTCATTCACAGGGCCGCGAGACGCTGGGCTCGGTCCTGCGCAATCAGAGCATCAACCACAGGCTGAAGGTCGCCCTGCATCACGCGCTGGAGGTTGAACGAGTCGCTCAGGCGGTGATCCACCACCATGTTGTCCTTCCAACGATAGGTACGCACCCGCTCGGAGCGCCCGCCCGTGCCGATCATCGCGCTGCGGCTCTCGGCCCGCTGAGCGTCGACCTCAGCCTTGCGCAGCTCGTACAAGCGCGCCCGTAAAAGCTGCCAAGCCTTCTCTCGGTTTTGCTGCTGGCTCTTACTCTCCTGCATCCGCACCTCGATACCCGTGGGCTTGTGGATCAGGTGCACCGCCGTCGCGACCTTGTTCACGTTCTGCCCGCCCGGGCCCTGCGCGGTTGTCACGTGAACGTCTACCTCGCCGGGGTCGATCGTAAGGTCAACCTCCTCCGGCTCGGGCAACACCGCAACGGTGCAAGTGCTCGTATGCACACGCCCCTGCGTTTCGGTCGCCGGCACACGCTTGACGCAGTGCACGCCGCCCTCGTAACCCAGCCCCTGCCACACCGCCTCGCCGCTGACCGACGCCATCGCGTGACGCAGGCCGCCCTGCTCACCCGTCGAGTGCTCCATCATCTCGATGCGCCAGCCGCGCGTCTTCGCGTAGGCCTCATACATCGCCAGCACCTCGCCTGCAAAAAGCGCCGCCTCCGCCCCGCCCGTCCCCGCGCGCACTTCGAGGATTACCGACCCGACCGATGCGTCGTCGGCCGTGACCAGCTCGCTGGCGATCTGTTCGATCATGGCCGCGGCGCTCTGCTCCGCCTCCGCCGCCTGCTCCTTTGCCAGCTCCACCAGCTCGGCGTCGCTGCCTTCGGCGATGATCTCCTTCGCCTCGGACAGGTCCTGAATCTGCTTCTGATAGCCGCGGTACTTCTGCACGATCCCCGACAGCGCCGCCCGCTTCACGCTGATGCGCATCGCCGCCTTGTGGTCGGCGATCACCGCGGGGTCGTTGAGGTCCTCGCTCAGCGCGTCGTGCTGCGCAGAGAGCTCGTCGAGCTTGGCGATCAGGTTGGGGTTGGGGTCGGGCATAGCAGAATTATTGTTGCGGATGAATCGACACCGGCGTGACGCCTCGACGCGTTTCTTCGAGCCATGCCTTCTGCTTGGCCATAAGCGTTTCGACGATTTCAGGACGCTTGTCCGCGAGGTCCTTCTGCTCGCCGAGGTCTTCGCTGAGATTGAAAAGCTGCGGCTTGCCTTTGCCGTGATTGACCAGCTTCCAGTAGCCTTCGCGCGTCCCGATGGATTCATTGTGCAGCCAGTGCAGCACTCGGCCCGGGCGATCCCCGCCTTCACGCATCAAATCGAACAGATCATCGCCATCAAGGGTCAGGCCCCCGGGCAGCTCTGCACCCGCGAGCTTGGCGAACGTCGGGTAGAAATCCATGCCGATCGCCAACACACCCGACTCTGTACCCGCGTCGATATTGCCCGGCCAATTCATGATCATCGGCACCCGATGCCCGCCCTCGTAGACCTGAGCCTTGCCGCCTCGCAGGGGCCCAGCCGAGCCCGGACCGACCTGGCCGTTGTCGGAGGTGAAGATGATCAGCGTGTTTTCGTAGACACCTTGTTCTTTCAAAGCCGCGACCACCTCGCCGACGCTCTGGTCCAGCGCCTCGATCACTTCTCTGTACTTCTGCTTCGCGTTGATCGGTGGTTGCCGGGCGATCCTGCCCACCTCGCGGAAGCCCTTGTCTCCGGGCCCCTGGTATGGGCCGTGCGGTGCGCCGTGTGGCAGGTAGAGGAAGAACGGCTTGTCCTTGTGCTCGCCGATCCACTTCACCGCTCGGTCGCCGATGGTCTTCGTGAGATAGTTCGGATCGTCACTAAGTTTTTCGCCGACCCACCAGTCCTTGTAGCCTTCCTGGTCGATCTTGAAAAAGTAATCGACGTTGCCGGAGACAAAACCCTCGAAGGTGTCAAAGCCCTGGAGCTGCGGGCCGAATCTCTTGACGTCGTACCCAAGGTGCCACTTGCCGAAGATCGCGGTGTCGTAGCCCGCGGCCTTGAGGACTTCTGCGATGGTGATTTCGGAAAGCGCCATGCCGACCTCGCGGTGGCTCTTGGCGGTGATGACGCCCTCGACGCCGCATCGCTGCTGGTATCGGCCGGTCATCAGCGCGGCACGCGTCGGGCTGCACACAGCGCCGTTGCTGTGGTAGTCGCTGAAGCGTATCCCGCTCATAGCCAGCGCATCGATGTTAGGCGTTTTGATCTCGGTGTTGCCGTAGCAGCCGATGTCGCCGTAGCCCAGGTCGTCGGCCATGATGAGCACGATGTTGGGCCTGTTCTGCGAGGAGGCACTAAAGCAAACCCAGCAACAAAAGGCGATCATCGCGACGCGTTTCATGTTCAGTCCCTTATGAATAGGCGCTGGATACACAGAAGCCCACGCCGAATCGGCGTGGGCTTCCAGTTGATATCAAAGCATGGGTAGCTACTTCTTCTTCGAGAAGTAATTGCCGGCGAACTTCTTCTGGAACTTCTCGACGCGGCCCGCGGTGTCCAGGAACTTCTGCTTGCCGGTGAAGAACGGGTGGCTGGCCGACGAGATGTCGACCTTGATCAGCGGGTACTCATTGCCGTCGGTCCACTTGATCTTGTCCTTGGTGGGCGCGGTCGACGCCGAGAGGAACTTCTCGTCGCAGGACACGTCTTGGAACACAACCGGGCGGTACTTGGGGTGGATGTCGGCTTTCATGGGTAGCGTCTTGCGTTAGGACCTGGGGTCATGGTCAGGGTCCGAGGCAAATAGACCTCGTCCCGGCGAGCCGAGTAGTATAACCAACCAGCCTGATCCATTGCAACCTAGACGCTAGGCCCTCAATGCCAGCCCCTGCCCCCATGAAAACCTACCTCAACGGCCAATTGATCGACGACGCCGACGCCCATATCTCCTGTCAGGACGCGGGCTTTCAGCACGCCGTCGGGCTTTTCGAGACGATGTTCGCCTACCAAGGTAAGGTCTTCCGCCTCGATCGACACCTCGCCCGGCTCAAGCAATCAGCCGAAGAATTAGGCCTCGCCGCAGACATGGCGACCGGCCCGCTGGCCCAGGCGATCCAGCAGACCCTGGCCGCCAACGCGCTCGACAACGCCCGGCTCAGGCTCACCGTCACCGCCGGCACCCTCTCGCTCCTGCGCGGCAGCGACGCAGACGCACTCAAAGTCCGCCAGACCGTCTGCATCCAGGCCACCGAACCCACCGCCTTCGCGCCGGACTACTTCGACAACGGCGTGCGCGTCCGGCTCTACGGCCAGGGCGCCAACCCCTTCGACGTCACCGCCGGCCACAAGACCCTCAACTACTGGGCACGACTTCGCTCACTGCGACAGGCCGCGGCAAGCGGCTGTGCCGAGGCGCTCTGGCTTAGCGTGACCAACCACCTGGCCAGCGGCGCAGTCTCCAACATCATGCTCGTCAGGGACGGCAGCGTGGTCACCCCCATCGCACGCGGTGAGGAAAAGCCCGACGCACTGCCCGCTCCAGTCCTGCCCGGCATCATGCGAGAAGCCGTGATCGAACTCGCCCAGGCCCAGGGCATCGCCGTGCAAAAACGCATGCTGTCGGTCGAAGATCTACTCGAAGCCGACGAAGTATTCCTCACCAACTCCAACTGGAAAATTCTGCCGGTCGTCGCGGTTGAGCAGAAGCAGATCGGCAATGGCAAGGTCGGTGAAATCACGCGCGGCCTGCGCGAGGCCGCTCTTGCACAAATCGAGGAAGAAACCGCCGGCTAAAACGCGTAGAAAAATGTTTGACGAGCCGCGACCTTGAGGAAGCGGACAGACCGTGATCCGGCGTATTGAAGCTCGGCCCGCTCCCTCACGTTCGCGGCTGGTTAGACATACTATTTTTTATACACGTTCTAAGCCTGATCGTGGCGCATCACCAGATCGAACATCTGCGCGTTAAAACTCTCCGCGACGCCGAGGTCTTTCACCATCGCCAGGCGAAGCACATCGCACTTAAGCAAGCAGTCCGGGTTCGACTCCATCGATCGGCCCATGCCTTCGAGCACGACAAGGTCGATCGGCAGCTCTTCGCAGACCCCGGCCAATTGCGGGCTGATCCGCGTCAGGTCCATCAGCGGCGCCCAGTTGCCTGACTCGACCATGCGAATCTGCCCTGATTTCAATGCATCACGAAACACGCTGTCAAGAGCCGAGATGCGATCGATCAGACCGACCAACTCCGAATGCGTCACGTCGTTGAGCGACGGCTCGGTGTTGGCGGCGAGGACGACGGTCGCGCCTCGCTTCACCAGGTCGCGGGCGAAGGGGATCATGCCCAGCACGACGTCCGGCCCGGCGTTGTCGACAAAGACCACCGCCGCCTTGTAAGGACGCGAGGCAAGCCTGGCCGACCACGCGTCGAGCGCGTCGTAGCGCCACGGCCGGGGCTTGAGCTTTTCACGCACAACGCCGAAATCAACCGCGCCGTCTTCAAACATTTTCTGCGTGTGCTCGGCCCCCATGTCGAAGATGTTGCCGGCAAACGTTCCCTCGATCAGCAGGCGGATGCGGTCGGCGATCGGCGCTGCGTCGAGTTCCTTGAGCAGCGCCGGCAGCAGCGCGAGCGCACGCTCGTTTTCGCGCTGCTTGAGCAGGCGGTACGGGTCGGCGATGCCCGCCGCGCGCAGCGCGTTCTCACGGTGCCAGCAGATCGAGAGCACATCGAGCCGGCCGTAAGCCCCCGGCTCGCGCTCGACCGTGTCGATGTAGCGCGTGAACTGGTCGGTGGCATTTTCGCAGGCCGATGCCGCGTCTTCGCCCCGGCCCGCAGCTTCTTCGATCGCGTGACGGACCAGCGAAGGCCACTGCCTGCGGAACACGCCAAGCCAGTAGGCCCGGCGCTTGCTGTCCGTCGTCAGGTCCCACGGACACGCGATGTATCCCGCGGGGTCGGCCAGCAGCGGGAACACGGCGGTGTCGTTGTGTGTATGCGTCAGGTTCAAGGCGTCATCTTGGCTGGCCCGATTGTCGGGCCGAAGGCTGGGTAATCAGTCAAGTACTCCACGCACGTTCGGCGGGACAAGCCCGCCTGCTATCCCTGCATCAGGGCTGCGTTCGCGAAGTTTTCAAGGATGCGCAGGCCCACACGCTGGGACTTCTCGGGGTGGAACTGGGTTGCCCAGACGTTGCCGCGGTGCGCAGCGGAGCAGAACAAACTGCCGTAGTGGGTCGTCGCGGCGATATCGCTGGCGTGGCTCGGCACGCAGTAGTAGCCGTGGACGAAGTAGACCTCGTCGCCGGGCGTGAGTCCCTCGAACAGTGGCGTAGCGGGCTCAAAGTCGAGCTGGTTCCAGCCCATGTGCGGGACCTTGAGGCGCGGCCGGCCCGGGCCCTGGTCCTCGCTGAATCGCACGACACATCCGGGGAGGATGCCCAGGCCGGGGATCGGCCGATCCGGGGAGGGCGCGTCCTCGGTCGAGGAATCAAACAAGAGCTGCATCCCCAGGCAGATGCCCATCATGGGCCTGCCTGACGCGGCGTACGCGCGCAGAGGCTCGACCATCCCGCAGTCGGAAAGGTGCTGCATGCCGTCGGCAAAAGCACCGACGCCCGGCAGGATCAGCCGCTTTGCGCCGCGGATCTGCTCGGGCGTGTCGATGATTTGTGCCTGTGCGCCGACGCGCTCGAGCGCTTTCTGCACCGAGCGGAGGTTGCCCAGGCCGTAGTTCACGATGGCGATCATGAGGTTTATTCGTTCTCGCTCTCGTCAATCGTTTCCGTAACCGAGTCGAATTGAAACCGCATCCGATGACGATTACGAATCACACGAACGAGAACGACAGGCGGCGCATGCTGCCCGGATTACTCACTCAAAACCACAACGATCTCAACGCGGCGGCTAGCGGACTTCGAGCCAAGCGGCTGCGACTCGCCAAAGCCGGCGGCGTACATGCGGTCGGCGCTGACCCCACGTGTCTGGAGGTAGCGGTGGACCGCCGCGGCACGCTGCAGCGACAGATCGAGGTTGTCCTTCCAGCTCGACTTGCGGATCGGGTCGGTGTCTGTGTAGCCCTCGACTCGGATCGTCTTGCCGCCGTACTTGGAGTTGAGCACGCCGGCCACGTCGTTCAGCGTCGTCTGCGCGGTGGACTTGAGGTCGATCTTGCCCGAGGAGAAGAGGATGTCGCTGGCCACGCGCACGGTGACGGTGTTGCCTACACGCTCAGCCTCGACGTCCTTGATGTTCTCAAAGCCGGTGTTGCCGGTGTTGGTCGTGGGCTTGCTCGAGCTCATCCCGGCACGCAGGGCGCTGTTCTCCTGGATGAGTCGTGAGACCTCTCCGTTGGCTGCGCTGAGGTCGGCCATGAGCGAGTCGTTGGCCAGGCGCAGGCGGTTGATCTCCGACTGTGCCTCACGGTTCTGGTCCATGAGGGCGTTGCGTTCGGCGCGTGAGCGCTGGCAGCCGACGGATGACATCGCGACCATCAGCAGGACAAGCAGTACGAGGGGGCGGGTATTGATCCGACAGGCAGCCATTGCAGAATCCTTTCGCGGGGGTTGTGCGGCTCGGCCGCATGACTGAAAAAGGCCGATCCCTGATGCAATCAGGGTACAAAAACCTGCTCGACGTAGCGAACCGGGTCGGCCATGAAATAACGGTACAGGTCTACAACATCGATCCGGGCACTACCGAGCACCAGCACCAGCACGGCTCCCGCGGCCAGGTAAGGACCGTACGGGACCGGGTGGTCCATGCCTTTTCGGATCGCCGACAGCAACTTGAGCAAAATCGTGAACCCCAGCCCGAGGAACGGGGCCAGGAAGATGCACACAAAAACCGCCTCGTGCCAGCCGATCACCGCCCCGATCGCGCCCAGCAGGTGCACGTCGCCCAGGCCCATCGCCTCCCGGCCAAAGCCCAGCGTCCCGAGGATGCGGATCATCCAGATCAGCCCGCCGCCGACCAGGTAACCCAGCACGCAACCGGCCAGGACGTAGTACCACGCATAAGCCGCCGGGTCAGGCTGCGCGATCAGCGCCTTGCTGAAAACAAAATGTCCCATCAGCATGCCCAGCAGCGGGAAGCCGATGAACATCAACTCCTTAAGCGCGACCTTGCGCGGGTGCTTGAGTGGCGGGACGTCGCCGTTCTCATCCAGCGCGTCCTCGATCTCGCCCTCGAAGCTATCGGGCAGGACCCCGATCTTGAGCAGCACGATCGCGATCACCAGCCCCACCGCCCCGCCCCATGCGACCATCGCCCCCGCCTGGCCGACCACCGGGACGAAGGGCTCGAAGGCTATCGATTGCCCGTATGCAGAAACCGAGGGCATACCGAACACCGCGCCTACCGGCAGCACGAGCAGCGCGACGCCGGTGATCCACCAGGGGATCTGCAGCGGGATGATGTAGTGCCTAGCGTCGATCAGCGTCGCGGCGAGCAGGCCCGCGAGCATGAAGGCCCAGACGAAAAAGAGCGGGTAGGTCTGAAAAAGCTCAAAGCCCTCGGCCCCCAGCGGCTCGCGCCAGGCGTCGGTCATGTAGAAAAGGGCATAGCAGCCGCCAAAGAGGATCGCGGTGAGCGCCTCGATCAGCGGGTACTGGATGCTGATGGGGGACTTGCACTGCCGGCACTTACCCGCCAGCCAGAGCCAGCCGAACACCGGTACGTTGTCGTAGGCCGCGAGCCTTTTCTGGCAGTGCGGACATCGTGAGGGCGGGCTGACCAGCGACAGACCGGCAGGCAGTCGGTAGACGACCACGTTCAGGAAGCTGCCGACGCAGGCACCGATCATCGTGATGAAGGTCAGCAGGACCCAGTGCAGCAGCATGCGTGGTCTCGGTCGGTCGTCGGCTGATCCGTCAGCCGGGGTTAAGCCTGGTCATCCATAACGACGTCGGCCGGGGCGATGGCGGGTCGGCCCTGGGCGTCTTCGGTCAGCTCGGCGATCCGTCGCTCGGCCTTGTCGAGGATGCCTCGGCAGCGCTTGATCAGGGCCTGGCCCTGCTCGTACTGCTCGAGCGCCTGCTCGAGGCCGACCTCGCCGGACTCAATCTGCTCGACGATGCCTTCGAGCTTGTCGATCGCCTGCTCGAAGCTGAGGTTCTTATCGGTGGGCTTGTTGGCCATAGTTGCAAGTTTAACGGTGAAGGAGGCAAGAGGGTTGCGCTGGCAGGGATTCATTCCCCAAAAAGCCCCGGACCCTCGGAAGGCTTGCGACTGCCGCGGCGCCTGCGCGGCGATGGCGGCATCGGCGAGGTGATCGGGGATGAACTGGCTCCCTCGACCGCCGACTCCACCCGGCCGTCGGCAAACACCGTGGTCAGTCGGCCTGCTTGAGCCGCGATACTCGCCGAGCGCAACACAGCGCCGTCGGGCCCGAGCGTGTAGGTATAGCCCCGGCCCAGCACACTCGCCGGCCCGACCGCATCGAGCTCGCGGGTCAATGATTCAAGCTGCTCACGGTCGCGCATCAGTCGCCGGCCCATCGCTGCAGGCATCGCGCGGGCAAGGGTCTGCAGCTTGGGCCGATGCGACGAGGCGATCGCCGGCAGCGCTTTGCCCAGCCGCAGCGCCAGCCCATCGACCAGTTGCCCCGCCTGTCGCACCAGCCGATCGGGCCGACTCATCGCCGGGTGTCGCTGGATCGCGTCCAGACGTTGACGCTCCTGCGCCGCACGCCGCCGCAGCGCCAGACGCAGCCGATCCGCCGCCTGCGATACCTGACGGTCCAGCGCCGAGCGGTCGGGCACGAGCATCATCGCGGCCTGCGTCGGCGTCGCGCAGCGATGGTCCGCGACCAGCTCTGCTACCGTCACGTCCGTCTCGTGACCGATCGCAGCAACGATCGGCAGCGTGCATTTATAGATCGCATCCGCAACGATACGCTCGTTAAACGCCCACAAATCCTCGATCGACCCGCCGCCGCGCGTGAGGATGATCGCGTCGATGCCCAGCGATTGGCCGTGCTTGCTGAGCGTGTTGATGGCACGAGCGATCTGCGGTGCGGCCTGCTCGCCCTGCACACGCACATCGACCAGCACCAGCTCACAGGCGGGCCAGCGCCGCGCGGCCGTGTCGATCACGTCCTGCAGCGCCGCGGCGCTGCGTGAGGTGACCACGGCGATGCGCGTAGGCACCGAGGGCAGCGGCAGCTTGTGCTCGGGGTCGAAGTAGCCAAGCCCGCGCAGCTCATTCACCAGTTCGCGCAGGCGCTGCTCGAGCTCGCCCTGCCCCACCGGCTCGAGCTTGTCGACATAAAGCTGGACCGATCCCTGCGCGGGGTAGACATCGACCCGGCCGGTCGCGACGACCTGCACGCCGTCACGGGCCTTGAAGCCGACCTGCCTCGCCGCCGAGGAGAACATGACGCAGCGGATCAGCGCCTCGCCGTCCTTGAGCGAGAAGTACCAGTGGTTGCGGTCCGAGAGATTGGAGATTTCGCCGACGACGCGGACCTTGCCCGGCAGGTGGGTGTTGACGGCGTCCTTGATCGCTCCCATGAGCGCGGCGACGGACATCGGCTTGGCGGCGGAAGCCGGGCCGGGGCGTTTTGGCCCCTCATTCTGCGGCTGGGACTCGTCAAAAAGGCGTGGCATCTACGCAGGATACCCAGCCCAGGGGTGCGGCTGCTCAGGCCCCGCTAATGAAATTGGAATAGAATCCGGTTTGACAGGGCCTGCTGAATGCTTACCTTGCTTGGCTTGGCGTAACCGGCCGTCCGTATCGGCCCAGCGCCACCCCGCCCCCAATGGAGATCGCCACGATGGCAATTAAGATCGGTATCAATGGCTTCGGACGCATCGGACGCCTCGTCTTCCGTGCCGCCCAATCCAACCCCAACATCGAAGTCGTCGGTATCAACGACCTGTTCGACACCGACTCGCTCGCTTACCTGCTCAAGTATGACTCGGTCCACGGCAAGTTCGCCGGCACCATCGCGCATGAGCCGGGCAAGCTCATCGTCAACGGCAAGACGATCCGCTGCACCGCAGACCGCGACCCGGCCAACCTCAAGTGGGGTGACGTCGGCGCCGACTACATCGTCGAATCCACCGGCTTCTTCACCGCCTACGACGGCGCCGTCAAGCACGTCGCCGCCGGAGCCAAGAAGACCGTCATCTCCGCACCGACCTCCACCCCTGACCAGGTCCCCACCATCGTCATGGGCGTCAACCACGACAAGCTCGACCCCGCGGCCAAGGTCGTCTCCAACGCCTCGTGCACGACCAACTGCCTCGCACCCCTGGCCAAAGTCGTCAACGATGAGTTCGGCATCGTCAAGGGCCTGATGACCACCGTGCACGCCATCACCGCCACCCAGCCGACCCAGGACGGGCCGAGCAAGAAGGACTGGCGCGGCGGCCGCGCGGCCAGCATCAACTGCATCCCCTCGTCCACCGGCGCCGCCAAGGCCGTGGGCCTCGCGCTGCCCGAACTCAAGGGCAAGCTCACCGGCATGGCCTTCCGTATGCCGACCATCGACGTCTCGGTCGTCGACCTGACCGTCGTCACCGAGAAGGCGACCAGCTACGACGAGATCTCCAAGGCCCTCAAGGCCGCGGCGGACGGCAAGATGAAGGGCGTCCTCGGCTGGACCAACGAAGAAGTCGTCTCCACCGACTTCATCCACGACCCGCACTCGTCGACCTTCGACCACGGCGCGGGCATCCAGCTGGACGCCAATTTCTTCAAGCTCATCTCCTGGTACGACAACGAGTGGGGCTACTCCAACCGCGTGGTCGACCTCATCGCCCACATGGCCAAGCAGGACGGCATCAAGTAAGCCCGAGCCAGCTTGAAATAGAGACTGCATCACGAAGCCCACGCCGACACGGCGTGGGCTTTTTTACTTCTTTGTTTCTCTCGCATCACGCGCCGGTTTTTGCGATGATGACCTGGATGAAGAATACGACCCTCCTGCTCGCGGTGTGCCTGCTGATGCTTTCAGGCTGCGCCTCGCGCCACGGCGTTCAGACCGTCACCAACCCTGTTGTTTCACAGCAGACGATCAAAGGCGTCGGCGCCTGCCGGGGCGTCGCGGTGTTCGAGGGCTCGGTCTGGCTCTACGGCGATGTGGGCAAGGGGCGCAAGGGCGTGGTCCGTCGGCTCCAGTGGTCTGACGCTCAGGCCGATGGCGGGCCCGGGCTGATCGACACCGGCGAGTCCTACGAACTCGTGCTCTACCGCAACTTCACTTCGCGTAGCGACCCGGCCACGCGGCTGAGCCCGGACCTCATCACCCACCCCACCGGGCTGGCCAGCCACCCCAAGCTGGGCGCCTTCATCGGCAACACCGGAAACGACAAGGGCACGATCTTCCACATCTTCTGGGAGGGCTTCACCGAGAGCGGCAACCTCGACGACTGGGTCCTCAACGCGATCGACGACGACCTGGCGACCCACGGCACCCGGCCCGAGTACGTGCGCTACGACGGCCGATGGCTCATCGCGACGGCGGACGACAGCTTCAAGAACAGCAAGCTGCGCCTCTACGATCCCGAGAAGCTGGCCAAGGCGCACAAAACCTCCGACCCAGGCGTGCTGATCGCCGAGTTCGACTGCGGACCTTTCGTTCAGAACCTGCACTGGATCGATGAAGAAAACACGCTGGTTCTGGTGCAGAACCGAACACCGGGGCGGGGCTGCCGACTGACCTTGATGAAGCTCGGCTCATCAGACGGGCCGCCGACAGTCACACGTGTGATCGAAATGGACTTTCCGACGGACACACTTGCGGGTTTCGCGGTCCTCGCGCCGGGCTGGGCGGTGCTGGTGAGCTCGAGCGCTGAGCAGAACGTGTCGGTTATGCGCTGGCCGCTGGAGTAGACCTATGATTCGAGGCAACCGTGGCGCAAAAAGTACGTGATCCGAGCCCTGAAAGCAGTCGATGATGCAGTACAATCTGATCAGACCCACGAGGAAACGCATCTTGAGCCAGAGCACCCAACCACAGACCGACGCCCGCTGGACCGTGGCCGACAGTTCCGATCTTTACCGCGTCACGGACTGGGGCGACGGGCTTTTCCGCCTCAACGCCAAGGGCAACCTCGTCGTTTGCCCGACCGGCCCCAGCGGCCCCGAAGTCGACCTGATGCAGCTCGTCGCAGACCTCGAGCAGCGCGACCTCACCACGCCGCTGCTGATCCGTTTCAGCGACATCTTCCGCAACCGACTCGACGGCATCGCCAGCGCGTTCCGTAATGCGATCAAGGAGCACGGCTACAAAGGCATCTACCAGGCGGTCTACCCGATCAAGGTCAACCAGCAGCGGCACGTCGTCGAAGAAATGCTCGAGCACGGCCGGCCCCACGGCTTCGGCCTCGAGGCAGGGTCCAAGCCCGAGCTGCTCGCCATCATGGCGATGGTCGATGACCCCAACACGCCGATCATCTGCAACGGCTTCAAGGACGCCAGCTTCATCGAGGCCGTCATCCTCGCCACCAAGCTCGGCAAGCACATCATCCCCGTCATCGAAAAGTTCTCCGAGCTCAAGCTCATCATCGACTACGCCAAGCAGCACGGTGTACGCCCGCGCTTCGGCGTCCGCGTCAAGCTCGCCTCGCGTGGCACAGGACGCTGGGAGCACTCGGCCGGCGAACGCAGCAAGTTCGGCCTGTTCGTCAGCGAGGTCCTCGACCTGGTCGAGCGCCTCCGCCAGGAAGACATGCTCGACTGCCTGACGCTCTTGCACTGCCACGTCGGCAGCCAGATCAACGATATCCGCAAGCTCAAGCCGGCCGTGACCGAGCTGGGCCGCATCTACGCCGAGCTGCGCCGACTGGGCGCGGGGATGGATACCGTGGACGTGGGCGGCGGCCTGGGCGTGGACTACGACGGCACGGGCTCGGCCCGCGAGTCGTCGATGAACTACTCGCTCCAGGAGTACGCCAACGACATCGTATTCCACCTGCAGAACATCTGCGACACCACCGGCACCCCGCACCCGCGGATCATCTCCGAGTCCGGCCGGGCGATGGCGGCACACCACAGCGTGCTGATCTTCGACGTGCTGGGCTGGTCGGGCTTCGACCGCTTCGAGCTGCCCCAGTCCTTCGACAAGAAAGAACTCGAGCAGATGCCCCAGCCGGTGCGCACGCTGGCCGAGTGCTACCAGTACCTCAGTGCCGACAACTACAGCGAGTACTACCACGACGCGCAGGTCGCGCGTGACCAGGCGCTGTCGCTGTTCAACCTCGGCTACTGCTCGATCGAGTACCGCGGCCTGGCCGAGCGGCTGTTCTTCTCGATCTGCTCAAGCGTCCTGCGCATCCTGCGGCGGGAGGACGAGATCCCCGAGGAGTTCGCCTCGCTCGAGTCGCTGCTGTCGGACATCTACTTCTGCAACTGCTCGATCTTCCAGTCCCTGCCGGACCACTGGGCGATCGACCAGACCTTCCCCGTGCTGCCGATCCACCGTCACAACGAAGAGCCGACCTGCCGAGGCATCCTCGCGGACATCACCTGCGACAGCGACGGCAAGATCGACAAGTTCATCCCCGGCTACGGCGAAGGCGAGCCCGACCGTGTCCTCCCGCTGCACCCCTACACCGGCGCACCGTACTACCTCGCGGCCTGCCTGGTTGGCGCGTACCAGGAAACGCTGGGCGACCTGCACAACCTCTTTGGCGATACCAACGCGGTTCACATCAGCGTCGACGATAAGGGTGGCATCGAGGTCACCGAGGTCGTCGAGGGCGACACCGTCCGCGAGGTGCTCAGCTATGTGCAGTACGACCCGGACGAGCTTCGCCGCAAGTTCACCAAGTCGATCGAGGCCGCCGTTCGCGACAACCGCCTAACGCTCGAAGAGCAGCGCACGCTGCGCCGCTTCTACGAACGCGGGCTCAACGAGTCGACTTATCTGACATGATCCACGTCGCGATCCTCAAGCCGGCTTACATCGATGCGATCCTCGCCGGCACAAAGACGATCGAGTCGAGATTAACCAAGACTGCGCAGCCGCCTTACGGCTCGATCCAGGCCGGCGAGCGTTTGTTCCTCAAGGTGTCGGGCGGACGAATCATGGCCACGGCCCTTGCGGGCGAAGTCCGCTTCATCGAGGCGCACGGCCCGGAAGATATCGATCGCGTCTACCGCCAGTTCGGCAAACAGATCGGCGGGGACAAGGAATACTGGGAGAGCAAACGCGACAGCCGGTACGTCACGCTGGTCGGCCTGCGCGAAGTTGAGCCGATCAACGTCGGGCCGGTGTACAAGACGGCGTACATGAAGGCGTGGTACGTGCTGGACGAAAAGCTCAGCCCGGTGAGCGACTGGGTGATCACGGCCGGGGCGATTAGGAATCAATACGCGATGCTGCCCTTGACACGCGGCTCGAAGATGAGGCCGGGCACGCGTATCACACTCGAACTGCCCGACGGCCAAAGCATTGGGACCGACCTTGCAAGCGGAAGACGCCTGCGATGGCGCAGCTGGGGGCAGGTTTATGATGCTGCAGGGGCGCGGGCGGGCGATGTGCTGCGGTATGTCGCGCTGGGTCAGAATATGTTTGCGATCAGCGTGAAGAAACAACGTTAGCCGCTGCCCTAGTGGCTTCGGTCGGGCTTCCAAAACCCGCCAGATACCAACGTCGCCACGAGGGCGACGGCTAACTACACTGGTGATGTGCCAGAACTAGAAAGTTACATCGACCACGCCACGCTCACCGCGCTGATCCAGACCGCGCGTCTCGAAGACCTCGGTCCAGAGGGCATCGACGTTACCTCCGCCTGCTTTGTCCCCGCCGGCGCGACGGGCAGCGCTGCCTTTGTCAGCCGGGTGCCGGGCGTCATCGCCGGGCTGGCGCTGTTGCCCGTGATTTGTGAAGTCTACGGCGGCAAGGTTGTGCCGCAGGTGCAACGGGTTGATGGCAGCTACGCCGAGCCGGGCATGACGCTGGCGACGATCAGCGGGCCGATGCGGGACCTGCTGGCGGTCGAACGTGTCGCGCTGAACCTGCTCACGCACCTGTCTGGGGTTGCGACGCTGACCTCGCACTACGTCGAACGCTGTGCCGGGACCAAGGCGCACATTTATGACACACGCAAGACCTTGCCGGGCCTGCGCGGGCTGCAGAAGTACGCGGTGGCCTGCGGGGGCGGACGGACACACCGCATCGGTCTCTACGACGCTGTGCTGATCAAGGACAACCACCTCGCGGGAACGCCGCTTGATCGGCTTGCGGATCGGCTGGCGCAAGCGGCGGGACAAGCCCGTCGTTTAACGGCGGATCTCAAGTTCATCGAGGTCGAGGTCGACACGCTTGAGCAGCTATCGCAGGTGCTCAAGGCCCCGATCGACATTGTTCTGTTGGACAACATGCCGCCGGAGATGTTGAAGCAGGCTGTGGCGATGCGTGATGAATTAGCTCGCAAGATCGAGCTTGAAGCCAGCGGCGGGGTCAACCTCGACACGGTCATGGCCATCGCGCACACCGGCGTAAACCGCATCTCCGTCGGCGCACTGACGCACTCGGCGCCGGCACTCGACATCGGGCTGGACATCGCATGAGCGCCGAGCCGCAGCTCCAGCACTGGCAGGACCAACTGGAAGCCTCGCTGCCGCGCGATGTTGATCAGCCGATCACGGTGCGGGTCTATCAGCAGACGGCCAGTACGCAGGACGTGGCCAGGTCTTTTGCGCCGCGCAGGGCACTGGTCGTAGCCGATCAGCAGACCGCGGGTCGAGGCCGACTTGGCAGGCAGTGGCTGTCGGTTCCTGGGGCGGCGGTGCTGATGAGCGTCTGCTGGCCGAGCGAGGGCATGGGCGCGACGCACGACCGCGTATCGATGCTGGTCGGCGTAGCAGTGGCGCAAGCGGTCGAGCGGCTCTTGCCGGGGGTCCGTGTCCGGCTCAAGTGGCCCAATGATGTGATGATTGACGGCCGCAAACTCGCGGGCATCCTCATCGAGGCGGCCAAGGGGGCCTACATCATCGGCATCGGCTTGAACGTGACACCGCAGGCGTACAGCGACCCCACCCTGGCGAGCAAAGCCACTTGCCTTGCCGACCACGGCTGCAAAGTCGATCGACTGCGCGTCATCGAGCAGATCGTTATCGAACTGGAACGCGTGCTAAGACTCGGTGACCACGGCCCGATGCTTGACGACTGGCGCGCCCGCGCCACGCTTGGCCAGCAGCAAACCTTCGAGCACAACAAAGATCGCATCAGCGGCGAAGTTCTCGACCTCGACCCCGATCAAGGCCTGATCGTGCGACGCGATAGCGGCGAGATCGTACGCCTGCCCGCCGCGACCACGTCGGTCGTGAGTTAATGACGCGAATGGCATCCGCGGCCTCAGCGGGCCAACTCAACCAGTACATCCAGCCCGCGCTCGAGCATCGCATCGTCACACGCGTAGCTGATTCGGAAGTGCGTATCACGCTTGCTGAACACCGAGCCGGGGATCATGAGCAGGCTCTTCTCGATCGCCTTCTCCACGAACTGCGTCGCGCTCAGCCCCAGCCTCTTGGGCACCTCGGGGAAGGCATAAAACGCCCCGCCGGGCACCGACAGGTTGTAGTGCGGGCTCAGCCGCTCGACCACGCGGTCGCGCTTGTGCCTGTACGCATCGACGTGCCCGCTCATGTCCACGCCCAGCGCCATCGCCCCGGCCACCTGCACCATCGACGGCGCACAGACGAACGAGTATTGCTGCAGTTTGGTCATCTGCTCGACCACCGCGCGTGGCCCGGCCGCATAGCCCAGACGCCAGCCGGTCATGCCGTAGGTCTTGGAGTAGCCCCGCAGCAGGAGCGCGTTGGGCGACTCACTGAGCGGTGACGGGCACCACACCCCGCCGTCACGCGAAGCCTTCTCGTAGCAGAACTCGTCGTAGATCTCGTCGCTGATCAGCAGGACATTTTCCCGCTCGCACAGCTCAATGACTTGCTTGCACACCTTCTGGCTGGCGACAATCCCTGTGGGGTTGCTCGGCGTGTTGAACAGCACCAGTTTGGTCCGCTCGGTCAGCACCGGCTCCAAACGCTCGGCCGTCACCGCGAAATCCGGGTACGTGTCCAGATAAACCGCCGTCGCCCCGGCCAGCGTCACCAGGTGCTTGTACATCACGAAGTACGGGTCGGGGATCACCACCTCGTCGCCCGGCCCGACCGTGCACAGCAGCGCCAACACCAGCGCACCCGACACGCCCGAGGTGATCAGCAGGCCCGTCTCGCTGTCCAGCGTGTCCGGCCCGCCACGCCCCAGCGTGCGCGGAAACTCTTCAGCGAGCCTCTTGGTCACCGACGCACGCATCGCCGGCATCCCCTGCGTCTGCGTGTACGTGTTCTTCCCGGCACGGATCGCCTCGCACGCCGCGTCCTTGATCACATCGGGCACATCGAAGTCCGGCTGGCCGATCGAGAAGTTGATCGGGTCCTTGAGCTTGGCGGCAAGATCAAACACCCTGCGGATGCCCGAGGCGTCGATCCCTTTCACACGGTCGGCGATAAATCGTTGAGTATCCATAGCGTCTAGAGTCTAGCGTCTAGCGTCTAGCGTCTAGCGTCAGAATGATAGCGAATAAAAAACGCCGCCCGAAGTGGACGGCGAATAAAACTTTACTTCAAATCTGCTGACGCTAGGACCTAGACGCTAGACGCTAGAGCTTACTGCGTTGCTTCATCCTTCTTCTTGGACTTGGCGCCGGCGACGACCTTGCGGTTGCCGACCTTGCGCAGGCCCAGGGCCTTGGAGTCATCCTTGAATTCGCCGACGGAGCGGAGCTTGGTGATGCGCTCGGCGCGGGTCAGCACGTTGCGGTGGCCGGCCAGGCCGCCTCCGATTTTCAGGCTCGGGTCGAGGCTCATCGTTCGGTTCCTTAAATAATCGCGGCCGATCGTCGGCGGCGTGGTTTACGGTTTCTTGACGTACTGTGCGAAGTACATCGAGGACAAGTCGGTTCCCCCGCCGTTGGCCTTCCACTCCCGCCCATGCTGGCGCAGCAGTGTCAGGTAACGCTGGGCCTGCTGCGAATCCTTCTGGTCCGGGGCATACGCCCGGTCCACGGCATAAGCAATGCAGGACCGACCATTATCGCTTTTCACCAGCTGGATTGCAACCCCACGGCCGGCCATAAATTCCGCCAGCTTCCGGCAGTCCTCCACCGACGAGGTCATGATCCGAACGTAATACATCCCCGGTTCACGCCGGTCCTCGAACAACTGCACCTTGGGCGGCTCCACGGCAGGCCCTACGTAGGGCTCCTCGTCGATCTCAAACCACCCCTTCGGGCCTTCCCGCAGCGTCAGGCCGGGCTCAGGGTCTTTGGGCTTGGCCGACGCCGCCCCCCGAATCGAGCCCACCCAGTACGCCAGAACAATCACCCCCAGCACCCCCGCCGCCGCCATCAGAGCCATCCCCCGAGGCAGCCGAAGCACCACCGGCGAGGACGAACCGACCCACCAAGGGGCCCGGCGGATCGGCAGACCGGGCTCGCGCACCGCCTCCGGCCCGGCTTCTGCACCCTCGGCCGGAGTCGAGGCGGGTTGCCGCATGATCTCATAGGGTGGGGTCTGATCGCGTCTGGGCATGGGTATCGTCCCTATCGGCCTGACCGGGGTACAACATCATACGCCGACGCGCCGCCGTTCAATCACCCGTCCGCGCCTACGCCGATCACGCTCGCCAGCGCGTGGCCCTGCAGGTGGCTGAGGCTGATGTGCCACTGCGTCACCCCCACCCGCTTTGCCACCGCCGCCGCCTCGCCGTGCAGCACGACCCCCGGCTTGCCCGTCGCCTCACGCACCACTTCCACGTCCGTCCACGCGATCCCCCCCGACCAGCCCGTGCCCAGCACCTTCAAGACCGCCTCTTTCGCCGCGAAACGCGCCGCGTACCGCTGCACCCGCAGCTTGCCCCCGGATTCGCAGTACGCCCGCTCCCCGGCCGTGAACACGCGGTCGAGGAAGCGCTGCTCATGCTCACCCAGCAGCCGCTCGATGCGCGGGGTATCCACAAGGTCGATGCCGTGGCCGAGGATGTTCATGGCGTCTAGCGTATAGGGCCTGGGGCCTAGCGTCGAGCCGCACCAAAAGCGAAGCGACGCGGCCCTACCTCGCGACTATCATGCTGCATATGGCCGCTGATCTCCGCGAAACCCAAGCCAAAGTCCACGCCGGACAGCGCCTCTCCTTCGACGACGGCGTTGCGCTCCTGCGCTCGCGGGACATCTGGACCCTCGGCGAGTTGGCCGACCACGTCCGCACCCAGCGCCACGGCAAGGCGGCGTACTACAACATCAACCGGCACATGAACTACTCGAACCTGTGCGTGCTCTCGTGCAAGTTCTGCGAGTTCCACCGCAAGCCCGGCCAGGACGGCGCGTACGAGTACACCCTCGAAGACGTCGCCGAGAAAGCAAAAGCCGCTGCAGCCGCCGGCGCAACCGAGATGCATATCGTCGGCGGGCTGCACCCTAAACTGCCCTTTTCCTACTACACCGACCTGCTCAAGACCTGTAAAAAAGTCGCGCCCAGGGTCCACCTCAAGGCCTTCACCGCCGTCGAACTCACACACCTCGCACGCATCCACGGCCGGGACAACAAAGGTAAGCCCAGCGCCGGCACGATCCGCGGCATGCTGGAAGATTTAATCGAGGCCGGGCTTGGATCACTTCCGGGTGGCGGCGCTGAGGTCTTCGACGACCGCGTCCATGACGAGGTCTTCCGTGGCAAGATCGGCGGGCTCGAGTGGATCAACGTCCACCGCACCGCGCACGAGCTGGGCCTGATGTCCAACGCCACCATGCTCTACGGCCACGTCGAAACCCTCGAAGACCGCGTCCGACACCTCTGCCTCCTGCGCGAGGCACAGGATGAAGCCATCGAGCAGGGCCACGCCGGCCGTTTCCAGACCATCATCCCCCTGCCGTTCTTCCCCGACGGCTCGGCGCTGCAGCACCTGCCCGGGCCCACGGGCCTGGACAACCTGCGCATGCTCGCGGTTTGCCGGCTGATGCTGGACAACTTCGATCACGTCAAGTGCTTCTGGATCATGCAGACCCTCGCGATGGCGCAGCTCGGGCTGTCGTTTGGAGTCGATGACGTGGACGGCACCGTCGTCTGGTACGACATCACCAAGGTCGGCGGCGCGACGACCCATCAGGAAGTCACCCCCGGCAAGCTGCGCGACCTTATCACCGAGGCCGGCTACACCCCCGTCGAGCGCGACACGGTTTATCGACGCGTCAACCGCAGCGGCGCGGACTGGTCAACAGAGGGTGAACTGGTCAGCGCATAAACATTAGCCGGCCCGCTTGTCGGGCCGAGAGCTTGTCGGGCCCAGCGCACGGCGGGACGAGCCCGCCGGCTAACAAACCTACCTCCGCCAGGGATCGACCTGGTCCTGGATGCGGCGCTCGATGTCTTCGTCGGCGGCGCGCTTGGCGTAGCGTTCGTCGTACCGGCTGGGGTCGATGCGTGAGAGCGCCATCGCGACGCGGTAGCCGTTCCACGCCTGCATCCCCACGAACAGGGCCATGACCAGGAACCACAACTCGTTGAAGAAAACCGAGAGCAGGATAACCCCCGCTGCGGCGATCAGCCCGACGATGCTGACGAACTTGAGGGCCTTGGCCCGGCCGACGACAAACCAGAGCAGCGCCATGAGCGTCTGTCCGCCGTCCAGTGGGTAGACGGGGATCATGTTGAAGACGAACAGCCCGAAGTTCATCAGGACCAGCACGTGCATGAACATGTGCAGGTTGTTGCCCGGCGCGGGGTCTTCGAACGACCCGCGTACGAGGTAGTAGGCCAGCACCGTGATGGGCACGAGCATGACGTTGACCAGCGGGCCTGCCACGATGGACCAGAGGTGCGCACCGGGGCGATTCGGGGGCTGGACGTACGCGACGCCGCCCAGCGGCCAGAGGACGATGTGCTTGGCCTGCCCGCCGACGGAGCGGCAGGCGAGCGCGTGGCCGAACTCGTGGGTCAGGACGATCGCGAAGAGCGCGAGGTAAAGAAGCGTGCTCCAGAACATCGGCGTCTGTCCGGGCCCGACAAACGTGCCGCCGCCCACGCGCGGGATCATAAAAACCGCGATGAGGAACCAGGACCAGTGCAGGAACACGTCGATGCCAAAGAGCCGAAAGAGCTTGATCGATCCATTGACCATGCGAGAGAGTATAGCGCGTAGGGGGTGGTGTCCGCTTGACCTTTGCAAATACGCGGTAAGAATCAGGGCATGAATGAAGCGAGTCAACCTGTCGTGATCATCACCGGAGCGGGCAGCGGCGTGGGCAGGGACCTGGCGGTGCTGATGGCCGAGCGGGGCTACGCCTGCGTGCTGGCGGCCCGGACGAGGGAGAAACTCGACCAGACCGCCGGGCTGATCGCCGATGAAGTGCCCGGTGGCCGGTGCCTGACCGTGCCGACGGACGTGGCCGACCCGGTGCAGGTGCAGAGGCTGATCGATACGACACTGCAGCAGTTCGGGCGGATCGACGCGCTGGCCAACGTCGCGGGCTACGCCCCGCTTCAGCCGATCCAGCGCATCGACGACGAGACGCTGCGCCGCTGCACGGCGATCAACTTCGACGCCGTGGTGTTTACAACCCGCGCGGCCTGGCCTCACTTCAAGGAGCACAAGCGCGGTGTGATCTGCAACGTCTCTTCGATGGGCGCGTTCGACCCGTTCACCGGTTTCAACATCTACGGCGCGATGAAGGCGGCGGTCAATATCTTCACCAAGGCCACCGCAGACGAGGGCAAACGCCTCAACATCAGCGCCTACTGCATCGCGCCCGGCGCGATCGAGACGCCGATGCTCCGTGAGAATTTTTCAGAGAAGGCGATCCCCGCCGATCAAACACTGGACCCCTCGACCGTCGCCGCGGCGATCCGCGACTGTTTAATCGGCGAAACGGATATGAAATCCGGCGAGACGCGGAAGATGCCAAGTCATTAATTGCTCAGTAGCCGCCGCGTCATACGCGGACAGAGGAATTTTCTGCGATGCGTCCGCCCGGTCGTGGACCGGCGGCTTCCGCATCACACCACGTCGTACGTATCACCCGCATTGAAGAGCGCCTCGAGCGTGCCCGGGCCGCGCTTGGCGATGGCCTGGTCGACCTGGCCCTTGACCAGCTCTTCGTAAGTTGCTTTTTCTTCGCGGTAGAGCACGCCCAGCGCCTCGGGGAACTCGGGGTAGTGCAGGTCCGCCAGCATCTCGGCCATCGGCTTGTTCGTCTCGTCGTGGAAGAGCAGGTCGTCTTCCGTGACGCCGTTCTCGCCAAGCTTCACCACTTCCGGACGGTTGCCGACCATGCGCAGGCCCTTGTCCTTGTTCGCGCCGAAGATCATGGGCTTGCCGTGCTCGAGGTAGAGCACGTTGTCGTCCTTGACATCCTTGCCGGTGGCGAAGTCGAAGGCGCCGTCGTTGAAGATGTTGCAGTTCTGGTAGATCTCGACAAACGAGGCGCCCTTGTGCGCAGCAGCGCGTTCGAGCACGTCGACCAGCACGCGGTCCTTGTCCGTCGCGCGGGCGACGAACGTCGCCTCTGCGGCCAGCGCCAGCGAGAGCGGGTTGATCGGGAAATCCAGCGAGCCCATCGGCGAGGACTTGGTCTTCTTGCCCGTCTCGGAGGTCGGCGAGTACTGGCCCTTGGTCAGGCCGTAGATGCGGTTGTTAAAGAGCAGCGCGTTGACGTTGACGTTGCGGCGCAGGATGTGCATCAGGTGGTTGCCGCCGATCGACAAGCCGTCGCCGTCGCCGGTGACCATCCACACCGTCAGGTCGGGGTTGGCCATCTTGACGCCGGTGACAAAGCCCGGCGCCCGGCCGTGGATCGTGTGGAAGCCGTAGGTGTCCATGTAGTAAGGGAACCGGCTGGAGCAGCCGATGCCGGAGATGAACACCGAGTTCTCACGCGTCGCGCCGATGTTGGCGCAGACGCGCTGTACGGCGTTGAGGATCGAGTAGTCCCCGCAGCCCGGGCACCAGCGCACATCCTGGTCCGAGGAGAAGTCTTTGGCTTTGAGTTGGGGGAGTTTGGTTTCTGGCATGGTTCGATCCGATCGATCAATTTTTTATTTTAGCGCTCGCCCGTAAGGGCGAGGATGATGCGTTGGTACAGTGTGCGCCCCGCCCTTTCGGGCGGGCGCTAATCGTTTTTTACAGGTTAAACATTCAACGCCTGCGCGTTCACATCAACCTTGCCGTGCGAAGGGTAGAGCGCCTCGGCGTCACCCCATGCACCACTGAGCATGAGTTCAATCGCCTGGTCGATCTCTTCGACAAGGAAGGGCTTGCCCTGGATCTTATTGAGTCCTCTCGCGTCGACGAGGAACTTGCCGCGGATAATCAGGCGGAGCTGGCCGTTGTTAAGTTCGGGGATCAGCACCTTCTTGTAGCGCTTGAGCACCGCGCCGAGGTTCTTGGGCATCGGGCTTAGGTAACGCAGGTGCGCGGAGGCGACCTTGAGCCCCTTGGCGCGTGCGTTGTTGACGGCGGTGGTGATCGAGCCGAAGGGCCCGCCCCAGCCGAGCAGCAGTAGATCACCGGTTTCATCGCCGTTGACGACGATGTCGGGGACCATGTTGACCACGCGTTCGACCTTCTCCGCACGGATGCGTGTCATGAGCTGGTGGTTGTGCGGGTCGTAGGAGACGCTGCCGGTGTTGTTGGCTTTTTCCAGGCCGCCGATGCGGTGCTCGGTGCCGGGGGTGCCGGGGATGGCCCAGGGTCGGGTGAGGTTGGCGTCGCGGGTGTAGGGCTTGAAGGCCGTCGGTTCTTCTCCGTTAGAGGCGGGCGCGGCGGCGTGCTTGACGACGATGGGCTCGAAGTCGGCCTCGCTGGGGACGCGCCAGGGCTCGGAGCCGTTGGCGATGTAGCCGTCGGTCAGCAGCACGACCGGGATCATGCGCGTGAGCGCGATGCGGCAGGCCTCGATCGCTGCGTTGAAGCAGTCGGCGGGCGACTTGGGCGCGAGGACCACGGCCGGGCAGTCGCCGTTGCGACCGAGCATCGCCTGCCAGAGGTCGGACTGCTCGGTCTTGGTGGGCAGGCCGGTCGAGGGTCCGCCGCGCTGCACGTCGATGACGACCAGGGGCAGCTCGGTCATGACGGCGAGTCCGAGCGCTTCGCCCTTGAGCGCCAGGCCAGGGCCGGAGGTGCCGGTGACGCCGAGTTGACCCGCGAAGCCCACGCCGATGGCGGCGCAGACGGCGGCGATCTCGTCCTCGGCCTGGAAGGTCTTGACGCCGAAGTTCTTGGCCGGCGCGAGGTAGTGCAGGATGTCGGAGGCGGGCGTGATCGGGTAGGTGCAGTAGTGCAGCGACTTGCCTGCGAGCTTTGCGGCGGTGATCAGGCCCATGGCCAGCGCCTCGTTGCCGGTGACCTTGCGGTACTTGCCGGGCTTGATGGCGGCGCGGGGCACGGTGTAGCGGACAGGGAACATCTCGGCGGTCTCGCCGAAGAAGTAGCCTGCCTTGAGCGCTGCGATGTTGGCGTCGGCGACCTCGGGCTTGTTCTTCTTGACCTTGAAGGTCTCGTTGAGGTGGCGGATGGTCGTGTCAAGCGGGCGGTCGAAGAGCCAGTAGACCAGGCCCAGCGCGTACATGTTCTTGCAGCGGTTGGTGTCCTTGGGCGACAGGCCAGAGTCCTTGAGCGCTTCAGAATTGAGCCTGGTGATCGGGACCTTGTAGACCTTGTACTGCTGGTCGATGGCCGGGTCTTCGATGGGGTTGTATCCCACGGCGTAGCCGGCCTTCTTGAGGTTGGTCTTGGAGAACTCGGTCTCGTCGACGATGACAATCCCGCCGGGCTCGACGTCGTGGATGTGGGCCTTGAACGCGGCGGGGTTCATGGCGATGAGCGCGTTGACCTGGTCGCCGGGTGTGAAGATCTGCTCGGCGGCGAAGTTGATCTGGAAGCCCGAGACGCCGGCGACGGTGCCTGCGGGGGCGCGGATCTCGGCGGGGTAGTCCGGCAGGGTCGCGACGTCGTTGCCCAGGATCGCGGAGGTGTCGGTCAGCTGAGTTCCGGCCAGCTGCATGCCGTCACCCGAGTCACCGGCGAAGCGGACAACAGCGGAGATCAGAGCGTCGGCGGGGATAGCGCCGTTGGAGGTCGTTTCGGTAGCCATGAGGGCGGGTTCCGTTAGCAGGCGGGACAGTGCCCGGGGTCAAGCGATGAAACGTTCGATTGTAGCGTAGTTGGGCGTAGAATCCAACGCCCTGGCCGCAGAGAAGGCAGCTTTTAGCCTGCCAGCCGCGTGCCCAGCGCCGCACCGGCGATGAATAGCGTGATGCCCACCGCGTTGTGGGCCAGGATGTGCCCGCCGGCCATGAACCACTGCTGCCTGGCGATCAGGTCCGAGCTGAGGTAGGCAAACGTCGAGAAGGTCGTGAACGCGCCCATGAAGCCGGTGAGGATAAACAGCCGCATGGGGTGGTCGGCATGCAGCACGCGGGCATCGAACCAAGCCAGCGCCAGTCCAAAGAGCAGACAGCCGATCGCGTTGGCCGCGAGCGTGCCGTAGAGCTTGTGCTCACCTGCATGGAGGAATCGCGAATCGATGGCCAGGCTCAGCCCATAGCGGGCGAGGGTGCCTGCGCCGCCGGCGACTGCTAAGCCAAGATATTGCACGGGGGTGGGCATAAATACGTCATCGGCAGGCCTGTGCCGTCGCAGTGATAATAGCTGCAGAAAGTACGCCGAGCGCGGGTGCGTATACTCTGCGTTCCTGACAGCATCGCCATGCCCAACCCCCACTACCAGCGCGTACTTGAACAGGACCGCCAGCTCCCCCCGCCGCTGCGCATCTTCACCCGCGCGATGAGCTCGTGGTGGACCATCGGCGTGCTCGTCGTCTTCGTCGTCGGCTACGTCGCACTCGCGCTCGTGCCCCTCGGCGGGCGATACCTCTGGCAACTGCGCTTTATCGACTCGACACAGCAGCAGGTTCTCACGTGGTGGCCGCTCCAGGCCGCAGCGATACTGCTGGCGGTCGTCGCCGTGTGGTCGGCACTGCGCCGGCTGCCACTGCGCCTGGCCAACCTCGGCGCCTTCCTCGCGGTATTCGGGTTTGCAACGATCCTCGTCAGCCAGTCGTGGGCGTTTCGCTATCAGTCCACCGGCATCGCGGCCGTGCCGATCTCGCAGGCGAGCGATGAAGCAAATACCGACCCGCTCTCGCTGACCTACACCACGCGCTTCGGCGACACGAGCGAGCGCGTGCTGACCGTCATGCTTTCCAGCCAAGCGCCGGTGCAGGTCCCGCTCACCGCCCTGCCCCGATGGAACGACGCGGCAGGCGACAACTGCCCCACGCTCAAGCTCCACGACGACCCCAAGCTCCAGTCCGCACTCGGCTACCAGGTGCGCATCACCACGATCGCCTACGTCGCCGACGGTACATTGACCCAGCAGCCCGACGGCACACAGGCCGTCACCCCCACGCCCGACGGCCAGCGCAACACCACCGCCCTGCCCTACCCGGCCCGCGCACTGCTCAGCCTGCAGTTCGTGGTCGACAGCGAGGCCGGCGACACCACGACGACGACCCTGTGGCTGCCCTTCGAGCCCGAAGGCACGGACTCGCTGGTGCCCAATCGCTTTTTTAATATCAAGGGGCTGGGCAGCGTCGGGCTTGCGTTCAGGCCCATGAGTAAGAAGCTGCCGTTTGCGATGGCGGGTAAAGGCTGGCAGTCCGGTGTCGTCGAAAAGGACTACCTCGGAACAATTTACATCGCAGACTCCAACGCAGGACGTCTACTACAACCCAATCAATACCGCTTCCTGTCCGAGACACAAACGACCTATCCGTATACCGCCATCATGGATGACGGCACCGAGCAAGACTACCAAATGAATTGGCTCGATCTCATCGGTGCAGCAGATCAACAGCAGCACGCTCTGATCAGAATCACCGAGCACAAAGCACTCATCTTCATCACCGCCGGCCTGATCACTTTCTTACTAGGCGTCGTCCTCGACCGCCTGCTTGATCTTCCAGGCCGAAAGAGAAAAACAAATCCACAAACCCAGCTGCAAAGTAATTAGATCAATAGCCGGCGGCCTACGGACGCCGGACGCGATCACAACACCCTTGTTCTCTCGTCCGCCGTCCGTAGGCCGGCGGCTATTGCAAATTATTCAACGCACACACGCCTACTTCGCAGATGCTCCTGCCGGGGCAGCCTGCCGCCAGCCCCGCAGCGGAGCGTGGGCGCTCCGCCTTTTGAGATATTGCGTCCGAGATTGCCCGCATGTCAGCAAACCCTTGTCCTGAGCCCGCGCGCTACTGCGCTAGCATCGCTTGCAAGCCCCGAGTAAACTTATAGCTCGCGCGCAAGCGCCCCCTACCCACCCGGCTTAAACGCCCGGACCCCATGCGATGAGTATGACCGAACCACAGAACAACCCTGCTGACGCCACCGACACCCCCACCTCGATCGACGCGGAGGTCCAGGCCGCGCTGGGCGATCAGAGCATCGAAGAGCTGATGAAGGCCGCGCCCGCGCAGCCCGAGGCCGACAAGGCCGACGCAGGCGAGGATGAGTCCACCGTCCACCACGAGATCCGCCGGGGTCGCATCAGCGCGATCCGGGGCGAAGACGTGTTCGTCGATATCACCGGCGACAGCGGCAAGCTCCAGGGCGTCGTCCCGCTCCAGCAGTTCGAACGCCAGCCCCGCATCGGCTCGATCATGGACTTCGTCGTCGACCACATCGACGAGGCCCAGGGCCTGATGTTCCTCTCCCGCGAGGGCGCCATCTCCCGCACCACGTGGGACAACCTGCACAAGGGCAGCGTCGTCGAGGCCCGCGTCACAGGCCACAACAAGGGCGGGCTCGAGCTCGAACTGGTCGGCAGCATCCGCGCCTTCATGCCCGCAAGCCAGATCGACCTGCACCACGTCGAGGACTTCGAGCCCTTCGTCGGCACCAAGGTCGAGGCCACCGTCACCGAGGTCGACCGCAAGCACAAGAAGGTCATGCTCAGCCGACGCGCCCACCTCGAGCACGTCCGCAAGGCCTCCAAAGAAAAAATCATGCAGACCCTCGAGGTCGGGCAGATCCTCGAAGGCAAGGTCTCCAACGTCATGGAGTACGGCGCGTTCATCGATATCGGCGGGGTCGACGGACTCTGCCACGTCTCGGACCTCAGCCACCAGCACGTCCACAAGCCCGGCGACGTCGTCAAGACCGGCGACATCGTTCAGGTCAAGGTCCTCAAGATCGACCCGGCCAAGGGACGCATCGCTCTGGGCATGAAGCAGGTCACGCCCGACCCCTGGGACTCGGCCACCACCGGCATCAGCGTCGGCGGCGAAGTCGTCGGCACTATCGTCCGCACCGCCAGCTTCGGCGCGTTTGTCAGCGTCGGCGAGGGCGTCGAGGCCCTGCTGCCCATCTCCGAGATCTCCTGGAAACGCATCAACACCTGCGAAGAGGTCCTCACCGTCGGCCAGGCGATGCGCCTCAAGGTCATCTCCTTTGAGCCTAAGAAAAAGAAGATGTCGCTGAGCCTTAAGCAGCTCGCCGGCGACCCCTGGTCCGACACCGTCGCCAAGTACGCCGTCGACAGCTGGGCGCAGGGCAAGGTCGTCAGCCTGCAGGAGTTCGGCGCGTTCGTTCAGCTCGAAGAAGGCGTCGAGGGCCTGGTCCACATCTCCGAGCTGGCCGACGGCCGGGTCAAGAACGTGGCGGACATCGTCAAGGTCGGCGACGAGAAAAACTTCCGCATCAAGTCCATCGACACCGACAAACGCAAGATCGCGCTGAGCCTCCGCAAGGACTCGGGCCCCAAGGGCGGCGACCGCGGCGACCGACGGGACGGCAAGGGCGGCAAGGAAGAAGTCATCCTCTTCAAGACCAACGCCAAGAAGCAGCCCAAGGACAAACTCAAGGGCGGCATGGACCTCGGCGGCATGGGCCTGGGCGGGTTGTCGATGGATAATTTCAAGTAAGACAGGCTTGCCTGCCTGCTTAAATGGTCGTTCTCGTTCTCGTCATTCGCAATCGTAATCGGTTCGACTTCGATTACGAACCACGAGTACGAGAACGAGAACGATTTGTATGAACAACCCAATTGAGTCTGAATCCGCCTGCGACCTCGCCATCATCGGTGCCGGCGCTGCGGGCCTGATGGCCGCGATCTTTGCCGGTCGCAGCGCCAAGCCCGGCACGAAGATCGTCCTCATCGACGGCGCGAAAAAAATCGGCGCCAAGATCCTCATCGCCGGCGGCGGGCGGTGCAACGTCACGCACGACATCGTGACCACGGCCGACTACTTCGGCGGAACCTCCAACAACACCGTCAACAAGGTCCTCAAGAGCTTCAGCGTAGAAGAGACGACTGCTTTCTTCCGCGAACTCGGCGTCGAGCTCAAGCGTGAAGAGACCGGCAAGCTCTTCCCGACCACCGACTCATCTCGCACGGTGCTCGATGCGCTGCTCAAGGCGGTTCGCGAGGCGGGCGTCGAATTACGCACCGGCTGCCGGGTACTGAAGATCGAGCGTGACGCCGATCAGTCGACTTTCAAAATCGCCATCGACGGCACGCTGCCGCTCTACGCCCGCCGGGTCATCCTCGCCACCGGCGGGAAGGCCCTGCCCGACACAGGCTCGGACGGCGTGGGCTACAACTTCGCCCGCGCGCTGGGCCACAGCGTCACCGAAACCTGGCCCGCGCTCGTGCCGCTGAACCTCCAGCCCGATCACTGGCTCACACAGCTCGCGGGAATCACGCTTGACGTCGAGCTCACCCTCTCGGGCAAGACCGGCAAGGCCCTGCACAAACAAGCAGGCCCCATGCTGCTGGCGCACTTCGGCATCACCGGGCCCGCGGCGATGGACATCTCACGGCACCTGCGCGACTACGCCAGCGAGGCCCCACGCAAGCTCACCGCCAACCTCCGCCCGGGCATGACCTTCGACGAAGTGGACCAGTCGCTGCTCGAAGCCAGCCGGGAACACCCCACGCGCTCGATCGGCGCTCTACTCAAGCGCAAGCTGCCCGAACGATTCGTCGAGCTGATGCTGCTAAAGCAGCTCGCGATTGAGCCGGGCCTGCCGCTGTCGCAACTGAACAAGGAAGACCGCAAGGCCCTGAGCCACCTGATCACCGCCCTGCATCTGCCGGTGGTCGGCGACCGTGGGTTCAAATACGCAGAGGTCACCGCCGGCGGCGTGCCGGTCAGCGAGGTCCAGACCGCGACGATGGCTAGTAGGCAGTGCCCTGGCCTCTACCTCTGCGGCGAGATCCTGGACGTGGACGGCCGAATCGGCGGGTACAACTTCCAGTGGGCCTGGTGTACCGGACGCCTGGCGGGGCTGGGCGCGGCACAAAGCCCGACCACACCTGTTCACTAGACCGCAGCCGATGGCTGCGCGGCGGATCTCTCAAGCTTTGCCGCGCAGCCATCGGCTACGGGCTGTTGATAAACCGCCTACACCGTCGATTCGCTAGGATGACTGCTCACGTGATCCGCAAGAAAAACATTCCGAACCTGCTGACGATGCTCCGGCTCGTGCTGGCGGGCGTGTTCTTCGTCTTGCTGGCGTTTTATCGCTTCGATGAGGGCAGGCACTGGCTGCTGATCCCCGCGATCGTGCTGTTCATCGCCGCGGCCGTGACGGACCTGCTCGACGGCATGCTCGCGCGGCGGTGGCACGTCGAGTCCAAGTTCGGGCGGATCATGGACCCCTTCTGCGACAAGGTGCTGATCCTCGGGGCGCTGTGCTTCCTGGCCGGGCCGGGGTTTGGATTCTACGAGTGGCGCTCGGTCGACGGACTGGCTGAGCTGGGTTCTTATCAGGTCTCGGGTGTATTGCCCTGGATGATCGTTGTGATCCTTGCTCGCGAACTGCTGGTCACCGGCATCCGCGGCGAACTCGAGGGCACCGGCCACCAGTTCGGCGCGAACATCTGGGGCAAGCTCAAGATGATCCTGCAGTCGGTCGTCATACCCGCGGTGCTGCTGATGGTCTTCCTGATGGACTCCGAGTTTTTCCTCCACGAGGCGCTGAACTGGACGCGCGACATCCTTGTCTACGCCACGATCATCGTCACCGTGCTCAGCGGCATCCCCTACGTGACCGGCGCGTACCGCGTGACGAAAAGCGCTCGCGGCGCGTAGTTCGCCCGCAAACTCCACGGTTATAGGACGCGCGATAGAACCAGCGAAACACCTTCGCGCGTTTATTCGTCTTTCCTGATGAAAAACGCTCGGCGTTTAATGCCCGCGTGGGCCTTAACCGATCTCTCATATGCCAGGGCATGCCGCCCTGACCGAGATTGCCGGAGCAAGAGATGGACAACGCACTGATTGGTCAGATCCTTGTTGAGCAGGGGGTGTTGTCTCCCGAGCAGGTCCAGCAGGCCCTGGCCGCACAGGCCGAGCGCGAGATCCCGCTAGGCCGCCTCGCCGAGATGATGTTCGGCATCGAACGCACGAGCGTGATTCACGCGCTGGCCGAGCAGGTCGCGATCCGTTCGCCGCACACCCGCCTCTCCGGCGAGACCTTCGACCCGCAGTGCCTGCGCATGATCTCGGCCAAGGAAGCCTGGGACAGCCTTCTCCTGCCCATCCGCTGGGAGCGTGGCGAACTCTTATGCGCTACGACCGTCGAGACCCTGCCCGCCGCGATCGAGCTGCTCCAGCAGAAGCTCGACTGCCCCTACCACTTCGTCATCGCCGAGATGCGGCCGATCGAGCAGTTCATCTCCAGCCTCTACGCCTACGAGGGCGTCGAAGTCGGTGAGTGACCCACGCGATGCTAAAACAAAACTATTTAGCGGCGGCCCGAAAGGGCCGCGTTTTTATTGATTGCATGGGGGATCACGTGATGACGCACGATACGTCGCACGAGGTGTGCAGGCGCGGCCCTTTCGGGCCGCCGCTAAGCGCAGGCCGCTGCAACGGGGGATGGGATTATTCAGGCCAGCTTCTTCGTCGCGACCGTGCCGTCCTTGGTCGTCTTGACCTCGTAGCCCGCGGCCTCGAGTTCGGAACGCAGCGCATCGGCGGCGGCGTAGTCCCTGGCCTTGCGCGCCTGGTCGATGGCCGCGGCCTTTACAGACGCGAAATCTCCCGCCGCAGATGAAGACGCGGCGAGAACATCAAATACCTGATCGAACGCACTGAGCATCGCATGGCTGACCGCTTGATCGGCCGAGGGCTCGTTCAGATACGCGAACAACGCACCCAGCGCACGCGCCGCATTCAAATCGTCGGCCAGCGCAGCGACATACTCTGCCACCGCGGGGTGGTCGCAGTCCTCCAGCACGTGGGCACCCCCCTTCCGGGTGGTGCTATTCACGTCGTAGTTCACCGATTCAGCAAACGCCCGTACACGCTTCACCGCGCTGGCCGAGTCTTCGACGCCCTTCTGCGTGAAGTTCATGTTCGAGCGGTAGTGGGCCTTGATGAGTTCGAGGCGCAGCACCGCCGGGTCTACCGCGCGGCCGGTGAATGCTCCGTCGAGCACCTGGCGCACCGTGTAAAAATTGCCCTTGCTCTTGGACATCTTCTGGCCCTCGACCATGAGGTGTCGGCCGTGCATCCAGAAGCGGGCGAACTGTTTTTGTCCGGAGGCTCCGCAGCTCTGGGCGATTTCGCATTCGTGGTGGGGGAAGATGTTGTCTTCGCCGCCGGTGTGGATGTCGATGACGTCGGCCTTGAGCACCGCGAGGGCCATGGCCGAGCACTCGATGTGCCAGCCGGGGTAGCCGGCGCCCCAGGGGCTGTCCCACTTCATGAGGTGGCTGGCGTCGGGCTTCCAGAGCAGGAAGTCGGCGGGGTGTCGCTTGACCTGCTGGTGGGATTCGCTGACGCGGCCGCCGGCGCCGCCGCGCAGCTCGTCGAGCGTGTTGCCCGAGAGCCTGCCGTAGGACGGGAAGGACTGCACGCTGAAGTAGACCGCGCCGTCGGAGGCGACGTAGGCGTGGCCCTTGTCGATCAGGGTCTTGATGAGCGCCTGCATGTTGGCGACATGATCGGTTGCGCGGGGAAGGTGGCTGGGCTCGGACGCGACCTTGATGCCGAGTTTCTTCGCGTCTTCGATGAAGGCGTCGCCGTAGAACTTGGCGATGGCGTAGGGGTCGCCGGGGTCGAGGTTCACGCCCGCCGGCAGCTTGCCCGACTTCTTCGCCTCGGCCAGCCGCTGACCCGCGGCCTCCATCTTGTCCTGCCCCCCGCCGTCGGCCACCGCGTCGTCGGTCATGTGCCCGACGTCGGTCAGGTTCATGACCTGCTCGACCTGGTAGCCCACCAGCTCGAGGAAACGACGCAGCACGTCCGCGAACAGGAACGACTTGAAGTTGCCGATGTGCGCGTAGTCGTAGACCGTCGGCCCGCAGTTGTACATCGTCACCCGCTGCGGCCTTCCGGGCGCGGGCGGGTCCAGCGGCTCGAAGACTTCGAGCGACTTGGTCAGCGTGTTGTAGAACTTGATCTCGGGGCGTGGCATGGCGGGATTGTAAGGTAGTTGATGCGTCAGAGGGATCAGCAATCACGCTCAAGCGAGATGGCCAGCAGAGAACGGTTGAGTTCCATTATTTATTCTTCGCCGCTGGGCTCGCCCTGCTCGGCCAGCCTCTCGACCCTGACCTTGAGCACGTGCGTGCGCTCGGCCTCGGTGACGGTCACGCGGTGGCCCTGGATGTCGAACCACTGACCGACCTCGGGTATCCGGCCAAGCGAGGCCAGCGCCAGGCCGCCGACGGTGTCGTAGTCGCGGTCTTCGGGCAGTTCGATGTCGAGCCTGTCCTCAAGGTCCGGGATCTCGACGCGCGCGTCGATGATGAGTACGCCGTCCTCTTCATCAACAATGGTGGGCTCGACCTCGTCCTCTTCGTACTCGTCCTGGATCTCGCCGACGATCTCTTCGAGGATGTCCTCGATCGTGACCAGGCCCGCCGTGCCGCCGTACTCATCGAGCACGATGGCCATGTGGACCTTGAGCTGCTTGAACTCGGCGAGCAGGTCCAGCAGCGGCTTGGACTCGGGGACCATGAACGGCTCGCGCAGGAGCTTGCGGAGATTGAAGTCCTCGTCGCTTCCTACAAATCGCACGAGGTCACGGACGTAGAGGATGCCCTCGATCTTGTCCAGCGATTCTTCGTAGACCGGGATGCGCGAGTGGCCGAACTCGAGCACGGCCTTGCGGACGTCCATGAGGCTCGCGTCGGCCTGGATGCCCTCGACGTCGGTGCGCGGGGTCATGATCTCTGCCGCGGTGCGGTCGCTGATCTCGATGATCTGCTCGACCATGTCGCGCTGGGTCTGATCGATCTCTTCTTCAGTGTCGTGCTGCTCGATGGTGGAGAGTACTTCTTCGGAGATGTCGTTGTCGTCGTTGCCGTTGATGTCGGCGCCGGAGATGCGGCGGACCAGCGGGTCAAACAGGTGCAGGACCGCTGGGATCGGGGCGAAAACAACCGCGAGGACCAGCAGCAGCGGAGCGGAAACCGAGAGCAGCTGCTCACGGCTGTAACGCGCCCAGCTCACCGGAATGGCGACGATGAAAATACTCAGCAGGAGCGATGCGATCGCGAAGGCTAAAGCGTAGTTGGACCAGATGGACTCAAACCAGCCGAACTTAACCACCATGCTGAGCACGCCGAAGGCGATGACCACCGCGCTGGCGATGCGGATCACGCCGGTCATCAGCAAGAGCGCATCGACACGCGCGATCAATCGCTCAGCGAGCGACGCCTTGCCTACCTCGTCGAGGCGCTCGGTGAGCCTGCGGCGGGAGAAGGTCTTGAGCGACGCGTGGCAGGCGGCGAAGTAGCAGCCAAAGAGCGCGGCGCCGAGGATGATCCAGATAACAGGGTCCATGAGGTTTCAGGGGTCAGGGGCAAGGGGTCAGGTTTTGGGGTTGAACAGTCGGCCGATGCCGAGCTTTTCAAGCAGCGCGTCCTCGCGGGCGTGCATGCGCTGGTAGTCTTCTTCGTCGTGGTCGTCTTCACCGAGCAGGTGCATCAGGCCGTGGACCGCGTAGAGCAGCAGCTCGTGGTGCGCGGGGTGTGCGCGGTCCGCGGCTTGCCTTCGGGCCTCGTCGATGCAGAGGACGATGTCGCCCTCGATCAACGTGCCAGACGACGGGGGTGCGTTTGAGCCGCCATCTTCTGCAAGGTCGAAGGTGAGTACGTCCGTGGTGCCCGCGACGCCGGTGTACTGTTCGTGGAGCTGGGCCATCTCTTCATCGCCAACGATGACGAGGTTGAGCCGGGCGTGCGTGATGCCTTCGAGTGCGACGGCGCGGGCGAACTGATCATCCAACCAGCCCGCGGGGAGGTCGTCCGGCGAGTCGATATTCAGGATCAGATCGATGTAAATAGCAGGATCGCCCTGCGTGTCGACGGGAAGGGATCGACTAGGGTCTGGATCGTCGGAGCCTGGGCTCTCGTGCTGGTCTTGTGTAGTGGGGTCTGCGGCGGGCAAGGGTGTATTTAGAATCGTCACAGGCTGGACATTTGATTGTATCGGTCAGGCCGCTTGCCGGGCAAGATCGCCACGCACATCGGTCTTAACTGACGTGCGGGCGTTCACAATCGCTTCGCTTGGTGAGGATGACCTGGTTGCCTGCGTCGTTGAACTGCACATCGGTCATGTAGGCCCGCATGAGCATGACCCCGCGTCCGTTGGGTCGGCTGAGGTTTTCCTCTGCGGTGGGGTCGGGTAGTTGCTCGGGGACAAAACCCTTGCCCTCATCGGCGATGGCGACGACAAGGCGTTCGTCGTTGATGTTGAATTCGATTTTAACTTTCTTGGATTCATCGCCGCGGTTGCCGTGCTTCACGGCATTGACCAGGGCCTCGTCGAGAGCGAGCCGGACGGCGAAAACGGCTTCTCGCTTGTAACCGAAGTTCTGGATCGCGTCGACGATCTGCTGCTGCACCTGCGCGGCGGCGGCGTTGGTGCTTGGGATCGTCCAGGATTTAGCGTAGGGCTGGGGCATAGCGGATCGGGGCGGCCCCCCAGCCGGGCCAGCGGCCGGCCGAGAACCGGCACCGCTGTCGTTATTTAAAGCTCTTGAGCGCGGCGGCGTTGTCATCGTGGATCTGGAAGAGTTTGTTGAGCTTGGTGATCACAAACACTTCGTAGATCTGCGGGTCGATGTTCGAGAGACGCAGCTGGCCTCCCTGCTTCTTCACCGCGTTGTTGATGGTGATCAGCGTGCCCAGCGCGGCGGAGGACAGGTGCTCGACGTTTTCGAAGTTCAGCAGGATCTTGGGGCTGGGATTGGCGTCGATGATCGCACCGATCTCATCGCCGATCTGCTGGATGCTGGCTTCTTCGAGAATATTGCGATCGAGGAAGCCGACGCGTGTGACGCTGCCGTCCTTCTCGATAATCAGGCGCGATTCCTGGCTCGCCATCCGGCTTGCTCCGTAAGAGGTTGAATCTGCAGAAATTATCCGCACCCAAGGGGGGTGTCAAGCTTTACAGAACCTTGGACCATGCCGACGCGTCTGTTAACCCCGCTGGGCCGATCCTGTTAGACTTGCCGATAGTTGATCCTCGGAGACATATAATGAACTCTTCATACAAGATTGCTCTGCTCGGCGCGTTCGGCCTCTTTGCACTGGTCGTAGGCTATTACGTCTTTTTCGCCGAGGATAAGACGCCGACCGACCCCGATTCCAACCTCGCACAGACAATGGACGACACCCCGCCGACTCGACCGACGCTCGGCGACCTCCCCGCCCCCGCACCCGCGCCCGCACCGGTGCCGACGCCTACGCCTGTCGTGCGGGTCACGCCGCCGGAACCGACACCTAGCCCTGACAACCTCGTGATCGTCGGGCCTGACAACGGCGGGACGGGCGACCACCTGCCCGGCCTGGACCCTGCAGCGCCGCCCCGGCCGATACTGGGTGATGCGCCCCGCCCAAGCCCGACGCCCACAGAACTAAACCCAGCGCCTCAAGACCCCACAACGCCGACTCGCACGATCTCCGGCGACAGCGGAAGGCCGGGCCCGGGTACGACAGAAAATCCGCAGACGCCTACACCCGCTCCCATCGAAGTCGTGATTGAACCTGCGCCAAGACGACCGATCCCTCCATCGCCTACGCCGACCTCGCCTCAGACCCCCGCGCGCTCTTACACCGTCAAGGAAGGCGACACGCTCTCGTCCATCGCAGAAGCGGTCTATGGCGATGAGTCTGCGTGGTTCGATATCGCACAGGCCAACCCGTCTGTCGATCCGAAAAAACTGCGCATCGATCAGGTCCTCGTGCTGCCGGATCGCACAAAGACCGAACCTACTCGCGGCGAGACTCGCCCGCCAGCGCCCGGCGCGGATCAGACGTACACCGTCCGCCCCGGCGACACGCTCTCGAAGATCGCCCGGCAGTTCTACAATGACTCCGAACAGTGGGACCTGATCTACGCGCGCAACCGCGACAAGATCGGCCCGCGACCCGACAATATCAAGGTCGGCATGGTGCTCGTGATCCCACAAGCCTACAGCGGCGCAAGATAAACACCGCTAATAGTGCCTGAACGCCTCGTAGAATTATGAATCGAAATCGTTGGCCCGCTCATGCTCGCACTGTAAAATAGACGAAAGAATTGTGTCGGCTGCACAGGTTTCGAGGGGCCGGTTCAAGGCCACATGCTCCTGAACCTGTCGATCCCCAAGGGAGCCGGTACCGGACGCGACGGCCATGCCTCCATCGAGTGGAAGGCCCGGATGATCCGGCGACGCACCCACTTCGAATTGGGGTTCGGGACATCGCCTTACGGCCTCCCGAAACCGTGCACCCGATCCGCTCAAAGACCCGCTTCATGCGGGTTTTTTCTTACATATCCTCCACCTCGCGCGCCCCTCTCAACGCATATCGCGCTGCAGGCCGCCTGTACCGCTAAAATAGACCGATGGCTACCGCACCCGAATCACGACCCGACCTCAAACGATCCGCCCAGCTCGACCAGGTCGTCGATGCGCTCATGGCCTCTTACCCCAAAGACCCCAAGACCGAGCACATCAACGCAACCTTCCTCCCCTCACGCGATGAAGCGATCCGCATCATCGAGCTGCTACGACGCATCGTCTTCCCCGGCTTCTTCGACAAGCGACGAATCACCACCGAAAACCTGCGCTTCCACATCGGCGACCTGATCAGCGAGCTGGACGAGGTGCTCTACGACCAGGTCCGACAGTCGCTGCGCTACGGACAGAACGCCAAGTTCCTGGCCCACGCCGCCGTGGACAGCTGCAACGGGAAAATCGATTGCGATGTGCTGGCCCGCGAGTCGACCGACGCGGTGCTGAGCTACCTTCCTGAGCTGCGACATCTGATCGCTCTGGATGTGCAGGCCGCATTCGATGGCGACCCCGCCGCGGCCAACACCGACGAGGCCGTGTTCTGCTACCCCGGCATCGACGCGATCTTCATCCACCGCATCGCGCACAAGCTCTATGAGCTCGGCGTGCCGATGCTGCCTCGCATCATGTCCGAGTACGCGCACAACGAGACCGGCGTCGACATCCACCCCGGCGCAATCATCGGCGAATCGTTCTTCATCGACCACGCGACCGGCGTCGTCATCGGCGAGACCTGCATCATCGGCAAGCGCGTCAAGATCTATCAGGGCGTCACCCTCGGCGCGCTTTCTACCAAGGGCGGGCAGGCCTGGCGCGGACGCAAGAGGCACCCCACCATCGAGGACGATGTCACGATCTACGCCGGCGCAACGATCCTCGGCGGAGATACCGTCATCGGCGCCCGCTCGACCATCGCCGGCTCGGTCTTCATGACCCACTCCGTACCCGCCGACCACCAGGTCCTTGCCGACCACCCCCGGCCCAGACTCAAGGCCCGCCCGGGCGCCAAGAAGCCCGGCGCAGACCATGGTGAAAATATCTGATCGCACTTAAAAAGTCTGCCTAGTATTCAGGGTCTGCATGCTCCTCGTCCGGCGGCAACCGACATGTCACAAACCCTCTCCGTCGATTTCAACAAGCCCATCCGCCTGTTCCCGCTGGCCAAGTGCATCCTGCTGCCCCACGCCACCGTGCCCCTGCACATCTACGAGCCCCGGTACCGCGCCATGGTCCGCGATGCGCTGGACTCCGACGGCCTGATCGCCATGGCAACTTTCGACGGCAGCGATTACCAGCACGACTACGAGGGCTGCCCGCCGATCCGCTCCTGCGTCTGCGTCGGCTACATCGTCCACCACGAACGCCTGCCCGACGGCCGATACAACATGCTGCTCCAGGGCATCGCCCGCGCTCACATCCAAGAAGAACTCGAACCGACCGACGACGGTTACCGCAATGCGATCCTGCGGCCCACCGAACAGGACGTAATGGAGATCGACCTCGAATCGCAGCGGCACCGCCTTGAAATGACGCTCTCAGACCCCTACCTGCGCCAGCTTTCGAGCATACGCAACATCGGGAGCTGGATGAGCCCGGAGGTGCCCACACCCGCCGCGGTGGACCTCGCGTGGCAGGCCGCATCGCGCGACAGCGAGCAGCGCTACGACATGCTCGACGAGCCGTGCGTGTTCAAGCGGTTTGAAAAACTCGAACGCTACCTCGCCCAGACGCGCCGCAGCCTCGTCATCGCGGATCACATGGGCCCGTGCACCAGCGAGACCGGGCTGCCGCTGAACTGAGGCCGCACACCACGCGCCGGTGACGTAAACTGCTCACATGTCGATGGACCCTCAACACGCCACGCAAAACGCCGCGGACCCGCTGCTGGCGGGCCTGACAGCGCCGCAGCAGGAGGCGGTGGTCCACATCGACGGGCCGCTGCTCGTGCTCGCCGGGCCGGGCTCGGGCAAGACCCGCGTCATTACCCGGCGCGTTGCGCACCTGGTCCAGCGCGTCGGCATCGCGCCGTGGAACGTGCTGGCGATCACTTTTACCAACAAGGCCGCCGCGGAGATGCGCGAGCGCATCGGCTTACTGCTCACCGAGCGCCAGGCCCGCGCCGTCACCATCGCCACCTTCCACAGCCTCTGCGCACGGCTGCTGCGGCAATACGCCGACAAGCTCGGCCTGCCCCCGGGCTACTCGATCTACGACACCGCCGACCAGAAACGCGCTATGAAACAGGCGCTCGAAGACCTGGAGATCAGCAGCAAGAACTTCCCCCCGGCCACGATGCTCGCGGCGATCAGCAACGCCAAGAACGAGCTCATCGGGCCCGAGGCCTTCGCCCGAAACGCCGCCAACTTCTACGACCGCACCGTCGCCAAGTGCTACACCCGTTACGCCGAGATCCTTCAGAAAAACCAGGCGATGGATTTCGACGACCTGCTGCTCAAGACCGTCGAGCTGATGCGCGAGCACCCCGACACGCTCACCGAGCTGCGCGACCGGTTCCAGTACGTCCTCATCGACGAGTACCAGGACACCAACCACGCCCAGTTCATGATCGCCAACGCGCTGGCGTCCCAGCACAAGAACATCATGGCCACCGGCGACCCTGACCAGTCGATCTACGGCTGGCGCGGCGCGAACATCCGCAACATCCTCGAGTTCGAGGACCACTACCCCGACCCGACGATCGTGCGCCTGGAGCAGAACTACCGCTCGACACGCATGATCCTGCAGACCGCCGACGCGCTGATCCGAAATAACCGCGGCCGAAAGCACAAGGAACTCTGGACCGAGAACGGGGCCGGCGACCCGGTGCAGATCGTGACCTGCTACGACGAGCGTGCAGAGGCAAGGTGGGTCGTCGACGCCTTCCGCAAGCTGCACGATGGGCAGGGCGTGCCGTGGGGCCACATGGCGGTGTTCTATCGTGTGAACTCGCTGTCGCGCGTGATGGAGGAGGAGCTGCGTGACGGAGGCGTGCCGTACCAGATCGCGCGCGGCACGGCCTTCTACGACCGCAAGGAAATCAAGGACGCGGTGGCCTACCTCCGCACCGTCGCCAACCCCGCCGACGAAGTGAACATCCTGCGGATCATCAACACCCCGGCCCGCGGGATCAGCGCCGCAACGATCAAGCAGATGCAGGCTTATTCGCTGGCGGAAAACACGCCGGTGGACGCGATCCTCGCCAACCCCCTGCTGCTCACCGCCGCCAACTCCCGCGCCCAGAACGCCATCGCCAAGTTCGACAAGATGATCCAGGGCTGGAAGAAAACCGTCGAAGAAGACGGCCAGCAAGGCAAGGAGCGCACGAGCCTGCGCTACTTCGTCGAGCGCGTGCTGCGCGAGAGCGGGCTCGAAGACCTCTACCGAAACGACAACTCCGACCCGGACCAGGACCGCCTGGCCAACCTCGGTGAGTTGGTGTCGTCCGCGCAGCAGTTCGAGCAGGAGATGCTCGTCGAGATCCAGGCCGACAGCGACGGGCGTGACACCGATGCGCCGCTGAAGGACAAGCTGCTGGCGTTCCTCGAACGCATCGCGCTGATCGCGGACATCGACGGGCTGGCCAGCGCCGACCAGGGCCAGGTCACGCTCATGACCCTGCACGCGGCCAAGGGGCTCGAGTTCCCCGCGGTGGCCATGATCGGGTTCGAGGACGGCCTGCTGCCCCACCAGCGCGCCAACACCGACGACAAGGAGCTTGAGGAAGAGCGACGCCTTGCTTTCGTCGGCATCACGCGCGCGATGCGGCAGCTCTACCTCACCCACGCGCGCTCACGCACGATCTTCGGCCAGACGCAGGCCACGATGCGCAGCCGATTTTTCGATGAACTGCCTGAAAGCGCGGTCGAACACGTCCAGCCCGATGGCGGCTTGGGTGATGGCGGGCACGACCCCTTCGCGGGCCGGGAACTGCGCTCGGTCGCGGCGAAGCAGGCGTCGCTGTTCCCCGCAGGCACAAAGGTCCGCCACCCTCAGTTCGGCATCGGCACGGTGCTGGACATCCAGGCGATGGGCTCGATCACGCGTGCCTCGGTGCGTTTCAACACCCATGGCCGAAAGACGCTGATCCTCCAATACGCCAACCTCGAGCGTATCGGCGAAGCGCCGGGGCAGGATTCTTCGTTCGACTTCGAAGATATCCCGATTTGAATCCTATACAGATAACTGTGAATAGCCCCGAGGCTACGCCTCGCAGGCGCCCCAAGACACGCCTATGATGCTTTACCGCCGACGCGCAGCGTCGCGGTTATTGTTCTCACGCCCACACACGCTAGAGCGTTATGCACCGCACACGCATCAAAATCTGCGGGATCAAAGACCCCGACACGGCTGTCGCCGCGGCCGATGCAGGCGCGGATTTCATCGGCCTGGTCTTTGTCGAGAAATCACCACGCGCGGTTAGCGTCGCACAGGCCCGCGCCGTGGAGACCGCTGCACCGACCAACGTCGTCCGTGTCGGCCTGTTTGCGGACCACTCGGCTCAGCAGATCAATGACATTTGTACGCAAACCGGGCTGATGACCGTGCAGCTGCACGGCCACGAGCCGATTTCCCTCCTGGATCAGCTCCAAGGCCAGCACGTCATCCGCGCCCTGCCCTTTGATGACCAGGCCATTGACCTGGCGATGGAGTGGCAGCAGCACGAGCGAGTGTTCGCCCTATTGCTGGACAGCCCTCAGACGGGGGCACTGACCGGCGGCGGCGGCGTGCGGTTCGATTGGAGCAGGCTGGCGAAGGTCCGCGACCGCTTCCACAAGCGTCTCATCCTCGCCGGTGGGCTCACGCCTGAAAATGTTGGCGAGGCAATACATATCGTCCGCCCCTACGCCGTCGATGTCTCCAGCGGCGTCGAGTCGTCACGCGGGATGAAAGACGTACAAAAGATCAGGGCCTTCTGCGATGCGGTGCGCGAGGCTGATAAGCGCCTTCAGCAGTAGCCCGCAGCTGACGCGCTTCTACAAACCGCTGCGATCGTCTGTGATGTCCTGCGTCCTGTGCGGTAAAAGTCAAACGCATTTCAAGCTACAATCCCCGCCCTATGAAGCGTGTGCTCTCCGGCTTACAACCCTCCGGCCAATTGCATCTTGGCAACTACTGCGGCGCGATCAAGCAGTTCATCCGCCTGCAGGAAGACCACGAGATGTTCGTCTTCGTCGCGTCCTACCACGCGTTGACCTCGGCCCGCGACCCGCAGCAGCTGCGTGCGAACATCCGCCAGGTCGTGATCGACTACCTCGCGTTCGGGCTGGACCCCAAGAAGACCAATATCTACCTCCAGCAGGACGTGCCGCAGGTCACCGAGCTGGCGTGGCTGCTGTCTTGCGTGTGCCCCAAGCACCTGATGGACAAGGCCACGAGCTTCAAGGACAAGGTCGCCAAGGGCCTGCCCGCGTCGATCGGGCTCTACACCTACCCGATCCTTCAGGCCGCGGACATCCTCAGCGTCGATCCGGACCTGGTGCCCGTCGGCGAGGACCAGCGTCAGCACATCGAGATCACCCGCGACCTGGCACAGAAGTTCAACCACCACTTCTGCGGCGGGGATGAGAACGGCGTCTTCAGACTCCCCCACCCGATGATCCGCGACGACAGCGGCGCGACCGTGCCCGGCATCGACGGGCAGAAGATGAGCAAGAGCTACAACAACGGCATCGACCCGTTCATGGAAGAAAAGCCGCTGCGCAAGCTCATCATGAAGATCGTCTCGGACTCAACCCCCATCGATCAGCCCAAGGACCCCGACCGCGACACGACGTTCCAGATCTTCACCGCGCTGGCCGGGAAAGACGACCCAAGGACCGTGGCGCTGCGTGAGAAGTACGTCAGTCCCCCCGCCGACGGCTTCGGGTACGGTCACGCGAAGCAGGCGCTTTTTGAGCTGATCCTGGAGGAGTTCGGCGAGGCTCGCCGACGCCGCGTTGAGCTGATGAACGACCCGGGCTACGTCGCGAAAGTGCTGCGCGATGGTGCGGCCGCGGCGGGCGAGCGTGTCGCGGCAGTAACACAGCGTGCGCGCGAGGCGGCGGGGCTCTAAGGCTTTACGACCGGCTCATCGGCAGTCATGAAAAAGCCCATGCTGTGACAGCATGGGCTTCGCGTTGTTCTTAGACACTGTGCGTAGTTATGCAGCGCCGCTGGCCGTGGGCTGTTTGGCGGAGCCGACCTTTTCCATCAGCATGAACCAGGTCTCACGCTCATACTTGATGAGCTTGAGCGCCTCGTCGAGCTTGGCGATGTCGCGCTGGGTGCTGGCCTCGACAAGCAGGCGGTAGATGTAGGTGTACAGGGCGGTGAGCTTCTCGGTGACCTCGGGCATCATCTGGCGGTTGAGCGAGTTGGAGAGCTCGAGGACGATCTTCTCGGCCTTGCTGATGTTGGTGTAGGACACGTCGAAGTTCTTGGCCTCGATCCCCTTGCGGGCGAGGTTGATAAACCGGATCGCGCCGTCGAAAAGCATCAGCCGCAGCTGCTCGGGCCTGGCGCTGAGCACCTGATTGCGGAGGTACGGATTTGATGTCGTCTGTGGATTCATAGCCGGTGAGTCGTTGTTGCGTTGTCGGTAACCTGCTCAGGCGTTATCGGCTTGGCGGGATGGGCGGTTCAATCGAGTTTAGGTCTGTCCAATAATCCCTTGATCCGACGCGTTTGATCGCCGATCACCCGCTGTTCTTCTGCGGGATAGAGAGGCGCTGGATCTGGCTGAGCGATGAACTCTGGTCCTGGAGCTGTGCGAGCGCGGACTCCATGGCCTGGAACTGTGCGAGCAGGCGCTGCCGCTTGGCTTCCAGGCGGATATCCAGTTCATCGATGCGGTCTTCGTTGAGCGACACCTGGCGGTCGAGGGTGTCGAGCTTGGACTGCACCATGCCGTCGATGCTGTCGGTCAGTCGTGCGAGGAGCCTGCTGATCTCGACGCCCACGCCCTGAGACGCGACGACATCGGTTTCCTCGCCGTCCTCATCCAGCTCGAACTGGATGTGGGTGAGCAAGGCCTCGACGGCGTCACGGTCGGTCTGCATGGCGGTGTTGAATTTGTCCTGATCGAACTCTACGCGTGCGCCTGCGCCAACTTTGATGCCGATCTGCGACAGCGAGGTGTACTGGCCGGTGAGGTCGTTGTTGGGCTGGATGAGCGCGTTGTAGAGGGCGCTTCGGATCTGCGAGACGGTGGAGTCGCCCAGCAGCAGGCCACGCTCTTGGGTGTCGGCGTTGTACTTGTCGTATTTGTTGAGCGTGTCGAAGACGGTGTTGAGCGACTTGACCAGGACGCTTGCGTTTTCGGTGATCGTGGCGTCGTCCAGCGCGATGGTGACCGTCACCGGCTGGTCGCTGATCGAGAGCAGGCTGATGTCGGCGCCGGGGATCACCGACGAGAGCGTGTTGGAGCGCGACTCGACGATGATCGACTTCGAGGGGTCGTTGCCGCCGTAGAACACGACCGCGTCCTGCGCCTGGCTGAGGGTAACGGTATTAAAACCCAGCCCGCCGTCGTCGAAGACAAAGGCGCCGTCGGTGCCCGCGTTTTCCGAGTTCAGGCTCAGGCGATAGGGCGCGCCGGGCGTGCCGTCGTTGATGATCGAGGCGCTGACGCCGACGTTCGCGTCGTTGATCTTGTTCGCAAGGGTCTGCAGCGTGTCGCTGGTGGTGACGGCGATGACGGTCTCGAATCCGCCCTCGATGTCTTCGCCGGCCGCGGCGGCGGTACCCGCGATGCCCAACTCGGCGGCGGTAGTCGATCCCAGGTCCACGACCGAGATGGCGACCGTGCCCGGGCCGTTGTCGATCAGCGTGATGCCGTCGCCGGTGTCGTTGACCTGCGCGATGATCTTGCCGCCGGGGCTGGCGCCGTTGATCTCGGCGATGACGTCGTCGATGGTCAGCTCGTTGCCCTGGGTGAGGTCAACGGTGAAGCTGACGCCCTCGGAGTCGGTGATCTTGAACTTGCCGCGGGTGATGCCCAGGTCGTCAAGGCGTGTGCCTCCGGAGACGTAGGCGTAGTCGAGGTCGCCGGTGTCCGCGATGTTGGTATCAAACGTTCCTTCGATCCCGAGCTGTGCCGCGGCGTTCCCGACGGTGTCTGCGATGGTGAGGTCGCCCGTTCCGCCGGCGGTGTCGGTGATCTTGATGCCGTTGCCGGCAGTGTTCAGTGAGGCAGTGACGCCGATGCCCGCATCGTTGATCGCGTCAAGGATGTCCTGCACGGACTGCGCGCCGCCCAGTCCGACAAGCGCCGAATTACCCAGCGAATCGGTGATCGTGATCTGCGCGTCATTGACCGGCGTGCCCAGCGGGTCGAGGTCAACGCCGGTCACCGAGGTCACGTCGGCATCGATGAGCAGCCCGAGCTGTGTGGCGGTTGTCGCGCCACCGACGCCGTTGGCGATCTTAAGATTGCCAACACCACCCGAGACATCCGTGATGACGATCTTGCGGTCAACGATCGAGGCGACCACGTCGATGTTGACGGCGCTGTTGATCGCGTTGATGAAGTCGCCGACGGTGGTCATCGAGTTGAGGTTGAAGCCGACACTCGATCCTGTTTTATCGTAGATCTGGATGTCGGTATTCACCCCGGCGTTCGTGGCCGGTCCGGCACCCTGCAGGATGTCGGCCAGGAGCGTCGTACTATCGACCGGCACGAGGCCGTCGCCCGTGATCCCGCCGACGCCAGCGCCGCCCAGGAGGTCGCGTATCAGCTTGGAATTAATTGAAGCGACCGTACGCGTACCGCTGATCGTGCCGTCGGCGTCGTTGTCGGCCTGCCCGTCGGTCAGGCCCAGGTCGGCCAGCGCGTACGAGCCGTTGCCCGAGCCGACGTTGAATCCCGCGCCGCTGCCGCCGCTGTCGGTCAGCGCGATGCCGTTGCCATTGGCGTTGGCCGATGCGGTGACGATGCCGCCGGTGGCGGTATCGATCGCGTCGAAGACATCGCCGAGCGTGAGCAGGCCCGAGAGATCGATCGCTGCGGTCCCGCCGCTGTAGTTGATGACAAGGTCGTTGCCGCCTGCGGTGCGGATACCCTTGCCGTCGTTGAGTGAGCTCAGGAGAGTATTGGCGCCGATGGTGTTGATCACCGTGCCGGTGAGCACGGCGTCGTCGCCATCGCCGTCGAGCGTGGAGTTGCCCGCGATGCCGAGCGAGGTTGCGGTGCCGGTGGTTCCGACGTTAGTGATGAGCAGGCTGCCCGCGCCGCCGGAGGCGTCGGTGATGGTCAGCCGATCGCCGCGGACCTCGGCAAAAACGTTGGTGCCTGTCGCTGAATTAATGCGATCGATGACATCGTTGACACTGACCACCGAGCGCAGGTCGATCAATGCGGTAGCGCCCGAGCGGTCGGTGACTCGGATGTATCCACGATTGACGCCCGCGCCGCCGTTGAGGTTGGACAGTCGTGTTTCGCTGTCGAGCCTTGCCTCGCCGCGGTCAAAGCTGATCGTGCCGCCGCTGGAGGCGACGGGGGTGACATTGGAATCCTGGAAGCCGCGTGTGATCGACTGCTGGGCGGCGACCAGACGGTTCACGGTGAAGCTGTAAGTGCCGGGCACCGCGCCGGTCCCCGAGCTGACGCTGAGGACCGATTCGTTAGAACTGCTGGAGGTCGTGCCGGAGAACGCGGTGGTCGACGAAATGGCGTCGGACGAACTCTTGAGCGCGAGCAGGCGTGCGCTGATGTCCTGGAACGCGAGCTGCTGTGAACGGATCACTTCATTGCGGGCCTTGACCAGGTTCTTAGGCCGGGCCTCGATGGCAATGAGCTGCTCAACGATGCTGTTGATGTCCAGGCCGCTGATCAGTCCAACGCCTGTCGTGATCTGTCCCATGAACAAACTCCAAATGGGCGCACCGCACCCACAATGGAGTATCGACATGTAACAAAGCGGACCTTGAATCGTGTGCGCGGTTCAAAATCGCCGTAAGTGCCTATATTTTCAATAATAATCAGCTACGGACGCATTTCACTCTTGCCCGGCTCTTCGGCGACCGCAGGCACGAGTTGCGCCCCGCCGCCCACCGGTGCAAGCTCCTGCTTCCGCAGAAGTTCCAACTCCCGTTTGACCAGAGAGCCGGGCAGTGCGTACGTCGCCACCCGACCCGCCCGGGCGATATTGATGCCCACGACCTCTCCCTTGAGGTTGACCACCGGCCCGCCACAGTGCTCCGGGCGGATCTCCGCATCGTGCTGCAGGACCCGCTCAAAGCCCTGGCGACGCTCGCTGAGCGCCCCGCCCATGCGGTTCATTTTTTCCGTTCGGCTGGTCGGGTCCGGCTCGAGCTCCGAGAGCTGGACACGCAGCCGCTCTACTTTGCCGTTACGCAAGAGTTCAATCTCGACTTCTTCACCCTCCTGCTGCGACTGCAGGCGATTGACCACCTGCTGCACAGCAATCACCTTCTTGTCGCCGACGCGCATCAGCACATCGCCCTGACGCACGCCCGCGCGGTCGGCACCCAGGCCCGGGATCAGCTCCTCGACGCTCAATCCCTGCGGGTGCTCGCGCAGCGCCACGCCAAGCACCAACTGCGGAGGGTCGATCTTGCGAGCCTTCGCGCTCACGATCCCCACCGCCACCGGCGCATCGCCACGCCCCACGCTCGCCAGCCAGCGCCCAACCCCCGGCTCACTCATTGCAAAGGTCACCGGCTTAAGTCCCTCCGCATCAATCTTCAACAGCGCCAGGTCGTTCTTGCGCTCCACACCCACCAGCTGCGCATGAACCTGCCGACCATCCGAGAGCATCGCCATGATCGACTCGGCACCGACCAGCTCACTGGCCTTGCTGAGCACGTAGCCCTCGGCATCGACCACCGTGCCCAGCACACGCCGCTGGTCGCCTGCTTCAAGCTCCACCACGCTCGGCCGAACATCTCGGATCGTTTCAGCAAACGCCGCACGGACCTGAGCATCAATCGACGAAACGCCGCGAAGATCACCCTGAGCCCACACCGACGCCGGCGACACGATCGCCACCAGCAGCAGCACCTGCACCCATGTTCTGATCTGCCTAAGCATCTTAAATTGCCTTAAAATCAAGGAAAAACACGTTATTCCGCTTCGTTCGCACGGCCGATGGTGATCTGCAGCTCGACGCGTTCACCGTCACGCTCGACGACGATCGGGCTTTGGTCGCCGGGCTTGAGTTTGCGCACCAGGTCTGACAGGTCACCGAAGCTGCCGACCGGCTGGCGGTTGAACTCGACCACGACGTCGCCGGGCCGAAGACCCGCATCCGACGCAGGCGTTCCCGCGTAAACGCGCGCCAGCGATGCGCCTCGGCCCTGCGCAAATCCGTCTTCGCCCTGCACGCCGATGTACGGCCCGCCCGCCGCCACCTCCCCGCGCGCCAGCGGACGGTTCCACATCACTCCAGACGCCAGACGGTCCCACTCCTGCACATAAGGCGTGATCGGCACGTGATAGTTGCCGCGCAGGCTGTTGCTGATCCGGCTGTGAATCCCCACCACCTTGCCATCAAGATCAAAGAGCGGACCGCCCGAGTCGCCGCCGATGATCGTGCAATCGGTCTGGATGACCGACGATCGGGATGCAATCACTCGGCCAAGACGCGAGACCACCGAACGCTCGCGATCAAAGCCGCCGGGATGTCCCATCGCGATCACCCATGTCCCGGGCTCGATCGCGCCGGCTGCGCCCATCTCCATGTGCGGCCAGGGCCCCTGGTCCGTGATCTTCATCAGGCCCGAGTCGATCCCCACGTTGATGCCCAGCGTCTTGCCACGCACACGCTTGCCGTCCGCAAAGATAAATGTCACCGGCAGGCCCGGACGCATCGCCACGTGGCCCGCGGTCAGGACGTAGCCGTCTTCGCTGATGATCACCCCGCTGCCCGAAGACCCGCCCACCTCGATGCAGACGGTTGCCTTCGTCGCTTTCTCGATCACCGCCGCGACGCGACGTTCGAGCTTCTCAAGGTCCGCGACCGACTCGGGCACCAGTGTGGCTAGCGACGTGCTCTCTTCAACCGCCGGCTGGTCCGCAAGACTCACTGCCGTGTTGCCCCCGACCAGCATCACCAGCAAGACAAAAGGAACAATAAGCCCCTGCCTGCGCAGAACCATCCACCGATGATCAAGTGCCCGATTCACATCCATAACCCCAACTCCAAGATTGGCATAGGGATAACCACACAGGCGCTGACACCATCCTAACGCTTAACGCCCCGAATCGGTTCGTCTTGCATTGCTGGATAGCAAAAAAGTACTGACAAGTTTAACCCAGTGTGACAGCTAGTTGTCACCAGTAAATCTTAGAGTTCGGGCTCACCTGTTTTGGAGTAACCCGATGTTTCAACAAAAAAACGGCCCGAACGACTTGGAAACCTCCCTCAAACCGCTCTTGCTCTCAAGCCCGAGCCCGGCCCGCTTCAGCCCACCCTTAAGCTCGATGGAGCAGCGGGTTTGTGATTTGTTGATGCAAAGACGCACCGAGCAGCAAGTCGCCCAGGCCCTTGGGCGGTCGCCAAATACCGTGCATGTGCATGTCCGCAACATCTACCGCAAGCTCGGGATCCGAACACGGCGGGAGCTGTTTGCAAAGGTTGAAAGCACGCAAAACCACCAGCCCTAGGCCCGGTTTACGCCACCGGCTCAAACCGCTCTGCGTTGGTCATGCCGCCGATGATGCGCCTGCCCAGTCGACGCAGCGGACGCGTCGCCACTGCGCCGGTTGTGACAGAGACCAGTGGCTTGGGTCCGATTTTCACCGACAGCCGTACCGTCGAGCCGGGGTGGACGCATACCGATCGGGCGCTCAGCTCTCCGGTGGCCAGCGATCCGGGCTGGAGCTCTGCCCGGCCGTAGACCACGACCTTGCCATCGACCCGACCGGCACTATCCAATTGGCCACAGATCAGCCGGCCGACCATTTCGCCCTGGGTGCCCAGGTGGACGGTGCCCATCGTGGACACGTCGCCCTGAACCTTGGAGTCCAGGCGCAGGTCTTCAAACGCCAGCGGGCGCGTGCAGCGTGGACAGCGCACCGACATCGCCTTCTGCGAGATGCTGAATCCGCAGGAGCAGTGCGGGCAGTTCACCTGTCGCACAGCCTTGGGGCTGGGCCCCTTGGGATGGAACGCGGCAAGTGCCGGGCGCAGTGGCATCGGTCGGGCCCTCCGTCACGGGCCTGGGATTACCGCTGGCCGTTGGTCGCAGGACGACGAGCCTGAAGCACCTTGGCGCGGCGACGCTGCAGGACCGCGTTCACCGAGTTGGGGTTGGTCATCACGGTCTGCTGCGGCTGAGCAACGATCTGTTCTTCAATCTCGTCGTCGTTCTGTGACAGAAGCGAGCTGGTGAAGGTCGATGTTGCCTGCTGCTGAGGTTCGTCTTCGTATTCTTCTTCGAACTGGCCGAGCGCTTCGCCCGCAGCCTGGATCGCCTTGGGGCCGACGCAGACGTCGCCCTGGAAAACAGCGCCTTCGATCACGTTCAAGTGGCTGGTGTAGAGCTGGCCCAGGAGCTGAGCGCCGGGCAGCAGTTCGCAGCCGTGCTCGGCGACGACGTCGGCCTCGGCCTTGCCCGCCATACGCAGTGTGCCAGCGATGATCGTCCCGCTGATCTGCGACGACTCGGTCAGCTCCAGCATCCCCGTCACGCGGAGGGTGCCGGTGAACTGGCCCATGATCACCGCGTCGTTATCGAGCGTCAGGTCGCCCGAGATCTTGCAGTCCGGCCCCAGTACGGTCTTGTTGCGGGTTACTTCGCCCATGATTGTTGCTCCAAATACGGCTTAGAATTTCGACTCAATGTCTCCGCCCTGAACTGGGCCGAGGCCTGTATTCAATCGTAGGGACCCGCTATTTTCATCCACAAACCAACACCTCCCCCGGCCCCGTCCCTGACACCCTCTTTTCTCGGACGTCAGACCCTCGCAAACGACCCCGGTTCAGCCTTGAGCGCGGTATCCTCCCCTGATGCCCGCACCCGACCCCGCCCGCATTCTCCGTCAACACCTGCATACCGATGCCCTGCTCGGCGTCACCGCGGTCCCCACGCCATCGCCCCTCTCTAAACAATCGCCCCCCAATCCCACAGCGTCGGCAAAAGCCAATGCCGTGGGGTCTTACTCCGCGTCGGCAATCGTCGATGCCGTGCGGCCCCCTGCCCCCACTCGCTTTACCCTCACCCCCGACACCCCCAGCGCAGCGCCACCCCTGCCGCCCCTGCACCCGGCCGAGATCAAGCTGCTCACAGGCCTGAGCACCAATGAAAAGCTCAATCGCCTGCAAGCTCTCGCTGCGGAATTCGAAAATGACTCCAAGGTTCAGGCCACCCGTCCGCCCGACACCAGCCTCGTCTTTGGCGAAGGCAACGTCGATGCTCAGCTCATGTTCATCGGCGAAGGCCCCGGCGAGACCGAGGACCGCATGGGTCGGCCCTTTGTCGGCAAGGCCGGCGAACTACTGGACAAGATGATCTCTGCCATGGGCCTGGCGCGTGAAAAGGTCTACATCGCCAACATCGTGAAGTACCGCCCGCCGGGCAACCGCACGCCGACCCCCGAGGAGGCCGCGATCCAGGGCCCCTACCTCGCGCAGCAGGTCGCGATCATCCGGCCGATGGTGCTGGTAGCCCTGGGCGGCGTCGCCGCCAAGTTCGCGCTGCAGACCGACACCGGCATCACACGCTTGCGCGGCCAGTGGGCCCAATTCACCCACACCGATCCGCCACTGCCGATCATGCCCACCTTCCACCCCGCCTACCTGCTGCGCAGCTACACCCCCGACAACCGCATGAAGGTCTGGTCCGACCTGCAGAAGGTGATGGAGAAGATCAAACAAGAATCATGAGTTAACAAATGACCTGGCAAAACGTCTCTGCAGGAGTCTGGCCCTCACAGCCTCGCTAAAAACATTGCCACCGAAAGAAGACATGCGAAACACAGAGATTGCCCGCGTCTGCTGCCTGATGCTTGCCTGGTGCCTGCCGATGCTCAGCCTGAGCGCCAATGCCGCCCCACGCAAGCCCAACGTCGTGTTCATCCTTGTCGACGACCTGGGTTGGAACGATCTCTCGGGCGAGGGCTCGACGTTCTATGAATCGCCGAACATCGACTCGATCGCGGCACGGGGCATGAAATTCACACGGGGATACGCGGCCTGCCAGGTGTGCAGCCCATCACGCGCATCGATTCTCACCGGCAAGTACACGCCGAATCACGGCATCACCAACTACCTCGGCGCGCCGGCGGGCGAGGCGTGGCGCAAGTTTGGCCGTAACGACAGCCACCTTCCTCCGCCGTATGCGAAAGAGCTGAACCAGAACGAAGTGACGATTGCCGAGGCGTTCAAGGCCGCGGGCTACAAGACCTTCTTCGCGGGCAAGTGGCACCTTGGACAAGAAGGATCTCTTCCAACGGATCACGGCTTTGACATCAACATCGCGGGCAGTCAGTCGGGTGGGCCTTACGCCGGGGGCTACTTCTCGCCGTACAACATGCCCAGCATCGAGGACGGGCCGGCGGGCGAGTCGCTCACACTGCGTCTTGGCCAGGAAACGGCCAACTTCATTATGGCGAACAAGGATGAGCCTTTCTTCGCGTACCTGTCGTTCTACGCCGTGCACGCGCCGATCCAGACCACGCCCGCCTTGTGGAACAAGTACCGCGACAAGGCCGAAGCGCAAGGGCTGACCCAGAACAACTCGCGTTTCAAGTTTGATCGTCGTCTGCCGGTGCGTCAGGTCCAGGACTGCCCGATCTACGCGGGGATGGTCGAGACGATGGACGCGGCGGTGGGCACGGTGCTCAAGGCGCTCAAAGACAACGGGCTCGATGAGAACACGATCGTGTGCTTCACCTCGGACAACGGCGGGGTGAGCAGTGGCGACGCGTATTCGACCAGTTGCCTGCCGCTGCGCGGGGGCAAGGGCCGGCAGTGGGAAGGCGGCATCCGCGAGCCGTACTACATCATCGCCCCCGGCATGACGAAGGCGGGCTCGATCAGCGACACACCCGTACACGGCATCGACTGGTACCCCACGCTGATGGACCTGGCCGGACTGCAGGTGCCCGCCGAACAGCAGGTCGACGGCGAAAGCCTCGTGCCGCTGATCAAGGGCAACAAGCTGCCCGCCGACCGCTTGCTCTACTGGCACTACCCGCACTACGGCAACCAGGGCGGCGAGCCATCCTCCATCATCATGGGCCAGCGATGGAAGCTCATCTACTACCACGAGGACGGCCGCTACGAACTCTACGACCTGCAGAACGACCCGGGCGAGCAGACCAACGTTGCGTCGAAAAACGCTGAAATCCTGCAGATTTACAAGGATCAGCTTCAGCTCTGGCTCAAACAAACCCACGCGACCTTCCCGACCGAAGACCCGAAGTTCGAGCCCGCTAAGCGCGAGGAGCACTGGCAGCGGATGTCCGGCGAATTGCTCGAAAAATTAGAAAAAGAGCATGCGCGATACCTCAGCAAAGACTTTAAACCCAACAAGGACTGGTGGGGCAGCGTGCAGGAGACGAAAGATTGACAAGAAGATCGGATGCAGCCTCGATCATCTGATCTCACTTAATACCGCTATTCAAACTTCACCCAAGGCTCGATTGCTTGGCGCGTCTTGGCGGCGATGCCTTTGACGCGTTCAAGGTCGGAGGGCTTTTCGAAGGGACCGTTGATCGCGAGGTCTTCGAGGATGCGCCTGGCGATCCCCGGCCCGACGCCGGGCAGCAGGCAGAGCGTGTCGCGGTCGGCGTGATTGATGTCGATGCGATAAGAGATCGCCTGCGAGCCTGCAAGCGTCTGGTAGCGGGCCGGACGAGAGAGCGCGGAGCTGATCACAACCACCACCATCGCCGCGGAGAGCGCCAGAGTGATGAGGGTTTGTGGTTGCTTGCGCATGACCTTGCCTCGTCGATGTCGGGTCAAGTTTGAGCGGGCGGGCTTTTGTCGTCGATGTTGTAGTCGGGCTTGGGCCGGGCGCTGTGAGCCTCGATACTTCGCAGACCCTGTCGGAAGCCCACGAGCCGGCGGAAGGACTGCTTGAGGCGGACCTCCTCATCGAGCAGGCCCGAGAGCGGCAGTTCGATGTTGGGGTAATCGATAAGGTCCTGCCACGCGATGGCCTCAACAAAGGGCTTGCTGATGGCGATCTGGAAGATGGCCTCCAGCCAGCGGCTCTGCACCGGCTCGGACCAGGGCCTGCGCCAGAAACCGCTCTGGGCGTCCACCGGGTCGTCGAGGTCCGGGCGGGCGATCATCATCGAAGTGACCGGCTGGCTGGGCGTGCAGACGGTGAGGTACAGCGGCCTGCCGCAGTGGGCGAACTGATCGAGCAGCGAGCTGATCTGCATGAGGTCTCGGGTGTGCTGGCCCTGCATGGCCTGCCCCATCGTGAGGCGCAGGCCGAAGGCGTCGAACGCGATGGCCGACTGCACGACCAGGTCGGCGTACATCATGGGCGGGATCGACCGGGGGTTCTGCGCGTAGTACTCGCCGAAGAGGTGGCGCAGCTCGATCATGACCTTCGCGGTGGGCTGGATCTTCTTGACCAGCATCGTGCACATGCGCGTGAGGTCCATGAGCTGCTCGAAGGTGAACGTGAAGTGGCTGTTCACGTGCAGGCCCGAGACGATGTTCCACATCTGCACGACGCTCTTGTAGCGCGTGACGACGCGCTCGACCTGTTCATAGATCAGGTCGCGGACGGTGTCGTAGTCGTGCTCCCAGATGTAGAGCCAGTCCGGCAGGCAGGCGGGCTCGAACGAGATCACCGGCCCGGCGATGACGGGCATACGGCTCTTGCCCGCCCACTGCGCCCACTCGTCCATGCGGTCCCAGACGTAGCCGTTTTCCTCGGGCGCTACGGCCTTCCACGGCATGGGGAGTTGAACGTAGTCGAAGTGGTTGCGCAGGCCCGCCTTGAGCCGGTCGTCGTTGTGCTCGATGGTGATGCCGCAGCCGATGGGCGCTTTGGGCAGCGCACCGGCGCTCTTGCGTTTGTTGAGCAGAAGCTCGGAGTGCGCGAGTGCGAGCTCTTCGCTGCCGTCGATCGCGGCGATGAGCGCCTGCTGGGCGATGCGTGAGGCTTCGGCAGGCGTGTCGTGCTGCAGGCACAGCGCTTTGATGAAGAGTTCGCGAGCGATGTTGGACCGCCGCGTGACCGGGTGGTCGTCGGCCAGGTCGAACATGCCCCACTCTTCGAGCTTGGTGTAGAGGAGCATCAGCCGGTGACGCGCCAACTCGAGGTTGAGGATGTAAGGCGTGTCGGTCTCGGGCAAGAGGCAGGTCTGGATGGTCAGCTCGCCGATCTCGCCGCACTGGTGCTGGATGGTGAAGGCCGCGGCACCGGTCTCGCGTTTGTCGGCGACGATGATGCCGCCTTCAAAGCGGATCTCCCCGCGGATGGCATTGCCGTCCGCCCCAACGAGGTAGGCGTTGCGGATGGGCCACTGCGGAGCGGGCCATTCTCCATCAAATACCAGGAACTTGAGCATGGATGAGCGGTTGAGGTCTTGGGCTTTGTTAACGTTGCCGGAGGTGGAGTTTACGGATTTTTGGCTCTGGCGTTGCAGCGGGATGGTTACTGGGGGTGCTCGGCGGGTCGTCGGACACAGGCCTGAGCGATTCGTAGCCGTGCCCCGGCATGGTCGGCCCCTAAATTATGCCGTCCAACCGGCTTACAATCCTTGACGCTGAGAGGCAGGCCAAGTAGATTGCACATCTGTACCTACCGCCCGCATTGCCGGAGTTGCCCTATGAAAATGTCGCTGCGTTCGCTGCTGGCCGCCTCCCTGGCCTTGTCGCTGTCCCTAAGCGCTCCTCTGGTCCATGCTCAGGAAAGCGAGAGCGCCCGCGACTGGCAGCTTTTCGGCCACTTTGTGAACGTCGCGCAGCCTGACAAAGCCCTGCCCTATGCCGAGAAGCTGCTGGCACTGGATGACGCCAGCTTCCTCGCCGCTATCGAAGCCAACCGGACCTACCAGCCTGACGACCTCGCGCCCTGGGTCACGAGCAACGAGGTCTTGAAGGACACCTGGGCACAGATCGAAGACAAGTACCAGCAAGCGCTCACCGAACGCTCACGCAGCGAAGAACAGATCCTCGCCGACATCGAAGCGCTCGGCGGCACCGCCCGGCAGATGTACCTCGCGATCGAACGGCTCAAGACCACCGGCCAGTTCGCAGCGCCCTACTACATCCGTACGCTCCAGGACGAAACCAAGTCGCGCCTCCACAGCCGCGTCATCAATGCCATGGTCGAAGTCGGCAGCGAGCTGACCTATCCCCTGGCGACCTCCCTGCCCCACGTCGATCCGACCACCCAGGTCTACCTCGCGCGTGTGCTTGGCGATATCGGCCACCCCGAGGCGCTGCCCTTCCTCAAGGTCGTTGCGGAGTCCGACGCCGGCGCGAACGTCAAGAGCGCCTGCCAGGCCGCCTTCACCCAGATCACCAACTCCTCCGGCGTCGATTCCAGTGGCACTGCCGCTGAACTGTTCGTCAAAATCGGAAAATCCAAGTACAGCGTCGGAACCTCCGAGGGTGAACTGCTGGGCATGGATTTGGTCAACGGCACCGGCATCGTCTGGCGTTACAACAAGGATGCCGGACTGGTGGAAATCCCCGTCCCCCAGCGCGTCTATGCGGATGTGCTTGCGATGGAATACGCCAGCAGCGCGCTGGCCCTGGACGCGAACAGCACCGAGGCCGTGACGCTCCACCTCTCGTCCAACCTCCGCCGCGAAAACCGCCTGGGTGACGATACCGACGCCAGCTACCAGCTGCCAAACCCCGCGTCGTTCTACATACTCGTCGCCGGCGCCCCGCAGCAGAAGTCGGTCCTCGCACTCGCATTGACCGACGGCGACTCGGCCCTCGCGCTCGATGCGATCGAAGCGATGGCCAATACGACCGGCAACAAGGTGCTGCTGGGCAACGACGACGCCCGCGCTCCCGTGCTCGATGCGCTCTACTTCGCCGACCGACGTGTCCGCTACACCGCCGCCATCACTCTCGCAAGCGCTTCGCCCAGCGAGCAGTTCCCCGGCCACGTCAGCGTCGTGCCCGTGCTCGGACAGGCCGTGCGCCAGTCTGACAAGCTCAACGCGCTGGTCGTTGCCTCCGGCATCGCCAACGAGCTGACCAACGCCATGGAGAACGTGGGCTATAAGGCCGTAGGCGATGTCGATCTCGGACAGGCCGCGACCAAGGCCGTTGCCGCGATGCCCGGCGTGGACCTGATCGTGTACTCGGGCGACTTCAACGGCTTCGAGGCGATGTATGCCGCCGCCAAAGCCGACGGCACCCTCGGCGTCGCGCCGATCCTCGCGCTGGTCGATGAAGGCGTTGCCTCGGCGATCACCATCAACTACCCCGGCGTGCAGACCGCTGCGGCCCTGACCAGCTACACGAGCGATGAGGAAGCCGACCGCCTCGAACGGCTGAGTACGCAGACCCTGAGCACCTACGGCGGCGAGCCGATTAGTGATGAAGAAGCGCTTACTTACGCAGAGGCCGCGCTTTACCTGCTCAGGAACATCGCCGGCCAGGAATCGATCTACAACGCCGAGGACGTGCTGCCCGTCCTGATCGAGGCACTCAACGACGACCGCGAAAGCGTTGCAGTAGGTGCCGCCTGGGTTCTGGAACTGCTGGACAACAAGGTTGCACAGCAGGGCCTGGCTGACGCCGCGCTCGGCCGTGTCGGTTCGGTGCAGAACGCCCTGCTGAACTCGCTCGCAGAATCCGCCAAGGCCCACGGAAACCAGATCGAGCGTGGATCGGTTGACAAGCTCATCGAGCTGGTCAACAGCTCTGCCGACGAGACCGCACTCTCCGCCGCCCGCGCCCTCGGTGCCCTGACCGAGCGCCCGACGTCGGACACCAGCGGTTTTATCCTGGGCAAGTAACAATCCGGAGGCTGCTTTGGGCTGCATCAAAGACAAGCCGCTTCCCAACATCCCCACGAATCGATTCATCCAGGCCTGCTCTGCAGGCCTGTTTTTACTTGTACTCACCGCTTGCGGAAAGGAGCCGTCTACGCATCAGCCGCCACCGATCCCAAAGCCGCCGACCGTTACTCAGCCGCACTTCAGCGCGACAGGCGTTCGTCAGCCCGAGCCGGCCGAAGTCTACAAGGGCCTGCGCAGCGCGATCCTCGCGCTCAAGCCTTCAGATCTGTCCCCGCCCATCGAGGACGGCTCGCCCTATGTCTTACTCATGGAGACCGGCTACGACGGCGCCGTAGTCACCCTGGTCTGTGTTGTCGATGGCACGACCAGCCTCTACTTCAGCAACGGCGGCGGTAGGATCGGCTGCGGCGAACACGCCCCCGTCCGTGAAGCCAACAGAGCGCTGATGGCAAAACTGCCCGCGTCTCTCACGCACTTCCAGAAAACATCCCTGACCCCGCTGCCCTCGCTCGGGCAGACTGTTTTTTACGTCGTCTTCGCTGAGGGTGTACTCGCCAGCCCGATCATCTCCGAGAGCGATCTGGGCAATTCCCGCAGCGAATTCTCACCCCTGTTCCAACTCTGTCAGGACGTGATCACTCAGGTCCGTTTGCTGCCTGAGAATTAATCGAACGCGGCTGAAGATCAAATTAATGCAACTAAAAACCCCCGACGCTTGTCGGGGGTTTTTAGAGTGGCGCGGCACATAAGCCGAGTTCTGTTCCACGCAAGCGTGGGACGACCATTTCTCTGCGCCCGCCGTTGCCGACGGGCTCTAGCACCCTACCCGCCCCACCGGATTACTCCGTCGCGCCGAACCGGCGTAGGAAGTGGAGTGAACCACTTCCGGGGGGCTGCTTGGGCTTGCACGCGGTGGGGTTTGCCTAGCGATCGCTGTCGCCAGCGACCCGGTGCGCTCTTACCGCACCTTTTCACCCTTGCCAGGGGAGGCGTGAGCCTTGAGCCTCACTACTCAAGCCACACGCCTCCCCTGGCGGTTTGTTTCTGTGGCACTATCCCTGACTTGGCCGTCGCCAGCCAAGCCGGTGGGCGTTACCCACCACCGTGTCCTGTCGTGCTCGGACTTTCCTCGTGATCGGGCAAGGCCCAACCCCGCGGCCGTCTCGTCCGCGCCACATCTCTAGTGTAGGGGCTAAGGGGGCAGGGGCCAAGGGACCATGTGTTTTATGCAATATCGCATGTCCACTGCGCCCTCAACCTTTGCGCAAGCTGGTATCTTTAAGCCCATGTCAGCCGATGTCACAGCGCCGGAAGTCACGGTATGGGTGGACGACACCCGTCTTGCCACCGTGCGTTCCCTGCTTGAACTGATGGGTACAAGCGTCAGGCCGATCGCCTTCGGCTCGCCACGTTCACGGGCCGCCAATGACCTGGCTCAGGAGATCGATGCTCCGCTGTACGACGACCTGCGTCAGATGCTGGTCGAGTGTCCTTCTGCGTTCGTGCTGCTGGGCACGCTCGACGGCGTAGGAACAGACGACCTGCCGATGGCGGTGGCCCAGGGCTCGAAGGTGCTCGCGATCGAGCCGGTCGCGGCAAGCCCCGGTGAACTCGCCCAGGCCCACCGTATCGTCAAGCCCGCCGACGGCTCGCCACGCACGCCGGGGCGCATCATTCACGCGCCAACCTTCGACCGCTCGGCCGGTTTCCTCGCCGCCGCCGCACCGCATGAATCACTGGGGCAGTACCGAGCGGTACAGATGACCCACGCCGGTAGCGCAGACGCCGGCTCGATGTTCTTCCGCCTGTTCGATGCCTGGCTCTGCGTCCTCGATTTCATCGACATGCCCGAGGGGATCGACGCCCAGCTCAGCGCCGACTCAAGCTCGGTACCCGATGACCCGCGCCTTCTGACCGGCCGGCTCACCGCTCATGCTCGTCTGCCCGGCGTCGGCTCCGCAGCCATCCTCGTCTCCGACCAGGCGGCCGAGCTCACCCGCCGGTTGACCGTTGTTGGGGACAAGGCCCAACTGGTCATCACCGCCGGGGGCTACCAGCTCACACGCACTAACGGCGAAGTCATGGACCACTTTGATGCCGACCGCCAGCCGACCTACACCGAACTGCTTGCTGCACAGTGGCGTCGCCTGATCGACCAGCGCACCCCGCCGCCCGAAAACCGGGCCGAGCGTGAACGTAGTGCCCTGGCCTGCTGCCTGGCGTGCATCCTCAGCGCCCGGACGGGGATGCCCGAGAGCCCGCAGCGTGTGCTGGAGCTGGCACGGGTCTAATACGGCCTGTCGTTTCTCTAGCTTTGACAGTTTTCCTGGCCTCGCTACACTATTGCTCCGCATGAGCGTCGACTGCGACGAGGCCCACTGAGTCCTTCAGAAGCCAAGGCGCAGACAACGAAGGGATGCCGAGCACCGACCCGGCCCCCAACCAACGCCCTTGCGAACGTCGGGCCCTTTCTAAGTCGCCTTCCAGCGACAGCCAAAGGACCCCGCCCCCGGCAACGGGAAGTTAAGCCGTGGTTTTTAATAAACCGCGGTGCGTACAGATGGCAGATGGTCCGTATTGGCCCGTGGTGTAATTGGCAACACAGCTGGTTTTGGTCCAGTCGTTCCAGGTTCGAGTCCTGGCGGGCCAACTTTATGAGCCCTGAGTCTCGAGGTGTGAGGCTTGCGTATCCAGCAGCCCTCAGTCCTCGTAACTCAAGCCCCAAGCCTAAGAAAGGCACGCAGTGGCAGACGCAAAACGTATCGACGCGATCATCATGGCCGCCGGCAAGGGTACGCGCATGGGCGGCGACCTGCCCAAGGTGCTGTTCCCTGTCGCGGGCCAGCCGATGGTCAAGTGGGTGGTGCGTGCCTGCCGCGAAGCGGGCGCGAAGCGATGCGTGCTGGTCGTGGGCTACAGGCAGGAACTGGTCCGCCAAGCGCTGGCCGACGAAGAAGGCGTCGAGTTCGTCGAGCAGACCCAGCAACTGGGCACCGCGCATGCCGTACAGATGGCCCAGCCGGTGTTTGAAGGCAAGCCCATCGGCGACATCTTCGTGCTGGCGGGCGATGGTCCCTTGATCCGTGCACAGACCCTGTCGCGTCTGGTCGAGGTCCACCGCCGAACACAGGCCGCCGCGACCCTGGCCACCGCCGTCATCGACAACCCCACGGGCTACGGCCGGATCGTCCGCGATGCCGAGGGCCACTTCGCCGCCATCGTCGAACAGAAAGACGCCAACGAACAACAGCGCGCCATCCGCGAGGTCAACCCCAGCTACTACTGCTTCGACGGCACCGCGCTGTTCCGTACCCTCGACCAGATCGGCGCCAATAACGCCCAGGGCGAGTACTACATCACCGACGCACCGGGCCTGCTTAAAACGCAGGGACAGACCGTGACCGTCGTTGACGCCGTCCCCCCCGAGGACGTGCTATCGATCAACAACCCCGAGCAGCTTGCGGAGGTCGACCGCATCCTCCGCGCCCGGCTCGGGATGCCCGTGGACACAGGAGCAACCGCATGAGCGCAGCCGACGCCGACGCCATCAAGATCTTCCACGGCCGGGCCAGTCACCACCTGTGCGAACGCATCTGCAGCTACCTCGAGCTGCCGATCGGTAAGGGCACGACCCGCATGTTCCCCGACGGCGAGCTGCTGGTGAAGCTCGATGAAGACGTTCGCGGGCGTGACTGCTACGTCGTCCAGTCCACGCACGACCCGGTCAACGCGAACCTGATGGAACTCTTGATCTACATCGACACGCTCAAGCGTGCCTCGGCAGGTCAGATCACCGCCGTAATCCCGTACTTCGGCTACGCCCGGCAGGACCGCAAGGATGAAGGCCGGACCCCTATCACGGCCAAGCTCGTTGCGAACCTGATCACCGCTGCCGGCGCCAACCGCGTGCTGGCGATGGACCTGCACGCCGCGCAGATCCAGGGCTTCTTCGACATCCCGCTGGACCACCTCAACGCCGGACCCGTTCTGCTCGAATACTTCAGCAAGCTGCGTGACAGCTCTAAGAACGAAGTGGTCATGGCCAGCCCCGACGTGGGTAACGTCAAGATGGCCGCGGGCTTCGCCACAAAGCTCGGGCTGGATATCGCCATCATCGACAAACGCCGTAAGTCCGGCACCGAAGTCGAGTCCGCGCACCTCATCGGCGATGTCAACGGCAAAGACATCTTCATGATCGACGACATGATCTCCACCGCCGGGACCGTCGCCAACGGCGCACGCATGCTTAAGGAGTACGGCGCACAGACCATCACCGTCGGAGCTACGCACGCCGTCCTCGTAGGCCTGGCGATGGAAAGGCTCAACGAGGCCCCTATCGACCGCCTGGTCGTCACCGACACCATCCCCGACGGAGAACGCTGCGACCCCATCCGCAGCAAGCTCACCGTCCTCTCAGTCGCAGAACTCATCGGCGAAGCCATCCACCGCATCCACCACAACCGAAGCGTCAGCTCCCTGCTCCAGACCGGAACCGGCAAACGCTGAACTGATTGACACCGTACCTCTCGCCAAAGCGAGCTCACTAAAGAACTAACCAACCATAGAACAACAAGAAAACAGAAAAGGAAACACACCATGAGCACCGCAACCATCCCCACCCTCGACGTCACCGAACGCAGCCGCATCGGCACCCGCTACGCCAAGCGCGACCGCGCCGCGGGACTCATCCCCGCCGTCATCTACGGCCACAAGCAAGAGCCCATGCACGTCACCCTCCACGGCAAGACCTTCACCGATCTGCTGCACCACGAAGTGCACATCATCGACGTCAAGCTCAACGGCAGCAGCGAGCACACCCTCATCAAGTCCGTCCAGTGGGACACCTTCGGCCGCGAAGTCATCCACGTCGACCTCGAACGCGTCGACCTCTCGGAAACCATCGAAGTCGAAGTTGAACTCGTCCTCACCGGCGAGCCCAAGGCCCTCAAGCAGGCCGGCACCGTGCTGGACCACCCCACTACCATGGTCACCATCAGCTGCCGCGCCGACTCGATCCCCTCGCACCTGGAGCACGACATCACCGACCTGCCCCTGGGCGAGCCGCTGACCGTCGCCGACCTCACACCCCCGGCCGGAATCACCATCGTCATGCCCGCCGAGCAGCTCATCTGCCAGATCGCCGGCGTACGCGAGGAAAAGGAAGAAGCCGCGCCGGCCGACACCGCAGCACAGCCCGAAGTCATCAGCAAGGGCAAGGAAGAAGAGAAGGACTGATCCAGGCAATCCTCCACTTAGCGCAACCCCAACTGTTAGCGTGGCCCCGAAAGGGACCGGCCGCCTGGCCGCAAACCATGACGCCGGAAATGATCGGGAAGTTCAGCGCGGCCCTTGCGGGCCGCCGCTAAGAAGTGGCAGACAACTTGTCTCCGAAAAAAGGCCCCGCACGCAACTGCGGGGCTTTTTCTTATCATGCCCGCATGAAACTCATCGTCGGACTGGGAAACCCCGGCCCCGAATACGCCAAGACCCGCCACAACGCCGGCTTCATGCTCGTTGACCGTCTCGCTGCGCGCCACGGCCTTTCCGGCCCCAAGCACAAGTTCCACGCCGGCGTCCTCGAGGGCGAGCTGCACGTGGGCCAGCCCATGCGTAGCGAGAAATGCATCCTCATGCAGCCGATGACATATATGAACCGCTCGGGCCTGGCCGTCGGTGAGGCCGTCACTTTTTATAAGCTCGACCCCGAGACCGACCTGATCGTGCTCGTTGATGACCTCGCGCTGGACTGCGGCGTGATCCGCCTCCGCGGCGAAGGCTCGGCCGGGGGACACAACGGCCTGACCGACATCCAACGCGCCCTGGGCACCACCAATTACGCTCGCCTGCGCATCGGCATCGACCCCCGCGGCATGGCCAAGCAGAGCGACTACGTCCTGAGCAAATTCACCGAAGATCAACTCGAAAAAATCGACCCCACACTCGACAAGGGCGTCAAGTGCATCGAGTCCTGGATCGTGGACGGGCTTGAGAAAACGATGAGTTTGTTTAACTCAAAGTAATGCCATCAAAGTTGTGTACCTCTTCTACCCCAAGCCTCGTGGCTTAAGAATGACTCACGCCCCGGCGAGCTGGGCCTCGTGCGCGATCAGCATCTCGTAGAGCTTCTCGGCCGATTCCGCCTTCTTCACCGCTTCGCGGAAGGTGTCGTCGGTAAGCATCCGGCTGATCTTGGCCAGCGCCTGGATGTGCGGGCCGGTCTGGTCGGCGGGGCTGGCCAGGAGGATGATGAGCTCGACGGGCTTGCTGTCGATCGCGCCGAACTCGATGGGCGTGGCCGGCAGGCCGATGGCCATGTGCAGCTCCTGGAGGCAGGCGGTCTTGCCGTGGGGGATGCCGATGCCGTGGCCGATGCCGGTGGTACGGGTCTGTTCTCGCTTCCAGACGGCGTCCTTGAGTTCCTGAATCTGCGTGACGACGCCGGCGGTGCCGAGCATATCGACCAGCTCGAAGAGCGCATCCTGCTTGTTGGTGGCCGAGAGCGGCACCTTGATGCAGGCGGGGTTGAGGATCTCAGACAAACGCATCGCAAATCCTAGAGCGTGGGTCATGCACCCTTCGGACCGGCCGAGGGGGAATCAAACAAGATACTACGCGCCAACCGCCTCGACAACTCCGAGGCACAAAACTTTGGCGTTAAGATGGGCCGGATGAGACAAGCGACCTACTTATTGCTGATCATGGCGGGCTTTTGGGCATGTTCCGCAGCCGCAGAGGACCGGCCCCAACGGCCCAATGTGCTTTTCATCATGGCCGACGACCTCACGGCCAACGCCCTGGGCTGCTACGGCAACGACAAGGCCAGGACACCTAACCTCGACAAACTCGCCCTGCGCGGAACCGTCATGGACCGGGCCTACTGCCAGTACCCCGTCTGCGGGGCCGCGCGAGCCGCACTGATGACAGGCCTGTACCCCCAGCAAAACGGTGTCACCGGCAACCCCAACCGCGACACCCTCACCGCTTCACTCGGCGACCACCCCACCCTCCCACAGCACTTCAAACAGCACGGCTACACCACCGCACGCGTCGGCAAGATCTATCACATGAACGTGCCCGGAGATATCACCGCAGGCGCACCCGGCACCGACCACCCAGCCTCCTGGTCCATGGCCTACAACATCAAGGCTCCCGAGTGGATGAGCCACGGCAAGTCCGAGCATCTCTCCAACGAAAAACTCAACAAGGACCCCGAAAAGCACTACGGGCTGGGGTTCGGCACCGCCTTCTACATCGTTCAAGCCAACAACGACGACCTCTCACAGCACGACTCCCTCGCGGCGGATAAAGCCATCGCGTTGCTGGGCGAACTCAAGGACAAGCCCTTCTTCCTCGCGGTGGGCTTCGTTCGCCCGCATGTCCCGTTTGTCGCCCCGCAGTCGTACTTCGACCCGCTGGATGCGACCAAGCTGCCGCTGCCCGAACAGGTGGACAACGACCTTGCAGACATCCCGCGAGCCGGCTGGTCGCGCATCGGGGCGAAGACCGGCACCGACACCGATGAGAAGCGCAAACGCGTGCTGCGTGGCTACTACGCAAGTGTCTCTTACATGGATGCGCAGGTCGGCCGACTGCTCGACGAACTGGACAGACTCAAGCTCACCGACAACACCATCGTCGTGTTCCTCTCCGACCACGGCTACCACCTGGGCGAACACGATTTCTGGCAGAAGATGTCACTGCACGAAGAATCCGCAAAAATCCCTCTGATCGCTGCGGGCCAGGGGATTGAACCGGGCAAGCGATGGGACGGATTTGTCGAGTCGGTTGATATCTACCCGACACTCTGCCTGATGGCGGGCCTGCCTATTCCAAAACCGTGTGCGGGTATGGTTCTCTATGGCACGAAAGACGATCCGCGATCTTCTTCCTACACCACCCGAAGTGGCTCGCACCTGCTAAGAACCAAAGAATATGCTTACATGCGATATAAAGACGGGTCGGAAGAGTTGTACGACATGGTCAAAGACCCCAAGCAGTTCACAAACCTTGCCGGGCTTGATGAGCATCGGGACGCGATCGAATTATTACGCAAGCAACTGGACGAAAAGCTCAAAGAATTCGCAGAAAAAAAATAGTTCGTGCGGCAGACAAAATATCCGCCTCACCTGCCCGTGTGAAACATGCCAAGCCCGCAAGAGCACATCCTCAAGCACAGCAAACACCTTCGAAGCGATGTGAATAAGCTCACGTTCGCCCCGCCGGTCACGCACGTCTATAACCCGCTGGATTACGCGTGGGCGATGCATAAGGCGTTCATCTCTCGCTACGGAGGCGGGCGCAAGCGTGTGCTGATGCTGGGCATGAACCCCGGGCCCTGGGGCATGGCTCAAACAGGCGTGCCCTTTGGCGAGATCCCGGCGGTGCGTGACTATCTCAAGCTCGAAGCGCCGGTCAAGCGGCCCAATCACGAACACCCCAAACGACCGATCGAGGGGCTGGCGTGCGAGAAGTCGGAGGTGTCCGGGCGTCGGCTGTGGGAGCTGATCGCGGAGCAGTTCCCCGACCCGGCCGAGTTTTTTGCCCAGCACATGGTGGTGAACTACTGCCCGCTGGTATTCATGGCTCAGAGCGGCAAGAACATCACGCCGGACAAGCTGCCCGCTGCGGAGCGTGAGCCTCTGGAGGCGGCGTGCGATGCACACCTGCGCGGATTGGCCGAGGTGTGGAGGCCCGATTGGGTTGTCGGCGTCGGGGCTTTTGCCGAAAACTGTGCCAGGCGGGCGCTCGAAGGCATGGACCTGAGTTTTGGCCGCATCCTCCACCCCAGCCCCGCAAGCCCCGCCGCAAACCGCGGCTGGGCCCAGCAGGCGGAAAAACAAATGTGCGATCTTGGGCTTTGGAAATGAAGCCACAGATTCAAACCGATACACGGATCAAACCTAGGCCGCTGAATATCTGTTGATCTGCGTTAATCTGCGGATTCCATTCGCCGGACAAAGGACTCAATCCCCGCTAAAATCTCCTCAACATGAGCGAGATCAATACCCCCGTCACCTGCCGCCTAGCCCTGTCCGACGGCACCGTCTTCACCGGCACCGCCTTCGGCGACACCTCCCCCCGCTGCGTCGAGGGCGAGGTCTGCTTCAACACCTCCCTGTCCGGCTACCAGGAAATCCTCACCGACCCCTCCTACGCCGGCCAGATCATCACCATGACCTACCCGCTGCAGGGCAACTACGGAACGTCCGACGGCGACCTCGAATCCACCCGCGCCCACTGCTCAGGCTTTGTCGTCCGCGAACTGGCTAATACCGCCAGCAACTACCGCTCCACCGCAAAGCTCGAAAACTGGCTTGCCAGCCAGGGCCTGACCGGCATCGCCGGCATCGACACCCGCGCGCTCACTCGCAAGCTCCGCGTCACCGGCGCGATGGACGGCATCCTCTGCACCGACCCCAAGAAGTCGGACCTAGAACTTGTCGAAATGGCCAAGAAATCCGTTGGCCTGGTCGGCCGCAACCTGGCCAAGACCGCTAGCCGATCCGAGCCGATCGTGTGGGATGAGAACCTGGGCAGCTGGGCGCCGCTGCAGGGCCAGATCAGCAGGCCCGGCAAAATGCTGCGCGTGGTCACGCTGGATTGCGGGGCCAAGCTCAACATCCTGCGCAACCTCGTCGACTCGGGCTGCGAGGTGACCGTGCTGCCCTACGACGCCTCGCCGGCGCAGATCCTCGAACACAAGCCCGACGGCCTGTTCGTCTCCAACGGTCCCGGCGACCCCGCGGCGGTGCAGCCGACTATCGACCACCTCACGGCCCTGCGCGGAAAGCTGCCGACCTTCGGCATCTGCCTGGGGCATCAACTGCTCTCACTGGCGATGGGCGCCAAGACCTACAAACTCAAGTTCGGCCACCGCGGCGGCAATCAGCCCGTCCAGAACCTGGGCACCGGCAAGGTCGAGATCACCAGCCAGAACCACGGCTTCGCGGTCGATGTCGATACGCTCAAGAAGGTCGGCGGCGAACCGACCCACATCAACCTCAACGACCAGACACTCGAAGGCTTCCGCCACGCCAGCGAGCCAACCTTTGCCGTGCAGTACCACCCCGAGGCGAGCCCGGGACCGCACGATGCGCGCTACCTCTTCGACTGCTTCATCACCATGATGCAGACCGGCACGAGCCCGACCTCCGAGCAGATGGACGCCGCCCAGCGCGCCCGCAATGAACTCGCGGCGATTTAAACGATCCGCTTTTGGCAAGCCCAGAAAACTCCCAATTGCACAAAAAAAACAGCCCGCAGCAAACCGCTGCGGGCTGTTGTGTTTGCATTTCACTACTCAGGCTTGATCGTCACCGGGAAGCCCAAGAACTGGTCGTGATCCGTGGGCTTGTCCGCATCAAAAAAGTAGCGGTACATATTGAACGTCACCGCGTGTGTTTTCGGATCGACCACAACCAGCCCATAGCCCGAGCCCTTATGGTGCGCGGTTTCTTCGGGCTTACCTTCGGCATAGGACTTAATCTTGTTCGTGCCCGGCTCGGGGTTGGCAGCGGCGAAAACCGTGAAGAGGTTCCCGAACGAGTCGACAAAATCGCCTTCAACTTTGCCCTCGGGCCCGTTAGGCCACCACGCACGCGGGTAGCCGTTGCTTGTGCCCGGGACCATGAACGCATAGGGCCCGTCCTTGTACTGATCGACTCCGTGACGCACCAGCAGGCCCATGTGCTGGTCGCCGTGGAGCATGAAGGTTTTGCCGTCCTTGAAAGGTGATAGCGCACGCTGCCTGCCCGAGTGAGGCCAGCCGTTGGTATCCGTTACAAAGACGCTTGGCTTGAGCTCCGCGCCGGCGTTTGTTGTGCCTTCGCAGAAGATTGTCTGCGACAGGATGAAACGCAGCGGGCTTTCGGCACTACGCTTTGACCAGTCTTTCAAGAACGCTTCCTGGCGATCACCCAGGAGTTGTGCTCCCGGAGGATCTCTTTGCTCCTGCGTCATTGTGGCGATATTACCCTTGGGCATGACCGATCTTGGCCCGCTCTTCCACTTACGATCTTCGATGACGACGATAGGCAGACCGCCCCAATTGAACTCGGTGTAGTACACAGAGATGCCTTGTTCGACCGGCGTGGGGTCAACGGGGTCAGGCAGGCTTGCGGTCTGGGTGCGCTGTATGCCGTTGACCCATTCCGGATCCATGACATACCCCCCGCTGGTCATATTCTCAGTCTTAACCCCGCCCGCGCCCCAGATGTTGCCCTGAAAAACATCGTGGTCGTCGGGGATGATCACGCTCGGGGTATTAGCCAGCACATCGCGCCAGGTCCATCCGAATTGATAATACTTGCGCAGGTAATCGAGCATCGCGAGCTTGGTGGGCGTACGGATCAGCTCGAATCCGCCGTAGTTTTCATAGATCTGGTCGCCTGCGAAGTAGACGAGATTGGGCTTTTGTTTCTTGACGTTCTCAACCATCGTTGGCAGCGGGAAGGCGTAGCCGTGGTCGCAGGAAAAAACGCCGATCTTCAGCGGCTCACCGGTCGTCGCGGGGTCGGGGATGAACATGCCCGGCCAGAAGTGATCATGACCCAGGTAGTTGTATTTAACGCGGTAGGCGATTTCACCATCGGGGATCGTGGCGCGGAAGACGACGGAGTAGGTCAGCGGATCGATGTCCTGCGTATCGATGGCTTTCCATTCGTCGCCGACCTTGATTTGTAGCGTTGCAGACTTCGCGTCGTCCTCGCCCATCGGCGCGATCATGGCCAGGGCCTTGACGTTGTTGCCCTGTCGGGTGTACTGCGACCAGAGGATCGGGCCAAAGGCGTTGGATTTGGTTTGCGTTAAGCCCTCGCCCTTTGCAGACCAGCCTTCAAACTGCACATGCATGCTGTCCTGCTCGCCGTCCTCGGGGCCGTCCACAGCAAGCCCAATATTCCCAACAATCTCTTCCGAATTAACCTTGCGCTGGACACGAACGGCACTCCGAGGGTCCGACACACCTGGCGATCTTGCTTCCAAGCGCATCGTCCCGTTGATGTAATGTGCTTCGAGCACCACAGGCTGATTCAGATCAACCGCCGTTTTCGAAACTTCGTTTGCGATAAAAAGCTTGCCGTCCGCACGCACCCCCATCTGAAGCCGCCCCTTTGGGCCTACGAGGATGTGGCGCTGGTCGTCCATCAGCCCCTGAATACCCACCGCAAAACCGGCCCACACGTCCTGCTTCGACTTGCCCTTGTCCAGTCCAACAAAGGTCAGGCGCGCAGCAACAAACAACTCGGGCTTGCCATCCTCGACACGCCAGACCGTGTTCTGCAAGAGCCGATTCGCTGCGGGCGAAACCTTGAGCTTGCCCTGATCGACCGACCAGTCATACAGAGGGCTCGCCCATGCCTCGGGCCCGGCCCACTGGCGCGTGCCCTGCCAGGACATCTCAAATTCCCCGGCCTTTACGGGCAAACAAAGAGCGATCAAAAAAAGCGTCAATGCCGCAGAATGTGCTAAACGAGTCATCTGTTTGGTCCTCCGAGTCTTATTGACAATAAACAGGATTAATTAGTGCCTAATCAAGCGGATATGAAGTGCAATAATAGCACATCGCGACGCCAACATTCTTGTTCTGCGCCTGCTAATCTATTTCTATGCAGGATGCACCCTTCTGGACTCAAAGCGGTCAGGACGACCAGCTCGCCGCGGCGCTCAAGCAGCATTTCGGCCACGAAACCTTCAGACCGATGCAGCGCGAGATCATTGAAAGCGTTATCGCCGAGCGCGACACCTTTGTCGTGATGCCGACCGGAGGGGGCAAATCCCTCTGCTATCAGCTGCCCGCACTCATCAACAGATCCAGCCAAACTGCAAGAGGCGGGACGACAATCGTCATCTCGCCGCTTATCGCATTGATGCAGGACCAGGTCACGCAGCTAAAGCACAACGGCATCCGTGCGACGCTGCTTAACTCCACGATCGACCGTGAGCAAGCATTAGACCGTGAACGCCGCGCATTGCAGGGCGAGTACGACCTGATCTACATGGCACCTGAAAGGCTGATGTCCACCACCGGCTCGCGCCTGCTGCGGCAGCTTGCAGTCGCCCGCTTTGCCATCGACGAAGCGCACTGTATCAGCGAGTGGGGGCACGATTTCCGCCCCGAGTACCGCATGCTCGGGTCGCTGCGCGACCAGTTCGCCGGGCGCTTCGCGGACACACCCGTTGTCGCGTTAACCGCCACCGCTACTCCACGCGTGAGACAGGACATCCTCACTCAGCTGCGCCTACGAGACCCTGCGGTGTACCTGGGCGACTTCGAACGCAAGAACCTCAGCTACGAGCTGAGGCCCAAAAAGGACACGCTCGGCCAGATCGGCCGGTACCTCGCACAGAACCCGACGCACGAAGGGATCATCTACTGTCAGAGCCGTAAGCGATGCGATGAGATGGCCCAGAAGCTGCGCGGAGCGGGCATCCTCGCGGTGCCCTACCACGCGGGGCTGGACAGCGCGACGCGTGAAAAGCACCAGCACGACTTTATCTACGGCCAGGCGCGGATCGTCGTTGCGACGATCGCGTTTGGTATGGGTGTTGACAAGCCCGACGTACGCTTTGTGATCCACGCGGACATGCCGCGCTCACTCGAGGGCTACTACCAGGAGACCGGACGCGCCGGCCGCGACGGGCTTCCGGCCGACTGTATCTTCTTCTACTCCGGCGGCGACCGCGCCAAGATCGAACACTTCATCGAACAAAAGGAAGACGAGGACGAGCGCAAGCACGCCTACTGGCAGCTGCAGCAGGTCATCGATTTCGCGCACCGAGCGACCTGCCGGATGCCCGCGCTGCTGGGCTATTTCGGGCAGGAGCACGCAGGCAACTGCGGGCACTGCGACAACTGCCTCGCGCCGCCCCGGCTCCTGGACGTCACTGTACAAGCACAGAAGCTGCTCTCCGCGATCGCTCGCACAGGCCAGCGCTTCGGCATCGGACACGTCGTCAAGGTCCTGCGCGGCTCAAAAGAACAACGCGTCACCGACTTTGGGCACGATCAACTCAGCGTCTACGGCATCGGCGCTGATCAGCCCGACGGACACTGGAAGCAGCTCGCCGAGCACCTGATCCAGGACGGCGCGCTCGCTTCATCGACTGATCAGTTCCGCACGCTGCACCTGACCGCCGACAGCAAGACGATCCTTCGAGGCGAACGCGGCGTCAGCATGCCCGTCTCTCGCGTATCGCCCAGCGGTCCCGCCAGGCGCCCCCGCAACGACGACTTCACGCTAGGCCCGATCGATGATGAACTGTTCAACAAGCTACGCGTCCTGCGAAAGCAACTCGCCGAGGAGCAGGGTGTGCCGCCCTACGTGGTCTTCGGCGATAAGGCGCTTCGACATATGGCCGCGACCTGTCCGATCAACGATGAGGCCTTCCTCGCCGTGTCGGGTGTCGGACAAAAAAAGCTCGAGCAGTACGGCCGGGCGTTCATGAGCGTGATCCGTGAATATTTAGGCAGCGTATAGCGTGCAGGGCAGAGCGTTCCGTATAAAACCCATAGATGATGCGGCAAAATGGTTGACGATCGACGCTAGGACCTACACGCTAGACGCTACAATGCACGACCCACCCCGCTCCCTCACGGCCTGACTGTATGATCGTCGCTGAACATCTGGTCAAGTGGTACGGCCCCGTGCTGGCTGTGGAAGACCTGTGCTTTGAGATCCCCGCCGGCGAAGTCGTTGGCTTCCTCGGGCCCAACGGCGCGGGAAAGTCCACCAGCATCCGAATGATCACCGGTTACCTGCCCCCCACCGCCGGGCGATGCACGATCGATGGCGTCGATGTGATGACCGACTCCCGCGCCGCGCGACGCAAGATCGGCTACCTGCCCGAGTCTACGCCGCTGTACACCGAGATGCGCGTCGATGAATACCTGCATTTCTGCGGCAGGCTGTTCGGCATGTCACGTACTGAGCGCGTCCGACGTATCGACGAGGTCGCGGCCAAGTGCGGCCTGTCACACAACAAGCGCCGCGTCATCGGACAACTGAGTAAGGGCAACCGCCAGCGCGTCGGCATTGCGCAGGCGCTGCTGCATGAGCCGCCCGTGCTGATCCTCGACGAGCCGACCAGCGGGCTGGACCCGCAGCAGACGCTGGCCTTCCGCGATCTGGTTGCCGAGCTGCGCGGCAAGCACACGGTCATGCTTTCGAGCCACATCCTGCCCGAGGTCGAACGATCTGCGGACCGGGTGATCATCATCGCCGGCGGCAGGATCGTCGCGCAGGGCACGCCGGCCGAGCTGCGAGACCGGGCGTCTCGCGGCGGGGCCGTTATTGTCGAGGCGCAGGCGACGCCCCAGCAGATGACCGATCTCCTGCAGGCGATCCCCTCGGTCGCGAAGGTCAAACCCGAGAAAATTGGTCCGTGGTGCCGCGCCACCGTCAGCGCCAAGGACGATACCGACCTGCGTGGCCCGGTGGCTCAGACCCTTACGCACGCCGGGCATACGATCCGCGAATTGCGCCTCGATGCCCCGACCCTCGAGCGCTACTTCGTTGAGGCGGTCGCCAAGCAGGCCGGCGAAGGCGGTGCATCATGACACTGACCATCGCCCGGCGTGAGCTGACCTCACTGTTTTATTCGCCCATCGCTTACGTCGTGCTCGGTGCGTTTGCGATCGGTTCTTCGACGTTCTTCCTCGAGTCGTTCGAGCCGGGCCGGCCCGCGACGATGAGGCCTACGTTTGACGCGGTGGTCTGGTTGCTGGTGTTCCTCGCGCCGGCGATCAGCATGCGCCTGATCAGCGAGGAGCTGCGCAGCGGCACGTTCGAGCGTTTGATGACCAGCCCGGTCAGCGATGCGCAGGTCGTCCTTGGCAAATGGCTCGGGGCGCTGGTGTTTTTCTGCGTGATGCTCATGCCGCTGGTTGTTCACGCGATTGTGCTGGAGCGGGCCGCTGAGCCTGAGCTTGGGCCGGTGATCACCGGGCTGGCGGGGCTGGTGCTGGTCGGTGCGCTGTACCTGGCGATCGGCGTTTTTGCATCGGCGTGGACGCAGAATCAGATCATCGCGTTCCTGCTGACGGTCTTCATCATCGCGATCCCGACCTTCGCCACCTACTACCTCAGCGGGCAGGCCATGCCAGACCCCGCGACGCGGCGCCTGATCGACTACCTCAGCATCAACCAGCAGTACGCCGACTTCGCCAAGGGCCTGGTCGATATCCGCAACTTTGTTTATTTCCTCTCCGCTACATCGCTGTTCCTGACCCTCGCGGTCTGGCTGGTGCAGAGCAGGCGGTGGCGATGAGTAAACAACGCCCAACGCCCAAGACTGCACCGAAACCCTCGGCTGCTCGCCGCCGATCGACCAACGGCCTGTTGCTCGTTGTCGCGGTCGCCGCGGCGGTCGGCATCACGATCCTCGCCAACTACGTCGTGTACTGGCAGTACCGCGGGCTCTCGCCCGACGCACGCCGTTATGTCCGCTACGACCTGACCTCCACCCGAAGATACAGCCTGTCGCCACAGACGCGCGGCGTCATCGACTCGCTCGACTCTGACTACCGCCTGGTCACGATGCTCGGCGGAGAGTCGATCAATTCCGATCAGTCCCAACGCGTCCGCGACCTGGTGGATGAATACGCCCGCGCCAGCACGCACCTCACGATCGAGCATATCGATCTCGACCATAACGCCGACGCACGAAGAGAACTGCTTGCCGAGATGGACGCGATGTTTGCTAACGACACCGCCGATATCCGCAAGGCGATCAGCGACGGCATCGAGCGCGTCACGCGCTACAGCAAAGCGATCGACACGATCGAGGCGGGGCTGAAGAAGATCATCGACAACAACGTGCCCATCCGCCCGGAAGCAATCCAGGTCCAGAGGCTGACCGACCTGCACAGCCAGTATGTACGGCTGCAGGACCGCGTCCGTAAGATCAATGAGATGCGAGATGCGATTCTCGGCAAAGACTGGGCCGAGCGATTGACGAAGCCGGGGGCGGTGCAGCACGATAAGAAAGCCGGCGAAAACCTGCCCGATTACACATCACTGATGTCGGCCATCCAGCAGTACGTCGTCGAGCTAACGCGCAACACGCTGCCGGACACGCCACTCAAGGCCGACCAACTCAGACGGGGAATCGCAAACGATCCGCTGGCCAAGCCCGAGACGCAGCAGGCTGCGCTCGAGGCGCAGAACACCCTCGCCGCGCTCGTTCAGCAGGTGCCCGATCTGCTCAAGCAGATGCGTGCTGAAACAGACACGCTGCTCAAGGTCGCTGCGCCGCTGCGGTACGAAACCGCTCGCAGCGTTCTTAACGACAGGCCGTGCGTGCTGATGACCTCCGGTGGGGATGCTCGCGTGATCCCGGCCGACCTCCTGTTCCGCGGAACAGGCACTTCCGAAGATGGCACAACCAGCGACCTCTTCGTGGGCGAAGAGCAACTCACAGGCGCCCTGATCAGCATGACGCTCGATCCGCCCCCGCTCGTGGTTTTCATCCGTTCGAACACCGGATTCCGCGCACTATCCGTCACCGGCGGCGAAAGCGAACGGCTCGAAGGGATCTACGACCACGCCGCACAGCGCCTGCTCGCGATGGACTTCGAGGTCACCGAGTGGGGCAACCCGCTGACCGAAGAACCCCCGCAGGCCCGGCCAAACCAAAAGACCGTCTGGATCACCCTGCCTTACCTCAAGCCCGACATCAACCGCAAGCAGTCGCTGGACAATACGCGCAAGGACAAAGTCACCGCCTTCCTCGAAAAGCGTTTAGCCGCGGGCGACAGCGCGATGGTGATGCTCAGCTACAACCCCGAGACCGACCCGCAGCTCAAGCTCGATAAACCCGACACGCTGATCGAATTACTCAAGGGCCTGGGCATCGACGCTCAGGTGTATCAGAACGCCGCACGCCTGGCCGAGGAAAGTGAGCAGCCCGGCGCATCGAAGTACAGCTCCGACTTCCTGATACGCGACTGGCCCGAGTCTGCAATCGTCGGCCGGTCACTCGAGGGGATCGACACGTACTTCTTCGCGCCGATGCCCCTTGCCCTCGATCCTGTCGACGGGGTAAAGCAGACCCCACTGGTCGAGCTCACCTACCCGGCAATGTACGTGCAGCGCACCGTGCCGGACCGCGAGACCGGCGCGTTCGAGGTTGAACCGGGAAGCGAGCGGCCGCGTGTGCTGATCGGTGCTGCGGCCGAGCGTGGCCCATCGCGTGTGATCACCATCGGCGATGCCACATGGGCACTGGACAACGTCACCACGCTGGCCACGCGCCCCGACGGCAAGACCGCGCCCGAGCAAGCCGAAATACCCGGCGCTCGCCTGACCTACCCCGGCAATACGGACCTGTTCGTTAATTGCGTGTGCTGGCTTGCACATGCAGACGAACTCATCGCCGCTAGCCCGCGCGTCCAGGACGTTCGGCGGATCGCTCCGATGTCTACCGGCACGCTGAACACCTACCGCGTCGCGCTTTGGGGCGGCATGCCATGCCTGATCTTTGCCTGCGGCGTAATCGTCTGGCTGATGCGTCGCCGGGCGTAGATCAAGTACGCTTTACCCATGAATCCACGTAGCACGTTCATCCTGCTTGGGTTATTTGCCGTAGCGCTCGCCGTGGCGATGATCCTGCCCGCCACCGGCCTCATACGCCGCAGCGACGGGACCAACACGCATGGCCGTGAGACGCAGTCCGCTTCGCTGCTATCGGCAGATGAACTCGGCCTTTCGCTTAAACGCATCCGTGTGCACCTCGGTCCACCTGGCCCGGACGCGATTGAGTTGGAGAGGCAAGGCGGCCGATGGTGGGTCACCAAGCCCAATCGTTTTGTCGCTCATCCCCCCGCGATCAATGAGCTTCTTGACCTGCTCGCCGAAATGACCGGCCACCCCACCGATCTTCCCGCCGGACCAGCGCCGGAAGGCCCCTCCATTTCACTAAACTTCGGCGATCACGAAACCGACTTGTATGTCAGCACCCGCAGCGGCGCCGGTCGCGCTGTCATCACCATCCGTAAAGACGGTAAAACACAAAACCTGCTGTCACAGGACACACTGATCGACTTCCTTGATCAGTTCGACTCCGCCCATTTCTACGCCCGGAAGATTGAAATACCGCTGATGCCCGAGGTGGAGCGCATCGCCTTCACCACGCCCGAAGGCGGCTCTTCACTGGTCCAGCGTGACGGGCGGTGGTTCATCGGCGAAGAAAACAATGCCGAGCGAGCGCTGGCGCAAACGACCCTCGGCTACCCCGGGGTCGATGAGGTTTTCAAGCTGCTGAGCGTGATCGAGCTCGTCCAGCTGCAAGACGCCGATACCCCGCTCACGGCGTTCGGGCTCGACCGGTCGATTGCATCCGTCAAAATCGAGTCACCGCAAGGCACGCTTGAGATCCGGATCGGAGTCCCGGCAGACCCCGAAGATACGATTCGCTATCTCAGCATCAACTACGCCGACGAGGATCGACCTGCGGTGTTCACGGCCGCAACCTCATACGCCCTGCTGCTTGGTCAAGCCGCGACCAGCTTCCGTGACCCGCGCATCATGGCGACACCGTCTTCTCTTGTCGGATCGATGCACGTGATCTCTGCGGCCGGACAGACACGAACCCTCTCCGCCGAACTCGCCAGGCAAGTCCTCCAGCAACTCGATCAAGCGCGGGCCAGGGAATATATTCCTGCTCAGGCCGATTCCTGGCAGAAAATCGCATCGGTCCGGATTGACCCCGAACTCGGAGGCGAGCCAGAGTCGTTCACGCTCTATGACGACCCGCAGCGTGATCCGGCCACTGAGACAGTGCTTGTCATCCGCGGAGACGAGCCGGTTGCGCTGCGATTTGATCTCACATCGGTCGCCGGGCTGATTGATGTAATTACATTGCCGACTGAATAGGTGCGGTCTCAGACGTCGTTGTGGACATCAATCAGCGCCGCCTCGCTGCGGAGTGCGCGGCCGCCGGACTTCTTCTGCTTGGCGAGGTCGTTGCGCTCGGATGAGAGGCGGTGGAAATACGCGTCGTCGACGTCGCCGGTGATGTAGTCGCCGTCAAAGACCGAGCAGTCGAATCGCGTGATCTCGGGGTTGCCGAAACGTGAGCACTCGATGAGGTCATCGAGGTCCTGATAGACCAGCCAGTCGGCGCCGATGACGCGGGCGATTTCCTCGTCGGTCTTGCCGTGCGCGACCAGTTCTTCGGGCGCGGGCATGTCGATGCCGTAGACATTGGGGAAGCGGACCGCCGGCGCGGCCGAGCAGAAGTAGACTTTCTTAGCGCCGACGTCGCGTGCCATCTGGATAATCTGCGAGCAGGTCGTGCCGCGAACAATCGAGTCGTCGACGAGGCAGACGACCTTGTCTTTGAACTCAAGCTCGACGGGGTTGAGCTTCTGGCGTACGCTCTTTTTGCGGATCGCCTGTCCGGGCATGATGAACGTGCGGCCGATGTAGCGGTTCTTGATGAAGCCCTCGCGGTAGCACACGCCCAGCGTCTCGGCCAGCGCCATCGCCGCGGTGCGTCCGCTGTCGGGGATCGGCATGACCACATCGATATCGTGGTCCGGGCGCAGTCGCTTGATCTTCTGCGCGAGCTTGTCGCCCATGCGCAGTCGTGCCTTGTAGATCGACACGCCGTCGGCGATCGAATCCGGGCGCGCGAGGTAGACGTGTTCGAAGATGCACGGGCTCAGGCAGGGGTTATCCGCGCACTGCTGGGTGTGGCAGTTGCCCGCGGTATCGATGAAGACCGCTTCGCCCGGGGCGACGTCCCGCTCGACGGTGTAGCCCTGCGACACCAGCGCGACAGACTCAGAGGCGATCATGTAGTCAGCGCCCCAGAGCTCGCTTCGTCCGCGTCCGTAGACTAGCGGGCGGATGCCGTTGGGGTCGCGGAAGCCGACCACGCCGTACCCGGTAATCATCACCACCACCGCGTAAGCACCGCGGCATCGCTCGTGCACCCGGCGGACCGCCTTGAATACGTCCTGAGGCGCCAGGCCCACCTTGTCGCGCACGACTTTCTGCAGCTCGTGCGCGAAGACGTTGAGCAATACTTCGCTGTCGCTGGTCGTGTTGATGTGCCTAAGGTCGGCGCGGAAGAGTTCTTCCTGGAGCTGGTCGGCGTTGGTGAGGTTGCCGTTGTGCGCCAGCGCGATGCCGTAGGGCGAATTGACGAAGAAGGGCTGGGCCTCGGCCGAGCTCGAGCAGCCCGCCGTGGGGTAGCGGACGTGAGCGATACCCATCGAGCCGGCAAGCTGGTCCATGTGGCGCTGCTGGAAGACGTCGCGTACCAGGCCGTTGTCCTTGCGGAGAAAAACCTTGCTGCCCATGCAGGTCATGATGCCGGCGGCATCCTGCCCGCGGTGTTGCAGGACGGTCAGCGCGTCGTAGAGTCGCTGGTTAACGTCCTCACGAGCGACAAGGCCGACGATACCGCACATAGGCAAGCTCGTATAACGGGGTCCGGGGTGAAACACGTCCGGGCCGGGGTGTACGGAGTAGCGGAGGTCCGTGTCGCGGCGACGAGGACTCCATTAGTTTAGCGTGAGCGCGGGGTTTGGGCGCTTGATTATCATCCGTTTTCACGTGCCAAACAAAACATCCCCCGAGACCGCCCCCACCCCCGATCAGGCAGCGACCCTGCGAAGGCGGCTGCTCGCCTGGTACCGCCGGGAACACCGAGCGATGCCGTGGCGGGCCGAGCCCGGTCAGCTGCCCGACCCGTATCACACCCTGGTCAGCGAGGCGATGCTGCAGCAGACCCAGGTCGCCACCGTCGTGCCCTACTTCGAGCGTTTCATCGCCGAATTCCCGACCGTTCACGCCCTTGCGTGTGCCGACGAGCAGCGGGTACTCACGCTCTGGCAGGGGCTGGGCTACTACCGCCGGGCCAGGCACCTGCACGCGGCGGCCCGGGCGATCGTCGAGCGGCATGGCGGACAAGTGCCCTCGTCTGTCACCGCCCTGCTTGAGCTTCCGGGGATCGGGCCATACACCGCCGGGGCCATCGCATCGATCGCGTATGGCACACAGGCCGCGGTCGTCGATGGCAACGTCGAGCGCGTGCTCGCCCGGCTGCTGCTGATCCGTGAGCCGATCAACGCCCCGCAGACCAAAGATCGCGTCTGGTCGATCGCCCGGTCGCTCGTGCCCCGCAAGAACCCCGGCGACCACAACCAGGCGCTCATGGAACTGGGCGCGACGGTCTGCACACCCAAGGTTCCAAAGTGCTTCGTCTGCCCGCTGCGTGAAATGTGCCGAGGTGTGCAGGAGGCCGACCCACAGACGCTGCCGGTGAAGCTCGAAAAGAAAAAGCCTACCGAGGTGACGCACGTGGTCATCGCGGCGAAGCGGAACGGCAAATACCTCTTCGAGCAGCGGCCAAACGACGGGCTGTGGTCGAGCATGTGGCAGATGCCGACGTGGGAAGAGCCGCACTTTAGCCACCGCCTGCAAGGCGACGCGTCGGATCAAACGAATACGAAAGATCTCGAACACTTCGCCTTGCAGGCAACGGATAAAGGGCAACTGCGCGAATGGGTCGCAGAGCGATTCGGATTGAAGATTGACAATATTGCCTTGGTCGCCGACTTCACCCATCAGACCACCCACCGCACGATCCGGTTTATCGTGCTGCACACGAGCGTCAAAACCGGCCGACTCAAGCCGAACACCGGCGTCTGGCGAACGCATGATCAGCTTGATGACCTGCCGATGTCTAACCCGCAGCGAGTAGCGATTCAAAAACTAAATAGCTTGTGACTTAACCGCGTGCCAGCCGCTGACGCAGCAAATCCGCGCGGGCGATTCGCCGTGCCGCCGGGGTCATCTCCTGGCCCATGACGCGCTGCAGGTGCGCGGGCTGGCAGAGCAGGAAGAGCTCGTTGACCGTGCGGATGCTGCACTTGTCGATGCGGTCCAGGTGCACGCCCAGACGCAGGTGGCTCAGCAGCGAGAGCGCCTCGTCGGTGCCCATCACGCGCGCGCTGGTCAGCAGCGCCCACGCACGCCAGATCTTGTCGTCCAGCTGCTTCTCGCGCTGGCGGATCAGGGCCTGCCGGGCGTGGTGCTCGGCGGCGATCACCTGCGGGATGATGGTACGCTCGAAGTCTTCGAGGATTTCCTTCTCCGCCCGGCCGAGGGTGGTCTGGTTGGAGACCTGGAAGAGGTCGCCCAGCGACTCGCTGCCCTCTCCGAAGAGGCCCCGCACGGCCAGATGCATGTCGCGTGCGGCGCGTTTGACGCGCTCGATTTCGCCGGTGAGCTTGAGCGCTGGCAGGTGCATCATGACGCTGACGCGGATACCGGTGCCGACGTTGGTCGGGCATGCGGTGAGGTAGCCAAAGCGCCGCGAGAAGGCGAAGTCCAGCGAATGCTCAAGGGTGTCGTCGATGCGGTCGATGTGCGCCATCGCGTCGGAGAGCTGCACACCCGAGCGCAGCACCTGGATACGCAGGTGGTCCTCTTCATTGACCATGACGGAGAAGGTCTCGTCGGCGGCAATCGCAACGGCGCGCGGGGTATCGGCCGTACGCTTGGCCAGGTCGCGCGAGATGAGGTGGCGCTCGACCAGGAGCTGGCGATCGATGGCGGGGCTGTCCGCCAGATCGACCCAGAGCGTGTTGTCGCCAAGGCGTTTACTGAGCAGCTGTGTCCGGCAGGACTCGAGCACCTCGTAGCGCTGCCGACGGTTCGCTCGGTTGACAAACGGGAAGCCCGCGAGGTTGCGCGCCAGGCGCACGCGTGACGAGATCACTACGTCGCTGTGCGGCCCAGAGCCGCGCAACCACTCCCCCGCGTTGTCCGTGATCCCGCGCAGGCTCATCGCACACCCCCGGAGTCCGACTCAAGATCCGCCAGGTCGTCACGCAGACGCGCCGCCAGCTCATAGTCCTCCGCCTCGATCGCGTCGTTCAGTCGCTTGCGGGTGCGCGTGATCAACAACTGCCGCTGCTCGCTCGCTCCACCTCCGCGGCGCGGGACCTTGCCCACGTGGTGGCTGCCCCCTTCGTGGGCGCGCTCGAGCAGCGAGGACAGCGGCGCCTCAAACGCCGCGTAGCACCCCGCACACCCCAGCAGCGACTTGTCACGGAACTCACTGAACTTCATCCCGCAGTCCGGGCACGTCAGGTCCAGCGACGGGGTAGCCTCCGGCTTCTCGGCCAGGCTCGACGCCTTGACGAAATTCGTCAGAAGCTGATTGATCGGCGCGTGCACCGACTTGATCGACATGCCGTCCTCCGCTGCGTGCAGGTCGCAGAGGTGCTTCTCGATCTTCTGGCCCTTGATGATCTCTACCGCGTGGTAGGTCGCAGGCCGATCGCAATGGTCACACTTGTACTTCATGTTTAAATCGCCGTGCACGTAATTCTAGGCATTGGCTCACGGCGGTTCAATGATGGGTAGCAGCAGCCTTTCGTAAACGAGGAATTTGCCTGCAGGCACTCCGCCCGACAAGACGCCGTTCACAATATCTAGCTCTCGTCTACCGTCGGGCCCCTGCCTTATTCAGGCTGATCCCAGAGTCGATACGGGTCATCATAGGCTTTCATCTGCTGTGCCAGCAGCTTCTCCATGTCCGCACGGACTTTGGCAAAGGCGGGGTCTTCTGCCAAGTCTCTCTGGTTGGGCTTGGGCGTGTTGCCGGTGAGTTTGATGATCTCGGCGGCGTGATGCTCGATGACCAGTTCATGGGGGTTGTCTTTGAGATTGAAAAGCTGAGTCTTACGCAGTTCACCTTTAAACGCGTCGATCTTGATCAGCTTCCAGTCGCCGCTGCGTACGCACCGCATGCCCGGCTTGGACCCGCCGGCATAGACACCATACATCGCGTCGCGCACAGCGTCCTGCTTTCCCCACGCGACGGGGGCAAAGCTCTTGCCCTCGTTGGTCGGGGGTGCATCGATTCCTGCGAAATCGCAGATCGTCGCGAGGATATCGAGCAGGTACACGTTGCCCGGTGCGCGGCTGCCGGGCTTGATCCCCGGGCCTGCGACGAGCATGGGCACGCGAAAGGTGTGTTCATAGAGGTTCTGTTTGCCCTGGAGCCCGTGGCCGCCGATGGCGATGCCGTGGTCGGACGTAAAGAGGATATAGGTGTTTTCAAGCTCGCCCATCTCTTTGAGCTTGTCGACGACCCGGCCGATCTGGATGTCGATGTTTTCGATGCAGGCGTAGTACCGGCCAAGCTCGTTGCGGATCGTGGCTTCCGTGCGGGACTCCATCACGCCCGAGACCTGGCTCTCATCGCGGATTTTGCCGTGGCCGTGCGGGTTGGGGAACGGGTGCTCGGGCAGGTAGTCCACCGGCAACGGCGGGGACTTGGGGTTGACTAAGGTAGGCGGCTCGACCGCGTTGTAGGCGCCGTATTTTTCGAGCAGTTCGGGCGTTCCGTCGCGCACGTCGTGCGGGTGCGAGAAACCGAAGTACATGAGGAAAGGCTTGTCATGCGTGCCCTTGGCGTAATCGTCAAGGAACTCGACAGCGCGGTCGCCGTGCCAGGCGCTGCCGGTCTCGGGTGTACCTCCGCGCTTCATCTCATCATGGCGGACCGTGAACTGCTTGTTCGCTGCTTCATAGCTGTTGTTCGGCTTGCAGGTGCGGAACGTGAGATAACCCGCGCGGTTGAACACCGCAGCCATCGTCTGATCAACGATATTGTTCGGGACCCTGCCGCTTTTGTCTTTGATCACATCCTTCGCAAAGCTCTCGACGCCGGGGATGTGCCAGACCGTACGGCCGGTCATGATCATGGTGCGCGAAGGCAGGCACACCGCGCCGGACCACGATCCCATCTGGTACGCCGCATCGAGCACCATGCCCGACTCCGCGAGTTTGTCGAGATTCGGCGTCTGACAGACGGTGTTGCCGTAGCTCTTAAGCGAGAACGGCGACTGGTCGTCGGTAACGATGACGATGATATTGGGCCGTGGCTTGGCGTCCTGCGCAAAAGCAGAACAAGCAAGAAGAGTTGCAAAGATGGCGAAAAGTATAGACAGGTGCTTCATGTAAAAATGCCCTTCTGTGGACGGCTGAGCGATCGAACGGTCAATCTTTCTTGAGCTTGTCGGGTGGCATCAGTGAGTTGAGAATCCGCTCCTCAGCGTTTGCCGGGTCGTTATCACGGATCGTACGGACAAAATCAACAAACTCAGCAACGGTCATGCCCGCCTGCGCGAGCAGTTCAATAAAACCCTTCTCGTCAGGGTTCTTGCGCATCGCATGCTCGACCTCGCTGAGGACCAGTCGGGGTTTGTCACGGCTGCTCCTGCGTTCGCCTTCCTTGGGCTCGGGCGTCTCCCAGCGCACGACTCCGACCTGCAGGCCCGCGCTGTTGGGCCCCTGCCACCGGTCGCCGGGCCGAAGCCCGCGGGTGTCGTAGCCGACCAGGCGGAACCGGTCGAGATAGCCCGCGTCGTCGTCCTCCTGCGCCTCCATCAGCTTGATCCGGGACTGGTAGAGGAAGTAGAGCTGATCTTTGTCGGCCTCGCCGTTGTTCCTCCGAGCACTCTCCTGCTCATCCTTGGCGTACTCTGCACGCAGCTTGTCACGATCGACCAGCCAGAGCCCCTGGATGATCATCTGGTTTTCGTTGATCACTTCGACGATCTGGGCCGACACGATCCAGCCGTAAGAGCCGATCTTGAGGTCGGGAAGCGCCCTGACGTAGGCCTCGGCGTCGGCCTGCGAAGCGCGTCGGACTTTTTTCTGAACGAGGTTGCCCGTACGCACTTCCTTAACTTCGCTCAGCTGCTCGATCGCGTCGCCGACAAGGATATTACGAGAGCTTTCGTAACGCTTCTGATAGGTGGGGATGAAAGCGAAGCCTTCGCCGATGTCCCCGGCGTATCGAGCGTATTTGCGCCAGTTGGAGTCGAAGGACTTATAGACCCGGTCATCGATCGGCGTGCCGTCCAACTCCTTGGCCTGGGCATAGAGCTTGTGCCCCCCGATCAGCATCGCTGCCAGCACGAACCAAACCTTCACGTCCCAGCGCATATATCGGCTCCAGTGATTCATCATCGGGCTGCCCCCGCCGGCGTCAACATCCCCACGGTTAATGCCACGTTCGCGCTGCCGCTGCGGAACCCCTCAAGGTCCAGCGACACATATAGGAACCCGGCCTGCTTTACCGCCTGAGCCACCTTCTGTCTGACGTTCGGATCAAGCATGTGTTGCATCTGATCGGCAGGTAATTCGATACGAGCCACCTGCTCGTGATGCCGGACACGCAGGCCGACGAACCCCAGGGCCTTGAGCGCCTCCTCGGCCTGCTCGATCTGGGCAAGTCGCTGAGGCGTCACCGCGGTGCCATAAGGGATGCGGCTGGCAAGGCAGGCCGCGGCGGGCTTGTCGGCGTTGGCCAGGCCCAGGTGTCTGGCCAGTAAACGAACCTGATCCTTATCCAGCCCCGCCTCGACCAGGGGCGACTTCACTTGGGCCTGGTCGGCGGCGAGCAGGCCCGGGCGGTGGTCGCCCAGGTCATCGGTGTTCGTGCCATTGAAGATGATGCCGTAGCCGTGCTGCGTGGCGTAGGCGTGCAGGTGTTCGTAGAGGTGGGTCTTGCAGTAGTAGCAGCGGTCGCCGGCGTTGGCCTGGTAGCCGGGGTCCTGCTGCTCGTCGGGGTGGATGACGATGAGGCCCAGGTCCAGGTCCTCAGCCAGCGCCTTGGCCTGTGCCAGTTCGGATCGCGGGAGCGAGGGGCTGTCGCCAATGACAGCCGGGGCGTTGTCTTTTCCCAGGACCCGCCGGGCTGCGACCGCGACGAGGGTGGAATCGACCCCGCCGCTATAGGCAATGAGGGCTCGACCGTACGGGCGGATGACCGCTTGGAGCCGATCGAGCAGGGCGCTTTCAGGAACCGGGCCGGACTTTGCCATGGTTTTATTCTAGCGGTGCCGGGGCGGGAGCCGTTGAGTTTGCATACCGCGTCGGCCGAACTTAGACTGTTGGGCTCCGAAAAACAAGGCACTCGTAGCTCAATTGGATAGAGCAGCGGACTACGGATCCGCAGGTTAGAGGTTCGACTCCTCTCGAGTGCATGCCCCGCCCGCCGGCCCCCGGCGGGTTTTTTTATGGCACGACCGTTTTAACCCCAAGTCAGGGGGTCCGTTCGCCCGATGAGGGGGATATGTGGGATCGTCGCCAGAACCAGCGGATCAGGACTCGCGGGCTCTCCACGCCGTTTGGCGAAGTCATCGATATCTCCCCGGCCGGCCTTGCCGTGTTCCGCAAAGGACGGATGGATCTGGAGCTCGAGAAACGCGTCACACTGCATCTGTCCTACGAGGGTCATGACACCGAACTGACCGCTCGCGTGGTGCGCATCGATCCCGTCGGGCTGTTCCGGCACGAGATCGGCTTTGCCTTCGTTGACGCCGACGAGCAGACGATCCAGAAGGTCATGGCGATCGCACAATACGCCTGCAGCGAGTTCGCGGGGCCGCAGTGCTGGGTCGCAGCATAAAGTCGCGGTTGTTAACCGCGGTCTTAGAGACATAAAACCACCTAATACCGCCGACGACGTCGGCGGCTTTTTTATGCGCTCACGCCCGTGCGCGACTCGATCAGGTGGTACTGGATCGCGTCGGCGATAGCCTGCCAGCTCGCATCGACCATGTTCGTATCGACGCCGACGGTCGTAAACATCCGCGTCTCACGGCCAGGATCGTTTAGTCCGACCGCGAACGAGATCGTCACACGCACCTTTGCCGCCGACTCGGCCGAGGGGTTGACCACGCGCACACGGAAGTCGGCCAGGTGCAGGTCGGCGATCTCGGGGTAGTGCGGACGCAGGCAGGCACGCAGCGCCCCGTCGAGCGCGTTCACCGGGCCGTCGCCCTCGGACACGTTGTGCTCGACCCGGCCGTTGACCATGAGCTTGACGGTGGCTTCGGTGTTCGCAGGGGCGTTGTCCTGTCGCGAGATCTGGCAGCGGTAGTGCTCGAGGTCCCACATGGCCGGGCGCTTGCCCAGCGCTTCATATACGAGCAACTCGTAGCTGGCCTTGGCGTGCTCGAACTGGTAGCCCTCGTTCTCCAGGTCCTGCACGCGGTTGAGCACCGCCCGCTGGATTTCCTTGTTGTCGGCGATACCGAATTTTTCGCCCAGCTCGGCGGCGATGTTGCTGGCGCCCGAGAGCTCGCTGACCAGGATATGCCGCTGGTTGCCGACGCTCGCGGGGTCGACGTGCTCGTAGCTGTGGGCGATGCGCTGGACGGCGTGGACGTGCATGCCGCCCTTGTGCGCAAAGGCGCCGTCGCTGACGTAGGGCTGGTTGGGCACGGGCGTGGTGCCGGTCGCTTCATAGACAAAGCGCGAGAGCTCGGTCAGCCGCTTGATCGCGCCGGGGCGCAGGACGTCACGCTTGTATTTGAGCGCCAGATTCGCGGCCATGGAGACGAGGTCGACGTTGCCGCAGCGTTCGCCGATGCCGTTGATCGTGCCCTGCACCTGCACGCAGCCGGCTTCGACCGCGGCGAGCGAGTTGGCGACGGCCAGCGCACCGTCGTTGTGCACGTGGATCGCCAGCGCGGGGCTGCCGCTGCGTGGGGGCTGGCCAACGACGATGCCCAGGTGCGCGTTGACCGCGTTGACGATCGACGTGACCTCCGCGGGCAGCGAGCCGCCGTTGGTATCGCAGAGCACCAGCCTCGTCGCGCCGCCGGCGATCGCGGCATCCAGGGTCTTGAGCGCGTAGGCGGGGTTGGCCTTGTAGCCGTCGAAGAAGTGCTCGGCGTCATAAAACACTTCTTGAACCTGCGGCTGCGATGAGCAGTAACCCACCGAGTCCCGGATCATCGCGAGGTTTTCTTCCCGATCGACACGCAGCACTTCATCCACGTGCAGGTCCCATGTCTTGCCGACGATCGTGATGATCGGGGCGCCGGCACTGACCAGCGCCTGCATGCCGGCGTCGTCTTTCGGGGCGACGCCCTTGCGGCGGGTCATGCCGAAGGCGCAGATCTTCGCGTGCTTCCACTCGAGCTTGCGTGCCTCTTCAAAGAAGGCGACGTCCTTGGGGTTGGATAGTGGGTAGCCGCCCTCGATGTAGTCAAAGCCCAGGTCGTCGAGCAGGCGCGCGATGTTGATCTTGTCCACGACGGTCAGGGCGATGCCCAGGCCCTGCGTGCCGTCACGGAGGGTGGTGTCGTAGAGTTCGACGCGCTTAGTGCTTGAGGTGGTCATGGGTTGGCCGGGGTTGGGTAACTGAAGCGGGGGTGCGGAGTAACAAAAAACCCTGCGTGGGCAGGGTCGGCTGGTTCAGATAGATGATCCGATCGCCGCCCTACCGATGTGGCATGGTAATGATGATGCGGGCGATGATCAGGGCGCTGTGCATGGCTAGAGTATAGTCGGTCATCCGGGGCCTCACAATAAGAAGAAAACGGGTCGTTCGCCGGCTTGATACCGGTATAATGCTTCGTTTCCCACCCCGCCCGGCCATGAACAACCCCGAACAACCCGACCTGAGCCCGGATCGGCCCCGCCCCTGGCTCCGCTGGCTCTGCGTGGTCACGCTCCTGGCCACCTTCGCGCTCATCGCCATCGGCGGGAAAGTCACCAGCTACGATTACGGCATGGCTATCCCGCGCGGCTTTACCACCGGCGGGGTCATCTCCTTCCTCGCTCCCCTGGAATACTGGTGGGGCTCGGTCGACAAACGCTGGGAACACACCCACCGCATCATGGGCACCCTCGTGGGTTTTCTCACCATCGCCATGGCCGTCGGGCTATGGCGGACCCAGCAGAGCCGGCCCTGGCTCAAACGCATCGGGATGGTCATCCTCGGCCTGGTTTGCCTGCAGGGAGCCCTCGGCGCGATGCGCGTCGAAGAAGTCTCGCTGGTCCTCGCCTTTGTCCACGGCATCGTCGGCCAGCTCATCCTCTGCTCATGGGTGTTGGTGCTCTGTGCACTTGGGATGCCCTGGCTTGGTCGCCTTTCGTCGATCACTGCAAGCAAGCGCGCACTTGCGACGCCGCGGCTGCGATGGGGTGTGATGATCCTGCTTGTGCTTCTGCTGGGCCAGCTCACGCTGGGCGCGGCCGTGCGGCACTTCAAAGCAGATAAGGCGATCCCCGACTTCCCGCTGGTCTACGGCCACGTGTTCCCTCCGATGTCGCAGGAATCGCTCGACGAAATCTACGACGCCTACTTCGCCGCTCGGGCCAGCTCGCCGACCGAGGCCGCGATGGTCACCAACCGCACGCCGCAGGACGAGATTGTCGTTGCATTGTCGGATGTGGACCTGCAGATCAGCCACCGCATCGGTGCCGTAGTGGTTTGTATCGCAGGGCTATTTGTGATCGTGGCGTCGATCCGCCTGTCGCGTGATCGGCCGTTGCTGCTGGCCCCGGCGCTGGTGCTGCTGACGCTGCTTGCGGCCCAGTTTTCGCTGGGGGTGATGACGGTGTTTACCGGCACGGACCCGGTTGTGGCGACGCTACACCAGGCGACGGGCGCGGCCCTGATCGCCGTGGCCACCTGGCTGGCGGTTCGTATACACTTAGCCCAGTACCCGGCCGTCGCAGCCGATCCTCAGCCATCTACTTCCCCGCAGGCCCACGCCAGCGCCGCGCCTGCAACGACTCCCGCCACCGCCTGATGAGCCAGCTCGCCGACACATCCCGAGCAGCCGTCCAGCACGACGCGGGCTACGCGCCCTCGCCCTACGACCCGGTCGAGCCGCCCGCCGACGCGCTGCCGGCGGGGCAAACCGCCAAGGCCCCGACGCTCCTGGGCGACTACAAAGAACTCACCAAGCCTCGCATCACGCGCATGGTCGTCATCACCGCGGCCATCGGCTTTGTCTTCGGCTCCGCCGGCACGATCGCCGACCTGCACTGGCCCACGCTGCTGATCGCGATGATCGGCACCGCGCTGTCCTGCATGGCCGCGAGTGTCTTCAATCAGGCCATGGAGTACGACACCGACGCGCTGATGCACCGCACCCGCAACCGCCCGCTCGCAGCAAACCGCGTCTCGATCCGCCACGCAATGATCTTCGGCGCTGTGCTTAGCGCGCTGGGCCTGGGCGCGTTGCTGGCCTACGGGCTCTACCTTGCCGCGGCGATCTGCGCCTTTACTATCGCGAGCTACGCGCTGGTCTACACCCCGCTCAAGCGCCGATCGAGCCTGGCGCTGCTGATCGGTGCCGTGCCCGGCGCGCTGCCACCGATGATCGGCTACGCCGCCGCCGCCAAAGACCTCGGCCCCGCCGCCTGGCTGCTCTTCGCCATCATGTTCGTCTGGCAGGTGCCCCACTTCCTCGCCATCGCCTGGCTCTACCGCGAAGACTACGCCCGCGCTCGACTGGCCATGCTCCCGGTCATCGACCCCACCGGCCTGCGCACCTTCCGGCAGACACTCATCGGCTGCCTGCTGCTCCTGCCGCTGGGCATCCTGCCCACGTCCATGGGCGTCGCGGGACGCTGGTACTTCACCGCGGCTCTGCTCTGCGGCCTCGCGTTCCTGGCCTTTGGGATCCTGCTTGTGCTCAGGCCCACCCGCGACAACGCACGCAGGCTCTTCCTCGCCTCGCTGGTCTACCTGCCGGTCGTACTCACCGTGATGCTGATCGACCGCGTATGACCGCAGCCCTTGCCGCTCAATCCGCCAGCGACACCCTCGCCGTTGAAGTGCGTGCCCTCTCGCACACCTACAAGCCGCGCCGCGCAAGCCGGCCCTCACGCAGACACGCGCCCCCGCCGCAAGATGCCGCGCTCGACCGCGTCGATCTGCAGGTCCGCCCCGGCGAGATCTTCGCCCTGCTCGGGCCCAACGGCAGCGGTAAGTCCACCCTCCTGCGCATCCTCGCTACCGTGCAGTCCGCACGCCAGTCCGCACCCGCGGGCAGAGCATCGGTCTTCGGCTACGACCTGGTCAACGATGCAACCATGGTCCGGCGTCAGCTCGGCGTCGTCTTCCAGTACCCGGCCATCGACCTCAAGCTCTCCGCCATCGAAAACCTGCGCGTGCACGGCACGCTCTACGGCCTGACCGGAAGCGAACTCCAGTCTGCCTCGACCGATGCGCTCACCGCGCTGGGCCTGGCCGATCGTATGCACGACAGCACCGAGTCCTTCAGCGGCGGCATGCGTCGCCGCGTCGAGATCGCCAAGGCGCTGCTGACTCGGCCGCGCCTGCTGCTCATGGACGAGGCCTCGTCGGGCCTGGACCTCGCGATCCAGCAGCAGATATGGGCCGACCTCAGAAGGCTTGTGAGTGAAAGCGGTCTGACCGTGCTGCTGACCACGCACCTGATGCACGAGGCGGAACTGGCCGACCGTGTAGCGGTGATGGCGAAAGGCCAGGTCGTTGCCGTCGATACGCCGCACGCGCTGGTCTCGAAAGTCGGCGGGCAGGTGCTGGAGATCACACCCGCCACCGAGTCGCAGGCGGCATCGCTGCTCGAACAGGTACAGGCTGTGCTGCGCGAGCAGCAGGTTGATTGCAAACCGAAGATCAGCCAGGGCAAAATCCACCTCGAAGACCCCCAGGCCCCCGCGTTGATCCAAACACTTTCCCAAGTGCTGGGCGAGTCTGCCGCCAGTTTCCGCCTGGGCAGGCCCACCCTCGCCGACGCCTACCTCAAGCTCACCGGCCAGTCGCTCGAAAGCTGACCGCTAAGCCCGACCTCTCTATCATGCAGCCATGCTGGAGGGCGGCGTCCAACTCGACTGGCAACTCGACCCGCTCGACGTGCTCGCCCGCTGGCCCGTCGGACAGGGCGTCGTCATGCTCCACTCCGCCCGAGCAGATCCGCGCTGGGCGAGGCACACCATCATCGCCAGTCCCGCCGAAGCGATGCGCCACCAACGGGGGGTAACCGCCTTCAGCCGACCCGACAGCACCCTCGCTCAGCGCGTCGCACTAACGCACAAGCCGCTGGCCGACCTGCGCAGGGCCTTTGACGCCGACGCGGGAGCATCGCTGTGGCTGGGCTACCTCGGCTACGACCTCGCACGCTCGATCGAAAACCTGCCCTCTCCGCCGACCGACGACCGCGGCTGGCCCGACTTTCAGCTTGAACGCTGTGACGGCTGGCTTGTTCACGACAACCATTCACGCCGGTGGTCAGCGTGCGGCACGTATGCGGCGCATCCGCCCTTGCTTTCGCAGCAGAAAACAGCGGACGACACTTACACCGCCGGCCCCATCGAGCCCGACCGCCCCGCCGATCATGTCAAGCGCGCGATCTGCGCCGTCATCGACTACATCGCTGCCGGAGACGTCTTCCAGGTCAACCTCGCACAGCGATTCACCGGCCCGTTCTCCGGCAGCCCTCGCGCCCTCTACCGCGAGCTGTGCAAAAAATCCCCCGCCTGGTACGGCGCCTACTGCGAACCGACTCGCTTTGATAGCGAACCCGTTCGCACGCTCGCCTCGATCTCACCCGAGTTGTTCCTCGAATGCGACAACTCGGGACACATCGTCACTCGACCGATCAAGGGCACACGCCCAAGCAGCGAAAGCGCGGAGGCACTTCGCGACAGTGAAAAGGACCGCGCGGAACTGGCGATGATCGTCGACCTGATGCGCAACGACCTGGGACGAGTCTGCAGCTACGGCAGCGTCCAGGTCACCGAGCCGCGCAGGATCGAAACCCACCCCACCGTCCATCACGGTGTCGCCACCATCACCGGCAGGCTCCATCCCAGCCGTGGCCTGATCGACCTTTTGCGTGCGACACTGCCCGGCGGCTCGATCACCGGCGCCCCGAAAGTACGCGCGATGCAGATCATCGACGAGCTTGAGCCCGCAAGGCGAGGTCCTTACTGCGGCGCGATCGGCATGATCCACGGCAACAGCGCGCGGCTCAACATCGCCATCCGCACGGTGATGATCCAGCAGGATGATCGCAATGGAATCGGACACGCCGACGTATGGGCCGGCGGCGGAATTGTCGCCGACTCGGGTGTAGATGCGGAATATCAGGAGATGCTCGACAAGGCCCGGGCGATGCGTGAAACCCTTGAGGGGGGCTTAATCTTCGACTCGCCGCAGCATCAGCCGGCGAAATTCTAGCGCCTGCTTGCCCGGGATCTCGGTCGCCCGCAGCGTCAGTTCACCGGCCCCCTGCATCAACTCGATCACGCCAAGCGACATTGGCTTGAAGTCTTTGACGAAGGATTCGCCCTTCTGCACACGGTTTTCTTTCTCGCCCTCGATCGGCGGATCGTTCGCTTCGCTGATTTTGCCGCGCACGGATGCTTCGCCGAATCGCAGCTCGATTGCTGAACCGATGTCTTCCTGCGGACAGGTGTAGTACACGACCGCTTCGTACCGCCCCGCCGTGAGCACTTCGACATCCCATGCCACAACGTCGTCGGTCTTCTTCCAGTTATAGAAGTAAGAACAATTGGGGTGCACGCTGCTGCGCTTGATCCCGCCATGTGTCTTTGCGTCACGCGCCGGAAGCTCGGTGATGGGCCATTCGGCGTGACCGACCGTAAACGGACGCAGATCAGGCGTGTCACGCAGCCCGACGTCTTCACGCCACTTTGCGACTAGTTCGCGCAAATTATTTACTTCTTTAACATGCTCCGCGGCGACGTCCGTTGTCTGGCCGGGGTCTTCTATCATGTTGTAAAGCCGGCCTTGCGGGTCCATGCGCCATTCATTGACACGCACGCTCACCTTGCCGTTCTGATTCGAAAAAATCGGCCTTGAGTTGTCCAGGTCTACATCCACGTCTATGTCAAGCCAGAACCGATGTGTGATGCCATCAAGCGGCTTATCACCAACCCGCTTGATGTCTGCAAGTTCTGTCAACGTCGGCAACAAATCAATCGCGCCGGCTGCGTTGGGCACGCTGTAACCCGCCTTGATCCTGCCGGGCCATCGCATCAAACAAGGCACACGCACACCGCCTTCATCGACTGAACCCTTGATACCTTTCATCGCGCCGTTCCAGCGCGGGCCGTTCGGGCCGTTGTCGCTGAAGTACACCACGATCGTGTTGTCTGCGAGCTTGAGTTCATCGAGCTTCGCGAGCAGACGCCCAACGTTGTCGTCGATGTTCTCGCACATCGCCAATGCCGCGCGGGTGTGGTCATCGGCACGCGAGTGATCCATCACGAGTTTCTTGTCTTTGAATTTTTCCCAGTATTTATCGGGAACCTGCATCGGCGAGTGCGGCGTACAAAACGGGACGTAGCAGAAGAACGGCCTGCCCTTGTTCTTCTCCATGAAACGGATCGCTTCATCCGTGAAGATATCCGTGATATAGCCCTTGGCCTGGAAGTACTCGCCGTCGCGCTCGAGCTCGGGATCGAAGTAGTCGCCCCAGTGCCCCGAGCAGAAGCCGACGAAAGTATCGAACCCGCGAGCACGCGGGTGATAGGGGTACTGCATCCCGTTGTGCCACTTGCCAAAGCAGCCCGTCGCGTAGCCCGCGGCCTTGAACGCCTCTGCGATCGTCCGCTCGTCGAGGTTCATGCGCTCGGCACCGCTCGTCACACCGTGCACGCCGGTCCGCGGGTGATATCGCCCGGTCAGAAACTCGGCCCGCGTCGGCGCGCAGACCGGACAGACATAAAAACGATCGAAAGCAGCGCCATCCCGCGCCAGCGAATCGATGTTTGGTGTCGAGAGATCCTTGTTGCCGCTGTACGAAAGGTCGCCCCAGCCCTGGTCGTCGGCAAGGACGATCAGGATATTGGGCGGCGTTGGCTTTAGCTGATCCTGCGCTCTGGCTTGGCCAAGCCAGAGCAGGGACACCCACAAGGCGAGTATGGCGCGGGCGAGAGGGGACATATGAATGGGCCTGGAGGGATTCGAACCCCCAACCCTCGGTTCCGAAGACCGATGCTCTATCCAATTGAGCTACAGACCCTGGCGGCCCCATGATAGCTAAGGGCGCTGCCTGTGGCGCTGCAAGAGTCATGAAGGCGACAGGAGGAACCTTCTCGTTTTCAACTCTTGGACTGGAAAAGCCTTATAGCGAGCCCGACGCCCTGTTGTTCCCATAACTCCGCGTTTCTTGACTGGCAAGGCCGTTGTTACCGGCAGCGCCGATACAAACCATCCAAAGGGTTTAAGTCCCCTATCCCGCACGACGATAGGGACGTTGCAACCCGCTGGCTGTCAGTGGGCAGAGGGATTTTGGCAGAGAGAACCAGACATGACGGTCTTCGACGCGATTCATACCGACTGGTCCCAGACACGCACGCGTGACGGTGCTCTCGCGTCGCCGGGCCGGGGCTTTGAAATCGCCAAGCGCATGCTGGATCTGAGCGGTGCCCTGCTTGCGCTGTTGATGTTCTGCCCCGTGCTGCTGTTCGCTGCGGCCTGGGTGAAGATGACCGATGGCGGGCCCGTGTTCTACCGCCAGTGGCGCGTTGGACGCGACGGCATGCTTTTCAAGATCTGGAAGCTGCGGACCATGCGGACAGATGCCGAGAAGAACGGCCCACAGTTCGCGACCGATAACGATCCACGCATTATCTCCGGCTGCGGCTGGATGCGGACGAGCCATATCGACGAACTGCCCCAGCTCTTGAACATCATTCGCGGCGAGATGTCGCTTGTCGGCCCCCGCCCCGAACGACCCGAGTTCATCGAGCGCCTCCGTAAAGACCTGCCTGCGATCGACCGCCGCGTGGCCGGCACCCCCGGGATCACCGGCCTGGCCCAGGTCGTCAACGGCTACACAAACGACATCGAAGGCATGCGTCGCAAGCTTGCCCTTGACCTTCGCTATCTCGAACAGCGTTCGATCCTGCTGGATATTCGCCTGATCCTCAGGACCTTCCCAAGGTTCTGGGACCGCTCAGCTTGTTGACCCGGAGCTAAACCATGGTTCTCAAAACCCTGTACACCTACCGCACGGCGATCTCGGCAGCACTGGCCTGCCTTGCATTGCTGTTGCTCGGGGGCTGCTCCAGCAACCCGCAGTACACCGATTACCACGCGTTCGTCAGCGAGCCGCGTCTTGCAGCGCCTGACAAGCCCTACCTGGTCGGACCGCCGGACCTGATCGAGATCCGATCGGCGCGCGTGCGTGAACTGCAGAGCTACCGCCAGACCGTCAGCCCCGACGGCATGCTGAACATCCCGCTGCTGGGCGACATCTACGTTGCCGGCCGGACCGTTAACTCGATCCAGGATGAACTGGAAGAGCGTGCCAGCTTCTACTATCAGGACGCGGACGTGAACGTGCGCGTGGCAAAGTTCGCCAGCAAGAAGCTGTTCGTCTTCGGCCAGGTCAAGGCGCCGGGCACGTACTACTACAACGGCTCGAACACGGTGCTGAACACCCTCGCGGATGCCAAGCCGACCGAGCTGGCCGATCCTACCGCGATCATGATCGTCCGCCCGGATGAGAACGGCGACCTGCGTGCGCGGATGACGATCAACCTCGATCAGATGATCCGCACCGGCGACATGACGCTGAACTCCTCGCTGGAAGACGGCGACATCATCTACGTTCCGCCGACCGGCATCGCGAAGGTCACGCTGACTTTCCGTCAGCTGCTGCTACCCTTCTCGCCGATCTCGCAGACGATCAACGGCCCGGCCAACGTCGCCGAGTCGGCCAACGGCCAGCGTCCCTACGGCGACGAATAACAGAACCCCTACCGCCCGAAGCGCGGAGCATCCCTATGGCAACGAGCAAACAGGAACAAGCCAAGGCACTCTACGAGCTGTGGGACGTCATCCTCCAGCACCGCTGGCGCTTTGTCCTGCCGGCCTTCGCGATCACCTCGCTCGTGCTCTTCGCCAGCCTGTTCCTACCCCGTAAATACGAGGCCAGCGCCAACTTCGAGCGCCGCAATGCGCCGGAACTGATCGAGGCGATCCGCTCGGGCGCCAGCGAGTCTTACATCGATCCGATGCAGTCCCTGACCAAGGAGATCTCCAACAGCGCCGCCATCGCGCAGGTTGTTGGCGAACTCGAGTCGCGTCTGAAGAAATCCGGGTACGTCACCAGCCAGGCCGATCTCCAGGACCTGCGTGTGAAAATCCGCCGCAACCTGCTGGTCAACCGAGAGTACGCCGACAGCACACGCGTCCAGCTCCGACTGGAGCTGGTGCTCGACGACCCCTACGTCGCGACGATGGTGGTCAACGGGCTGATCGATCGCTACATCCGTGAGACGCGCGGCTCGCTCGTCGAGCGGGCCAACAGCTCGATCGCATACTACGACGGCCTGATCGATCAGCACCGCAACGATCTCGAGAGCGCCCAGCAGGAACTGGGTCTTTTCGAGCAGGAATACGCGATCCTTCTGCCCGAGCAGCCCTACAGCCTGCAGTCGCAGATTGCCGAGACCCAGGACCAGCTTTCTCAGCTCAACACCGAGCTCGAGGGCCTTGAGATCCGCCGCCGCTCGCTGCGTGAAGCGATCGAATCCGAGCCGGCGACACTGCCCTCGATCCTGCACGGCCAGAACCCCGAGCTGCTTCGCCTGCAGAGCAAGATGGACCAGCTCAACGACCGGATCCGCGAACGCATCGACACCCAGCACATGACCGAGCAGCACCCTGAGGTCATCACGCTTCGCGAGTCGCAGGTGGCGTTGCAGGCACAGATCGACTCCACGGAAAAGAACGTGGTGACCGCGACCCAGGACCACCCCAACCCCAAGCGTGCGGACCTTGAGCTCTCATTGACAAACGCGGATGCAGAGCGTGCCGCGATCAAGGAACAGGTCGCGTTGCGCCTGAAGAAGATCGACGAGCTTTCGGCGATGTCTTCGGACATGCTGCCGGTTCGCGCCAAGCACCGCAAGCTGCTTGCCGAGGTGGACACGGCACAGAAGGACGTGGACTATTACCAGAACATGCGCCGCCGCGCCGAGAACTACCTGACACCCGAGACGGGCGACCGCGGCGTGCAGCTGGAGTTCATCCGCCGGGCCGAGGCGATCAACCGCCCCGTCTCGCCGAACCTGATGCAGGTCATCCTGGTGGCCGGGTTCCTGGGCATGGCGTCGGGCGCACTAAGCGTGTTCCTGGCCCACCGCACCGACGAATCGTTCCGCAACGCGCGCCAGCTTTCCGAAGCGACTTCGATCCCCGTGCTCGGGTCGGTCAGCGAGCTGATCACACGTCAGCACCGCCGGATCCGTCAGCTGCGCTACGCCATCGTCTACCCGGCCAACGCGCTGGTGATGGCAAGCGTGCTGGTGCTCTTCGCGGGGATTCTGTACCTGGACCTCGAGCGTCCGGACGTGCTGAACAAGATCAAGGACCGCGCCAAGGCGCTGGTCCAGACACAAACGGAGGAGGCCGCAGGCGATCCGACACCCGTCGGATTGATCATGCCTGACGACCATAAGGCCTGATGTACGAAACGTACTACCAACTTGCCACCGCGCCGTTTGAGAACACGCCTGACCCGCGGTTCTTCTACGCAAGCGACCAGCACAACGAAGCGCTGGCGGCGATCGAGTACACCATCCGCATGCGTAAGGGGATCGTGCTCATCACCGGGCCCATCGGCTCGGGGAAGACCACCGTCTCGCGCACCATGCTCCGCCGCTGCGGTGATAGCGCTACCGTGATCCAGCTCGCCCACGGCCACCGCACGGCCGACGAACTGATCACCCACATGCTCCACCGACTGGGGCTGTCCGACGCAGAGTCGGGCTCGCACGCACGCCGGCTTGAACGGCTCGAGCAGCACCTGCTGCACTGCGCCGCCTCCGGCAGGCCCGTGGTCCTGTTCATCGACGAAGCACAGACGTTATCGGATGCAGCACTCGAAGAGCTACGCCTGATCAGCAACTTCGATACCGAGCAGACCAAGCTGCTTCAGCTTGTACTTATCGGTCAGCCCGAGCTGCGCGAGAGGCTCAACCAGGAGTCGCTTGCCCCGCTGCGGCAACGCATCATCATCGCAAGAAAACTGCGTGCGCTCAATACCAGCGACGTTTCCAGGTACGTCGAGCACCGCCTGAAAGTCGCCAGCATCGACCCTCAGGACGTGCGTGTTCGCTTTGACCCCAAGGCCATGGAGCGCATCGCGCAGTTCACCGGCGGGGTCCCGCGCCTTATCAACGCCGTCTGCGACCACTGCCTGCTGTTGGGCATGGTGCAGAAGACCGATACGATCAGCCGAAAAATGACCGAGCGGGTTATCGCTGACATGCTCCCCGGCCTGCCCCCAGGGGCGACAGTCCGGCTTGCCGCTTGAGCGGAGTGAATCATGGGCTACATCTTCGACGCACTCAACAAGCGCAAGGACCAGCAGCAAGAGGACGCCACCGCTGCGCCCCAGCCGCAAGACCTCGCAGGCGACATGCTCGCCTCTGCGATGGCCCAGTCTGCTTCAACGCAAACTCAGCCCGACGCCCCGCTTCGGCTGTCCGACGTGTCTTTCAAGGCCGATTCCGATAACCTCGAAGCGGAAAGCAATACGATCTTCTCCAGCGCCGCGGCGAGTGAGCCCAAGCCTGTATTGCGCGGCATCGATCTCGACAGCCCGATTCTGCCTGAAGAAATCATCGACCTCAAGCCCGAAGCGATCGACCCCGTACTTCAGACCAGCGAGCCCGTGCAGCTGAGCCTGCCCGCGCCTCAGCCGGTCAAGGGCTGGTGGCAACGGCTGCTGGGCCGGCACCTTCGCGGCAAGGTCGACGACCGCCTGGTCACGATGACCAACCCCGCGTCGGCGATGGCGGAGGAATACCGCTCGATCCGCACGTCGATCCTTGCACGCCACAACAATCAGCGGCACCTGGTCCACACCATCACCAGCGCCACCCCGCAGGAAGGCAAGACTATTTCCTGTGTAAACCTGGGGCTGTCTTTTGCAGAACTGCGCAACCGCAAGACCATCATCATCGAGTGCGACCTGCGCCTGCCAACATTCAGCAAGCTGATCAACTGCGACAATTCGCGGCCGGGCCTGATCGACTACCTGCGTGGCCAAGCCAAGCTTGCGGACGTGATCCAGCAGATCGAAGGGTCGTCGCTGCATATCCTGCCCGCCGGCGGACGGGTCAGCGATGAAGCGGTCCAGCTGCTCTCGAGCTCACGGATGACCCAGCTCATCCAGGGCCTGCGTGCCAAGTACGACCACGTGTTCATCGACACCCCGCCGGTCCTTCAACTCGCCGACGCCGGGATCCTCGGAAGCCAGAGCGAAGAGGTGCTGCTGGTCGCACGCATGCGCCGCACACCGCGCACCCTCGTCGAGCAGGCCGTCAGCACCCTCTCGAGCTACAACGCTACAGTCAACGGCATCATCGCCACCGACAACCCCCGCAGCCGCGGGCGTGGCTACGGCTACAAATACGGCTACGGGTACCGCTACGGCTACACCTACGGTTATACCGACGATCGCAAGCGCAACAAGCAGCGCGAAGCGGCCTAAGGCAGGCTTGTCTACTTCATCCGGTGTACGATGGCTTATATGCCCAACGCACCGCTCTTCGAGAACCCCGCGACACGCAGGCTCATCATCGCAATCGTGATGGGGGTTTTGCTTGTTGCCGCGATGACGGCCGCAAAACTCGTCACGGGCGCATCGATCGGTTTATGAGCCGGACGGGCGTATAATCGGGCGATGCTAAACGAACCACGGCCTGATCGTACCCGGGGGCTCTGCCGACTCTTGCTGGCCTGCCTGCTGCTTTTCACTGCCACCCTGCCCGCCGCCGCGCAAGGCAACAGCCTCCCCGACAAGCCCTTGGCCGACCCCGACCAGTGGCTCAGCCAGGACCGATGGGGCGAGCTGCGCTACGGCCTGACGATCCGCGAACCCAAGGGCGCCACACGCATCGCCGACACGGCACAGGGCGACGTCATGCGCTGGGCCCTGCCCGATGGCACGCGCATCCGACTCTCCTTCGCACGTGGCGAGTACGAGGGGATCAAAAACAACGCCGTCGTACGCATGCCCGCCAAGGTCGATCTGCTCAAGAAACAGCTCGGCGATGAGTTGAAGGTCGCGGTGAAGGGCGAGGTCATCAACACCCGCGCCGACCAGGTCGTCGAAGTCGGGCCGCTCGTCGGGCTATTTAACTACTTCATCATCAAGCCCGATACCAAGGGCCTTAACGATTACCTTTACGGCGTTGCGCTGCTGCAACTGGACGACGACAGCGTCATCGTGCTGAAAGTCGAGTGCCCTCCGGATGCCATCGAGCAAGCCGCGAGCACCTTCGAGTGCATGGTGCAATCGATCCAGGTCCAGAGTGTTGAAGAAGTAAACCGCCGAATTCATGGCTGGCTGTCCAACGGCGAACAAATCCTCAAAAACCTCACCCAGGATGACCGCCGCCAAGCGATGCACGGCGACCGCCTGTACCGCGTCATCGAAGCGGGACGCGACATCGGCTATCTACGCACCTGGCAGCGTTTCCAGGACAAAACGTATTACGCCGAGCTCAAAGCCCGCAACAAGATCAAGGGCGGGACAGACAAGCTCGAAGGTGTGGACCGGTTCGAGGTCGAGGGCAACGCGGTGGTCACTCAGTCGCACCTTGAAGGTAGCGGCGCATCGATCGACCGGCTGTTCGAATCCATCGATGCCGCGGGACAGCCCAATTCCTACTGGCAGATCAAGTCAACGATGCGCTACAAGAACGACCCCAACAACCTCAGGGCGGGCTCATGGGTCGAGACCGGCGTGCGCGGGATCGCAACCATCGGCAGCAAATCAATGGACCACATCCAGATCACACGCGAGGGTACACCGCCACGCTCCATGGTCGAGTACGTGCTGCAGCGCGAGCGCGACCCCGAGCGGCGACTGCGCTACCCCTCGGCCGACCCGCGCAGCTATCCCTCGGGCGACCTGAGCGAACAAGCCTGGCCCACGCCCGGCCGCGCTTTCCTCACGCCGGTCGATAGCGCCCTGATGCCCGCCTTGCTGCCAAACATCGAGCAGTCCTACTGCTTCAGCGCCTACGACCCCGAAGCCACTCGCGTCGACATCCGCTACATGCGCGTCCAGCCCCGCGCCGACGGCGGCAAGACCGTCTACCTCCGCGCGGTCCTCGACCAGTCTGAGCAGGTGCTCGAGTTCGACAAGAGCAACGAGCTGACCAGCCACGCCTACCCCGACGGCCGAGAGATACGCATCACAAACCGCGCCGAGCTGGCACGCATCTGGGGCACAAGGCTCAAGGACTGATTGATATGGAACTGACCATCAAAATCCCCGACGGTGCCGAGCGGCTGGGTGTCACCGGCCCCAGCGAGCGGAACCTCAAGATCATCCGCGAGGCCCTGGGCGTCACGATCAACGCGCGCTCCGAGGCGCTCAAACTCTCGGGCCGATCAGACGCGGTCGGCCAGGCGGCTCATGTGATCGAGCGGCTCAGCGAGGCCGCGCGGCACGACAGCCCGATGACCCGCCAGCAGCTGCTCGACGCCATCGCCGCGATCAGCTCGACCCGCAGCACCATCGCGCTCACCGGCGACGACGACACGGCATTAGTACACCCCGTTGCTCGGGCGGATTACTTCGACGTCTACCTCGAAGGCCGGCGCGTGCGCCCGATGTCGCCCGGACAGCGGGTCTACGTCGAGTACATCGCGCATCATGACCTGACGTTCTGCATCGGCCCAGCGGGGACGGGCAAGACGTACCTCGCGGTCGCCGCGGCGGTGTCGATGCTCAAACGTGGCCAGGTGCGCAAGCTCGTACTCGTACGCCCCGCGGTAGAAGCCGGAGAAAAGCTCGGCTTCCTGCCCGGCACGATGCAGGACAAGGTCAACCCGTACCTGCGTCCACTCTTGGATGCGCTGCACGACATGATGCCGTTCGAGCAGATCGAGCGCTTCATGGCGGTGGACCTGATTGAGATCGTTCCGCTGGCGTTCATGCGCGGGCGAACGCTCAACGACGCGTGCATCATCTGCGACGAAGCGCAGAACACAACCAAGAGTCAGATGCTCATGTTCCTCACGCGCCTGGGCCACGGCTCGAAGATGATCGTCACCGGCGACACCAGCCAGATCGACCTCGAAGACCCGCGCGACTCGGGGCTCATCGACGCGGTGCGGAGGCTACGACGGACCAAGGGCGTGGCGATGTGTACCCTCGACGGAGCCGACATCGTCCGCCACAGCCTCGTACAGCGGATCGTCCACGCCTACGGCGAGAAGGCACATCGCCCACAAACCGATTTCATACAAGACGTTATCGAATCGATCGAGGCGTCCGAGAACACCGCCCCTGACGCCTGATCGCGCCCACCATACTCAGCTACAATATCTAAGGCCTCATCGGCCCCTCCGGATGGTCGATAACAGGTAGAGCGGACCTGCAACCCCGCTGAACCGAACCCCTCATGGCTCAAGGTAAAACCTCGACAGCCCGGCGGCGCGAGGTGCGCCGCAACCTGCCCAAGGCCAAAGGTGCCCTGCGCGAGCTCATGCGCCGCGCGGATGTCGGCTGGGCCATCCTCTACATCGCCCTCTTCGCCGTCGTCGCCACCGTCATTGCCACGCCCCTGATCGACCGCGCAAGGCCGATGCATCTGGGATCGGCCGTCGAGCGCCCCATTGTCAGCCGCGTTCCCTTCTCCGTCATCGACCAGGAAGCCACGCGCCTGGACCGACGATCCGCCGCAAGCCAGGTGCCCCCACACTTCGAGCCCAACACAACGCTGCTCGAGAACCTGCGCTTCGAGCTCACCGCCCTGCCCGCGACCTTGGCCGGGTACGAAGAACTCAGCCAGGTCCCCGCCACGCTGACCGAAAAGCTCCAGCTCGACGATCGCACGTTCAAATCCATCCAGTCCTACGGCGAAGACGACATCGACTCCACCGAGCGATGGAGCAGGGTCGTCACCGAGGTCACGCGTTCGCTCTTTGATATCGCAATCATTTCCGAGGACGACTGGAAGAAGCTCGGCTCGGCCAGCATCGCCGTCGTTCACCCGGACCCCGGCGAGGGCGCGAAGGCAAACCGCATCAAGGCGATACGCGCCGTTCACACACTCAAGAGCGAGCAGCTCGGCGTCGAGCTGGACCAGATCGTTGCCCCGCTGCCGATCGATCTGCGTGATCCGATCCGTCGGCTCATCGTCGCCGATCTTTCGCCGACCTACTCCTTCAGCCAGGCGCTCACCGAATCGGCACAGCAGATGGCACGCGACGCGGTCAGCGAGCGTGCCGAGCCGCGCACCGCGGGCGTCGTTCTCGCCGAGCCCGGAGACAAGCTCACCCAGAGCCTGCTGGACGCGATCAATGCCGAAGAAGCCGCCTACCTCGCCAAGCGTTCACCCCTGCAACGCTGGCTCCCACGCGCGGCCATGCTCGGGCTCATGTCCATCATCGCCACGGGCATGTGGGTCTACTTCTTCGCCTACTGCCCGCGCCTGACACGCAACCCGATGCGCGGCATGGCCATCACCGCCCTCATGCTCCTGTGCCTGGGCGCCTCGGTCTGGTCCTCGCTGCTCTGGCCGGACTTCATCATCGGCTCGCTGACCTTCCCGACCCTCTTCGCCGCGACCGTCCTCTCCATCGCTTACGACCAGCGCTTCGCACTGGCCATGGGCGTCGTGCTCTCGCTGCTGGTCGTCATCATGCTCAAGCTGCCGCTGGCCACGACGATCATCGTCATCGTCGGCGTGTCCTCCGCCGTCATGCAGCTCCGCGAAATCCGCACACGCTCCAAGCTCGTCATCGTCGGCACCTACGCCGGCCTGGCCATGGGCGCAACCACCGCCATCGTCAGCCTCGCCGTCAAGCCCGTCCTCGCCGAGGGCGTCGTCCAGACCGTCCTCATCGACGCGCTCGCCGCGATCACCTCCGGCTTCTTCACCGGCCTGCTGGTCCAGGGCACCCTGCCGCTGATCGAACGTATCTTCAACGTCACCACCGCGATGACGCTCAAGGAACTCAACGACGTCAGCCACCCGCTGCTGCAGCGCCTCGCTCACGAAGCGCCCGGCACCTATCAGCACTCGCTGCGCATCGCCGACATGGCCGAGACCGCCGCCGAGGCCGTCGACGCCGACAGCCTGCTCTGCCGCGTGGGCGCGATGTACCACGACGTAGGCAAGACCAACAAGCCCGCCTACTTCATCGAGAACCAGGCCGGCGGACCCAACAAGCACGCCAAGCTCTCCCCCGCCATGTCCCTGCTCATTATCGTCGGACACGTCAAGGACGGCGTCGAGATGGCGCGCGAGTTCGGCCTGCCCGCCGTCATCCGACACTTCATCGAGTCGCACCACGGCACCACGCTCGTCGAATACTTCTATCACGAAGCCAAGAAACAGACCCAGGCCGAGGACAAGCCCGCCCCCAGCGAGTTCGAGTTCCGCTACCCCGGCCCCAAGCCCGCGTCCCGCGAGGCCGCGATCATGATGCTCTGCGACTGCGTCGAGGGAGCCGCCCGCGCCATGGACGACCCCAACGCCACACGCCTGGAAAACCTCGTCAAGACCATGGCCAACAAGCGCCTGATGGACGGCCAATTCGACGACTGCGACCTCACCCTCCAGGACCTCTCCCGCATCGAGCAGGCCATCACCAAGAGCCTGTGCGCGATGTACCACCAGCGCATCAAGTACCCCGACGAGAAGAGCCTGTCCGACACCGCGACCAGCAAGGTCGTGGCGGGGTGAGCTAGCATTGATCTTGCCAGGGTTGCTCCCGCAGGCGGCCGGCAACTGAGCCGAATTACGTTAGGCAAATATGTCTTGCGCCACATTTAACAAGGGGATTTCGTGAACGAGCAGGTAGTTGGAAATACCGAACAGTACACTGGACTGACTGGCGGCGATTGGATCATGGCGATCATTAGCTTCTTCTTGACGCCGCTCATTCCAATCATTCTCGCCATATACAACTTGTACGGGGGCGCCGTAGTCAGGGTCTCCTGTACTCGGAGTGCTCGCGGTCCAAATCGTCATAATCGTAATCAAGGTCCTTGGCCACTAAGTATTGTGCCTAACTAATCATTCAAGCCGACGCCTTCGGCGCAGCTTAACTCAGGCGTTATGCCTATTAACATGAACAATCAGCCACAAAAAACAAGTTGGATTATTGCACTGTCACTCTTTGCAATTGCTATGGTTACTGGCACATCTTTATTCCGCACTAATAAAGTCACGGATGGCCTTCGTAAGGTGGACTGCGGGTCTATAAAGCCTGGGAACTCTGCTGTATTCAATGTGAGAGATTATGAAGCAACCATTCAGGTTCCTGAAGGGGAGGGTTATACATCTGGAACCTTTCAGATTGCCATTCCTTCCTTGGGGTACGAATCCGGCCCTATTGACAGAAATGGTTCGCTTGAGACAGTTTGGATATTCGACATAAATGATGACACAAAAGAAGATGTAGTAGCGCTCATCCGAAGTGGTGGCTCAGGTAGCTACGTTGATATCATAGTTCTGGAGAGTAATGGCGACAATTATTCGATAGCTCACCTGCCACCTATCCCTACAGTTCAGGGCTATATGGGACATGATTCTGTTTCGATTCGGAACAACTCAATCATACGCTCATTCCCAACTTATGCGAACAAACAGGGAATCAGAATTAACCGCCAATGGCAAGCGAAAGATGGAGTGAAAGGCCAAATCCCCGTCAAGGTTAGATCAGATTCTAATGTGGATCCATCAGGCTCAACAGTGGAATTCCAGTTTAACTACCTTGCAGGTAAATGGGAATAGGCCTAGCCAGTTCCTGCAGAGAGACGCCACTGGCGCGTCGCTCCTGAGGGGTATGTTAGTATTACTTCAACAGCCCGCGCTGGCTGAGCAGGTCGTAGATCTTCTGCACCGACTGCTCGACAGTCAGGTCGTCGGTGTGCAGCACGAGATCGGCGGCAGTCGGCGCCTCGTAGGGCGCGGCCATATCACTGAAGGCGGCCATGCTCTTCTTCACGCCGTCGAACTCTTTCGTCTCGGCGCGCGATTTGCACACATCCAGCGGCGCGTCGAGGAAGACCTCGATGAAGCGGGCCTCGCCGATGATCTCTTTGGCCATCGCGCGGTCCTCGGCCGAGGGGGAGAGGAAGGCGCAGATGCTGATGTGGCCGGCGTTGTTGAACAGGCGTGCGACCTCGGCGGCGCGGCGGAGGTTTTCCTTGCGGTCGGCCTGGCTGTGCTTGAGGTCGGCGCTCAGGCCGAGTCGTGCGTTATGGCCATCGAGTACGTTGGCGCTCTTGCCCTCGTCGAACAGCCGGCGCTCGAGCCCGTAGGCCACCGCCGACTTGCCGCTGCCGGTCAGGCCGGTGAGCCAGATGGTGGCGGGCTGCTGGGTCAGGCGTGCTGCGCGTTCCTTGGGCGTAACCAGCGATTCGTGCAGGCGCAGCTCGGTGCCGCGTTTCTCGGCGATCTCCCGGCGGCGCGAGGCGCTGGCGTCGGGGTCGCGGTCCAGGATCATGCCCGCGCCGACGGTGTTGTTCGTCAGCTTGTCGATGACGATGAACGCGCCGGTCGCGCGGTTGCGGGTGTAGGGGTCGAAGGCGATCGGGCGTGAGAGGTCGACGACCACGCGGCCGATCTCGTTGAGCTCGAGCTTATGCGTGTCCTGCCGGTGCAGGGTATTGACGTCGATGCGGTAGCGGAGGTTGCTGACCACGCCGGTGGCGCGGGTGGTGCCCTGCTTGATGGTGTACTGCTTGCCGGGGACGAGCGCGTCCTCGGTCATCCAGACGATCATGGCTTCGAAGGCCTGGTCGACCTTGGGCACGTTGTTGGGGTGCACGAGCATGTCGCCGCGCGAGACGTCGATCTCGCGGTCGAGGACGAGGGTCGGCGCGAGGGGCGCGAAGGCCTGGTCGAGGTCGCCGTCCATGGTGACGATGCGCTTGACCTTGGCGATCTTGCGCGAGGGCAGGGCCATGACTTCGTCACCGGGCCGAACGGTACCTGAGGCAATGGTGCCGCAGAACCCGCGGAAGTCGAGGTTGGGGCGGTTGACGTACTGGACGGGGAATCGGAAGTCGATGAGATTGCGGTCGGAGGCGATATGCACGTTCTCAAGGATGTGCATGAGCGTTCCGCCGTGGTACCACGGGGTGTGTTGCGAGGGGTTGACGACGTTGTCGCCGTGCAGCGCGGCCATGGGCACGAACTGGATGTCGGGCAGCTCGAGCTTGCTGGCGAAGCCCGCGTATTCGCTCTTGATTTTTTCGTAGACCTCTTCGCTGAAGCCCACCAGGTCCATCTTGTTGATGGCGACGATGACGTGCTTGATGCCCAGCAGCGAGGCGATGAACGAGTGCCGGCGGGTCTGGGTCTGCACGCCGTAGCGGGCGTCGATGAGGATGATGGCCAAGTCGCAGGTCGAAGCGCCGGTGGCCATGTTGCGGGTGTACTGTTCGTGTCCGGGGGTATCGGCGATGATGAACTTGCGCTTGGCGGTCGAGAAATAGCGGTATGCGACGTCGATGGTGATGCCCTGCTCGCGTTCCTCGCGCAGGCCGTCGGTCAGCAGCGCCGGGTCGAAGTCCGTGCCGGTCGTGCCGTACTTGCCCGAGGCGTTCTTGACCGCGGCGAGCTGGTCCTCGTAGACCATCTTCGAGTCATAGAGGAGCCGGCCGATGAGCGTGGACTTGCCGTCGTCCACCGAGCCGCAGGTCAGGAAGCGCAAAAGCTCCTTGTTCTCATGCTGCTTGAGATAAGCAAGGATGTCGGTTTCGATGAGTTCGGATTGGTGGCTCATGGCGGATTAGCGTTTAGCGTTTAGGGCCTAGCGATTAGCGTCGAACCCGTGACTTGTCGATCTTTCAGGCTTCCTGTGCTCTGCGTAGTTTTAAGCGGGTTGCATGCTCGCCCGGACTTGCTCGACGCCAGGCCCTAGACGCTACGCGCTAGACGCTTAGAAATACCCTTCTTCTTTCTTCTTCTGCATCGAGGCGTCCGAGTCGAAGTCGATGATCCGGCCCTGGCGCTCGCTGCTGGTAGCGACCAGCATCTCCTGGATGATCGTCGGCAGGTCGTTGGCCTCCGACTCCACCGCGCCGGTCAGCGGGTAGCAGCCCAGCGTACGGAAGCGCACGCTCTTCATCATGGGTTTTTCGCCGGGCTCAAGCGGCATGCGGTCGTCGTCGACCATGATCAGCACGCCGTCGCGATTGACCACCGGCCGAACAGCCGAGAAATACAGCGGTACCAGCGGGATGTTTTCGAGATAGACGTACTGCCAGATGTCCAGCTCGGTCCAGTTGCTCATCGGGAAGACGCGGATGGACTCGCCCTTGTTGATCGCGGCGTTGTAGAGGTTCCAAAGCTCGGGCCTCTGGTTCTTGGGGTCCCAGCGGTGGTTCTTGTCGCGGAAGGAGTAGACGCGTTCCTTGGCGCGGGATTTTTCCTCGTCACGCCGTGCGCCGCCGAAGGCCGCGTCGAACTTGTACATGTTCAGGGCCTGCTTGAGCGCCTGGGTCTTCATGATGTCGGTGTGCTTGGCCGAGCCGACGCTGAACGGGCTGATGCCCTGCTTCACGCCTTCCTGATTGGTGTAGATCTTGAGGTCGAGTTTGTATTCCTTGGCGACCCAGTCGCGGAACTTATACATCTCCTGAAACTTCCATGTGGTGTCGACGTGCAGCATCGGGAAGGGGATCTTGCCCGGCGCGAAAGCCTTGAGCGCCATCCAGAGCATGACCATCGAGTCCTTGCCGAGAGAGAAGAGCATGACGGGGTTTTCGAACTCCGCCGCCACCTCACGGATGATGTGGATACTCTCGGCCTCGAGCTGCTTGAGGTGGGTGAGTTTCTGCGAACTGATGGTCGTCGCGGTCGTCACGGGGTGTCCTTGCTGGGGGTTTTCGCCTGCGTTTCCGGGCCGGGTCCGATAGCCGAGCATCTCGCCCGAGGCGACCTGAGAGTATCGGTATCGGCTGGCAGAAAAATCCGTTTAGGCCCAGATCAGCATATTAGGGCGGATCGGTCGGGCCTGCCGGAGGTTCTCGACATTGTAGGCGGAGGCCGGTGAACTTATCATTGCGTGCATCCATATATCACGGAGCCCCTTATGAGCATCCCCACTGACCGCACCTACCTCGCCAGCCACGAGTGGCACAAGACCGAAGCAGGGCTGGTCGTGATCGGCATCAGCCAGGTCGCGGTTGATGAACTGACGGACATTACCTACCTCGATGTCGCCCGTGGTTCAGGTCCGATCCAGGCGGGCCAGACCTTCGGCGAGATCGAATCGGTCAAGGCCACCAGCGAGCTGTACTGCGGGATCGCCGGCGAGGTGGTCGAGGTCAACAAGGCCGCGCTGGATAACCCCGCGATCATCAACGACGACTGCTACGGTGCAGGCTGGATCATCAAGATCAAGCCCTCGGACCCTGCCGCAGCAGGCAGCCTTCTCAGCGCCGCCGACTACCAGGCCAACCACGCTCACTAATCACTCGCAGGCAGGCCCCGTGCCTCGCCTTGATGAGGACCTATGACCATCGACCTGCATACCCGGTTATGGACTTCGACCGAGCAGTTCGGCATGCCGATCGCTCAGCAGATGCGCCGACGCAAGATCGACCCCTGGGACGATCACTCCGCGGATTTTGACGACCACACCCAGGCGATGACGCCGGTGGAGACCGCGATCGTCCTGGGCTTCGAGAGCACCCTCATGGGCGGGTCGATCCCGCATCAGCAGGTGGCTGGCTATGTCAGCAAGGCACCAGACCGGCTCATGGGCTTTGCGGGCATCGACCCCCTGGCAAAAATCCACCCCACACGCTCTCTTGAAAACGCGCTGGAATTGGGTCTGGTCGGCGTCACGATCAATCCCGCCGCGGCAGGCTTCCACCCCACCGACACGCGCGCGATGGCACTCTTCGAGGCCTGCGAGCACCACAAAATGCCCGTGCTTGTCGAGTGCGGCACCATCATGGCTCGCGATGCACGCATGGAGTTCGCCCGCCCCTTCCTCCTGGACGAAGTCGTACGCGATTTCCCCGATCTCAAGATCGTTCTGGGCTCTTTCGGCGACCCCTGGGTCAACGAGGGCATCGCCCTGCTCGCCAAGCACCCCAATGTTTACGCCGACCTCTCCGGCTTCACCAACCGACCCTGGCAACTCTTCCAGGCCCTGCTCACCGCTCACCAGCTAGGCACCATGAGCCAGGTTTTCTTCGGCAGTAACTTCCCCTTCGTCACGCCCGAGCAGGCCATCAAAACCATCTACTCCGTCAACACATTGACGCAGGGCACGCACATGCCCTCGGTCCCCCGCGAGCAGCTGCGCAACGTCGTCGAGCGCGACACGATCCAGGTGCTCGGCCTCAATCGAAACCCACTCGCCAAACCCACCCCGCAGGAGCCCACCGCGTGAAGACCTGGCTCACTCTGCCGCTGCTGCTCATCGCCCTGCTGCTTTCCGGCTGTGGCAGCTCGTTGTGGGCCAGCCAGTCGGCGCTCGCCGTGGTCAGCCAGGAGGACAAGTCGCTTCGCCTGCGTGGTGATTTCAACGCGGCTTACTACGTCTTTGACTCGACCGAGTCGCTGACGATCGTGCTCATCGAGGGGCCGGAGGACGAGCCGACCCAGGCCGCGGCGATCCGGCTGATGTGGAACCCCAAGGCCGGGCTCACACCGATCAACCCCGAAGCAACCAACGCGACGATCCAGTACATCGTCTTTGCGAATCGCCGGACCGATGAAGGCTACTTCCGCGAGGTCGGCGTCTACAGCGGCGCGGGGTATGTATACCTGGATTCAACCCCCGGCGACGCGCGCCTGACCGCGAGCCTGTGGCAGGCCGACCTGCTCCTGGCCGACCGCAGCGAGCGCTTCAAGGACCTGCTGGGCCAGTCCACCCTGCGGGGCAGCTTCACCGCCGAGCGCAACAGCGAAAAAGTCGAGCAGCTGCTCAAAGGCCTGAACCTGCGCGTATCCGAACGCCTGGGCTATCCGCGCCTGGTCGACGGACAAAACACAACGCCCCTGCGCATCGCTCGCCCATGACCCTGGGCCTGCACGATTATCTTTTCAACGGCTTCTGTCCAAGGTAACTCGATGAAACAAACATCCCGATCGGCTGCAGCGCTCCTGCTCATCCTTCAACAGCATCTTCGCTGCACATCGGTCGTTATGATCGCGGCGATCCTCACGCTGTGGGCGAACAACACTTCATCGCAAACAACCGGGCCCGGCGGCAACGTAGATGACCTGCCCGCAGTCACGAATATTGTCAATCCCGGAGGCGAGGCCTCGCTTGCCGATCACTTCGATAACACGCTCAAGACAATCAATAAAGCGTTTTTCGATACGCTTTTTTTTGACGTCACCTTCGGCGCTTTTAAAAAGGTCGAGAAAGACCAGGCGGGCAAAGATGTCCATGAACAACTCCCGGTCGAGCTAACCGCAGACGCGGACTTCCAGGCCGTCCTGGCCACAAGGTCCGGGGTGAAGATCCTCAACTCCGACGGCGTCGTAAAAGTGGTCACCGTCCCCAAGGGCGCGAAATACCAGCCGGTCTCCGCCGACGGCACACCCCAGACCACGGTGGGCGAGATCAAGATCGTTGGCCCCACCGCACCGTTCCTGGTCGTTTTCCTCGCCACAGGCGCAGTGTTCTTCACGTTCTGGCACGGGTTCATCAATATCCGCGGCTTCAAGCATGCCATCGACATCGTCCGCGGCAAGTACACCAGCAAGTCCGACGTCGGCGAGATCCCGCCCTTCCGTGCGCTGACCTCGGCGCTCTCGGCCACCGTCGGCCTGGGCAACATCTCCGGCGTCGCCATCGCGGTCAAGACCGGCGGGCCGGGCGCGATCTTCTGGATGATGTTCCTCGGAATCTTCGGCATGACCGCCAAGTTTCACGAGTCCTCGCTCGCCCAGATGTTCCGCATCAAGAACCCCGACGGCTCGGTCTCCGGCGGACCGATGTACACGCTCGACCACGGTTTCAAGCAACTGGGCATTGGCCCGCTGGGCAAAATCCTGGCGATCTTCTTCGCGATCTTCTGCCTCTTCGGTGCGCTGGGCGGGGGCAACATGTTTCAGTCTAATCAGGCCTTCGAAGGTTTCTACGACCAGTTCGTCAAAACACCGTCAATTACCGAGCAGGCCCGCAAAGACTTGCCCATTGAAGTACTCAGGCCGCTGCTGACCAACGAACAGATTAATGCCATGGGGCCTGGCGACCTGGTCATGGACAACCCGCAGGCGGATATCCGCGATTCTTACAGCGATCAGAAGGTCCGCAAGGTCCTCAGGCCCTCGCAGATCGAGAAAGTCCTCGACGAAGAAGCTGTCGCTTCAGACAACCGGGCCCACGCCGCGCTTAAGTCCAAGGTCAGCATCGGCTTTGGCCTGGTCTTCGCGTCCCTGGTCGGCGTGGTCGTCGTTGGCGGCATCACACGCATCGGTGCGGCGACCTCGAAGATCGTCCCCGGCATGTGCCTGCTCTACGTCGGGGGCTGCCTGCTGGTCATCTGCTTCAACATCAACCAGATCCCCGGACACATCGGGCTTATCTTCTCCGAAGCACTGAAGATGGACTCCGCCTACGGCGGGCTGATCGGCGTCATGATCGTCGGCTTCACCCGCGCCGCGTTCTCCAGCGAGGCGGGCATGGGCTCGTCTGCGATCGCTCACTCCGCCGCGCAGCAGTCTGAGCCCCTGCGTGAGGGTTTTGTCGCCTCGCTTGAGCCGTTCATCGACACCATCATCATCTGCTTCATGACCGCGATGGTCGTGCTCATCACCGACGCATACCGAGCGCCGGAACTGCTCGAAGTCTCACAGGGATCGGCCGTCACACTCTACGCCTTTGAACAGACCCGTCTTGGCGCCTGGTTCCCCTACGTGCTCTCGGTCAGCATCATCCTCTTCGCCTTCTCCACGATGATCTCGTGGTGCTACTACGGCGAGCGGGCCTGGGGCTACCTCTTCGGGCTCAGGTCCGTCGTCATCTTCCGCCTGATCTTCGTCGGCGTCGTCTTTGTCGGGGCAGTCGCAAGCCTGGGCCCGGTCGTCGACTTCTCCGACGCGATGCTGCTGACGATGGCCCTGCCCAACATCTTCGGCGGGGTGGTCCTGGCCGGCCTGGTCAAGCGGGAACTCAAGGCCTACTGGGCACGGCATAAATCCGGACAGATGCCCGCCCACGCCCCCGACATGCCGGCGGACCCGTATTAAGCCTCGGCCTGTCATGCTCTAAGGCCCCCACCTGCCAACCTGACACGCTGGCATGTTTTTTATTTGGCCGCAGAGTTGTATAAAATTATTGCAAACCATTTTATATCATTGACTTATGAGAATTGTTAAGCGGCAGGCGAGCCGCCTGATTCTGGCCCAGCGATTGTTTGTGATACCTCGTGGCCCAGGCGATCGCTGCAGGCCGACCTTTTGAACCACCCGCTTCCCTCTTTGGAGCTTAAAACCGATGTCCGCCAAGAAACTTGTATTTGAATCCGACGCACGCGCCAGCCTCCTGGCCGGGGTTGAAAAACTCGCCGCCGCCGTCAAGAGCACCCTCGGCCCCCGCGGCCGCAACGCCGTACTCGACAAGTCCTGGGGCGGCCCGACGGTCACCAAGGACGGCGTGTCCGTCGCCGAGGAGATCGAACTCGCTGACAAGAATGAGAACATGGGCGCCCAGCTCGTGAAGGAAGCCGCCAGCCGCACTTCCGACAAGGCCGGCGACGGCACGACCACATCGACCGTACTGGCCGAGGCGATCTTCAAGGAAGGCCTGCGCCAGATCGCCGCCGGCCACGACGCCAACGCCCTGGTCCGCGGCATCAGGAAGGCCGTCGAAACCGCCGTCGCTGAGATCGACAAGCAGGCCAAGAAGATCAACGGCAAGCAGGACATCCAGAACGTCGCCACCATCAGCGCCAACAACGACGAGTCGATCGGCAAGATCATGGCCGACGCGATGGAAACCGTCGGCAAGGACGGCGTGATCACCGTCGAAGAAGGCAAGTCGCTCGAGACCTACGTCGACGTGGTCGAGGGCATGCAGTTTGACCGCGGCTACCTCTCGCCCAACTTCATCACCAACCCCGACCAGATGACCGTCGAGCTCGACAAGGCCCTGGTCCTGGTCTACGAAGACAAGATCGGCAGCATCCAGAAGCTGGTCCCGCTGCTTGAAAAAGTGCAGGGCTCCAAGCGTCCGCTGCTGATCATCGCCGAGGACGTCGAGGGCGAAGCGCTCGCGACCCTGGTGATGAACAAGCTGCGTGGCGTACTGAACATCGCCGCCGTCAAGGCCCCGGGCTACGGCGACCGACGCAAGGCGATCCTCGGCGATATCGCCACCCTCACGGGCGGCACGGCCATCATGAAGGACCTGGGCATCGACCTCGACGCCGTCGAGCTCGGACACCTGGGCATGGCCAAGAAGATCACCATCACCGCCGACAACACCACGATCATCGAGGGTGCCGGATCGACCAAGGACATCCAGGGCCGCATCGCTCAGATCAAGCGCGAGATCGAGACGACGACCTCCGACTACGACCGCGAGAAGCTGCAGGAACGCCTGGCAAAACTGGCCGGCGGCGTTGCGCAGATCAACGTCGGCGCTGCTTCCGAAGCCGAGATGAAGGAGAAGAAGGCACGCGTTGAGGACGCCCTGCACGCGACCCGCGCCGCAGTTGAAGAGGGCATCGTCCCCGGCGGCGGCGTGTCGTTCATCCGCGCCGCGAGCAAGCTCGCCACGCTCAAGCTCGAAGGCGACGCGCAGTCCGGCGTCGAAGTGGTCCGCAAGGCCCTGAGCGTCCCGCTGCAGACCATCGCCGACAACGCCGGCGAGCACGGCACCGTCATCGTCTCCAAGGTCGCCGCGGCCAAGGGATCGCAGGGCTTTGACGCCCTGCGCCTGGAGTTCTGCGACCTCATCGAACGCGGCATCATCACCCCCGCCAAGGTCGACCGCACCGCATTGCAGAACGCCGCCTCCGTCGCGACCGTCCTGCTGACCTGCGACTGCCTGGTCACCGAGATCCCCGTCGAGTCCGACGGCCACGACGATCACCACCACCACGACCACGGTATGGGTGGCATGGGCGGAATGGGCGGCATGGGCGGAATGGGCGGCATGCCCGGCATGATGTAAGAGCGCAGCCCGTTTAACGGTCGGGCCCGCCCGACTTCACGAACCTACAAACAACCAAGCAAACACACCAAACTTTGGAGAAGCCAATCATGGCCACCAAGACCAAATCCGCCAAGAAGACCACCGTCGCCCCGCTGGATGACCGCGTCGTTGTCCTGCCCGATACCGCCGAAGAGCGCACCGCCAGCGGCATCTACCTGCCCGAAGCCGCCAAGGAAAAACCGCAGACCGGCACCGTCATCGCCGCGGGCCCCGGCAAGCTCACCGACTCGGGCGAGCGCGGCAAGCTCTCAGTGAAGAAGGGGGACACCGTCCTCTACGGCAAGTACGCCGGCTCGGAAGTCGAAATCGACGGCGTCGAGCACAAGATCATGCGCGAGTCCGAACTGCTCGCCATCATCGAGAAGTAATCACGCCGGGCGGATCGGCCTAGCTCGACCCGCCTGCCACTCAATCAAACACACAACAAAACACCACTACCCAAAGACTGGAGCCAACACCGATGGCACAGAAGCAAATGATGTTCGACGCCCAGGCCCGCATGGAGCTGAAGAAGGGCCTGGACCAACTGGCAAACGCGGTCAAGGTCACGATGGGACCGACCGGCCGCAACGTGATCCTCGACAAGTCCTTCGGCGGACCGGCCGTGACCAAGGACGGCGTGACCGTCGCCAAGGAAGTCGACCTCTCCGCCCCGTTTGAAAACATGGGCGCAAAGATGGTCGTCGAGGTCGCCAAGAAGACCAACGACAAGGCCGGCGACGGCACCACCACCGCGACCGTGCTCGCACAGGCGATCTTCAACGAGGGCCTGCGCCACGTGACCAGCGGCGTGAACCCGATGGCGCTGCAGCGCGGCATCACCGCCGCCGCCGAAGTCGCCGGCGAAGCCATCAAGGCCTCGGCCGTCAAGTGCAAGGGCAAGGAAGACTACCGCAAGGTCGCGATCGTCTCGTCCAACAACGACACCGAGATCGGCGACATCATCGCCCAGGCGATCGACAAGGTCGGGCCCGAGGGCGTGGTCGAAGTCGAAGAAGGCAAGACCCCCGACACGACGCTCGAGTACGTCGAGGGCATGAGCTTCGACAAGGGCTACCTCTCGCCGTACTTCATGACCGACCCGACCACGCAGGAGTGCGTGCTCGAAGACGCGCTGATCCTCATCCACGAGAAGAAGATCAGCAGCCTGCCGGACCTGCTGCCGCTCTTGAACAAGATCGCGATGGCGCAGAAGCCGCTGCTGATCATCGCCGAGGACCTCGAGTCCGAGGCGCTCGCGGCGCTGGTCGTCAACCGCCTGCGTGGCGTGCTCAAGGTCTGCGCCGTCAAGGCTCCGGGCTTCGGCGATCGCCGCAAGGCCATGCTCGGCGACATCGCCGCGGTCACCGGCGGCACCTTCGTCAGCGAAGACATCGGCCTGTCCCTCGAAGCCATCGAGCTGACCCAGCTCGGCTCGGCCAAGCGCCTGACCATCGACAAGGACTCGACCACCATCATCGAAGGCGGCGGCAAGAAGAAGGACATCACCACCCGCTGCGACCAGATCCGCACGCAGATCGAAACGACCACCAGCGACTACGACCGCGAGAAGCTCCAGGAGCGACTGGCCAAACTCACCGGCGGCGTCGCAATCATCCGTGTCGGTGCCCACACCGAGACGGCGATGAAGGAGCGCAAGGACCGCGTGGACGACGCGCTCAACGCCACCAAGGCCGCGGCTGCAGAGGGCTATGTGCCCGGCGGCGGCGTCGCTTTCATCCGTGCGATCGACGCGGTCGTCGCCGGCAAGGCCAAGGCCAAGGGCGATGACAAGATCGGCTACGACATCATCGCGCAGGCGCTCGAGGTCCCGCTCCGCCAGATCGTCGAGAACGGCGGCGAAGACGGCTACCTCGTCGTCGAAGAAGTCCGCGCCAAGAAGGGCAACCAGGGCTACAACGCCGCGACCAGCGAGTACGTCGACATGGTCAAGGCCGGCATCATCGACCCGGCGCTGGTCAGCCGAACCGCGCTGCAGAACGCGGCTTCGGTCGCGGGCCTGATGCTCACGACCAACGTGCTGGTGACCGAGCTCAAGGAAGACCAAAAGCCGGTCGAAGGCGCGGTTTCCTGATCGTTTGATTGAACCACCATGCCCCCGGCGTGCGAAAGCATGACGGGGGATTTTCGTAATCCGCAGCAAAACAAATGGCAACTCAACGCGACTACTACGAAGTTCTGCAGGTCGAGCGCAACGCCAGCGGCGACGAGATCAAGCGCTCGTACCGCAAGCTCGCGATGCGTTACCACCCCGACCGCAACCCCGGCGACAAGGAAGCCGAGGGCAAATTTCGTGAAGCGGCTGAGGCCTACGAAATCCTTTCGGACACTGAAAAGCGTCGCAAGTACGACCAGTTCGGCCACGCGGGTCTCAACGGCCAGGCCGGGCACGACTTCTCGCACATGAACGCGCAGGACATCTTCTCGATGTTCGACGATATCTTCGGCGGCGCGTTCGGCGGCGGCCGCGCGCGCGGTGGGCAGTCCCGCGCCAGCCGGGGCTACGACCTCGAGACCGTCACGCGCATCAACCTCAAAGACGTGCTCACCGGCGTCGATGCCGACATCCAGTTCACTCGGCAGGACACCTGCGGCACCTGCAGCGGCACCGGAGGCAAGCCCGGCACCGAACCCGCGGCCTGCGTGACCTGCGGCGGCGCCGGACAAGTGCAACAGGCTGGCTTTGGCGGCATGTTCCGCATGGTCACGACCTGCCCTGCCTGCGGCGGCGCTGGCAAGAGCTACCGCGAAAAATGCGGCGCCTGCGGCGGCGACGGACGGCAGCCCAAGAAGGTCAGCCTCACCGTCAAGGTCCCCGCCGGCATCAGCGATGGACAGGCCATCCGCATCCAGGGCGAGGGCGAGCCGGGGCCGAACAACGGGCCACGCGGCGACCTGCATGTGGTCGTCCGTGTCGAGAAGCACGAGCTGTTCACACGCGAGGACGACCACCTGGTCCTGCGCATGCCCATCAGCTTCGGCCAGGCGGCGCTGGGCGCGACGCTAAAAGTCCCCACGCTCGAAGGTGAAGAAGAGCTGATCATCAAGCCCGGGACGCAGCACGGCGACCTCTTCCGCATCAAGAACGCGGGGCTGCCGAACCTGCGCGGCGGGCGGCGCGGCGAGCTGATCGTCGCGGTGCTCATCGAAGTACCCAAGAAGCTCTCGTCCAAGCAGAAGGAACTGCTGCGTGCCTATGCTGAGACTGAGGAACACCAGGACATGCCCGGACACAAGGGTTTCTGGGAAAAGATCAAACAGTACATCGGGTGATGAGACATGACCGAAAAGAACACCCCCAACATGGACCCAGGCAACGGGCTTGACGATCAGGCCTTCGAAGACGCGATGCGCGAAGCTTCTTCGGAGCAGAGCCAGATCGATCGCCTGCAGGCCGAGCGCGACGAGCTTGAGTCGCGGCTGCTGCGTGTCTCGGCCGACTATCAGAACTACGCCAAGCGTGCCCAGCTCAACGCCGACGCGGCCGTGCAGCAGAAGCTTATCGATGTTGCGCGTGGACTGGTCACGGTGCTCGACCACTTCGACCTTGCCCTGGGTGCCAAAAACGAGGGCGACGCGTCGGGCCTGCGACAGGGCGTTACCATGGTCCGCGATGAACTGCTCTCGACCCTGAACCGCTTCGGTATCCAGCGACTGGACGTCGAGATCGGCGCCGAGTTCGACCCCAACTTACACGAAGCGCTGATGCGCCAGCCGTCGAACACCGTCGCGCCCAACCACGTCACCCTCCAGATGCAGCCGGGCTACATGCTCGGCGACAAGGTCATCCGCCCCGCTCAGGTCGGGGTAGCGGAGTAAGTTTTAACTGGCGAAGTTCGGCGTGGTGAAGTGTCGAACCGTCAGCCAGCCGAGGGGCTCTTACTTCATCTAATCAATCTTCACCCAATCGGACTTTATCAATGCCCACCTACGAATACGTCTGCGATGCCTGCGAGCACGAGTTCGAAGAGTTCCAGTCGATCACGGCCGGCGCGCTCAAGAAATGCCCCAAGTGCAGCAAGAACAAGCTGCGCCGCCTGATCGGCACCGGCGCGGGCATCATCTTCAAGGGCTCGGGCTTCTACGAAACCGACTACCGCAGCGACAGCTACAAGAAGGCCGCGAAGGACGACAGCGAAACAAAATCCGATAAGCCCGCCGACAAGAAATCCGAATCCAAGGCCGAGTCGAAAACGCCGGACAAGCCCAAGGCCGAAAAGCCCAAGCCCGAAAAGAAATCAAAGAAAGACTGATCCGCGCAGCGATTTCAAGCCACGTATAGCGGGAGGCGCGAAGCGTCCAGCTTCCGCGTCACTTCGCTTGCTTTTCCTTCTCCTCAGCCGCCGGCAATTTACCTTCAAGCCAATCCGGCGTGGCCTTCTTGAGCTCTTCCAGGAAGCCCGTCTTCGTCCCGCCCTTCACGTCGACAACCTTCCCGTCGATCACGATCATCGTCCTGGGCAGCGTCGGCAGACCCAGCTTCTGCGCTACGTCCGTGGAGGTATCCAGCAGGATCGGCACATCAATCGCGCGGCCGGTCAGTTTCTCAAGCTTGTCTTTCCAACTCGACATCGACTCCGACGACTCACCCACCGCAATCGCATACACCGCGACATCGTGCCCTTCCTTTTGACACCACGCGAGATAGTCCGAGAGCGCCGGCACATCCAGCGTGCTCGGGCGCGTCCAGCTCGCAAAAAATTCCAGCACCACGACCTTCTGATCAAGCTTGGACAGATTGACCTTCTGGTCGCTGCCTAGCTGCTCAATGTCCAAGTCCGGCAGCGGCTGACCAACCAGCGACTTGGGCTGCTCGACAGCACCACCGCCAGGCCCTTGGCCCTGACCACCCGCCCCACCGCCAACCGCAAGAAAATCCTGCAGCGTCGTGGTCTGCCGCGAGGCCTTGAGGTCCAGCACAAACAGCGCGTCATCCACCGGCTGGTTCAGGCTGGACCATGCGACGTTGTAGTGAAAGCGTGCCGCCTCCATCCCCGAGCCCGCGAGGTTCGTCGGGTCTACCTTCATCAGCATCTCATCGAGCAGCAGGCTCCCAGGCAGGCTGGTGAACTCCGCATCGCCATACTGGGCCGGCAGCTTGAGCAGAGCGCGTTGGCCTGCAGGGGTGTCCAAGGGTGCTAGCGGCGTGGCCTTCTGCGCCTGGCCCGCGCTGAGCCAGGACATCGGGTCGTCCGACAGCAGCAGGATCAGCGCCGGCGGCAGCGGGTTCGCCAGGTCGGGGAAAACCGTAGCCAGCTTCTCATAGCTCAGCGCCCCCTCCAGAGGCACGCGCAGGTGCTTGCCCTTGATCGCATCCGAGACCAGCAGGATGTCCTTGCCGTCGCAAATCAGCGTGTACCCCGGCCGATCGATGCGGACCCGCCCCGCCTTACGGTCCAGCACGACCCGGTACTCCACCGTGAGGGTCTGCGTCTCATCGGGATAAGTGAAATAGGGCGAGAAGCGTACTTCCACGACCGCCGACTCAACATCGCGGTGGGCCTGCACGAACTTGTCCGACAAGCTTTGCGCTGCCGCGCCGGGCGTGCCGGGGGCTGCGGGGGCTCCTTGCGTCTGTGGTGTTTCGGGGGCTTGAGCCTCTCCTGTGTTTTTGGGGGGCTTAGGCGGCCCAGCCGACACAGGGCCTGCCGGGAAAAGCAGCCCCACAAGAAGCCCGCAGGCCAGCCATCCCCGCGTGATCGCCCGGATACGTGGTGGTTTGAGCATCCCCCCAGCATACCGCCAACAGCCGTTAGACCAACCCCCTGGCCTTACATAAACTTGCAAGACCGCTCAGACATGCTAGGATTAACGACCCTACTGACGCGGGTGTAGCTCAGTGGTAGAGCGTCACGTTGCCAACGTGAATGTCGAGGGTTCAAGTCCCTTCACCCGCTTTCACAAAACCCTTCAGGATCGCTGAAAAACAGTGATACCCGCCATCGGGGCGGTGCTGACCGGACCGGAGCACCGAAGGATGGCACCCACAAGACAATCAAAGAATGACCTTCAGCCCAGGCTTTAAAAACCCGGCGGACGCCTTGTCGTCGCATTGACGAACTCGCTGGCAAGCTGATTCAGTTAAGATCTGGGATTCCCCACCCTGCTCAATGCGAGCCCCTATGACTGCAGATGACAACCACGCGACCGCCTCAATGGGCGAGGCGGCTAAACCTATCGTCTTCGCCGACCTCGAACTGCCTGAGCAGCTGCTCACGGCACTTGCCGAGGACGGATATATCGAACCCTCGCCGATCCAGGCCGCGATCATCCCACCCCTGCTCGCCGGCCGGGACGTGATCGGTCAGGCACAGACGGGCACGGGCAAGACCGCGGCGTTCGCCCTGCCGCTGCTTGCTCAACTCGCACAGGACATCGTGTCCGATCAGCCCCGACAGACGAGTCCGACGGCCCTGATCCTGACGCCGACGCGTGAGCTTGCGATCCAGGTCGCCGACGCGTTTGCCAAGTACGCGCGAAATTTGCCGAAGATCAAAGTGCTCGCGGTCTATGGCGGGGCCGAGTTCCGTGGACAGGCCATCGCGCTTAAGCGCGGGGTAGATGTCGTGGTCGGCACGCCCGGTCGGATCATGGACCACATGCGGCGAGAATCGCTTGATGTCAGCCGTGTCCGCACGCTGGTGCTCGATGAGGCCGACGAGATGCTGCGGATGGGTTTTGTTGATGATGTGGAATGGGTGCTCAGCGAGACCCCGCCGGGCAGACAGGTTGCGCTGTTTTCCGCGACGATGCCCGAAGCGATCCGCGCCATCGCCGAGCGTCAGCTCAACGACCCCGAGCGTATCCGGGTCGAGGGTGGGGGCAAGGCGGCGGACACCGTGCGCCAGCGTTACTGGCGTGTCGAGGGGATGACCAAGGTCGAGGCGCTGTGCAGGCTGCTGGCCGCCGAGCCGGTGGACGCTGCGATCGTCTTCGTACGCACACGCGATGCCGCGGCGGGCCTGGCGCGCAACCTCGAAGACGCGGGCTATCCCGCGGCGGCGCTCTCCGGCGACATCGCACAGAGCCAGCGCGAACGCACGATCGAGGCGCTGCGCGAGGGCAAACTGAAACTCGTTGTAGCGACCGATGTCGCAGCGCGCGGCATCGATGTCAAGAGCATCACGCACGTCTTTAACTACGACGCCCCGGAAGACGCCGAAGCCTACATCCACCGCATCGGCAGGACCGGACGCGCCGGACGAACGGGAGAGGCTGTCCTATTTGTCGAAAACCGTCAGAGACGCCTGCTGATCAATATCGAACGCGCGACCGGCAAGCCGATCGAAAAGATGGAGATGCCCACCGCCGAGCACATCCATGCCCTGCAACTCGAGCGCTTCGGCCAACAACTCAGGGAACGCCTCGTGTTCAAGGGAAGCACGCCCCGCCCCGCCGCGCTGCGTGGATTCATTGAGCAGCTGTGCCTGGAGACAGGCCGTGATGCTGTGGACGTCGCCGCGTTTCTCGTCGGCCTGGCGATGAAGACTTCGCAGGACCCTGATCTCGCAGGGGACAATAAGAATTCCCTGCCGCAATCTTCTGGAAGAGACGCCACGCGAATTGAACAGCCCGATCGCAGCGAGCGCCCTACCGTAAGACGATCGTTCTCCGACCAGACCCAGACCTACCGCGTGCAGATCGGCTCGGCGGACGGTGTGCAACCGGGCAACCTCGTCGGCGCGATCGCTAACGAAGCAGGGATCGACGGCCGCGCAATCGGCAGCATCAAGATCTTTGAGACCTACAGCACCGTTCAACTGCCTGCAGACCTGCCCGATGATGTGATCGGCTTGCTGCAGAACACCATCGTGCGTGGCAAGCCGCTGCGGATCCGTCTTTACCAGCCGGGCACCTGGTCCAAGCCCGAGGGTGCGAAGAAGACCGTACCTGCGACGATTAACAAGACCAACAAGCCTGCGAAGCCGACCACGCACCGCAAGGGCAAGGCCCGTAGCGCGGATGCGCCAACCAACACGACCAGCTCTCACGCCAAGCCCAAGGCGAAATCGCAGGCCCACCCTGCAAAAGTCGCCAAGCCAAAAAGCAAGTTCAAAAAAGCTGACAAAATCAAGCAGAAGCGTAAGCCTCGCTAATTCTGACCGCGAATTTTTTATCACGGCGTACTATGTCAACCCTCCTGACCACCCAAGGCCTGGCCAAGTCCTACGGCACACACACGCTGTTTACAGGGATCGCGATCGGTATCGTGCAGGGCGACCGACTGGGACTCATCGGACCCAACGGCTCGGGCAAATCAACGCTGCTCAAGATCCTCGCGGGCATGATCGAAAGCGACGAAGGCGTAGTCACACGCCGACGTCAGATCACCTTCGCGTACGTCGATCAAGATGACCGCTTCGACCCCAGCGCCACACCCATCGACGCCGTGGTTCAATCGATCCGCGAGCTAGGGACCGCCGACCACCACGGGATGGACCCGAACACGCGAGCACAAATCACGCTCTCCCGGCTGGGCTTCACAAGCGAAGTCGACCAAGCCATCGGCACACTGTCCGGCGGCTGGCGCAAGCGGTTATCAATCGCCTGCGCTCTGGTACGCGAACCGGATGTACTGATGCTCGACGAACCGACCAACCACCTTGACGTGGAGGGAGTCCGCTGGCTTGAGGCGTTCGTCAAGCAAAGCGACGGCGCCGTGGTCTTCATCACGCACGACCGAACCTTTCTTGAAAACTGCGCGAATCGGATCATCGAGCTTTCGACCGCGTACCCCGAGGGCGCGTTGGAGGTAAAGGGCAACTATTCCGAGTTTGTACGCCGCAAGGAAGAATTCCTCGACGCGCAGCAGTCGCAACAGACCGCGCTGGCGGGCAAGGTACGCCGGGACACCGCTTGGCTGAGGCAAGGCATTCAGGGACGCCAGACACGCAACAAGACGCAGGTCGCCGCAAGCCATGCACGTCAGGACGAGCTCAAGGCCCTGCAAGGGCGCAACAGCGCAACCGGACGCAGCGCCACCATCGATTTCCAGGCCAGCGAGCGCAAGACGCACAAACTCATCGAGGCCGTGGAAGTCGCCATGTCGATGGGCGGCAAAAAACTCTTTGAAAACCTGAGCTTTACGCTCTCGCCCGGGACGCGTGTGGGGCTGCTCGGTCCCAACGGCTCGGGCAAGACGACGCTGATGCGTCTGCTCACCGGCGAGCTTGTGCCCGAGCAGGGCACGATCCGACACGCGGACAAGCTGCGCATCGTTAACTTCACCCAGCACCGCGAACAGCTGGACCACAAGATCACGCTCCGCGAAGCACTCTGCCCCATCGGAGAAACGGTCTACTACGGCGACAAGCCCATGCACGTCTCGGCGTGGGGCAAGAAGTTCCTCTTCGACCCCGGCAAGTTCCGCACACCCGTAGGCGACCTCTCCGGCGGCGAGCAGGCGCGCATCCTTATCGCCAACCTGATGCTCCAGCCCGCCGACCTGCTGATCCTCGACGAGCCGACCAATGACCTGGACATCCCGACGCTGGAAGTCCTTGAGGAATCATTGACGAACTTCCCAGGCGCGATTGTGCTGGTCACACACGATCGGTTCATGCTCGAGCGCTTGTCCACGGAATTGATCGCGTTCAACGGCCACGGCGGGGTAAAGTCCTACGCCAGCTACGCGCAGTGGGACAGCGACGACGCCGCAGCTTCGCAAGCCCCCGAGGCGCCCGCCTCACCACGCGCCAAGCCCCAGGCCGATGCATCAGTCAAGCCCGACAAACCCGCTCCTGCGCCTAAGAAGCTGAGCTACAAACTCCAACGCGAGCTGGATCAGATTGAGGAAAATATCCTTCAAGCCGAAGAAGAACTGCAATCTCTTCATTTAAAAATGGAAGACCCGAAAGTCATTGCGGACCGCACTCGCTACACCGAGGTCTGCTCGCAGGTCGCTCAGGCTCAGGACCGAGTACGCCAACTTTACGACCGATGGGCAGAACTCGAAGCGATGTAGCGCATCCTTCTGGTGCCCCGGCACTACTGCAGCACCTGCCCCTGCTCAATCAACGCGGGCCTGAGCTTGTCGTAGGACACGTCCTGCACAGATAGTCCCATGTCGATCGCCATGCAGCCGGCGATTGCGGCGCTCTGTCCGAGGCTCATGAAGACCGGCTCCATGCGGATCGAGCCGAAGGCGATGTGCGTAGATGACAACGCCCATGGCACGAGCAGGTTCTCGCACTCATCGCGCTTGGGCACGATCGCGCGGTAGCTGATGCCGTAGGGTTTGCCGCCGAGCTTGGACTGGATATCGCCTTCGTTCCGAACCACACCGTCGACAACGACACGCTGGGTGTTGTGTGAGTCGAGCGTGTACGCACCCATCGCGATGGGGTCATCGACGGGCAGCGCGAGCTTGCAGTGGTTCTCCGTCATGACGAAGTCCGATCGCATCCGGCGAGCCTCGCGGACATAGAGGTTGTAGGGCCAATGGCCGTTGTCGACGAACTCGTCTTTAGGCAGGCCCCACTTGGCGTGCCCCTTGCGGATTTTTTCGGGCACGCGCGGGTGGTTCTGGAGCGTCCACAGCAGACCGAGCTGCCAATCTCGGTGCTTGGCGCCAAGCGCCGCACGCTCGTCGTGATTAAGTGTGGCCCAGCTCCAGTCATCGCCGTAGTTCATCCCGATGTAGTCGGTCGAGATCCCGCCTGTGTTGTTGCTGTCGGTCTTACGGTTGGGCATGGGCGAGACCTTGAAGAAGCTGCCATTCTGCCCCGCCTCGATCGCACGGAAGAGCAGCTCGTAGTCTGCCTCGTTGTAGCCCGCGGGCTTCTCGATGATCACGCGGTTTTCAGCCACATCCGTCAGGCACATGCGGTAGCAGTAGGCCTGCAGGCGGTGGTCGCCGTCGCCCTTCGCGCCGCCCAGGCTCGCATTGACGCCCGGGAGAAGCCCGCTCGAGGCGTCGCCCTTCACGACATAAGGATCGATACCCTTGGGCAGTTGGTTCGAAGGGGACACACCGGTGTTGCCGTTGCCACGCTCGTTGAACTCGCTGTTAGATTCACGACCCATGACAAAGCTCACGCCCGCGCCGGGCATCAGGTCGCCCTCGTAGCTGGCGTCGATGAAGACCTTGCCATTGATGGTCGTGCCGTCTTCGAGTTTGATCGCGGTGATGCGCTTGCCTTCCTTGACAACCCCCGCATTCAGATCAAGTCGGCCGCTCACGATTGTGATGCCCACTTGCTTCGCCATCGCATCAAAGATTTGCTCCGCGACCCCGGGCTCGAAAACGGAAGCGAGCTGGGTCTTATCGTCGAACGCTGCGGCACCCTGGCCCTTGTTGCCATAGCTCGCGCGTTCCTGCCAGTTCCAAGCCGCGTCGTCCCGATAGTGCAGATAGATGCGGTGATAGAACTCGTGTGAAAGCCCGCCGAGGATCGCGGTGTTGCCCAGGTCCGTCCAGCCCAGGCCGCTGGATGAGAGCCCGCCGAGGTGGCCGTACTGCGAGACGAGAACAACCTTCTTGCCCATCCGCGCCGCCTGCACCGCCGCCGTCACGCCGCCCGAAGCGTCGCCGTAGACAACGATATCGGCTTCATAGTGCTGCACGATCTCGCTCGCCGTGCAACCAATATGCATAAGAACAAGCATCACCGCCGACAGCGCGATATAAAAACGTTTCCAACGATTCATACATGGCTCCTTCAACCCAAAGAGTCGAACCCGCGATTCAGTCTATGCGAATATCGGCATAGGGATCAATGAAACGAGCCAAACATTACACCCTAGCGCCGGTCCCTGTAACTTGGATGAGATGACGCAGAATCAAACTCACGCCCCGCCCTACCGCCACGTGGCGTGGTGCTATGACGCTTTAGCCTCGGCGTACTCGCTTGGCGCGATCGACCGGGCTAAGGCGATTCACCACGGGCTTGTGAGTAAAGGCGACCACGTGCTCTATGCCGGGGCGGGCCGGGGGAGCGAGATCGCGGGAGCGATTGAGCGCGGCGCTGTCGTGACCTGCGTCGAGCCCTGCCCTGCGATGGCGTCGCGGCTGCACCGCCGGCTGGCCCATCGCGCGGATAACTTCACGATCGTGCCTCGCCCTATCCAAGCGATCCCCGCAGTGCCGGTGTACGACCTCGTCATCGCGCATTTCTTTCTCAACGTGTTTGATACAACGACGATGCCGGTCGTGCTCGAACAGCTATGCGGTTTTGTCAAGCCAGGCGGGCAATTTGTGATCGCGGACTTCGCTCCGCCTCAGGCCGATGCAACCGCACTCGACCGCCTGACTCGAGCCGCCTACTACCGACCGGTCAACCTCGTCGGCAGGCTGCTGGGCATCTGCTCGCTTCACCCGATCTTCGACTATGCGCCGCTGCTGATCGAACACGGCATGTCGATTAGATCGCGTGAGCCGGTGCGCATGCTGCCGGGGCTTCCAGTTCTCTACGAAGTCATCACCTCGCATTGCGCATAAAAAACCCGCCATTCGGCGGGCCTTTGATTGATGTGATCTTGTGATGCAGTTACTCGGCCTCTGCTTCGGCGGCCTCGGCTTCTTGGGCCGGGGCTTCTTCGGCTTCCAGCGCTTTGTCGCTGACGACCCAGAGCTTGATCTCGCACTTGAGGTCTTTGGCCAGCTGGACCGGGATGTGGTAGGTGTCCAGGCGGTTGATCTTCTCGCCGATTCGGACGTGGCGGTCTTCCACCGCGAAGCCTTCGGCCTGCAGGGCCTGGGCGATGTCGTGCTGCGAGACGCCGCCGAACAGCATGCCCTGCTCGTTCGCGGAACGCTCGAGGGTCAGCTCGTAGTCGGCGAGCTTGCCCAGCAGCGTTTCCTGCTCGGAGCGGACTTTCTTGAGCTGGGCTTCGACCTCGGCGCGGCGGGCGGCGAGTTCCTTGATCTTTTCTTCGGTCGGCGGCTCGGCGTAGCCGTGCGGCAGCAGGTAGTTGCGGGCGTAGCCCGGCTTGACCTTCACGACATCGCCGACGATGCCGAGGTTGTCGATGGTTTCCAGGAGCAGGAGCTTGATCTGTTTCATCTTGGCTGTCCTTCTTTCAAAGTTAGGCGTCTGCCCGGGCGACACACGCGCCCGGCGTACACCAACGGTTTTTTATTTAGAACGGAATTTCATCTTCTTCGACCGGCTCATGGCCTGAGCCTTGGTCCCAGTTGCCGCCCTCGTGCTGGCTGTTGCCGTAGCCTGAGCTGGCCCGGCCGCCGCCCTCGCCGCCGCCGACGTTGTCCTTGGAATCGACGAACTGCCAGGTATCAACCACAACCTTGAGCTTGCTGCGCTTCTGGCCGGACTGGCGGTCCTCCCACTGCTCGAAGCGGAGCTTGCCTTCGATAAAGATCGGCCGGCCCTTGGTGAAGAACTTGCTGATGTTCTCGGCGGTTCGGCCGAAGGCGGTACAGTCCACGAAGTTCGGTCGGTCTTCCCACTGGCCGGTGCTCTTGTTCTGGAACCGGTCGTTGACCGCCAGGCCCATATCGCACACAGCGGTGTTGTTCGGCAGGAAGCGCAGCTCGGGGTCGCGCGTGAAGTTGCCCATCAGGATGACTTTATTGAAGCTCGGCATAGTCGGAAAGGGGTTCGGAGTGGGGGCAGGGCTAATTTAGACTTTGTTCAAATGCGAATTGATAGCGCAGGTCCTTCAGCGCGAAAGACGATTATTCGTCAGAAGCCGCGACAGGCTCGGGCTCACGCACGATGCTGGCGCCTTCGATCGCTGCCTTGAGTTCGATCTCGCCCATGTGGTCGGCGCGGATGAACATCACGCGGAGCACCTGCTCGGACAGGTTGCAGTCGCGCTCGATGTTGGCGATCTGGGTCGGACGCGCCTTGAAGTAGGCGATCAGGAAGGTGCCACGCTTCTGGCCCTCGATCGGGTAGGCGAGCTTGCGCTCGTCCCACTTGTTCAGGGAGAGGGTCTGAGCCTCGGCACGGTCGAGCATTTCCTGGACGTGCGCGGTGACACCGGCGCTGTCGGTTGCCAGCGAGGCCTGGCTCATGAGGAAGAGGGCTTCGTAGAGGACGGGGGTCGTGTCGGACATCGTCGGTCGTCTCCATGCCGGGGCGCTTTAGACGCCGGCAGAGGGTGTACCGCCCGGTATCCCCCGCCGACGACGCTGAAGGGCCCGGAAAGGGCCTCTTCATCGCTGCGGGGGCTTGGGTCTGTGGCCTACATCGGCCGACAGCCGGGCGGCGTATCGAGCCGGGCATTGTAGCTGACCAACGCCAGGCACGCAATCTAATATTCAGTCTCCGCCGGGCCTCGCCTGACCCTATTCTCACACCCGCTTCAGGCCCCTGCCCCGTGCATTTTCAGGACCTGATCATCGGCGTGGTAGCTCGAACGCACCAGCGGGCCGGACTCGCAGTGGCGGAATCCGATCGCCTCGGCCTTGTGCTTGAGCTCGACAAACTCGGCCGGGGTCACCCAGCGTGAGATGGGCAGGTGACTGCGCGTGGGCTGGAGGTACTGGCCGATCGTGAGGATGTCGCAGGACTCGTGCACGCCGGGGTAGGTCGCGCTGGGGAATGAGAGCTCAGCAATCCGCTGCGAGGCGTCCTGCGCATTGCCCGGCGCGTGGTGGAGCCAGTAAGGGTTGGCGTGGTCGACCAGTTCGCCGCCGCGGCGGAGCTTGTGTCCGGGCCCGGGCTTGTCCAGGCCGACGTTGTCGTGCAGCGAGCCGCTGGCGTGCACGGCCAATTCTTTCGGGGCCATGCGGTACGGGTCGGGCACCGAGAACGCATCACGGTCCGTCGCCGGGTTACTGCGGTTGACGTCGGTCACGCGCGTGCCCTCGGTGACATCGCGCATGAGCTGTTCGATCTCTTCGTCGCGCTCGCCGATGCCGACCATGATGCCGGTCTTCACCGTCAGGCCCTGCGCCTTGGCACGGCGAAGCAGCTCGATCGACCGCTCGTAGATCGCCTGTGGACGCACGACCTTGTAGAGCCGCTTCACCGACTCCATGTTGTGGTTCAAAATCTCCGGCCGCTCATCGAGCACGATCTGCAGCGCATCCCAGTCGCCGCAGAAGTCCGGGATCAAAACCTCGATCTGCGTACCGGGCGACTGGCGTCGGATCTCGCGGATCGTCTCGGCCCAGATCTCCGCCCCGCCGTCGGGCAGCTCGTCGCGGTTAACCGAGGTGATCACCAGGTGCTTGAGGTTCATGATCGCCGCGGCTTCGCCAACACGGCGCGGCTCGTCGAGGTCGTACTCGGGAGGCTTGCCGGTCTTGATGTGGCAGAATCCGCAGGAGCGGGTGCAGACGTCGCCGAGGATCATCATCGTGGCCGTGCCGCGCTCCCAGCACTCGCCGAGGTTGGGGCACTTGGCCGACTCGCAGACGGTGTGGAGCTTGAACTTATCGACGAGGTTGCGGGTGTCCTTGTAGCCCGGCCCGGCCGGGAGCTTGGCTCGGAGCCAGTCGGGCTTTTTGCGCTTGATGAACTCGAGCCCGCCCCCGCTGGCGGCGTGGGCGTTGTCGAGGACCATGCTGGAGAGGTCGATGTTCATGGGCGGGGCATTGTAGGCGACAGAGCCTTATCAATCATCGGACGATTCGGCTCGATTCTAAGCGTTACCGGCCGCCCCGTTTCACAGCCCTAAACACAAGGCGGGGTCAAACCTTGCCTTTACCTAAGGCCTGATTGCGGTAGGCGCCGGGCGTCATCCCTAATTCGCGCCTGAAGATCTGGTTCATCACGTAAGGCGTCGCAAAACCCACCTGCTTGGGGATGCTGCCGATGGGTTTGTCCGGTTCAGCCAGCAGCCGCTTCGCCTTTTCAAAACGCAGTCGCCGGATCTCCGCGCTGATCCCGACGCCGAGTGCTTTACTAAATCGGATCTGAAGCAGGCGAGTGGAGACATTCAGGTCATAAGCGATGTCCTGGACACGCAGCTTCCCGTTCAAATGCTTTGAAATGTAACGCAGTGTGCTGCCAACCAAATCGTCCTCGACCGCAAAATAATCGGTCGTCTCGCGCCCCGCGATACCCCGAGGGGGGATTAGTGTGGGGGAATCTGGCACCGCCTCCCCATTGATCAAGCGTTCGAGCAAGGCGGCCGCTTCGTAACCGACCCGCTCGTAATTCATATCGACCGACGTGATCTGCGGCGGGATCGAAACAATCGACTCAATGTTGTGCACACTCATAACCGCGAGATCGGTCGGGACATTGATCTGCATGGCCTCAGCATATTGGACGATCAGCCGGGCCACCTCGGCGGCGCGTACAAAAATAGCCGTCGGCGGCGTGATGGAACCGAGCGTGGTGAGAATCGTTTTTTCTAGTCGGCTCCACGCAGACTCGTCGTAGTAAAAACCTTCTTTAATCTCGACCATCCTGCACTCGACCCCCGCCTGTTCTGCCGCGTCCTTAAAGTTCGTTGCGATACGAAACGCATGCTGTGAAACCTCATTGAATAGAACGACAAGACGCTGAAATCCGCGGTCAATCAGGTGCTCCGCTGCAATCCGGCCCATCTGGCATGGATCGGCATAGACACCGGCAAGCCCCGGGCGGCTGTATTCGTACATGACGTTGACCAGCGGCACGCCCGCGTTCTTCATACGCCGCTGCAACTCGGGCGTTACGCGGGCAATCACACCGTCATAGCCCGACGTCATCGGACGCCGATGGGGCGCATAACCCGGATGCTCATCGATCACACACTCCCATGCCGGATGCTCACGCGCGAACCGACGGATGCCATGGAATGTGTCCTGGTGGTGAGGGTAGGGCTGATCGATCTCGATTGCGATGGCAATCCGACGCTTTTCAGGCATCATGCTTGCTCGGTAAGGAATAAATGGATTTCGCAATTACAGCAATTATTTGCGCATAAACAGTATACAGTGCGGATAGTCTATTTCAAAGAAGTGCCCCCCGCGAAATGAATCCAAGCCTCCTTCACCCAGAACTCAATCCCCTCCTCTCTGAGAATAGACAAACATGGCGGCAAAGGCAATTTTTGCATTCCTGACAGCTACTACCGCCTTGATCGGCGTGTGCGCCCATGCAAAAGTCCCTATTAACTTCAGACAAGGCACCAATTGGGCAGCTGGTTGCAACCTGACCGATTTCACGTTCAACGGCGACCCTGGCAAGGGCGGGCTCATCGCTTTTAACTTCGGACATATTACTGAGCATTCTGATGCCACTTCGATCACACCGATCGGCTTGGGTGGCCTCTGGTTCCCGTGATGACGGCGAGCTTTTGGGGATCAGGAGCAAATCTTCCGTTGCTCCTTCAAGTGCTGAGTCCTGAAAAGGGCTCCTCACTTTTCAAGGCCATGCCTGCACGCACTATAGGGAAAGGCCTTGGATCGTCGCGCGTTCACCCGCATCGAATTGCTCGTCGAAAATAGCATCATCGCACTCTTGATCACCCTGCTTCTGCCGGCCCTGGGCTCCGCACGAAAGCAGGCCGTGCTGATGCAGAGTTCTACCCAGCAGCGAGGGATCGGCAGGCCTTTGCCATATTCGGCCAAAACATCAAGACCTGGCACCCCGACTGGCAGGCCCGCCGCGGGCACAGCGGCAAGTCAATCGAAACCTCTCAACAGTTGATGCATCGCACCAACCCCGCCGTCATCCCCCGAAACCACAAGGTCGAACGGGCCCTGGCCTCCGCGACCTCCGGCGTTCTTGACCCTTCCACAATCTGCTCAACACCTGCACCTCCTCGTACACAATTACTTGCCCAAACACAGCAGCCCGTATTGGTGCCGAGTAGGAAGTCGTGACCGGCCGTAGCCGCCGCTACACACGCGGGCGGACATGCCACATCCAAACCGTCCGCCCGGGCGTGGCCCGGCGGCTGCGAATCATGAATCCGCCAGAAACCGCTATCATCTGATCTTTCCCCCTGCCCCTAGACCCTGACCCCTAGCGTACCCCCACCCACCATGAAAATCCACGAATACCAGTCCCGTGAGCTGCTCGAGAAGTTTGGCGTTGCCGTGCCCGGCGGGATCGTTGTTGATAGCGCCGACCAGGCCGAGGCGGCCTTTAACACCCTTGCCAGCCAGGGAACGAAGCTTGCTGTCGTGAAGGCCCAGGTCCATGCCGGCGGGCGTGGCAAGGGCGGCGGCGTGAAACTGGTGAAGTCTGCGGCGGAGGCGAAGCAGGCGGCGGCAACGATTCTCAGCAAGCCGCTGGTGACGCCGCAGACCGGGCCCGAGGGCGTGCCGGTGAACAAGCTACTGATCGCGGCGGGCGTGGACATCGCCAAGGAGTACTACGCGGGCATCGTCGTGGACCGAGCGCGGGGCTGCCCGGTGCTGATGGGTTCAAGCGAGGGCGGCATGGACATTGAAGAAGTCGCGGCCAAGACACCCGAGAAGATCATCAAGGAGCCGATCGACCCGGAAGTCGGGCTACAGGCCTACCAGGCGCGCAAGGTCGCGTTCGCGATGGGCTTCACCGGAAAGCAGGTCGGCCAGGCTGTGAAAGTCCTGACCTGCCTGAGCAAGCTGTTCCTGGGTACCGACGCTTCGCTGGTTGAGATCAACCCGCTGATCGTCACCCCCGCAACTGCCGAGCACCCCGACGGTCAGGTCCTCGCCATCGACGCGAAGATCGACTTTGACGACAACGGCATGCACCGCCACAAGGACCTCCAGGCGCTCGAGGACCCCGGCGAAGTCGACCCCTCCGAAGCGCAGGCGGCCAAGTTCGGCCTGAGCTACATCAAGCTCGATGGCACCATCGGATGCCTAGTCAACGGCGCGGGCCTGGCGATGGCGACGATGGACATCATCAAGCTCCACGGCGGCGACCCGGCGAACTTCCTCGACGTTGGCGGCAGCGCCAACGAAGAAGCCGTCACCGAGGCCTTCCGCATCATCCTCGCGGACCCCAACGTCAACGGCATCCTGGTCAATATCTTCGGCGGGATCGCCAAGTGCGACATCATCGCCAACGCCATCGTCGCCGCCGCGAAGGAAGTGGGCTTCAAGGTCCCGCTGGTCGTTCGTCTTGAAGGCACGAACGTCGAGCCGGCCCGAAAGATCCTCGAAGCGGCGAAGAAAGACATCCCGACAATGATCGTCGGCAACGACCTGACCGACGCGGCGAAGAAGATCACCGCGGCGGTGGCGGTGTAATCTCTGCCGCAGCCATCGAGTCGAACTCCGCGAGCCGTGTCGTCACGACACGGCTCGTTTTGTAATAAATGCGTTGTACATGTCCACGGTATGGAATATCCGGGTTGGATGGACTGTTGTCTATGATGTCGTCTCGAACACCCAGGGCCTGCACGATCAGCTTGCCGACTTCGGCATCGACGTAGTTAGCATGCACCCGGGTTCGCCAAGGCCGTCGTCAATCCGCAGATGCAGGAGGCGTGAGGCCGACTCTAATTGTTTACCCCGCGAGCCGGGCCGTCACGGCCCGGCTCTCTTTTTGCGCTTATCATGGGTGCATGAAACCCGAACCCCTGCTTGCCGAACTCAACCGCCAGCGCAAAGACATCGGCGAAGACCCGACCGATATCGAGTGGCTTGCGCTGCAGCACGCGTTCATCTTCATCAGCTACAAGCACGCGGAGTTCGCGAAATACGTAGCCGAGGCCAGCGCCCGCGGCGAGTTCCGTGAGTACGAAGAGGCGGATCAGATTTAAAGATGTCCGGCTTTTACCGCCAAGACTCCAGGAAAATCAAACATGAGCCAGTGAATACTTGCCGCCCGGCACGTCCTGGCTGATATTGCCGTCGTGGAGGCGAACGACGCGCTGCACGCGCTTCTCCATCATCGGGTCGTGGGTGACCATGACGATCGTGAGCCCTCCGGCGTGCAGCTCGTCAAAAAGCGCAAGGATCGCGTCGCCGGTCTTGGAGTCCAGATTGCCCGTCGGCTCGTCGGCCAGCAGGATGCTCGGCTCATTCACCAGCGCCCGCGCGATCGCAACGCGCTGCATCTGTCCGCCAGAGAGTTGGCTCGGGCGGTGCGTCATCCGGTCGCCCAGCTCGACTTTCCTGAGGACCTCTGCGGCCCGCTCGCGCCGCTCGGCCGAGGAGACGGCCTGATAGAACAGCGGCACCGCCACGTTCTCCAGCACCGTCAACTGCGGGATCAGATTGAACGCCTGGAAGACGAAGCCCAGCCGCTTGCCGCGCACCCGGCTTAGCGACTCGTCTTCCATCTTCGCAACGTCCTCGCCGTCGAGCAGGTACTGCCCGGTCGTCGGACGGTCGAGGCAGCCGATGATGTTCATCAGCGTCGACTTGCCCGAGCCCGAGGGGCCCATGATCGCCAGGTACTGACCTCGCGGGATGTCCATGGCTACACCCCGAAGCGCATGGACCGGCGGCGCGGCCTTGTTCTTCTGGTAGACCTTGGTCACATTCACAATACTGGCAACGTTGTCGGTCATCACGTCATACATGATAGTGGGACAGAGCTTAAAATGATTTCTTACCGGGCAAACTGCCGGAGCAATTCTGCAGCCCGTTGGAGGACAAGACCATGGTAAATTCTTTCGCCGCCTTAATCCCCTTGCTATTCCTTCTGGTGATTGTGGCCGGGCTGATCGTCGGCATCGTGCTGTGGTCAAAATCCGGTTCGAGGCCTGGCTCGGGCGAGATGGCCTGCGGCCGCTGCGGCTACCAGGTGCGTGGGCTTGAGCAGCTCAACTGCCCCGAGTGCGGCGCGGACCTGCGCGAGGTCGGGATCAGGCGCGGCGGCAGCTCCGGCCAGCGCACCGCCGGCATCGTGCTGACTTGCGTCTGCGGGGGCCTGCTGTTCCTGGGCTGCGGGTGCATGTCTTTTGCGTTTGCAGACTTCAAAAGCAGTCAGAGCATCCAACTTCAACAGGCCCAAACGCAAATACAAACTAGCCCATCTAACACGGTAACCAGTTCGGAGCCGCTGCAATCCGAAACAGATCACGCAAATGACACACAAGAGCCTGACGCGACGCCGAGCGAGGCGGAAGGCGTCGTGACGCCTGTGGAGTGAGTGAAGCCCTCCTCAAGGATCAGCCTCGCGGGATCTTCGATCCATGCGGGTCGGTCTGTGGCTGGCCTAAAACCTCGTCCAACTGTTCGGTCAGCTCGTGCGCGTGTTCGAGCAGTTCCGCCTGATCATGCACGACCTCGACGGGCACCCCCGCCTCGTTCACCAGGTAGGTCTCCCACAGCCGGTGGGCGCGGACCAGTTCCTCGGCATGCTTACGGCCCAGGTCGGTCAACCCGATCTGGCCCTGCTCGATGACCGCGAGTTTTTCCTGCACCAGTCGCCGGACGACGTTGTGGATCCGTTTGCGAGAAAGACCTGTGTCGGTGCCGATGGCCTGCGTTTGATGCACAGGTTGTCGGCCCAGACGGTAGAGGGCCTTGAGCACGTCCTCCTGGGCGACGTGTCGCGCTAGTCGGCTTTTGCGCAGGCGATCGAATATCAAGCCGTGGCCGGGGCTAAAGAGCACGGCAGTTATAAAAAAGAGCGCGGCAACGATAACCATCGACGGCCCTGTCGGCGCATTGACGGCAAATGACAAGGACATGCCCAGCCCCGCCGAGGCCCCGCCGATAGCGCCGGCCATGAGGATCATGACCCACAAGCGACTGGTCAACTGGTAGGCGGCGCTGGCGGGGGTGATGACCATCGCGACCACGAGGATGACACCGGTGGACTTGATCCCCGCGACGATCGTCGCCGCAAGCAGGCCCATGAGCACGTAGTGGATCAACTGCACGTGGATGCCAAGGGCCTGCGCCCCGACGGGATCGAAGCTGATGAGCTTGAGCCTCTGATATAGAAACGCAATGATCAGCAGCACCAAGGGACAGATCGCGCCCATCATCCAGAGATCGGCATTGCCGATGGCCAGCGGCTCACCCCAGACAAAGCACTTGAGGTCGAAATGAGTACCACGAGGCAGTGAGCTTATAGCGATCAGACCGATTGCGAACATGGCGGTGAAGGCGATGCCGATGGCGGAGTCTTCCTTGGTCCGACTGTGCCGGTGGACGAGGCTGATCAGCACGGAAGTAACGAGCCCGGCCACCATCGCCCCGCCGAGCAGCCAGAGCGGCAACCACTGCTCGGCCGCGCCGACCATGCCAAAAAGCAGCAGCGCCCCGACAACCCCCGGCAGGATCGCGTGGGACAGCGCGTCGCCGATCAGCGCCATGCGCCGCAGGACGACGAAGCATCCGAGCACACCGCAGGTGATGCCGATCGCCATGCTGCCCAGCGTCTGGCGGTACCAGTCATCCGACCAGGGTGCGAGGAACTGGTGTGGCTCAATGTGGAGCTGTGCGATCAAGGTGCCGGTCATAACGTGAAGTCCTTCGGCGGAGGGTCTCATCCGCCTGGTCGAGCAGCGACAGCCGCCCGCCATAGGTTGCCGCGAGTGTCTGTTCGTTGACGACATCACTCGGCGGCCCGTACGCGATCACGCGCTGATTCACCATCAGCACGCGGTCAAACCTCTCGAGGATCGACAGGTCATGGTTCACGACCATCACCGTCTTTCCCATTGTTCGGATGTCGTTGATCAGCTGGAAAATCGCCCGCTCCGATGCCGCGTCGACGCCGGCAAATGGCTCGTCCAGCAGCAGGAGTTCGGCCTCCTGACAGAGCGCCCGCGCGAGAAAAACACGACGCTGCTGCCCGCCGGAAAGATGTCGAATGTGTCGCTTCTCGTAGGCGGTCATGTCGACCTGTTCAAGCGCATGATGGGCACGCGCCCGGTCGTCTCCGGCAGGCCAGCCGAGCCAGCCCCTCATCGCACGGCCCATGAGCACGACGTCGCGCACCGTCACCGGGAAGTCCCAGTCCACCGCCTCGGTCTGCGGCACATACGCCACGCGCCTGCGCGCCGCGCTGGCCGGCTCGCCAAACAAGGCGATCGAGCCGTAGTCGGGACGGACCAGGCCGAGCATGCACTTGAGCAGCGTGCTCTTGCCCGCTCCATTGGGGCCGATCACGCCCACCAGTTCGCCGGCCGACACACGGAACGAGACCGAACGCAGGACCGGCCTGGCGTCGTATGCGACCGTCACGCCCTCGGCCTGAACCGCGGGGACATCGGCATCGGACTGTTGTATAACGCCGCTCATCACTCGCTCACCGCCTGGCCTTTCAGCGCCGCAACCAGCGTGCGGGTGTTGTGTTGCACCATCCCGACATAGGTCTCCGCACCGCTGCCGGGTGCCCCCAGCGAGTCGCTGTGCAGTTCGGCGCCGACGGTTGCGCCCGTGTCGCCCGCGACCTTGCGCACGAGCTGTTTCAGGCTCCCGCTGATCGAGCTCTCGGGGAATACCGCGCGTACCCCTCGGTCGCGGATCAGCGCCTTGAGCGCCTCGATGTCCTGAGGCCGGGGCTCCTGCTCCGTGCTGATGCCGATCAGCCCGTGCACCTCGATGCCGTACGCACGGCCGAAGTACGCAAATGCGTCATGCCCGGTCACGATCACTCGCTGTGACTGCGGAACGGTGGCGAACTGCTCGCGCACCCACGCTTCCAGTACATCGAGCTGGCGGATGTAGTCGTCGGCCCGCTGACGGAAGAGGTCGGCATGCTCGGGCACCGCCTTCACCAGGGCCTCGCACGCGCCGCGGGTGTAGAGCTTGAAGTTGCTCACGTCCATCCAGCAGTGCGGGTCCGGTGCCGATCCGAACTGCGTGCCGCCGGTGATCGGCTCGATGCCGGGCTGCTCGGCCAGCGCCACGGCCGAGCCCGAGGCGTTGTGTTGGATGATCTGCGCCAGGGTCGCTTCAAGGTGCAGGCCGTTGTAGAGCACAAGGTCTGCATCCCGGATGAGCTGGGCGTCCTTGGGCTTGACGTCGTAGATGTGCGGGTCTTCACCGGTGCGCATGATGCCGACGACACGCACCTGCTCCCCGCCGAGGACGTGGGCGAGGTCTTCGATCATGGTGGTGGTCGCGACGACGGTCGGCAGGCTGCTTTGGTCCCCGCCCGCCCCGCCGCCGCAGCCGGCGATCAGCCCCGCCACAAGCAAGGCCGCCGCGGCAACAAGGGTGGCGAATCGCCTATATAATTTTGAATGTTCAAAATATGACATATGATGTATCATAGTCTATGCTCTTGAATCGTCAAGCCATGCCGCCACCCATGCCCCACTCCACCACCGCGCAGAACTACCTCAAGGAGCTCTACCAGCTCCAGCAGCGTGAGCCCGGCAACGCGCCGATCCCGCTGGGTCGGCTGGCCTGCGCACTTTCCGTCACCCCCGGCACCGCGACGACCATGGTCAAGCGGTTCGCCGACGACGGGCTGATCCGCTACACCCCCCGCCGAGGTGCCCGGCTGTCAGCCCAAGGCGAGAAGGTCGCGCTGGCGGTACTCCGTCGCCACCGCATCATCGAGACGTTCCTGGTCACCCAGCTCGGGCTGGACTGGGCCGAGGTGCATGAGGAGGCCGAGGTCCTGGAGCACGCGGTGTCCGACAAGGTGCTCGACCGGCTCGACGCGCTGCTGGGCCACCCGGTCGCGGACCCGCACGGCTCGCCGATCCCCCCTGCCCGCGGGCCGATGCGAAGAGTTGCCATGCGACCGCTCTCACGATGCCGCGCAGGCCAGCAGGTCACCGTCGGCCGGCTGCTGGATACCGACGCGACCTTCCTGCGCCTGGCGGAGGAACGCGGGCTGATGCCCGATACACCGGTGACGGTGCTCGAGCTCAGTGAAAGCGCCGACGCGGTGACGATCCAGGTGTCCAAGCGTAAGCCGACGACCCTGGGCCTGGCCGCGGCGGACAAGGTGCTGGTCGTGGAAGCGTAGTAGCCGATGGATGCCCCGGCCACTCAGACCATCAGCATGATCATGAGCCCCGCGCCGATGCCGACCATGATCGCTCCGCAGTAGCGCCCGCCTGCGCCGCCGCAGGGCAGCAGTTTTTCCAGCAGTACGAAGAGCGTGATCAGCACGATCCAGAACAGGCTCATCACCCCGCCAAAGAACAAGAGCAGCATGAGCACCCAGCAGCAGCCCAGGCAGTAAGCGCCGTGGTGCATACCCATGCGTACAGCGCCGAGCGTGCCGTCGCGCCAGTGGCGCGCGATGAAGTGCGCGGGCATCCTGCAGTGGGTCAGGCACGCCTGCTTGGCGGGGGTGAGCTGATAAATGCCCGCCATGATGAGCAGCCCCGCACCGAGCCAGGGGCTTGTCACGACCATCTGCGGCGAGAGCAGCGCCGCGGCGTCGAGCCCCCATTGCGCGAGCGTCGCGCCGAGGCTGAAGAGCGCCCACATGATGAGGTAGCCGAGCACGAACACATACGTCCCCGCGATCGGGCGCTGCTGCGAGACGGACTTGCGCGCGATTCCCGCGTACATCATCGCCATCGGCGTGGCGGAGGGCACCATCATGCCGACCATCATCACCACCCACATCGTCAGCATCATGAAGAAGTAGCCGGCCGACCAGCCCCCCGAAACCGTTTCGCCAGCCTTATCTACCGACTGCAACCCCATCAGCCCGCCGATGCCACAAAGCAGCCCCCCGCCGGACCCCGGAATCATGCAAGCCGCATTCGGCGAAGACATCTCGGTCGACATCCAGACAAGGTAAACCCAGCTGATCGCCGTCAGCCCAACCATCGCAACAAGCACCGCCACAAGGTCACGCCGGGGCAGCATGCGCGATCGACCAGGAGCGACCGACTCACTGGGCCCAGCGCCCGGACTTAATTGTCCGGACACGGCTTCGCTCAACGGATCACCCCGTCTTGATTCATGTGCAGGACGCAGAACTGGCCGTGCGTATTTTTCAAATCAAGCTTGATCGCGCCGCTGGCCTTGCTCACGCCCGAGCCGATCTCTGCGTGCGTGTACTCAAAGCCGTTGGCGATGCTGATCGATGCGCGGTGCTCGCCGCCCGTGAACGGGTTAGGAATCGGCGTGCCAGAGGACTCGACGAGGCCGGGGACTTTAACGCTGGCCTTGCATGCATCGATGTCGATGTCGATCTTGATCGGGCTGTAGAGGGTCTCGCAGGCGTCGGTCACCGTGGAATCAAAGACATTGAAGTGAGTCGAGCCGGGCTTGGTGCTCTCACCGAACAGGATCTTTCGGAGCGACTCGCGCTGATCGGGGGTGGCGCGTTCATCGATGATGACCTGGCGCTTGCCGTTACCCTGGGGGATCTCGCCGGGCCAGTGAATCAGGACGACAAAGTTAAGCCCGTCGAGGCTGGTCTGATTGAAGTAGCCCTCCTCAATCGTCCCGGCAATTACCGCCTCACAGTAGCCATGAGAAGATGGCGAGTTGAACTGACACGGGCAGCCATAGTTGCAGTTACAGTTCGTAAACTCCGGGCCACGGATCATCCAGCGATCGCTCATGTCGGGCTCCAATCGGTTGAGAGTCGGCTGAACCTGATCCCTCTTATTTAGAAGGACAAAGCATCATATTATCGCTGCGGGGCGGCGATTCCAAACCTCGAGTCACAATATAACGCCAAGGCGGCGGGCCAAGAAGTAAAAAAGGATCAGGCGCCGGGAAGGCGGCGCCGGCGCAGGCGAATCGCCAGGTAAATCACGCCGGCCAGCCCGGTCATCGCGACCGGCAGCCAGAGCGCCTGCTCATCAAACTGCTGATAGAGCACGGCGCCGATCACGCCGCCGAGGCTAAAGCCGATGCCGATGACCAAGAGAAGCGAGAGCTTTCGTTTTTCAAGCGGCTGCCCGCGCAGGGTGTTTCCCAGCAGGATGCCGATGTCGGTGAATACACCGGTGACATGCGTGGTGCGGACGATCGCGCCGCTGTAGGTGCTGGCCATCGCGTTCTGCAGGCCCGCCGCGGCGGAGAGCAGGTAAGCGGCGGACTGGTGCCCCCATGAGAGCAGCAGCGTCGCCCCGGCCAGCAGCAGCGATTCGATGAGCAGCGCGATGCCGTAGTGGTGGCCGAGCTCCAGGTTCGAACCTCGGATGATGACGCTGCTAAGGATCGCGCCGAGCACGAAGCAGCCGATCAGTGACGCGTAGTGCAATGCGTCGAGCCATGACCCCTGCGCGAGGTCCACGCCCATCTGCGATACCGAGCCGGTCAGGTGCGTCAGCCCGTGATGAAACGCTCCCATCAGCGCGACCGCATTGATCATGCCCGCGATCCCCGCGAGCATGGCCGCCCCACCCCATACCCAGCTTGGCAGTCGGTTGATCATCGTATCGGGTCTGTTCGGCATGAACCTGCGGGCAAAAGCGCCTAGGGGTTCCTTGCAGATTAGATCGGCTAACAAGCAGGCCTCACCTTGTATCGAAGATACTTGGCTCGAAAGGGGAGTTTGCCGATAGTCCGGATACTCGACCCGCCGTATAGCGCATAAAGTGAGAGAGGCGGGCCGTATCAGCCGTGGTAGAGCAAAGAGCGATCTTATCGGTCGCGCCAGCTCGCGGATGAATGTTGTGCATCCCGGCGGCGTGAACCGCGCTAATTCGACGATAAAATCAGACAACGCCTCCTTCAAACCACTAACCGGAGATGGGCTGGCCCGTGCGGATCGGGATCGACGCAGTCTGGCAACGTATTCAAGGCTACCTCAGCAGTGAGCCGTTGGCGGTGCTGTTTGAGTTGCTTGTGATTTGGGTGGTCGTCTACCTGGCGGTGCGTTTCCTCAAAGGAACGCGCGGCGCGCGGGTCGTCTGGGGGGTCGTACTCATCATGATCATCGGGACGTTGACGCTTCGGGTCTTCCCCGGCGGCAGTGACGCGCTCGAACGGCTGAACTACCTGTACTCCAACCTGCTGGCGTTCCTAGCCTTCGTGCTGGTAATCGTATTCCAGCCCGAACTGCGGCGTGCACTGGTTCGCATCGGCGAGGGCGGCTGGTTCAGCAAGACCGGCCTGCGCCGCGCACGCATCGTCGAAGAGCTGGTCGCATCAATCGATTACCTCTCAAGAAACAAGATCGGCGGACTGGTCGCGATCGAGCGGCAGGTCGGCCTCAAGGGGATCGTCGAAGCAGGCACACGGCTGGACGCGGAAGTGAGCCGGCAACTTCTCAATACACTTTTCTGGCCCGGTTCGGCGCTGCACGATATGGGCGTGGTGATCCGAGGTGACCGGGTGGTGGCTGCGGGTGTGCAGTTCCCGCTGGCCGAGGGCGACGACATGGCCCAGGAACTCGGAAGCCGGCACCGCGCTGCGGTTGGATTAAGCCAGGAAGCCGACGCCCTGATCATCGTTGTGAGCGAAGAGACGGGTACGATCAGCGTGGCCGAGCGTGGCAAGCTAACGCGTGGGCTGAGCGTGAACGACCTACGCAGTGTGCTGAGCGAAGGGATGACCCGCGTCGAGTGGGACGACCGCCGGATCGAAGTTGAAGACGAAGACGAAAAGCCCAAGGCCCTAACCCCAAGTGAGCCACAGGCAACGAAGGCTGACTGATAGACCGTCATGATCAAAGTACTCAACCAACTCGGCACCCTGCTGATCGTCACGGTCGTCACCGTGCTGGTCTGGCTGTATGCCGAGGACGCGAATATCCAGGAGTACGCCAAGCAGTCGGTGCGCCTGCAGTTCGTTGTGGCCGGGGGCGAGAGCGAAGCCCGCCTCGCACCCTCCGGGCCGACTACAGTAGAAGTAGACTTCGATGGCTCGAACGGCCAGTACCAACAGTTCATCGACGCAACACGCAACCGGGTCATCAAGATCGATCTGCCAGTCGACCAGACCCTCGACCTGCAGACCCTCGATGTGGATATGCGTCAGCAGCTCGAACGCAGCGTATTCCGGGACATGGGGATCAACCTCACCGCGGTCAACCCGGACCGCCTGTCGGTGACCTACGAGAAGATCGTTGATGTGACGCTGCCGATCGAGATCGTGACGGACACCGGCGACATCAAGCTCTCCTCAGCGACTTTCCGCGAGACGGGTCAGCCGCCGACGGTGACGCTGCGTGTGCCTGCGGGCAAGGTCGAGGAAATCAAGAACACCAAGGCCACCGCACGCATCCGAGAGCAGGACGTACGCTCCCTGCAGAAGAACGTGCCCAAGCAGCTGCAGCAGGTTCCGATCGAACTGCCCAACGGCTTCAACACACTGCCCCGCTCGATTTCGACAGTAGACCTGCTGGTGACCGTCGCCGATGACCGCGGCACCATCACCATCGACCGTCGGCCGATCCTGCTGAGCTACCCCTCCTCGATCAACGAGCGATACACCGTCGAGATCGACGAGTCTGCACGCTTCATGACCGCTTTTACGCTCGAAGGCCCGCGGCAGCAGATCGACCTGCTGCGACAGGACCCCGCATCACCACTGGTCTGGGCAACGATCCGGCTGACCAACGAAGAGGCGGATGCCGCGGCTGCCAACGGCAGTGAACTGACCAAGGCAGTGGAAATCATCGCGCCGCAGGGCGTGGTGCTGACTTCCGACGTCGTCAGGGTGCCGATCCGGGTCAAGGCGCGTACGGCGGCAGCGACGCCCTAAGTGGCTTCATGGCGATTCCCCGCCTTGGGCAGTAAGATACTGGGCTTGCCGGAGCCCCGATTCATGTCGACCACGACCGCCCAGACGAACACCGACCTTGCCGCGTACTGCGACCAACTCGCGGACCGCGCCTTGGCTGCGTCGCGGGCAATGTCATCGTCGTCCGGCGCACAGCGCAACACGGCGCTACGCGCGATCGCCAAGGCCCTGCGTGAAGGCAAGCCTTCACTGCAGCAGGCCAACGCGTTGGACCTCGCCGCAGGGCGAGAAGCCGGGCTCAGCCCCGCGATGCTCGACCGCTTGTCGCTCACCGATGCGCGGATCGAATCGATGGCAATCTCGGTCGAACAGATCGCCGACCAGCCCGATCCGGTAGGCAAGGTGATCGAGGGGCGCGTGCTGGACAACGGCATCCGCCTGACCAAGCTGCGTGTTCCGATCGGCGTGGTGCTGATCATCTATGAGTCACGCCCGAACGTGACCTCGGACGCTGCGGCACTGTGCCTCAAGTCAGGCAACGCAACCATCCTGCGCGGGGGCAAGGAGGCCATGCACTCCAACCGCGCGATCGCCGCCTGTGTACAAAAGGGCCTGGCTTCGGCGGACATCGACCCCGCAGCGGTCCAGTTGGTTGATACCACGGACCGCGCGGCCGTGAGCAGCCTGCTTAAAATGGAAGGCCGGATCGACCTGTGCATCCCGCGCGGCGGCGAGTCGCTGATCCGCGCCGTGGTCGAGCAGGCCCACATCCCCGTCATCAAGCACTACACGGGCAACTGCCACGTCTACATCGACGCCCGCTGCGACGCGCAGATGGCGGTGGATATCTGCGTCAACTCCAAGACCCAGCGCACCGGCGTGTGCAACGCGGCCGAGACCCTGCTCTTTCACGCCGACGCCGCATCGTCGGGCCTGCTCACACAGGTCTGCCAAGCCCTGGCGGAGAGGGGTGTCGAGATCCGCGGCGACGCGCAGACCCAGGCCGTCTATACCCCCGCCAAGACCGCGACCGAAACGGACTGGGCGACCGAGTACCTGGACAAGATCATCGCCATCCGCGTGGTGGACTCCCTCGAGCAGGCCGCAGCGCACATCAACCACTACGGCTCCAAGCACACCGACGCGATCGTCACCAGCGACCTCGCCGCCGCCGACCGATTCGTCAAGGTCATCGACACCGCCAACGTATTCGTCAACTGCTCGACCCGCTTTTCGGACGGCGGGCAGTACGGGCTTGGTGCCGAGATCGGTATCAGCACCGACAAACTCCACGCCCGCGGCCCGATGGGCGCCGAAGACCTGACCACCACCAAGTGGGTCGCCTACGGCCAGGGCCAGACGAGACACTGAACGCAAACCTGAACCAGGGGATCCCATGCAGGACATCGCCGACCGTTACGCCCACGACACCTACACCCTCCGCCGCAAGGTCCTCACGTTCTTCGGCGCGAAGTTTCACATCTACGCCCCCGATGGCTCGCTGGCGCTCTTCGCCAAGCTCAAGGCCTTCAAGTTCAAGGAAGACATCCGCCTCTACGCCGACGAGCAGATGACCACCGAACTCATCGCCATCAGCACCAAGAGCATCTTCGACATCGCCGGCACCTACGACGTGAAGGACTCGATCACCGGCGAACGGGTCGGGGCACTGCGCCGCAAGGGCATGAAGTCGATCCTCAAGGACGAGTGGCTGGTGCTCGATGCACAGGGTAAAGAGATTGCCAAGATCGTCGAGGACTCGATGCTCAAGGCCCTGGTCCGCCGAATTGTCGATTTCGCCGCCCTGCTCATGCCCCAGAAGTACCACGTGGAAATGGGCGGACAGACCATCGCGACCTACAAGCAGAACTTCAACCCCTTCGTGCGCAAGATCATGATCGACTTCACGCCCGACACGGCTAACCGCTACGACCCGCGGCTGGGCCTGGCGGCGGCGGTCCTGCTCTGCGCGATCGAAGGCCGGCAAAACTGACGCAGACGCCTGGGCCAATGCGGGCTATGCTGCTGACGTGAGAAACAACGCTGAACCACAGCCGACTCGTACACGGCCGCATACCTCCATCAGTGGGCGATGGCTGGTCGCGTTCACGCTGTCGCTGCTGCTGATCGTCCCTGCCGTGACGTACCTGACCTGGTCGATGACCAAGGGCGACCCCGCGCGCGTCTCGCTGGACTACGCAGAACGCTCGCACTGGTTCATGCAGCCGGTCAAGCCTAGGCCGCTGCAGTACGACAAGTTCGTCGCCGGCGAAACAGGCAAGCAGTACAAAAAGACCGACCTGCACATCGCCCCCGCAGTTGAGCAGCGACTCCACACCTGTGCTCAGCTAGCCCGGTCAGAAACCTTTTTCAAAGACGCCCCAGCACGTGAACAGCTTGAAATACTGTCGGCAGACCCGGCCAACGGTTTTTACCCCGCGTACCTCCTCGCGTCGTGGTACGAAGTCAACGGCGACCTCGCAAAACGCGACCAGTGGATGCAGATCGCGTACCAGCGGGCAGGCGGCGCGCTGGCCCAGCGCATGGTCGATGCGAAACACCGGACCCTCGCGGGCTATCGACTGCCTCCGGTCGCCATCGGCTACGACCGTGTCACCGACGGCAAGCGCGACGCGTCGCTCGTACTCATCTATCCCGCGCCGATCAGTGATTCTGCAGGCATGGTCTACCTGCCGACCTACCGCAGCGTGTACCGACTGACCGACCCGGGCCTGCAGGTCGGCGAGGACGCAACACTGCACCCGATCCAGATCACCCTCCTGCCCCAGCCCCCGCTGGGTAAGCAGCCCAACTGGTTTGCGGTGCCCGACGGCGCGGTGGGTCAGCTCCCGGACGCGGTGATCGAGGACTCGCCCTGAGCCCATCGGCGAACAGCGTTATCATCTGCTTTTCCCCGCCGCCATGGAGGGCTCCGATGACCGCTGCACCGACCGACCCGACCACCACAAGCACAAGCGCCGCCAAGGTTTGGCGTTTTGAAGTCCGCGCACTGCCCGGCCAGGCCGACCCCATCGTCGACCGCGCCCGCGCCGAAGCCGCCCAGAAGCTGCCTGGCTGCACGTCGATCCAAGCCGCCAAGGTCTTCCTCATCGAAGCGCCCCTGTCCGCCGAGCAGGCCCGGCAGATCGCCGACGATCTGCTCGCCGACCCGATCACGCAGACCGCGCAATTGGGGACCGCTTCGCCCTCTGCCTCCGCCCGCCTGGTCGAAGTCCACTACAAGCCCGGCGTCATGGACCCCGTCGCCGAGTCCACCCGAGACGCGATCTGCGAGATGTTCCACGCCATCGATCCCGCATCGATCTACGTCGCCACCGGTGAGCGCTACGACATCGCCACCGGCGCCGACGACGCCGCATTGACACGCTTCGCCGAGACCGCGCTGGGCAACCCCGTCATCCAGGACGTCTTCCTCGCCCCCCACCACCCCGAGTCGTTCCCGCACGGCCACGCCTACCACTTCCAGCTCGCACACGTCAATATCCGCGACCTCGACGACGCCGCGCTGATGAAGCTCTCACGCGAGGGCCACCTCTTCCTCTCGCTCGACGAGATGCACGCGATCCAGAACTACTACCGCGACGCCGGCCGCGAGCCCACCGACGTCGAGCTCGAGACCCTCGCGCAGACCTGGTCCGAGCACTGCGTCCATAAAACGCTCAAGGCCACGATCAACTACACCGTCCAAGGTGAGATTCCGGCTTTCTTCGCAGGCAAGCCCAACCATACCGTCAACGAAAACGGTAGTGTCACCATCGGCAACCTGCTTAAGTCCACCGTCGCCGCCGCGACGTTCAAGCTCAAGGAAATCCCGCGCATCAACGACTGGCTCGTGTCGGTCTTCGACGACAACGCCGGCGTCGTGAAATTCGACGAGACCCACGGCATCGCCATCAAGGTCGAAACACACAACCACCCCTCCGCCATCGAGCCCTACGGCGGCGCCGCGACCGGCATCGGCGGCTGCATCCGCGACATCATGGGCACCGGCCTGAGCGCCAAGCCCATCGCCAACTCAGACACCTTCTGCGTTGCGCCACCGCAAATCACTGAACTGCCCGCCGGCGTGCTCGCGCCCAAGCGCGTCCTGCGACGCGTCGTCGACGGTGTGCGCGACTACGGCAACCGCATGGGCATCCCCACCATCGACGGGGCCGTCTACTTCCACGACGACTACCTCGCCAACCCGCTGGTCTTCGCCGGCTGCGTCGGGATCATCCCGCTCGACAAATGTTTCGGAAAACCCAAGCCCGGCGACCGCATCATCGTCCTCGGCGGCGCGACCGGCCGCGACGGCATCCACGGCGCGACCTTCAGCTCCGACGAACTCACCGACACCCACGCAGACGAGTTCAACCACGCCGTGCAGATCGGCAACGCCATCACCGAGAAGAAAACGCTCGACGTCATCCTCCAGGCCCGTGACTACACCGACCCGCACACCGGCGAAGAGCGATGCCTCTTCAACGCCATCAGCGACTGCGGCGCAGGCGGGTTCAGCTCGGCCGTGGGCGAGATGGGCGAAAAGGTCGGCGCGTACGTCACGCTCGATACCGCGCCGCTGAAGTACCGCGGCCTGAGCTACACCGAGATCTGGATCAGCGAGGCGCAGGAGCGCATGCCCCTGGCCGTGCCCGCGGAAAACGTCGAGATCCTCAGGCAGCTCTGCGCCTCGGAAGATGTGCCCTTCTGCGACCTGGGCCACTTCGGCTACGAGGAAAACGGCGTACCGACCCTCAAACTCACCTACCACGGCAACGAGGTCGGAAAGCTCGCCATGCCGCTTCTGCACGACGGCATCCCCATGCCCACACGCGAAGCGAATTGGTCCTATCTCAACCCGCGATATCAATCTCCTGAGGCCCCGCAAACGCGCAGCGCGGGTGGGGATCGAGCCAAGCTCGATCCTAAAGCCCCCCTCGCAGACAAGCTCCTCGCACTGCTCAGCCACCCCAACATCGCCTCCAAGCACTGGATCGTGCGCCAGTACGACCACGAGGTCCAGGGCGGCTCGGTCGTCAAGCCCTTCGTCGGCCCGCAGCAGGACGGCCCCTCCGATGCCGCCGTGCTCAGGCCCAAGCTCAACTCCAACAAGGCCATCGCGCTGTCCAACGGCCTCGCGCCGCACCTCAGCGAGAAAGCCAACCACACCGGCCATGCCACCGACGGCGACTCCTACCAGATGGTCCTGCACGCGATCGACGAGGCGATGCGCAACGCCGTCTGCGTCGGCGCCGACCCCAGCTACGTCGCCATCCTCGACAACTTCTGCTGGGCCAAGTGCGACGACCCCTGGCAGCTTGGCACGCTCGTCCGCGCGGCAGAGGCCTGCTACGACGGCGCGCTCGCCTACCAGACGCCATTCGTCTCCGGCAAGGACTCGCTGAGCAACCAGTTCACCGCCGAGGACGGCAGCCTCATCACCATCCCGCAGACCATGCTCATCAGCGCGCTGGGCATCGTCACCGACGCGACCAAGGCCCGCACCATGGACGCAAAGGCACCGGGCAACACGCTCTTTATCGTCGGCACCACCACCGGCGAGATGGGCGGGTCACACCTGGCGATGCTCACCGGCGAATGTGATCGCATCCCGAAAGTCGACCTGAGCGCCGGACCACGTAACGCAAAAGCAGTCGCCAAGCTCATCGCACTAGGCCTCGTCCAGTCCGCACACGACAGCTCGGACGGTGGCCTGCTCGTCGCCGCCGCGGAGATGGCCTTCGCCGGACGCATCGGCCTGGACCTCGACCTCGCCGGCATGCCCAGCAACGCCTTCCTCGCCGACGAGATGTGTTTTAGCGAGTCGCCCAGCCGCTACCTCCTCGAAGTCGCACCGAACCATGTCGCCCGTGTCATGGAACTGCTCATGCAGGCCGGCGTGCCCTTCGGACAGGTGGGCGTCTTCACCGAGGAGCCCCGCCTGACCGTCCGCAAACCCGACGAGGGCGAGCTCTTGAACATCGACCTCGACACCCTGCGCAATACCTGGCGCAAGCCGCTGGACTGGTAATACGCAATGAAACCACAGATACATACGGATCAACACCGACAGCTTGATCTGCGTGCATCTGTATTTATCTGCGGCTTCACATACAAATCGTCTTAAATGTCAGCCTCCGCACCGCCCAACACGTTTTACCTCATCGACGGCTTCGCGCAGATGTTCCGCTCCTACTTCGCGATCCGCGGCGGCATGACAAGCCCCGTCACCGGCGAACCGACCAACGCGACCTTCGCCTTCTCCGACATGCTGCTCAAGATCTATCGGGAGTACAAGCCCGCCTACATCGCGATGGCGATGGAGAGCGAGGGCAAGACCTTCCGCGATGACTTCTACCCGCAGTACAAGGCCCACCGCGACCCCGCGCCCGGCGACTTTATCCAGCAGGTCCCGCGCATGATCGAGATCGCGCGGGCCTTTGGCGTGGTCATCCTCGAAGCGCCCGGCTACGAGGCCGACGACATCATGGCCACCCTCGCCGTGCAGACCCAGCGCGGCGACTTCGACGCCGTCGCCCCGGGCCTGCAGCTCCGCATGGTCAGCAAGGACAAAGACCTCGAACAGGTACTCTCCGATCGCGCGGTCATGTTCGACGCCCACACCGACACCGTCACCGACGCCGCTGCGCTCTTCGAGAAAAAAGGCATTACCCCCGCCCAGGCCATCGACTACCAGACCCTCATCGGCGACAGCACCGACAACGTGCCCGGCGTCAAGGGCATCGGCCCGAAAACCGCGTCCAAGCTCATCAGCGACTTTGGCGGTGTCGATCAGATCCTCAAAAACATCGATCAGCTCAAGGGAAAACAGAAGGAAAACCTCCAGCAGGCGGCCGACGAGGGCCTGATCGAACTCTCACGCCGGCTGGTCACGATGGCGACGGATGTGGACCTTGGCTTTGACCTTGAGCAGGCCGCGACGCAAGGCACGACCAAGATCGACGGCCCACGCCTGCAGGAACTGTTCCGCGAGCTGGGCTTTAACCGCATGCAGCAAGGTCTAGCGGCTTTGCTCGGCAAGCCTGTAATCGCCGAAGAAACGAACGCCAAGCCGCCAACTCGCCAGGACGCCAAGAAGACCGCTCAGAAGGAAGAGGCGGGCTTCGGCCTATTCGCCAACCACGGCAACGAAGAAGAGCCAGAGCAATCCGCACCGCCTCCGCGCGAGAACAACGCCGGCTACCGCGCGATCACGACCGCATCTGAACTCAAGGCCCTCGTTGATTCGCTGCGCAGCCAGCCGCTGATCGCGGTCGACACCGAGACGATCGGGCTTGGACATGATGCGGAGCTCTGCGGCATCTGCCTGGCGTGGGAGGAGGGCTCGGGGGTGTACATCCCCACGCGTTCGCCCGAGCAAAGCAAACACCTCGACACGAAGCAGGCTCTCAATATCCTGCGGCCGATCCTCGAAAACGATGCAATCCCCAAGTGCGGGCACAACATCAAGTACGACGACCTGGTGCTGCGTCACGCGGGCGTGCACATGCGCGGCGTCGTGTTCGACTCGATGATCGGCGCGTTCCTGGCCAACGCCCCCGGCATTGGGATGGATGACCTCGCGCTGGCCGAGCTCAGTCACCACTGCATCCCGATCACCGATCTCATCGGGCCCAGGCCCCGCCGCAAGGGCGACCCCGAGCAGAAGACCATGGACCGCGTCCCGCTCGAGCAGATCACGCAGTACGCCGCGGAAGACGCGGACATCACGCTTCGCCTCTGCAAGCTCTTCCAGCAGCGTCTTGATGAGCAGGGCATGACCGAGCTCTACCAGACGGTCGAGATGCCGCTGGTCGGCGTGCTCGCGACGATGGAAGAGCTGGGGATCCGCGTCGACCCGGTCACCCTCGACGCTCAGCGCGATAAGCTCCAGGCCCGCATCGATCAGCTCCGCAGCGAGATCCTCGACCGCGCCAAGGTCGACTTCAACCCCGACAGCCCCAAGCAGCTGGGCGATGTGCTCTTCAACCAGCTCGGGTTCAAGGCTGTCAAAAAAACCAAGACCGGCTACAGCACCGACAGCGAGGTGCTCGAAAAACTCGCGGCCATGACGGCGGACGAACTGGTAAACGTCGCCGAGGACGCTCGCCCGATCCCCGGGCTCATGGTCGAGTACCGCATGCTCACCAAGCTCGTGGGCACGTACCTGGTCGCGCTTAAGGATGCGATCGCGTCTGATGGCCGGGTCCACGCACGCTTCAACCAGACCGGCGCGGCGACCGGGCGGCTCTCGTCCAGCGACCCCAACCTGCAGAACATCCCGATCCGTACCGAGACCGGACGCGAGATCCGCAAGGCCTTCGTCGCCGAGCCCGGAAGCAAGTTGATTGCCGCGGATTATTCTCAGATCGAGCTGCGCGTGCTGGCGCACCTGAGCGAAGACCCCGCGCTGATCGATGCGTTCAACAAGGGCCAGGACATCCACAACGCCGTCGCCGCTCAGGTCTTCGGCGTCGAACCGGACGACGTCTCCAAAGAGCAGCGCAACCGCGCCAAGGTCATCAACTTCGGCATCATCTACGGCATCACGGCCTACGGCCTGGCGCGTCGCATCGAGGGCCTGGACAACGCCAGCGCCGCCGAGCTCATCGCCGACTACAAGAAGCGCTTCCCCGGCATCGACACGTTCCTGGACACCTGCGTGCAGAAAGCCCAGCGGGACGGCTACGTGCAGACGATCCTCGGCCGCCGCCGCATCATCGAAGGCATCCACGACCGCAACCCCAACGTCCGCGCCCTGGCCGAGCGACTGGCGATCAACTCGGTGGTGCAGGGCAGCGCCGCCGACCTGATCAAGCTCGCGATGGTGAACCTGCAGCAGCGCATCGAGCGCGAGTCGCTGCCGGCGCGATTGCTCTTACAGATCCACGACGAACTGGTGATCGAAGCCCCTGCAGAACACGCCGACGCGATGGCTGGGGCGTTGGCTCAAGAGATGCGTAGCGCGATGCAGCTGAAGGTGCCGCTGGAAGTCGAAGCGGGCATCGGCGCGGACTGGTTTGGGGCGAAGTAGGGTTTGCTTTTTTGATTGAACCGCCAGCACCTCACACCACCTCGTCCAACACGCGCTGGGTCAGTTCCCAGAAGCCGAACTCGCGGAAGGGCGTGGCGGTGCCGGGGAGCATGGCGTGGCGCTGGGCGTGGTGGTTCCACTCGCTCTGTGCGGAGAGCAGGCGTCGTCGGGCTTCGTCGGCGTAGTCGCGGATGTTGGAGTGTCGGAATCGGCGGTAGGCGATCAGGCCGGCGGTCAGGTCGCGCATGGTGGCGTAGAGCGACTCGGCGTAGATGAGGGTGTTGACCAGCGATTGAAGACGGGGGTGCTTGCGGTCGCCGACGAGGGACTGGAGCAGGTGCCGGTCGGCGCTGATGGTGTCGGAGGCCTGGTGCTTTTCGATGATGACCTGGTCGAGCTGGTTCTCGGGGATGCGCTGGACGATGCGCCAGCAGGCCTCGGCGTTGAGCTGGTCGTCGCTGATCCAGTCGGCCGCGGGGTGCCAGGAGCTGCCCTTGGTCTGCACGTACGGGCCGAAGTAGAAGGCGAGACGCGCCGCCTCGGCCGAGCGCTCGAGGATCCCGCACAGGGCGTCGGCCAGCTCGGGCTCGGTGACTTCCATGCGTTCTTTCACCCACTGGCGCGCGAGCTGATGCGTGTCGGCGCGGGGGTCGTCGGCGAACTTGGGCACGGCAAACACGTTCGCGTCGATCCACGCCTCTTCCTGCACGAACGGACCGCCCCACCCACCGCCACGCGCCCAGGCCCAGAGGCCCGCCAGGTTAACTTGCTCCGAGAGCTGTGCCAGACCGCCACGCTGGGCCTCCGCCGTCTCGGGCATCCCGTCGCGCCACAGCGGCGGCTGGTAGTCCGGCACGCCGCCCTTGCCCTCGAACTCGCGCTGGCACTGCAGTTCGTAGATGATCGGCCGACCGCCGCGCGACTTGCCCCCGCACGCCAGAGACGCCTGGTTCCATGGCTGGTAACGCCAGAAGTCGGTCTGCGTGAACTTGAACGAGAGGATCAGCCGGTCGTCGCTCTTGTCCCCCGGCAGGCGCTGGACGATGCGTTCGGCCAGGTCGGGCGAGTCGTGGAAGCCTGACGGACGCAGGTTCCACGCACGGACAATCAGCCGGCGGTTGTTCTTAAGCGAGACAAGGTTGTAGGCGTGTTCGATGGAATTGACGACGCGGTCGGCGCGGCCGAGCTGGCTGCAGCGCGGGCAGTGCGGGGCGTAGACGTCGTTGCCGATCAGATAAGGCAGTCGCCGCGCATCGGTATCGCCTAATCGCAGGACCACGCCCGATACCCGGGGCATACGCTGGATCAGTGACTCGAGCGCGGCCATGCTCCGACGGATCGCCGGCTCACTGGCCGGGCACAAGGCCTCGGTGCTGCCCTTGCAGCAGAGCTCTTCCGTGTGCTTGGCCACGTAAGAGCGCGGCAGCACGAGCATGTCGTACGAGATGTAGACGTCAAGCCCCGCAGCGACGGCCTCATCGACCCGGCGTGCGGTGTCGTCGATCTGCTGGCCGACCCACCGGCCCAGCTCGCGGTCGGCGATGTCGTTGGGCGAGGTCACGCCCGAAAGCCCCGTCGTGCTGTAGAGCACAAGGGCGTTGTAGCCCAGTTGCTTGAGCACCGCAGGGTTCTTGTACTGGGAGGTGATCTCCGGCTCGCCGGGGTTCTGAAGCAGCGTTGCGAGCTTGAGCATGGGGGAATGATATCTCACACAGGGGTCATGCAGAAGCATGACCGGATTCCACAGGCCCCTTAATCGTAACCCAACTCGGACAAATCGTCTTCGTCCAGCCCGTACTGGTGGCCGATCTCATGAAGCAGCGTGATCCGAACCTGCTCGACCAGCTCGGCCCGGTTGTACTCCACCCCGCCGACCACCCGGTAGTCCGACAAACGGATGATCGGCCCACGGAACAGAAGGATCTGCGGCGGCAGCACCCCCGTATCTTCCACCGACCGCTCGGTCTGCGCCACCCCCTCGTGCACCCCGCAGAGGTCCAGGCCCTCCTCCTGGGTCATCCCCATCGACGCCAGCACTTCCGGGCTCGGCTCGTCCTCCACGATCACCTGCGACATCGCAACGACCTCAGCCACATCCTCCGGCAGCGCGTCGAGCTGGTCCTCGAGGATGGCGTCAAAGATGTCGCGCAGGGATTGGGGGAGCATAGGCTTGAAGTGTAGCCCGCCGCTAAGATGCTCGCGTGACGACCAAGCGCAAACACATCTTTGATCTGACCCCCGATGAACTGGGTGACGCGGTGGAGGCGCTGGGGATGCCGCGCTTCCGGGCAAAGCAGGTGCTCGAGTGGGTGTACCAGAAGGGCGTCGCCGACCCGTTGCAGATGACCAATCTCTCGGCCCGGGACCGCGAGGCGCTGGCTCAAAGCATGGACTTTGTGCAGGGCGGCGTGCTCCGTCACGAGCGTGCGACGGACGGGACGCAGAAGCTGCTGATCGACTGGGAGGTGCGAAGCGGCAAGCCGCTTTCTGCGGAGAAAAGCACCGCGGGCGGCGGGCTGCAGGTGCTCAACAACCCGACAGGCGGCGGCATCGACTCGCAGACCGAGTGCGTGATGATCCCGGCGACAAGTGAAGACTCGGGCAAGGAGCGCAAGACCGCCTGCGTGTCCAGCCAGGTCGGCTGCCCGGTGGGCTGCAAGTTCTGCGCCTCGGGCCTGAGCGGGCTGGATGGCAACCTCAGCGCGGGACAGATCGTGCAGCAGGTCTGGCAGCTCTCGCGCCTGCCAAAGGTCGAGCGGATCAGCAACGTGGTGTTCATGGGGATGGGCGAGCCCTTGAGTAACTTCCCGCGCGTGGTGAAGGCGGCGCAGACGATGATGGCCGACTGGGGCCTGGGGATCAGCGGAAGAAAAATCACCATCAGCACGGTGGGCCTGCCCAGCCCGATGAAGCGGCTGGCGGATATGGACCTGCCGATCACGCTGGCGATCTCGCTGCACGCGCCCAATGACGAGGTGCGTCGGAAGATTATTCCTTGGGCGGAGTTTGTGACGATCGACGAGCTGGTCGAGGCCGGGCGTTACTACTTCAACAAGACCGGGCGCGAGGTGACGCTGGAGTACATCCTGCTCTCTGGCGTGAACGATCAGCCCGAGCACGCGCACGAGCTCGCGGCCGTATCGGGCAAGCTGCGCAGCAACATCAACCTGATCCGCTACAACGAGGTCAAGGGCCTGCCGTTCATCCGTCCGCAGAACGAGGACGTTTACCGCTTCCAGCAGATCCTTCGTGACGCGGGCCGTACAGTGCACATCCGCGCGAGCCGGGGGCGGGACATCGCCGCGGCCTGCGGGCAGCTGCGCCACGAACACAGCACTTCGTAAATTTCACCCGGAACAATCAGCGCAAAAAAAGACCGACGCCCGCTGCTTGTTTTTCAATGTGACCATTTAGGTCTTTGTGTAATTGTTAGCAGGGTTGTCGGTACAAATAGCATCGGCGAAAGTCGCTTACAAACTTCAAGACCCGATAACTTTGTTGTGGCAAAAGCCCTGTTATAGCAATCCGCTAGGACACAAACCCGAGCGTGCGTTCGATCACCCAGTACATCGCGATAGGGCCGATGGCGTAAGGGACCAGCCTCCATGCGAACTCGGGCAGGGGCATCGACGATCGGCGAAGTAACTGGACCGACGCGAGCACTACAACGACAAAACTCAACTGACCCAATTCAACTCCGACATTAAAAAACAGGAGCGCAACGGGGATCGCCTGCTGGGGCAGCCCGACTTCACTCAGCGCACTTGCGAAACCCAGGCCGTGTAAAAGACCAAAGGTGAACGCGACGACCCACGGCTGTCGCTCGGTCAAGCCGGGACTTCCTTGTTCCCCGCGGATAATCTCGGCGGCGACAAAGACGATACTGAGCGCGATGCAGGCCTCAACAGGCGGGACCGGGACATGGATGTAGCCCAGCGTCGCCAAGCCCAGCGTGATGCTGTGTGCGACAGTGAAGGCGGTGATCGTGCCGGCCAGAAGTTTGCAGCCCTTGACCAGCATGATCAGGGCAAGCACGAACAACAAGTGATCGATCCCCAGCAGGATGTGCTCGATACCAAGCACGGTATATGTGCGTGCGACCTCAAGCTGCGAGGGCGACGCGGGGACGGCCCACACGGGATCGCTGGGTGTAAGCCGGGCCGTCTGCGATTCACCGCTAATCGGCTCAAGCCGGGCAAGCACATCGATACGGGTCGCTTCAAGCCCCTGGATTTCGATGGGTTTTCCAGCGAAGCCGCCCTCGCATCGGACCTGCCAGCGCTCCTGCGTTTCTCGTCCGACGGCCTGGGCCGCCGGCTCGAGAGTTTGTCGACATCCATCAGGCAATAAGACGTGCAGCGCAAAACTTGAGTCAACGATCGAGGGCACTTGCCAGAGCACGTCGTAGATATCGGGCGTAACCTCACGCAGTTCCAGGTAGGCCGGTCGCAACTCATGAGCCATCAGCGTGTGGCTGGCAAGCAGGCAGATCAGCATCGCAAAAAGCGACCGATACATTTTCAAGACCGCTTCTCCGAAATCGTGCTCGATGAGCCGCTCGGGTCCAGCCCCTGGACCGTGACCTCGTAGTGCTCCATCAGTTTGTCAAGAGTTGCGCGTTGCGCGGCCTTACGTTTGTACTCGATCACATCCGCGCGCACCTTCGAACGCACCTGGTCCAGCGTGGGAGCGGGCTTGTCCGTGCGGTCTTCCAGGTAAACAAGGTGGGCGCCATCGCTCGTACGGATAGGCCCCTGCCAAGTGCCGGTCGCATCGATTTTGTTCAACTCGCTGGGAAATCCACGGCCAAACTGTGATGCGAGTTCTTGCCATGATTTGTTTTCAAAACGCTCCGGCGCGATCTGCTCGCTGCCGACCTGAACCGCGGTCGCATCTCCTCCCTTTTCTCGCAGCGCCTGAAGAACCGGACCAGGTGCCTCAGACTGTTCAGCGTTTCCAGGCTCGCCGGGGAGCAGCACCTGCCTGAACGAAAACCGCTCCGCCGTTAGGTAGTCCTGCAGATGTGCGGCGTAGTAGGCCTGCAATTCGTCTTCCGTCGGCTCGGCGTCCAGTCCCGGAACTACGTAGAGGTATTGCGCCAATTCTTCCATGCGCAGACGGATCAGAGCGTCGTCCTTATCCAGCCCACGCTTGACCGCTTCACGGACAAAAACCTCTTGCTCGATATAGCGATCAACCAGCGACTTGAGTTCTTCGGGTGTCGGCGGGCTTTGCTTTTCTTGTGTAAACACGGCGGCAAGATGCTCCACCATACCCCGGGTCACGACGATCGACTCTTTGGCCTTTCGGTCTTGCTCCGCCTCGCCGATCAGGCCAAAGACCAAGAACAAACCTGCCCCCAGCACCGCGAAGTGGAGCAGGGGCTCACTCAAAAGCTTTTTATAAGTAGCTCGCATCTCAGGGCTCCGCAGCAGCACAAACATTAGATACTACGAAAGCATGCCGGGAAATGCCTTGCTATTCAGTGGCTTGAAAATGCACCCGGCAGGGCTCGAACCTGCGACCTTCGGTTCCGGAAACCGACGCTCTATCCAACTGAGCTACGAGTGCGTGTATTGAGTTCTGATCCAAAAGCATAGCCGGGCAGGCGCGGGGTCACAAGCATACGGCTTTGTGCGTTAGATTAGACGCCCTACCGAGGCCCCGATGACCCCAGCCAGCCCGCATTTACTCGATCTTTACCGCCTGGCGGTGCAGCACCCGCTGGCGGAGGTCGCGTTCATCGAACACGTCTGGGCCCACTACTACGGCGAGCAATCCGTTCCCCTGCTGCTGCGCGAAGATTTCGCGGGCACCTGCGCGGTTGCCGCGGCGTGGGTCGCTTCGGACCCGGATCGGCAGGCCATAGCCATAGAGTTGGACGAGCCAACCGCACAGTGGGCGGCAGAGCAGTTCACCGACCCGGACCTGCATATCGTCAATGACGATGTGATGGCGGTGGATGAACCGGCGGTGGAGGTCACGCTGGCTCTGAATTTCTCGGTGCTGATCTACCACGAGCGTGAGGCGCTTCTGTCGTACCTCAGGCACTCCTGCGGCTGCCTTGAGCCGGGCGGGCTGCTGATCATGGACCTGTTCGGGGGCTCGTCTTTGGCTAAACCGAGCGTCCAGCGTAGGCGGGTTGACCCGGATGAGGGCGCATTCGTGTCGTTTGACTACCTCTGGGAACAGCGGGGCCTGAATGAGCGGACCGGCCGGATCGAGTGCCTGATCCATTTTGAGCTTGACACAGGAGGTCGATTGAACGACGCATTTGTCTATGACTGGCGGCTGTGGCGACCGGAGGAAGTGATCGAACTCGCGTCAGAGGCGGGGTTTGTGGAAGCTGGGCTATGGTGGGCACCGCCGGGCTCGGGGGGCCGATTCGCGCCGATCGCAGAGGCGCCCGATGAGGAAAATTGGGTGGGCTATGTGGTGATGCGTGCCCCGGATTAAGGCCCGGGAACAGCCGAATTAATCTTGATTATCTACTGGTGTGAGCTAAACTTGTAGCTCCCACCCGAGAGGGCTCAGGACGCGCGGGACCGGCGGCCGAGGGATCGGCCCCTTCGGCGAACTGCCACGCGACAAGGACCCCACTGTGTTGATCTTGATTATTGCCGGCGGACCCGACAAGGGACGCATCTACGAACTGACCGACGGCGCGCCGATTGTGCTCGGTCGCGAAGGCGATCAGGTCAAACTCAATGACCGCAAGGTCAGCCGGGAACACGCGCGGCTCTGGTGCGAGGGCGGGCAGTGGTACGCCGAGGACCTCGGCTCACGCCACGGCACCTTCCGCAACCACGCCCCGATCGAAAAGAACCAGCGCGCCAAACTCAAGGACGGCGACTACCTGCAGATCGGCAACACCGTGATGGTGCTCGGCCGGATGACCTCGGAGCACATGCAGCAGATGGCGCTGATGGCCGGTCAGCAGGGCATTCAAACGCCGCGCCGCCGGGGCATGTTGATCGCAGGAGGATTGTCCGTCGCGGCCATGCTGGGGATGGGCGCATACCTGGCGTTTCAGCTCGAGAACATCAGGCGTGAGTCGGTGCCCCGCGACGTCTTTGTTGAATTACAGCAGAAGCTCGTCGACGCGCAGCGCGAACAGGCCGACCGCATTGCCGCCTCGATCGACCGCCAGGGCGGGCTCAACCGGGAACTGCTCAGCCAGCAGGAACAACTCGCCAATTCGCTGGATCAGACGACCCTGGCCATGCGAAAGCACGGCAGCGCGATCAATGACGCGACCGACGCATTATCCGGCGTGACCGACCCGATCCTCCGCAAGCTTAATGAAGTCGAACTCGCTGCGGCGAATCAAGAAAAGGCGATCCAACGCGTCGGCGAGTTGCTGGCCCAGGCGGACGAGCGCGACGCCGACAGCCGAAGCTCGATGCTCGCAGCCATCTCCGAGATGAAGACCACGCTGATCGACCAGCCGATGGGCGACAAGCTGTTGGCCCGGCTCGAGCAGGCGATGGAGGTCAACGCAAAAGCGACCGGCGAGGCGGTGCAGACAGCCCTTGCCGAGTACAGGCGTGTCGCTCAGCGTGATGCCCAGGCGGCGGACCAGGCCTCGCAGGCGCTTATGGCCCGCGTGATGACCGCGCTGGACAGCGTGCCGACGCGCGAGCAGATCGCTCAGGACATCAAGCTCGCCGTCGCCCAGGCCAGCGCGCAGGACGAGCAGTTCATGCGCATGGTGCTGGCCGAGCTGCGTCGCACCGGCGAGCAGATCACCACCGACCTGACCGCCGCCGCGGCAGAAGACGCAGGCCAGGCCAACGCGCTGATGCAACAAGTCGTTGCCGAGTTGAACAAACGCCCCACCGGCGAGCAGCTCGCCGCCGAGCTTCGCACCGCGATGGACCGGGCCCTCACGCAGCAGAACGGCGACAGCAAGGAACTCGCGTCGCTGATGCAGCAGGTGCTCACCGAGCTCGAAGAACGCCCCACCAGCGAGCAGCTCGCATCGGACCTGCGGCGGTACATCGGCGAAGACGGCCAGCGCACCGAATTGCTGGTCGCTCGCGTCATGAGCGAGATCAAGGACCGCCCCACCGCTCAAGAGATCGCGCTGGAACTGCGCGCAGCCGACAACGAATCGGCGGCAAAAATGGCCTCACTGCTCGAGCAGGTACTCAAAAACGTAGACACGCAGGAAAAGCTCGCCTCCCAGGTCAACTCGCTGCGTGACGAGATCAAGAACATCCCCGGCCGCGACGAGAAAACAATCCTGGCGATACTCGACCGACTCGACGAGCAAACATCCAACGGCCAGGAGATGCTCGCATCCATCGCCAAGCTGCGCGAGCTGATGCCCGAGGACCTGCCCGCTCAGCTGGACAAGGTGCTTGCGAAGCTCGACGAGCAGGTGCGCACCGAGCAGCTGACCGACGCCATCGAGCAGGCGGTGCAGCGCGTCGCTAATGCGAATAACACCAAGACCCAGGCCGCGCTCGACGAGATGACGCGTCGACTTGACGCCCTGCCCAGCGCCCAGGAGCTCGCCAAGATCGTCAAGAGTCAGGACGCCCTCGCCGAGTTGCTGGACAAGAGCGATGCCCGCGAGACTCTGGCGGAACTGCGTGCGACCCTTGACCAAATCGCCCAGTCGTCGCCGGGCGCTTCGGACCAGAAGCTCAGCCAGATCATGGCGATGCTCAAGGAACGCGAGAAGGTCGCACTGATGATCGCCGAGCTGCACGACGCGATCGACAAGCAGTCGGACCAGGCCGAATCGCTAAAGCGTGAACTGCTGGCCGCGGTCGCCTCCGCCGATCAGCCCAGGTCCGAAGAAGATCTGCACGAACTGCTCGCGCTGGTGCGTGAACGGCTGGTGACCGACGATTCGATACGCCAGGCCATCCGTGACGAGATGCGCGGCACGCTGCTGCCCAACCAGATGGCGATCAGCGACGCACGCGACGTCAACACCACCAGCCTGCCCGGCAGCGATACGCCGACCTCCAAGCCCGACGAAAAGGCCGATCGCAAGCTCACCCGCCTCGAAGCCGCCTACAAGCAGTCGTTTGAGACAGGCACCCCGGTGACCATCGGCGCAGGGGATGTCGACCCCAAGACCGGCGAGGTCTCGGAAGGACGACTGATCGACCCCGCCGTCGCAAAGGCTCTGGGCTTTGATAACTGGCGCGACTGGTATCTCACCGACCGCCACGCCGAGCAGCTCCGCCTCCAGCAGCAAGCCCTTCGTCAGCGCAACTTGAATGACGTCAAGTCCGGCAACATCTCGCTGCCTGCAATTGATAATAAGTCATCAAGCCAGCGCCCTGAGAACTGAAGCCTGCGTACTTCACCGGCCCGACCTCAGCTCATCCATCACACGCGCGTAATCGTCAGGCAGCGGCGACGAAACCTGCACGTCGTTGTAGCTTAGCGAACGCGCATGCAGCATCTGTCGCGGCGAAGTAACCGGATCATCAGCGCGGCCATACAGAGTGTCCCCGATCACCGGGTACCCCATTGCCGCCATCATCACGCGGACCTGATGCAGAAAACCGGTCTGCAGATCGACCTCGACCCGGGTAGCGACTTGGCCATAGCGCTCAACCACGCGCCAGCGCAGCGAGCAGGGATACGCACCCTGCTCCGATGATTGTTCACCACAGACCTCTACAAATGCCGGGCCGTGCCGAGCAACTCGCAGAGACATCGTGGACTGCCCGCTCTCCGGCGGCGTGCCGCAGACCAGCGCCTCGTAAATCTTGACCATCCGATGCTCACTGAAGGCCCGTCGAAGCCTCAGCCAAGCCGACTGCTCTGTTGCGATCAGCAGTGCACCGGACGTGTCGTTATCCAGACGGTGGACCACGCCACTGCGAAGCCCGCCCTCCCCAACCCCGACGATCTCCGGGAATCGAGCCGCAGCAACATTCACAACCGTCCCCACCTCATCTAGTGTGTGAGGCCGAACCGCCATCCCCGCGGGTTTATCAAACGCCACCCAACCGTCACCTGCCGCCAGGACCTCTATCGGCGTCAATGCATCAGCCTTCGGACGCTCCCCCTCACCCAGGCCCTTATCCAAATCGATCACATCCCCGACCTGCAACACAACCCCCTTGTCACGCCGACTCAAAATCGAGCCGTTTCGCAACACGCCCCCACCGTCCAATAAACGCAATACCGTGGAGCGCGAGAGTTCACGCCAGTCCGCAATAGCGCGGTCCAGACGCTTGCCGGCATCCGCCTTACCGATAACCAGCCTCAAGTTTTCCTGCCTTGAATTCAGGGACATGCTGATCAGGGTATCAACGACCTTATCGCCATGGCTGGACATACTCTCAATAACGGTCGATATACGATACAAACACGCATCTGCGCACCAAAATCGGCGTAGACCTATAACAACGATCACTCAACCGCCTTCGGGCTTTAGACATGACACGATCCAACACTGAACGTGCCCGTCGTCGCATTTTAAGACTTACCATCCTCGCAGGAATCCTGTTCCTGTTGATCGGTGGCCTGATCAGCCTGTACATGCTCAATAGCGGCAAGACCCTGAACACTCAGGAACTCACCGCGCTGACCGACAAGGCCATTGCCGACAAAGATTACCTCAAGGTGCTCGAACTGCTGGAGAACCCCGCCAGCCAGAACTGGGTCATCAACCAGATCACGGAGGAACCCGAACTCCTGCGACGCTATATCGATGCACGCGAGCACGTAGAGCTGCCCGGCAATCAGCAACTGGGCAGGATCATCGGCCCGCTGCGTCTACTGAACCAAATCGATCCGGCAGACAAGAAGACCCGTGACCGCCTCCTCGATCTGCTGATCGCCTCAGGCCGCAGCGCGGAAGCCGCGCGACTCTCTGAACAACTCAGTATTCAATTCCCTGAGGACGCCGAGCTCCTGCGCACATTAGGCCGCGCGCGGTACGTAAACGGTGAGCAGAAGACCGCGCTTGATGCCCTGCTTGCCTCGCTGGCAATCGATCCGCTGAACTTCGATACACATATCACCGTCATTCGTCTGATTAAAGAACTCAATGAAAACACCGAAGCCTACACCCAGCTCGCCGAGCAGGTCTATCAGGCCCACCCGCAAGACCCGCGGGCGCAGCTGATCCAGTCCCTCAGCTACACGCTGAATAATCAATCCGATCAAGCGATCACGATACTGAAATCCGTCACCGCCTTGGCTCCGCCGGACGATGAATTTATCAGCCAATTCCTGCCCTGGCTCGACCTGAACGGGCTGTTCACCGATGCGGCGAATTATGTTGAAAAATACGCTTCGAAAGACCTGGCCAGCGTCGCCGGCCAAGAGGCCATCTTGCGGGGGTTTGAGACCGGCCAGGGGAATATCGTCCTTGCTCGACTGGAATCCGTTGACCTCACGTCCGCCCCGACCGATATCGTCGCGATTTGGGCGATCGTTCTGGCGGGAAAATCACAAAGCGATACCACCCAGCCACTGGTTGCAGAACTGGCCCGCCGTGACGAACCACTCGCTCGCATGTGGTCGGGCATCCTTCCCCTCGTAATCGCACCGGATACCAAGCCGGGAGATTTGATCGAAAAATTCAACCATGTTCTTGCGGCCGAGAAAGACGAGGAGAGCCGCAATCAGGCGCAGCAGAGCGCCTACCTCATGACGATCATCGGACAGTCATACCTCCGCATCAAAGAGACTGAGGCGGCCCGACAGGCGCTAGAAACTTCCACACAAATTCGTAACTCATGGGCACAGCCGCAGATTGTTCTTGCTGAAACCATGCTCTCGGCAGGCAGGCCCAATCAGGCCCTGAAATACGCCGAAGGCGCGCTGCTGAGGCTTCCTACCGCAGAAACCTCGGTGCTTCACGCACGGGTACTGCTTGCCGTCGCGTCGCCGTCGGACCGTGCAGAGGTCGATCGAGCCATCCAGCGCGCAGACAAGGTCATCGGGCTGGCGGGTCCCAACCCTGAACTGGTCGCCGCGACCATCGCCCTGCTGGCTAACTCCGGTCAGAAGAACGTCGCAATCCAGCGGATCGATAGCGTGCTTGCCATGCCCCAGCCCGCGCCGCAGGACACGCTGCTGGACCTTGCGGAAATTTCTCGCATCTATCGCCTCGGTGCCGAGGGCAGGATTCTTGACAGCGTGGCCCAGCACTATGGGAATAGTCCAGACCTGGTGCTTAGCCAGGCCTTGGCAATCGCAGCAACCAGCGGTATCGCGCAGGGCATGTCCCATCTCCAAAATGCAGCGCCCCAGCCACTGACTCGTCCCTGGCAGACCGCCATGGCACAGTTCCTGACGCGGACTGGCTCAGACCAGTCCGTCGCAGCATGGATTGCGCTGGCTGACGCATACCCCAATGACGCACAGCTTCAACTCGATACGCTTCGTACCCCCGGCGTGCGCGTCAACAGGGACTTCGCCGCCCGCGCCATCCAGCGCCTTCGCCAGGCCTTCGGAGAGAACTCCATCAACTGGCGCCTCGAACAGGCAAGAGTCAACCTCCTTGGTACACCGAGCGAGCAGCTCCTGAGCGAAACGCTGGCCGTTCTCCGCGAAGCCGACAAGATAATCCCCAACAACCTCGCCACACAGATTGAACTGGCGCGGTGCCTGATCGAGCTCAAGCAATATAAAGAGGCCGAACAGTACGCCCGTAACGCCCGCGGCCTGGCGCCCTACCGCCCCGAGCCGATGTTGATGCTCGGCCAGATCCTTAACGCTCAGCAGCGCTATAAGGACGCTTACAACGAGCTTTCCGCTGTCTCTTCGAACGAAGAAATTGATCCCGGCCTGAGGATCACAGCCGCCTCGCTTCTGAGCACCCAGGGAGAGAAGCGCGTCGCGATCCAGACCCTCGAAGCGATCCGGCTCAAGGGCCAGGCAGACCGCCGCGCCCTGCTTATGCTTGCAAGCCTGTACGCACAAGCTGGCCAGAATGCTCGGGCAGACGACGTGTGTACACAATTGATGCTTCAGCCCGACGCGGAGATCATCGCTTTCGTTGCGTCGCACTACGAAAATACCCAGCGCCCCGACAAGGCCAACGCCGTACGCGATGCCGCCAACTCACTGCCTATCTCTCCGGCAGAACGACTCCTGCTCCAGGCCCAGGCCGCAGCAGAAAAAGGCCAGGCCCAGGAGGTCATCTCGTACCTCGACCATGCGGTGAAAGAAAGCCCCGGCGACAGCCGGATTTGGGTTGTCGCGACGCGGATGTCATTGGCGTTATCGCAGTCTCTGAAAGCGGCAGAATACGCTGAGCAAGGCCTGGAACTGGCGGGCGAAAACCCCTCGCTTCGAGCCGTTGTCGACAACCGCAAGCTTCTGAAAGTCGCTGAGGGTGATAGCGGCCTGACCGCGCTGGCCCTGAGCCTGCTGACCAAAGGCATCAACAGCGATGTCGTGGCCGAAGCGTTAAAGATCGCTCAGGCCGGTGGCGATCCGTCGTCGATTGCAAATTCATTTGCCGCCCTTGCCGACAAGTCGCCGGACTTTGAAGCCCTCCACGAATTGGCTTCTGACCGCCTGCTGCAGTCCGGACAGCTTGAGCGCGCCTACGAGTTCTCGTCCAACGCTGCGGCAAGGTTCCCCAACAACACCACCTGCGTTCGAATCAGTGCTCTGGCCGCCTATCGCCTGCAATCTTGGGAAAACCTGATAACCGCGGCTCGCGCCTGGGCCATGCGAAACCCACGTGAGGTCGTAGATGCCGACCTCATGCTTGCGACCGGGTTGAGCGCCCTGCAGAGGTTCCCCGCGGTGCTGCAGACCCTTGAACCGTACAAGTCCGCCGCCGGATTGGATAAGCCCGCCGCCATCACCATCCTCGACCTCTATACCCGCGCCCTCACACAGACCGGCAAGGCGGACCAGGCATGGGCCATGATCGAGCCCTCGCTTTCCTCCAGCAGCGTTGCACGCAAGATGGCGATGCAGCGGCTCGGTATCGATGCAGGCAACGCCAACACCGCACTACGCTGGTTCAACGCCGTAAACAAAGTGTCCCCCAGCGATCAGGACGAGTTGTTCGATCGTGTCAAGCTGTCGTTCTTCGCTGCTGTCCGCTTGCAGGACAAGCCGCTGATGCAGGCGTCTTACGACAGCGCCAAGAAACTGATGGGCGGATCCGGCCCGCACAACCTCGACATGTACTACGTTTATGGCCAGATCGCCCGTGAAACGGGTGATTTCGATGCTGCGGAATCCAGCTTCCGGAAGGTCATGCAATCGACGCCTGAGAATCCGGCAATCGTCAACAATCTCGCCATGCTGCTGGCGGACCGGGGCGGGGACAAGCTCACCGAGGCCGAGCAGCTCGCCGGGCAGGCGGTCCGGCTTGCGCCGCGTGACCCGAACCTGATGGACACCCTCGCGATCATCCGCCTTCGCCTAGGTAAGCTTGACAAGGCGCTTGAGGTGATCGATCAGGCCATCCAGATCGACCCGTCCAACGCAAGCTGGCGACTCACCAGGGCCGACATCCTCGAAGCCCAGGGCAACGCCGAGGAAGCAACGAAGCTGCGCGAACAGTTCAAACGCGAATAGTTCGCCCGATCAGACCAGCAGCTCATGCTTGACCTGACCGTGAACATCAGTGAGGCGATAGCGCCGGCCCTGATACTTGTAGGTCAGGCGCTCGTGATCGATACCCATGATGTGAAGGATCGTTGCGTTAAGATCGTGGACGTGGATCGCGTCAGGGTGTGTCTTGATCGCAGTTAATCCCACCAACGGCGCGCCGTCCTTGTCGACAATGTTGTAGCCATAGTCGTCGGTCTGGCCATGAACATAGCCGGCCTTTACGCCTGCGCCCGCCATCCACATTGTGAAGCAATTGGGGTGGTGGTCGCGGCCAAACTCACGCGGCGACGGGTTCCCCTGGCAGTAGGACGTTCGGCCAAATTCGCCGCCCCAGATCACCAGTGTGTCATCAAGCATGCCACGCTGCTTGAGGTCGGTTACGAGCGCAGCCGAGGCCCGGTCGGTCTCTTTGCACTGCGTTCTAAGGGCGGCCGAGAGGTAGCCGTGCTGGTCCCAGCCCTGGTGGTAGACCTGAATAAAGCGCACATCCTTTTCTGCAAGCCGTCGTGCGAGCAGGCAGTTGGCGGCAAAAGTGCCGGGCGTGCGCGCATCCTCACCGTAGAGTTCATATGTCGAATCTGGCTCGTCGCTGAGGTCCGTCACCTCCGGCACCGAGGTCTGCATACGGTAGGCCATCTCGTACTGGGCGATACGCGACTCGATCTCGGGATCCAACTCACGCGCGTACTGCTCACGATTAAGATCGCTGACCGCGTCAAGCATCGCTCGCCGGCCGGACTGACATATACCGTCCGGGTTCGTCAGATAAAGCACCGGCTCGCTGCCCGAGCGTAACTGGACACCCTGGTGCCGAGAGTCGAGGAACCCCGAACCCCATAGCCGAGCATAGAGCGGCTGATCGGTCTTACCCTTGGACACGAGCACCATAAAAGCGGGCAGGTTTTCATTTGAGCTCCCCAGCCCGTAGTTGATCCATGCGCCAAACGACGGACGGCCTGCAATCTGAGAACCGGTCTGGAAAAATGTAATCGCGGGGTCGTGATTGATCGCCTCGGTGTACATGTTGCGAACAACGCAGATTTCGTCGGCGATCCGCGCGGTATATGGCAAGAGCTCGCTGAACCACCCGCCGCCCTGCCCGTGCTGGCTGAACTTGAACGGCGAGCCGGCAAGGGGGATCGACGCCTGGCTTGCGGACATGCCGGTGAGTCGCTGGCCCGCGCGGACATGAGCGGGGAGCTGCTGGCCGTGCATCTCATTGAGTAGCGGCTTGTAGTCGAAGAGGTCCTGCTGAGAGGGGCCGCCGGCCTGGAAGAGATAGATAATGCGCTTGGCCTTGGGCGCAAAGTGCGGGGCAGCGAGGACGCCGCCGCCCTGCGTTTGGCCCGAAAGAACTGCCGCCGAGGACGACATCGTCGGCAGCAGCGTACTGAGCGCCAGTCCGCCCAGGCCCATCGCCGATCGGCCGAAGAAGTGCCGCCGGGTCATGCCTGCCAAACTGATCGGTTCGTGGTCCATAGGTTCACTCGCAATTCGATTAACGCCGCCAGGTCGTCGCGTCCAGGTTCAGGATCGCGTGCATCACCACCGTGACCGCCGCATGCTCTGTCGCGTCGATCGATTCATTGCGTTTGAATTGACCCACCGCCAGGAGCGATTCCGCATCCTTTGGCGCAGCATTGAATAACGCACGCTGTGTTTCGAGCAGTTCTTTAAGCCTTGCAGACTCTGCTTCGCTGGGCGCGCGACCCGTCAGCAGACGGAAGCCTCGCTCGATGCGAGCCTCGTCCCCCTGCCGCTCGAGGATCACACGCTGGGCCAGCACGCGCATCGCCTCGACATACTGCACATCATTGAGCAGCACCAGCGCCTGCAGCGGCGTGTTGGTCGACTGCCGCTGCGCGGTGCAGGCCTCACGCGTCGGGGTGTCAAATGCCATCATGTTCGGCATCGGCACCGTCCGCTTCCAAACGGTGTACATCGACCGGCGGTAGAGGTCTTCACCCTCGCCGAGCTTGTAGCTGGAATAGGTGTAATCGTTCCACAAACCCTCGGGCTGATAAGGGTATGCGGGCTGGCCGCCCAGCCTCTCAACGAGCAGTCCCGAAGCGCTCAGCGCGGTGTCACGGATCATCTCGGCATCCATGCGTCGGGCCGGCCCACGAGAAAGCAGCCTGTTTTCCGGGTCCGCCTGGCGGTTTTCCAGCGAGCTTGCCGAGTCCTGCCGGTAGGTCGCGCTGAGCACGATGCGCCTGAGCATCGCCTTGGTGTCCCAGCCCGAATCGATGTACTCACGGGCGAGGTAGTCGATCAGATCGGGATGAGTCGGCATCAAGCCCTGCTGCCCAAAGTTCTCAATGGTCGAGACGATGCCTTTACCCAAACACATCTGCCAGAGCCGGTTCACCGCGACACGTGATGTAAGCGGGTGGTCCGGATGGGTCAGCCACTGTGCGAGGCCAAGCCGATTCTTCGGCAGCCCTTCGATCCATGGCATCACACTCGCAGGAACATCTCGCGAAACAAGGGTTTCCGGCGTTTTTTCGGCGTCGTACTGGCCCCGGAAGAGCAGGTACGTCGGCCGAGGCGTGGGCAGTTCCTCCATCACCGCTATCTCGGGGATCGAAGTCTCGTGCTTGACGAAAGCTTCGCGCGCACTGAAAAGCTCGGCGTATGACTGACGCGCCGGCTCATCGATCGCCGAGAGGTAGTAGCTCCGCAACGCCGCCGCGTCTTTGCTTGCGAGCGCATCGGCCAGCGACTTGCCATCGAAGAATTGCTTGGCTTCGATGTCGGACACTTCACGCCGAACGAGCTTGACCTCGTCTACCACGCCGCCGGAGAGCCCGCGAGCGCGGAAGCGCTGGCCGATCAGCAGGTCTCTTGAATCCGGACCGAAGGGGTTGCCGATATCGACCGACTTCCTGAGCTTGCCGTCGCGCACGGCTTCGACCGCCGCCAACTCACCGTTGATCATGAGCGAAAGCCCGCTCGCCCGGCTCGACCCGTCATAACGCCAGACCAGATGCACCCACTTGCCCGCTTCGATCAATTCGCCGGTCCGGACCGCGATCGCATTGCCCGGCCAGTGACGATATGCCCGAGCCATCACACGCTTGCCATCAAGCAGCAGGTCAAAGCCATAGGGCCCGACATCCGTACCCGAGGTCCGCCTGGCGATCATACGCGGCTCCCCGCTATCGAGCGTGTCGACTTTCAGCCACATCGCAACGGTAAACGGCTTCCAGCGATCGATGTCTTTCATCCCCGGCAGTGCGGCGTAATTGTCGCCATCAAAGCGAAGGGCCTTGTCGGCGAAGCCTTCATCAAGCGTCGGCGGTGCCGGCGACTCGACCCTGCCGAGCTTGCCCGGCGCTCCATCGATAACGCGGTTGATCAGTTGATTGTTCTCGATCGAATCAAATCCATAGTCGCCGATCATGTCAGTGATAATCGGCTGTGCATCGCTGGACTCGAGCCAGGCCTTGAACGCCGGCTCACGCTCGACGAGGCTCGCGGCATATTGCGATTCGGCGCGCTGGGCCGCCTGCCGCAGCTGTTCAAGTTTCTGCGCCTGCTCATCACTGGGCAAAAGCATCGAAGGAGGAGGAATAATGTCAGGCCGATTAAACTCGGTCGTGCCCGACTCGTCGATGCTGTTGAAGAACGCGAAGAGTTCGTAGTAGTCACGCTGCTCGATCGGGTCGTAACGGTGGTCGTGACAGCGTGCACACTCGAACGTCAGGCCGAGAAACGCCGTGCCGAAGGTGTGCAATCGGTCGGCGACACCCTCGTTGCGCCACTCCTCGGGGATCGCCCCCCCCTCGGCGTTCATGCGGTGCAGCCGGTTAAACGCCGTGGCCAGCACCTGTTGCTGCGTCGGGTTCTCCATCAAGTCGCCGGCCAGCTGCCAGGTCACAAATTTATCGTAGGGCAGGTTTTCATTGAACGCCTGCACGACCCAGTCACGCCAGGGCCATGTCATTCGAAGCCCGTCGACCGAGAAGCCGTAGGTATCGGCGTAGCGCGCCAGGTCGAGCCAGGGCACCGCCATACGCTCGCCATAGTGCGGTGAGTTCAGTAGCCGGTCCACGACTTTTTCGTAGGCAAGATCACTGGTGTCGGCAACGAACGCGTCGACATCTTCGGGCGTTGGCGGCAGGCCGGTGAGGTCGTAGCTCACGCGGCGGATCCATCGCTCTCGTGAGGCCTCGGGCGTCGGCTTAAGCCCGTGACGCTCAATCTGGTCCAGCACAAACAAGTCGATTTCATCGCGTGGCCACGACGCGTCGTTAACCTCAGGCAATGCGACCTGCTTAGGCAAAGACACAAACGCCCAGTGACGCTCAAATTTCGCGCCCTCTTCAACCCAGCGCCGCAGGAGCGACTTTTCCTGCTCGGTCAGCGTCACCTTAAACTTCGGCGGAGGCATCACGATCTTGGACTTGTCCGACTCGATCCGATGGATCAGTTCGCTTGCGTCCGGATCGCCGGGCTCGATCACCGACATCGCGCCGGAATAATTTGACCCGTCCTCCGGCATGTCCAGGCGCAGTTCTGCCGCCCGCGCCGCACGGTCCGGGCCGTGGCAGGCAAAGCACTTGTCCGAAAGGATCGGTCGGATGTCGTGGTTGTAGCTCAGCGGCGTCTGAGCCGGGGCCTGCTTGTCGGCGACGTTCTGCACAGCCGCCGTCGCCTGAGGGTTGTTGCGTTCACAGCCGACGAGCAATGCACTGATCAACAGAAAAACTAGAGCGGATCGACAGTCTTGCATCGTAGAGACAATATTCAACCCGAAATCCTTCCGGCAGACAATACACGCAAGCTGCCGATTAGAATATATACGCCCTAGTCATTCCGCGAATTACATCTGAGTGACTATTCTAAGCCCAGAATTGCGTGATATCTATCATTCAGCGATATACTTAACCCGCCGTGACCCCCTTCCGGCTGAGCCGATTGTATGGGCATGAGCCCTCCGTCGATGATGAATATGACGCAGCCGCCAAGCCCGACTGATCGATCCGCGGAGTCCGAGGTCGCGATTGCCACCCACGAAGCGGTTGTGGCGCTCGAAACACCGCCACCCGTACCCGCCTGGGCGCTGCACCGCAGACTCTACAACTGGACCCTGCGTCTAGCCGAAAAAAAGCATGCGACCTGGGCTCTGTTTCTCCTGAGCTTCGCAGAATCGAGTTTTTTCCCGATTCCGCCGGATGTCCTGCTGGCACCGCTGTGTCTGGGCAATCGCAAGAAGGCGTTTTGGTTTGCATCAGTGACCACCGTGGCGAGCGTGCTGGGCGCGATTGCGGGCTACGCGATCGGGTTCTACGCATGGGAGGCGACCTCCGACTTCTGGTTCAACCACATCCCCGGCTTCTCTGAAGATAAGTTCAATACCGTGGAGTCATGGTATGAATCATGGGGCGTGATGATCCTGTTCATCGCGGCTTTTACGCCGATCCCGTACAAGATCTTTACCATCGCAGGCGGGGCGCTGAATCAGGCACTGCTGCCGTTTGTGCTGGTCTCGATTGTCGGTCGCGGCGCGCGATTTTTCCTTGTCGCCGGCCTGCTCTGGTGGATCGGCCCCAAGGCCGAGCCGTTTATCGATAAGTATTTCAACTGGCTGTGCTTCGGGGTTGTGCTCTTGCTCGCGCTCGGCGTCATGGCGCTTAAAATGATGCACTAAGGTTTCATATCAACCGCATGCTACGAGGTTTAACTTGCAAAACGTACTGGTCACCGGAGGTGCGGGCTACATCGGCTCTCACTGCGTCAAACGCCTGGTCGCTGATGGCTACAACGTTACGGTGCTGGACAACTGCGTCCGCGGGCACGCCGTCGCCGTCGAGCGCGCCTCGGGCGGCAAGGCACGGCTTATCAAGGCCGACCTGCGCGACACGGCAACCGTCACCAAGGCGCTCAAAGACAACCGTATCGAAGCCGTGATCCACTTCGCGGCCCTGGCGTACGTCGGCGAGTCGGTCGGCCAGCCCCTGAGCTACTACGACAACAACACCGCAGGATCGGTCAGCCTCCTGCGGGCGATGGACGAGGCGGGGGTCAAGCGCATCGTCTTCAGCTCGACCTGCGCGACCTATGGTGAGCCGGCGACCATGCCGATCACCGAGAACCTGCCCCAGCAGCCGATCAACCCCTACGGCTGGTCCAAGCTCATGACCGAGCGGGCGCTGATCGACTTCGGCCACGCCAACCCCGGCTTCGCCTTCGCAGCGCTGCGCTACTTCAACGTCGCGGGCTCGGACCCTGAGGCACGCATCGGTGAGGACCACACGCCCGAGACCCACATCATCCCCGTCATCCTCAACTGCGCCCTGGGCAAGGTCCCCAGGATCAGCGTCTTCGGCGACGACTACGACACGCCCGACGGCACATGCATCCGCGACTATATCCACGTTTGCGACCTGGTCGATGCCCACGTCGCTGTGATGCAGGCACTGCAGGACGGCGATCAGCATTTTTACAACCTCGGCACGGGCAAAGGCACAACGGTCATGCAGGTCATCGAGGCAGGCAGAGAGGTCACGGGTCACGAGATCCCCGCAGAGATCGGGCCTCGTCGCGCAGGCGACCCGCCGACGCTCTACGCCGACCCGAGCAAGATCAAGGACGCACTGGGCTGGGAGGCCAAGTGCAAAGACATCCGCCAGATGGTGGCCGATGCGTGGCAGTGGTTTAAGAACAACCCCAACGGTTATAAGAAGTAGCTTTTAACGCGTGCCGCGGTGAGTAAAGCCCCAGAGAGCTTTCATCTGCAAAAGCATATAGCCAACGGGCATCGCGATGATCGCGCTGTAGATCAGCACCATGAAGCCGCGGTAGAGCTGATTGGCAGCCTTAAAGCCCTGAACGGGATCGTTGCCCAGCGCCGAGACGTTGTCACGCAGAGCGTGCAACGTGGTCGCGACCAGCAGCGCAAAGACCCCTGCGATAAAGGTCATGATCGAGATCGTGAAGACCGAGTCGCGGAACAGCAGGTTGCGAAGCTGCGCCATTGCATAGCCGGCGGCGAGGAAACCCAGCGCCCAGGGACCGACCAGGCCGGGCTCGTGTTGCTGGAGCATGATGTCGGTTAACAGGCCCAGGATCACGGCCGCCCAGCCCACTACAACCGCCGGGGCCTGCAGACCAATGAATACAAGCACGACCAGCATCAGCAGCGGCTCGGTCCCGCGCACCGACCAGAGCGGGCCGAGGATCACCTGGGCCGCGTAGGCGAGATATGCCGAGATTGCAAAGGTCAGCCAGTTCATGATTGATCAGTCGTTGCGTTCAGTGAGTACGGTAACCATGCGCTGCGGCCCGATGGGCGTGCGCGGGAGGATCAGGACGCGGTCGAGTTGGAGCGGGCGGTCGGGGTGGTCTTCGATGGATTCGATGGTGCCGAGCACAAAGCCATTAGCCGAATCGCGCAGGGTGTCGCTGACCCGGACCAGGTCGCCCTTCTGGAGATAGCGCGTGATGCTGTCGTCCAGGTCGCAGGTGAAGCCGCCCTTGCCGTTGGACTTGGCGCGGTCGGTGACGGGCCAGCCCTCTCCGGAGCGTATGCCCTGCGGAGGCATGATGTTGACCTCGACCTCGAAGCCGGGCTTGGAGATGAGTGTCACGGTGGCGGTGATCGGCCCGATCTCGTCGGTCACAAACCCCAGCAGGTTGGACTGATAGACCACCGCATCGTCGGGCTTGAGGCCCTGCATGTAGCCGCGCAGGATTTTGATGGTTGGGTTGATCGGGTCGTCGGTGAATCGGCCGACGCGGGCCTCGACCATGCGGATCTGATCGATGTCACGGATTTCCTTGATCGCATCGAAAGCGTCAAGCTGCTGTCGCAGTCGCTTGTTTTCCTGCCAGAGCTGATCGTTCCAGGTGCGCTCGGCCTCAAGCTGCTCGGCCAGGGGCTCGGTTGAACCGATGGAGAAACGCGAGCCGGGATCGGTCTTGACATTCGAGGCGACGAACCAGGCCGGGTACTGCAGCGTCTCAACAACACTGGCCATAGGCCGGGTCAACCAGCGGGTGTATCGCGGGTTGAGCAGCGCGCACAACAGCAGCAAGAAGGCAACCAGCAGCAGGATTCGGCGAGAAGTGAACATGTCAGTCGTCTGGGCTTATGGCCAAAGCAGCAAAAGCGAAGCCAGGCCGCAGGCCCCGGCGTCTGCCGCCTACATGTCGTCCATGTCGCTTTCCATGGTCTGCTTCCATTCCTCGAGGTGTTCGAGGTAGATGGCCGTCCCACGGGCGACACAGGTCAGAGGGTCTTCGGCGATGCGGCAGTCCAGGCCGGTGGCGTTGGAGATGATCGTATCGATCCCGCGCAATAGCGCCCCGCCGCCCGCGAGCACGATGCCGTTGTCCACCAGGTCTGCAGCAAGCTCCGGCTCGCAGCGTTCGAGGGTGCGCGTGACGGTCTCGATGATGGCGCTGAGCGGTTCCTGCAGGGCTTCGCGGATTTCTTCGCTGGTGATGACCGTCTTGCGCGGCAGGCCGGAGATCATGTCTCGGCCGCGGACCTCCATCGTGCGCTCTTCGCCGTCGGGCGCGGCGCTGCCGATCTCGATCTTGATGCGCTCGGCGGTCTGCTCGCCGATCATCAGGTTGTACGCCTTCTTCATGTGGCTGATGATCGACTCGTCCAGGTCGTCGCCGGCCACGCGGACCGATTCGCACTGTGCGATGTCGGCCAGGGACATGATGGCGACTTCGGTCGTGCCGCCGCCGATGTCGACGATCATTGATGCGGTCGCTTCAACGATCGGCAGGTTGGCGCCGATGCCCGCGGCCATGGGCTCCTCGACGAGGTACACCCGGCGTGCGCCGGCACGCTCGGCAGAGTCGAGCACCGCGCGCTTCTCGACGGCGGTGATGCCGGAGGGCACGGCGATGACGACGCGTGGCTTGACGAACGGCCGCTTGCCGTTGACCTTGCGGATGAAGTAGCTGAGCATCGCCTCGGTGATCTCGAAGTCGGAGATGACCCCGTCCTTGAGCGGGCGGATGGCGGTGATTGAGCCGGGGGTCTTGCCGAGCATTTCCTTGGCGACCCAGCCGACGGCGTTGCCGTTGTTGAGGACCTGGTTGGTGCCTTTTTTGACGGCGACAACGGAGGGCTCGTTGAGCACGATCCCCTCGCCGCGGACGCAAACGAGCGTGTTACACGTGCCAAGGTCGATACCCATATCGACACTGAACCAGCTTAGGAGGTTGTCGAGGATCAAGCGGTATCGTCCCTGGTCAAGGCCCCAAACGGAGTGTGTCAACCGCGGTGGGCACAACCCACCGCGAAGCCTGGATTGTACATGCGATCAAGTCAGACCGCCGTCAGTCCGGGCAAGCGGGCACGGGTAAGATCGGCAAGGGCTGGGGTTAAGCCCCAGATAAAGCAGAAAAGGCCCGGTTTCGGGCCCTTCTGCAAGTACATTCAGTAGTTATCAAACCGCCGGGCGTCAGGCCAGCAGCGACTGAACCGAGGAAGGCAGCAGGACCGTGAGGTCCTTGGCGTCCATGGGGTTCCAAGAGCCGAAGAGCTGGCTGCTGCGGTAGCAGACGTAGCTGACGCCCGCCAGCAGCGCGATCAGGGCGATGAGCGTCAGGACGGTGTAGATGTTGTTGGGTACGGGTTCCTGGCTGGCCATCTGTTTATCTCCGCGGCGGATGCCGCCGATCGTCGGGTCTGGATGAAAACGGGGGACTTGGCTTACTTAGCGGCCACCGGCACGGACCGCGTCGCCTTCCTGGATGCCGCCACCAAGGGTGAGCCGGCCGACGCACTCGGCGGTGTCGACCGAGGCAACCTGCACCTTGCCGACGAAGCTGTCGCCGCGGTAGACAGTGAATTCCATGCCTTCCTTGACCTGGTCACGGCTGCCGACGTTGAGCTGGACAAAGGTCAGGCCGTCGCTGACCTGGTCGATCTTGACGACCGATCCGCGGATGGTCGGGACCGGCCCGATGTTGCCATCCTTGAGCTTGTCGACGTCGCCGCCGAGAGCCAGGTACTTCTTGGTGACGTTGTCGATCTCAGCCTTGGCTTCGCTGAGCTGCTGGGTCAGGGCCTTGTTCTCTTCCTGGATGCGCTCATAGTTGTCCGAGAGACGGCGGGAATCCGCACGCAGACTCAGGACGGTGCGGGTCAGGTCGGCGATCTGGGCCTGGAGTTCGCCGAGGTCGGCAATACCCTTCTGGATCTGCTCGCCCTGCTTGGCGATTTGAGTATTCTTGCTTTCGATTGTGCGGGCGGAGACTTCCATCGCTGCGGTCGCGCGGGCACCGGTGGCCTCAGCACTTGCGAGCTTGGCGATGTTCTCGGCATTCGCGGTTTCGGACAGCCCAAGCTGCTCGGAGAGGTCGGTGACCTGCTTCTGCGCCAGCTCGAGGTCGGCGCCCTTCGCAGCCAACTGATTGCGGGCTTCAGCGGCGGCGGCGCTCGCGGAGGCAACCTGAGCGTTGAGCTTGCTCTTAAGATCGTTGTATTGCTGGGCGTAGTCAGGCGTACGCGCGGCAAAGGGAACAACCAGTGCGACCAGGGCGACCGACAGGATCGTCACCACAACGACAAGGGCTTTGGTCAATGCGTTCAATTTGAGGTCCTCATGCAGGCACGCGGGGGGGTCAACCTGATCAGTAAATGCTGATCACTGACCGGGTCATGATGCCCGCAACTCCGGCTTTTGTCAACCTTTCCATCAATTAGGCCCACCCCCCTGCCGGGCAGACCCGTCCCCGAGCCCAAACACCGCACTGCAGCACTAGCGCGTGGCCTGCAATACGGCCGCCGCCGCCGCCACCCGAACAATCGGGTCGGGGTCTTCCAGCATCGCGGACACCTGCTGGGCAGCCTTCTTGTCATTGACCCAGCCCAGGGCTCGGGCCGCCTGAGCTCGTACCTCGGCCGCCGCATTGCCACGCTGGGTTCGGTCGGCGATGAGCGCACGGACGGCTTGTAACTCAGGCCCCGCCCCGCCTTCCGCCTCGATCCGCCGGGCGTAATTCTCGAGTTCCTTACCGAGTCGCTTTTCGTCGAAGCTTGAGGCTTCCAAAAGGATCGCCAATCCCTGCTTGTCGCCCATGCGCGCCAGGGACTGCGCTGCTGCGATCTTGACCTGTATTGGGTTTTCTCGATCGATGATGTGGGCCAGGCCGCCCTGCACCGATTTGTCACGCACCTCGCCGAGGATCTGGATCGACAGCACACGCACATCATCCAGGTTCGAGTACACCGACGCGCGGATCGAGCCGAGCACCTCCGCGTCGTCGGGCGCCAGTCGGATCATCGCCTCGGCAAACTGCAGGCGGACCCAGGTACGCTCGGCGGGCGAGACGCGCGGCATGGGCTCGGCCGCCATCTCGCGCAGCATCTCGATCGCCTGCCGATCGCCGAGCTGACCGATGAGCATTGCGGCATTCGCGCGTGTCCCGGGGCTGCTGCTGCCGAGCATATTTGCAAGCGGGGTCAGGTCGACCCGCCGGCCACATCGCGCCAGGGCAAAGATCGCCGCGCCGCGCACCGACGCGTTTTCGTCTCGCAGGAAATCCGCCGAAGCGTCCGCCAGACGCTCGATCTTCAGCTTGCCCACCGTGACCAGCGATGCAAAGCGAACCGCAGGGTTTTCGTCCGCCATACCACTGCGTGCCATCTCGAACGCAGCGTCCGGCGCAAACTCCACCGCTTCGAGCGCCGCCAGGCGGATGCGCGACTGCTCGTGACGCCCCGCCGCCTCGACCACCGCATAAGCCTGCGGCTTGACCTGCAGCAGCGCGATCCGCGTCTCGTCCGGCGATGATGCCGCCGCGTCGTCCTGTGCAGCAAATGCAGGCCCGCAAGCCAGCAGAGCCAGCGAAAGCACACAGACCCACGCCATATCCAGCTTGTTTCTATTCATGATCAGTTGCCCCTGTTCTGTAATACGTCGCACAGACCTTATCGGCTCGCGCCCGACCTGCAAAAGATTGATTCAATAACTAGCGACGCTTGGAACTGCTCGGCAGCAGCACGCCCAAGAATAAAAGCCCCGATGTCGCGCAAAGCCCCACCCATGCCGCCTCACGCACCTGGCCGTATATCGACGTTCGCCCGTCCAGCGCCACCGTTACGTTCACATGCCCCGCCACTTCCTGCTGCTCGCCAGCGACTGTGACGATTTCCAGCACCCTCCCCGAGGAATCAATCACGCCGCTGACACCCGTGTTCACGCTGCGCGACATCGGCACACGGTTCTCGATACAGCGCATTACCGCCAGCTGAAGGTGCTGATACCCCTGGTGCGAGCCCGGGTACCAGGCGTCATTGGTCAGGTTCACCAGGAGGTCCGCACGCTTCACGCCGTTCTGGCCATAAACCATCTGCCTGCACTGCTGAGCCACCGCGTCCTCGTAACAGATCGGCGTGGCAAATCGCACCGGCGCCTGTGCATGATCTGCCGCAGGCTCGTGGCTTGGAACCTCAAAGACTACGATGCCCTCGCCCGGCTCCACCGTGTAGTCAAAGTCATACGGGCTGAAGTATTTCATAAACAGTTCACGCAGCTTCGGCGGACCGGGGATGTACTCGCCCATCGGCACCAGGTGCATCTTGCTGTAACGCGGCATCGTGTTCTTGCCCGGCAGCGCAAACAGCGCCGAATTCATACTCCGGCCGTGACCACTAAAAGAACCCGCCTGACTGCCCACGACCACCGGGATGCCGATGCGGTCAACGTGGTCCTGCACCTGCTTGCGGAAGTAGAGGATCAACTCCGGCGGGAGATAGTCCATCCGGTTCTCAAGCGCGAGCTTGTAGCTCTCGTCATTAATAGGGAAGGTGATCATGGTCTCCGGCCACGAGATGAGGTCGGGCCGGGGGTCGTCTTCCGCTGAATCAAGGCTGAGCTGGATCATGTTGTCGAGGTCTTCGAGCTTGCGCTTGAGCAGGTCGTCGCCCGAGCCCTCCATCTTGTTGCTCTGAGGGACGTTGGTCTGAACAACACCGAGCGTGATCCGCGGCGTGGCAAGGTCGGCCAGATCGGGGGCTTGATCCAGACGGTAGTAGCCATAGACCCCCGCAGCGGTAAAACAGCAAAGCCAAAGGAAGACTGCGGTGATAGTCGTTCGCCGAAGACGAAGCGAACCGTTCGGCCTGCGCTTGGTCAGTGAGCGTGCGACCAGATCGACAACCAGACCCGAGGTCATCGCGATCAGGAAGCTGACGCCGACCCAGCCGAACAGGTCGGCACACTGAACAAAGTAACCGGGGTGCTCGCCGACGCGCCAAGCGGCCTGCGAAGAGCCGAGCGTGAACCAGGCGAACCCGCCCAGCGGCCAGACGCCCCGCAGGATTTCCTGCGAGCACCAGAACAGCGGCAGGGTCAGCGTCATCGCGCTATTGAACCGCCTCTGCACCGCGGCCAGTAGTACAAGCGCAAGCGAGAAATAGCCCGCGCAGACCACCGCTATACCCAGCGGCGCGAAGGTCTCGACATGCTGCAGCCAAATCACACGCAGCGACCACCAGACAAAAAACACCAGGTAGCTGGTCCACATCAGTGTCCATAGCCGGCTCGTACGCATCGCCAGCAAGCCCACCGGCACCAGCGCGAACCAGGCCATGAACGACCAGCCAGGGAGCGGGAACGAAAGCGTCAAGAGAACCGCCGTCGCCGCGCACATCCCCAGGTGCGCCCACGCCGAGCGCACCGCGTACCGTTCGCTTACCGCTTCGTGCGGGTCTTCCGTCATGCCCAGCAGGATACCCCGATCTCTCGTATTGCGGGCAGAGTTGCGGTTATTCTGAACGAATGCAAAGAACCTGCCTCATCATCCTGGCCTGCGTAATTCTGCTTTTTAGAACCCAGGCCCCCGCCTCGGAACAGCGCCCGCCCAACATCATCTACATCTACGCCGACGACCTGGGTTACGCCGAGCTGGGCTGCTACGGCCAGCAGATCATCAAGACCCCCCATATCGACAAACTCGCCTCGCGCGGTATCCGCCTGACTCAGCACTACTCCGGCAGTCCGGTTTGCGCCCCTTCCCGGTGCGTCGTCATGACCGGCAAAGACACCGGGCGTTCCTACATCCGCAACAACTCCGAATGGGGCGCAGACAAAAACCCATTTAATGAAGGGCAGGAGCCGCTCAAAGACAGCGAGGTCACACTCGCTGAACTGCTGCAACAACAGGGCTACCGCACCGCCGTCGCCGGCAAGTGGGGGCTGGGCGGGCCAACCACCCAGGGGATCCCTACAAAGCAGGGCTTCGATGATTTCTTCGGCTACCACTGCCAGCGACAGTCTCACTCGTACTACCCCGACCACCTCTGGCACAACGAAGCGTGGATTCAATTCAACGATCGCCCCATCCCCGGCCACCAGCGCATTAAAGAGCCGCCCGAAGACTGGTCGATCTTCGAAGGCGAAAAATATGCGCCCCAGGCTATCGCCGACCACATGCTCGACTGGATCGGCAAAGCCGCCGACGACAAGCAGCCCTTCTTCTTCTGGTACACCACGATCATCCCCCACGTCTCTCTGCACATCCCCAGCGCCTACATCGACAAGTACGGATACGCCGACACGCTCGACAAAAAGCCGTACCTCGGCGACAAGGGCTATACCCCGAGCCCGCGGCCGCACGCCGCCTACGCAGCGATGATCACTTACCTCGACGAACAGGTCGGACGCATCGTCGCACTGCTCGAAGAAAAAGGCATCGCCGACAACACACTCATCGTTTTCTCTTCCGACAACGGCACGACGTTTAACGGCGGCGTTGATGCGGAGTTTTTCCGTTCCGTCGGCGACATGCGCGGCCTAAAGGCCAGCGTCTTTGAAGGCGGGATCAAGGTACCGATGATCGCGGTCTGGCCGGGACGTATCGCGTCGGGCACAACCAGCGACCTCGTCTGTGCACAGGTGGACATACTCCCGACGCTGCTCGAGGCGGCCGGCGGCAAAGCACCCGAGGGCCTCGACGGCGTGAGCCTGCTGCCTACCCTCACCGGTATGGGAAAGCAGCGGATCAATGACTTCTACTACTGGGAACTCGGCCGGCAGCAGGCGATCCGTCATGGCGATTGGAAACTCGTCCGCGCCTTCGACAAGCAGGACAGGCCGACGACCTACCTATTTAATCTCGCCAACGACCCGAATGAGGCCAAGAACCTCGCAGTCGAAAACCCCGAGCGTCTCCATGAACTCATCGACACTATCATCAAACACCGCACAGAGCCGATGATCGAGAACTTCCGGTACGAACCGTTCAGCAGCCCGGCGAAATAGCGATATCTTTATAAAGATGAAGCGATCGCTCACGTACTCGTTCGTATTCTCGCTGTTGCTGATCACACAGGGTTGTCACGCCGCCGACAGCGCTGAGAACCGCCCGCCTAACATCGTCATCATCTTCGCCGACGATATGGGATACGCGGACCTCTCGTGCTACGGCTCGAAGATCTGCACAACCCCGAACCTCGATGCGCTGGCCAAGCGTGGCATGCGCTTCACCAGCTTCTATGTCAGCGAGGCGGTGTGCTCGGCAAGCCGATCGTCCATGATGACCGGCTGCTACGCCCAGCGCGTCAGCATCCACGGCGCGCTCGGACCCAGTAGCGAAGTCGGTCTGAACCCCGACGAAACCACGATCGCCGAAGTCGTCAAGCCGCTCGGCTACGCCACCTGCGCGATCGGCAAGTGGCACCTGGGGCACCTTCCACCCTTCCTTCCCACCCGCCAGGGCTTCGATGAATACCTCGGGCTGCCCTACTCCAACGACATGTGGCCCTACCACTACGGCGACCAGGACCGCGGCAAGATCGGGCCCGGCAACTACCCCGACCTCCCGCTCATCGAAGGCGAGGATACCGTCCTGCTCAACCCGCGACAGGACTCACTGGTCGGACGGTACACCGAACGCGCCCTCGATTTCATCAGCCGAAGCAAGGACAAACCCTTCCTTCTGTACCTCGCCTACTCCCACCCGCACATCCCCATCGCCGCGAGTGAAAAATTCAAAGGCTCCACCGGCAAAGGACTCTATGCAGACATGATCGCCGAGATCGACGACTCGGTCGGGCAGGTCGTTGCGAAGCTCGGACAACTCGGCCTGACCGACAACACCCTTGTTGTCTTCACCAGCGACAACGGGCCGTGGCAGATGTTCGGCAACTACGCCGGGGAGACCGGGCCCCTGCGCGGCGACAAGGGCACCAGCTTCGAGGGCGGCGTCCGTGAGCCGGGCATCTTCTGCTTCCCCGGCCGGATCAAGCCGGGCAGCGAGAGCCACGCCATCGCCTCGACCATGGACATCCTGCCCACCATCGCGGCGCTCACCGGCGCCGAATTGCCCAAGAACAAGATCGATGGGCACGACATCGCCCCGCTCCTGCGAGGCGAGACCAATGACTCGCCCACCGATGCGTTTTATTACTACTACGGCGGCCAGCTCCAGGCCGTGCGCGTTGGCGACTGGAAGCTGCACGTTCCGCACAAGTGGCGGCGCGTGGTTAAACCCGGCAAGGACGGTCAGCCGGGCCCCGTAGACTTCCCGACCCTCGAGCTCTCGCTATTTAACCTCAAAGACGACATCGGCGAGACCATCAACCTCGCGGACAAACACCCCGAGGTGGTCCGGCAGTTGATGAAGGTCGTCGAAGAAGCACGGGCAGAGCTAGGAGATTCAGCTACGAATCGCAAAGGCGCAGGCCTGCGCGACCCGGGGCGGTAGCGAGCAAGGGCCAGACGTCCAGAGTTCGTTTACCAGCACAAGGCGCTATAAAAAAGGCCGAACTCAGATGACTGAGTAACGGCCTTGCGGGTCCGAGAGTGATTGTGCTGTTCAGGCCCGTTGGCGTCGCATGAGGAACACGCCACCGGTGAGCAGGAGCACAAGCGAGGCAGGCTCGGGGACGGCGCTGACGGTGATGTTATCGAGGAAGTGCACTTCCCCGTTGCTGTTGGTGCTGTCTGAGAGGTAGATGCGAACCTCGAGCGAGCTGGTGAGGCCCTGCAAGGCGGAGATCCCGCTGACATCCAGCGCGATGCTGCCGCTGGTGGTCACGTTGTTAAGAGCGATCGTCGCCAACTGGTTGCCCGACGAAAAACCCGTCGCGCTGGTGAAGAGGTAAGACGTATAGGTGCCCGACGCGCCGGTGACGTAGTGGGTGTAATCGATCTGCGAGACGCTGAAGGCGTTGCCGATGTAGTTGAGGTTGAAGCTGAGATAGTTGTTGCTGCTCAGGGCATCGGCAAGCGTTTCGGTGGGCGGGCTGGCGGTGTTGGTCGCGTTGGTGCGTGCGAAAGCCGCTTCGGGGCTGGCGGAGAAGCCGGGGCTGGTCGTCCCACCGATCCAGTCGTTGAAGTCGGCCGCGGTCACGCCGATCCCGCCCGCACTGACGGTCGGCGCCGCCGAACCGCCATCAAACGTGTACTGAGCCAGCACCGTGGCAGAGCCAGCGCCCGCCCAAGCGATCATCCCCCCCGCCAAGGCCGACAACAATAGTCCTTTAATCTGAAGCAATTTTTTTCTCCTGAATCTAAAGAGTGTTTTCGCCTTAACCCGTAACTGTTAATACTTGCTCGACATGACTTTTTGCAGCGGGCCCAGTATCTCAAGAGCGATTGATATTTCCAGACTAAAACGGCACTCACCACAAAGAAATCGCAAAATACCCCAAGCGGATCAACCCTTGTGGTATAGCCCGAAATAGCGATAGACATGGCCTCTATCCCCCGAACGGCAAACAACCCCCGTCTGAAAGATGGGGGTTGCTTGCACTGATGCCTGAGTTGTCGGGCCGGCGTTAGCCGGTGTTACACCGCGCGGGGGTGCGCGTCGTCGTATGCGGTACGCAGGCGCATCGACGAGAGGTGTGTGTAGATCTGTGTCGTGCTCAGCGACTGGTGGCCGAGCAGTTCCTGCACGGAACGGAGGTCGGCGCCGTTGTCCAGCAGGTGCGTCGCGAAGGAGTGACGCAGGGTGTGCGGGCTGATCGCGGGATCCAGGCCAGCTTCCTTGAGGTACTTGTCGAGCTTACGTCGGACCGAGCGTGAGCTGAGTCGACCGCCGTTCTTGTTGACAAACAGCGGGATGGCGTTGCTGGACATTGACATCTGTCGGAGTTCGCCGAAGCGTGCATCGGGCTCCAGCAGCGTGAGGTAGTGGCGGATGGCGGCCATGGCGTGGCTGCCCAGGGGTACGATGCGTTCCTTCTTGCCCTTGCCGCGGATGTGCATGGTCTGGCCGGGGTGGTCCAGGTCGTTGCGGTTGAGGTCGACCAGCTCGCTGACGCGGACGCCGGTGGAGTAGAGCGTTTCGAGGATCGCACGGTCGCGGGCGCCCAGGGTCTCGCGGTTGTCCGGGGCCGAGAGCAGCTGCTCGACCTGCTCGACGGTGATGGCCTTGGGCAGGCGCTTGGTCTGCTTGGGCGTGCGGATGAGCAGCATCGGGTTGGTCTCGATGATGGCGCGCTTGTTCATCCACTTGTAGAACGATCGGAGCGTGGCGATCTTGCGTGCGGTGGTCGCCGGCGAGTAGCCGAACTGATCGAGGTGGCTGAGGAAGGCACGGACGAGCATGGGGTCCGCGGCCTTGAGGCGGTCGCCGATGTTGGCAGGCACCGCGTCCGTCGGCCCGTCGAGCTCCATAGCGACGGCGTGTCCCAGGGTCTCGGGCGCGTCGCTGGAGGTCAGGAACTCGACGTACTGGCGCAGGTCTGCGCCGTAGCAGCGAGCGGTGTAGGGGCTGAAGTGACGCTCGTTGCGCAGGTAATCCACAAACTGGATGATGAGCGCGGGCTGCTCGGGGTGGTTGTCAGACATCATGGTGCGTTCCTTACTCATCTGCATCCCTGCGGTGTTTACCCCGTCCACGGGGCATGGTGTTTAACGATTCATTCAAGCCGAGAGCCGGGGCGTGCCCAGGTCGCTCAGCCGTTTACTCATGCGTTCGCCAAGCTGGTGAGACAACACCGCGGCGTCGAACCAGGTCAGGTCCGAGTCGTTGCGGGTCACCATCTCTGCGATCTGATTCAGCGTCTGCGCCTCGTGGCCGGGGGCGCAGTTGAAGACATAGCGTCTGCCGTTTTTCACAAGCGCCAGTTCGTTTTCGCCCAGCGGTTCGACCCGTGCGGCCGTCTGCGTGCGTGCTGGCTTGGAGTTGTGCTTGGTGGTGTCCGACATGGTTGTGCTCCGGCCCGCTTGGCCGACGCACGCCGGCGTCGGTTACGGGTTCTCGGGTAAGGGTGCGGGCCCTCTGGGCTCGTCCCGATTTCTTTGGGCCAGGCGTTTCCACTCGGCCCAGATCAGTTGCGAGCCCATCTCGTGGCTCACAAATTCCTGGAACAGGTTCATGTTGATCGTGTACAGCCGCTGCTCGTGCAACGTGTTCGGCGTCGAGCCCCGACCGTAGGCGTAGGCTTCAATCAGTTCTTTAGTTCCCACTCCCGCCGCATCAAAGTAGCCCGACACCGTCGTCACCGGCTGTTCGGGCCGGTGGAGCATCGAGCGGCGTATGCCCGCCTTGTCGCTGGTCGGTGCCCACGTCAGGCCTCGGATATCCAGAGGCTTTGTGTCGTGGTCGTTGGGCCAGGTGTAGAGGTCCAGGGCCAGCCCAAGCTTGGGCGGGTCGTAGGCGTCGTAGTGCGTCATCGAACCGACGACCAGCGCGTCCACGCCGAGCGCTTCCCGCAGCAGGATCGCGTCATCGCGCGAGCCGATCGAGGTCAGCCTCAGGGCGTCCATCGCTTCGAGCACGCGGTTGAGCGGCAACGCATCGATGCCCTCGACACTCTCAAAGACGCGCGTCAGCTCGTCGGCCATCACCAGGCCGTCCGCGTACCGGCTGCCGGTCTCATTCCGCAGCGGTGCGACAGCCCATACCTGACGGCCGGGGTAAGGCGAAGGGATCGTGTGCTCGACCGGCTTTCTCTGACAGCCGATCACGCAGAAGATCACCAGCGCCGGCAGCAGCAGGCGCGTCCAGATCAATCGAACCTGTTCACTTGTCATGGCATCATGCCGGGGGTTGTTCACGTCAGGCCTCCGCCGACGTGTCACTGTCTGTCAACCGGACCAACCGTGTCAGTCGGTATCCGTCGGCACGTCGGCCGTGTTCGTTTTCTTCGCTTCGCTGTTCGGGAATGCGACTTTCACTGCGTCGTTGGGGTCGATGGCCCAGATGTTTTCGACGCCTTCAGCCGACCGATTCGAAACGAAGTAGATCGCGTTGTCGCCGGACCACACCGGCTGGAGATTCGCGAACCGGCCGCCTGTCATCCGCGTCCGTCCGCTTCCATCCGCCCGGGCAATCCACACATCCGACTCCGCGGGCTTGTCTCCCTGCGTATCGGCGTCGGGATTCATAACTGTGCAAAAAACCACGGCTTTACCGTCCGGCGACCACGACGGTGTAATACACGCATAGTCCGAAGACCAGACGATCTCCGTCGGGCTCCCCGCCTCACCGCGTTCATCCAGCTCGACCGTCCACACGCTGAACCAGCGCGTGCCGCGTTCGCGCGCACGCTGATACACAATCGTGTCACCCTTGGGCGACCACTGCGGGAACAGGCCGTGGCCGATATAACGCTTGGTCGTCGGGTTCTCAACGTCGATCGTGACCAGCTGCCACTGGCCCGAACGCTCACCCATCGAGCAGTAAACGATCTTTTTCCCGTCGGGCGAGAAGCTCGGAGAGATATCGTGCGTACGATCGCTGGTCAGCTGCACCGCCGGGCCGCCATTGGCATCCATCAGGTAGATGTCCCAGTTGCCGCTGCGATCGGAGGCGAAGGCGATGGTCTTGCCGTCCGGGCTGATCGCGGGCATGACGTCGTTGCTCGCGTCCTCGGTCAGCTGGGTGATGGCCGAGCCATCGACGCGCTGACGGTAGATGTCCGAGGTCTGCCTGTGGCGGGTCGAGCTGTAGACCAGGTACTCCCCGGACTTGTCGATCGTCACGTCGAAGTCCGCGCCTTCTTCGGTGAAGCTGATACGACGGACCTGGTTGGTCGAGTCCATCGAGCTGATCTGGCCGCGGTCGCCGGGCATGTCGCCGTAGATATCCACCGGCCGAGACGGGGTCGTTTCGGGCCGGGTGTTGGGTGTGTACTGCGGCTGGGTCGAGACGAACTGCGAGGGCATCGGACGCCAGGGCGTGGTTACGCTCTGCTGATCGTCGGGGTTCGCAGTGGTCTGCGGGTCCGTCTCCGATTGCGAACCGGGCTGAGTATCCGTTTCGCTTGTATCCGGCTGCGACACCGGCGGGGTAGGCGGAGCGACTTTTTCGACCGGCTGGCCGTTCATCGAGACCGGGGTTGTTTCGCCGTACTTATCGCTAAGCGACTTGCTGTGCTCGGTGGCAGCACGTTCGCGGGCAACCATCCGCTCCTCGCGCAGGCGGTGGTATTCCTTCACCGCTTCGTAGTCGTTGGTGCCGATGGTCAGAGCGCCGTTGTAGTTCTGCTTGCAGCCGGTCGTTACGAAAACGCAGCTCACCACGAGCAACCCAAGCCAACTTCCCAGATTCCTGACCATGTGTTGCCCCTTTCGCGCGAGCGTGCCAACCACTGCGGCGGACTGTACTCACGCGTTATCGGGGATGACCCACTACTTACCTTGACCCACGGCAAGCGGTCTGGTTATCGGAATCGACCGCCGCTGAATCGCATTCAATGCATCTCGGCGCGGCGTGGACCTAAAACTTGACGGGATAATGACGCGAGCAGCACTAACCCGCGAACGCGGCATCCACCCGTGACAGGACTGAATTAAATTCATTATCGGCCTGTGCCGGACGAGCGCCAGACTCATCAACCGCGTCTTCCGCAGCCAGGTCCACCCAGCTCACGCATCCCGCGAAGCGGTCACGGTTAGGCACCGCCACCGGCGTGGGCAGCCGATGCACCCGAAGCGCCAACAGGTACAGCGGACGCTCGGGCTTGTAGTTGAACCGCATATCGATCTGTGGCTTGGACCAGGGGTGCAGGCCGTCCAGCGAATCAAACGCCTGACGCGAAGGAACCTGCCAGATCCGAGCCGCCTCGGCGTAGCACTTGAAGATGATCTGCGTCGGCTCCGCCTTCTCCGGCTCATCGACCTTGAGATCATCTGAAGGGGGCAGCCAGTCGGGCTTGATCCAGTCCAGCCGCTCGTGCTCCCATGCCGGGAACATCAGGAACCGGTCATGATCCAGCGCAAAGCGGCCCGGGCCTCCGCGCTCATGGATGCCGCCCTTACGCAACAGCAGACAGCACCGCCCCGCCGCCAGCAGGTCACAGACGATCGCCCATTCTTTTAATGCGATGTCCATTTGCATCCAGACATGATACTGAAATGGCCCATGACCAAGATGAAATGACCAATGCGTTTCATGCAAAGGAGGTTTTAATTGGCCATTTCGGCTTGGTCATTCGGACATTCGCCCGAGGCACGACTACATCCGCTCGACGACGCCGATGCCCATGAGGTCCAGGCCGCGACCGAGCGTGAGCGCCACAAGCTTGCACAGCGCCAGCCGGCCCTGCCTGACATCCTCGGGCACATCACTGCGCAGCACCGGGCAATGCTCGAAAAACTTGTGGAACGCCGACGCCAACTCGTACAGATAATTACACAAGCGATGCGGCTCGAGCGAATCCGCCACCGCCGCGACCGTCGGCCCAAACTGGATCAGCTTGAGCGCCAACGCCTTCTCATTGGGGTCCTCCACCCGCACGTTTTTGCCTGCAAACGCAGCAAAATCAATCCCGCCCTTGCGGAAAATCCCGTGCACGCGCACATACGCATTGATCAGGTACGGCGCGGTGTTGCCCTCGAATGCCAGCATCCGATCCCAGTCAAACACATAATCCTTGATCCGGTCACTGGACAGGTCGGCATACTTGATCGCGCCCATCCCAATCACCCGGCCCAGGTGCAGGACCTCCTGCTCGCTGAGCGTGTCACCACGCTCTTGCGTTTTCTCACTCACGATCTGTGTCGCTCGCTGCTCAGCCTCGTCCAGCAGCTCCGCCAGCCGGACCGCACCGCCGCTCCGCGAGCTGAGTTTTTTGCCGTCGGGCCCGAGCACATTGCCAAAGCCGACGAAGTCAAGCTCGACCCCGTTGTCCCAGCCCACGTGACGCAGTGTCGCAAACAGCATGTCAAAGTGAAGCCGCTGCGGCGAGCCAACCACGTAAATCAATCGATTCGCCCCCAGACTATGAATGCGGTACCGCGCTGCCGCGATATCCGTTGTGCCATACAGGTACCCGCGGTCCGATTTGCGCACCATGAAGGGGAGCGCGTTGCCATCACGATCGGTAAAGCCCGGCGTCTCGACCACCAGCGCGCCCTCGCTCTGGGTCAGGCGGCCCAACGCGTCAAGATCATCAATGACTTTCGAAAGCCTGTCTTCTTTGTCGCACGGATCGACGCCCGAGTAAAAACTCTCGCCCCGCACGTCACCGGGCTTGAGCGAGACGCCCATCCGGTCATACACCGCCTGACACGCATCGATGCTGATCCGTCGGCTGGCCAGCCATGCATCGTTTTCCTGCTTGTTCGCCGGCTTTTCGTGCTGCTGAACCATCGACGCGATGAAGCTGGGCAGCTTGCTGAGCGCGATCGTTCCGTGCTTAGAGCTGTGGATCATGCAGTCATTCGCAGCACCACTCGACGTGATCTTTGAGACGAGGGTGTACAACTGGTCCAGCCGCGACAACACTGGGAAGCAAGAATGATTATCAAGAAACTTGCCAAAGAACCCGCCATGCCCCGACTCGTCCTCGGCAAGCATCTGGTTGTGCCACTGCGCCACTTCGACGGTCAACGCATCCCAATCCGTGTCTGGCGCGTTGGTCTTAGCGAGCCAGGCTTCGAGCCGATCGCGGTCGCCCGAGTGGATCGCCGCGGCCTCGTACCAGACCGCGAGGACGATCCGGCCAAACTGCGTGCCCCAGTCGCCCAGGTGGTTCTGGCGGATGACGTGGTGGCCCTGGAACGCGAGCACGCGCGCGATCGCGTCGCCGATCACCGTCGAGCGAAGGTGGCCGACGTGCATCTCCTTCGCGACGTTCGGGCTGGAGTAGTCCACGACAACGGACTGAGGTTTCTCCAGCGGCGCAACGCCCAGCCGTGGATCGCCGAGCATCGCCGATGCCGCATCCGACAGCGACGACGACGAGAGGTGGATATTGATGAAGCCCGGCCCGGCGATCTCGAGCTTCTCGATCACCCCCCCGACCTTGATCTGATCGACCACGGCCTGCGCGACCTCCCGCGGCGGACGGCCGAGCTTCTTACCCAGCGACATCGCGAGATTCGCCTGGTAGTCGCCGAACTTGGGGTTGCCCGCGGGGGTCAGCAGCGGGTCTGCGTCGGCGCATTCGGGCCCGAAAGCCGCGAGGAGCGCCTCGGATAAAGCCGATCGAAGTTTTGAAATGACATCCGCCATGAGGCAGGCATGATAGCGGGCTGCGTCAATTGAGGCCTCCAAGTTGCCCGCTCCCCGGGCCCCTCGCAACCGCGATCGAAAGGAATTGGAAACCGGCGGATTTGCCCCGTATTGACACGCCTATAATGTACGGATACCCGGTTGCCTAAATAGCTTGACCGGCCAGACCGAAACCCCGTCGGCGTGACAACGCCTACTCAACCCCACCCCGGAGCATTGCGATGAAAACATGGTCCCTCCTGGCAGGCCTCTTTGTGTTTGCGGTGTGTTTCGGTCTTGTCCGTGCCGAGGAAGCGCCCGCCAAGGCCCTCTTCAACGACAAGTGCCCCATCAGCGGCAAGGACGTCAACCCCGAGAAGACCTCGGAGTACAAAGTCGAGTTCTGCTGCGAGAATTGCAAGGCTAAATTCGACAAAGACCCCGCAACGTACATGGAAAAAGTCGCTGAGGGCCAGCCCGGCAAGTGTGTCTTCAGCGGCGAAGACGCCACGACGAGCGAAACCCTGACCATCGGCTTCTGCTGCGACAACTGCAAGGGCAAGTTCGACAAGGACCCGAGCAAGTTGATCGGCAAGGTCAAGCCGGCAGAGAAGTCCGAGTAATAACAACTACCCGTAAGTCGAATAAAAAAACCCGCCAGCATCGGCGGGTTTTTTGTTTGGCTTAGAACTGATTCACGCCTCTTCGTCGATATCCGCCGTGCGGTGCTGGAGCTGGGCCTTGAGGCGGGCGAGGATCGACGAGTGCATCTGGCTGACGCGTGACTCGGAGAGGTCCAGCGTCACGCCGATTTCTTTCATCGTCATCTCCTCGTAGTAGTAGAGGATGATGATGAGGCGCTCGGCGCGGGTCAGCCCCTTGGTGATCATGTCCTTGAGGTCGCGCTTCTGCACGGCCGTGAGCGGGTTGATCTGACGGGTGTCCTTGAGTACGTCGATCTCGCGCACGTCCTTGTTCGAGTCGGTCTCGAACCACTTTCGGCTGAGCGAGACGGTGGAGACGGCGCCGGCGTCTTTACGGATCTTGGCGTACTCCTCGTTGTCCACGCCGATCTTGTCGCAGAGCTCTTCGTCGGTGGGCTTTCGGCCGTGCTGCATCTCGAACTTGTCGCGTGCGTGGTTGACCTGGCTGGAGCGGGAGCGTACCAGTCGCGGGACCCAGTCCATGGAGCGGAGCTCGTCGAGGATCGCGCCGCGGATACGCGGGGCGCAGTAGGTTTCGAATTTGACGCCGCGTTCCATGTCGAACGCGTCGATGGCGTCCATCAGGCCGAAGATGCCCGCCGACATAAGGTCTTCGACGTCGACCTCATCGGGCAGCTTGGTGTGGACGCGTTCTGCGTTGTAGCGGACCAGCGGGAGGTAGAACTCCATGAGCTCATTGCGAAGCTCTTCCGTCGGCTTGGCCTTGTACTTGACCCAGACCTTCTTGATATTTTCGGTCTGCTCAGGGGTTGGTTTTCGGTTGATGTGCCTGATTCTTGCCATGGTCTGCTCCTTGACCGGGCTGCCTTCGCGTCCTGCGGAGGCTGGGCGTTTTAGGGATAAAACATAATGAATTAATAAGCCGGACGACCGGCCTCAATTTTTAAACACGGTTTACCCGGCAGCCATATTTGCATGATCTTTTTGTCCGACTTCCGAGTTCTCGGGGATCGGGTTCGTTTCCCGGTGCCCCTTGATGTATTCATTAACACCGCGAAGTGCGATTGACCCGACAATCATTCCCACGATCAATGCGATGAGGCCGACCAATGCTGCGCTGAGCATGATCGAGAGGTATCCGTTGCCGTTGTACATGCCATAGCAAACCGTTCCTGCGAAGCAGGTCAGTGCGAAACTGGTTGCGATGACTCGTGCGGGAATTGCGAGCACTCCGTTGCTGCGTGATTGCTGTGAATCACGATATGAATTTTCAACCGGCGTCCTTGCCGGGCGGGGCGAGTTTACCGTATTTATCTGCCCGTGAAAAGGGAGGAGCCAAAGATGTTGAAAAAATGTTGTGGAAAATCAAAAATGATCAGAGGTCAGGCCAACAATAACTTCGGCATGTAACTGAGAAATTCATCAAACATCGATCATCCCTGTTTGATTAAGTGAAATGCAATTCGGGTTATCGCGTAGCGCGATCGCCTGTCAAACGCGCGGTCATTCTGCGGATCAGGCCCCCACGCTGCTTCACCGGCTCGGCGGCGTGCTTGTCCAGGAGATGTGCGAGCGCACTCATCGCGGTCGTCGCCGGGCTTGGCTTTGCATCAAGCGTAAACGGCCTGCGACTTCGGACCGAGTCGCTGATCACGCTGTCACTGAGCAGGCACCCCGCATAGACCACATCCAGGCCGAGGAATTTACGACAGACATTCGAGACCCGGGTATAAACCTGAAATGCCTCGTCCGGATTTCGCGCCTGGTTGACCAGCAGGCGGACATCAAGACCCCGGTGCTGACGGTGGGCCGTCTTGATGACGGCATAAGCGTCGGTGATCGCGGTCGGATCAGGCGTCGTAACTATTAAAACACGATCCGCAGCCGTCATCAGACCCAGCACATTGGGCCCGATGCCCGCGCCGGTGTCGATCAGCAGCACGTCATAGTGCTGCTCCAGTCGCGCAAACTGCCGGATCAGCCTTTCGCGTTCGTCCACACTCAGCGCTGCCATCTGCGCAAGGCCCGAAGCGCCGGGGATCAGCGAGAAGCCTCCCGGTGCCTGGACGATCACATCCTCGATCTCACGCCGACCCGCCACGACATGCGCCAGCGTATGCACGGGCATCACGTTGCAAAGCACATCCGCGTTGGCGGTGCCCATGTCCGCATCCAGCAGAACGACCTTGCGACCCATCCGGGCCAGCAGGATCGCCAGGTTCACCGCGACAGTTGATTTTCCCACTCCGCCCTTGCCGCTGGAGATCGCCAAAGCATGCGCAAGCCGGGGACGGGTCGTCAAGCCCGCAGCCTCCGCCGCGTCGGCGTCCGAAAGCGCACGGTGACGCATGAGCCCCCGAAGCGTTTCAGCCTGATCCGCGATCATAGACCCCCGCTTCCTTCGCTTTCACCCATGACCAGGGACGCGAGCCGATCCGAACAGCCCGGCTCAATCTCGTGCGGCACTTCCTGGCCCGTCGTGACGTAGCTGATCTTCTTGCCCACACGCCGAGCAACATTCAGCAGCACGCCCGCCGTCACCGACTCATCCAGTTTAGTGAAAATAATCCGGTCCGCATTGACGGCCGAAAAACGATCGATCGTCTGAAGTAGCACCTTCTGGCTGACGGTGGACGACAGCACGAGATGGACTTCATGGGGGTTTGCTGTAGCAAGCACCTGATTTAGTTCGCCGAGCTTTTCGGTTGCCCGCTGCGAGCGACCGGCGGTATCGATGAGCACGGCATCCAGGTGCTGATAGGCCTTGAGCGCCTCGGTAAGCTGCTCGGCGGTGTTCACGACCTTGAGCGGCAGGCCGATGATCCCCGCGTAGGTGCGCAGCTGATCGACGGCCGCGATACGGTAGGTGTCCATCGTGATCAGGCCAACCTTCTTGCCCTGCTTGAGCTTGAAGGTGGCGGCGAGCTTGGCGATGGTGGTGGTCTTGCCTACGCCGGTGGGCCCGATGAGCGCGATGGTGCGGGGCCGGCCGTCGTTGGTCGGCTCGATCCGACCCGTACCGCCCTCGACCGGCAGCCGGCTGGCGATCTCGTCATGCACCGCGCGGCGGACCTTGTCCGGGTCGGCAAACTCGGCCTGCGTGAGTACGCTATTGACCTTCGTCACGATCTCCTCGGCCAGTTCCTCCGCAACCTCCTGCTCGATCAATCGGAGGTAGTGGCTCACCAACGGGTCGGGCAACTCGGGGGCGCAGTTCGCGGCGGTTTTAGCGCGGCTGGGCGGCGTCGCGGCCTTCTGCTGGCGCATCATCTTGACCATCATCTGCTTCATCGCGGCCAGTTCGTCGGCCACATGGGTGTCGGGTGCTGGCGCGGGGGTGACGATACGGGGTTCGGTCACCGGCTTTTGCACAATCGCGGCCGGGGACGGGGCGGGGACAGGTGTGTAAGCCTGTACATGGACCGGTGCGGGCGTGGCAACTGGCGCACCAACCATCGCGGGAGCAGGTGCCGCGAGATCGGCGCGAGCGGCGGCGTAGGTCTTGCGGATCAGGTCGCCTGCAGAAGGGTCGCGCGTTGGCGGCGGTGGCGGGCTCTGACGAACGGGCGGCAGGATAGATGCAAGATTCCCGGCGGGCTGGAGCAGCCGCTCACGGCCGACCTTTTCGTTTTTACGTTGATATTTTTCGGCGAGCTTCCGGCCGTCGGTCGCGGTGACTTCAACCACGGGCTTGGCGCCCATCCCTAGCAGGCCGCCCTTCTTATAGCTACGGGTGTGGAGGATGACGCCGTGGCTACCGTAGGCCTGCTTCACCAGAGCAAGCACTTCGGGCATCGACTTCGCTGTAAAGGTCTTCATAAGCATCCATGCCTTTTACGAACCTGATCAGAGCATCGGTCCCGGCTGATCCATCCGCCGATCCGATGTTGAATGTGCATCATACCGTGACTCGGGCGGGCTGCGGAGTCGTAGCCCGCCTGTTAACTTCCTGATCCAAGTGAACCAGCGCGAGCGATTCGACCTCGACGCCTTTGCAGACTTCGTTGTACCCGAGCACCGCGGCGCCGGGCAAGTGTGGCTCGAGCAGGCGGCGGACCTGGGCACGAACCTGCGGCGAGGCGAGCACCACCGGGTGGCGACCGGCACGCACCAGCTTGTCCACATCGGCAAGGATGGCGCTGGTGATCCTGTTCGCAACCGCGGGCGGCATCGTCATGCTTGTACCTTCGGCTGAACGCTGAATAAATCCGTTGATTTGATCCTCGATCGCCGGGTCTAGCGACACGCAATACAACTTCTCAACCATCTTCGCTACGTCAGGCGAAGCAAGCGGGTCGGACTGCTCCTGCACGGTGTACTGGGCGCAGATCGTCCGACGCAGGCCGTTACGCACATACTCGGTCAGCACATCGAGGTCCTTGGTCCGCGTGCCCCAGTCGCCAAGCGTCTCGATGATCGCCTCCAGGTCGCGCACCGGCACGCGCTCGCGCAGCAGGTTCTGCATCACCTTCTGCAGGTCGCCGGGCTTGATCAGCGGCGAGTCGCTCGTGCCGGTCTTGCCCAGCACTTCGTCGCACAGCTTGGGCGCCTTCTCACGCAGCTGCGCGATGAGGTTGTTGGTCTCTTCGCGGGAGAGCATCTCGTCGGCATGGACCTTGACGACTTCCATGAGGTGGGTCGTGACGACCATGCTCGGCTCGACGACGATGTAATTGAGCGCTTCGGCACGCTGACGCTGGCCGGGGTCGATCCACCACGCAGGCAGGCCGAACGCCGGGTCGATCGAGGGGATGCCACGCAGTTCGCCGTCCTCTTGCGGGTTGGCAAGCCCGTTGTCGACGGCAAAGAACTGCCCCGGGTAGGCCTTGCCGACCGCGATCGTGTTGCCGCGGATCTTCAGGCGGTACTCGTTGGGCGGCAGCTGCACGTTGTCGCGGATGCTGACCGGCGGCATGACCAGGCCCAACTCCGTCGCGAGCTGACGCCGGCCGTTGCTGATGCGCTCGAGCAGGTCCCCGCCCTGGGTCGTATCGACAAGCTTGACTAATGCGTAGCCGACCTCGAGCTCGAGCGCATCGACGGTCATCGCCTGCTCGATCGGCTCGGGCGGCTTGGGTGCGTCGGCCTTCTCGGCCTGTCGGCGTTTGAGCTCGACGGCCTTGCGCTGCCTCTGGGCGGAACGCCACGCAATGAGACCCACCGTCGCAGAGAGGACCAATAGCGGGATCGTAGGCAGAGGCGTAAGCGCGAGCAGCGCGAGAAAGCCCGAGGTGATGCCAAGGGCGGGCGCCTTGCCGGTGAGCTGCTCGGTCAGTTCGGCGTTGAGGTTGGCGCGGCTGGAAGAGCGTGTGACGATCAGACCTGCGCCCAGCGCGATGAGGAAGGCGGGCACCTGCGAGACCAGGCCGTCGCCGATGGTGAGCTTGGTAAAGACCTCGACCGACTCGCCGAAGGACCAGCCCTTGAGCGCCATGCCGATCGCAAGGCCTCCGCAGATGTTGACCAGCGTGATGATGATGCCTGCCACCGCGTCGCCGCGCACGAATTTAGAAGCACCGTCCATCGCGCCGTGGAAGTCCGCCTCGTGCTGGATCGTTTCTCGGCGTTGGCGGGCCTGCTGCTCGTTGATGAGGCCGGCGTTGAGGTCGGCGTCCACGGCCATCTGCTTGCCGGGCATGCCGTCGAGCATGAAACGTGCCGCCACTTCCGAGATACGCGTCGCACCCTTGGTGATCACCACGAACTGGATGATGATCAGGATCACGAACAGGATCACGCCGACAACGGGCTCTGAACCGGCTACAAACTCAGCGAACGCCTGGATCACTTTTCCCGCCATGCCCATCGCCTGCTCGGGGATCGATGCATCGGCGGTCAGGATCATCCGCGTCGACGCGACGTTCAGGACCAGCCGGAACATGGTCGTGAACAGCAGAAGCGACGGGAATACGGAGAAATCCAGCGGCGAATCCACGAAGATCGTCGTCAGCAGGATGAGCGCCGCCAGCGCAATGTTGGTCACCAGCAGCAGGTCGATGATCATCGGAGGCAGCGGCACGAGGATAACGCCCAGCAGGCTGATCAGCGCGATAGGCACCATGAGCGCCCGGTTCTCGTTGACCTTGCGCACCCACGCGGGCATCTGGATGGATTCTTTTTTAGCCATTAAAAATCAGCAATAATCAATCAACCATCAGACTCACCCCGCCATCTTCCCGCTCAGGCGGTAGACGTAGGCGAGTATTTCCGCGACGGCGGCGTAGTGTTCTTCGGGGATCTCCTGGCCGACCTCGACACTGCTGTAGATCGCGCGGGCCAGCGGCTTGCGCTCGACCAGCGGGATGCCGTTGGCCGTGGCGATCTGCCGGATGCGCATAGCCATGAGGTCGGCGCCCTTGGCGATGACCTTGGGCGCCCGCATCGACTCGGAGTCGTATCGCAACGCGATGGAGATGTGCGTGGGGTTGGTGATGACCACGTCGGCCTTGGGCACCTGCTGGGCCATGCGCTGCATGGCGAGCTGGCGTGCAACGCGGGCGCGCCGCTGTTTCATCTGCGGGTCGCCGTCCATGTCCTTGAGTTCCTGTCGGATCTCCTGCTTGGTCATCCGCATGTCCTTGATGTGCTGGAATTTCTGGAACCAGAAGTCCAGCAGCGCCAGGACGAGCAATAACGCCGCGAGCTTGATCGCGAGCATGAAGGTCAGGTGCGCGGCCGTCGCTGTCGCCACCGTCAGCGTCATCACCGGCAGCGCTGCGATCGTCTCGATATCGCCCACGATGATGATCACCGCTACCGTCCCAACGATCAGCACCTTGCCCAGGCTCATGCCCAGCCGAACCGCTGCACGCGCATCGACCAGCCGCTTGGCCCCGCTGAGCGGATTGATCCGGCTGAACTGCGGCATCAAAGGCTTGCCGGTCAAGAGCAGCCCCGTCTGTCCCGCCGTCACCAGCACGCCAACGCCCGCCACCGCAATAAGAAACGGCAGCAGCGTCCCGCCCAGCAACTGCATGAAGTAGCCCCCGATCGAGCCCAAGTCGTCGGCCCGGGTCGGGTTCTCCGCGTCCGCAGCGGTCAATAGACGGTTCAGGCTTGCCGCCATCGCCTCGAACAGCCGAGCCCCGAGCATGTACAGCAGCATGACCGACACCAGCAGCATCAGCGCGGCGGTCAGGTCCGTGCTGCGCGCGATGTTGCCCTCCTCACGCGCCTGCCGAAGGCGGCGCGGTGTCGGGGCCTCTGTGCGATCTTGTCCGGTTGCTTCAGCCATCCTTGGCCTCGTCTACACCCACATCCTGCGGGCGGTCCTGCTTACTTTATCTCTATCGGCTCAGGGGGTGATCTGAGGCCCAACAACCGGCGGAGGCGCCGCGTTGAAGAAGTTCATCAGCCCCGAGAGCAGGTCGCTCGTCATCTCGCCGTATGCCCCGGCGATCGCGCCGATCAGCATCATCATAATAACCAGGCTCGCGAGGATACGGATCGCAAACCCAACGCTCAGGATATTGAACTGCGGCACGGTACGCATCAGAAAACCCATGCCCACACTGATCAGAAACATCAGACACAACAGCGGCGCCGCGACCCGAAGCCCAAGCTCGAACATGATCGCCAGCATGCCCACGACCATGCTCACCACCTGATCGAAACTCGCGAACCCGCCAAGCGGGATGTAACGGAACGTCTGCGCAAGGGTGTGCAGCATGACGTTCAGCCCGCCCGCCGCGACAAACAGCGCCAGCGCGAACATGAACAGCAACTGCCCCGTCACGCCTGTCTGGTCGTCGAACTCGGGGTTGAACAGCTGTGCCGCAGCCAGGCCCATCTGCTGGTCCACGATATGCCCGCCCAGCTGCATCCCCACCAGCGGCAGCGACGCCGCGTAACCGATCACGTAACCGATCAGCAGCTCGAGCCCGACCAAGAGCCCCAGCGACCACAGGTCCAGGCCTCGCACCGCCGCTGAAAGATTCGACGAAGCATCCGCATCCATCCAGAGCATCGGCCAGATCGCAAACGACAGCCCCAGCGCCATAAAAACCTTCACCACCCGAGGCACCGTTGAACTGCCCAGCACCGGGGCCAGCACAAAGATCCCAGTCAGGCGGAAGAGGATCATCAGCCAGACGGGCACATAAGGCAGGATGGGGGTCAGGTCGACGGGCAATCACTTATTCTTCTTTAGAAGGGTGTATCTATATAGATGAACGGTCAGCCGCCGTTGGAGACCGGGCCGAACATCTCGGCACTGAAGGTCAGAAGCTTGCTGACCATCCAGGGCATGAGCAGAATGGCGATGAGGACCATTCCGATGATCTTGGGCACGAAGCTCAGCGTCTGCTCCTGGATCTGCGTTACCGCCTGCATCACGCTGATGATCAGGCCGATGATCAGCCCCGCAAACAGGACCGGGGCGCTGAGCAGGAGCATGATGTAGAGCGTCTCACGCGTCACGTCGATGAGTTGATCGGTCAGCATCGGTCTTGATTCCTTGTAGTTCGCGGCGGGCGGGGTCGTCAGCTCTTAGCCCAGCCGCTAACCGGTGCCGGGTATCGCAAAGCTGCTGAGCAGGTTGCCCACCACCAGGTTCCACCCGTCCACCAGCACGAACAGCAGCAGCTTGAACGGCAGCGAGATCATCACCGGCGGGAGCATCAGCATGCCCATCGAGATCAGCACGCTGCTGATCACCATGTCGATCACCAGGAACGGCAGGTACAGACGGAACCCCAGCAGGAACGCGACCTTGAGCTCGCTGAGCATAAACGCGGGGATCAGCGTAAGCATGTCCACATCAGCGCGACGCAGCGACGAGCGGTCTTTGGTCGAGCCCGGCTCACGCCACTCCATCAACATATAAACCGAGTCCCAGTTGCCCGCATGATTGATCTGATCAAACATGAAATCACGCAGCGGGGCCTTGGCCTGCTCCCACGCCTGCAGCTCATTCATTTCGACGTTCGGGTCCTGCATCGGCTGGAGCACTTCCTTGTTCAGCCGATCCAGTGTCGGAGACATCACCAAGAATGTCAGGAACAGCGAAAGGCCAATCACCACCTGTGTTGGCGGCAATGACTGCGTGCCCAGCGCCTGCCGCAGCAGCGCGAGCACAACAACAATGCGCGTGAAGCTGGTGCACATCACGAGGATAGCAGGCACCAGCGTCAGCACCGTCAGCAGCAGCAGGATCGAAAGCGAGGTGCTCAGCCCGCCATTAGGCACAGCCGCAGCGGGGTTGGTTGCGCCAGGGGCGGGGCTTCCCGTCGCACCACTTTGCGCACCCCCCACGAGCGTAGGCGCCGATGCGCCAAGGGCATTGAGCGCCTCGCCGCTGCGCATCAGGATGGTGATGGGGTTGACGACGCCCGGGGCTTGCGGGTCATCGGTTTTATCTGCTTTTGCCTGGGGTGCGGCGTCTGCACTTCCCGCGCTGGGCGTGTTGACCGTAACCGCGTTGCCGGGGTTCGCGTTCTGCGACATGGCGTCGCCTGCCGCAATCAGCAGCACGATGCACGCCAAACAATACGGGATCCCGCCTCGCCTCATCACGCCTTGCCCCCCGTACCGGACAGAGCAGCAAGACGGCCACGCACACTCGACACCGCGCTGCGGGTCCGCTCCGCAGTAACACCTTCCATATCAGCTTCGGCCTCGGCAGCCACCGATTTTTCAGAGCCGCCGAAACTATCCGACCACTGCCCGGAGATCCGCTTCATCGCACTGCTGAAGGTCTGAGAGATGCTTGCCGACCGCGAAGCATCGACCGCGCCCAGCAGGTCGGCCACTTCCACGGGGTCTTCGATCGACGCAAGGGTACGCATCCCCGCTGTTGAGTCGCTGACCACCAGGATCCTTGACCCTATACGCATCAGCAGCACGTGGCTGCGCGGCGCGACGGTGCTGCGGCTAAGCACCTCGACGACCGAACCCTGGGGCGACGCCTTGCTCGCAACGCCGCTGCGTCGCATCACCCAGCGGATCGCGAACACCATCGCCAGCACCACGCCAAGCGCCGCAAGCGTGCTCAGCAGCCAGCCATCGCCGGCAGCGCCCGCGCGGCCCGACGACCCGGAGCCCTTCTGAAAAAGATCAACCGTGCCAACACCCAGCGGCAGGGACTCGTTCGCGTTAGCTGTAGTAACCGCCGGGGCGGCGACATCGCCACTGACATCCGCAGTTCCCGCAGTCGATTCACGCTGCGTATCTACTTTCTCGACATCGGGCTGAGCCGCGGCATGATCGCGTTGCGCCGCGATTCGCTGCGCGTCGCTTGTCGACGTGTCCTGAGCCCACGCCGCTGTGCCGTGCACGAGCATCCCCATCACCACAAGCGAGCCCAACAGGGCTCGCCGACAATGCAAACATACTGTCAATAATCGCCTCTGCAAACCTGGCCCTCCATGGCCGATGTTTGTTTCGCTCGGACGATTTACGGACTGCGCTCGGCCTCATGCCTCGGCGGGTCCCGCCCGATACCCCAACACTCAAAACCGTTATGCCGTCTCCGCTTCCGTTGCGTTCGCAAAGGCGTCCTGCATCACGCCCTCTTCCTGGACATCCGCCATGATTTCACTGATACGGATACAGAAATTGTCATTAAGTACGAGCACTTCGCCCCGCGCGATCAGCCGTCCGTTGACAAAAACGTCCACCGGGTCGCCCGCAAGCTTGTTCAGTTCTACGATGCTGCCGCTGGCCAGGCGGAGCACGTCCTCGACGAGCATCTCGGTCCGGCCAAGCTCGATCGTCACGTCCAGATCGACATCGCCAAGCATCTCGATCCCGCCGGCCTCGATCGACGAAGGGGTCACGGCGGAATTCACATCCCGCTGAATCGACTGGACCTGCCCCTGCGCTTCCGCCAGGGTCTGGGCGAGGATGTCATCGATCGCATTCTGATCTGCCATTGCCACGGCCTCCGCCGTTAAAGGTCGGCGCTGAAACGCTTCCAGTTACTGATTACAACGTCACGGACATACGGATCGCCGTCCGCATCTTCGCCGAACCGCTTCTCACATTTTTCCTTGATCTGTCGCTTGAGGGTCAGGCGGTCGGGCTCGTTGAGCTGCGCGGGCTCGGCACGGGCGAAGACCTCGGTCACCTCTTCGCTGATCCGAGCCATATTCGTCGTAATTTCTTCCTGAATCTCGCTCACGTGCCGCTGCTGAACCACGACGTAGATCGTTGCGTCGTACAGGTAGGCCTGTGCCCCCTGCCGGGTATTCTGAAACTTGTCGCCGATGAGCAGCACCTCGACCAATGCAAGGTCGGCCGCCTTAGGGTCGACTTCGAGACCCTGAGCTTCGACCGCCGGCGGCTTCTCACCAAACATCATGTATCCGCCGCCAAAGATCGCGCCCTCCACGAGCATAACGATCGCGATGATGAGGATCATCTTCATCGGCAGGCCCTTCTTGGGCTGATCCTTACCGGTGTTGTTCTCTTCGTCTGCCATACGCAATTGTTATCGGCCGAATCGCCCGCAAACCACGATCATTCCGGCAGTTTTTGCGCGGCCGGGTAAAACAGCGAGAGCACGGTTCAAAACTCGGGCGGTCCCTGGCTTCCCTGGAGGTCTTTGATGATGTGCTCGGTCACGATGATTTCGACACGGCGGTTGTCTCGGGTCTCGTCGGAGTTGATCCCGCGCGGATTGATCGGCTCACGGTCGGCCGCGCCGCTGGGGTGAAAACGCACGGACTCAAGGCGATAGGCCTCGGGGATCTCCATGCCCGTCAGAAAATTCTCAACCGCTATCGCACGCTGAAAACTCAGCTCACGAAGATCGCCCGAGGTCCCATCGGGATTCGCCAGCTCCATCGCCGAGGCGTGGCCGACGAGTTCGATCTTATTCGTGCTGTCCTTGAGCTTGACGCTTCCCACAAGATTGATCAATTGCTGCCTGCTCTGCTCGCTCAATTCCGCGGAACCGGGTTCAAAAAGAATTTTGCCTCCGATCGCATAGCGCTTGCCTTCGCGGACCGCCGTGACGCGCGGCTCACGTCCTGACTGGCCGGGGTCCTTCACGTTGGATTTATTAGGCACCCGCTCGTTTCGCATGCGGATCGCCTCAAGCCGCTCGATCAGCGACAGGGCCGGGTCGTCATCGGTTGGCAGTTTTCCCCCGCCGCCCCGCATCCCGAAGGCCTTCTTGATCTCTTCGACCACGGCCTGATATTGGTCCTGTTTCTTGATCTCGGAGAACGACACGATCAGAACGAAAAAGCAAAGCAGGAGTGTGACCATGTCGCCATAGGTCACCAGCCATTCCGGCGCACCGGGGGGAGGGCATTTGCATTTACTTCCCATTCAGCTTCCCGCCGTTAACTTTGAAACGATTGCTCGATCAAGCCGCCTCTTCCTTCGGCCGATCGCCCGGCGGCAGGAAGGTCCGCAGTTTTTGTTCGACGATACGGGGGTTGTCCCCACTCTGGATCGCCATGACACCCTTGACAATAACGGTCTTGTACAGGATCTCCTCGGCAGATCGCTTGCTCAGCCGGTCGGCGATAGGCAGAGCGAACGCGTTGGACATTAGTGATCCATAAAGCGTAGTCAAAAGCGCAACGGCCATGCCGGCACCGATCGCGGCGGGGTCGCTGAGGTCCGCAAGCATCGCCACCAGGCCGATGAGCGTGCCGATCATGCCCATGGCGGGCGCGTACTTGCCGATGCTGTCGAAAATGAACTTACCCATCTCGTGCCGCTCGACCGTGTTGTCCAGGTCGTTGAGCATGATCGCTTCAATCAGTTCAGGGTCCGTGCCGTCGACCGCCATCTGGATGCCCTGGACCACGAACGGGTCATCGATTTGCTTGACGGCGTTTTCCAGCGAGAGGATCCCGTCGCGGCGGGCGATCTCGGCGTAGCCGACCATGTCCTCGATCAGCTTGTCAATCGATTGCGCCTTGTAGAACATCGCCTTCTTGGTAACCACAAACAACTTCATCACAGACTTGGCAGGCGCGGCGACAAATACCAGGGTCACTGAACCCAGGCACACCAACACAACCGAAGGGATATCGACGTAAATGCCCAGCTTGCCACCCATCAGCAGGGTCGCTAAGACCAGCAGCCAAGTACCGATGAAGCCGAAGAGGATGCCCAGGTCCATGGGATAAACCGTTGTCAGTCCGTTGACACGGAAGTTTTATCGGCGGTCAGGTCTTTGTCCCTTGACGAATGCATAGCCGTGTTAAACTACGTTCAATCAGGCGGGAGCAGCTTGCGCAGCGATCGGCCGTACTCGATCGCCAACTCAACAACCTCCTGCATCGATTCCTTCACAATAATCGTATCGCCAGTGGTCAGGCGAATCGTCGTGTCCGGATTTTCCTCGACGACCTTGATCATGTCGGCGTTGATGACGAACTGTTTTCCGTTGAGCCGGGTGACGGTGATCATTGCATGCTGCGTTGAGTGTCGGGTATTGGGCCCGGGTTTATAGAACATCGTGCTGCTTAATCAAAACGGCGAATCGCTGCTGGCAGATTCATATCATCGCAGCGTCGCGAGCAGCTCCTGGATCATCTGGTCGCTCGTGGAGATGATCCGCGAGTTGGCACTGAAACCCGTCTGAGCGCTGATCAGGTTGATGAATTCCTGCGCGAGGTCGACGTTACTCAGTTCAAGTGCCCGTCCAATGACTCGGCCCGAGCCGCCCGTGCCGGGATTAACGATCTGTGGCGAGCCGGAGTTGGACGAGTTGGCGTACAGGTTCCCGCCGACCTCGATCAGGCCTGCGTTGTTGGAGAACATCGCCAGGGGTATTCGGCCCAGGTCACGCAGCAGCGAGTTGGAGAACACGCCGGTGATCGTGCCGTCCTCCGCGATGCTGAAGTCTTCGAGGGTTCCGATGGGTGTGCCGTCCTGCCGCAGCGAGTTGACCTGGCTGGCGTCCTGACCCGAGAGCGCGGTGAGTGAGCCGAGCGTGCCGTTGGGGTCGGTGAAAACGAGGTTGACGTTCTGGGGGTCGAGCGCGCCGGTATTGGTTCGGTCGATAGTGAAGGAGGCGCCCTGAGCGATAGTGAACTGGCCGCTGGTATCGAACGCCAGCGTGCCGTTGCTGAGGTACTTATTGAGGTCCGAGTCGTCGTTGGAGTGCAGATAAAAGCGCCACTCGGTGCCGGTGGAGTTCTTGTCCTCGAGCACGGTGATCATGTCGATGTTCATCGCGTTGCCCAGCGAGTCGTAGGCAACAAAGGTCGTTCGGACCGACTCACCATCGGCTTCCTGCGCGGTGGTCCAAGGGGCGGCGAAGGGCTGACTGCTGGAACCGCCGGAGCTGGCGATGATGTCGCCGGGGTCGATGAGGATCTGGTTGGCGGTGCCTATGTTGGACTCGACAACGACTTGGCCCGAGGCGTTAACAGTCACGCCGGGCGAGTTGGACTGCAGCGTGTCGATACCGAGGATGTCCTGGAGGAAGGTCATGAAGTCGCCGAGCGTCGTGCCGTTGGCGTCGGAGTTGGTCGTATTGGCTGCGCCGACTTCGAAGGTGCGCGACGGCATGGTTGCGCCGCCGCGGGTCACGTTGCCGACAGTGATGACCGCCCCTGCCGGGAAGCGGGCGGAGAGGTCGGACCCGACCAGCGAGGTCAGGAGGTCTGTAGACACGGCGGGCACGGTGGCCAGCGCGTCAGAATAAAGCGCTTCACTCTCGACAATCGAGCCCTGGGTCGCGACGTCACCGGCGGTGTTGAGGTTGCCGCCGATGTTCACGTTCTCGGTGGCCTGCGCGATGGTCAGAACGCCCAGCGGGATGTTGATGTCTTCCAACAGACCCTCGACGACGTTGAAGTCGGTGTCTACACCAAAGCCCTGGACACGGCCGCCGCTGTTGGTCACGAGGTTGAAGTCGCGGTCGAGTTGGAACGTGCCATCGCGCGTGTAGCGCTGAGAGCCGGCTTTCTCGACGATGAAGAATCCGTTGCCCTCGACAGCCGCATGGGTGGAGACGCCGGTGGGCTGCAGGCCGCCGTCGGCAAAATCGCGCGTGATGGCGGCAAGCCGTGTGCCCAGGCCTGCCTGTGCGGGGTTGGTGCCTCCGAGCCCGGCGCTGGGGGCAGAACCGTTTTTGAGCGACTGAGAGACCTGGGTCTCGAAGTGCGCCGCACTGCGCTTGAAGCTGGTCGTGTTGACGTTAGCGATGTTGTTGCCGCTTACACCAATGATCTGCGAGTTGGCGTTCAACCCGGTCAGACCCGCGAACAAAGCCCGTGTGATACTCATCGTCGCGTCTCCAAAAATGGCCGGCGGTTTCTGCCGGCACGCTCGTTTGTACTAGCCCCGACTCTCGTCGGAGCGCCTGGCCTGCGCAAGCAAATCACGCAGCGCCGCGTTTTCAATCTGACCCAACCCGCCCAGACCGCCCAGCGGGTTCACGTTCTCTTTCACTCCCGCGGCAACGCCATCTCCCTCGGATGGCGTCTGCGCAGCGCCGCTGAGCAGTTCCTGAAACGAAGCCCGCTCAAATGCCGGCTTACCCTGCTGCGCCGCACCACCACCGGAGACAGCGCCGGGCCGGACAGCCGGCTCGAGCATCTGCAGCAATCTCGCGGGGTCTACTGTCAATCTTCAATACCTTTTTTATTCGTACTCAAATCAGTCTGCTTATTCACTGAAGCTGGTCACACCGCCCAGCGAGAGCGTCTCGTTCGTATCCAGTTGCAGACGGATCTCGCCGTCCACCACAGTGACACCTGTCACACGCCCGCTCACCGAGCGAGCCTGGCCCGCGCCGTCGATAATGCGGCCGTTAACCGTGCGGCCGATCAGCGTGCCCGAGTCGAGCACCTGTAGATTGGCCAGCAGCTGCTGCACGACCTGCGTGTCCAGATCACCGAGGTCTTTGACATTGGTCACGCGGTCTGCGGCAAGCTCGCCACCTCCTGCGAGTTTGAGGACCGGTTTGCCGTTCTGCACACTCAGCGAGTCGACCAGGCCCTCGACCGTGTTGTTGTTCGCGTTGAGTCCGCTGACGAACTTTCCGATCATGTTCGCGCTCGTCGCGATCGCGTTCTGCGTGACCAGCGTATTGAGTTTATTGTCGAGCTGGACCTGGCTCTCGATGTTGCGGATGCTTGAGAGCTGTTCGAGGATCGCCGCCGTATCGTTGGGCGCCAGCGGATCCTGGTTGCTCAGTTCGGAGAGGATGATCTGCATAAACTCGTTAGAGTCGAGCTCGGCAAAGCCACTGACTCCGGGCGTGGAGTTCGTGCTGGCGATCGCGGCTGCGCTTCCGATGGCTGAGGACATAATCGATCCCTTCTACTAATCAGGCTGCAGGTTCGGCGGCATCACGGAAGCGGTCAAAGAAACTGCGCACCGTCGAACCTCTGCGTGCGGATCGCTCAGAGTCGTCGTGGTTTGAGCTCGATCTGCCGCCATCGCCGCTGTACTGACCGCGGCTGCGGCCTTCATTTGCGCCTTCATGTTGACGGCCTGAATGCGCGTTGTCGTTCTGGTTCTGGTTCTGGCTGTGGTTGGTGTTCTGGCTTGCGGTTGCCGGGGGCAAAGGCTGCACGCTGAGCTTCTCGACGTTCATGCCTTGGTTTTCCAAGGCGCTGCGGAGCTGGGCGAGCTGCGAAGTGAGCAGCGTATGGGCCGAGGCCGACTCGGCGTGGAAGCTCGCGCTCACACCGGTGCCGGTAATCTGCATCTGAATACGGACGGTGCCCATCTCCGGCGGCGTCAGGCGAATCGTCACCGCACCACCTCGCTGCTGCACCGCGTTGGCCAGCCCACGCGTCAGGCGCGCCGAGTTGAGTGAATCGCTATCGGTTCCATCGCCCGTCGGCTGAGCGGTCGCAACGTGTTGCGCCGCTGCAGAGTGCTGCACGCCGGGGTTTGTATTTAGTTGAATGCGTGCTTCGCTGCTCGCCTGGTCCGGCAAAGCAAATCCGCTATTCGCGGCCGTGGCGTTGGCATTTGTAGTATTCGCGGATGCAGCCTGTGGAGTAGAAGCGGCTTGATCTGATCGATCGCCGCCATCCGCATCTGCCTGTGCTCCCTGCTGTAGAGACTGTTCGAGCAGGTTGACCACGGGCGAAGCCTGCTGCGACTCGCCTGCGTTGGCCTTGCCCTGCGGATTTGGCTCGACCTGGGCCTGGGTAGTGGGCTGAGCATGCTGATGCTGAGCCTTGCCCAGTGCCTGAGCCTCAACTTCGGCTGCCGCTTTTGATACCGCAGAGTTTGCCGCCGACTCATGCTGCGCCGGCGTCTGAAGCGCGTTTGCAACTTCAATCAAAACGTTCTGCGAGGGCAACTCTTCGTATTTCAGATCATCCTTCGGAGCTTCATCGTCTACAGGCTGATCTACGGCCTTAGGCTCAGCCGTCTCCTGCTCGTTAGTCGAATCGCCCGCAGGTGCGTCCTCGGACGCTCCCTGACTGTGCGCGGCCGATTGGGTCGGAGTTGGTTCGCCGGGATCGGTATCAGTCGATACGACGTTTTTCTTTGTCTCAGCAGGCTCAGTTGGCCGGGCACTTGACGCTTCGCCCGCCGATCTTTCACGCAGGTGCTCGATGAACCCGCGACGATTTTCCGACGTAGCCGCCTCCGCACGCTGAACGGGTTCACGCGATTGCACCGCCTGCGGCTTGGCAGAAAGCAGATCGAGGACCCCCGGCTTGGATGCGTTGATCGCCGCGATCGTCATAGATCCGCCTCCTGCTTGACTTGCTCGCTCCGCTGGCGGAGCTGCTCGATCAATTGTGCGGCCTGGGCCAGCTCGTTGGGATCTTTGAATTCCTTGAGCACGCCCGCCGCCTTACGCTCCTCCATCGCCGAGAGGTACGAAACCACCTGATTCTGATCGCCGTCCTTGAGTAGCTGCTGGAGTACGGCCTTGGCCTGCTTCGCGGGGATCCCCTCAAGCATCGATACGGCCTCGCGGAAGTCTTCGCTCTTCATCTGATCCATCTTGCTGGCGACGGCTTCATCAAAAGCCTTCTGTTTGGCCTGGAGATCTGCGAGCAGCGAATCGATCTTTTTCTGCTGCGCAGCGATGTATCGCTTGAGCGCGGCGGACTCTTCTTCGGTTCGCTTGATGATGTCACGCTGGGTGTCGTCCACGCGCTGGATCGAATCGATACGGTCCTGCGGCGTCACCGGCCCGCCGGCGACCTGCTGCAGACGCATCGTCTTCTCGAACATCTCGCGTTCCTGCTGCTCAGACTGGGCCTGCTCCTTCGCCAGAGCCTGCTCCTGGTCGATCGACAGGTTGAATACCGCGGCAGCCTGCTTGACCCGTTCCTTGCTCAGCCGACCGGTCGCCCCGAGCCAGCCCAGCAGACCGCCTATCGCGATCGCGTTGACCAGAAGGACGAGGATGAACGAGGTGAAGAGTGTTCGCATTGATCGGGCTCCGCCATGGCTTTCGCGGCGTAGGCCTGGGTCGTCTGTTCGTCGAGTTGCTTCGCCTCCATGCGTCGCTGCTCGAGCTCCCATTCCTGCCGCTGACGGTCCCTAAGCAATTCCAATGCCTTTCTATTCTTCGAGGCCTCAATTAGTTCTTTTCTTGCTTGTTCTACAAGGGTTTCCTGCTGCGCGATCTCCCGGACGAGGGTGTTACCCCGCAGCGCACAGCTTGCGCTGTACCGCGCAATCCCGGCAATCGCATTGAGGTCAACGCTGCCGACCAGCCCCGCGGCGGCGTCACGCTTGCTCGAACTGATCGTCTCCTGCATCTCGCGCAGCTGTGCGAACATCGCGTTGCGATGGTGGATCAGCTTCGCGAATGCACGCTGCTTCTGCTGCTCGATGATCTCACGCTGCCGCAGGACGGCCTGGAACTTAAATACAAATCGGGCCATCACGACATCTCCCTAACTTGAAACAGATTCAGCCTCGTGGCTTAGAGGCAGGCTTTTGGGCCTGCTGGATCGAAAACACAATCGCGCTGAGCTGCTTCTGGATATGTTCGATATCGGCACGAGCAGGCCCCTCGCTTCGACCCTGACGCAGGAGCTGATCGATCATCGGCCTCGCGGCGATCGCAAGGTCAAAATCCGGGTTTGAGCCCGCCGCATACGCGCCGATGTTCAAGAGGTCTTCCACTTCGTTATACGAAGCGATCAGTCTGCCGATCAGGGAGGCCGCCTGCTGGTGCTCCGACGTCGTCACGTCACTCATCACACGGCTGATCGACCCGAGCGGATCGATCGCTGGGTAATGCCCCTTTTCCGCCAGCTTGCGCGACAACAGCACGTGGCCATCGAGCACACCCCGGCAGGCGTCGGCGATCGGCTCGGTCATATCGTCGCCCTCGACCAGCACCGCGTAGAGCCCGGTGATCGAGCCACGCGAGGTCCGGCCAGCGCGTTCGAGGATCTGCGGGATCATCGAAAAGACACTCGGCGGGTAGCCACGTGTCGCAGGAGGCTCGCCCGCAGCGAGACCGATCTGGCGCTGCGCCTGGCAGAAGCGCGTCACCGAGTCCATCAGCAGCAGGACATCGAGCCCTTCATCGCGGAAGTGTTCGGCGATGGTTGATGCCACCGATGCCGCGCGCACACGCATCAGCGCCGATTCGTCGCCCGTTGCGCACACCACCACCGAGCGCGCCAGACCCGTCGGCCCGAGCACGTTATCGATAAAGTCGCGCACCTCACGGCCACGCTCACCGATCAGCGCGATCACGCTCACGTCTGCTTCCGTTCGCCTTGCCATCATGCCCAGCAGCGTTGATTTACCGCAGCCCGGGCCGGCAAATACGCCCAGTCGCTGACCGCGGCCAAGCGTGATCATCGCATCGACCGCTCGCACACCCGTGGCCAATGGCGTATCGATCAGTGGGCGGTCCAACGGGTCTACAGGACGGGGATTGAGCGCACGCGGAAGCGTATCGCGCAATGGCCCAAGCCCGTCGATCGGCTCGCCTAGTCCGTTGAGTACGCGACCCAACAGCGTAGAGCCCACCCGCACCGCGCGGGTCTGCTGCCCCGCCATTACTCGGTCGCCCGGCCCGACGCCGACTAACGACTGAAGCGGCATGATCACCGCTTCGTCCCCGTCGAAGCCGACGACTTCTGCAGCAACCGGCGCAGCCTTGCCTCGCCCCGCCGCGATCGTCAACTGCGTACCCACCGGCATCGGCATGGCTGACACTCGCGCCGCCATCCCGCGCACTTCGCGCACCGAGCCGGTCAGCTCGATCGTTACCGCGTTGGAAATCATGCCCAGTTGATCTGCGAGCAGGCCCAAGATTACCCCTCATCCTCGGGTTCATCGAACGCCGTCGTTTGATCATCGTCATCAAGCTCATACGACGCTGCGCCGGATTCCACCAGGCCTTGCTCTGTGATCTCGTAGACCGGCGCAATAAGGTCTCGCGGGTTGATCGCGGTCGAGGAGTTCGGCGGCATGATCGTCGGTGCCGACGCGTTTGCGTCGAGGTCGGGCTCGGGATCTTCTTCCGTGATCAACGGCTCAGGGAGGATGAGGTCGATCATCCGCTGGAGCTGCTTCTCGATCGTCGCGTCGATCCGCCCGTTGCCGAAGGTAACGATGCAGCCGCCAGGGGTGATGGCCTCGTCGTCGACCAGGTCGATGTGCTTGAGGCTGGCCAGCTCGTGGAGCAGTTCGGGCAGCGCATCCTCAAGCATCGGGCGATCGACCGGGTGGATGCGCACGCTCGCATCGTGTGCCGAGAGCACCAGTGAAAGAGCCTGGGCCGCCTGATCGACGACGACTCCCTCGTCGACCTCGATCACGCGGTGCACCAGTTTCTCGGCGGCGGCAAGCGCAAACTGCAGCACCGCCTGCCGTGCTTCTCGCTCCATCTCCGTCCGCTGCTGTTCCCAGTCCTGTGCAACCTGCGACCAAGCCGCGGTGATCTGCTGAAGCTGCGCCGCCGTATTTGCCAGCGCCTCGGCCCGCCCCGCCGCCCGCCCCTCTGCAAGGCCCTTCTCAAGCCCCTCCTGGTAACCGATCTTCTGCGCCTGCTCGCCACGTTGATGTGCGAGTGATTCGGCTTTGGCCTGAGCGCCGGCGATGATCTTCTGGGCCTGAGTCTCGGCCACGGCTCGGATGCGTGCGGCCTGTGCGCCGATATCGCCCAGGTCCAGCACGATCGCCTCGCGCATGGCCGGTGTGCTGAAGTACTTTTTGAGGACGGGCATTATTATTCAGTGAGTTGGGAGTAGGGAGTCTCTTTTCAAACACAGAGCATGAAGCGGGCTGGGCTTTTATACGATGAGGTCCTTGTCGCCGCCGCGGCCGGCGATGATGATCTCGCCCGCATCTTCCAGGCGTCGGACGATATCGACGATGCGCTGCTGCGACGCTTCGACATCGCTGACGCGGACCGGGCCCATGAATTCCATGTCTTCCTTGATGAGGGTTGCGGCACGCTCGGACATGTTCTTGAAGATCTTGTCTCGCAGCTCCTCGCTCGCGGTCTTGAGCGCCAGGGCCAGTTCGTCGTTTTCGATTTCCTTGAGGACGGCCTGGATGCCCTTGTCGTCCACGAGCAGGATGTCCTCGAAAACGAACATGAGCCGGCGTATCTCTTCGACCAGGTCCGGGTCTTCCGACTCCAGGCCTTCCATGATGCCTTTTTCCGTCGTGCGGTCGACGAGGTTGAGCATCTCGGCGACGGTCTCGACACCGCCGATCTTTTCGAAGGACTGGTTGAGCATGTTCGCAAGCCGTGCCTCGAGGCCACGCTCGACCTCGCCGATGACCTCGGGGTTGGTCTGCTCCATGTTGGCCACACGCTTGACGACCTCGATCTGCTTTGGGCCAGGCAGTCCGGAGAGGATTTCCGAGGCCTTGTGGAACGCCAGGTGCGAGACGATCAGGGCGATCGTCTGCGGGTGCTCGTCCTGGATAAAGGTCAACAGGTTCTGGGACTCGGCCTTCTGCAGGAAAGCGAATGGCGTCTTGCGGACCTGCTGGCTGATCTGCTGGAGGATGCGCTCGGCATCGCCCGCCGGCAGCGATTGGAACAGCAACGCCCTTGCGTAATCGAGCCCGCCCTCGCGTGCCCAGCTATGAGCCACCGCCAAGTCGTAGAACTCGTGCAGGACCTTGTCACGCAGATCGGCCTTGATCCCGCCGGTCGAGGCTAGCTCGCGCGTGATCTCTTCGACCGCCCGCTCACTCATCTGCTGAAGCAGCATCGACGCGGCATCCTGCTCCAGAGCTAACAGGAGGATCGCGGCCTTTTTCGTGCCGGTCAGTTCGAAGGTTTCAGGTTCGGTCGCGCTTGGCATGTGATGTTGTGTAGCTCTCTTTAGTGCGTATCAACGATTTCAGCTATGGTCGTCCACGATCCACTTGGTCAGCAGGCCGCCGGCCTCTTGCGGGTTGGCGCGGATCAGGTCGCTGATCTGGTCGGCGATCTGACGGGAACGAAGCTCTTCTTCATCGAGCTCGACACCCGCAAGGCCGTGGTCCATCTGGTCCACTTCGCCCATCAGGTCGTCGTCGGCGGGCAGGGATACAGGAACGCCGGCGAGTTCTTCAACGGTCGGGAGGTCTTCCTTACGCGTTGCTCGGCGGACCATATAAAGCATCATGCCCATCGATACCACCACCAGGCCTCCGAGCATGCCGTTCTTCGCCATATCCGAAGACATCACGGTTCCGAGTCCGCCGCCGACTCCCGCAAATGCAGGTTCGAGGTAGGCCTGGTCGTACACCATCGCCACACTGATCTGGCCCGGCTCCATCTTCTCGTCGCTCGACACGATCTGCGGCTGCACGACAGAGGCGATCTTTGCTTCTTCGGCGTCGATGATCGGCTGCAGGTCGGCGTCACTCGGGGCCTGGGCCTCGGGGTTCTGGGCCTTGAACACACGCACGTAGTAGCTGCGTGGCACCACGACCGAGACGTTGATCTTGCGGATCATGTTGCCGGCGATACGCTTGACCGAATCTTCCGAAGGAAGCGGCGTGCTGAATCGCTCGGTCGTCTTGGTATCCGACGTCTCGGTGCCGCTTCCGCCCGAGCCATCCACCGATGAAGCCAGGTTGGCGCGTGGTCCGGGCTCGCCGCCGTTGCTGATATTTTTTGATGTTCGCTCTTCGGACAGCGACTCGGAAATCGCCGGCTTTTCCCACTTGTACTCACGCTTTTCTTCGCGCTGCACCTGGCTGGTCACGATCTTGACCGCGACCATCACGCCCTGCCACGACCGCAGCACTTCCTCGATCTTCTGCTTGTGCATGCGTTCGCTGGAGAGGGTGGCTTCCTGATTCCCCAGCACGTCCATTTCTTCTTCGTCTGCTGCGGTGAAGCTGCGGCTGTTGCCGGTGTCCGAGACGGTGACGTTCTGCTCGCTCAGGCCCGCGACGGCGGAGGCGACCATGTGGATCACCGTGTCGGCCATGGGCTTGGTGACCTTGATGCCGGCCTGCATCGTGATCATGACGCTGGCGGACGGATCAATATGCGAGACACCGAAGCCGTTGGCGTCGGGCTTGTCGAGGATGACCGAGGCCATCTCGACATTCGGAAAGCTCTGGATCACGGCGGAGAGGAACTGGCCCTTGGCGGCGAGGTAGTTGCGGTTCTTCTCGGTGCTGGTGAGCATCACGCTGGAGTTGCCGCTGGTCATCAGCTTGTCGAAGGCGATGTGCGCGTTGGGGTTGAGGTGTCCGGACCGGCTGAGTGAGCCGACGGCCTCTTCCTTCTGCGAAATGGGCACCATGATCCGGCCGCCGACGAGCTTGGCGTTGATGCCATCGGCCTTGAGCGCGGTGTAGACTTCGGACTGAGAGCCCGCAGCGACATCGTCCAGCGGGACCATGTCCGCCGAGCCGCCCCACACCACGAGCATCGAGCCGACCAGCAGCAGAATCACCAGCAGTGCGCCGATGAGCCACTTGGTCGCAAAGCTCATCCCGCTGAGCTGAGACTGTATCTGCGTCAGGTTACGTCTTAGGAATTCCATGCTCGGCCTCCATGCCGTTTGCGGCTTCGCCGCGTCGTCTTGAGGCTTGTTTCAAGAGGCTTGAGCCCAGAGCATCCTGCTCAAGCCTCAGGCCTCAAGCCTCAGCACTGCCCTTACACCCGGATCTGCTTGACCTCCTCGTAGGCGTCCATCAGCTTGTTGCGCACCTGCAGCAGCATCTCAAAGGCCACGTCCGCCTTCGCCTTTGCGTTGAACACCACGCCCGGGTCGTTGCGGTTGCCGGTGTACAGATCAGCGATCGCGGTCTCTGCCTCTTCCTGCAGGCGATTGACTTCCTGGATGTTCTGCATCAGCACCTGCTTGAAGCCAGGCCCTTCGACCGGCTTCTGCGCACGCTCGAGGCCCAGCCCCTGGGTCGGGGTCAGGCCACGGGTCGGGATCAGTCCGAGTGGGTCGGTCATGGTGCTTGAGCAGGTTCCGGGTCAATCCAATACAAGGCGCTACGCAAGAAGGCGTAGCGATGTCTGCATCATCGACTTGGTCGCCTCCGCAGCCGCAATGTTTGCTTCGTAAGCGCGCGCCGCCTCAAGCATGTTCACCTGCTCGAGCATCGGGTCGATGTTGGTTGACTTGATATAGCCACGCTCGTCGGCCGCGGGGTTGGTCGGGTCGTACTTCTCCTGGAACACCGGATCGAGCAGGATCTCGCGGACGTGGACGCCGTTCGGATTGCCGTTCACCGGGTCGCCGGAGGCGAACACCGCGATGCGTCGCTGGAACGGGTTGTTCTTGCCGTTCGCATCGAAGTTGGCGTTCTGATTCGCGAGGTTGGCCGAGATCACCTGGGCGCGTGTGCGCTGGGCGACGAGGGCCGAGGTCGAGATGTCTAGGGCTCCAAACATGGTCTGCTATCGCCTCATTCAGGAAACACGTTCACGGATCGCGGTCCGCAGCAGGTCGAATTCACTTTTAAGCAGTTCAACGCTTGTGCGGTGGGTCAGGGTGTTTTCGACCAGGTCCTGCATCGTGCGTTCGACGTCGCGGTTGTTCTGGTCGTGGAACAGGATGTTTTCGTTCTGCTGATGCGGGGTGAAGCTCATGCTTCCGTCTCGGACTTCGACCTGGTCGCTGCCGCGAAGCTCAAGCGGCCGCCGCATCGGGTTGGGCCTGCCCGAGCGGTCATCGAGTGCATCGCGGAGCTGGGCCTGGAACTTGGCCGGGTCGAGGTCAATCGGCTTGTAGTATGGGGTGTCGAGGTTCGCGATATTGTGGGCGATGAGCTCCTGGCGGGCGCTGGTGAACTCGATCATGCGCTCGAGCACGGGCATCGAACCGTAGCTGAACATGCCCTTGATCACTGCATCGTCTCCTGAGTTACGCTCGAGGCCGGGTCGCGCCAGCAACCTCCGCCAAGGATCGGCAAGCAATCGGCGTACCCCCGGGCGACAAAGACCTGATCGGGGCTGAGTTGGCCGGGGTCATGGAATGCGACAGCGCCAAATGCACGCGCTCCGCGCATTAATTGCGCGATGTCGGCAGAGTTTGCGCTGGGGCCGAGGGTCGGGTCAGACGGATTGAGCAACGAGGTTGAGCTCCTTCCATTTCTTGAGCTTGAGGCCCAGAGTGCGTACACCGATGCCCAGCGCCTGCGCCGTGCGGGTGCGGTTGCCGTTGAACTGGCCCAGGGCCCTGAGCACTTCATCGCGCTCGACTTCTTCGAGCGATCGCAGCGCCCCGCCGAGATCTGCCGAGAGAGCCGGCGGCTGCAGGGGCGGGCTGCCCGCGAGGGTATTCATGCCGTAGCTCGCGACCTGCGGGAAGATCGACATCGAAGCCCCGCTATTGGGCAGAAGCCACGGCTGAATGAGCCCGCCGGAGATCAGTGTTCCGCGAGACAAGACGCTCGAACGCTCGCAGATGTTTTGCAGCTCACGCACATTGCCCGGCCAGTGATAGGCCTTGAGCAGCTCCAACGCCTCAGTATCAAACTGCTTGGCCTCGCGCCCCTCACGCTGAGCGACCTGCGTCAGGAAGTGGCCGGCCAACAGCGGCACGTCATCCACCCTGAACCGCAGCGGAGGTATCGCTATCGGCAGCACATTCAAGCGGTAATAAAGGTCCTGACGGAACGTGCCGTCGGCAACCGAGCGTGACAGGTCACGGTTGGTCGTCGCGATCACGCGCACATCCACCCGCAACGAGGTCGAGGAGCCGACACGCTCGAACTGACCTTCCTGTAGAACGCGCAGCAGCTTGGCCTGGAGCTGCGGGCTGATCTCGCTGATCTCATCCAAGAGGAGCGTGCCGCCGTCGGCCAGCTCAAACCGCCCCTTGCGGAGCTGATCGGCGCCGGTGAATGCACCACGCTCGTGACCGAAGAGCTCGGACTCGAGCAGCGAGCTGCTGAGTGCCGCGCAGTTGAGGCAGAGCATGACGCGGTCGCGCCGCTGGCTATGGGCGTGGATCGTACGGGCGACGACTTCCTTGCCCGTGCCCGACTCGCCCTGGATCAGAACGGTGCCCGATGACATCGCGACCTGGCGGATCTGTGTAGCGAGGGAGCGCATCGGGCTCGAACTTCCGACCAGCGCGGGACCGACGATGCGCTCGACCGGGTCAGCATGACTCGACGGGCTGGTCTTGGCCTCGACGATTTCCTTGCGCAGACGGCGGTTTTCAATGGCGCGGCGGACAACGATGACAAGCTGATCGCCCTCGAAAGGCTTCTGCACAAAATCGAACGCGCCGTGCTTCATCGCCTCGACCGCGTCGCCGATCGTGCCGTAGGCCGTCATCAACACCACAGGCATTTCAGGATCAGCCTCGCGCAGGTGCTGCAGCAGCTCAAGCCCGGTCATCTCCGGCATCTTGAGGTCCGTCACGACGACGGCGGGCTGGTGGCGTTCGATCTTACCCACCGCATCCTTGCCGTTGTTCGCAACCACGACGGTGTAGCCCGCGCGTTGGAGCGTCGCTCCAACGCTGTCGCGCATCATCTGCTTGTCATCGACTACCAAGACCTTGACGCTCATGCGGCCTCCATTGAAATCGCTCCGTCCCTGCGCCCGGCGGTCGGCTCGGGTGCAGGCAGAGACAACGTAAAGACCGCCCCGCCGCTCTGCGGGTCACGGTGCACCGCGATCGATCCGGCGTGGGCGTCGGCGATGCGGTGGACAATCGCAAGGCCCAGGCCCGTGCCCGTGCTTCGCGTCGTAAAAAACGGGTTGAAAATGCGGTCGATGCAGTCCTCGGGAACGCCGGGCCCGGTGTCCGCCACCGTGAACACGACGCCGACCTCGTCTTCTCGAACATCGAGCGTCAGAACGCGTCGGCCTTCGATGCCACTCATCGCCTCCACCGCATTGCGTACGAGATTCAGAAGCGCCTGCTGAACAAGCCCGGCGTCGGCAAACAATTTGACCGGGCCAGCATTCAGATCACGACGCACGACATCCACCCCGGCCTGGTCGATGCCCGGGCCTGATGCGGCCAGCACACGATCGAAGACTTCTGAGGGATTGAGCCGCATCCGGCTGGGCTCCATGCCACGCGAGAAGCTGAGCACATCATTCACGATAGAACTCATGCCGCGGACGGCCGAGGCGATCTTGCGGACGTTGTCGAGCGCCGCCGTGCAGGCCTCGCCTTCGATCGCCCCGAGATCGTCGATCGCCATGCCCGCGTAGAGCTGGATCGCCGCAAGGGGGTTGCGAATTTCGTGGGCGATACCGGCCGCCATCTCGCCCAGCGCCGAGAGCCGGCGAGAGCGGTGGACCTGCTCATTCGCGCTGTTGAGTTCACGACGCAGGCGAACAACCTCACTCTGAAGACGTTCGTGGCTGGTCTGCAACCGCTCGGTGACGGCGCTGTAGGCTTCAACGATCTGCGCCAGGTCATCCAAACGAGAATCAGCCGACGCCGACGCGGCATCAGCCTCATTCGTATCGCAAGAATCGACCTGGTCAAAAACCTTCACGACTCAGCCCTTCTGCTGGGTGAACCTGGGTGCGGGCGTCGAAGCCGAACGCTCGCCATATGCGCCAACCGCGGCAATCGCGCCCGCAGCCTGACGGATCTGCCCGCCGATTTTGTCGCGCGACGCGGCGAGATCGGCCTTGCCCTTCTCGTCACGCTCGATGATCGCTTCCAGCAGCACACGGACCTCCTCGACCATCCCACGCATCTGGTCACCGAGGCTGCCCGACGCCTGATCGGCGATCGCAGCGATCCGGCTGCGGTAAGGCGAGAGCGAGGCGGACACCTGCCCCAGCCCATCGATTAGGCGCTGCCGCTGCGCAAGCAGGGTCAGCAGCCGGTCGGTCGCTCCCGTGGCGATCAGCTCATCCTGCTGGTCGGTGTATGACTTGAGTTCGCGGTAGAGGTCGCGCTGGCGTTCAAGCAGCGAGAGAACATCTTTCGCCTCGCTTGCCGGTGTCGAACTAGAGTGCTGATGCGGTGTCATCCATGACCTCTGTAAGGAACGTCGCTTCGTTCGTCGCGGCCACGGCGTTACCCGGCCGAAAATGTTATCGGCCCGTCAGCTTTTGCGCGTTAAATAACTTGGTGCGCAAGTGATGCGCGTTTAATCGGGGACCCGGACACCCGCCGTCTCGCTGTTTGGCGCCAGCAGGTCCAACTCGGTCATCCACTGAAGCCATGCGTCCCATCGATCGCGGGTCATCAGTGAGTCCGCGCGATTGAAGGCGCCCTCGGGCATCTGATTAAACAGCTCGATCGCGCGGGCGTGGGCCGAGCGCGCGGCTTCCATCTGCCCCAACTCTGCGCGGGCGTTCATGATCTGAACCCAACCGACCAGCGCAACGGGGTGGTCCTGCCAGCGGTTCACGGCGTTGAGGTACAGGCTGATGGCGGTTTCAAAGTCGCTCCGGTCAAATGCACAATCCGCCTGATAGAACTGGGCGTTACGGAAGTACTGAAGCTCAAGCGAAGTGAACGAATCCGGGTGCCACCGCTCGAGTTCGACGACGACCTGGTTGTAGTACATCTGCGCGTCGCTGAGTCGGCGGGTTCGTTCGGTGAGCATGGCCAGTCGCTCGGTCTCGGTCCTTGCGGACTCTGCCGCAGCAATCAGCCCGCGAGCGCTGAGCCTTAAGCAGTCCGCAAGCATATAGCGAAGCACGGGCAGCTCACGCTGATAGCGATCGTCGTGCATGTATCGCTCGACCGCCCCGCCCTCGCTTCCCAACACCTCGATTGCACGCGCATAGAACCGCGGATCCTCTTCGCCGCGGTTGTACATCAGCCGACCCAGCGCGACCAACGCATCGTGGTAATACGGGCTCTCGGGCCCGATCGTCGGATGGCCCTCGATCACCGAACGCAGCAGCTTTTCCGCTTCGCCCCAACGCTTGAGTTCACTCAGCGCCTGCGAGAGCGGGACGTACGCCCGCTTGGCCCACTCGCCCGTCGGCGCATCGTCGATCGTCTGCTGCAGGCGCTGCACCGCCGCCTCGGACTGGCCTTCCGCGAGCAGGGCCTGGCCCACTCGGAAGTTTGCTTCTTCTCGCCGATCCTGCCGGTCGCTGGTATCCAGGAAGTCGCTGTAGACCTCAACCGCCTTGCGCCAGAGCTGCGAACGCTCGTAGTTTTTCGCGGCGGACCACAGCGCTTCGCCGTGCTCTTCGGTTGTGTGTGTAAGCTCGCTGGCCTGACGTCGGAAGTAGTCCGCGGCCTGCTCGAAATTGATGGCCGCTTCCTGATTGTGCAGCTTTCGGGCCTGAAGGTTGGGGTCCTCGCCGGGCTTGGACGGATCAGGCATCAGGGCTTGCGCCTTATCCAGCTCGCGCTCGCCAAGCTTTTCGTACACCGAAGCAAATGACTGCAGCGTCTGCGCGACAAGCTTGGGCGATTCGAGCGGCTCATACACTTTCAAGAGCTCTAGCGATTCGGCATATCTTCCGCGTTCAAATTCGCGCACGACATGCACATCACGCAGGTAATACGCAAGGAGCTTCCGCCGGTCGTCCCAAGAGGGCAGCTGATCATTGAGGATTCGCTGCACCGCGAGGGTAAACCACTCGATCGCCTCGGGGAACCGGCCGTCACGGTTGGCCTCGGCGTGGCCCAGGCCGATGATCGCGTCGATGGACGATGGGCCCATGGGGTCGGTTTCGTAGGCCTGGCGAAAATGGTTGTACGCCCTGTCATATGCGCCGCTCTGCCCCTCGGCCAACTCGATGTTGCCCAGCGCGACCATGATGCGGGGGTTCAATACGTCTCCGGCCACCAGGTGGCTTTGGGCGCTGAGCAGCTGCATGCGAGCGTCTTCGAGCTTGCCGAGCTTCGCGTATGCCTCGCCTAGCCGGACGGTCAGCGGCGCGAGATCTCGCGGCGTGGCTCCCTTCTCGCGCAGCCCCAGCAGGCCGCCTTCAACCAGCATCGTGATTACGCCGTCAGGGTCATTGGACTGAAGCAGCCTTTCGGCCCTGACCGACATCGCCCAGACCTGCTGCGACTGCTTCTTTGCCAGGTCTGATTCCGATTCGAGTTCTTTTTCAAACCGCTTGACCAGCCGAGTGATGCGCTCCGACGCCGGGTCCGACTCGGTCATCACACGGCGTTCGATCAGATCACGCACCAACATATAGCGAGGCGGGTCCATGTTCGCAGGCATACGCTCTACGATCTCCATGGCCCCAACATCATCGCCCCGCGCCGCAAGCGTCTGAGCGTAACGACGCAGCGACGCGTCAGGCATCTTCCAACCAAGCCGCTCGGAACGGCGATAGTACGATTCGATCGTGTCCAGGTTCTGCATACCTACAGCCGTCGTGATCCCCTGCCAAACCTTCTTATCGATCTGGCGGAATCGCAGGTCGCCGTAGAGCTGATTCAAATGCCCCTTGAGATCGTCGCCGGCTTTCTCGACAAACACGGGGTCAACACGCATCGCCTCGAGCTTCTGCTCGGCCTGCTCAAGCTCAAGCGACTGCAGATGCACTTCGACGTCAGCCAGGACGCCGGGGTAGTCCGGCGGGTCGTATCTCGGAAGCGCGAAAAATCCGCCGATGACCAGCAAACCCAGGCCCAACAATAGCACAGGAATCTGCCACGCCTGCGACCAGGCGAGTTCGGCCGCGCCGACTTCGATCGAGTCGCTCAAGGCGGGTGCTTCATCGGGTTGGATCGGACTCTTGGCCATGCGCTAGTTCGTATCAACTGACTCGGAGGTATCTGCTGAACGCTGTTTTTCTGCCGTCTCATCCGTATCAAACACCGACAGCATCTGTTCGACCGTATGCGTCCTGCGCAAGCGCAGGACCGCAGCCAATCGCTCGAACACGGTTTCGTCGTACAGGCGATGACCGCCCGGGGTCCACTCGGCCTCCGCGATCAGTCCCCACCGCGTGTAGTTGTGCAGGGTCTGGCGGGTCAGTCCGGTGTGGCGCGCAAGCTCACCGATGCGGTAGCGCTTGGGCGGCGGAAGGGCCTTGCCCAGCGCGATCGCCCAGTTCATCTTGTCTTGGCTTAGCTGCGCCATTGTCGATCCATCGCGCGCGGAGGATGCGCCCGGCATCCGTGCCGGTGCTTGTCGTATCGTCAAAGCGTCAAAGCCGGCTTGAGTGTTTCGCTCAAACACCCGACAGGTGTTGCCCTGCGTCGCCTTTGGCCGATGCTGGCGAGGATGAAAGCACGAAACGCACATGCGAAGCGCCGCACAACATTCCGCGCCTGCGCCGCACTGACGCTGTGTTTTTCGCAACCGGCCGGGGCCGGCTCAGCCTCCATCGAGCCCGGCATCTCACGCTACACGCTCGACATTGAGCCGTTCGCAGAGCATGCCGGCGAAAACGCCATCGACCTGACATACGCCCCCGACGCCAGCGGGCGCATCTTTGTCAGCACCCAGTCCGGTCAAATCTATGCCTTCGACCGCGAGGGCATATCGCTTGGCGTCTTTCTTGATGTGAAGCAATCCGCGCCGGGCTTCATGCGATCTGACGGCGGCTACAACGGGCTGATGTATATCGCGTTCCATCCCGATTTTGCCAGGCCCGGAACCCCGGGGTTCGGCAAGCTGTACACCTCGCACCAGGTCGCGGTCTCTGACGACAAGCCAGACTACGACTCGGCCAACGTCGGCGCCAACGGCGACAGCGACGTGCGCTTTGTCATCGCACGGTGGCAGGTCGATGCTGAACACCCCGATCGCATCGACCCCGCCAGCTACCGCCGCGTCATGCTGCTGAACTTTCACACCACCAGCAGCAACCCCCACGCCGTCGGCGAACTTGCATTTAATCCCTACGCCAAGCCGGGTGAGGCGGACTACGGCAAGCTCTACATCGGCATCGGCGACTCGAACAACCGCAACCAATCCACCGGCACCGACCTGCGTTACACCCAGCAGCCCGACAACCCTTTCGCCAAATTGCTGCGGATCGACCCCATCGAGCACGACGGCAAGCCCTACCGCATCCCCGACGACAACCCCTACCAAAGCGAGGTCTACGCAATGGGTCTGCGCAACCCGCAGAACTTTTCGTTCGCACTGGACCTCGAAGGCAAGCCCGTCATCTTCGAATTCGATATCGGCGCAGGGCAGGCAGAAGAGATCAACATCATCCGTTCCGGCGGAAACTATGGCTGGGCACGATACGAAGGACTATCAGACTACGACGCCAGGTATGCTCTGAACGGCCCATCCCGGCACCCCGTCGTGCAGTACGGCCACGCGTTCCCGACTCGGCCCGGCGAGCAGCCGACCGGCGGATTAGCCGCGATCGTCGGCGGCTTCGTCGTGTCCGACCCCGACGACAGCGCATTCCAGGGCCAGCTCATCTTTGCCGACCTGCCCCGAGGCACCTTCATGCACGCCAACGCTTACCACGCACTAAGCGTTGAAGCCGGCGGCACTCAGTCCAGACCTTACATCATGAACGTGAGGCTGGGCGACAAGCTCGGCACCTTCGCCGATGTCATCGGAGCAGAGCGCGGCGACACGCGCTTCGGCGTGGACGATCAGGGCCGACTATTCCTGATCAGCAAGCAGACGCAGACGATCTACAAGACCCGCCTGGTCTACACGGGCCTGCCCGTGCAGGCCTCCCCTCAGGTCGAGCCCGGCTCGGCCAACCGCGCGATGGCAGTGCCGATGGCCGTGATCATCGGGGTCGTTGTGTTTCTCGCTATTGAACTGGTGTGGGTCCTGGTCAGCGGGCCACGCTTCAAGCCCGAAGCAAGCGCCGCCGCCTGAGTATCAGCCCGCCGCGATCTTGGCGCGACGCTGCAGCTCGGCATCGATAAAGCCCTGCAGGTCGCCGTCCAGGACGTGCTGGGGGTTGGGCTGCTCGTAGTTGGTGCGGTGGTCCTTGACGCGGTTGTCGTAGAACACGTAGCTGCGGATCTGCGAGCCCCAGCCACGCTCGACGCTCCCGCCGGTCGCCGCTTCCTTTTCCGCGCGGCGACGTTCTTCTTCCATGAGCTGCAGCTTGCCGCGGAGCATGCTCATCGCCTGCTTCTTGTTCTGCTCCTGCTTGCGCTCGACCGAGCAGACGATCATGATCGGCTCGGACATCTCCGGCGTCTTGTAGACCAGGCGCACCGCCGACGCGACCTTGTTCACGTTCTGCCCACCCGGCCCCGAAGCGCGGACAAAGGCTGTGGTTTCAAGGCAGCTCTCGTCGATCTCCGGGCCGCCGGTGTCGGGGAACTCGGGCACCGCATCGACCGTGCAGAAGCTGGTCTGTCGCTTGCCTTCGGCGTTGAACGGGCTGACGCGTGCAAGCCGGTGCGTGCCGCGCTCAACTGCGAGATAGCCATAAGCCATCGCGCCCTTGATATAGAGCGTGACTTCCTTGAGCCCCGCCTCCGTGCCGTAGGTCTTGCTGACTTCGCTGATGTCCCAGCCCATGCTCTCGCAGTAGTACAGGTACATGCGCATCAGCATCTCGCACCAGTCGTCCGCCTCGGTCCCGCCGGCGCCCGACTGCAGCGTGAGGTAGCAGTTTCGGCTGTCGTACTTGCCAGACAAAAGAGATGCGGTTTCGAGCTTGTCCAGTGCGCCGCGCAGAGCGTCGATCTGGCCATCGACTTCTTCTCGCGCATCTTTGTCGTCGAGCTCCTGGGCCATGTCCCAGAGCACCTGCGTGTCTTCGATCTTCTTAGACAGCGCCAGGACCGGGTCGATACGGGCCTTGATGCCTTTGAGCTCGCCGATGATTTCGTTGGCCTTGTCCTGGTTGTTCCAGAAGTCGCCCTCGCCCATCTTGGCTTCGAGTTCTTTCAGACGCTTCTGGCGTTCCTCCACGCGCATCGAATCGCGCATCGCGTCGATACGCTGCTGGAACTCGGAGAGGAGGCCGGGGATATTCTCGTGCTGCATAGAGCGGGAGATTGTAGCGTGCTGTCGCGGGGCTGTTACTCTCCGGCCTGTGATTTGAGCCAGGCCCGCCGCACGGTCCAGCCACGCCAGTCTTCCATCTGCCCGGTGAGTTCGGCCGATAGCCGGCCTCGTAACGAGAGGATCTGATCCTGCAGCGACGGCGGATTATCGCGGCCGTTGCCCCGGGCGTTGTGGTCGACGCGATCAACCTCGTACCAGGCCCCGCGGTCGCTGGGCTCAGGCACGAAACTCGGAGACTCGTTACCGACTTTGGCGGGCAGGTGCGCGATAAGGTGGTCGATGGCGGGCAGCGCATCGGGGCCGAGGGCTTCGAGGTAGGCCAGATCAATCGACCCGGCATGTCCGCCCATTTCGCGGCAGTTGTGCACGTTGTAGCGAGCGATGAGCGGGTCAAAGGGCACGAAGCTGCAGAGCCAGAGCGCGATCAGGCCCCAGCCCATCGCCCTTGCGGTAAGCCAATAGTTATTGCGCGACCGCGCGATGCGCCACAGCAGCAGAAACAGGCAGCCGGCGACCATGAACATCCAGACCGCCGCGGCGACGCGCAGGCGTGTGAGCGTGTAGACATCGACATACGCCGCCAGACGCCAGACCGCCGAGGCGACCAGCGCGACGTTCTGCCCGATCCAGAGCAGCACGAGTCGACGCGCCCAAGTGCTGCGCTCCGCGATGCCGCCGGGCCTGAAGACCGCGAGAACCATCGTGGCCGCAAGGATCGCCGTCGCAATCAGAGGGTAGGCCCCGCGGTGGGCGTACTGCGCGTAGGTCATGCCCTCGGGCAGCTGCCCGCCGAATACGAGGTACCGGCTATCGAGCACGAGTTGTAAAGCAAAGACAGCATTCATCGCGAGCAGGCAGCGAACGATCAGGCTCTGATACTGGCCGGTCAGCCATATGAGCAGGTCCGTGCTTCTGGCTTGAGTTTGTGATTGATCCGATTGCGGGCCAGACGCACCACCCACTTCTTCGCGCTTTCGCTCTGCGGCACGATGCACGGGGTGATCCACGGCGGCCACATTTCCGGGCTTGAGCACGTAGGGGACGTTAAAGAAAATCCGCGAACGACATGGCCGATACCGCAGCAGCCCCCAGCAGCCGAACGCCGCGAAATACCAGATCAGTATCCGGATCGCGCTGACGTAATCCGTAATGTTTGAAAGAAAATTATGAAACTTGTCGATCCCGCGATGCATCCAGTCCGCGACAATCGGGTTGGCCAGCGCAAAAAGCCCAAGGAACACCAGGCTCAGCGCGACCGGGATCAAAACTCCCGCGACGGACCATACGAGCTTGGCAACACCCTTCACCCGGCTGCTCAAATTGCTGGCACGGTGACGCCACCGGCTCACAATCCTGCTATCGAGCACAGGCCGGATCGCCGAAAAAAACCACAGCCCCGCCAGTCGCACTAACCAGCCCCATCCAAAACCGTCAGACACCCACGCACCACGGGCCAGCATCGCAAGACTGCCCAGCCCGATCAGCGAAAGTAAAAACGCAATCGCACCCGGCTCAAGCACCAGTGAAACGCAGGACCCCGAGGTCATGATCGACAACGACCAGCCCCAACTGCGGTGGCGTCCGCAGACAATGGCTCGGCCGTGCCTCACCAACAGGAAGACCAGCAGCAGGCAGAAAAAACCGCCCATCGTCCAGCCAATCACATGCCCGTAAAAAAAGAAATCCGCCAGCGCCGCAGTCAGAAGCGACAGCCCGATTAATACTGCGAATCCGAAACGAGGCCCGTTCATCTGTCGATCCATCGCACGTTCCCAGAAAGGTAAAACCCTAACGTGATACGCCCTCGTGGGATCGGCGGTTCGACAACAATCTCACTGAACTTCAATGCGATCCAGCACTACCCCGCGACCGCAGCGATCGCGTCGCACAGCGTGCCGAGGTTGCTCGGGTCGATGCCCGCGACGTTGATCCGGCCCGAGCCGACGATGTAGATCGCGTGGTCCTGCTTGAGCCTGGCGACGTGGTCCTTGGTCAGGCCCGACATCGTGAACATGCCGCGCTGGGTTTCGATGAAGCCGTTGCCCTGGGCGCTGAGCTTGACGCCGCGCTGGTCCAGGCCCTGGCGCAGCGCGGTACGCATGCCGTTGATTCGGCCGCGCATCTGGGCCAATTCATCGATCCACTGCTGGGTCAGGCCCGCGTCGCCGAGGATGTGTTCGACGACCAGCCCGCCGTGGGCCGGGGGGCTGGAGTAGTTGCGGCGGATGGCGACCTTGACCTGGCTCTGCACGGTCTTGGCCTGATCGGCGGTGGCGGCGACAACGGTCAGCGCGCCGACGCGCTCCCGATAGAGCCCGAAGTTTTTCGAGTAGCTCGAGCAGATCATCGCCTCGTCGCAGACCTTCAGGAGCGCGGCAAGGCCGGCGGCGTCTTGTTCCAACCCTTCGGCAAAGCCCTGGTAGGCGAAGTCGATCAGCGGCAGGGCCTGCTTCTCTTTGATCTTCTTCGCGATGGCGGTCCACTGCGCGATCGTCGGGTCGATGCCCGTGGGGTTGTGGCAGCAGCCGTGCAGCAGCACGACGTCGCCGGGCTTAATCGCATCGAACGAAGCGAGCATCGCATCGAACGCAAGGCCGTTGGCCTTCGCATCGAAGTAGGGATAGGTGCGGGTTGCCAGGCCCGAGGCCTCGAAGATCGACGGGTGGTTGGGCCAGGTCGGGTCGCTGATCCAAACCGTCGCGCCCTTATGGCTGGCGGCGAGGTAGTCACCCGCGACGCGCAGCGCGCCGGTGCCGCCGGGGCACTGGAATCCGACGGCCCGGCCGTTGGTGCTAAGCTCACTTTGCGTTCCGAACAGGAGCTTACAGGTCGCCTTGGTATAGCCCGGTGAACCGTCGATGCCCAGGTAGGACTTGGTCGGCTCGTTGGATAGCAGCCACTGCTCGGCGGCCTTGACCGCGGCGAGGGTCGGGGTCTTGCCTTTTTCGTCCTGATAGACGCCGACGGCGAGGTTGATCTTGTGAGCGCGGGGGTCGGCCTTGAAGGCGTCGGTCAGGCCAAGGATCGGGTCGGGCGGAGCGGGCTGAACGGACTGGAACATGGTTTTGCTCGGGGTCTGGAGGATCGGTGTGCAATCCAGAAGCGTAGCAGTGACATGCGGACGAAGCAACGCGGCCAGCATTAGCAAGTAAGATTGTCCAAACGCCGGCGACCTACGGACGCCGGTCGAATGAGGATACGTACGGACCGACGCGCCCGGCGTCCGTAGGCCGCCGGCAGTTCACCGACACGGAATTGCGATATGGACAAGGTAAGACTGGGACTGATCGGCTGCGGCGGAGCGATGGCTCGCTTCCACGAGACCTACTTCAAAGACGTCGCCGGCCTGACCTACGCCGCCTGTACCGACATGAACGCGAAGGCCGCCGAGGAGTCCGTACAGAAGCACGGCTGCAAGGCTTTCCCCAGCGCCGAAGCCCTCATCGATTCCGGCGAGGTCGACCTCATCCTCATCGCCACCCCGCACTTCACGCACCCGATCTTCGCGCAGAGGGCGTTCAAGCTCGGCATCAACGTCATCACCGAAAAACCCCTGGCCGTCACCGCGCACGACGGGCAGGCGACCATCGACGCCTTCGATGCCGCACGAAAAAGCAAGAAAGACCTCGTCTTCGCCGGCATGTTCCAGCAGCGCACGTTCGCCCAGTGGCAGACGATCAAACGCCTGTGCACCGACGGGAGTATCGGCGAAATCATGCGCGTGAGCTGGACGATCACCGACTGGTTCCGCACACAGACCTACTACGACGCCGGCGGCTGGCGCGCAACCTGGAAGGGCGAGGGCGGCGGCGTGCTGCTCAACCAGTGCCCGCACAACCTCGACCTGCTCTGCTGGTTCGTCGGTCAGCCGAGCAAGGTCACCGCGATCGCCGAACTGGGCAAGTACCACCACATCGAGGTCGAGGACGATGTCACCGCGATCCTGCAGTGGCCTAATGGCGCATCGGGCACCTTCGTCACCTCCACCGGCCAGACCCCGGGCATCAATCGCCTGGAAATCGCGGGTAAAAACGGCACCGTCGTGGCCGACCTCATGCCCGGCGACAAGGCCCACACGATCACCTACTACCGCACGCACCAGCCGGTGGACGTCTTCACCAAAGAATGCCCCGAGCGCTTTGCCGAAGTCCCCGCCGACAAGCTGGTCATCACCCCCGCCGACGGCGACAAACGGCCCAACCACCAGCGCATCGTGCAGAACGTGGTCGATACCATCCGCTTTGGCAGGGGCCAGGGCAACCTGCTCACCCCGGCGCCCGAGGGGCTCTTCGGCCTGGAGCTGGGCAACGCGATGCTGATGTCGGGCCTGAAGAAGTCGCCTGTGACAATGCCCATGCCCGCGACCGGCGAGCTTTCACGCAAGGCCTACGCCGACATGATCGTGCATCTGGGCGAGACCTCGACCTTCAAGAAGAACGCGGTCAAGGAAAGCAAGGCCGACATGGCCAGCTCGTTCTAAGCAGTGATCACTTCGTCCATGCCCACATCGTGCTCATCGGTGGGCAGTGACGGCGCGAGCTGTTCGTTGAAGCAGAGTCCGACCTTGTACGTCGCGGGGTGCTGCGTGAGGTAGCGGTCGTAGTAGCCACCGCCCTGCCCCAGCCGGTGACCGCTGCGCGTAAACGCCAGGCCCGGCACGATCACGAGTTCCGGGCTGGTCGAAAGCACTTCGTGCGTCGTCGGCTCGAGGATGCCAAAACGCCCAGGCACAAGGTCGCTCATGTGGTGGATCACCGTCGGCCGCATCTGCCCGCCGTCCGCCATCACACGCGGCACCGCCACGGTCTTGCCTTCTTTCAGCATGGACTCGATGAGCCCGTGCGTGACCACCTCGCTGCCGGCTGAGACATAGACAAACACGCTCCCGGCATGGTCATAGCGCTCAATCGTCAACAGCAAACGGGCGATGACCTGCGACCTGGCCTCGCGCTCGGCCGGTGGTATCGCATCCCGCAATGCGCGGTAGTGCTTACGCAGCGTCGGCTTGTCGAGTGGGTCCGCCATCGTCAGTCCGCATGTGAAAACAAGGCCAGTTCTTCCGCGTCCGCCTCGTGCTCGGCGTTGGGGTTCAGTTGCAGGTAGTCCTTGAGCAGCCAGACCGCGACATAGATGACCGGAGTGTCCAGCGCCGCGGCGACAAACTTGAACGCGTAGCCGGTCCCGATGAACAGCAGCAGCTGGGGCCAGATCGGCTTGTCGGCGGCAACGGGCAGGGCGTGCGCGTAAAAGTGCGTGACCAGGATCACCGCCACCGTGTCCACCATCTGACTGACCATCGTCGAGCCGTTGTTGCGTAGCCAGAGGTGCTTGCCCCTGGTCAGGGCCTTCCAGAAGTGGAAGAGGTAGACGTCGACGAACTGTGCGGCGAGGTAGGCAAGCATCGAGGCGGTCACCGCACCAAATGCGAGCTTTCGCACTTCGAAAAACGCTGGTGACTCGGTGCCCGGCAACACACCCCCCAGCCAGAGGATGAAGATGACCCAGAGGTTGAGGATGAGCCCGACCCAGACGACGAAGTTGGCGCGGCGTCGGCCATAAAACTCCGAAATCAGGTCCGTGCACAGGAACGTCAGCGGGTAAGGCAGCACACCGACGGCCAGGGCGAAATTGGTCTTGCCCCACTGACCCCACTGCCAGCCCTGCTCGGGATCGATGCTCGCCAGCACGATAAACCGGGTAATCCCAAGGATATTGAGCATCGCCAGCGTGCCCAGGAACAGGCCGGCCATCACCAGAAAAACCCGCTCTCGCCGGCGGTGCAGGACCGACGCGGGAAGCGGGCTGTGAGCATGGGCAGGAAGGGACATGTGCGGAGTTTACACGCAGATACAACTCCTACGATACCTGTAAATCAAGCTAGGCGCGCCAGGGATCGACAGGCTATACTCTCACGCACGGATTTCTTTAGCACTGACTTTTCGTCTGGCTAATACGACTCGACAAGATCCTGAACCGCAATGGCGATCGAACTAGACCTCATCCTGGTGGCAAGGAAGACGCGGTACCCGCTGGACGCTTTCCTCTTTGTACAGCGCGGCCTGGACTACACCGTCACCAAGCTGCACGGGGAGATGAGCAAGGACAGCGTCGATCTCGAAGAAATCGAAGAGTCACGCCACGTCAGCGGCCATGACCTCTGCCACGGTTTGCGAGACTTCGCGATCAAGGAGTACGGCCTGCTTGCCCGGACCGTCCTGCGACGCTGGTCGGTCCTCGCCTGCCGCGACTTCGGCGAGATCGTCTTTGCGATGGTCGATGCGGGGCTCATGCGTAAGACCGACGACGACTCGATCCACGACTTCACCAACGTGTTCGACTTCTCCAGCGCCTTCGAGCCCACCCTCGTGCTCGGCAGCAAGAACGACTAAGTTCTTGCCCGGGCTAAGATAAAAATCCACCCGTTTTGTCGCCTCTGACGATAGCTTAGGCAGTAGTCTGTGCTTACTACTTCGCGAGCCATGCGATGACCGACTCCAATAGCCCCCAAAACCACGAAATCCCCGGCGACTCGGCCGAGAGCTTTAAGGCCCGCTATGTCTGGCAGCGGATGTGGTTTCAATGGGTGCTGGGCACGATCGTTTTCTTCCTCTTTCTGTCTTTCGTCCTGCCGCCGATCTTCTGGGTGATCGGCCGGCTGAGCCCTGTACTCACGCCTGTGCTGCTGGGCCTGGGGCTGGCGTACCTGTTCAACCCGCTGACCGCATGGGCCGAGCGTCGCCACGGCATCCGCCGTCCGATGAGCGCGGGGGTCGTGCTGGCGCTGGCGGTGCTCGTGCTGCTGGCGACGGTGCCCATGATCATTGTGAGCGCGATTGAGCAGGGCGCGGTCCTGATCGAAAAGTTCCCGACTTACGCGCAGACCGTGCTGGGCTGGCTGGGCAGCGACACGCAGGACGCCGAGCAGCGCGTGCGCGACTTCATCGACTCGCTGGACTGGACAAAGGTGGACTCCGCGACCGCGACCAAGGCGCTGGGCGTCGGGGCCGGCGCGATCTTTACGGGCCTGAGCTTTGCCGCGTCTGCGGCGATCTTCGTGCTGGTGACCGCGTTCTGTTTCTTTGTGTTCAGTTGGAAGTTTGAGGAACTCAAGGCGTGGTTCGCCGCGTTCGTGCCCAAGCCCTACCGGGAAGAGACGTTCCGCATCATGGGCAAGATGGACCTGACGATCTCGGCGATCGTGCGTGGCCGGCTGGTCCAGTCGCTGGTGATCATGGTCGTGTTGAGCGTGGGCTGGTCTTTGACGGGTGTGCAGTACTGGCTGCTGGTGGGTGTGCTGGGCGGGGTACTGAACCTGTTGCCCTTCGCCGCGGTCTTGTCCTGGCCACTCGCGGTGATCCTGGCAGTGATGGACAAGGCCAACGGCGGGACAATGGCGATCGTCGGCGCGATCATCTGGCCGAGCGTGGTCTACATCATCGCGCAGGCGATGGACGGCTGGGTCGTCGAGCCGCTGGTGCAGGGCAAGGCGACGGGGATGGACGCGTTGACAGTGCTGCTGGTCGTGCTCGCTGGCGGGGCGCTCATGGGCATCCTTGGCGTGGTGTTGGCGGTGCCTGTCGCGGCGTGCATCAAGATATTGTCGCAGGAGCTACTGCTTCCAAAACTGCGCAGCCTGGCCGAGAACCCGCCCGATATCTGGCAGAAGAGCACGCCGAGCTGAGCGAGGGTTATCCATGCTCTGATAAGCATCGTCGTAATGTCAATGATTTACAACATCATTATTTCCAGTAATCCGCACGATTTATGTGCGGATTTTTCTTGCGGAACATCGGACAAAACCCTTGCTTACAGGCAAATCCGACCGATATGATGAGTAAGTCGTCTCCCGCCAGGCCTCCCTCCCGCCATGACGAAAGGCTCACCCTTGAAGAAAGTTTCCGCCCTCTCCGTGCTGTCGCTGGCCAGTATTGCTGCGTTGCCCGTATTCGCGCAGTCACGCAGTGAGAAGGTCGCGAATATCACGGCCGCGCTCGTCGGCGCAGTCCAGGACGAGCCGACCGAGTACGTGGACGCACAGACCGGCGAATCGAACCGCGCCACGCCCCGACAACTGATGCGCGAGACGATGACGGCCGTGGACTTCGAAGCGATGCCCGGCAAGATGGCGCTGGAGATCTGGTCGAGCCAGACCGGCGTCCCGCTTGTGATCAACTGGCGCTCGCTTGAAGCGCAGGGCATCGACCCCGAAGCGCCGATCACGCTCAAGCTGCAGAAGGTCCCGGCCGAGCTCGCGCTCAAGCTCATTATCGACCAGCTCCACCCCGACCCGCTGGGCAACGAAAAGTTGATGCTCAAGATCGATCAGTGGTACGTCCGAATCTTTACCCGCGAAGACGCGCTGCGCAATTCGGTCACCCGCGTGTATTTCATCGGCGACCTGCTGATGGATATCCCGAACTTCGACAACGCTCCGAGGGTTGACCTCAACGACGCGCTGAGCAACACCAGCTCCGGCGGCAGCAACGGCGGCCGAGGCGGCGGATCCGGCAATGGCCTGTTTGATACCGAAAGCGATCAGAAAGAAATAACCCCGACCAAGCAGGAGCGAGCCGAGCAGATCGTCGACATGATCGTCAAAACGATTGAGCCGGAGATCTGGCGCGAGAACGGCGGAGAGTACGGCTCGGTACGCTACTACCGCGGCATGCTCGTGGTTAAGGCTCCCGAGTTCGTGCATGACCAGATCGGCATCCCCTTCTCCACTTCGACCCGCAGCACTTCATCCAACCGGGAGAACGCCTACCGCTCAGGCAGCGTGAACAGCAAGCAGTCCAGCCAAGCCCCTCGCTCGACCTCAGGTAATGTCGCAGGCGTCGCGCCACGCAAATGATCCGAGCCTCAAGCCTGTGCGACTCATTAAAAAACCCGCCCCTTGAGGCGGGTTTTATTTTTTATCGCCGCGAAGCCGTTCAGCGCTATGTTGCCGATTCCGCATCAGCGGTGCCGTCAGCGACATGTTCAGCCACCAGGCCGTGGATCTTTTCCTCCGGCACTTTTTCGCGGATCATGGCGAAGATCTGGTCAGCAGATACCCGCTCGAATTTCCAGTCGTCGAGTATCAAAGATTTTTCCCCCTGCCCCAGGTCGTAGTAGATCACCGCGATGCCCTTGTTCTCCCAGCGGGCGGCATCGATGCGTGTGATTTTTTCGAACGGCACGCTGACCCCGCCGTGGGAGGCGAGCCCCGAATTGTCGCAGGCGATGAAACGCCGAGACCAGGTCATCAGCGAGAACAGGCTGTACAACCCGATCGGGCAGGTGATGGCAAACTGCACCCACTGCGTGGTGATATCCTTGGAGGCGAGTTCCTCAGGCTCTTTGGTCGGGTCCCACCCGTTTGCCTCCGCGACTTTCGACCACTCCTGGTTCCATGTCTCGGGGTACTGTTGTTTGATTTCTTCGAACTTCTTGCGTACTTCGATCTTTGCGGGATACTTGAACTCGGCGTCATACACCGCCCACGATGCGTAGAGCAGCGCGCCGATCGCGATAAGGAGGAGTCGAGCGCGGTAGCCGTTGGCAATAGTCGCTTTGAGTTGCATGTCAGCTTTCAAGGGATAGAGACAGAATAAGTATCTGATTTAAAAATCGCGGATGCGGTCGAGCGCTTGCGCCCACCAGTAAGTAAGGATTTCCCCCGAGTGCGGGCGGCTCATCATTGCGCTAAATCCGCCTCGGTCGGCCCTGCGTCGGGGGATGCGGGGCAGGGGCTGGTCGGTGCTCATCGCCCAGGAGAGAAAAGCGCTGGTCTCCGCGATCGCGCGTCGACGGGCGTCCTGCACCGGTCGCCAGCGGATTGTCAGTCCAAAACCCAAAACAAATACTCCCGGGGAAAACGTACGCACCAGTTTAGACCGTATGGCAAGGACGGGCCAGCCGGCAGGAACAATTATCGGCAATTACGGCCAAATGCCCGCCTGATTCTGCCTCGCAGCCTGCTCTAACTTCTCGAACTCCGCAAGACGATCGTGGCTCCATCGTCCTTCCTGCCTCGCCAGGCCGGATTGCAGCAGCGACTCGGCGAGACCCGTACCGTCCGAGAGACGGACGTAGGCTAGTACACGCCCATGTTCATCTCGAGTGCGATACCTCTGGAGTTCGAGCGTGACCAGACCGGACCCGATATTCATGCGCGTATGGTCCGCCGCTTCTTGTGCGTGGGGCTGTTCAGGCCTGTGGGTTAATGCGTCTGCAAGCGCGGGGCACTGGACTCCCCACAGCCCGACACGCGTAGATCGATGTTCGCCATCAGACACACGCAGTTCCAGCGTATCGCCGTCGATCACGCGAACCACTTCGAAGCTTTGCCCGTGGTACCTGTGCCAGTCATCCTCTACCGGCAAGACGCCAAGCGTGCGGTCGACATAAATCTGCGCCGCGACCGCCAATGACGCCAGTAAAAGACAAATCATCCTTTGCCGCCGCAGATGCTTTCCGAACATCACAGGGTCAGGCAAGGCTTTAGTGCCTTTTCTAGAAATGAAATTTCGCGTGCCCGGCATGGCTTGAAGATACCCGCTCAGGCCACCACATCCAACAGCGTGCCCGGCACAACGAGCGCAACGCCTAAACCCGCCAGGGCAGGTGAACCCAACACCGGCGTGATCTCGCGCGGCTTATGTAGTCGCTCATGAAATACGGGCTTAGTCACAGAGGTAGCGGTCATTTCGCTGTGACTGTCGGCATGTACGATCGTTCCAGACTTTGCGCAGCTGCGGAGCGCTTCGGGGCTCAGACAAACCTTGTCGATCTGCTGGCTCTGCGAAGGCTTCGCAGGCTTCTTGAGGCAGTCGTGAGCCGCGGTAGGGATTTGCGGGTGAAGCGAGTTGCACCCTGCAAACCCGAAACGGCTTAGTCGAATCAGCTTGACGGTCAGGTTGCCGGAAGGAGCGACGGGCATGACATCAGTCAGCCACGGATAAATTTCAAATCAAAAATGTTCACAAATACTTGTTAAAATATAAGTTAAAATTTATAGCTCCTTTTCGATGATGCCGGATGTTGCCCGGACGCCACACATCCACCTGGCCGGGCTAGGATGTCCGACCCGTGAGAACCCAAGCACTCGATTATCACCTGCCTGACGACCTGATCGCCACCCAGCCCGCCGAACCGCGCGACAGCGCCCGGCTGCTGCTGCTGAGGCGTGATACAAAGACCCTTGAGCACCACCGCGTGAGCGACCTGCCTCGCCTGGGCGTGCTTCAGTCGGGCGATCTGATGCTCGTCAATCAGACCCGCGTGCTGCCGGCCTATATCACCGGGCAGCGCACCACCACCGGCGGACGCGTCAGCGGGCTCTATCTTGAGTCCGACCCCCAGGGCCGTTGGCATCTTCTGCTCGAATCACGCGGCAGCCTCAAGCCAGGCGAAACCATCACCCTCGGCGAAGACACCGCCAGCCCGGCACAACTCGAACTCATCGAATCCGCAGGCGGCGGGGCGTGGGTCGCCCAGCTTAAAAACGACGAAAACGCCGCGGCCGTGCTCAACCGCATCGGACGCACCCCGCTGCCACCCTACATCCGCAAGCAGCGTCGAAAGCTCGGGCTTGATGAAGTCAATACGGCCGATCAGCAGCGGTACAACACGGTCTATGCCGGGGCCGCCGGCTCGGTCGCTGCGCCGACTGCGGGGCTTCACTTCACCCAGCCCCTGCTCAGCGCGATCGAGAATCTCGGCGTCCGTCGCGCCGCGGTGGACCTGCACGTGGGTATCGGCACCTTCGCGCCGGTCCGCAGCGACACGCTCGAGTCGCATGAGATGCACGCCGAGTCCTATACCGTCCCCCGCTCGACACTCGACCTGATCCAGCAGACCCGCGCCGCCGGCGGAAGGCTGTTTGTGGTCGGCACCACCACCGTCCGCGCCCTTGAGTCGTTGCCAGCCGACGCCCTGGAGCCCGGCAGGTACCCCGACGGCATTTCCGCCACTACCCGGCTGTTTATACACCCCGACGCCGGCTTTACCTTCCGATTTGTCGACCGGCTCATGACCAATTTCCACCTGCCCCGCTCCACCCTGCTGGCGATGATCGCCTCCCTGCCCGGCGTTGGACTGGATCGGCTCCAGCAAACCTACGCCCAGGCGGTTGAGAATCGTTACCGTTTTTACTCGTATGGCGACGCCATGCTCATCGTCTGATGCTCGGGGCAGAACCCGAGGCCTCAAGACCCGGACAAGACTGCAACGACCACGCCCGCCGACCGATCGCACAAACAAAGTTAGAATCTTCAATTCCACCCCGCCCGCATACCCCCCCCTTACCATCCCGCCCAACCATGCCCCTGGACCAGCCCCACGAAGCAGACCCCTCAGAAGACCCGGACTACGGCCTGGGCAGTCTGCCGGGCGGCAGCAAAAAGAAGAAGCTGCACTTCGATCACACCATGCCCCTGGGCGATCACCTCGAAGAGTTGCGCAGCCGACTGATCAAGATGATGGTCGGCGTCGTCGCTGCGCTGGTCTTGACCATCTACTATGGCTTCGAGATCGTGGGCTGGCTGGCGCGTCCGCTGATCCATGTCCAGAACGCGATGGGCATCACTTCGCCGCCGATCGACACCGGGCCGACCGCGGGCTTCACGAACGTCTACTGCCCTGTCGTCCTGATCGCCGCGGTGATCGTCGCTTCGCCATGGATCCTCTGGCAGGCCTGGAAGTTCATCGTCGTCGGCCTGTACGAGCACGAACGCAAGGCGGTACACATCCTCGCGCCCTTCAGCACGGTCATGACCTTCCTGGGCGTGTTGTTTACTTATTACTTCCTGCTGCCCGTCTCGATTGCCTTCTTCCTGAACTTTGTGAATTTCTACCCGGAAGTCGATCCCACGGAAGACCCCCCATGGATCACGCAGCAGTTGCTTGATCTCTACGCCGAAAAGAAGGCATCCCTGCCCGAAGACTATGTCTTCGATACCAAGCCGTTCAAGATCCCCGTCCTCGCACAAAAGCCCGAAAAGCCCGAGGAAGGCGATCTCTGGATCAACGCAAAACACGGCCGAGTCGAGCTGTTTTTCGGCGAAAAAACCAGCATCATCGCCCAGCGATCCACCAAGCTCATCACCCCGCTGCCGACGATGAGCGAGTACATCCGGTTCGCCTCATTCATGATGCTCGGCATCGTCGCGGCGTTCCAACTCCCGGTCATCATGCTCGTGCTCGGCTGGACTCAGCTCTTCGATCCACGAGGCATCGCCTCGCTACGCAAGTACGCGGTCTTTATCTCGTGCGTGCTCGGGGCCATACTTACGCCCTCCGACCCGCTGAGCATGATCGTGCTCGCCGTGCCGCTTTACTTGCTCTTCGAACTCGGCCTGGTGCTGATGAAGCTCACGTTCAAGAAGGGCGACGAAACGATCCCGGACGAACTCTGAAAATCGCGTCACACACCGCGCTAGCCCCCCAACTGTTCGGGGATGGGCAGGATATCTGCCGCATCCAGCCCGCCCATGACATCATCGGGCGTGACCGCCTGCTCAAGCGTGTATGAGCCGATCGACAGGCGCCGCAGCGAGGTCAGATGCCCGCCCGTGCCCAGCAGTTTGCCCAGGTCACGCGCAATGCTGCGGATGTATGTGCCCTTGCCGCATGTGATGCACAGCTCCAGGCTCGGCCAGTCATAGCCCAGACGCTCGATCGAATCCACACGAACCTGCTTGGCACCCAGCACCACCGACTCGCCCTTGCGCGCCGCCTGGTACGCACGACGACCACCCACATGCACCGCAGAAAAATTCGGCGGCACCTGCTCGATCAAACCCGTCTGCGCACGCAGTGCAGTATCGACCTCTTCAACCGTCGGCGGCACCGCGACCTCAACCTCCTCACGAGGCATCTCTGCGTCATCGCTGGCCGTGAACGCGCTCAGGTCGATCGTCGTCTGGTACACCTTCGTCTGCCCCATCAGCCGGTCCACCAGACGCGTCGCCCGGCCAAAACACAGCACCAAGACCCCCGTCGCCAAAGGGTCCAGCGTCCCGGCATGACCCACCTTCTGCTTGCCCCGGCCCTTGCTCGCTGCATTGCGAACCCGCCGGACCACGTCCATCGACGTCCAGCCCGCCGGTTTATCCACCACGAGCAGCCCGTGCAGCTTCTTATCTGGATCCTGACTCTGCATCAAGAAAAAATCCACCCTTCCGACCCGTCGGCTTGAACCCTACGCACAATCCGATAGCATACGTGGCCCGCCGCACACAAAACAAACCCCGGAGAGGTGGCTGAGCGGTTTAAGGCGCACGATTGGAATTCGTGTGGGGGCGCAAGCTCCTCGTGGGTTCGAATCCCACCCTCTCCGCTTCCTTACATGCCCGTGTGACGCAAGCCGCGTAAACACTGGTGCTTGAAATGCTGAGACGGCCTCAGAGTTCCCAGCTTGTAGCGCTTTTTGTAGCGCTTTGTAGTACTGGGATTCTCTGCAGGACTGTTTACTGAGTAGAGGGCTTCGCTTGAATCTCTGTACCATGACCGACTTGGGTCAACGCTCGACTCTTGCCCCACCGCCGCGCATTAACTTCTCGACCTCCGCCAGTGATGCCATCGATGTGTCGCCGGGCGTGGTCATGGCCAGTGCGCCGTGGGCCGCGCCGTATTCCACAGCCTGTGCCGCGTCGCCTGTCGTCAGCATGCCGTAGATAAAGCCGGACGCGAAGCTGTCACCGCCGCCGACACGGTCAAGGATCTCCATCGCCGGCCTTTGTGTCGCTTCGTGAAACTGTCCCTTGTACCAGCACAGGGCGCTCCAGTCATTAACGGTTGCGCTCTTGACACTGCGCAGCGTGGTCGCAGTTGCGAGGAAGTTAGGGTACTCAGCCAGCGCACGCTCGGTCATCCGCTTATATGCGTCGATCGGGAGTGTGTCGAGCTTTACTCCGACACCGTCGATCTCGAGGCCGAGACAGGCCGTGAAATCTTCCTCATTTCCAATCATGACATCAACGAGCTTCGCGATCCGTTTATTGATTTCTTGTGCACGCCGCTTGCCGCCGATCGCCTGCCAAAGCGACGGACGGTAATTGAGATCGTACGAAGTGATGACTCCGTGTTCCTTCGCTTTAGATAGCGCTTGTACTGTTACGTCAGGCGTGGACTCGGACAGAGCTGCAAATATCCCGCCGGTATGGAACCAGCGGACGCCTTGGCTGAATATTGCGTCCCAGTCGATATCGCCGGGCTTTAGCTGAGATGCCGCGGTGTTTCCCCGGTCAGAACACCCGACCGCACCACGCACACCAAAGCCACGCTCTGTAAAGTTCAGGCCATTACGAACGCTGCGACCAATACCGTCATACTCCGCCCACTTGATAAATGAAGTGTCAACGCCGCCCTGGAGGATGAGGTCTTCGAGCAAGCGACCGACTTCGTTGTCCGCAAATGCGCTAACCAGGGCCGTACGCATACCAAAGCATCGACGCAGGCCGCGCGCGACGTTGTACTCTCCCCCGCCTTCCCATACGCGGAAGGATCTTGCGGACCTCGTGCGTCCCTCGCCCGGGTCCAACCTAAGCATGACTTCGCCGAGCGAAATCAGATCGAAACGACATAGATCTGCAGGCTTCAGATTGATCGCCGCCATCTTTACTTCCTTTCATCGCAAGTAAGTGCAATGGCTTCGCGAGTCAGCTGCGCGACCCGCTCGAAATCGCCGTATTCATACAGTGACGGCTTCACCATCCAACTGCCCCCACAGGCCAAAACCTTTTCGAATTGGAGGTAGTTGCGCAAGTTGTCGGGTCCGATACCGCCGGTCGGCATAAAGCGGATCTTGCCGTAGGGCGCGGCGATGGCTTTGAGCGTGTTGATCCCGCCATACGCTTCCGCGGGGAAAAACTTAACGACATCCAGCCCAAAACTCATCGCTGTCTCGATATCTGTCGGCGTCGCAACACCGGGGCAAACCGTCAGGCCCAGGTCCAGGCAGCACTGCACGACTTTCGGGTTCAGCCCTGGCGCAACGACAAATGCAGCGCCGGCATCGTGAGCCCGGTGGACCTGCTCGACACTCAGGACCGTGCCGGCACCGACAAGCATGTCGCCTCGATCTGCCATCGTGCGAATCGATGCCTCGGCCGCCGAGGTCCGAAATGTGATTTCAGCCACTGGCAGACCGCCATCTAAAAGCGCCTGGGCCAAAGGCGCGGCATGACCCGCATCTTCCAGCGAAATCACAGGCACCAGGCGGTATTTGCCCAGCGTATTGAAGACCTTCTTCGAATCGTTGCCTGCCATAGATCAAAGCCTCTGGATCGTCATCCCACCATCTACCATCAAAACATTGCCTGTTGTATAGCTAAGCTCACCACTGGCAAGTACGCCCACCGCCCTGCCGACATCTTCTGGCGTCCCCCACCTCGGCTCGACGGCCAAGCCCTGCTCAAACAACATATCGTATTTTTCAGTCACACCGGCCGTCATATCGGTACGGATCACACCGGGGCGTACCTCATAGACCCCGATGCCGTGCTCGCCGAGGCGGGCGGCCCAAAGTTGCGTCGCCATCGCGACACCCGCTTTACTGATGCAGTAATCACCCCGATTGACCGAGACAACAGCCGCGCTCACCGAAGAAACATTTACGATCACCGGTTGACGCGAGGGATCAGCCTGCTTTTGCCCGATCATCCAACGAGCGACTCGCTGGGTTAGAAAGTACGGCCCACGCAGATTGATTTGAATCAGCCGATCAAAACTATCGGGCTCGGCATCGAGCAGGTCCGCACGCACTTGCGGAGCAACACCAGCATTATTTACGAGCACGTCAAGCCGACCAAATCGACTGCGGATCTTCTCAAGCATCGGCTGATGGTCATCCAATGATCCGATGTCGGCTTGGCAGTAAAGCACGCCAGCGCCGAGCGACTCGATGGCTTGAACCGAATCAGCAACCAGCTCTACGCCGCGAAGACCATTGATCACAATATCCATGCCGTTGGACGCAAGGCGCTTGGCGATACCAAGACCGATACCTCTGCTTCCACCGGTAACCAGCGCGACTCGTTTGTTTGCAAGACTCATGCAGGCCTACCGATCAAGGAAAAATTTAAGATAGGGTGACCGCCCCGCCATCCGCGAGATCAACGCCGCCAGTTCCAGCAGATGGTAATCCCCCCACATGCTTGACTCACTGTGCGGAACTTTACTGCCGGCGGGAACATAGTCCCAGCCATTGGGCCAGTGATATACAGAGTGAAGCAGCAATCCCTGGTGATTGTTATTTGTTGACAGGTAAGGTTCCTCAAAAATTGACTTTGCGACGGTGAGCCCGGCCTGAAGATAACGCTTGCCCTTGGATCCGCCCAGGTAGTTACCCAAGCGAATCAGGCCTTGGGCGGCGATAGCCGAAGCGCTGGCATCAACAGGCTCATGATGATTGTAGGGGTCAGCCTTTTTCTCACGCCATCCTTGAAGCTGCGCCATACCAGGAGCACCATCATCCCAGTAAGTGATACCGTCAATCGAAGTCACGTCATTGATGTAGTGCTCGCATGTTTCTTTCGCACAACGTTCATAGACGCGCACAACTTCTTGCTTGGCAAGGCCCGTGGCGGCCTGAAAGTCCTTGCCGGAGATTGTCTTGAAGAACTCGAGTTCTTCGGCATAACCCAGCATCGCCCACGCGAGGCCGCGCGTCCATGTGCTGAACGGGCTGTAACCCTGCTGAGTCGCTCGGCAGCGGAATTGCCCGTTGTTACGGTTGAAAACGCCTTCGTGTGCGGTACGGCCCATGACATCGTATGTGTGCCCGGAGTCGCCGTGAAAAACGATGTACTGGCTTGTGGTCAGGCCGTGCAACACACTTCGCTTGAGCAGGTTCGCTGCACGATCGCCCTCATGCATCAGTACGTGCCCGAGCTGCCAGGCAACGCCGAGGATACGAGTCGTACGCATCGTGTCGATAAACAACGAGTGCGGGCCGTTGAACGAATAAATATAGCCCAGCGATTTGCTATCGGCCGAGTGCTTATTGGGCTTGGCGACCGGGACACCGGACCAGCGCGCCGCCTGAACCGCGCCCGAGACGGCAAGCGCGTTCTCATAAGCTGTGCGCTCCCAATCGTTCTTAGGCAAACGTTTTTCATTGAGCAACCGAAGCAGGTTGCCATAGGTTGAGAGATTGTTAAAGCCGTGGTCGTGCACGCCGGTGTGCGTGACGTGGGGAAGCATGCGTTCAACCGTACGCCGTCGGCCGAGGTCGATCAGCTTCGCGTCGTCGAGCATATCGCCGGCAAGGATCATGCACCCGTATTGGAAGCCCTGGGTCCACTCGGTCCACCCCTGACTGGTATACCGACCGTTCCGCGTAAAGACCGGCGTGCCCTTGGCAACATCCCAGCCGCGGTCAATCGAGCGGGCTTTGCGTGCGGCAAGCACGCCGACACGTTCCGCATCACGGGCCAAAGACCGGGGTGTCAGATTTTCGATTTTCATAGAGTAGTTCTTTTATTTACCTGGCGGCCGTCGGAGAATTGTGGCCCAGTCAATACTACATTTTTATACCCGTACGGGGCACACGGATCCTGCCATCCATGTCCTGATATGATAACACTATGGCGAAACAGGCTTCCGCCCGCTCCAGACGCTCCATCGATGCCCTTCCTGACATCGAATCGACCAAGCGTGCCCTTTGTACACGAATATTTGAAGACCCGCTCTGTATCGTAGACGTACTCGGACACGAGGTGACCGGCCCGCTTTCCGTCAAAGCACATACACATACCGATTTACTCCAGCTCGATCTGATCGCCGGATGCACAGGCAAAGTCGTGGTCGGGGATCAGCAGATTCAAGTCAGCCGGACAACACTGATGTCCGCCTACCCCGGCCAGTTGCACGGCTACGATTTGTTGCCGGGCGACCCGCCCTCAGAAGTTTGGCTCGTAAAGATCCGCCTGCCAAAATCCTGGCGCAACTTGAATCACCTCCCACTCCCCAGCATCCTGACAGGGCTGCCGCCACAGAACATACTCCTGGAGGGGATTGTTTCATTTGCGACATATTGGGCTCAAAAACAGGGCAATCCGATCGCTCTTGCACACCTTGCCCGGACCCTCGCAGCCTGGCCTAGTCACGCCGCAGACCTCCCATGCGAGCACCTGGACCCGCTTCCGGCCCAGGGAGATTCGGCCGTCTCGCGGATGCGACGCGTTATCCAGGCGAACGCTAAACGTGCCTCCGATCCGCCCACCCTCGATGAGCTTGCCGCAAGCGCAGGCCTTTCTTCCAGACACTTCGCGCGCCTGTTTAAGGACGAATTCGGGTGCACTCCGCACACCTACCTCTCGTCCCAGCGCCTGGATGCGGCCCGCCGACTGCTGCTGACCCCCGGCGTCAGCGCCGCACAGGCCGCAGAACAGCTCGGCTTTACAACTCCATCTGCGTTTTCACGCTGGTTTACGCACATGGTCGGCAAAAGCCCCCGAAGGTTCCGTGAGGATCCATCGACGTTCTAATCCATGGTTGTCTGGATTTGATCAGTTCATGTCTTGATCCGTTGGCTTTTTAATCTGCGGGATGGCTACGCTTGGACCGTAATTCCAACCGGAGATCGACCATGAAAATTCGTCGCATCGGCATCATCATGAACGGCGTAACAGGCCGGATGGGTACCAACCAGCACCTGATACGCTCGATCACCGCCATCATCAAACAAGGCGGCATCAAGGTCAGCCCCGACCTGACGCTCATGCCCGAGCCGATCCTTACTGGTCGAAATGCCAACAAACTCGAGGAACTTGCCAGTACCCACGGAATCGACGCCAACGGGAAGCCCTACGCCTTCACCACAGACCTGCGGGGAGCGCTCAACGGCCTCTACGGTGAATTCGAAGTCTTCTTTGACGCATCAGGCACTCTTCAGCGCGCCAATTTCCTCGAGATGGCCAGCAAGAGCAAAATGATCAAGGGGGTCTACTGTGAAAAGCCTACCGCAGTCGATTCAAAAGAAGCCATCCGGCTCGCCAAGATGATCGCCAGTGCGGGCAAGAAGAACGGCGTCGTTCAGGACAAACTCTGGCTCCCGAGTTTCCGCAAGCTTGCGATGCTTAAAGACCTTGGCTTCTTCGGCGAGATCCTCAGCGTCAAAGGCGATTTCGGCTACTGGGTCTTCACGGGCATGGATCTGGATCAGCCCGCACAACGCCCGAGCTGGAACTACCGGGCCGAGGACGGCGGCGGCATGATGATTGATATGTTCTGCCACTGGGATTACGTGATTCGTAATCTATTCGGGCCTATCAAGTCGCTGGTCGCCTACGGCAATACCGACATCCCACAGCGGCGTGCGGAAGACGGCAATCCCTTCAAGGCAACGGCGGATGACTCAGCCTACGCCATGTTCCTGCTCGACGACGGCACGGTTTGCCAATTTAACAGCTCATGGTGCACACGCGTACGACGCGACGACCTGTTGACCGTTCATGTTGACGGCACAAAAGGCTCTGCCGTCGCAGGACTCCGTGATGTCTACACACAGGCCGCGGCCAATACTCCAAAGCCAGTGTGGAATCCGGACATCGCTCAGCCGATCGATTTCTACGCCGGCTGGGAAAAAGTCCCAGACAACATTGCATACGACAACGCTTTCAAAATCCAATGGGAGATGTTTCTCCGGCACATCGCACTGGATGAGCCCTTTGAATGGGACCTGATGGCCGGAGCAAGAGGCGTGCAACTCGCCGAGCTGGGAATGCAGTCGTGGAGAAATCGGGCCTGGGTGGATGTCACCCCGATTGGCTGAGGTGCAAAATGGCGGGACTGCATGACTTATCCAAGTGTGCCGTGCACACGATGACGAACAAGCCCTGGTCGCTTGCAGAATGCTGTGGGCACTATGCAAGTGCAGGACTCGGTGGCGTCAGCATCTGGCGAAACACCGTCGCGCCTGAAGAAGGCGGCATCGGACTCAAGGAGGCCACGAAGATCGTGAAGGGATCAGGCCTGGCGGTACCGGCGTACGTACGAGGCGGATTTTTCGCGGCGGCTGATCCCTCTAGCAGGCAGGCTTCGATTGACCACAACAAGCTGATGCTTGATGAAGCGGCAGCGTTAGGCGCTGAGCAGGTCGTGCTTGTTGTGGGCGCCGTGCCTGGAATGCCATTAAGCGAAGCTCGTAAGCAGGTTACCGATGGGATTGCGGCGTGCCTTGACCACGCAGCACAGGTCGGCGTGAAGATGAGTATCGAACCGCTCCACCCCATGTATGCCGGCGACAAGAGCTGCATCAACCGCATGGCCGAGGCTCGGCAGATTTGCGAGCAGCTCAGGAGCCCCTGGCTCGGGATCGCGGTAGACGTGTATCACGTCTGGTGGGACCCCGACCTTGAGCATGAAATCAAGCTCGCCGGCAAACAAAACACTCTATTCGGATTCCACCTCTGCGATTGGCGACTCAACACACGCCACATGCTCACAGACCGTGGCCTGATCGGTGACGGCTGCATCGATATCCGTTGCATTTGCAGGCTCGTTGAAGATGCCGGATTTAAAGGTTTCAATGAAATCGAAGTCTTTTCCGAGCAGTACTGGGCGATGGATCAGGCGCAATACCTGCTATTAATAACAGAACGATATTCGAGATTGTTCCGACGCTAGCAAAAAGCAGCAGAGGCGTTACAACCATGACTGTAAGTCCATGGTCCACGCCTCTGCTGCACTCGAAAAAGCAATCCAGATATTAATGAACAGAAGTTCTACGGCGACGCGAGGTGCCCCACAACACCGCTGCGGTCGAAACGAACAAAATCGTGTTCGGCTCCGGCACCACCGTGATTTGTGCTGATCCAAAACTGAAGGGCACTTGCGCACCGCCATCGACAATCAGCGTGGAACCTTCTGAAAGACTGAGGTTTGTTGTGCCCAGGCCAATGATGTTGTAATCGAGTCGCGCGAAGAGAAACGCGTCGCTTATCGTGTCATAAAGGTCATCCAGCACACCATTCGCAGGATCGATCCCCGTGGCGTTCGTCACAGCAACCGCATTGAAATTCATAACCGAATTCGCGCTTGTGCCGCCCGAGCTTACGCCGGTCCAGCGGTTGACCGGGCCAATAATATTGGGGTTATAAACCGTCGCGCCGGTAAACGCGATTACGCCCGAGGTGTCGGAGATCGAGTTGAGTGCGAAGCTCTGGTTAACGCGCTCTTGGTCGGTGACCCAGATATAAAGCGAGCCGCTGCCATCAGACAGGTTGTGTAAGACACTAGGGTTGCTGTTAACAACGCCGCCCCCGACCGTACTCACGCCGGAGTAGAAGGCCGTTTGAGCTTGGGATGCGACCCCCATGCACAATGCAATGATCAATGCCAATCGTCGAGTCATTTTATTGATGGTGTACATATTCTCGTCTCTCTAAAAAGTGTTTGTGTTGTATTGATCAACGATCTCAATTTCGAGTTTCAGGCTTATCCGCGCCGGCGCCTCGTCGCGCCCATCCACAACCCGGCGATACCCACGAGCAGTCCCGTGCCTGGCTCGGGCACAACTACCATGAGGGCTTCGAGCTGCGAATTTGTTGCGCCCCCGCCTAAAAGAATGGCCTCGACAAACGGGTTTACGTCCAAGCCGTTGATAAACCCGTCTTCATTCATATCGCCAAAAATATCGAAGTCACCCGACAGGACTTTCTGGACAAACGGCTCGATATCCAGGCCGTTGACAAAGCCATCTTTGTTTAAGTCTCCAAGCAGCAGCTGCTGCAGGTCCGCAAGGGTCAGCACGCGGAGCTGGTCAAGCCCGCTGTTGCCCACAGAAAAGTTAATCGTGATGGTTTTGCCATCTGCGCTGATGGTCCACGAGTCGCTGTTTTCGCCACCGAATAGCGTTTGGCGACCGCTGTCCGCCGGATCGAAGTGCCCATCGCCGAAGGAAAGGAAGTCGCTGCCGTTGAGTTTGTTCAGGCTCGCCATCACACCGACAATCTTGTTTTCAAACTCGATGGTCGTCTGCTGGTTGGAGTTGGCTCCGGATGTGGCTTTGTCGAAGTGGACAAGGAAGCTATCGACGACCGTGCCTTTCGCGATCGTAGCGCCGCCGGGCAGGTTACTGGAGTTATAGGTTCCAGCGTCACCATTACAGTCAACGCCCAGAGCCGCTCGCAGCGTCGCCAGCTGCTTCTCGATCACGACGACCGGCGTGTCGGCTTCCAATTCGCCGTTAGCGAACAGACCGAGGCTTTCCTCGATGATCGCTGCGCCGGTGATATTCTGGATCCCCGTCCTGTAGTCTCCGCCCGCCCGGCTTGCGTTCACGTCTGCCAGCCAGGTATTTAACTCGGCTTTCAGGCTGTTAACCAGCGCGGTATGGCTGCCCGCAACGTTGGTTGTCTCATAAGGGTCGTTGATCAGATCATAAAGCTGGTAAGAAGTCCCGTTGTTGGTTGAGATCAGCTTGTACTGATCGTTCATGATCGACTGAGAATTGCCGTTCTCATATCTAAACTTGATGGTGTTGCTGCGCTGAAATGCCTGGCCAAGCAATACGGACTTGATGCTCTCGCCATCGAGCGCCCTGGAGTCGGGCATCCCGATACCCCAGAGATCATTGAGTGTTGGAAGAAAGTCGCTTGTCGTCGCCGCGGTATCGGTGATGGACCCTGCGGCAATATGGCCCTGCCATTCGAACACGGTCGGGACACGCAGGCCGCCCTCATACAGCGATCCCTTTCGGCCACGGTACGGCCCGGCGGTACCGGGTTGGCTGCTACCACCGTTCGGGCCGTTGTCCGAGGTGAACACGATCAGCGTGTCATCGGCGATCCCCAGTTCCTGGATCTTTGCGCGGATCTCACCGACCGCCAGGTCCATCTGTGTCACGAGCTTGTAGTACGTACGCTCGAGGTCGGTCAGGCCTGCAACGTTGTCGTAGTTCGTATCATCCGGCGCCGTGAAGTACGGCGTGTGCGGGATCGTGAACCATACCGTGGTAAAGAACGGCTCACTTCCCTGAGCGGCCTGGGTGATGAAGTTGTTCGTCTGCTCAGCGATGATGTCGGAGGTATAGCGGTCGTCTACGACCGTGCCGGGGACACGCTGGTCGTAGCCGGTCCAGTACGCTGCGTCCGGATTAACGTTGTTCCCGTTTTTAGTCGGGTCAAATTGGTCGTAGGGGTCATAGGTGGGCATCCAGTTTTCGGATGCAAACGCTACGTCGTAGCCGTTGGTCCAGGGCGGCGAATAGTCCGCGTGGTTGCCGGGTGCACCCAGGCGCATATCGTCTGCGGTCTTGGTCACAGAGCCGACGTGCCACTTGCCAAAGTGCCCGGTGGTGTAGCCCTGGGTCTGGGCAAGCTCAGCAATCGTGATGTCCTGATTGTTGATCTTGTTGTCTTCATTGCCCGAGCCAAGAAACTCGTCGATACCGGTCCGTAGACCGTTTCGCCCAGTCAGAAAGCTGGCGCGAGTCGGGCTACAGACCGGTGCCTGAGCGTAGAAACGATTAAACGTCATGCCGGCCGCGGCCATGGCATCAATATTGGGCGTCTGGATGAACGGGTGTCCGGTCAGGCCAGTATCGCCGTATCCCAGGTCGTCCGCCATGATCAGGATAATGTTGGGCCGACGTGGCGTTTCGGCGACGACCTCAAAACCTGAAAACATGGCACAGGACAAAAGTACGGCCGTATTAAACTTGAGCACCATTTGTTTGCGATTGCACTTCATAAAATTTCTTCCTCACTTATAACCTGACCGCAAACCTTTAAACCGGGTGAGGCGACAATGCCCCACGACCACTCCTAAAGCTCAATAGAGCCGATGCCGATCAAAGACAACACAAAACAGCACCGGATCGTTCGTTTTAATGGGCCTGCGATTCACCAGCTCAGGCCAAGGTTGGTGTCGCCGTAAGTGTCAGTAATGTTTTTCTTGCTCATCCGAACGTGCTCGCTCCGTACTTCGCCATTTAGGCCGGTAGTGTTAGGGTCAAACAGGTCGTCGTTTTCGATCGTCTTTTGTGCCAGCGTGGATTTCGCTAGAACTTTATCCGGCAGGTACTCGGCGTGGTTGTCGTTGAACACGATCCCGCCTTGCCAGTTCTTATCATCCCAGAGGCTTGTGTATTCGCCGCTGTTTATCGCCGTATTTCGATCCGAAAAAATCGGCGTTCCGACCGACATGTCATCTACCCATGACTTACCGGCCGAGCCCTTCAAATATTTGCCTGGGGCCGAGGCAATATTACCCATGCCCTGAAAAGAGATATCGAGGATTGCGTAAGAGACGTTGAACATTGTGAAATTGTTTGCGCCATCCTCGATGCCCCAAACTTTTTTATTCGGCGCTCTCTCCACGGGGCTGTATACGTGATCGGGTGCAAGGATGCCCGACTGAATCAGTTCCAAAAAACGAGGGACCAGCCCGGCGCCAAATTGCTGTGAGCCGCTTGCATTAAGATCATTGCCGCCGTAGCTTCCGGCGAGTTCAGCGACCGACTTGATTTTTCCCTGGCTGGTCAGGCCGGTATAAAACCCCTTGTTTTCCTGGGAGTAAATCGCTATTGCCTGCTGCTGGCTACGGAGGTTGACCGTGTTCTGCTGTTTCTGCGCCGCCACACGTGCAGCTCCAAGGGCCGGGAGCAGGATTGCGATGAGCAGCGCGATGATCGAGATAACCACAAGCAGTTCGATCAGGGTGAAGCCCGAGCGGAGACGATACGTTTTGTTAGTTTCCACGCTAACCATCCTTTACAGTTGTGAGCAAAACCTACTTCGAAACACATTGAAACCCAGACCGCACTGATTAAGTGCGGCCTGAGTGAAGGAGGAATCGATTACTTGCGGCGGCGGCGGGCCACCATCAGGCCGCCAAGGCCGATGAGCGCCAGCGAGCTGGGCTCGGGGGTGACGTTGTACTGGGCGTCAAGGACCTCGACCAATTCGGTATTGGCCTGGCCTGTGACCTGGAAGGCTAAGGCGTTGTAGGTGAACAGGCTGGTCGCAACATCATTCACAGTGAACTGAATGCTATATCCAACGGGCCCGATAACATCAAAATTATCGGTAATTAGCGAGGCGACGATATCAACCGTACCCCCACTGTCACGCGTGATCGACATCGTAAAGTTGTAGATCCTGTCGGCGGTGAGGGCTGCAGTGCCCACAGCTACCGAGGTTCCAACGATTGCCGCGTTGCCGCCGCCAGTATTTAACGTTGACAGTACGTCGGTATTCGTGCCACCGGTTCCGTCATTTGTATTTGACGAGAAGAGCGAGACGCCTGACAAAGTCCAGCCACCCGCCCAGACGGTGTTGTTGGTGCTGGTGCCGGTATTGCCGACCAGGAAACGAATCGCGTTGGCGTTCGTCGCGCCACCGGTATAGCGGAAACCACTGGTAACCGTCAGTGTTTGACCGACGGCCAAAGAAACCGAGTCCGGTGACGCGTTGGGGCCAAACTTGCTCCACGCCCTGAAAGCTTCAGCGCCTTGGTCGAGCACGCCGTTACCAAAAACCGGGTCGTTTGTAGTAAGGCCGCTGGTGGGGTTAACAAGGTCGGTGCCCCAGTTGGCAATTTCTCCCGCGTGAAGCGAGCCCGCACAAGCGAGCATTGCGGTCATCATGGCTGTTTTCTTGAGACAATTCATGAAATCTCTCCAGATAAGGTTCTAACGAATGCAGAGGTAAGGCTTACAAGAGCAACTCTGCGAGTGAAAAATGCAATCCCTTCGGTGTGAAGCCGTCTTTATCAACGGCTCCTGCGGACCAACTCGCCGTACAAGGCCGAGTCAGTTGTTCTTCTCATGCCATTCCTCCTGTTTCTAAGGCTGCGTGTGAAAAATACGGTGCTGAACATGACGGACCCCGTATGGGGACGACGGATAAGGCTTGCCGCCTAAACACTAGACTTGTATGAATCCTCCTTATGGATTGAATGCAAATCAGGTTTTAACGGTGCTATCCGACTTGAGCCATCTGATTGAGTGCGAGCGGTTTTGTGCCGCACATTCATGATGGCTATTTTGATTTTCTCTCTATGGGTTTAAGTTATTCCTCTGCTTATCCCAGATCGCCTTATGGGTTGCGATCTCGTCTGCAGCTAGCGCTCGGTTGTAAACCGCCACTTCGTCAATCAAGCCAACGAATGGGCGGGCCGACATATCGTCTGACTGCTGGGGTTTGTTGCCTGCGTTCGTATCAGCCGAAAGGACCGCGCCGGGTGAAGCACCAATGATCATCCGCACTGCGGCCTGAGTACCCGAACTGTCTTGCGTTTCGTCAACAAGCAGGCCATCGATATAAAGGGCTAGCTTGCCTGCTGACTTGACCAGCGCAACGTGCTGCCAGGTATTGACGGAGTAATCCGCGAGGCCGAACAAGTTATTGCGGTCAGACATTTTGGCGCTAGGCGGGTTGCGATGAAATACACGCACCGTGTTGTTACGCCAGTGTTTAATGCGACCCGCATTAACACCCGCGCTGTCTGTGACATCCACGGCTGCGTAGGCACCGAAAGGCATACCAGGATCGTCCAGCTCGACAAAGAGCTTGGCAATCGTAGCGAACTGTTGACGGCTCGAGTTGAACAAGAGCTCGATGGTGTAGCTTCGCGCCGCCGTATTGAATTCAAGCTCCCCATCCATCAGGAAGTAGTCGAGCGGGGCTTTGTGCGATTTGAATGACGCGGCCTTGCCCATCGCTCCATCTTTAACGACCTGGACGTTGCCAAAGCCAATAAGGTCGTTGACCCCCGGGTTGACTTCGTTTTGTACCCGCTTCGAATTTTCTGACTCAAAATTCCAATAAGCGATCGGCGCTGCCTTGAGGATCGCTCGCTGATATTGAAAAAGGGGCGAGCGGTACGATTCGAGCGAACGCGCAAACATAATGCTGTCCGTATCGGCCAGGTCCGACACCGCGGTCGACACGACACCGTCCCGATCTACACCAGACTTCTTACCCTCGGAAATCATCAGCGGCTGCAGCGAATTATTCGTATTGCCCTGCTGTTCCAAGCTGGATTGCAATGAAACGAGCCCATCAAAGACCGCGACCTGCGTAGCCGTCTGGCCGTCTACCTTGACGCCGAACTCTGTGCCGAAGTCCATCACTTTAGCGGTCGGGGTTAGGACGCTGAAGTAGTTGGCTGTTCCCCCGGCCTGTGCGACCAGCTGTCCGGAATGCAGGCGCAGAGCGTTGTCATCGATGATCTGAACTTCGCATGGGCCTTCCAAGATCACTTCTGCGCCCCTGAAAAAGGAGAGCTCGATGACGCCGGAGATCAGGCTCAGTTTTTGACCTGCGATAAATTCAGTACCCGCCAGCAGTGGCTGGCCATCGGCCCAAACCGCGCCGTCCTGATCGACGAGGGTCGCGGGCTTGATCTCGGGGTTCTCTTCGACCTGGGCGGTGATCGTGGCCGCCTGCTTGTTGGGCAGAAAGTAAGCCGTGACGCTGGCAAGTATGGCGATCGCCGCGGCCATCGCAAGGTAGACAACGGCTTTGGGGATCACGATAACGATCGGCGAGGGCTCGAGCTCCATGCGGCCGTCCTCGGCGGCTTTTGCGGCACCTTTTCGCTTTTCTTCTTCGAGAACGCTGGCGGTGATATCGACAATCTGAGCGGTATGGTTTTTGTCATCAAGCGCGTCGATTAGCTCTGCGGCATGGATATCGTGGATGTCAAGACTCGCCAGCAGACTGCCCCGCTCATGGGACATGAGCTCGCCCAGCCTGTGGTGGATCACGGAAAACCGTGCGAAAGCCTTTGCGTTCTCACGGTCGGAACGCAAAAGCTCGCATAGCTTCGCATGATTTTCATCGCTGATGCCGCCATCAAAGTAGGCGTTAATCAGGAGATCCAGCACTTCCGGATTGTTGTGCGTGGGGAGGCCGTCGCTCATCTCTTGCCTCCTTCAATTTCAATCCGACCTCTAACGCAGTCGCTCAATACCTTGCGGATGCGGTGCAGAGCGACCGCGACAGCGTTCGCAGTCAAGCCCACCTGTTCGGCGATCTGCGACGGTTTAAGGTCATGGGTGTAACGCAGCTTGATGATTGCCTGGCCACGATTGTGCAGGCGCGAAACGCAGTCATCCAGCGCACGCCGGGCATCGCTTAACTCCGGCTCAATCTCGCGATAAGCCATTGAGATCGTCTCAAGCAGATCTGTATCGAAGATCTGCTTGTTCTTGTAATGACTACGCTGGTAATCGGCGATCTTGTGACGCGCAATTCCCAAGACCCAGGGTACAAACGGGCGGCTACGGTCCGAATCGGCATAGCCCCGAGCAACCGCGACAGCCACTTCCTGCATCACGTCGTCCGCATTGTTGCTCTCGCGGACGGCAGACGCGATAAAAGACGCAACAACGGACTGAGCACGTGTCCAGCGGACAGTCAGCTCCTCCGTCAATTCCATTTCGTACTGGGAGGCGTCTTCTTCGGACATAGACAAATTCCTATACAAGTACTCGTTAACTACATGAAGTTATTACAAATTCGGCGATTATTTTTTAAGCAGGACGGTAAAAATATGATAAAAATATTCATAAGTTATTGTTATTTAACATTTTATAATATTGCTAGATTGCCACATCGCTAGCCGTTGTTTTCCAACAAGCATCCACCACTATTACCAAGTAATCGCCCGCTATAGACGTGGCTGTCCCCGGACGGGGGTATTGCCAATCCTCCCATCTGGCCCGGGTCGACCTCATTCCAACCCCGTAGCCCGGCTGGGGCACATCAAACCCGACTCGCAATCTCGTGCGCGATTATCCCACACCGTGCTGTTGTAGTGGCGTTAAATGTTACCTGCTATGCGCTGATGGCATTGCGTACGAATTGGCAGGCCCTCGCAAGCGAAGTCGCTAGCCGTGTATTTTTGCGCCATCATCCGTCACGCAAACGGCTGACCACCGTTCGTCGCCGCCCACATTGGATAGGTAGTCCAGAAGATCGCGCCTGTAGCCTGCGGCATCGCGCTGGCGCACGAGGTGTATTGAGATCCCCCCAAACCCTCCGCCCGAGAGGCGAGCGCCGACGCAGCGCGGGTCGGCGTGTGCAAAGTCAACCAGCTCATCGAGCTCTTGGCAGCTATTCCTGAAATTCACTTGGCTGCTGCGATGCGAGGCGAACATGAGTTCACCAAGGTGGTCCATGTCGCCGCAGGATAGTGCCTTGCCCGCTTCTCGCACGCGTTCGATTTCACCCAGGATGTGCTCGCAGCAGGAAGCGGCTTCTGAAGACATCTCCGGGCGTCGGTCTTCAAATAGCCGGCGATCTGCCGTACGCAATGTGTCGACGCCCATCGCCCTCGCGGCGGATTCGCAGGACGCCCTGCGATCGTTGTATTCCTTCGTCAGGTCGTGCTTAACGCCGGAGTCGACGGCAACAAAACACCAGCCACTGGGCATCGCGATCGCGTTTGTCTGCAGCGACTCGAAATCGATCTGCAATAGATGGTCCCGCCTACCCAGCAAAGAACTGAGTTGATCCAGCAGCCCCGTCCGAGCACCGACGGCGGACGACTCGGCGGCTTGCCCGATGCGGGCCAAGTCGAGCGGAGGCAGGCCCAGACGCAGCTGCGAATCCAGCGCCGTGATCACCGCCATCTCCAGCGCGGCGGAGCTCGAAACGCCGGCCGAGCGCGGCACCTGGGAATGCACCAGCAACGAGAAGCCCGGTACGTCAACGCCTCGATCCTGCAATGCTTTTAGCAGGCCTAAAATATAATTTTCCCACCGGCCCTTGGGTGCTATTGGATTGGACAGCGGGAAAGACTGGGATGAATCTCCGAACATCGTGCTCGCCAGCCGCGCTTCGTCGCTATCGCGCGGAGCGATGGCCGCGTAACATCGAAAGTTCACCGCACAGGAGAGCGTCAGGCCGCCGTTGTAATCCGTGTGATTCCCGAGCACCTCAAGCCGGCCGGGGGCCGATGCAAGGGTCTGAAACCCCATGCCATACAGCAAACGGAAGCGATCTGAGATATCGATTGGATTCAATGGTTTCATCTTGATCCTGCAGCAATTCGCGCCTGCAAGTTATGCCTTGGGCTCAACGTCGACGGACACGGTGAGCAGGCTTTCGCCGCCGCCCAGGAAGGTGCCACGGATCGGCGCGACGTCGGCGTAGTCCCGGCCGATGGCGATGGGGATGTGGTCGGTGCCTGCGACCATGTTGTTGGTCGGGTCGAGATCGAGCCAGCCCGTGCTCGCTCCGGTATACACACTGACCCATGCGTGTGACTGGTCTGCGCCGATAAGCCGGGGCTTACCGGGGGGCGGGATCGTGCGGAGATATCCCGAGACATAGCGTGAGGGTAAACCGATGGATCGCATCGCGGCGATCTGCACATGCGCGAAGTCCTGGCAGACGCCGCAGTGATTGGAGAGCGCTTCGGTGCTGGTGGTGCCGACGTGTGTTGTCCCGGGTTTATAAGAAAACTCTTTGTGGATCAGGCGCGTGAGCGCGATCGCTGCGTCACGGATCGGTCGGCCAGGCGTGAAGATGCGGGTCGCGTAGTCGGCCGCGTCATGGGTGCGGAAGACAAGTGCGGAGTCGTAGAGGAAAGGGCCGGCCTCGTACCAGCCGGTGTCGGCCTGATCGGCGACGGCCTGCACGACCTGTTCCCATGGCAGATCGGGGCTTTTATTCGGTGGAGGCGGGCTGACCTCGACCTCGGCCGAGGCGTGGACCACCATCGTGTCATGCGCTTCTTCGATAGCGAAGACATGGGTGATATTGCCGAAGGTATCGATGCGCTGAGAGACGACGGCGGGCTGCGGCGTGATTTTCAGCGAAGCGTGTCGGATCGAAAGGCGCGGGCTTGGCCGGGGTGTAAGGCAGACGATGTTGTGGCAGACCGAAACCGGGATCGGGTAGGAAAAACGCGTGGTGTGCTCGACTTTGTAGGTCACGCTCATAGGCCGGGCTCCTGCATGTCGATCGAGAGCGAGGTCGGCTCGATGGCGGCGAACTGCTTGGTCAGCTCGGTGTGGGCGAGATAGCGGGCGGTCAGCGTCTGGTCGACGAGCGGGATCTGCTCGATCACGAAGGAGAGCAGATCGTCGAGGTTGCCGCGATGGGGCGATGCGATGCTCAGGGCCTCGGGGTTGGCGGAGACTACGCGGTCGAGTAGTTGATATGCAAGCCGGTGGTCCGCATCGCGCGAGGCCTGATCGGGGTGCGGCAATTCATCGATATGCGTCAGCACACGCCTGAGCTGATACGCCACCGACCGGGGGTTGATGTCGTCGGTAATCAGCAGGTCGATCGCGGGGACCGGGCGCAGGTCCGCCAGATAGCGTGTGCGGTATGTCATCGCGGAGTCGCACACCTCCAGCAGTGTTGCGAGCATCGGGCGTTCTTCCTCCAGGGGCTGGATGATGGTCTCTCGCAGCAGCTCCGCGGTGCGCCGTGCGCGTTCGATGCGTCGTCCCAGGTCGAGGAAGCGCCAGCCGAGGGTGCGCGTCATGCTCTCGCTCATCAGGCCGCCGAACGCGACGAGCTCGAGCACGAGGTGGTTCAGCAGCGAAGCGACATCGGTGAGGTCTTCATCATCGATGGGGTTGATGGCGGCGGCGCGGAGCAGGTAACGCTCCATGCGTGCGACCAGTCGCCATGCATCGACGGAGATACGGTCGCGCACGGACTGTGCCAAGCGCACGCATTCGCGGATGGCCTGCCGCAGGTTGCCGGGTGCGGGGGCGTTGAGCACCGCCGACTTGATCCGCCTCGAGATCTTGGGGTCGATCCCGCCATCGCCCAGGAGCGAGAGCAGTCTCGACCAGCCCTCGTCCTGCTCGCCGGGCTCGCGCGTGCCTTCAATTTCGATACGGGCGATCAGTGCGCGCAGAAGTCGGGCCTGGTATTCCGCCGCCTCCATCGATCGGCCAAGCCAGTAGAAGTTGTCTGCCACGCGGCTGGGCAGCTCGGCGCCGCTGCGCTTGAGCGCGAGCGGCTCGTTGCTCGGCGGCAGCAGGCTCAGCGTGTCGGGCGGCGCGTCACTGAGCACCCAGCAGTCCTGCGTGCGCTCGGCCTGGCTGGGCTCGAAATCGAGCATGGAGTCCTGGTGAGCAAGGCGGATCAGCCCGCCGGGCAATACGTGATAGCTGTCGCCTTCCATCGCCGCGAACATGCGCAGCGCCCAGTGCCAGGGCTCGTAGCGCTGCCCGTTCCATGCGGGCGTCGTGCCTCGTCGCAGGCGCTGCTGCGCAACGAACTGTTCCGGCGTCAGGCGGATGCGCTCGACAAGGTCGGTGCGCTGGCGCGTGGTCAACCGCGCGGGGTCGATCGGGGCGGTGCCGGCCTGGAATGCGGGATAGATGTAAAGGTCTTTGAGGTTGGCGACGACGTACTCACGCTCTTTCTTCTGCCCGCACCACCAGGTCGCGACCGTCGGGATCTTGAGCTCCTCGCCGAAGAAGAAGCGGCAGATCGGCGCAAGGAACGCGCTGATCGCAGGCGACTCGACCAGCTGGCTGCCAAGCATGTTTGCGATCGCCAGGTGTTCCTGCCGCTGGCTCTCGACGAGCCCGGCAACTCCGAGGTTGCTGTCGGCGCTCAGCTCGACCGGGTCACAGGCGTCGTCGTTGATGCGTCGGAGGATGACCTCGACCGGCAGCGCCCCGCCGAGTGTTTTGAGCAACGTGCGGTTGCGTCGGACCGCGAGGTCCTGCCCGACGGTCAGCGTGTAGCCGAGGTAGCGGGCGAGGTAGGCGTCCTCGAAGCCGCGGTGTCCGACCGGGCCTTCGGACAAGAGGACGATGCGCGGGTTGGGAGATCGCGAGATGGCAAGCGAGGAAAGCGTCTGCCGGAAGGTCTGGAAGAAGCGCGCGTGCCTCCGGACGTTCATCGCGCCGAACATGTCAGCGTGTACGCGGCCGATGGCGATTCGGTTTTCGAGCGTGAAGCCCAGGCCCGAGGGCGCCTGTGTGCGGTCGCCCTGCACCCACCAGCGTCCGCCGTCGCCGCGCGTGACGTCCGCGGCGTAGAGGTGGATATAGCGACCGCCTGCAACGGGCAGGTCGTGGTAGGCGCGGCGGTAGTGCGGGTTGGCAAAGAGGATCGCCGGAGGCAGCAGCTTTTCTTTGATGACGCGCTGCGGGCCGAGCAGGTCCGCGGCGATTTTGTTGAGCAGCGCCGCGCGCTGGGCGATCGATTCTGCGAGCGTGTTGAAGTGCTCGTTGCCCAGCTGGAAGGGCACGGGGTCCAGGGGCCAGAGGTGGGGCTGGCTGACCTCGTGCGGGCCGGTGAGGAGGATGCCGTTGTCGTCAAGCACCTGCTGGGCGCGAGCGCGACGCGATTCGATCAGGCCCGCTCCCAGCGCCTGGAGCCTGGGTGCCATCACTGCCCAGTCCGGACGGATCTGGCCCCTGTCATCCATGAGCTGATCGGCGACGCCGGGCTTGGCACGGTACTGGCTGAGTGAGCCGGACCAGTCCTCTGCCTCGGTATCGGAGCCGGGTTGGGGTGGCGGTGCGGCGGTCAAGTACGGCGCTCGAAGAACACGGGAGTAAAAGCAGATATTGCCGACAGGTTCCATCTGTCAGTATGTAGAGGATACCTCGCCGTGGATCGACAAGCTCAGGTCAACGGCGGGCAGCGCAGGTCCAATGTCATCGGGAAGCTGGGGTTGTCCGCCTCGGGCGTCACCGACATGGGGCCCGGGGTGTGTCCGCTCTTGAAGAAACGACCGGCGCGGCGGGCCTCGGCCTCAAAGGCATTAACCGGGAAGCTCGCGTGGCTGATCCCCGCCGGGTTGGACACGTGGTACGTGCAGCCCCCGATCGACCGGCCACGCCAGGTATCCACCACGTCAAACACCAGCGGCGCGTGCACCGGGATCGTCGGGTGCAGGCAACGCGGCGGCTGCCACGCACGGTAGCGAACACCCGCCACCGACTGGCCCTGGACACCGGTCGGGTGCAGGGGCAGCGGCCGGCCGTTGCACGTCACGATGTGACGCGTGTCCGTCAAGCCATCGACCATCACCTGAAGACGCTCGACCGACGAGTCGACCGCGCGCGAGGTCCCCCCCCCCGCCGACTCTTCGCCAAGCACGTACCAGGGCTCGGCCGCGTGCCGCAGCTCGACATGGATCGAACGCTGAGCAATCTCGCCGATCTTGGGGAAACGGAACTCAAAATGCGGTGCGAACCACTTCGGATCGACCGACATCCCCGCGGCCTGAAGATCGGCGCATACGTCAACAAGGTCCTCCCAAAGGAAGTGCGGCAGCATGAACCGGTCGTGCAGCGTCGAGCCCCACCGCGTCGCGGGGAGCGTCGAAGGCTCACGCCAGAACATCGCGATCAGCGCACGGATCAACAACTGCTGGGTCAGGCTCATCCGCGCGTGCGGGGGCATCTCGAATCCGCGAAGCTCGATGAGCCCAAGCCGACCCGTTACCGAGTCCGGCGAATAGAGCTTGTCGATGCACACTTCCGCGCGGTGCGTGTTGCCCGTCAGGTCCACAAGCAGGTGGCGGAACACGCGGTCGACCAGCCACGGCGGAGGTGTCCCCCGCTGCTGCTCGATGATCTTGACCGCGAGGTCGAGCTCGTAGACCGCGTCGAACCGGCCCTCGTCCACGCGCGGCGCCTGGCTGGTCGGGCCGATGAAGCGACCGCTGAAGACATAGCTCAGCGACGGGTGGTTGAGCCAGTAACGCAGCACGCTCGCCAGCAGGTCCGGCCGACGCAGGAACGGCGAGTCCGCCGGCGTCGGGCCACCGAGCACGACGTGGTTGCCCCCGCCCGTGCCGCTGTGCTTGCCGTCCAGATCAAACTTCTCTGTGCCCAGGCGCGCGTAGTGCGCCTCTTCGTACAGCGCGGTGGTGTTCTTGACCAGCTCGTCCCAGGAGCCTACCGGGTGTGTGTTGACCTCGATCACGCCGGGGTCCGGCGTAACCTTCATTACATCCAGGCGCGGGTCGTTGGGCGGGAGATAGCCCTCGATCAGCACGGGCATATTCAGCTCGGCGGCCGTCGCTTCGACCGCACCGACCAGGTCGAGGTAGTCTTCCAGCGAGTTGACCGGGGGCATGAACACATACAGCCGGCCCTCGCGCGGCTCGACGCACAGCGCCGTTCGCACCACGTTCGGCGCATACGCAATCAACGCCGGCGCATCAAAAAGCAGCGTCGGACGCGCGGGCGTCTCCGGCGTACGGAAACGCCGTCGTCGAAGCAGCTTCGCGTTGCCATCACCCGCACCAACCGCCGCCTCTAGGACCTCATCCTCCGCCCCCGCGCTGCCGCTACCCAGCCAGCCCGTGCGCTCAAGGATCGGCTCGGGCAGCGGGACCTTCGGCGCAGTCGGGTCCGGGTCGATGGGCTGAGGCACCTGACCCGCAGGCACATGGGACAGCGACGCCAGAGGAAGTCGCAGTCCCATCGGCGAATCGCCCGGCAGCAGGAACATCTCTTCGCGACGCACGGGCCAGTACCCCGTCGCCCAGCGCGCGGCGGACGCCTGCCACCACTGCTGCTGCAGCGGCATCACAAAACCGCGCGGCGTATCCAACCCCTCATCAAACACACGCGCCATCGCCTTACGCTCAAGCTCGTCCTTCGCCTTCGCGTCGCCGGCCTTCACGTTCGGCGGCAGCGTGTTTTCTTTCCACGAGTAGTACATCGCGTCTTCGTACGCCGGCACGATGTAATGACGCTCAACGCCGATGTGTTCCGCTAGACGATCGATGAAATGCTTGGCCTGGTTGTGCCCAAAGCCGTAATTCTTCGTCTTGTCCCCGACCAGCGACGGGTCGTGCCACACCGGCTTGCCGTCCTTGCGCCAGTAACAGCCAAACGCCCACCGCGGCAATGGCTCGCCGGGGTACCACTTGCCCTGACCAAAGTGCAGAAGCGCTCCCGGCGCGAACCGGTCCCGCAGGCGACGAACAAGCTTGTCCGACAGGTCACGCTTGTGCGAACCGACCGCGTCGTAGTTCCATTCCACGCCGTCCATGTCGTCGATCGACACAAACGTCGGCTCGCCGCCGATGGTCAGTCGCACGTCATCGGCCTTGAGCCGGGCATCAATCGCGTGGCCCAGCGTCTCGATCTGCGACCACTGCTCCTCGGTATAGGGCTTGGTCACGCGAGGGTCTTCATGCACGCGCGTCAGCTTAATCTCGTGATAGAGCTCGCTCTCGCACTTCTCCAGCGCACCGCTGATCGGCGCGGCGCCCGAGGGCTGGGGCGTCGCCGCAAGCGGGATATGGCCCTCGCCCGTCAGCAGCCCGGAGGTCGGGTCCAGTCCGATCCAGCCCGCGCCGGGAACGTACACCTCGGTCCACGCGTGCAGGTCGGTAAAGTCCACCTCTGCGCCGGAGGGGCCGTCGAGCGACTTGACATCCGCCTTGAGTTGGATGAGGTAGCCCGATACAAAACGCGCCGCCAGGCCCACATGACGCAGCACATGCACCAGCAGCCACGCCGAGTCGCGGCAGGAACCCTTGCCGATCTCCAATGTCTCTTCGGGGCTCTGCACGCCGGGCTCAAGCCGGATCACGTAGCCCACGCGCTCGTAGATCACGCGGTTGAGGTCCACAAGCAGATCCACCGTCCGATCCGCCGACTTAGGCAGACCCTTGATCAGCGCCGCGAGTTTGGGCGTCGCCGGCTCGACCTCGAGGTACGCCGCGAGTTCCTTCTTCAGCCCGGGCTCATAAACGAAGGGGAACGCCTCGGCCTCGGGCTCGACGAAAAAGTCGAACGGGTTGATCACCGTCATGTCCGCCACCAGGTCGACCGTCACGCTGAACGCACGGGTCTTCTCGGGAAACACCAGACGGGCCATGAAGTTGCCAAACGGGTCCTGCTGCCAGTTGATGAAGTGCTCTTCGGGCTCGACGCGCAGGGAGTAGCTGTGCACGGGCGTGCGCGCATGAGGTGCGGGACGCAGGCGGACCAGTTGAGCGCCAAGCGCGATCAGACGGTCGTAGTCATAGTGCGTCTGGTGATGTAGGGCAACACGGATGGCCATGGGGGTGGTCGTCGGGGTGGTGTAGTGAGAGGCGGGCAGGTCAGGCGGAACGAGTCATCTTTTGCGCAGGGGGCAGTTCATTCTTCGGCTCAGCGGTGGGGGCAATCGCGAAGAACCGCTCAAATACCGCCTCGCCCACCTGATTAAGCCGAAGTTGCAGGTCGTCCACGAATTCGTGCAGGCCGCTTCCGATAATCGTGTCGATCTCGGTGTACGAAAGGTCGGCACAAAGACGCCCCAGCAACTGCTCGGCCCGGCAACTGAAGGCGCCGACCGGGCATCCTGTAATCCTGTGAAGCGATCGCTCGGCTTCAAACAGGCAGTACTGGATCGACCGCGGGAACAACCGATCGAGCACCAGGAAGTCCACCACGTGCCGGACGTCGAGCTCCTGATAACGCTTGCGGTACATCTCGAAACCCGAGACCGACCGCAGCAGGCTCGACCACTGCAGGTCGTCCAGCGGCGTGTTCACGTCGCTCAGGTTCGGAAGCAGTGTGAAATACTTCACATCCAGAAGGCGCGAGATCTTATCCGCACGCTCAAGCTGTCGGCCGAGGTTCGCAAAGTGCCAACCCAGCCCGCGCGACATCGTCGCATCCGTGATCCCGTGGAACAGCATGCACTGCTGCATGATCGTCCGGTAGAAATCGCTGGGCGCACGCAGCAGCATCCCGACACGGATCTCACGGTTAAACCAGTGGTAGAACTCGTTGAGCTGCTCCCACATCTCAGAGGCGATCGTCTCACGCACCGAGCGGGCGTTCTCCCGCGCCGCGCCCAGCGAACAGATGATCGAGCTCGAATACGACTGGTCGATGGTCAGGAACTGCATCACGCTCGCCGCGTCGGCCTGCGTGTAGTGCTCCAAGAAGACCTTGTCGTCGCCGGTCACCGAGATCAGAGGCTGCCACTGATCACGACCGGCCGGTACGTCCAGCACAAACTCGCGCGTCACATCGATGAAACGCGCAAGGTGGTCCGCACGCTCCATGTATCTCGCCATCCAATAAATCGAATCCGCCACTCGGCTGAGCATCGCTTACGCCCCTCCCCTTCCATTGGTCGCAACCACCCAGGTGTCCTTGCTGCCGCCGCCCTGGGATGAGTTGACCACCAGCGAGCCTTTTTTCAGCGCCACGCGTGTCAACCCGCCGGGCATCACCCAGATGTCTTTCCCGTACAGAATGTAGGGACGCAGGTCCACGTGTCGGCCCTCAAAGCGCGGGGCCTGTCCCTCCTGCTCGATCACCGTCGGCACACGCGAGAGCGACACCACCGGCTGGGCGATGTAGTTACGCGGGTGAGCCTCAATCTTCTTCGCAAACTCGGCTCGCTGCTCCGCGGTCGATGTCGGCCCCATGAGCATGCCGTAGCCGCCCGACTCGTTGGCCGCCTTGACCACAAGCTTCTCGAGGTTCGCCAGCACGTACTTGCGATCGTCATCCTTGATGCACAGATACGTCGGGACGTTGGGGAGGATCGGCTCCTCGTTGAGGTAGTAGCGGATCACATCGGGCACGAAGGCGTACATCACCTTGTCGTCCGCCACCCCGCCGCCGGGCGCGTTGGCCAGCGCGACGTTGCCCGCGCGGTAGGCGGACATGATCCCGGGCACGCCGAGCATCGAGTCTTCACGGAAGGCCTTGGGGTCCAGGAAATCGTCGTCGATCCGGCGGTAGATCACGTCGACCTTCTGCAGGCCGTCGGTCGTCCGCATGTAGACAAAATTGTCCTGCACCACCAGGTCGCGCCCCTCGACCAGTTCCACCCCCATCTGCTGGGCGAGGAACGAGTGCTCGTAGTAGGCCGAGTTGTAGATGCCCGGCGTGAGCACCGCGACGGTCGGGTCGGCGATGCCGTCGGGCGCCAGGTGGGCAAGCGTGTCGTAGAGCCGGCTGGCGTAGTCAACGACCGGCTGGACGCGCGAGCCGTCGAAGACGTGCGGGAACGAGCGCTTCATGAGCATGCGGTTCTGCAGCACGTAGGAGACGCCCGAGGGGCACCGCAGGTTGTCTTCGAGGACGTAGACCTTGCCATCCGCACCACGGATCAGGTCGGTGCCGACGATGTGGCACCAGATGCCGTGCGGCGGGTTGAGGCCGTGGCACTGCGGGCGATACGAGTCGGCCATCTCCAACACCGAGCGCGGGATGACGCCGTCGTTGACCACGTTCTGCTCGTGGTAGATGTCGTGAACGAGCATGTTCAGCGCCTTGATGCGCTGCTTGAGCCCGCGTTCGATCGTCGCCCACTCCCGGATGTGGATCATGCGCGGGATGATGTCGAAGGGGAAGATTTTTTCGGTGCCACGCTCGTCGCCGTAGACCGTAAAGGTCACGCCCAGGCGATACATGGCTCGCTCGATCGCCGACTTGCGCGACAGGAGTTCGCCATTGGGTAGCGACTGGATCAGATCAACAAGAAGCTTCGCCTCGGGACGGACCTTGCCGTCGGCGTCAAACATCTCATCAAAAAAGTCTTCAGTTTGGTAGCCGTCGAATCCTAGCACGGTCACAGCAGGAACCTCACGGGTTACCGTTCGGCAGGCCTTACGAAACTATCTTCGCATAATCGCGTGAAAAGTCAAATATTTACAAATCATTTGGAGAAAATGATCATGGCTTGACCGGCTAGCATCTGCCTCCGGCGAACGATCGGGTACCGTCAGGTTTATCGCCCGGCGGATGCTGTCTGTGACGGGTTCATAAATCTTGACTTCTTTGGAGAAATTGAAGGGGTCGGCGCCAAATCCCGCTGGCCTACGCATGCTTGAAGCCCGTATCAGCTCATGAACTGCTTGATCGCGCCTTTCTGATTGATGCCGAATTTGTCCAGCCCGGTATCAAACGCCCCGAAGTGTTCGATCGGGTTCCCAAAAGCGTTTAGCACGGTGGTGTACCAGTTACCCAGGGTTTTGTGGCCCTGGGCACCGTACTTGGGCAGGCGGACGTATCGCCGGCCGAGGTTCATCGGCGTTTTATCCCCAGCCATGACGATGAAGGGCCACTCACTGCCCTGGCTGTGGTGCGTCTCGCCGTTGTCGGGGAAGTACATCACGACGGTGTTGTCGAACATCGAGCCGCGGCCGTCGATCTCGGGGGTCGCCTTCAGGCGCGAAACGATCTTTTCCATAAGCTTCATGTGCTGATGGCGGACCTTCTCGCGGACTTCTAGCGCCCCGAACTCCTTGACGCTCTTGCCGTGTCCAACGTCATGCAGATTGACCTGTTCATCTTCGATCTTCGGCAGACCGGTGTAGGTAGTGCCCAATTCGTCTACGGTGAACGCCACGACATTCGTCATGCCCGCGACTAGCGTGGAGATCAGGATTTCGCACAGGCCTTCCTGTCGGTCCAGCGTGCTCAGCGAGTCAGAGTCAAAGTAAGCGTCCGGAAGCTTAGGGATGTTCTTACGGATCACTTCCGACATCGCCTCGATCTTCATGTTGCGTTCACGGATCGCCTGGACCGAGTCGGCGTAGGTCCGCACCTTGAGCTGCTCGATGCCGTCAAGCTGCTGAGCGATCGTGCCCTCGCTGCCGGCAACAAACTCAAGCACCTTACGATCCAACGAGTAGAGGACCTGTGCGGCCTTTTCGTTGCTGACCGACTTGAAGAGTTCCTGCATCGCGACCTTCGGCGAGCCGAACGCGTAGTTGGGCTGCTGCGGGCCTCGGGCGCTAAAGCCCTTCTCGATGCCGTTGATGTTTCCGCGGCTGTTGCCCCCGCCTACGGGGAAGCAGGCAAGCTCGATGTGCTCAAACGGCGAAGGGAACAGCTTCGCCAGCTCGAAATCCACCGTCGCCCACTTGATCGAGCTCAGGCGTTCGTTGGCTTTGTAGGCGCCCAGCGACGAGCACCACGTGTGGTGACCGGTCGTGCACATCTTGCCCGACAGGCCCTGAAGGATCGTGAGGTTTTTCTGGTGCTTGGACAGCGGGCTCATCCATGTTGGCAGCGTGTGGCCGTCGAGGTCGACGGTGTAGGCCTCTTTCGCTTTTTCCTTTGCCTTCGTCGCTTCGTCAAAGCTCGGCGGGACCAGCGTATCGGGCAGAAGGCCGTTGCCCTTGTGGATGAAGATGAAACGCGTCGGCACTTTGCCCGCACCCGGCAGCGCGGCGGGCGCATCGGCAAAAAGCTCACGCGGCCACATCACCGCGCCGGCGGCACCCGCTGCATAAAGACCGGCCTTAATGATCTCGCGTCGTGTAGGCATTGTTACTCCGATACCTGTTTTCTGTACATGAACGAATCCGATGTCAACAGACTCACAACCACCGCCTTGAAACTCCCGCCACTTTCCACGTAGGCCCTGTCGGCGTCGATGAGGGTCTGTGAATCCGAGAGCATCTCGTTACGCCCCATGTAGAAGCGGAACGCGTGACGGATGATCGACTGACGGACACGATCCGATTTCGCCAGGCGATCAATCAGTTCAAAGGCGTCCTTCACTTCACTGTCCAGCAAGCTGTCTCCTGTGCCTTCAAGGGCGCCCGCGGTGTTAACCGGCGCGGTGGGGTAAACGTCTTCGGTGGTTTTGCCGTCGCCGGCCTTGATCAGGTTGTCGGGGTGCTCGAGCTTTTCTTCCGTGCGGAATCGGCCAAAGTCATCGAACGATTCAAAGGGCATCCCCAGCGGGTTCATGTGTTTGTGACACTTCCAGCACTCGTCCGGGGCCGTGACCTCCTCGACGCGCTGGCGGAAGGTTTTCGGCGCATCTTCAGGAACCTGAGCGTTCACCGTGATCGGTACGTCCGGCACGCGGCCTGCTAAAAGCTTCTCGCGGATCCAGCGGCCGCGGCGGATCGGGTCGCTGTGGAAATTCGTCGAGTGCGCGACCAGCCATGCGGGGTGCGTCAGGATGCCCTTGCGGTGCTCGACCTTGAACGGCTGATCGATTACGTAATCCGTCTGAGCCGGGTCGATGTTGTAGCTCTTGGCCCAAGGCGTGAGCATCCGCGTCCCGAACGGGTAGTTGTAAACCGGATTTACGCCCAGCCCCTTTTCGCGGAAGAGCTTGACGTGGGTCATGATCCCCTTAAAAGCCTTGCCGCCCCTGGCGTCGTAGAACTGCCCGGCCAGCCACTTCTCATTTTCCTTCGCGATCTGCTCGAAGTCCTTTTCCCAATCCGTGTCCTTAAAGCGATCATAGATACGGATGAGCGCAGCGACGCGCTCGACCGCCGCTTCCTCGCCGTGTTTGTAAGGTGCCACAAAGTATTCTTCGCCCAACAGCAGGCTCTCAAAAACGTGCTGATCTTTCTCGACGTAATAATCAACAAGCTCGTCGGCCTCGTTGACCAGCACACCGCCCGAGCCCGAATCGCCCCGGCCCGGGTTGACGTAAAAGCCCCCGCTGCGTGGCGGGTCCTTGAACACCTTGGGCGCCGAGGTGTAGCCGAAGAACTCACGGAAGAAGCGCACGAGCTTAGGATGCGACGAGACGTGCGAATCCATGCTGCCGTCAGAGACCGCGGGGTCGACCTGTGCGCGGTAGTAGTTTTCATCCGCAAGAAGACGCACCACTTCGCGCTCGTAGTCCGCCTTGGTCTGCAGCCGACCTTCTCCCGCAGCCTTAAGCAGCTGCGCGTCCGGGCCGCGGTCGCCTAACGCATACGAGATCGCAAACGCGGCTTCGCGCGGCGTAAGCATCTGACGACCAAACGCATCCACCTTCCCCCCGCCAAACTCGATGCGGTAGAGGAACTCCGACTCCAGCAGCACCGCCACACACATCTGACGCAGGCCCTGCTCGGCGCCGCCTATCTGGACCAGCGATCGTGTGAGCTTGAGATACTTAGCGAGTTCGGCATTGCTCGCTTCACGCTTGAGGACCAGGCCAAACTGCGTCTGGATCGCCGCCGCCAGCTCTTTGTCTGTCGGACTGCCCGAACCCTTGAGAATGGCCGTGAAAGATTCGGGAGCAAATTTCCGTGGGTACCACTTGTCTTTCGGATTCTCGTATTCCAACTTCTTCCAGTCTTCACCAAAATGTTTTGCGGCGAAGACCTGCTTGTCCGCGATCCACTGGGCGTTGTTGAGCATCACAAGCAGGTGCCCGCCATCGAGCTGCGAGATGTCGTAGTCGCGGACCCCGGAGTGATCCGGCAAAACAAACGGGTTGGTCACGCCATAAAGACTGCGTGTTTCATAATAAGAGCGGTCGCGATCCTCCATCTGCATCGCTTCAAAGACACGCTGCTGGAAAATCTGCGGGCTGATCAGCCAGCGACGCGCGGGGGTGTAGGCGTGGTCCTTGATCTTGCCGCTGAAGAGCTGGTCATGATCAACCATATTGCCGTACGGCGGGTATCGAAGCTTGTCTTTGACGCGATCTCCCGCCATCGCCCCCATCTGCTCGCCCAGCCAGACCAGGAGTTGTTCGCGCTCCTTGGCCGAGGGCTGAGGCTTGCCTTGGGGTGGCATCTCCTGGAAATGCAACGCCTCATTCGCCCGGCCGATCAGGTCAAGCACGTCGTCCGCATCGAGCGATCCGAGCGTATCGAAACGCACATCGCCCTTCTGATTCGTCGAGCCGTGGCAGTCGATGCAGAAGCGGCTCAGCAGGGCATCGCCGTCCACGATGCCGGCCTGGTCCGCAGCCGGCGCCGACTCTGTGGGCGTAATTTGATTAGCGATCGGCAGAACAACCGCCGGCTCATGCGATACGCCGCCCCGCTCTCCGCATGACACAGCACCCATGAGCAGGCCGACCAGCACGCAGCTTTGTTTCTTCTTCAAGTACAAGTATTTCTTGGCAGGGAATGAGGTGAGGTCTACCGTCACGGCGCTGGTCCGCCACTTGGGCAGACTATGTCCGAGCCACAGGGCCGGTTCTAACGGATCTGACGCGCAAAAGCATGCCCGCGCTACGGCGTCGATGCCAGTCTATACATATTTTATTTTGGCGGTCCCGCCGTAAAAAAGGGCTCCGGGCCGTTCGGGCAGGCACTTCATGCGAATCATGCGAAGGGCTCAAGGCCGAGTAACCGGGATGGAGTCCTTGCACCACATGCGCGACCACTTGACGTTATTGAAAGGCCCGCCGACGATCTTGCCCTTGTAATTGACTTCTTCAACATGGCCGTCGGCCATCGCGGCAAAGGAAATGCCGGAGCAGAGCGGATCACTCGGGCTGTAGTATTTTCCGCTGACCGGATTATTAAGCTCTTTGCTCGTGTTGTGGAATGACCCGAACTGGTCATAGTCATACGGCTGCAGCCTGAATAGCGCGTCATTCATGCCGTTGTCGTTAAACGAGTTCCATCCGTAAATGGAGAAGGTGTTCTCTTCGGCAAAGAATACGAAATCCGAAGGCCTGGAGATGGTCTCGACTTGCTTCTCTTCGCTCCAGCCCTTGTCGTGCCACTCCTGAACCGCAGCTTCACCCGCTTCACCATTCTGGCTGTAGCTGCGCAGAAGCGCTTCGTTCTTCCACCAGCTCTGCCTCGGCAGGTTCTCGATCGCTACAGGACAAACAAACGCTTCTAATTCCGAGTGGTAGTCCCACAGATCTCCCTGCTCAATATTCTTGAGTATCGTCGGGTCAGTCAGTTCGCTATATCCCGTCGAAGTGGCGGGCATCGTTCCATCGGGATATTTCCCGGCACTCCATACCCACCTTGTCGATATCGTGAACCGCTGGTCGTGGTCCATCGTGTAAGCCAACTCGCCCTTCATGAGGTTGGCCAGGTTTGTATTACAAGTCGCCACATTCGCGGTATCCATGCTCTTCATCAGCGCGGGCAGCAGGACCGCGATCAACACCGCCATCACCGCGATAACCACCAGCATCTCAATGAGTGAAAATCCTCGTGAACTACGACTGGACATGTCGCTCTCCTTCAGATTGTGCACCTTCAAGCTTTAATCCGTTCAAGCATCCAACTCAATATGCCCAGTCCCAACGGGCATCATTCCCAACAATTTTGTGACAATGGTGCCTATACCGGGTTACAAGAATCTTATCATTAGATCGGTCATAAAAAACAGAAATTTTTTTCGTATGTTTGTGATTTGCTGCTGATAAACCGCATTCTTGATATTTAAATGACTGTTAAGGATGAATGGCTTTTCTTAAGTGGCTGTTTTGGTTGTTTTTATGATGCGATCTAATTCTTCTGTTCTCAAGAAAATGTAATGCCAATTCAAGTCTGGTTCCGATAACCCCTGCACCTGCTTTACACCTCTGCACTTGCTAGGCATCTTCATCGATCCAGCCAAACCGTTAAGGAGCCCCCAATGTCAGACTCTTCAAAGGCCAGGCAGGTTCGTCAGTTTGTTCAGGCACTTGCCCGCGAAGACCGCTACATCGTGATGCTCTTCTACGCCGATGGCCTGACACCGATGGAAATCGGCCGGGTCCTGGACCTGCCCTCGACCAAAGTCCGTGAGCGTCTGCTGGAACTGCGATCCAAGCTTTCCCAAGCGACCCTTGGCGGAGCTGCCGGGACAAGCGCGACCATCAAAACGGATCCGGCACCGATGTCGCCGACCCGGGCCGCATACGCATAAAACCTAACACGATCGCTCCCCGCGCTGCCACCCTCTGGGGCTAGCGCAACCACTAAAAAAGCCCGGCCACTCGGCCGGGCTTTTTGCGTTGAATAGACAATCGATCCGGTTTGCGTCCGGGCTCATGCCGCATGACGCATTTCAATAGATCGGTGGTGCGCAATCGCGCGGCGGCGGTTGATCCGGCGGCGAACAGTGCGCTTGACTCGTCGTGCAGCCTCATCGATTGCACGATAGATGTCCGAATCGATGTGCTGTAGTTGGATCTCGCCAATCCCGGTGATCGTGATGCGGACGTTACAACGCCTCTCGATACCGTGCTTAGTGCCGTGGATATCTTCGAGAAGAAGATCCACACGCTCGATGCGTTTTTCGAAGTTGCCTAGCGCGGAAGCGAGTTTTTCGCGCGCGTGGCTATCGACGTGCTCACTGTTGTCCAGGTGAAGGCAGCGGACATCAAACCTCATGGGGTACCTCGTTGTTAGAGAAACGATCCAGGCACAAGAAACAATGCAAGAGACAGGCCAGATTCATTTTAGGCACGCAATACTTGAAATCAAAGGATTTTCAGCCTGGCCGATAAGCATCGGCCTGCAAGTGACGCAAAAGTAGGCAGTAGTCCGAAAACCATGTTCAATTCGGGCTTCAGTCCCCTATCGGCATAACGTCAGCGAAGATGCTGCGCCGCGCTACGCCGGCAGGCCAGCGGGTAGGCAATTCGCCCATCTGCAGCTCGATCAATTGACTAGCCTTGTCCACCGGACGCAGATGGGCGGCGCCGTCGGCCATGCCGATCATCACCTGCGTATCTCCACCTTTTGGAATCGCCGCGACCAGTACGCTCGAAGACTGGCGCGTGCCTGCGTACTCAAGGAAGAACACGTAAGCACCATTCGCATCAAACCACTGCTTACGCTCGGTGTCCGTCATGCGGTCAAAACGTCGCGGCAGGTCGGAGCGGTCACCGCTGGCGGTAAGCTGCTCGGGCGTGACCAGCCCGGCGTTCAATAGGTCCACCACGTGCGAGGGCTTATTGCCCTGCTGCTCGACGTACAGGTTGCAGGCCAGGATCAGCTGCTGCATATGCGCAACCTCGGGGTCCACGGCCGCGACCTGCACCGGGGCTTCGCTCGACTGGTCAGGGGCACTGTTCGTGACAACATGCGCCTTGTGCTTATGGTCACGGCTCAACAGCCAGTGCTCGCCGGTGTGCGTGGTGATACGAAGCGTCCGCTTATCCTCCGCCAATTCGATCTGCCCGGTGATGCGTGGGGCGTCGCTCACGTCGGCTGGGCCGGTGATGCTGATGATGTCGTCGGCCAGGTTATAGACGAGTTCGCACTGCGTGCCCGGCTGATCACCGCGGGCCGAACGTTCATACGTGCCACATCCAAAGGGCTTGAACTCGAACGAGACATCCCCGGCCGTCGGAGCCGAGTCGCCCTCGTTCTGCTGCATGTACCAGGCGCCCAGGATCGGCGAGCGATCGACCATGTGGATCGGTGCGGTGCTCGACTTCTGCTCGCAGCCGAGCGGCAGTGCCGCGCACGCGACCAGACAAAGGCTGAGTGTCAAGCGTTTCATGAATCGGCTCCCTGGGCTTACCGACTTAGATATCGGGCTGATAACCGGGTGCGATGACACCGCCAGCCAGAGAAGCCCTTGTCCCAGGGGATCAGACGTGTTACAGGCGTTGCAGACGGCAGACATTGACGCCGAGCCAGCAGACGTAGAAGAAGATGCCGCTCACATCGGTTTCTGCTGGATCGTCGCGTCGTAGACGCTCAGTAGTTTTTCCTTGTCGAAGATCATCTCCTGGCGGGAGAGGCCGACGACGTCGTACATCGGGGTGAGCTCGATGGCGTCGACCGGGCAGGCCTCTTCGCACATGCCGCAGTAGATGCAGCGGAGCTCGTCGATGTCGAACTTGACCGGGTACTTTTCGCGGTCGTCCCAGGGCGAGGTCTTGCCTTCGATGTGGATGCAGTTGGCCGGGCACGCGGTAGCGCACATCATGCAGGCGACGCACCGGACTCTGCCCTGTTCGTCGCGGTTGAGCCGGTGCACGCCGCGGAAGTTGCCGACGTAGAGCCCGCCGTCTTCGAGGGGGCGGTGCTCACGGCGTTCCTCGGGGTACTCCATGGTCTTGAGGTGCTTGCCAGCACCGGCCCACTTGCCGACGCTGCCGGCCATGTGCTTGAACGTGGTGCCCAGGCCCTTGAAGACTTCGGGCAGGTAGAAGGCCTCGGCCGCGTTGAGCGGCTTCTGGTCCACGTTGATGATGTCGGCGTCGGCGATGGGCATGGAAGCATTATATGTCGGCGGTCAGTCCCCCCGCCAGAAGCGTGGGACCAGGAGGACCAGCAGCGCGTAGACTTCGAGTCGGCCCAGGCACATGAGGGTGCTTTGGACCCAGAGCGAGGGGCTGCTCATCCAGCCGAAGTTTTTGGTTGGGCCGACGCCGTGGAGCCCGGGGCCGACGTTGCAGAGCGAGGCGAGCGAGCCGCTGAGGGCGGTCTGGAAATCGCACTGGGGGACGCCCGACTCAAACAACATCGTGAACATGGTGCCCAGCCCGATGAAGATGATGAGCATGGCGAAGTAGACCATGGCGGAGAGCTTGAGGTCTTCTTCGATGATGTTGTTGCCGACCTTGATGGGCCGGACGACGTTGGGCCTGAATGCTCGTTCGAGCGCGGCGTAGAGGACTTTGATGAGGATCCAAAAACGGAAGACCTTGAGCCCGCCCGCGGTGGATCCGCCACAACCGCCGACGAGCATCAGGCCCATGAGCAGCGTGATCGAAAGCAGAGGCCACTGGTCGTAGTCGGCGGTGGTGAAGCCGGTGCCGGTCTGCAGTGAGGCGGTCTGAAACGACGCGAACTGCAGGGAGGTGAAGAAGCCGCTGTCGACGTCCGCGCCGGTGGTGGACTTGTAGCTGACACCGACGAGGTTGATCGCGATAACCAGAGTCACCAGCACCTTGAGCAGGACGTAAACGCGCAGCTCGATGTCGTGGAGGATGATGTCCCAGCGACGCTGGATGACGTGGAAGTACAGGACGAAGTTTGCTCCGGCGAGGATCATGAAGAGGGTGAGGATGATGTCGACGGCGATGGAGTTAAAGCCGCCGATGCTCGTATCTTCGGTACTCAGCCCGCCCGTGGACATGACCGAGAAAGCGTGGTTGACCGCCTCGAACCAGTCCATCGCGCCGGTCGCACGAAGCAGCAGGATGCACGCCACCGTAAGACCGAGGTAGATCATCCAGAGCACGCGGGCGGTCTCTGCGATGCGGGGGCGCACACTGCCCTTGTCTGCGGTGGACTCGACCTGAAACATCTTCTTGCCCGTGGTTCCGACCGAGGGCAGGACCGCGACGAACAGCACGACGATACCCAGGCCGCCCAGCCAGTGCGTCAGCGATCGCCAGAGCAACAGTCCCTTGGGAAGGTCGACGATACGGCAGTGTGGGTCGCCCAGGACCGTCGAGCCGGTCGTGGTCAGACCCGACATCGCCTCGAAGAAGCACGCGGTGAATGAGCGAAAGGGGTGGTTGGCGGTGACTCCCGCCAAGTGAGCCCACATCAGGTACGGCAGCCCCGCGAGAGCGGCACCGATCACCCAGCTGATGGCTACAAGCAGCATCGCCTCACGCCGCGCCAGTGACCAGTCTTTGTCATGGCGGCGGGTAAACACCCACATCATGCCGCCGATGAACGCACCGATCGCGGTCGAGATACCCAGCGCCTGCACCGCCCCGCCCTCGCGCGATATCGCGTCGCCGGACCAGACCAGGAACAACTCGTACATCATCGTTGCCGCGAGCAAGACGCTCATGACCACCAGCAGAAGCCCGAGTTGTCTGGCGACGAAGCGGTAGTTCATGGCGAGGGCTCAGGAGCGAGTGCGTTAGAAACAAAAAAAGGTGCCTTTGCACCGCGGTCTTTAATTTAACAGGTATGCGTCTGCGGGTCTTGGGAGGGGCTGCCTTGATCTGCCGTCAAATTGCGACTCGCCTGGTCACTAGACCTCCAGCGTAGCGATCGGGGCTCTCCTGCCGGGCTTGAAGCCAAATAGCTTGTTGAGCTGCTTTTCGACTTCCGCCGGCCCGAGGATCACAACCACATCGCTGGGCTCGAACTTGTCCATGGCGCCGGGGATGTAGACACGCTCGCCCCGGCTGATCGCGGCGACAAGGCAGTGCGGCGGGAAATCGATCTGGGTCAGCGTTTTGCCCTCGACGCCGGGAGCAAGTGTCGGACCCAGGTGCATTTCATAAAGATCGGCGACCCCGCGCGAGAGGCTCGCGAGATGGCGCACGTCGCGGTCGTCCAGCAGGCGTGTGATCTCGTTGACCGCCGTTGCGCGCGGGCTGAAGGCGCGGTCGATGCCGATGTACTCCAGCAGGTGCAGGTAGGTCGGCCGCTGCATCACGCACACGGCGGTCTTCGCGCCGCGGGTCTTGGCCAGGGCTGCGCCGAGGATGTTGGTTTCTTCGTCGTCCGTAGCGGCGACGAACGCGTCGGACTGGTCCACGCGTTCTTCCTTGAGCGCGTCGGAGTTGATGACGTCGGAGTTGATGACCGTCACCCAGTCCAGCTTCTCCGCGAGTTCGATCGCGCGCTGCTCGTCGCCGACAAACAGGCGGATCGACGCGCCCACGCGCTTAAGCTCGCGGCAGAGCCAGACGCTCTGGGTCGAGCCGCCCATGACCATGATGCGTCGTCGGCCGCTGTGCTCGGGGTTGTAGTACTTGCTGGTCTGGTCGATGCCCTTGGTTTCGCCGATGAGCGTGAGCACGTCGCCGGCCTTGATGACCGTCTCGGCCTTGGGCACGAACGATCGGTCGGGCCTCTCGATGCAGGCGATCAGCGAGGTGCCCGGCGCCTTGAGGTCACGCAGCGCCACACCCACCGCCTTGCTCGTCGCGCCGACCTCGATCCTTTGCATCTCGATCAGCCCGTGCGCGAAGTTCTCGACCGCAAGCGCGCCGGGGCTTCGCAGCGCCGCGACGATCGCCTGGGCCGTGGTGTACTCGGGGCAGACCAGGTGGTCGATCCCCAGGTGCTTGGCGTAGTTGAGCCCGCGGTCCTCGTAGAAACCCGAGTGGTGTACACGCGCGATGGTTGTCGCGCAGCCGATGCCCTTGGCCACCGATGCCGAAAGCAGGTTGACCTCGTCGATATTGGTCGCGGCGATCAGCAGGTCGGCCTTGTCGGCGCCCGCCTGCAGAAGAACCTCGGCCTGGGCGCAGTCGCCCAGCATCGAGCGCACGTCCATCATCTCGTCGATCTCCGCGAGGCGGGTCGGCGATTGATCAATGATCGTGATGCTGTGGCCCGACTTGGCGAGTACCTCGGCAGAGTGCCTGCCAACCTCGCCCGCGCCGCAGATAAGGATATTCATGGCTGGATTTTACCGCGCGCCTACTCGTTGATGAGATTAGGCAGCTTGAAGAGGCTTTCACCTTCATACTCGGGCTGGGGCGGCTGTTCCTTGAGGGTCGGGCCTGGCACGACGCCCAAACGCCGGAAGCGGTTAGGCAGAGTCGGGTTTTCTTCGTTGATGAAGTACGCCCACTTGAGCGCCTGGATCGCGTGGTCGTAGTTGCCCAGGCCTTCATAGAAGTCGGCGATCTCGATGTAGATCTCGTCGCTGGTGTTGCGCGAGAAGATGGCGGCCTGACGGTACGCCAGCGCCGCGCTGTCGATGTCGCCGGCACGGGCGAGGAAGCGGGCCTTGCGTGCGTAGTCTTCCCAGCCCTCGTACCGCTCGATCTGCTCATCTAGGAACGCGTAAAGCTCGGCGTTACGACCCTGCTTGTGCAGCGACTCGGCCATTCCGTCCAGGATCTTGGGCGTGTGCTTGCTCTCGTCTTTCACCGCAAGCGCCTGCTCAAACTCGGTCTGCGCCTGCAGCGCGCGGTCCTGGCCCAGGTGCGATTTGCCCATCAGGTAGTGCGCTTCCCAGTCACCGGGGTTGCGCTCGATCACCTTGTTAAGACGGCGGTCGGCCTGTTCATAGTCGCCGGCCTCCATCGCCTTGTTGGCTTTGTAACGCTCAACGGGAGGGTTGAAGCAACCTGCAGCGAACATCAGGCCAATCATCCCCAGCAACGCAGTCATTGTCAGACGAGTATTCATCTCGTGCCTTTCAGTCTCGAAATTTAAGCCCACGCACTACCGGCGCAGCTACAGCTAAACCATGAGGATATGATCGGCAAGCACTTGTCACAACCTCCACCCACCCCTGCGTCCGATAGATGCACGCCCTACGCACCGTTATTATCCAGCACAACACCCCCGGCGGCCTGCATTTCGACTGGCTGATCGAGGACCCGAGCCTGCACCACCCTTCCGGGCCCATGGCACGCCTGTGGACCGCTCGAGTACTGCCTCCGCCCGACTCCTGGCCGAGCCTTGGGCGATTTGCGCTCAGCCCAATCCCTTCTCATCGCCGGGCCTACCTCGACTACCAGGGGCCGGTCAGCGGGGACCGTGGACGGGTGCAGCGGGTTGCGCAGGGATACTGCCTTCCGATGCTCTGGACCAGCGGGCGAATCGTGCTCAACATCCGGGCCGATCGGCTGAGGGCTCGGATCGACATGCGTCAACAAAGCAGACAGGACTGGGTGGCGGTCGTCGTGCGCGACTAAGCGGCGGCCTCGTTGATCTCTGACTGCAAATCGCTCACCTCGTCCGGCGGAAGCTGCTGGGCGTGATTGAGCTCGGCCGTGAACCGAGGCTCGGGCAAGATCGTGTGGCCCTTGTCCAGGTCGAAGCCGACCCGGTAAACGGTCAGCGTCTGGCCCTGAAGCACGACAGCGTGCGGGTTGCGTGGGCTGTGGTACGACCCGGTGTTGATGATCGTCTGGTGTCCGAATTGCCAGACCCCGGCGCGGTGGATGTGGCCGAAGATAAAAAAGCGCGCGTCGGGTGCGTAGCGGTGCGCAAAGCCCGACGCCAGCTTGGGCAGGCGGTGCCAGAACCACAATACGCGTGCTACCTTGAATGCGAACTCGGCCTTGCGGTAGAGCAGCCCTCGCGCCGGCGGCGCGTGCTCGGCCAACTGATCCCACTTGAGGTTCGAGGCGTGTGCAGCCGCCATCGCCTGGTTGTCGAGCTGCGCGCGGTCGATCAGCTCGAGCTGACGCAGCGCCCCTTCGTGCAGCTCTCGCAACTGCTTGGCGTAGGTTGTCCAGGGCGAGATCGCGGGGTGCAGCATGTCGCCGTGTGTAACGAACACCTCGCCATTGCAAAGCCGCAGGAACCGCCGATCGGTCAGCAGCGGGTCGTGATTGCCCGACAGCAGGGTCAGGCGCACGCCGTCATTTTCGCATAGGTCCATCAGGCGAAGGACGTCACGCGCGGCATCGGCCCGGCATCTCGGGTCCGAAAGCTCTGCGAGGTCGCCGTTGATGATCAGTTCGTCCGCGCCTTGCCACAGTTGTCGCATCGCATCGGCCGATCCCGCACCCTGGCCGTTGCCCGCAAGGTGGGTGTCCGAAAGGATCACGGTCCGTCTGCTCATCGCGGCACTCCCGGGCCTGTTGAGATCACTGAAAACTCAGGCCGCGGCCTTCAAGGAACGGATCAGGTTCGAGCACCAGCTCTTGAGGTCGGCGCTGATCTCAAGCTTGTTGTAGATCTGGTCGACGCCCGCATCGATACACGCCTGGCGCTGGCTCTCTTCCAGGGAGGCCGAGACAACCACGATCGGGATCGATTGGAAGCGGACATTCGAACGCAGCGCCCGGATGATCTGCAGCCCGTTGTAGCCGGGAATGTTCATGTCACTGATGATCAGGTCGGGGTTACGGGAGCCCGGCGACTGACAATCGCGCAGGTACTCGATCGCCTGCCGGCCATCGGTCTTGATCTCCACGCTGACGCCCTTGTTTTGTTCCAGCATGCTGCGGATCAGACGCGCCGCGAGCGGGTCGTCTTCGATCAGCAGCACCTTTGTTGTGCCGTTCGCCGGAACCGCGTCGAGCGTGATCCCCAGCGCCGCCGCCTGATCCGAACGCTGGTCGGATTCACGACGACCGGTGTCGATGCCCCATCGCTTGACGTTGTTACGACCGGACTCTTTCGCGGTGTAAACCGCCTTGTCCGCACGCTGCACCAGTTGTTCAGCCGACAGCTGCGTCTCACCCGGAGACCATGACGCAACGCCCACGCTCACCGTGCGAGGCAGCGGCTCGATTGGAGCGCCGGGCACGCCATTGAGATCGAAGGGCGTGTCCGCGATCTTGCGGCGGACTTCCTCGCCCACCTCGGCGGCCTGCTCCATGCCCAGGCCCGGCAGCACGATGACAAACTCTTCACCGCCGTAGCGGCACACCGTACCACGCTCGCCCACCGCTTCGGTAACGCGCCGGGCCAGTTCGACAAGCACCGCGTCGCCGCACGGGTGGCCATAGGTGTCGTTCACGAACTTGAATTTATCGGCGTCGCTGAACAGCACGGAGATCGATTTCTTGCCCGCGACCGCGTCGGCCAGAGCGTTGCATACCAGCCTGTCGAAGTGCTTGCGGTTCGGCACGCCCGTCAGGCCGTCGGTGATCGCGTCTTTCCTGGCACGCTCGGCTTCACGCTGCGTTTCGAGCTGCTGCTGGAAGAGCTGCTCGCTCGCGCGGGCCATGAGTTCCTGAGCCGTCGGAAGCTCCCCGATGTGCTGCTCCATGAGCTTGGCGACTTCACGGCTTGCTTCCTCGACCTGATTAAGCAGGGTCTCGATGTCTTCCTCGCCCTGCCCGAACCACGCGTTCGCGGTCGAATAGAGCATCGCGTACTCCTGCCCGATCATCTGCGTGGTCATCGCCGACGCGATCAACTCGCCGATCACGATGCACTGGATCAGCGCCTTGAATCCATCATTCGGCGGGATCTTGTCGTGGTGGTGGCGGATGCCCGCGGTAATGACCTCGGGCAGCTTCCATTTTTCAGAGAGCGCGGCTCCGACTTGAATATGATCAAGCCCCAGTTGTTCACGCTCGATTTTAAGAAGCTTGTGGTGACTCCCCTTGGTCTCCGCAACAACCTTGCCGTATTGCTCCGTGAACGCGGCAAGCATCGCGAGCACGCCGATGTCCTGGAACAGCGACGCAGCAAAGACTTCTTCAGGCTCACCAAAACCCGAGATCTGCGCGATCTGCCTCGCGCCGACCGCGGAGATGATCGTGTGTTTCCAGAAGGTGTACAGATCGATCTTCTGATCCATCCCGTGGGTCAGATTGATCATCGAGAATCCGAGCACCAGCGACTTCACCGCCTTAAGCCCGAGCAACGCAATCGCACGCTCGATCGAGGGGCAAGGCTTTGACAAGCCATAAAAGCTCGAGTTCACGGTCTTAAGAACCTTGGACGCCAGGCCCGGGTCACTCTGGATCAGGTTCGCGATCTGGTTGAGCGAGACGTCCGGATTGCTCGTCATTTCCAGCAGACGCAACGCAACCGCAGGTAGCGTCGGCACAGACCCGTGCGAGAGAACTCTCTCGAGCGTGATCTGGGCTGAATTGGTGGCCTCGCCTTTGCTCAAAACGTTACTCCCGACGCCAGCAAGCCTTACCTTAATCAAGGCTGTTGTATCCTGGTCCCCTTAGCGACCGCGTACGGACGCCCCGACACACCTGTTCTATCGAACATCACAAACCGGGACTTCACCTGACAGATCATGGCCAAATGCAATTCTGAGAAATTTTTATGCCTAAACAATCACGACAGGCTCCAAGTTATCGCGACCTTTTGGTCAATTAGCACATCGCTGTCGTTGTTCAACTAACACCCACCCCCTGATCTCTCACGCCTTGTAGTAAATACATGTGTGCCTACGCTGCAAAAATCCTACAGGCCTCACAGCCCCACCATTTTTAACAAGACGTCGCGCAACACACAGATCAAAATCATCCTGTACCGAATCCCGTGCCAAACCCAGCCGATAACTCTGGAGCCAAACTGATCCCGCACCACCGGACACGCTATGCCCGGCTTATCGAGCATCCCCGAACCCACGACCGCCTACCGGCCACAAGCCGATGCGCCCTCCGGCCACACGATGCCGTTGGGGATGAGTGGTCCGTCCGCAAATCGTTCGGGCGGGATGCCGATCGTTCAGGATCAACCCCAGGAACAGATCGACAGCGTGTCCTTCATGCTGCTGCTGCTGATTGCCGGCGCACTGCTTCGTGCCGTGCTCGGCTTCTTCGGGCCGATCCAGGGCATGGACACGACATACTTTCAGACGCTTGCGGAGAATGGCAAGGAAATAGTCTCCGGGCATGCGCTAAACGCATACCCCCTGCTGGATGTCTTGGCTGCCACGGCATCTGCGGTATCGATACCCGCTTGGCTCGCGGTTCTGCTGGGCTCTGTATTAACACTGGCAGCGGCACCGGCGGCGTATCTGCTTGGCTGTGCGCTGACCGGTCGACGCTCCGCGGGACTGATGGGGGCTGCGATCATCGCGCTTCACCCGGCCGTGCTCACTGCTTCAAACACCTTGTCTGCGACAGCGTTCGCTTTAGGACTGCTGACGATCGGCCTGGGGCTTCTGACTTTCGTGCCCAAGCAGGGCCAAAGGTTTGCGATCGGCGGTGGGATCATGCTGGCCCTCGCCGGGCTTGCGGCCCCGCTGTGCTGGGTCGTCGCGGCGGTTGCTGTGCCGTGGGTTGCATGGTCTTCTCGCGAACGCGGCATCGGGCAAGCCGTCTCCTGCGCTGTTCTTGTCGCGGTCATCGGCCTGGGCCCGGTGTTCGGGTTCCGCAGCAGCATGTTCGGCACAAGCAAGGACGCACTGCTCCCTGAATTCATCGCAAGCGGCGCGTCTGCACAGACCATGTCGCCCATCGAGAGCTCCCTGATCATGATGACCGACCCTTCGCTGACCGAGCTCGGTGAAGCGCTACGTCTGCCTCTGGGTCATGCCGGAAAACTCACCGCATTCATGCACGGCTCTGATGAGATCGAGGGCAAGCCCGACATCGTCGCCGACATCCTCGCGGATGCGTGGTTCCTGATGAATGCCGGGCTCGCATGCCTTGCCATGGTTTCGATGTCGGTCATGCTGATTCGTCGCCGGATCTTTGATGCCCTGCTGCTTGCATGCCCGCTTGTCGCGGCCGGTTTCTGCACCGTCACGCCGGGCGAGACCCTTCGCCTGCCGCTGATGGCCCTGATCGGGATCGCGTCGCTAGGGCTCATGTCCAAGCGACCTGTACACGTGATTGACCAGACGAAACTGGCAGAGAAGGCCGCAAAGAAGGCCGCAAAACTGGCGTTGAAGGAAGAGAAGCAGCGCGCCAGGCAGGACCGGGAACTGAGCAAATACAAGGGCGACATCTACGCCTTCGACAAGCCCAGCCGCGCTGAAAAGAAAATGCTCAAGCAGATGCAACGCGAGCGGGAACAGCAAGAACTCGCCTTGCCGACAGGCATCATCACCGAGCGCGTGACGTCGACTACGTCTGCGCCTGCGCGTCCGATCTAATTTTCCTTACGCACGGGTTCTATCCCTGTCTGATCTCCGATCAGCGTGCGACAAGCGATCTGTGTTCGCACGATTGCGTCTGTTCATTCCTTCGCGATGAATTCGGATCACGCCTGATCGATTCAATAATGACACGTGCCCGCGAATGCCATTCGCTTGAGCCGGCGTGTTATCGGACGCAATGATCGCGATAGGTCCGCTAAGAGTGCGCATCATCATGCTGGGAGAATCGACTGCGGCCCGATACCGCGCGAGGTCGATAAGCCGTAGACCCGGTAACCGGCCGGGCTTATGCGCGGAGTCCAGCGGTGTCAGCCATCCCCTCCTTAACCGATCAAGCGATGCCGGTAACGGTGATCCGTCCGACACGTGGGCTGGGCCGACTGGGCCTGGGCGCGTTGTGGGGCTACCGCGATCTGCTGGTGATGCTCGCGCTGCGAGATGTCAAGGTGCGTTACAAGCAGGCGGTTCTGGGGATCGGTTGGGCGGTGATCCAGCCGGTATTGATGTCCCTGATCCTCTTCCTGTTTTTTGGTCGGCTAATGGGGATGGACGCCCAGGTTTCGCCGACGCCCTACCTGGTGTTTGTGCTGGCGGGTGTTCTTCCCTGGACACTTTTCGAGTCGGCGGTGACGGCCGCGAGCGGCAGCGTCGTCGCCAGCGCAGGCATCGTCCGCAAGGTCTATTTCCCCCGCCTGATCGTCCCGCTTGCAGCGACCGGGGCACCCCTGATCGATTACGGCATCGGCATCGTTGTCATGCTTGTGGCGATGCTGGCGCTGAGCGTGCCGCTGAGTGCCTCGGCGATGCTCGTCCCCGTCATGATCGTCTCGCTGATGATCGCGGTGCTGGGCGTGGGCATCCTCATGTCGGCGGTGACGGTGGCCTACCGCGACTTCCGCCACATCCTGCCGTTCCTCTTAAGGATCTTGTTCTTCCTCACACCGGTGATCTATCCGATCACGATCCTGCCCGAGCGATTCCGCTGGGTTTTGTCGCTCAACCCGGTGGGCGGCACCATCGCGGCGCTGCGCAGCGCGATGCTCGGCACTCCGATCGTTTACACCGACTGGCTGATCTCGACCGGCGTCGGGCTTGCCGCCCTATTTGCCGGCCTGCTGTACTTCCAACACGCAGAGCGACGCTTTGCAGACATCGTCTAGACAGAAGGACCTCAGTAACTCGAACGCCCATGACCGCCCCCGCCATACAAGCCGATAAGCTGAGCAAACGCTACCGCCTGGGACAAGGCGTCGCGCTGCAGCGCACACTTGGAGAGCGGATGTACGACCTGGCGGGCTCGGCCTACAGTCGTCTAATCAAAGGCCGTCGCGCTCAGCCATCGGACTCCGAGCGCGAGGCGTTCTGGGCGCTGCGTGATGTGAGCTTTGAGGCGGAGGCGGGCAAGGTGCTCGGCGTGATCGGCCGCAACGGCGCGGGCAAATCAACACTGCTGAAGATCCTTTCTCGCATCACCGAACCGACCAGCGGCCGGGCGACGCTGCACGGGCGCATCGGCTCGCTGCTCGAGGTGGGCACGGGTTTCCATCCCGAGCTGACCGGACGCGAGAACGTCTACCTCAACGGCGCAATCCTCGGCATGAAGCGGCGAGAGGTCGCGGCCAAGTTCGACGACATCGTTAGCTTTGCCGAGTTGGAGAAGTTCATTGATACGCCTGTGAAGCGTTACTCCAGCGGGATGTACGTGCGGCTGGCGTTCGCGGTCGCGGCGCACCTTGAGCCCGAGGTGCTGCTGATCGACGAGGTGCTGGCGGTCGGCGACGCGGGCTTTCAGCAGCGTTGCCTGGGTCGGATGAGCGAGATAGCAGGCGGTGGCCGGACGGTGCTTTTCGTGAGTCACGACATGGGCGCGATCACGAAGCTGTGCGACCGCGTGATGCTGCTGGAGGGGGGCGAGGTGATGACGATCGCCGACCCACAGACCGCGGTGGATCAGTACCTTCGCCTGGTTTCGGACTGGCGGAGCAACCCCAAGGGTGTTTTCAATGGCCCACTTGCCGACCGCATCCGCTTCTTCGATCTGACGATCAACGGCGTGAGCAGCGACGAGCCGCGCATCATCCGCCCGGACCAGCCGATCACACTGCACGTGATCGGCGAAGCGAGTCAGACCGTCCCAGCGTTCCGCACGACTTTCTCTGTATACCGCGACGGCGTTCGTGTCCTGACGCGACACGACACCGCGACACCCACCGAGCTTCCCGCCGGCAGATTCGAAGCCCGCGCCGACCTCCCGGCCATGCTGCTGCGCCCCGGCCGGTACACCGTCAGCATCGGCGGCTACCGCGACGGCATGCGTGAATACCTCTGGGGCACGGACCTCATGGACTTCACTATCCCTGAGCAGTGGTCGGCCGACTACGACCCGATCAACCTGGGGCTGATCAACCTGCCGGGCTACGGCGAGCGCACGGTGAGCGGAAAACGCACAGCCATCTGCAAAGGGAGCCAAGCCGCATGAACAAGCCAAGCATCCCATCCATCGACCTGGTCAGTATTCAACAGTCGCACGAGAACGACAACAGGCTGTCATCCGCCCAGTTCCTGCGGCTGGTCAAGGCACGCGGGCTCAGCAGCGGCGTGGTCATCGGCGTCGGCTTCGGCGGGCACTGCGAAAACCTGCTGGAATACAGGGGAATCGACACGCTCGTCGGCGTCGATCCGTATCAGGCCCAGACGAATCTCGCCACAGCTTCCGGCCTCAATGCGTCACAGCTTGAGCAGCTTTACCCGCGCGTGCTCGATCGATTGGCACGCTTTGGACGACGCTTCGAACTCATGCGCAGCACGTCGAATGTCGCTTCCATGCGATTCAACACGCCGACGTTTGACTTCGTCTATATCGATCATCAGCAGGGCTACGAAGCGGTCATCGCCGACCTCGCGTCCTGGTTCGACAGCGTGCGTGTCGGAGGCATATTCGCGGGCAAGGACTACGACAACCCCGAGCGCCCGTGCATGCAGCAGGCCGTCGACGGGTTCTTCCAGCGCCTGGGCTGGGATGTTCATCACGCCGGCGACGGGATGTGGTGGGTCCACAAGAAAGCGCTGGCCATCAGCTACATCATCCCCGCCTACAACGCCGAGCACACACTCTGGCAGTCGGCGACCTCCGCCTTCGTTGACAACATGGTTGAGGGCGACGAACTGATCATCATCGACGACGGATCGACCGACGCCACCGGCGATGTGATCGAAGGACTCCTCGAGAACTACCCGTGCATCCGCGTCATCCGGCACGCGGAGAACCAGGGCGCAGGCGCCGTACGCAACTTCGCGATCGAGCTGGCCAGCAACAACCTCATCTTCATGCTCGACGCGGACAACGTCCTGCCCGCCGACACGATCGAGCCTTTGCGCGAGTACCTGATGCGTCGCAACGCGGACGCCGCCTGTTTCGCGCAGATCCGGCTGTTCCGAGACGGCGATGAGCCGGGGCAGACCGCGTGGGTTCACCACTACCCGCCGGGCAACGCGAGTTTCGAGCAGTACTGCACGATGCAGGACCCCCCGGGCGCCGCAGGAAATCTGCTGTTTACCCGTGACGCGTGGCGAAGGGCGGGCGGCTATCCGGAGCACGTCGGCGCGCTGGACTCCTGGGGCTTTGGCCTGCGACTGGTCGCGACCGGCTCGCACCTGGCGGTCTGCCCCGAAGGCTTCTACGACCACCGCGTCGGCCACGAAAGCTACTGGCAGAGAGAGCACCGCCCGGGCAAAACCGACCGCCTCGCGCTCTCACTGCTGCGCCCGTACTTCGGCAGGCTCTCTACCTCTTCACAGATCTATCTGCTGCAGGGCGAAAACCAGGACCGCTGGTTCAGCGAGCTGGCCGAGCGACCGCTGCGTGTCGAGGGCGAGTCCCGCGGCAGACTCCTGCCGACACTGTCACAGAACATCCATGCCCTCGGCCAGCGCATCGCGCGCCTGGTGACGCGCGCCGCATAAACACGGCTACCCCATGAAACAAGACGATCTAAAACTCGATGAACTGATCCGAAAGCACGAGGGCAACTGGCGCCACGGCTACGGCGCGTTCCCGACGATTGTCCACAAGATGGGCTTGCGACGCGGCGTCGAAGTCGGCGTCGCCTTCGGCGGGCACTCCGGCGCGATCCTCGAAACCGGCGGCGTCGACAAGCTCTTCGGCGTAGATCGCTACCGTCACTGCGGCGGCTATGACGACCCCATGAACCTCTCGCAGCCGCTTTTCGACCGCCTGGCAAAAAGAGTGGTCGATCGCCTTTCCTGCTTTGGCAACCGATTCGAGTTGATCCGAGAAGACTCTGAAGAAGCGGGCAAGCGGTTTGACGACCACAGCCTCGACTTCGTTTATCTCGACGCAGACCACAGTGAGGCGGGCGTTTGGAAGGACCTGTGCACCTGGGCGATCAAGGTCCGCGAGGGCGGCATCATCGCCGGCCACGACTACGGGCACCCGGATTTCGCAGGGGTCAAGCGTGCCGTCGATCGCTTCTTCTCACGCTTCGGCTGGACCGTGAACGAAGAAGGCCACGGCGTGTGGTGGGTCCAGCGTCAGCACCTGCCGATCACGTTCTTCACGCCCTGCTACAACTGCGCCCAGTGGATCAGTGATACCGCAGCGTCCATCATCAAGACCAATCTCAAGCCCGGCGACGAGTACATCCTCGTGAACGACGGATCGACCGACGCCACCGCACAGATGCTGGAGCAGATCAGCAGCTTGCACCCCGCGATCCGTGTCATCCATCACGAAACAAATCGCGGGGGCAGCGCCGCAAGGAACACCGCCGTCGCCGCAGCGAAGAACCCGCTGTGTTTCTGCCTGGACTCGGACAACATCATCGCGCCCGACTCCGCCAGGCCGCTGCGTGATCATCTTTTCCGTACGGGCACGGATACCGTCGGCTACCAGACGCTCAAGTATTTCACCGACGCACAGGGCATCGGGCATATCACCCACGAACTGTCGTACGAGCCGGTCATCACCGATTTCGCACGCAGCCTCCGCACCACACGCGTCCCCGGCGCAAGCGGCAATTACCTGTACACCCGTGAATCGTGGCGGCGGGCCGGGGGCTATCCCGAGGGCGCCGGGGCGCTCGACGCATGGGGCTTTGGCCTGCGCAAGGCGGCGACCGGATCAACCACGACCGTCCTGCCCGGGTCGTTCTACTACCACCGTCACGACCACAATTCCTACTGGACGAGACACGCAAGACAGGGCACGATCAATCAAAGCGCCCTCGAAGTGCTCAGGCCCTTCTTCCACCTGATCGATCCGCGGGATGTGAAGTACCTCAGTACATCAAAGGGTCAGTCGCGATGGTTCACTGAACTTAATCGACGCCCGCTGCGGATGCTCGATCCGCATACCTGCGAGCAAAGCTGCCGCCCGGTGATCAGGCAGGGGTTGATGGGGCTTTTCAGAAAAATCGTCAGCCGCGCCGCGTAGACACATAAGACATGGCGATCAAATCTACCAACCCGTTCCGTGTCGCGCTAGGCCGAATCTTCGGCGCGCACGGTGTGCTGCGCCGCCTGCCGCGGCTGGTGACACACGTCGAGAAAAAACAGGGGATCGCATTCAGCGCAACCCTCTACAACCCCGAGCAGACCCACATCCATCCGACGGCTCTCATCAATCATCGGGTGGTTATCCACGCGGCGATCGCGCCGGTCACGATCGGTGCGCATTGTCAAGTCAATTACAACACCGTCATCCTCGGCGGCAGCGGCGTGACGATCGGCGAGGACGTCATGATCGGGCCCAACTGCACGCTCGCCGCGGGCAATCACGACTACGGCCAGACCCAGACCCCGATGCGTTATGCCGGCGCGGTATCGACCGGGCCAATCATCATTGAAGACGGCGTGTGGATCGGAGCATCGGTTGTAGTGACTGATGGTGTACGCATCGGCCGAGGCGCCGTCGTCGGTGCGGGCGCGGTCGTCACGCGTGATATCCCGCCGATGGCCATCGCCGCCGGCGTGCCAGCGCGTGTCCTGCGTTATCGCGGCGACAGTGAATTACACCAAGCAGACAAACAGGCGGCGTAACAAAGGATTGATCCATGACCAGGCCCATCGGTACAGACAACGAAGAGAACCGCAACGTATGGGTGCGTGCTCAGCTACGCAGCCTCCCGGCAGGCGGCCGAATCCTGGACGCGGGCGCTGGCATGCAGCCCTACCGCAGCGACTGTACGCACCTCGAATACGTCGCGCATGACTTTGCCATGTACGACGGCAAGGGCGACGGACGCGGCGGACAGATCAAGCACTGGCACAACAACGGCCTGGACATGGTCAGCGACATCACGGCCATCCCCGCGCCCGACGCCAGCTTCGACGCGATCCTTTGCACGGAAGTCCTCGAGCATGTCCCGCACCCCATCGATGCGCTACGCGAACTGGCCAGGCTGCTCAAGCCCGGCGGGAAGCTGATCGTCACCGCGCCCTTCGTCAGCAACACGCACTTCTCGCCCTACCACTTCTGCACCGGCTTTAACCGCTACTTCTACGAGAAGCACCTCAGCGAGATGGGCCTGACGGTAACGACGATCTCTGCGAACGGAAGCTATTTCACTTCGATCGCCCAGGAAGTCCGACGCATCCCACAGATGGCGGCGAAATACGCAGGCGGTCGGCCGGGCATCGTCACCCGCATGGCAATCCGGCTGCTGCTCAAGGGGCTGGAGAAAATCGCCGCACGCGACACGGGCTCTCACGAGTACCTCGCCTTCGGCCTGCACGTGATTGCGCAGAAGCAGGCCTCAAGCATGTCCGCCGCAGCATGACCCGGCACGAAGAATGATCGCAAGGATGCCACGATGAACCTCAATGCCCTAATCGAGAAAGCCCAGCGCCGATGGCACAGGCACGCTCGACTTCGCAAGCCCGTGTTCCTGCATATCCCTAAGACCGGAGGCACGTATCTCAACCAGGCGGAGACACGCTGGCAGGACCGCAGGCCCGTGCTTGAGCCGCTGGATAGCCTGGGCCACGCAACCCTGCTCGATCACACGCAGCCGATCCCCGCAGACTACCCGCCGCAGGGACTGGGCGAGCAGTTCTGCAAGGATGTTCAATCGCTGCGACGATGCTTTGTGGTTTCAACCGTGCGTAACCCCTTCGACTGGCTCGTGAGCTACGCGGGCCACGCCGGCGGGTGGAACCCTAGCTACTGCGACACCAACCACTACGACTACGTCATGGCCAACCGCAGCCTCGGCGATCTGATCCGAGCGATCGCTGAACGCGAAGAGCCCTGGCCCTCACGCCGATTCCTCTTCATGCAGCCCTTCAGCACAACAGGCGAGCTGATGGTTGACTGGTTCTGCCGCAACGAAACCCTCGACGATGACTTCGCCAGCCTCGCAAAAGCAAAGCGGCTGATCTACCGCAAGCAGCCCAAGCAGCGTGTCGGTGAACGACGCGACTACCGCAGCTACTACGACGACAAGCTCATCGACCTGGTCTATCAGACGTGGGGACGCGAGCTTTCCTTGTTCGGCTACAGCTTCGACGGCCCGACCAACGACGGCCTGCTCGTCGGCGCTGTGCCGCGTCGGGTCAAGCAGGCGGTGCGCTATACGTGGTCAAACGACACGCTGACCGTCGACCCCGCGCTGGGCTGGTCGCCCAAAAGATTCTCTTCACTCCGAACCCTGAGCCAGGCCGCCTGATCCCGCCATGCGTATTCTCTACGTCGCCCAACAATACGACTATGGCGATCGGGCCCGGGGCCTGAGCTTTGAGCACTTCAATTTCTACCTGTCGCTGGTCGCGATGGGATACGAGGTTGAATACTTCGATTATCCCACGCTGGTTGCCGAGCGGGGCCGGAGCGCCACCAACCGCCTGCTTGAAGAGCGCGTTCGAGAAGATCAGCCCGAGGTTCTTTTTGGAGTGGTCAGGCGTGACCTGATCGACCCGCGTGTCATGCGGAGGATCTCCAAAGACACCTCAACCACCACGATCAACTGGTTCTGTGACGACCACTGGCAATTCGAGCCGCACTCCAGGCAGTGGACGCCCTGCTTCAATCACGTCGTCACAACATCCCAGACCGCGCTGGGCAATTACAGGCGGCTGGGCCTAGATAGCGTCATCAAGAGTCAGTGGGGCGCGAATCATCACCTCTACAAGCCTGCGCCAGGCGGGATGATTTACGACGTGACCTTCGTCGGCCAGCCCTACGGGATGCGGATGCAGGCCGTCGAAGCGCTGCGCCGTGCAGGTATTCGTGTACGCGCGTGGGGCAGCGGCTGGCCCGATGGCAAGCTCGATCAGGCAGAGATGATCCGCGTGTTCAGCCAGAGCAGGATCAACCTGAATTTCGCCGACGCCTCCAGCAGCACACGCACTCGGCTTGAGACCTTCGCCAGCGGCCACGTGATCAGCTCATTGAAAACGAAGCCCGGGTTGTGGCGTGCTTGGGACGCGGCTCAGCGCGTAGCGCGATGGGACAAGGCGCGGGCCGAGCGCAAAGCGCAGGCTCCGCCGCGGCAGATCAAGGGCCGGGTTTTCGAGGTCCCCGCGTGTGGCGGCCTGCTGTTGACTCAGCCCGCGGAAGACCTGGATCAATACTTGAGGCCCGGCGTGGACTGCGTCACGTTTGAAGAGATCGACGACCTGGTCGAGAAGACGCGTTACTACCTCGCGAACGAGGACGAGCGTCGTGCGATCGCTAGGCAGGGCTACGAACGCACACTGCGTGAACACACCTACGAGCGACGCTTCCAAACGATCTTCGCGCAGGCGGGGGTCTCGCTTACTTCCAAACAACAAGGCCTCGCGGCATAAGGAGACGCATCATGCCCCCACGTGTGACATGGCTGCTCCCGGTACGCAACGGCGAGCAGCACCTCGAATCAACGCTGATCTCGATCGCCGAGCAGGACTACCCTGACGACGCGCACACGGTCTACGTGTGGGACGACGGCTCGACGGACGCGACGCCGGACATCCTTCGCAAGTGGATCGGCCGCGAAATACAGGGGCGTGTGGTGGGAAGCGACCGCATCGGCATCGGCCGCGCACTCGCTCAGCTCGTCGTCAACGCGCCGTCGGAGTTGCTCGCGCGGATCGACGCGGATGATCAGGCCGAGCCCGATCGCCTGACACGACAGGTCGCGTATCTCTGCGATCACCAGCGGGTCGGCGTACTCGGAACACAGATGACGCGGCTGGGCACGCAGGAGCAGATCACGCACCACCCAACCGTTGATGCAGAGCTCCGCTGGGCGCTGAGGTTTACCAACCCCGTGAGCCACCCGACGGTGATGATGCGCCGCTCTGCGGTGCTGGAGGCGGGCAACTACCGCGAGCTGCCCGGCGGGCCGGAGGATTACGACCTGTGGGTGCGCATGGCGCTGATCGTGCGTTTCGCGACGCTGGACATGCCCCTGCTGCGCTACCGCGTGCACGAGCAGGCGACGACGGCGGGCTGGGACCGTGAGCGTGGCGAGCGCTTTTACCGAACACGCGATGCGCTGATTGACCGCCTGCTGCCGGGGACCGACCCCAGCGCGGCACGCGGGCTGCTGAATCTGATCCGCCAGCCTGACAACCTTGCTGTCGCTGCGGAGGACCTGATGCGGTTCCGCCACGCAGCGATGCTTGCTGCGCGTGCCTGCCGATATGAGCCGTCGTTCTTCACGAACACCAGGCTCTTCAAACAGCAGTACGAGAACCTCAAGACGCGAAAGCTCAAGGGCACGCCGCTGATCCGCCCGGTCTGGCCGCTGCTTAAGCGTGCGGGGCGGCTGCTGCAGAAGCACGACCGCAAAACCAACAAAGACAACGCCGCCGCATGATCCCCTACCGCCTGCAACTCGTACTCGCCTCGCTCCGCAAGACCTGCAGCTCTGCGCGCGGCATGGCGCACTGGGATAACCACGACACCTCGGGCACGGTCCTGCTCGCGGGCTCGGGGCGCAGCGGCACGACCTGGCTTGGCCAGATCATCAACCATGACCAGCAGTACCGCGAAATCTTTGAGCCCTTCCACCCCGAGCATGTCAGGCGTGTGCAGGGCTGGCCGGTGATGCGCTACCTGCCGGCGGACGCGCGACAGGACGCCGCAGGCACAGCCGTGAGTGCGATCCTGGCGGGCAAGGTGCGCACAGCGTGGACGGATCGTTACAACACTCGTTCACTTGCACGCCGCAGAATGATCAAGGCGATCCGCGCGAACCTGCTGCTGGGCTGGATCAGCCGACAGTGCCCGCAAGTCACGATGCTCTACGCGATGCGCCACCCCTGTGCGGTAGTGCACTCGCGGGTGAAGCTCGGCTGGGACACACACCTCGATCAACTGCTCGCCCAGCCCCGGCTGATGCAGAACCACCTCGCGCCCTACAGTTCGATCATTGAGCGCACCGAGCGCGAGGGCGATGCATGGGAGCGCCATACCGCCATGTGGTGCATCGAGAACATGGTGCCTCTGCGCGAGCTTCTGCTGGGCGACATGCATGTGCTGTTCTATGAGCAGTTCTGCACGCAGTTTGATGAAGAAGTCGCCGCTCTTTTTGACTACCTCGGCACGCCTGTGCCGCAAGGCATCGAACGTGCACGCCGCCAGCGCTCCGCGCACTTCCGCCGTGACTCGGCCATCCTCCGCGGCGGCGACCTCATCTCCGACTGGCAGCGCCACGTCACCCCGCGGCAGATCGACCGCACGCTCGCGCTGCTGCACACCTTCGGCCTAAGCCACCTCTACGGCGAAGGACCGCTGCCCCTCTGCCCTCGCGATCAGGTCTTCATCGACTCACACCCCATCTTCAGAAATCCTCCTCTGCGTAAGGACGCCGCATGACGCCTCGCATCACGATCCTCAACCGACTGTTCTGGCCACGCCGCTTTGGCGGGCTTGAGCGCGTGCTGTGGCGTTATGCCAACGCCCTGGCGGATGCGGGCGTCCACATCCATGTCATCACCGAATCGTTTGATGATGCCCCGCCGTACCAGATGCCGCGAGAAAACCTGACCATCCAACGCCACAAGCCCGTTGACTTCGGCCGGCTCTGGCGCGTCGGCGAGCTGGTGCAGGCTCGCTGGTGGCAACGCGCCCTGGCCGAAGCGCCGCCTGCAGACTTTATCTGGGCCAATGAGCCCACCGCCGCGTGCGCAGCGGTCTGGTCGGGCCTGTCACACGGGCTGCTCTACCGACCCGTCTTCTGCTACGCGGGGCTCAACCAGGTCGCGAACACGATCCCGCAGATGGCGCCGCTGCGTCGCACGCTGCTTGCACGCCGGCTCGACCGCTTCGCCTTCAAGCACGCCGCGATCGTCATCGATGAATCGCACAACCTCCGCACGCAGCACACCCGATACTACGGCCTGAGGCCGAACACGCTTGTCATCCCCAATCCCGCCGACGCTGCAGCAACTGATTCCAGCCTGCGCGAGCGATTCGGAATTTCACCGCATCACTTCGTAGTGGGCTTCGTCGGTCGCCCGGGCGACCCGTGCAAGGACCTGCCCTTCCTTATCGATGCCTTCAAGCACCAGGCTTTGCCCGAGCATGTCCGTCTTTTAATTGTCGGCGGTGGCGAGGGCCTGCCCCAAGCGCAGCAGTGGATCAGTCAGGCGGGCCTGGGCCCGCACACCCTCTGGACCGGCGACCTCGAAGACCCCTCGCCCGCTTACGCAACCATGAACGCGATGGTCCTGCCCTCGCGTTTCGAGACCTTCGGCAACGTCATCTGCGAGGCTCACGCGCACGGCCTGCCCGCGATCGCCCGTGCCGCCGACTTCACAGGCAACCCGCCCGTCTTCACCGCCAGTGAAGAGCTGATCGACAACGGCGAGACCGGCTTTGTCGTAGACCCTCACGACCCGGCGGAGCTGGGCGCCAAGCTGCTGTTGTTGGCGACGAATCCGGCCTTTGCCGCCGCGATGGGGCGGACCGCGCGTGAGCGTGCGGCCAGCTACACCTGGGCCGATGCCGCCGACCGCTACATCCAAGCGTTGGGGCTTGAGCTCTCTTGCGTCGCAGCAGTACGCGCCGCGGCGTAATTATCGGCGGTGTTAAAATAAAACGATTATTCCGGTTGTGCGCTTCATCCGGGCCCTGAATCGGCCGACCAAGGGAATGCAGCAGGTGTTGCTGCATTTTCAAGTCAGTCGATCAAGGGTCAAAGAAGATGTCCAGCGACAAAACCAACACGCCGCGCATCAGCGTCATCATCCCCTGCCTCAACCACGGCCAGTTCATCGAGCAGGCCATCTGCTCTGTGCTCGATCAGGGCTACGACAACCTCGAACTGATCGTCCTGGACGGCGGCAGCGAGGACGACAGCGTCGACATCATCTCTATCTACGAAGAGGACCTGGCCTACTGGCACAGCGAGTGGGACTCGGGCCCCGCCGAGGCCATCAACGCCGGCCTCGTCCGCTCGACCGGACAGATCATCTGCATCCTTGCCGCAGACGACATCATGCTCCCCGGCGCGCTTGAGCACGCCGCCAAGCGCATGACACGCGAAGACAAGCCCAAGTGGCTTGTCGGTGCGGCGCACAAGATCGGGCCGCTCGACGAGTCGCTGGGCTCGCTGACGCCGTCCGAGCCCGCATCGCTCGCCTCCTACCTCATGCACGACACCGGCCTGCTTCCGATGTCGTCGAGCTTCTTCAAGCGCGAGCTCTTCGAAGACTTCCACGGCTTCCAGACCGACCTGCAGTACGCATGGGGATTTGAGATCGCCGCACGCCTGATCGCTGCGGACATCTGGCCCGAGCTTTCGACGCTGACGTTTGCTGCCGTGCGCGACGCGGGCGTTCCCTGCCCCGTGCCGACGACACTCGCCAAGGGCCGGGAGTACATCGAGGCGGCCGAGAGCTACGCGAACCATCTCTCGCTTCCCCATCGTTATCAGCTCTGGCGTAACTGCGACGAGCGTCGCCGGATCTACACCCTCGCCGAGGCCGAGTGCACGAACTCGACAGGGCGGACCTTCCTGTGGCAGCAGTTGCTGCGTCGCCCCTGGTGGCTGGGCAGCTCGCACTACCGCGCGACGCTGCTCAAGGGTGTGGAACAACTGCCCGACTCGCTGCGTGACGCGGCGTGAGCGGAGCAGGTTTTAAGCAACTCAATCTACATGAATAGCCCGCTGGCCTGCTGCGGGCTATTGATCTGTTATTGCATCGCAAAGAAGCGGGCTTTATTACAGCGATGCGGTAGCATATCGACATGCTCAGAAGCATTGCCTTATGGCTGTCGATACTCCTCCCGATGCAGGCCCCTGCCATGGAACACAAAGAAGACCGCGTCGAGGCGGAACTCAAAGCCATATCTTCATTGAACTACCTCGTCGCCGTGCCCGAAGGTTACGACCCGAAGGGCGAGGCCTTGCCGCTGGTGCTGTTCCTGCACGGCGCGGGCGAGCGTGGCGATAATCTTGCCAGGGTCAAGTTTCACGGCCCGCCCAGGCTGATCGAGCAGGGCAAGCCGTTGAACGCCATCGTTGTATCGCCGCAGTGCCCGGCCGACACGTGGTGGACCGATCATATCCAGCTGCTGTCCAAGCTCCTTGACAAGATCGAGCGCGACTACACCATCGACCAGGACCGCATCTACGTCACCGGCCTGTCCATGGGCGGGTACGGCACGTTTGCGCTGGCGGCCCACGAACCCAAGCGCTTCGCCGCGGCGGTGCCCATCTGTGGCGGCGGGTCTTGGCTGCAGGCACGCGCCATGGGCAAGCTGCCGATCTGGGTCTTCCACGGCGAAGCGGACAAGGTCATCCCAGTAGATGAGTCACGTCAGTTGTTCAACTACATCCAGCGCCTGGGCAACGACAACGCAAAGCTAACGGTCTACCCCGGTGTCGATCACGACAGCTGGACACAGACCTACGCGAATCAGGACGTATGGGACTGGCTCTTCGCGCAGAAGCGCCGATAAAACCCGAGCATGCGTAGGTAAGTCAAGAACAGCACGATCGCTCGCCGGGTCATGCGGCGGCAAGCGACGGACCGGAATACGACGGGGCGAGTCACCCGACGAAGTGCCCCGTGCAGAACATCATCAGGTTCAGCAACAGCAGCGCCGCGCCGATCACGAGGGTTGTCAGGTAGGCGGGCCTGGGCAGCCGGGCGATGATGAAGTAGCCCACGGGGATGACCAAGACAAAGCGCGACATGCTGAAGAGCGGATAATACGCGTGGCTCGAGGTCAGCGGCGTGAGCAGCAGCAACCAGCTAAGAAGCTGCCAGGAAGCGGGCACATCACTTTTGCGCCAAAGCAGTGCGACCAGCAGCAGACCGATCCACGTCAGCGTGAATCCCAGGTCCTGCGCCTCACGGATGGCGAGCAGGAATTCATTGTTCTTGACGTGCGAAAGCAGGTGCGCGGCACTGCTCTTAAACGACAGCCACGGCCACTGGAAGAAGCGTTCCCAGCTTTCCTGCGCGTGCAGGAAAGCGAGCGCATCACCACGCACGGCGTAAAGGTAGGCGACGTAAGCGATCAGGCCCAGCGGCACGAGCAGACCCGCGAGCATCGCGCGGCAGGGTCGGCGGTAGATGAGCCATGCGTCGACGACAAGCACCGCTGTCATCGCCAGCCCCAGGTTGCGCGTAGCCGCGGCACACGCACCCGCGATCCCGGCCAGCCACCACCGCTCCTGCCTCGCGGCAACAAGCGAGGTGAGGATAAAAAAGAGGAAGAGCGGTTCGGTGTAGATGCTGTTCAAGAAAAGCGAGGTGGGCATCAGCGCGAGCGCGAAGACCGCTCGTGACGCTGCCGGCCGACCCCACACCATGGAGCCCAGCCGCGCGAGCATGTAAAACAATCCGACCGTGAACAGGTTGCAGACCCCAAGCCCGACAATCCATGGATTGACCAGGCCACCCAGACTCAGCGCGTAGATGAGCAGGGGCAGCATCGGGAAGAATGCCGCATCTGCGGGCTGATCATACCCCTGAGCCGCGATTTGCACGTACCACTTGGCGTCCCACTGCACCAGGCGCCCGAGGGTCGACGGCAGCGCGCCGGCCCTATCGGGCGGACTCGATTCGCCCTGCTGAAGCAGCATGGGCCCGAGGATCAGCGCGAGCAGGACAAGCAGCGTGTGCAGCGCGATCGCGCTCCAGACGGTCTTGTGCATCCAGGATGCACAAGGGCCTGAGTTTGACCCCGAATCATCACTGGCCAAGTTCATTGAAAATCTCTAGCCCGGGCCTTAGCGCAGGACCTCTTCTTCTTCGCCGTCGATGAAGCCGGCGAGTTTGCGGCTGCGGACGGGGTGCTGAAGCTTTCGGATCGCCTTGGCCTCGACCTGGCGGACGCGTTCGCGGGTGACCTTGAAGATGCGGCCGACTTCTTCGAGGGTGTAGGTGTACCCGTCGCCGATGCCGTAGCGCAGCTTGATGATCTCGCGTTCGCGGTAGGTCAGCGTCTTGAGCACCTGCTCGATGCGCTGCTTGAGCATCTCGGCGGTGGCCGAGTCGGTGGGGTTGCTGGCCGCTTCGTCTTCGATGAAGTCGCCGAAGTACGAGTCCTCGCTCTCGCCGACCGGGCGGTCCAGCGAGATGGGGTGCCGGCTGATCTTCATCACGCGACGCGCCTCGATGACGGGCATGTCGGCGGCCTCGGCGATCTCCTCGATGGTGGGCTCGCGTCCGAGGTCCTGAAGCAGGTGCTTCTGGATGTTGCGCAGCTTGCTCATCGTCTCGATCATGTGGACCGGGATGCGGATCGTGCGGGCGTGGTCGGCGATGGCGCGGGTGATGGCCTGACGGATCCACCACGTGGCGTAGGTGGAGAACTTGTAACCGCGCTTGTACTCGTACTTGTCGACGGCGCGCATCAGGCCGGTGTTGCCTTCCTGGATGATGTCCAGGAACGACAGGCCGCGGTTGCGGTACTTCTTGGCGATCGAGACCACGAGGCGGAGGTTGCCGCCGGACAGGTCGCGCTTGGCCGCTTCGTATTCGTCGAAGACCTGCTTGATGTCGCGCACGCGCTCTTCGAGCTCTTCGGGTTCCTCGAGCACCAGCGAGCGCAGGCCCGCGAGCTCTTCCTCCATCACCATGACGTCTTCCGAGTCAAAGCGGTCGGGGTTTTCCTCGGCCTTCTCCAGCTCGAGCACCAGGTCCTTCATCTTCCGGCTGATCGAGGTCAGCTTCTTCAAGAGCGGCTGCACGCGGCTGGTCCGCAGCGAGCACTCCTCGATCAGGGTCGCCATCTTGCGGCGGCGGTCGCGGATCTCGGCCTGCACCGCGACGTACTGCTCTTTGGTGAGCTGCTCGGTCTCCATCTGCTCCCAGAGCTCGCGGTTGAGGTCGAGCAGCTTCTTGACCGTCTTGAGGTTGTTGGGGATGCGGGTGGCGATCTTTTCCTTGGCGTTGTCCTCGGCCGTGGAGATCTTCATCGTGCGGTCGAAGGGCAGGTCGCCGGCGTGCACCATCTCGAGGATCTCGACCGACTGGGCGATCGAGTAGTCGTTCATGAGCACCTTGCGGCGGAAGAGGTACCGGCACATCTCGATCTTCTTGGCCAGGCGGATCTCCTCGTCGCGCGTGAGCAGAGAGATCTCGCCCATCTGCGTGAGGTACATGCGGACGGGGTCGTCGATGCGCTTGGAGTTGGGCTCGGAGAGCGCCGCGGCCAGCTCGGCGCGGGCCTGCTCGGGGGTCAGCAGATCGGGGTCGACTTCATCCTCGGTCGCTTCCTCCTCTTCGTCATCGGCCGGCGGAGGCGGGGTCTCGTCATCGGGCGCGGCGTCTTCGACCTCGATCTCCTGGGTCTCGACGACCGGGTCGATGGCGACCTCGACGCGCAGGCCCAGCTTCTCCTTGTCGTAAGGCCGGTCCTTGAGCGGCAGCGCCATCGCGGAGACCATGCGGATCGCCTGCTCGCGCAGGATGACCAGCAGCTCATCGAGCTTGTCCGGCTCGACGTAACGGTCGGGCAGCGAGGCGTTGAGCTGGTCGAAGGTGATGAAGCCGGCTTTCTTGCCGCGTTCGAAGAGCTCGTTGACTGCGGGGTTGAGGATGTCCTGGTTCAAAGGGTCTGTCTCCGGTCGTATTGCGGTGGAATTGCCGCGGGGTGTTCTAAGTGTTTCAGATCGGCGGATCGTGTTGAAGTTAGCTGTTGCCTCGGGCGATCCTTCCGGGGTCGTGTTCGTCGCGTCGCTGCTGGGCGAGGCGTTGGGCCTGTCCTGCCAGGGCGAGGGCCGCGGCAACGGGGTCGGGGTTGTCATTTCCGCTGGCTACGAGCGTGCGGCGGTCCTGGTCAAATTCCTGTCGACGACGGCGGCTGGCCAAGGCCTGTGCTGCGGCAAAAAAAACTTCCTTCAGCCGACCTTGGTTGTCGCCAACCTGCGGGTCCAGCTCCACTTCCGCCAGCGTCAGCCAGCGTCGCTCGGCATCCCAACCGAGCTCCGCCAGCTCGGCCAATATGCCTCGAAGGTCCAGGGCTTCGCCATCCGCGAACCGGTCGTGCAGCAGCTGGTAGACCCGCCCGCCTTCGCCAACGACATCGCCGGGGGCAACCGCTTCGCAGAAGTCGGCTCCGTCGGGCATCGATGTATGAAACAGGTCGTTCTCGCGAATCAAGCACGCCACCAGTTGCCTCTGAGCCAGTCCTACCGCTCGAAGTCTAGACGATGAATCGCCCGCAGGCGTACCAAGTTCAAACGAATTTTCGGGAATCGGGGACGATTCCGTCCGGGAATCGGTCTTGCCATGGTCCGTCTGTAACGGCTCGATTGCCGGGGTAAATCGGCGGGGCTTGAGGCGTTTAAGTTCAGCCAGGACTTCGTGCTCGGGCATGTGCAGGAGGTCCGACAGGCGGGCTACGATCAGGGCCCGGCGGATCGCGGGCATCGCGGCGATATCGTGCCCCGCCAGCCGGGTCAGGAACGCGGTCGCGGCGTCCTGCTTACCCGACATCGTGTCAGCAGCACTTAGGTTCATCTGGAACTGGTTAAGCAGGTAAGGCATCGCGCCCTGGGCGTTTTCAACCAGCGCATCCCAGGCCGCCTCGCCGCCGTCCTGCGCGAGCAGCTCGTCGGGGTCGTTGCCCTTAGGCAGGATCGCGACGTGCACGTCGATCTCGCCGTTGAGCAGCACCTCGACCGCGCGGTCCGCGGCCTTGTGACCGGCCTCGTCGCCGTCGAACACCAGCACCACCTTCTCGCAGAACCGGCGGAGCTTGGCGGCGTGCTCGGTGGTAAAGGCTGTGCCCAGCGCGGCAACGACGTTCGTGCGGCCGTGCTGGTGGCAGGCGATGACGTCGGTGTAGCCCTCGACGATGACGGCGGTCTTGGAGTCGATGATGGCTTTCTTGGCCAGGTGCAGGCCGTAAAGCGTGCGCGACTTATTAAACAGCAGCGTTTCGGGGCTGTTGAGGTACTTCGCGTCGGTGGTCGGATCGTCGAGCGTGTTGCCCGGCAGGGTGCGGCCGCCAAAGGCGATGGGTCGTCCCATGTCGTCGCAGATCGGGAAGATCAGGCGGTGACGGAGCTTGTCGTAGAGCCCGCGGTTGCCGTTGGCGATCAGGCCCGCGGCCTCGAAGGCGGGCTTGTCCCAGCGCTTGGCGGCGACCGCTTCGGACAGCGCGTGCCAGCTCATCGGTGCGTAGCCGATCTGGAACGCCTGGAGCATCGCGGCGTTGATCCCTCGCTTGGCGACGTAGTCGCGAGCGGCCTGGGCGTCGGGCGATTGCAGCTGTTTCTGGAAGTAGGCCAGTGCCAGCTCGTTGACCGCGAATAGACGCTTACGCCGATCCCCGGTGTTGCCGCCGCCCTGCACTTCGTCCCGGCCGCCGTGGCCCTTGGGCTTGAAGGGCGTCAGCTCGATGCCCGCGCGGTCGGCCAGCATCTTCATCGCCTCGGGGAACGAGAGCTTGTGGTAGCCCATGACAAAGTCGAAGACCGAGCCGCCCGCGCCGCAGCTGAAGCACTTGTAGATCTGCTTCTGCGGGCTGACCTGCATCGACGGGTTCTTGTCGTCGTGGAACGGGCACAGGCCGGCGAACTCGCGTCCCTTGGGGCGCAGCTGAACATGCTCGCCGATCAGACGGACGATATCCGTCGAGGCCAGCACGCGTTCGCGATCATTGTTTGCCGTAGGATTCATCGGGGTCTACTCAACACGACAAGACCTCTTGAAAACGCCGCGTAGCGCACAAGGGGTCCAAGGCTAGTCTTCCTCCTACAAGAAAGAGCATTTGCCCAGTCGGGTCTGTCCTGTTGTCGAGCAGCCGGGGCGTTGGTTCGACCGGTCCTGGTGAAATCAGGCGTGTCGTCGGTCGGGGCCCCCGGCGGGGAGCGTCTGTTATCTGAATTAAATCACGCAAAGGCGTGAAGTCAACCTGCACGGGGCGGGTTGGGTTTAGATTGTCTTACTGAGCAGCAGCTTCGGGCTTATAGGCAAAACGGCGCTTGAGCGGCTTAGTGATCAGGCCGTCACGGATCGCGCGGGTCGAGGCCTTGACCTTGCGGACGCTGCCGTCTTCCATGACCGCGTTGATGGTCTGGATGTTGGGCATGAAGGTGCGCTTGGTCTTGCCGGTCACCTTGGTACCGACGCCGCCGAGGTACTTGGCCTTACCGCGGAGGGTGTAGGTGTTGCCGGTGGTCGTTCTTTTGCCGGTGAATTCGCAGACGCGGGGCATGGTCGGTCCTCTGAAAAGGCCTTTTCGGGTCGTTTAAGCGGGTTAGACGCTCGCGGTCTAGGCCGGAGCGAGCCACACAGTGTAGCATATGGCCACCCGGATGCAAGGCGGGTCGAACCGCCCTGCTCAAAAGCTTACCTGGCCTCACCAAACGCTTGACCGGGGTCAGTTATCGGGCCAGGACCCATCTTTTAGTCCCCCCGGGCCAAACAGGGGTACACTAACTCTGTTCATCCGGAGCACGGTGTGGCAAGGGACCAGCGCGAAATCCAGGTCAACCGCATTAAGCAGATTACCTGCGCCAGCTGCAAGCACCCTATCGATATCACCGTCTACAAACCCCTGTCCAGTCAGGACTGCCCCCAGTGCAGAACGCCGTTCGAGGTGCCCTGCCAGATCGGCCAGTACCTGCTCTTCAAACGGCTTGCCGCCGGCGCGATGGGCTCGGTCTACAAGGCCTACGACGAGGTCCTCGCACGACAGGTCGCGCTCAAGATCGTCTCGGCACCCCCCAGCAAGGAAGACGACCTCTACCAGGGCGCTCTTCGCGAGGCGCGCGTGCAGGGCTCGATCAATCACCCCTGCGTCGCGCAGGTCTACGCCATGTCCGAAGACATGGGCCAGCCCTACATCATCATGGAGCTGGTCGAGGGAGGCAGCGTGCTGGACATCATCAAGAAGCAAGGCCCGATCAACCAGGTCCGCGCGATCGAGATCTCTATCGACGCCGCGCTGGGCCTGGACGCCGGGCACAAACTCGGGCTGATGCACCGCGACGTCAAGCCCGGCAATCTGCTTCTGGACCGCGATGGTAGAGCAAAGCTGATCGACTTCGGCCTTGCCGAGCGCGTGAAGAAACAACAGGACGGAAAGGTCGTGGGCAGCCCGTACTACATGTCGCCTGAGATCGCACGCGGGCAGGTCTCGGACCTGCGGGCGGACATCTATTCGCTCGGCGCTTCGCTGTTCCACATGCTCACCGGCGAGCCGCCCTTCCGAAAAGAAGGCGCATCGCCCCGCGACATCGTCTTGCGACGCTTCAAGGTGCCTCCCCCGGACCCCTGCCACTTCGTAGGCTCGATCCACCCCGACACCGGACGACTGGTCCAAAGCATGATGGCTCTAGAAGCCGATCAGCGCCCCGCCGATTACATCACCCTCGTCCGCCGGATGCGCCAGCTCATCGCGATCATCCAGCGCGACCAGGTACGCCACCGCAACGACGACCCCGGCGACGCGCTGCAGGCGCTGTCCGATGCGCTTAACGATTAAGCCCAAAAATCAATCACCCCCTCCAAGCCCCACCCGTGCGCAGCATGGGTGGGGGCGGCTGACCCTAAACCCTGCGCGTAAATGACCCGTCCTAAACCCTACCTGATCGGGGCTTGATGTAATGATGTCAAGGGGGCGTATCCTTGTGAGAGCGCTTTGCTCACGGCGTCAGCTACACTATCGAGTTCGCCTCGATAAGGAAGTCTTTTGGAATACGGTAAACGCGAACAATCCATGGCCGTCGCCGCCGAGAAGGCGGTGCTGGTCGGTCTTCTCCTGCCCAACGACGGGCTGGACCCGCACGACCCGCTGGGGGAGCTGCGCGCCCTGGCCGACACCGCCGGCGCGGTCGTCGTCGACTCGATCATGCAGAAGCGTTCCAAGCCCGAGGCCTCGACCTTCATCGGCAAGGGCAAGCTGCAGGAACTCAAGGAGATGGTCAAGCTCCACGAGGCCCAGGTCGTGCTGTTCGAGAACGACCTCAGCCCGTCGCAGATCGCCAACATCGAAGAACAGGTCGAAGTGAAAGTGCTCGACCGCAGCGAACTGATCCTCGACATCTTCGCCGCCCGCGCACAGACGTCCGAGGCGCGCCTGCAGGTCGAGCTCGCTCAGCTCGAGTACACCTACCCGCGCCTGCGCGCGATGTGGTCGCACCTTGAACGCATCGTCGGCGGCTCACCGACCGGTATCGGAACCCGAGGCCCCGGCGAGCAGCAGCTCGAAATCGACCGCCGCATCGTCCAACGCAAGAAGGCCCAGCTCAAACGCGAGATCGCCGAGGTCCAGGCACGAAAGACACGCGAGGTCGCGGCACGCAAGCTCGAGCACTTCACCGTCGGCGTCGTCGGCTACACCAACGCCGGCAAGTCCACCTTCTTCAACGCCGTCACCGAGGGCGGCGCCTACGCCGACAACAAGCTCTTCGCCACGCTCTCCACACGCACGCGCCTGTGGAAACTCGGCGACGGCGATCAGGTCATGCTCAGCGACACCGTCGGGTTCGTCCGCAACCTGCCGCACCACCTGGTCGCTTCGTTCAAGGCCACGCTCGAGGAAGCGGTCAACGCCGACCTCCTGCTGATCATCCTCGACGCCGCCGACCCCAACGCCCGGCGGATGTATGAGACCGTCACCGAGGTGCTCGATGACATCGGCGCCAAGGACAACCCCCGGCTTATCGTGCTCAACAAGACCGACAAGCTCGAAAACAACGCCGAACTACTGACCCTCACACGCGAGATCCCCGGCTCACTCCCGGCCAGCGCGGTGACGGGCGTGGGCATCGACAAGATCGTTGAACATGTGCGCACCGCCCTGCGCGGCAGGTCGATCGAACTCACCATGACCATCCCCCACGGCGACGGCAAGACCCTGCAGTTCCTCGAAACCCGCGCGGTCATCCTCGATCGGCAGTACGACCTGGATGCCGTGCGCCTGCACGTCCGCATGGGCCGCCGCCAGCTCGATCAACTATTATCGATGGGCACGCAGGCGCAGTGGGAAGGCAAAGCCAATCCGACCTCGCCCGGGTGGGGGCGCTAAGTTAAATCTCAGCCCCGTACGCCGCTCTTGAGCAGGTACTCCATCAGCTCGTAGCCGTAGGGCACCTTGAGGTCGCACTGTTCGGCCGATTCTTCGGTGACCGCGCGGGGGACGACGCCGGCCATCTTGTAGCCGGTGATGATGAACGGCACGGGCATGGGGTCGTCGCGTCGGTCGTCGGCGGGCGTGGCGTAGAGGGGCGTGGCCATGAGGCGGTGTTCGCCGCGGGCCGAGAGGGCCTGAGCGACGGGGCGCAGCACGTGCTGATCGATCAGTGAGATCGCGCTGACCTTGTTGGCGATGTTGCCATCGAGACCGGCGAGCGCGGGGGTATCGGCGTGGACGATCACCAGGTCGTAGAGCCCGATCGCGTCGACCGCATCGCTGCCCAAGCGGATCAGGCTGCCGACCAGGTCACTGCCTGACATCGGTTCGAGCGCGTCGATCCCCGCAAGCTGAGCGACGCCGCGCACCGAGGGGTCGGCGCTGATCACGGCGGCGGACTTGCCGAACATCTTTGACCACGGCTTGAGCTTGGGCTTAGTGCCCAGGCCCCATGGCCAGAGGTGCGTCACCGGTGTTTCGCCCATCTCGATACGTGCGGTATTGATGTCGTGGCCCTCGAGCGCCACAGCGCTCTGCGCGATCAGTCGCTGCAGCCGCTCGCCCGGCACATCTCCAACAGGCAGGTGCGAACGGATGGGCTGATTGAGGATCACGCTCGGCGGGGCGCTGACAACGGACGACCAGTCGCGGTAGCGCGTGGGCTCTTGGGGGTCTTTACCTTCATCGATCAGTACGTGCATCGAGCCCGGGCCGGGGTGGATCACTGCGTCGGGCAGGTCAAGTTCGGGCAGCAGGTCGTGGACGATCGACCGTGACTCGGCGGCGGGCAGGGCCTGATCGTCGTAGGCGGTGAGGACGCCGAAGGTCGCGGTGATCAGCGACAGGTGCATCGCCCATGCGCCCTGGGGGATGTCGATGCCCAGGCCCGCGGCGGTCAGAGGAGCGCGGCCCGTGTAAGCGCTGGCCGGGTCGTAGCCCAAGAGCGCGAGAATCGCGGCATCCGCGCCGGGCTCCACGTCATCCGGCGGGAGCATGGTCACACGTCCAAGCCGGCCGGTCTGCCCCATGCGCGCCAACTCGGGCGCACGCGCGGCTTCGAGCGGTGTGCGCCCACCCAGCGCATCTGCGGGCCGATCCGCTGCGCCACCCAGGATCACGATCGCGTACTTCATACGGCAACCATCATACGCAAGGCGGAGCAAATCGACTCGCGACGCCCATGAACGGCGCACGCGGAAATACCCGGCGCTCGGGACAAACTCAAGCCTGATGAAAATGATGCCGGTCAGTTGAAGACGCGGATCGGCACGCCCTCGGCCTTCCACTTCTCAATGAGCAGGCGGGCCTCATCGACCATGAGCTTGAGCCGTTCGGAGGTGTCGTTGAGGTTGTGATACATCTGCGGGTCGCTGAGCAGCAGGCCGATGGTGCTGTCCTTGGAATCGGCGCGGGCGACGAGCTTGTCGATCACCGAGACGACCTTGGCCGCGTCATCGGCCAGCGCGACGTAGCGGGTCTCGATCTCCCCGACGCTCTTGGCCGCAGAATCAAGCGTCTGGTCCACCTTCTTGAGCTGAGCCTCGGCGGAGTCGGCCAGCGCGACGTAGCGCTTCTCCAGGTTTTCAACCGCCTCGGCCAGGGCTTCGCTGATGGCGCGGGCATTCGCGGCCGTCTGCGACACGTCCTCACGCAGCTTCTCGTCACCAAGCCAGGACTCGGCCTCGGCGAACACCCGGCCCAGGTCGTCCAGACGCTTTTCTATACCCATGACCACGCGCGGAAGCGACGGCGAACCCTCGCCTTCACTGCCAAAGAGCGTGTTGATGTTCTGGCCTACCTGCGTCCATGTCGCCTTGAGTTCCGCGATGTCATCGCTGAGCACCTCGAGTTGCCGAAGCGGGTCGACCACCTTGGCCGCACTGAGCTTGCCCGTGCCGTCCATGGGCAGGGTCTGAGCGCCGGGCTCGCTGCCGATCAGAGCGATCACCGGCCCGCCGCCAAACAGCGGGGTCTCCACGCGCACGTCTACATCTTCAGGGATCTGGAAACTCCTGTTGATTAAGAGTTTCGCATAAGCGCGATGCGATTCGCCCGGCTCGGAGAAGCCGAGCGATTGCACCTCGCCGATGTCCCTGCCCCAGAGCGTGACCGGGCTGTTCTCGTGCAGGCCCGCGACGTTGTCCATGTAGAGCGTGACGGTGTATCCGGTGCGCAGCAGCGCGGGGATGTAGCCAAACGCGGTCAGCAGAAGGACGAGCCCGATCAGCCCGGCGAGCGCGGTGATGCCGACGATCACGTTGTGTCGGCGTTCGCGTGCGTGTGTCCTTCGTTCCATAGCGGGATTACTCGTGGGGCGTGTCGGGCTGGTAGTCAGCGGATCGGCTTGCGAAGGCTTGTCGGATGGCGTTGAGTTCGTCCTGGTTGGCCTGGCCGTTGATAAAACGCTGAACGATTTGGTTGTCCGAGGCCTGGATCTGCTCGGGCCGACCGTCGGCGATGATCTCGCCTTCGTGCATGAGGATCATCCGGTCGGCGATCTTGTTGGCGCTGGCGATGTCGTGGGTCACGACGATGCTCGTGATCCCCATCTGCCGGGTCAGCGCGAGGATCAATTCATTAATCAGGTCCGCGCGGACCGGGTCGAGCCCGGTGGTCGGCTCATCATACAGGACCATGCAGGGCTCAAGCACCACCGCCCGCGCCAGGGCGACACGCCTCTGCTGACCGCCGGAGAGCTCTGCGGGCATCTTGTCCTCGAACCCGCTGAGCCCGACGAGCCCGAGCACCCGGCGGATACAGGCCTGTCGGTGGGCGTGGTCCATCTTCGTGTGCTCAACCAGCGGGAAGCCGATGTTCTCGCCGACCGACATCGAGTCGAAGAGCGCGCCGAGCTGGAACAAATAGCCGATCCGCTTGCGCACGGGGACCAGCGCGTTTTCTGCAAGCGTATCCACGCGCTGGCCGTCGAAGTAGACCTCGCCCCGGTCCGGCCGGATGAGCCCGACGATGTGTTTAAGCAGCACGCTCTTGCCGGTGCCCGACGGGCCGAGGATGACCGTGGTCTTGCCCCGTTCGATTTCGAGGTTGATGCCCTTGAGGACGTAGAGGCTGCCGAAGGCCTTGTGCAAGTCGGTCAGGCGCACGATCGGGGTGCCAGCGTCTTCGCCCGCTGCTTTGGGCTTGCCGACGGACTGGTCCTGCTCGTCCATGTGCAGGGCGCTGCGCGTCAGCTGGTCGAAGCCGGCGTACAAACCCGGGCCCGGCGCCCCGGGATGCTCGGCCATCGGCTTGTCGCTGGTCTTGCCCAAGGTTCAAGGCTCCCTGGTGTGCTCACTCGGCGCGGAAGTAGTCCCGCACCGCGTCCACCACTTCATCCTGCTGCGCACTGGTCATCTCGGGGAAGATCGGCAGAGCCATCACTTCGCCCGCCGCCTTTTCTGCTACGGGGAACTCGCCCTCGCGGTAGCCCAGGTGCATGAAGCACTCCAGGCGGTGCAGGGGCACGGGGTAGTAAATCTTCGACTCGATCCCGCAGGCCTCGAGGTGCGCCATCAGCGGGTCGCGGCCGCCCGAGCGCACACGCACCGTGTAGTGGTTGTACGTGTGATACCGCTTGTCCGCTTCCACGGGCGTCGAGACCTGCAGGTCTTCGAGCAGGCGGTTGTAGCGGTCGGCGATCTCGCGGCGGCGGCGGGTCTGCGCATCGAGCAGCGGCAGCTTGATCGACAGCACCTTCGCCTGGATCGCGTCGAGGCGGAAGTTGCCTCCGAGAACGCGCACGCGGTAGCCGGGCTCGAGCCCGTGCACACGCTTGCGGCGGATGCGCTCGGCCAGGTCACCATCGTTGGTCACCACCGCGCCCGCGTCGCCCATCGCCGAGAGGTTCTTGGTCGGGAAGAAGCTGAAGATGCCGGCGTCGCCGACCGACCCGGCCATTTTGCCGTCGAATTTCGCGCCGATCGCCTGGTCCGCGTCTTCGAGCACCTTGATGCCCCGCGCGCGGGCCAGCTCCATGATCGGTTCCATGTTGCACATCTGGCCGTAAAGGTGCACCGGGACGATGGCCTTGGTCTTGTCGGTGACGCAGGCCTCGAGGGACTCGACCGCGAGGTTGTAGGTGCGCGGGTTGACGTCGCAGAAGACCGGCTTGGCGCCCAGCCGCGCAACGCAGCCGGCGGTGTGGACGTATGAAAGAGGCGAGGTGATCACCTCATCTCCCGGGCCGACACCCAGGGCCATGAGCGAGATCATCAGCGCGTCGGTCCCCGAGCCCACGCCGATCGCATGCCCGACGCCGCAGTAGGCGGCGAGCTGCTTCTCGAACGCGGCCACGTAGGGCCCGAGGATGTACTGACCAGACTCCGCGACCTCGGCAAACGCGGCGCGGAACTCGCTGAGGTGCGGGAGGTTGTTTTCGATCAATCCGTAAAGAGGGACAGACATGTTCGGGGTGCTCATCCTTGACTGTGAATACAGGCAAAGGATACCAGCCTCGACACCACCGCGCCGTGTGATCCTTTAATATGCTCCTGCTAAAATCTGGAAACTCCCACGATGCCCGACCCTTACCACGCACACGTCACCTGCCCGACCTGCGGGAAGAGCTACCGATGGCAGCCGTCTGCCGCCGGACGCAAGTTCCCCTGCAAGCAATGCGGCGAGCAGTTCACCGTCCCCTCCGCCCCGGGAATAGGCATCAGCGACAAGCCTCAGCCTCAGGATGAGTCGGCCCAGACCTACGAGCTGGCGGACTACGACGACGAGCCGGTAGCCGAGCATGCGAGGTTTAAGCCCGCCCCGAAAGCGGAACAAAAAGAGGACCACGATACCTCTCGATCCGCCGCTGCACCCAAACCACAGCCCGCATCCGACCCAGGACCCACCGAGTCTAAGGAAGAGCCTCGCGAGCTTAGCGAAGCGGCAAGGGCCACAAGGCGCGAGCAGCAGCGCATCGCAGCCGCAACATCCGAGCCCGTACGAACATGGCGCGACTACAAGACCCTGATCACGCTTGCCGTGATACTAGGTGTTGTCATTCTGATCGTCCTGGGCATGTATACCCTCTCCGATGTGCTCAATGGCTCATAGAACTTTTCCAGACCGGCGCAGACCACACCCAATTCCAAAATCATGAATGAATCAACGCCATCAACCGTAAACTGCCCGGGCTGCGGCAAGGGCTACCGCTGGCAGGCGGCCGCTGCCAGCCGAAAATTCCCCTGCAAAATATGCGGCGAGCAGTTCACCGTCCCCTCCGCGCCGGGTATGGGCATCAGCAACAAGCCCCAGCCACAGCCACAGGAGGAGTCGGCCAAGACGTACGAACTGGCCGAGTACGACGAAGAGCCAACCCCGACGTCCAAGCCAAAAACAGTTGCAACAGCGGCGCCAACAGTCGCAGCGACGAACGAGCCCACCCAGGCGGCCCGCGGCAAGTGCCCCAACTGCAACAGCCCGATGGGGGTCTCGGCGGTGGTCTGCATCAACTGTGGGTTTCATGCCGAGGACGGACGCAAGATCCAGACCGCCGTCGCCACCCCGCCCAAACCCGACGACCCCTACGAGCCCGAGCCCAAGCTCTCCAAGGCGGAAATGCGCGAAAAAGAGCGTATCGAGGCGGTCATCACAGCACACCAGTGGAAAGACTACAAGCTGCCCATGGTCCTGCTGGCCACGGGGCTGCTGTTCTTGCTATTCAACCTCTGGCTGGCGCCGATGTCCGAGTACACGAGCTACGGCCTCTCCTCGCCGGGACAGATCCGTATCGTTGCGGTCATCGACACACTCATCAATACCCCGCTCAGCGCCGCGCTGATCTTCGGCGGGCTGCTGTTGAACGTCGCCCTGTTCGGCAACGCCTTCGGTGCCCTGGGGTCGGTCCTGCTCAAGGTGTTCGCCATCACGCTGATCGCCCAGGAAACAAACCATCTACTGCTCATCCTCTTCGATATTGTGCTTGATGCAGGGATGTTCATTTTGATTGTGGACTGGATGATCTATCTCGGGATCATGTGCGTCTTGTGCATCAAGATGCTGGACCTGGATTTCACCGAGATGCGTGTCATGATCGCGGTGTTTGTGGTCGGGCGTATCGCGGCCGGGTTCCTGATAGGCGTGGTCATCGCCGCATTCTTCTAAAACAAGCCGCTCACCGATCAGCTCTCGCTCAGCCGCTTGACCTTCTCTCCCGCCAGCATGCGCTGGGCCTCGAGCAGCAGGCCGGGGATCCGCTCACCGTACGGCGTGCCACGCACCACCTCTGCAACCGCGTCCACTTCAAGCTCCCTGTGAATGTCCACCGCCGTGCCGGGGAACCAGTGCCCGCCGTTGCCCAGCAGGTTGAACCGCATCTTCCCGTACGTCGTCATCCCCCAGCCCACCGCCAGGTTCCGCAGCCAGAGCATCACCTCGAGGTTCAGGCCCCCCGGCGTGTCCTCCGGCTCGGGCAGACCCTTACTCATACCCTCGGGGTGCAGCAGCCCCGTCCGCTCCTGCATCATCGCCTGCAGCTTCGCATCGATCGGCGCGACCAGCTCCTGCGTGCGGTCCATCAGTGACACCGCCTCCAGGTGCAGGTCGTAGTCGCTCGGACGCGCCGCGCCCAGGCTGAGCGTGTGCACCTCCGGGCGCTGCAGGCACCACAGATCGTTGAACACAATCGGATGGATGGGCTCACACGCCGCGACCCACTCGGGCGTAGGCTCGTAGAGCTTGCCGCCCTTGTCCGACGGGCTGATGATGAATACGCCCATGTCCAGCTTCGTCGCCGCCTCGATCGCCGGCCAGTTGCGGCGGAAGATGTAGTACCAGTGCAGGTTCACGTAGTCGAAAGCGCTGGGCGCGTCGCGCGGGTCGGCCTGAATCGCGGCCATGATCACACGCAGTGGGCCGTGCGTCGAGAAACCCACGTGCCTGCAGAGCCCACGCCGCTGCAGCTCTCGCGCCGCGTCCAGACAACCGCCCGGCCTGATCGACTGCTGCAGCGTTTCATCGTTGTTGATGCCGTGGATCGCGAGCAGGTCGACGTGCTCCAGCCGAAGTCGCTCGAGCGACTCCATGAAGTTTTTGGTGAACACGGCCGGGTCGTCCTCGGGCCCGATCTTGGTCTGGACGATGAGCTTCTCGCGCGGGTAGGTCGGCAGGACGGTGCCGAGCTGTCGCTCGCTGACGCCGTAGCCTCGTGCGGTCTCGATGTGGTTGATGCCGACCTCGATGGATCGGGCGATCGTCGCGATGAGGTTGTCGTGGACTTTGGGGTTGACCTCGCTCAGCGGCTTGTCGGCCCAGCCGTCCTGATAGCGCATCCCGCCGGTGGAGATGACGGGCATCTGGAGCTCGGTACGTCCAAATCGTCGGTACTTCATGGCGGGATTCTAGGGCACAAGCACGAGCTTGCCGATGTGCTCGCCCTTCTGCATTTCTTCGTGGGCGTGCCGCACATCGTTTAGCGCGTACGTCGCCGCGAGGTGCTGCTTGAACGTGCCGTCGGCAAAGCGCTTGAGGATCGCTTGGCAGGCCTCACGCCACGGCTCGCCCGGCGCACTCACGATTTCATCCAGCACCCAGCCGTAGAGCGAGGCCTTGCGGATGATCATCGGCGAGAGGTCCACCGGCCCGGGCTGGCCCAGCAGGCCGTAGATGTAGATGCGTCCGCCCTGCGCGAGCGAGCGGACCTCGGCCGAGAGAAACTCACCGGCCGCGACAGGATCGAAGTAGACATCGATGCCGTGGCCATCCGTAAGATTGCGGACCTCGCGGTGCCAGGGGCGCATGACTCGGCTGCCGTCGGCGGCGCGGTCGTGCGTGACGAGGATGTGATCAAAGCAAGAGGTATTGAGCGATTGGATCGCATCCGCCTTGGCCGGGCTGCTGGTCATACCAATAGCGACGCCGCCGAGCGCCTTGACGACCTGCGCCGCGGCGAGGCCGACGCTGCTGGACGCCGCGGGGATACCAACAAACTGACCGGGCTTGAGATTGTCCTTCCAGGAAAGGCAGCCCCACGCGGTGAGGTACGCCAGCCAGATCGCGCCGAGCTGGTCATCGGGTATCGCATCGGGCGCGGGCAGCGCGAGCGCAGCATCAATGACGATGTGCGAGCGGTACGTCCCGCCATGCGCCCCGGCTACCGCGCGCGGCAGGCCCGGCCCCAGCACGACACGCTCGCCGATGCGCGTCGCATCAATACCCCGCCCCACCGCTTCAATGACACCGCCCGCCTCGATGCCCGGCACATACGGCACCTCGCCGGTCGATGCCTTGTAACGCCCTTCGCGCCCCATCAGGTCCGCGTGGTTAAGCCCGATGCTCGTGATACGAACGCGCACCCGACCCGGGCCCGGCTCGGGCGTTGCCGACTCGACAACCTCAAGCACTTCGGGGCCGCCAAAAGAATTGACAAGAACAACTCGCATCAAAACAGTGTAGCGGCCCGTCCATGCGATGCCCGGTCAGGGCGCGATCCGGCCATGGCTCGCACGGAATACGAGGTACCTGCTGATGAGGAAATTAAAGAGCGTGCCCGACGCGATGCCCGCGAGTGTCGCCAGCCAGATCGAGATGCCCTCGATGTAACTGTGCATCAAGACCGCGACCAACCACTGCGTCACCATGCCCACCGAGCAAGCGCCTGCAAAATAAAGGAACTGACCGACGACCGGCCGCCGACGCGCATAGCTGAACGAGAAGCGGCGGTTGAGCAGGAAATTCGTCACAAGGCTAACCGCGATACCCCCGGCAAAAGCAAACTTCTCGCCGGCCCAGAGCGCGATCAGCCCGTACACGACCAGGAGGTTCACGGCCACGCCCGATGCGCCCACGATCAGGAACTGGGCCAGGTGGCTCAACGTGCCGAACTTGAAGATGTACAGCCGGCGCAGGTGCTGAAGGTACTTGAGCTGTTCTTTGAACGAGAGCTTGCTTTCGCCGTGCACGCGGTCGGTGAAGTGGATCGGCACCTCTCCGACGTTGGTCAGCCGACACTTGACGATGACTTCCAGCGCGATCTTGTACCCGATCGGATTAAGTCGGTGAGTCTTACTAAGTTCGGATTTGCGGATGGCGAAGAATCCCGCCATCGGATCGCGCGCGCTGGTCAGCGGCGACGCGAGCTTGGTCGCTACAAAGCTGTTGAGCCAGCGGAAAAAACCCCACTGGTCATCGGTCGACCCGCCAAAGACGTATCGGGAGCCGATCACCATTTCCTGCCCCGCGTCAAGAGCGAGGATCATGTCCGGGATCTTCTCGGGCGGGTGGCTGAGGTCGGCGTCCATCACCACGATCACCGGGTACTGCGCCTGATGCATCCCGTCTACAACCGCAGCGCTCAGGCCGCGCGGGCCCTTACGCTCAATCAATCGCACCCAGTCGTGGCCACACTGCTCGACCCATTCCCGGCTTCCGTCACAGCTGAGGTCGTCCATGAAAAGCAGTTCGAGGGTCAGTCCGTGGTTCTCACGCAGTCTCGCCAATCGCTCGGTAATGTGCGGAAGGTTCTCGCGCTCTTTGTAGGTCGGCACGACGATCGAGATCGGCGTGAGGATCTCGATCCGCGTCAGCGGGCCAGATTCCAAAGCCTCTGCGGCCGGCTCGGCCCGGACCGATTCGATCTCCCGGATTGATTCAATGACACTCACCTTGTGCAGCCCTTTGTGCAGCCCTTTTCGGGTGGGCAGGATTGCCCAAGTCTTCACGCATAACCGTCCAGGCATCGCTGAACTCAAAAACAGCGAGTCTCTCATCGCTTGTATTGACCGTCTTTTTAGGCCAGGACCGCTTGGTCAGGGCAGACGATCAGTACCGATAGAAGACCTCAGGAAACTGTGGCGTGATTAAAGCAGGACCCCGAATGGACAAAGTATAACACACGGCAACCGATCCGCCATTCTTTTTGTGTTCTATGTTAAAGGCTGAAAACCCATGTTTTCACCGCAAAAACCCGCCTTGCTGAACGCTCGATGTCGGTCAGGGCTGCTCTTGCTTGTCCCCGGTTTGCGTGGGCTGCCCGCGTCGTTTGCCAAATAGCAGGTCCAGTGCCGTGTCGAGCGCTTTTTCTTTGAGCTGTTCTTCGAGGGGCTTTTCCTGTGGCTGCGGCTGAGGCGCAGGTTCGGGCTGAGGTTCAGGCGAAGGAGTCGTCTTGGGATCCGTCGGCGGAGTCGTCTGCGGGCCCGGCTCTGGCGCGGGCTTGGGCTTTGGCTTAGGCAGCACATCCCCGGCCTGCTCGCGCAGGCGATCAAGCAGCTTGTCTTTCTGCTTATTGAGCAGGCCCTCGGCGGCCAGCTTCGCGACCTCTTTTGCGATCAGGCTGCTGTCGAATTTCGGGTGGCGGATCGAGCCGGTCATCGGGATGTTGAGTGAGTCCTCTGGCTTGATGACGCCTTCGAGGTCGTGGAAGATTTTCAGCAGCGACGAGCCTGGCACGCGCGTGTTCATCTGCACGATGTTGCCGGCGACCAGGTCGAGCTTGCCGTCGAGGTTGAGTCGGACGTTGCCGACTGCGAGGGCCAGCTTGTCGTAACCGAGTTGCCCATCGGTCAGCGACACCTGAACCGGATCGAATATCGCCTGCTGTGTCGGCAGGTTCGTCCAGACGAGCAGCTTGGAGAGGAGCGAGTCCTGTCCGAACTGGATCGAGCCCAGGTCGATATCCGCAGTCACATTCGCACCCTTCATCTGCGGGTCACTGAGCGGGAAGGCGAAGCTGTCGCCCTTGACCTTCACAACCACCGGCTTGTCGCCGGACCTGGCATCAAACAGGATCGGGTGCAGCTGGCCCATCCAGCGGTTGCCAAACGCCTCGGAGACGCGTGCATAGAGCTCGATGTCCTGCCCGCCGCGCACGCGGAGCATGTTCTGATCATTAATGTCGAAGGCCACCGGCTTGAGAGACGCCGCGGCGCCGGGCAAGGGCTGGTTGGCCTGAGCATCCCAGTTCAGCTGCAGGCTCACGCTGCGGGGCTGAGCGCCCTCGACACTCAGGCTTACAAGCGCCTGCTGCACCATCGGGCCCAGGATCGAGGTCAGGTCGCCGTTGCGGCTCAGCAGTGCGTCGGCCAGAGTGATCGGCAGCGAATCGCTCTGCAGGACAACTTCCTTGTTTCCATCCAGCGGACGCATGACCACCAGGTCCGCACGGATCGGCTCGCGCAGCACCTTGCCGGATTTGTCTACTGCGCTCATGGTTGCCGACAGTGAGAACTTGAGTTCCTTCGCGATCGAATTGCTGCCGCCGACAATACTCAGGCGGTCGATCCCGATCACCTCTCCAGCCTGAACTTTCAAGGCGAAATTGGCGCCGCCCTTGAGCTGCATTGCGAATGATGCCGACTCCAGGTCCGGCTTGTCCTCGACCGTGGGCAGGCGCATCTGCAGCGAAGCGAGCTCAAAGCGCGTCGTCTCGTGAAGCGAGAGCTTGGACTTAGGCATCAGCGAAGCAAAGGCTTCAGGCGTCAGGTCCAGCGTGACTTTCGAATCCGGCGACGCGATCAGCGTGCTGCCCTCGCGCTCGGTCTTGAGCTGAACATCAATATGAGGTGCCTTGACCTTGATCTCCGCGAGCAGCTCGTCGATCACGCCGCTGATATCCGCGTTCGCACTAAAGTCCCCCGCTCCCATGACCGCGGCAAATCGACCGGGCTGATCCGAATCGATGCCAAAACGCTCCAGCATCGAGCCCAGCGCCTGGGTCGAGATGCCCTCAAGACCGCCCCGCAGTTTGAACGCCGCGAGCTTGGGCTGCAGCTGGCCGTCGGGATCGAACAGGTTCAGCACATCGCCGACCAGAAGTAGGCGGCCCGATTGCAAGCCCTGCTTCACCGATGCATCGAAATCAAGATTGATCTCGCGCAGGTTCGGCACGTCCGCGGTGCCCTTAGGCAGCGTCAATCTTACCTGCTCAAGTTCATTGGCCTCGTACGTGACCGTGAAGTTCTCGAGCACCAGCCTGCCCGAGAACCCCGGCGGCAGGGACAGCGGCTTATCGCCTTCGGGTTTATCCGGCTCGGGCACTTGTTCCTCGTCCGTCTTTTGCGGCTGGACATAGTGCACCGCTGTATCGATCAGCCGAACCTCGCCAAGGGATCGGCTGCCGGTGGCCAGGTCGAACAGGCCGATGTCCGCAGCGCCGATCTGCTTAACCGTTGCATCAATGCCCTGCTCATTGTTAATGAAGTGAATCCCGCCGACCGATTGTCCGCCGAACCAGCTGAGCGAGAGGTCGTCGATCTTCAGATCGCCGTCGATCTTGCCGTTGATGAAGGACACGACGATGGCGGTGCCCGGTCCGGTGCTGATCAGCCACGGGCCGAGTACGACGAGCATCACCAGCAGCAGGAAGAAGCCGGCCGTGAGTCTGACGAACCAGCGTCGCAGGCGGCCGCGTGGGGGCGACATATCGACCTTGGACTGCGCCGCCAGGCCGTGGTAGTCGGGGCGCGAGGTGATGTCCATGGCGGGTTTTTCGGGGGGCTGTGACATAAGCGTTCCAAAAGATAAGACGCTCGGGCCTGCAACCCTATTCCATCGGCCGGATCAGAGCAGTTCTGCGGCGATGGAGGCGAGCTGGCTTCTTTCGCTGCGGGCGAGGGTCATGTGACCGGCCAGGGCCTGGCCCTTGAGGCGGTCGATCATGTAGGCCAGGCCGTTGCTCGACGCGTCGAGGTAGGGGTTGTCGATCTGTGCGACGTCGCCGGTGAGGACGATCTTCGTGCCCTCGCCGACGCGCGAGACGATGGTCTTGACCTCGTGTGGGGTGAGGTTCTGGGCCTCGTCGACGATGAGGAACTGGTGGGGGATCGATCGGCCGCGGATGTAGGTCAGCGGCTCGAGGACGAGCTGGCCGCTGCCCATGAGCTGGTTGACGCGCTGCTCGACGGGCTTGGAGTCGGCGTGCTGGGCGTCGGCGCCGCGGGTGGACATGAGGTAGGTGAGGTTGTCGAAGATCGGCTGCATCCACGCGGCGAGTTTTTCGTCCTTGTCGCCGGGCAGGTAGCCGATGTCGCGGCCCATAGGCATGATCGGTCTTGCGACCAGGAGCTTGTCGTAGCGCTGCTCGCCGAAGACCTTGGCCATGCCCGCCGCCAGCGCGAGCAGGGTCTTGCCCGACCCGGCCGTGCCGATGAGCGTGACCAGCTTGATCTCGTCGTCCAGCAGCAGGTCCATGGCCATGATCTGCTGCACGTTGCGGGCCATGATGCCGTAGACCGGGCGGCGCGGTCCCTGGATCGGGATCAGGTGCTCGGTGTCCGCCAGTCGACGGGCCAAACCCGTGTGCGACTCATCGAACTGGTCTCGGAGCTGCACGAACTCGTTGGCGTGGACCTTGTTTTCGCCGTGCGTGCCGTCCTCGTACTCGACCTTGAGGTAGTCCTTGATGACGCTGATTTCCAGCTGTTTTTCTTCGTAGAGCTGGTCGATGATCTCGCTGGGCACATCGAGCAGCTTGTAGCCGTTGTAGAGCTGGTCGATGTCGACTTTGCCGGCCTCGAAGTCCTCGGTGGTGATGCCCAGCGCGTCGGACTTCAGGCGGACGTTGATGTCCTGGGTGATCATCACCGTGCGGATGCCCTGCTGGTGCAGCGCCCACGCGACGCCGATGATGCGGTTGTCGGGGGTGTCTTCGACAAACCAGTCCGGCCGCTTCTCGCAGGTCGAGAGGTCGGCGAACTCGACGCGGACGATCCCGCCGTGGCCGTTCCACTGAACGCCCTTGCTCAGCGTTCCCTTGGCGCGGAGCTTGTCGAGCTGGCGGATGACCTCGCGCGAGGATCGGCCGGTGTCGTCGTTGTTCTTCTTGAACTTGTCCAGCTCGCCCAGGACGGTGAAGGGGATGACGACGACGTTATCGTCGAACATGTAGAGCGAGTTGGGGTTGTGCAGCAGCACGTTCGTGTCGAGGACGAAGTGCTTGATTTTAGAAGCGGACCCGGGCTTGACCGAGTCGGCGTGGGTGGCGGTCGTGGAAGGTCCGGTCGGGACGGCGGTCTTGCCCATCCAGCAATACTCCTTATGAGGGCTCACGGGGCTCCGCCCCGCTCTTCTCTCCCCGTGCCCGGCCTGAACGCTGCGTCCAGGCCGTACGGGCCACACTTACTGTATCGACCAACACGGCTAAAAGCCCGAAACATCAGGCACAAGACGCCTGCAAACCCTCCGACGCTCACGAAAACCTCACGGATCGCCCAAAAACGGCAGGAACCAACTCCTTTTATCCACACGCGCGGCCAGAAACCGCCCGGTACATCATGACCCCGTCCTTCCGCGAGCCGTCGGCAAAGCGGGCCCGACCCGGCACCCGGCCGATTTCCACAAAGCCCAGCCCACGATACAGCGACAGCGCCCGCGCGTTGTCCGCAAAAACGTCCAGCTCTAAGAGCTCCAGAACCGGGTGACGCTCGGCCCACTCGACCATCGCACCAAGCAGCGCCCGCCCCAGGCCCGAGCCCCAATACGCCTTGTCCGCGGACATCCCGATGTGGCCGATATGCGCGATGCGGCGCCGGCCAGAGTTGCACGTACAGTTGATCAGACCGACAAGCTGCTCGCCTGCGAATGCCACAATGATCAAGGCCCCGGGGTTCTCCCGCTGCTGGTCGAACCACGCCCGCTCGCTGTCTTCTGTGTGGATGAACTCATCAACATCCATCGCAATAAACGGCGACAGGTCCGGCAGGCAGCGGCGCATGTATTCCAGCACCGCCACCGCGTCGTCCGGCTCCACTTCGCGCAGAAAGACAACACGCCCGTCGCGCAGCGTCACTCGCCTGGGTTCAAACACAGGCTTCTTCATCGACGCGTCCATGCTCAACCCCTCCACTCATCCGCAAGCAGGGCATAGAGCCTGTGATGCACCGGCCGACCATCAAATCGGGAAACATCACGCATGACGCCCTCGAGCTTGTAGCCCAGGCGCTCGGCGACCGACCAGCTGCGCACGTTTGCCTCTTCGGCACGGATCGTCAGGCGATGCAGCCCGTACGTTTCAAATCCCAGCGTCGTCAATGCACGCACCGCGCGCGTCATCAGGCCCCGACCCTGCGCATCGACAGCCAGCCAGTACCCGATGTCCGCCGAGGCGAATTCAAGTCGGCCATCGAACATCTTGACCTGCTTCCAATCGGTCCAGCCGCCTGAGCCCACGACACGCCCGTTCTCAAGCAGCGTCACCGTCATCGATTTACGCTCGGCAAAAGCGCGCAGCGAATCGGCCGCGTACTGCCGCGAGGATTCCAGGCTGTAGCTCTCGCTGAGCCAGGGCATCCACCGCGCGATGTGATCGCGGTTGGCAATCACCGCGTTGTATACCTCGTCCGCGTAGCACGGCTCATGCAGCCGAAGCGACAATTCATCATCCACTCTGATTACGAATCCCTTCATGCCACCCCGGCTCCTGTTACTTAGGGCTGTGCCGCTTCGGTTTCTTCCCGCTCACGCGGGGGCTTCGATTCATCCATCGTCTTGATGCGGTTGATGGCGCTGAGGTACGCCTCCGCCGCCGCCTCGATCACGTCCGTGCTCACGCCCCGGCCGCGGACCTTTCGGCCGTTGTGGTTGATACGCACCGAGGTCTCGCCCTGCGCGTCCTTTCCGCTGGTGACCGCGCGGGTCGAGTAGTCCTCGAGCTTGACGGTAACGCCGGTCATCTTCTGGATCGCGCTGAAGACCGCATCGATCGGGCCGTCGCCGTAGGCCGTGTCCTTCTTCACCACGCCCGCCGAGTCCGCGAGCTTGACCAGCGCCATCGCGGTCTCGTCGGTCCCCGCCGTGACGCGCAGGAACTTGAGCTCCCAGAGCTTTCGGCCTTCACCCAGGCGCACGTCCAGCAGCGCCTCGATGTCCTCGTCGAACACGTCCTTCTTGCGGTCGGCCAGGCTCTTGAAATCTTCGTACACGCGGTTGAGCAGTTCCTCATCGACGGTATAGCCCATGTCCTGGATACGGTCCTTGAGCGCAGCACGTCCCGAGTGCTTACCCAGCACGAGCTTACTCTCGGGCACGCCGATGTCGCGCGGGTCCATGATCTCGTAGGTGTTGCGGTTCTTGAGCATGCCGTCCTGGTGGATGCCCGACTCGTGGGCGAACGCGTTCTGGCCGATGACCGCCTTGTTGCGCTGCACCGCCAGCCCCGTCAGATTACTGACCATGCGCGAGGTCTTGTAGATCTCCCTGGAATTGATACGGGTTTTGTAGTTTTTGTAGTAGTCGCCGCGTGTGCGCAGGGCCATGACCAGCTCTTCGAGCGCGGCGTTGCCCGCGCGCTCGCCGATGCCGTTGATGGTGCACTCGACCTGCTTCGCGCCGTTCTGCACCGCCGCCAGCGAGTTGGCGACCGCCAGGCCCAGGTCGTTGTGGCAGTGCGAGGAGAGGATGATCCCCCTCGCGTCGATCTCCGGCAGTCGCTCGCGCATCTGGCGGAAGATCGCGCCGTACTCTTCGGGCACGGCGTAGCCCACGGTGTCGGGGATGTTGATCGTCGTCGCGCCCGCATCGATCACCGCCTTGGTGATCGTGACCAGGTCGTCGATACTCGTCCGGCTGCCGTCCTCGGGGCTGAACTCGACATCGTCAACATACTTCTTCGCCAGCGCGACGCCCTTGATGGACATCTCGACGATGGCCTCGAAGGGCTTCTTGAACTTGTGGTCCAGATGGATCTTGGAGGTCGCGCAGAAGACGTGGATGCGCGGCTTGTACGCCGAGCGCAGCGCCTCGGCCGCGCGCTCGATATCACGGTCCACGCACCGCGCCAGCCCGCACACGGTGGTCTGCGCCAGGTCCTTGCCGATCGCCTTGACCGCCTCGAAATCCCCCTGGCTGGTGATCGGGAAGCCGGCCTCGATCACATCTACGCCCAGCTGTTCAAGCTGACGGGCGATCTCGATCTTCTCGTTGTGGTTCAGTGACGCCCCGGGCGACTGCTCGCCGTCACGCAGGGTCGTGTCGAAGATACGGATGGGGTTGGGTTCGGCCATGTTGGTCTTGGGGGTTGGGTGGTGGGGCAGTGGTGTAAGTTAATTCAAACAAGCAACAAAAAACCCTGTCGGCATGGCCAGACAGGGTTTGGCGGATCGTTACAGCGATCACAGGGCCCTATCCGGCGCGGTCCATAAGCAGCAGGCCTAGCAGCCCGTTGCGAAGGTCGGAGGTAAGGATAAGTCCGCTGTTCATGGCTTGAAGGATATTCCCGCTACGGGAAACTGTCAATGGTTATCATCATCGGCCGGCCCTGTACCCGAGCTTGAGGCAGGGCCGAGCTAAGCCTCAACACCCCGCCGGACTCACACCATGCCTCAGACGATGAAAGCCCTGGTTAAAGCCACCCGAGAAGTCGGACTCTGGATGCAGGACGTGCCCGTGCCGAGCATCGGGATCAACGATGTCCTGGTCAAGGTCGACCGAACGGGCATCTGCGGGACCGACCTGCACATCTATAAATGGGACGCCTGGGCCCAGAAGACGATCCCGGTGCCGATGGTCGTGGGACATGAATTTGTCGGCGAGGTCGTGGCGGTGGGCTCGAACGTGAACGACTACAAGCCGGGCATGATCGTGTCGGGCGAGGGCCACGTGGTGTGCGGGCGCTGTCGCAACTGCCTGGCCGGGCGTCGTCACCTGTGCGCCCACACGTCGGGCATCGGCGTGAACCGACCGGGCGCGTTCGCCGAATATATCGCGGTCCCCAACGCCAACGTCTGGGAACACCCGGCAAATATCAACCGCGATGTCGCCTCGATCTTCGACCCCTTCGGCAACGCGACGCACACCGCGCTGCAGTGGGACCTGCTTGGCGAGGACGTGCTGATCACCGGCGCCGGGCCCATCGGCATCATGGCCGTGGCGATCTGCAAGCACGCCGGCGCACGCCACGTCGTGATCACCGATGTCAACGACTACCGCCTCTCGCTCGCGCTGAAGATGGGCGCGACACGCGCGGCCAACGTCAGCAAGACCACCATCGCCGACGTCCAGAAAGAACTGAAGATGACCGAGGGCTTCGACGTGGGCCTGGAGATGTCGGGCAACAGCAAGGCCTTTTCCGACATGATCCAGAACATGGCCCACGGCGGGAAAATCTCCGTGCTGGGCATCCCCGAAGAAGGCATGACCATCGACTGGAACACCGTCGTCTTCAACATGCTCACGATCAAGGGGATCTACGGCCGGGAGATGTACGAGACCTGGTACAAGATGGCGGTGATGATCCAGTCGGGCCTGGACCTCACGCCCGTCATCACGCACCGATACGCGGCCGAGGACTTCCAGAAGGGCTTCGACGTGATGCTCACCGGTCAGTGTGGCAAGGTCGTGCTCAATTGGTGACTATGTGTTGAACCACAGAGACACTGAGAGCACAGAGACTAGCAGCGGAGAAGAAATCGCCCCCTCCACAATCAATATTCCTCAGTGACCTCTGTGTCTCTGTGGTTCAAAAATAGCGAGATGCAAAAGATGTATGGAAACTTCAAAAACCACCTTCAATCGACCATCGACGAGATCAAAGACGCCGGGCTCTACAAGGCCGAGCGCGTGATGACCTCGCCGCAGAATGCACACGTCGGCGTGACGACCAGCGACAAGCCCGTGCTCAACCTCTGCGCCAACAACTACCTCGGCCTGGCCGACCACCCCGAAGTCATCAAGGCCGCCAAGGACGCGATGGACGACTGGGGCTACGGCCTGGCCTCCGTTCGTTTCATCTGCGGCACGCAGCAGATCCACAAGGACCTCGAAGCGGCACTCTCCAGGTTCCTCGGCACGCAGGACACGATCCTCTACTCCTCCTGCTTCGACGCCAACGGCGGGCTCTTCGAAACGCTGCTGACCGACCAGGACGCGGTGATCTCCGACGCGCTCAACCACGCCTCGATCATCGACGGGGTTCGGCTGTGCAAGGCCAAGCGTTACCGCTACGCCAACAACAACATGGCCGACCTCGAAACCCAGCTCAAGCAGGCCGACGCCGACGGCGCACGGTTCAAGCTCATCACGACCGACGGCGTATTCTCGATGGACGGGCACATCGCGCAACTCGATAAAGTCTGCGACCTCGCCGACAGGTACAACGCACTGGTGCACTTTGACGACTGCCACGCCACCGGGTTCCTGGGCAAGAACGGGCGCGGCACGCACGAGTACCGCGGCTGCATCGACCGCATCGAGATTACCACCGGCACGCTGGGCAAGGCCATCGGCGGCGCGTCGGGCGGCTACACCTCCGGCAAGAAGGAGATCATCGAGCTCCTGCGCCAGCGTTCGCGCCCCTACCTCTTCTCCAACTCGGTTGCGCCGAGCATTGTCATGGCCTCGCTCAAGTCGCTGGAGCTGCTGACCGCCTCGACCGCGCTGCGCGACAAGCTCGAGGTCAACACCAAGCACTTCCGTAAGGGCATGACCGATCTGGGCTTTGACATCATCCCCGGCGAGCACCCGATCAGCCCAATCATGTTCTACGACGCGGGCAAGGCGAGCGCGTTTGCCGAGAAGCTCCTGAATCGCGGCGTGTACGTGATCCCCTTCAGCTTCCCCGTCGTGCCCAAGAGCATGGCGCGGATCCGCACGCAGATCAGCGCCGCCCACTCGATCCAGGACCTGGACTTCGCGATGGCCCAGTTCAAGGCCGTGCGAGAAGAGATGGCGTAAAACATCGATAAAAGCCGGGACCGGCGTACATCGCCCTCACCATACGAAACACGAATAAAAACGCCCCCGTCTTGCGACGGGGGCCGTGAGTCGGTGAGTCGGTGAAACTGCTCGTCTATCACGCGTTTACGGAGGCTTTGACTGCTGCCGTTGTTTTTGTCACTGCGACGTCCTTCTCCAGGCTCTTAACCTGGTCCCAGATCTCGTCGACTTCTTCCTTGCTGCGGCTCTTGCCGAAGGTGCGGATCAGGGCGAAGAGCCCGATCAGGCCGCCCGCGCCGCCCAGTCCATAGCTCTGCAGCAGGTCATCCGCGCCGGTTTCCTTGAGCTTGTCGATCTCCTGCTGCGCCATACCGTTCTCGGCGGCGACCTGTACAAGCTGGGACTTGAACTCCGCGGCGAACTCGGCCTTCTGCTGCTTGGTCATCGCCTCGACACGCTGGACCAGGCCGGCGTGAAGCTGTTTCTGCTTTTCCTCACACATCAAACGAATTTTGTCTTCCATCTCTTTCTGTAACTGATCCAAGGTCTTGTCCGCCGCCATGCGATCGAGAATCTGTCGGATCTGCTGCTTTAATTCTTCCAACTGCTTCACAAACTCTTCCTGCTTCTTTGCAACCTCCTCGGCCGCCTGCACGCCCTGCATACCCGTGTTAGTGATGTGTTTGCCCAGCGCCTGCACAACGGCGGTGATCGAGTTCCCGCCCGGCAAGGCACTGACCGCGATGCCCGCCAGGGCGTTGATCAGTTCGATCCGCCTCTGCCGTTCTTCCTCGATCTCCTTACGCAGCAGGGCAAACTCAGCCTGCTGGCTGGCGACAAAGGTCTGAAAGTTGGTCTCATAGCTGTCCACGATGGACCGTTGTTCCGGTGATTCGGCCAGGACCCGGGCGATCGCGTACGACGCATTGGTATTTTGATTGATCGAGTCACGCCCCTGCTCGACATAGGTCGCCACACGCTGCTGCGATCGGGCGGTGCAGCCGCTCAGGACAATGCTTAGGGCCAATAGAAACAAGAGGAAGTCGTTTTTCATACGTGAACTCCGGATTCGATTTTCAGTGTGGATCGAGCGACCGGCTCAGAATAAAAAGGGCAGGTGACAACTAGCTGTCAGCTCAAAAACCCGTACTGCGTACGTGTTTGGTTGAGCCCCCGCGCCTGATCCGCCATAATGCGCCGCTTCGCCCGCTAAACCCCCCAGCCCCCTACCTCCCGGCATGAGTACAACCCCCCGTATCGTTTACACGAAGACCGACGAAGCCCCCGCACTGGCGACCTACTCGCTATTGCCGATCATCCGGGCGTTCCTTGCGCCGGCCGGTGTCGAGGTCGAGGTCAAGGACATCTCCCTGGCCGGTCGTATCCTCGCGCAGTTCCCCGACCGCCTGAGCGCTGCGCAGAAGACCTCCGATGCGCTGTCGGAACTCGGCGAGCTGTGCAAAGCGCCGGACGCGAACATCATCAAGCTGCCCAACATCAGCGCGTCGATCCCGCAGCTGACCGCGGCGATCGCGGAGCTTCAGGCTAAGGGCTTTAACGTCCCCAACTACCCCGCCGACGCGAAGACCCCTGAGGAGCAGTCGATCAAGGCGGCATACGCAAAGGTGCTGGGCAGCGCGGTGAACCCCGTGCTGCGTGAGGGCAACTCGGACCGCCGCGTGGCGGTGCCGGTCAAGGAGTACGCCAAGTCCCACCCGCACAGCATGGGCGCGTGGTCATCCTCATCCAAGTCGCACGTCGCGTCGATGACCGAGGGCGACTTCTTTGGCAGCGAGCAGTCCTACACCTGCGCCGCGCCCACCACCGTCACGATCAGGCACCTTGCCAGCGACGGCAAAGAATCGATCCTCAAGGCCGAACTGGCGCTGAAGGAAGGCGAGATCATCGACGCCTCGTGCCTGAGCGTTTCGAAGCTCGAAACCTTCCTCGCACAGGAAGTCAAGGACGCCAAAGACAAGAAGGTGCTGTTCTCGCTGCACATGAAGGCGACGATGATGAAGGTCTCGGACCCGGTCATCTTCGGGCACTGCGTCAAGGTGTTTTTCGCCGAGCTTTTCGAGAAATACAAGGCGGAGTTTGCTTCGCTGGGCGTGAACCCGAACAACGGCTTTGGCGACGTGCTCGCGAAGATCGGCAGCCTGGACGCTGGAAAGAAGGCACAGATCGAGGCCGACATCGCCGCGATCTATCAGAAGCAGCCTGCGCTGGCGATGGTGGACTCGGACCGAGGGATCACGAACCTGCACGTACCCAGCGACGTGATCATCGACGCATCGATGCCCGCCATGATCCGCAACAGCGGGAAAATGTGGGGCCCGGACGGCAAGGCGGCGGACACCAAGGCGGTCATCCCCGACCGCTGCTACGCCGGCGTGTACCAGGCGACGATCGACTTCTGCAGACAGCACGGCGCGTTTGATCCGTCGAAGATGGGCAGCGTCGCGAACGTCGGGCTCATGGCCAAAAAGGCCGAGGAATACGGCAGCCACGACAAGACCTTCGAGATCGCCTCGGCCGGCAAGGTGCGGGTCGTCGACGCGAACGGGAAGGTGATCTTCGAGCACAAGGTCCAGGCCGGCGACCTCTGGCGCATGTGCCAGACCAAAGACGTGTCGGTACGCGACTGGGTGCAGCTTGCGGTCACCCGCGCCCGGCTGACAAACACCCCGGCGATCTTCTGGCTGGACAAGGCCCGCGCGCACGACGCCCAGCTCATCATGAAGGTCCAGACCTACCTCAAGGACCACGACACCGCGGGCCTGGACATCCAGATCCTCTCGCCGATCGAGGCGACCCTGCACGCGCTCGGTCGCACGAAGGCGGGCCTGGACACGATCAGTGTCACCGGCAACGTGCTGCGCGACTACCTCACGGACCTGTTCCCGATCCTCGAGCTGGGCACCAGCGCGAAGATGTTGTCGATCGTGCCGCTGCTGAACGGCGGCGGGCTCTACGAAACCGGGGCCGGCGGCTCAGCGCCCAAGCACGTTCAGCAGTTCGTTCAGGAAAGCCACCTGCGATGGGACTCGCTGGGCGAGTTCCTCGCGCTGGGCGTGTCGATCGAAGACCTCGCACGCATGCACAACAACAACAAGGCGGCCGTGCTGGCTAAAACGCTGGACACCGCGACGACGACGCTCCTGAACGCAGACAAGAACCCCGGCCGCGCGCCCGGCGAACTGGACAACCGCGGCAGCCACTTCTACCTCGCGCTGTACTGGGCGCAGGCTCTGGCCGAGCAGGACAGCGACGCCGAGCTCAAGGCCGCGTTCGCGCCGCTAGCGGCGACGCTGGCCGAGCAGGAGCAGGCGATCATTGCGGAGATCGCCGCGACGGCGGGCAAGCCCGCGGACCTGGGCGGCTACTACCTGCCCGATGACGCGAAGGCCGCCGCCGCGATGCGCCCCAGCGCGACGTTCAACGACGCTCTGGCCGGTTCTTACGCCAAAGTCTGAATCACCCGACCCACTCATCCACAGGAATAAGCCGTGCCCCAGACCCTGCCCGCCCAGTTTGAAAAAGTCACCGCCATCGCCAAGGCCAACGTCTATTTCGACGGCGGCGTGGTCAGCCACACCTTGCTGTTGCCCGACGGCGCGAAGAAGACCCTTGGACTGATCTTCCCCGGCACCTACCACTTCGGCACCGAAGCGCCGGAGAAGATGGAGATCACCGCCGGCGCTTGCCGGGTGAAGCTCGACGGGAGTACGGACTGGAAGGGCTACGCCGAGGGCGAGGCCTTCAACGTGCCGGGCAATAGCGGCTTCGACATCGAGGTCAGCCAGGGCGTCGCGCAGTACATCTGTTCGTTTTTATGAGCACCCGTATGCCGTGGTTTATCCGTAGGGCTTGACATCGCAACGGCAAACTTAGAATCGTCCGCCCCTGTCAAATTGTAATGCGACTGATTCAATGGCTAATGACGCTTCAGCGCACGACTTCGGGCAGGAAACTGATTCCCGAGATTGACGGGCTGCGCTTTGTGGCCATCGCGATGGTGGTCCTGTTCCACGTCAGAAATAACTACCTCAACCGATACCGCGGGCTGGATTACAGCGCCATCCACCAGAACCCTCGCCCCGGAGGGTGGTTCATCGATGTGCTGGGCACGGGGCACTACGGCGTCCAGCTGTTCTTCGCGATCAGTGGGTTTATCCTCGTCCTGCCTTTTGCTGCACACTACCTCAAGCAGGAGACCGCACCTTCACTGCGACGCTACTACCAGCGCCGCCTGTCTCGACTGGAGCCGCCCTACCTGGCCGCGCTGGGCGTCTATTTCATCGGAAGAACGCTGCTTTCTAGTGATATAGGAGTTTTCGAGCATCTGCTCGCGTCGGTGTTTTACCTGCATGGCACGATTTATAACAGCACCAGCACAGTCATGAATGTCGCATGGTCTCTGGAGGTTGAAGTTCAGTTCTACTTGCTCGCGCCGCTTTTTGCCAAAGTTTTTTTGATCCGGCAGAACGCCGCCCGCCAAATCACTCTGGCAGGCATGGCAATCGGGGCGGCCGTCATCGCGGACCTGCGTGGCGCAGAGGGCAGCTTGCCGGGCTACTTTCTCATTGACTACGCACAGTACTTCTTTATCGGCTTCATCGTCGCCGATTTATACGTCCGCGACGTACCGAACAAGCCCCCGCTGGCATGGTCCGGCGATCTTCTTACCCTCACCGGACTAGTTGGCCTGGTCTACTGGGCCCTCGAGCAGCAATACATCGCTTACACCACGCCGGTCTGCATCCTGCTGCTGATGGTGGGTACGCTCTCGGGCAGATACAGTCGTGTGATTTTTTCAAATCGCATCCTGGTCATCATCGGAGGTGCCTGTTACTCGATCTACCTCTACCACCTGTTCTTCATCGCGGCACTATCGCCTGTTATTGCCAAACTGCTCTCAACGATCCCAGAGTTCTGGGTGCTGCCCTGCTATCTAGTTAGTCTTTCTTCCTTGGGGATCGCCATGAGCGTGGTCCCGTTCGTGCTGATCGAAAAGCCGACAATGGACCCCCGCTGGTTTACCCATCTCTGTCAGCGTGTGGGCTTATCCAGAGCGAAAGACTGAAAACCTCAGAGGCAACGTTGGCAAGATAATGTTTGCACGGCCGTGCTTGATGTGCCTGTGAAATCGCGTGCGCGGCGTAGCCGCGACGCTTCAGGCATGTACGCATATCACACGGAGCGACGCGGCTTTGCCGCGCCGATCCCCTGCCCCTGCTCTCTACTTCGTCACCGTCGAGCCGGGCACCGTCACGCGCTTGAGCGGGATCGCGAATCGCCGGGCCTCGGTCAGCATGTCGATGCTCAGCTCGACGACGATCGGACGAGTGTCTTCATCGATTTTCCCTGCTGCACGGCGGACCTGGAACGCCAGCGTTACCTCTTCGCCGGCTTTCACCGTCACATGCTGGTGATCCGGGCCGATGATCCAGCGACTATCTTTCGAGGTCGGCATCAGCTCGGCCTGGATAGCGAGCGTTGCGGGGTTTTTCAGCGTGATCTTGAGTTCGCTGTCGACCGAGCCGTCATCATTAATCTTGATCGGCTGAGCGAACTTGAGCGGCATCGCCCTGCCGAGCACCTCGCCCTGCTCGGAGACCTGGCCAGTGATGAGCTTGGGGTCATCCACCCCGCCGACGGGGATCGACGCGAAGGCGACCTGGCCCTTGCGGACGGTGACGACGTGGAACTGGTGCAGCCAGCCGGCCTCGGGGGCGTGGCCCTGCTGCTGTCCGCCGACCGTCGCGAGGCTGAAGTACTCGATACCGTCTGCCGGGTCGTATCGCATGTGGTGGATGTGCCCGCCGAAGACCGCCGAGACGTTGCCCGCCTTGACCAGCTCCTTGTGCACCTTGTCCCAGTCGTTGCCGTAGCCGACATGCCGCTTGACGCTGCCCAGCCAACGCGGGTGGTGCAGGAAGATGAACACGTGCTCGGCATCCTTCGCCTTCTCGAGCATCTTCTTGAGCCAATCAAACTGCGCATCGCTCATCCGCTGGCATTCGGGGTTGTTGAAATTCTTCTCGCCGGTCAGCGGGTTGCCCTCGTCCGAGTACAGCGCGATGAAGAAAGAGCCCTTGTGCTCGAAGGCGTACCACAGCGGGCCAAAATGCATCTCGTAATTTTTGTCGTGCTCACCCTCGGGCTTGTCCGGCCCGCGCCAGTACACGTCATGATTCCCCGCCACGGGGAACCACGGACATATCAACTCGTCCATGATCTGCTTGAACTGGTCCTTCTGCTTCAGCCAGTCCGGCGTCGTGTTGTAGCCCTCGACCAGGTCACCCACCGTCATCACCAGGTCCGGCTCGAGCAGGTTGGTGTCGGCCACGGCCTGCGCGAGCACATCCACGCCCTGCTTGGGCCCGCCCGTCCGGTCGCCGTAGACCACGAAGCTGTACGCGTCCTGCTCGGTCGGCAGCACCAGCGAAGCGCCTTCTCGATCCGTGTGGAAGCGATCGTCGGTCGCCGCCTCCGTTGGGTGGTCGGGGTTGTGTCTGACTTTGTGTCGCTCGGTCGTGAGTGGCACCGTGGCCTTGTCGTCCTGCGCGGTTGTGCCGTGGGCCAACACGAAGGACAAAGCCGTAGCGAAAAGGACAGCGGGGAGATTGTGTGTCATGGGCAGTGCCTGGGATGGGAAAGAACGCTCATCGTATCGACGGCACAACCCCGAGCACAATACAACACTATTTCTCTTCACCCGAACCCACAGCCAGGCACGCAGCGATGTACGCCTTCACCTCCGCGCCCTGCTCGGGGCTGAGCTTGGAGAGCTTAATCATCTGGGGCAGGATCCTGGCCCACTGCTGCTGGCTGTAGTCGTGGACCGGCTCGGCGACGTGGCACTTGATGCACTGGTTGAGATAAATCCCCCTGCCACGCTCCAGGGCGGGCAACGCTGTGCCGCTGACCCTCACCAGCCGTTCGTCCGCAGGCGGCGCGATCTGGCTGAGCGTCTTGCAGCCGATCACGAAAAAAACCATCCCGCAGGTTAGTGCGGCGATGGCCTTGAGTTGAATATTGCTTCTTGATCGCATGGTTTCAAGCAAGGGTAAAGATCAGAAATCGATGCCCAGGATCAGACGGGTCTGATAGTTGGATTCGCCTGCGACGTTCGTTGCCTGGAACATCTGAGTTACGCTGACCCACCAGCCGTTGCCGCGGTAGGCGGCGTTCGGGCCGACGTAGACCACGTTGTGTCCTGTCGTGCTCCAGTCGTCGAACTCGACCTCGTGCAGCAGCTCCGCGCCCGCCGACCATTTGGGCGAGAACTGGTAGCTCACGCCGGCGCTCTGCTCGAAGACGCCGATGTCTTCGTTGTAGTGGGCGCTCTCCCACTCGGCTTCGAGGATAGCGTTATAGGCGAAGACCCAGCGGTCGATGTTCTTCTGCAGCAGGATGCCGGCCTCGAGCGCGAACACCTCGCCGCCGAACTTGACCTCGCCCAGCAGGGCTGCGCCGATCGGGTCGGTCGTGGGGTTGGAGAGGTTGTAGATCAGTTCGGCCGCGACGTCGTGGAACTGCACGCCATCGTCGGAAACCGATGCCCCATCCTCATATCGCACGTCGGCGAGGTACAGGCCCAGTTGGAGATCCTCGGTCAGACCGAATTCCAGCTCGCTTCGCAAGTCGATCCGGTCAAAGCTCGAGTCGGTGTCCTTGTCGGTCTTCCATGTGACCCACTGTTCGAACTCGACCGCGCCGACCGGCTGGGTCGTGACGTCGTAGACGTAGGTGAAGACGCGGTCGGAGGCCAGGGCCGGGCCGGTCATCAGGCCGGCGAGTGCGAGGGTGGGGAGGCATGCTTTTGAATTGATTTTTGACACGGGGCGGGCTCCTAAAGAGGTTTCACTTGTTTTGAGACTGGGACTCATTCGCTTTATAGGCGGAGTTTAATAACTCCGGCAGATCTGTCAAGTATCTTGCAACTCATTCTCAGCAAGCCTACAATTCCTGCGTGACGACCCCCAACACCCCCCTGCAACCCACGATCCGAGCGACCCAGGCCGGCAACAAGGTTCAGTCCCAGAGCCTGTGCGACCTGCCCGCGGGCGGGACGGGCTTGGTGGTCCGAATCGACGAAGCCGACCACGCGATGCTCATCCGGCTCAAGACGATGGGGATGCACGAGGGCCGGGCGGTCCGGGTAGTGCGACGCGGTTCGCGGATCATCGTGAGCTGCGGCGGGACCCGCATCGGGCTGTCCGCCGAGGTCGCCAGGCACGTGCTCGTAACACCCACCCAGCCCTAACGGTCAACACACGTAGTAGCCATGACCACGATCTCCCTCAACGTGCATCAGCCCCAGCGCAAATGGCCCGGCCAGCGCCCGCTGCGTGTTGCGCTGGTGGGCAACCCCAACTGCGGCAAGACCACGCTCTTTAACCGCCTCACCGGCCTGCGCGCAAAAACTTCTAACTTCCCCGGCACCACCATCGAACACCGCAAGGGCTCGGTCAAGATCGGCAGCGAACAGATCGACCTCATCGACCTGCCCGGGCTTTATTCCACCGAGTTTGGTCAGAGCGAAGAGCTGCTCGCCTCGGCCGTGTTGCGCGGCGGCATGCCGGGCATGGAGCGTCCCGACGCGGTGATCGTGATCGTCGATGCGACCTGCCTTGCGCGGCACCTCTACCTCGCAAGCGAGGTGCGCGAGATGGGCGTGCCGATGGTCGTCGCGCTGAACATGATGGACGAGGCGCGCAGGCAGGGCCTGACCATCTGCCTCGAAACGCTGGGCAAGGAACTCGATGCGACGGTCGTGCCCATCAGCGGGCGTACCGGCGAGGGGATCGACGCACTGCGTGATGCGATCGCGCAGGACCTGGCCGGCGAAGATGCCTCCCACGCACAGCGGGCCGCGGCGATGACCGACCGCATCGCGTGCTCGGCCTGCTCGACCTGCCCGCACACCAACCGGCACACCTGGGCGTGCGGCGTCGGCGCGGCGGCGGGCCAGGAGATCTCCGAGGAAGCCGAGAAACGCACCGAGCAGGTCGACCGCGTGTTCACGCACCCGGTCGCCGGCGTTGCCGTGTTCGCGGCGATCATGTTCGTGCTGTTTTTCCTTATTTTTAAGGCCGCAACGTACCCGATGGACTGGATCGACCTGGCCTTCGGCTGGCTGGGCGGCCAGGCCGAGGCGCTACTCCCCAAGGGGATGCTCTCGAGCTTCATTGTCGACGGGCTCATCGGCGGGCTGGGCGGGGTCGTCATCTTCCTGCCGCAGATCTGCATCCTGTTTTTCGCGCTCACGCTGCTGGAGGACACCGGCTACCTCGCCCGCGCCGCGTTCGTCGCCGACCGCATCATGAACAAGGTCGGGCTGCCGGGCAAGGCCTTCATCCCCATGCTATCGGCCCACGCCTGCGCCATCCCCGCGATCATGTCCACCAAGGTCATCGAGTCGCGGCGAGATCGTCTCATCACCATCCTCGTTATCCCGCTGATGACCTGCTCGGCCCGCCTGCCGGTGTACGCGATGGTCGCGGCGATCGCGGGCACGATCCTCTACCCCGGCGACACCGAGGCCGCGGGCTGGTCACGCGGGCTGCTCGGCGGCGCACTCTTTTTCGGCGCGTACATGCTCGGCATCACCGCGGCGATGGTCGCGTCGCTGATCCTGGGCAAGACCATCCTCAAGGGCAAGCCGCAGGAACTGGTGCTCGAGCTTCCGCCCTACCGCTGGCCCTCGCTGCGCGTGGCGCTTTTGACCGTGTGGGACCGCGGGCTGGTGTTCCTCAAGCAGGCGGGCACGGTGATCCTGCTGCTGTCGATCATCATCTGGGCGGCGATGACGTTCCCGCGTCTGGATCGGGCAGACATGGACAAGCCGCTCGAAGTGACCAGCGGCAGAGACGCCGTGCTGTGGGACCAGTACAGCGAAGAGCTCAAGGCGGCAGAGGCAGCCGGCGACGAGCAAGCGATCGAGGCAGTCACTACCGAGATGGATCACATGTACGCCCGCTACGCCACCGAGTACTCCGCCGGCGGCAGGCTTGGCAAACTGGTCGAGCCGGTGTTCGCGCCGCTGGGCTTTGACTGGCGGATCGACATCGGTGTCGTCGCCTCGTTCGCCGCGCGCGAGGTGGTGGTCTCGACGCTGGCGATCACGGCCGGCATCGGTGAAGAGGGCGCGGACGACGACGCACTGCTCAGCGACACGCTGGGCTCGATGAAACGGCCCGACGGCTCGGCGCTCTTCGACCTGCCCACGGTTTTGTCGCTGCTGGTCTTCTTCGTGCTGGCGATGCAGTGCCTGCCGACCCAGGCCGTGACCCGGCGCGAGACGGGCAGCTGGAAGTGGGCGGCGCTGCAGTTCGGTTACATGACCGCGATGGCCTACACCGCGGCGCTGATCACGTACCAGGTCGTGTCGGCGATGGTGTAAGCAGATGATTGCGGGGTAGCCCCCGGGCAACGCCCCGGGGGTGCAAGCGCTCTGCGATTCGACCCCCGAGCGCTGCCGGGGGCTACTTGACGCAGCAAATGAAGATCACTGGTCGTCTTCGGGACTATCACCCCTGAGCATGTCGGCCAGCTGCTGCCGTGCGAGCGACTGAGCCGCGCGCTCCTTGGGCGCCTGCTCGCTCTCGGGCAGTTCGACGTTGTACTGCGCCGAGCCCACGGGCTTGTCGTCGCTTGCAGGCGGCGGGATCGGCGTGCGGAACGCCGAAGCGCGTGGGCCTGACGGTCCGGGCTCGGATGCGGCGTCATCGTCGTCATCGGTCGCAGCGACGCTGTTGAGCATGTCGCGGCTGACCTCGCCCGAGGCGCCGATCTGGTCGAACTGGACGCGGACGCGCTTGGACACGCCGCGTTCCTGCATCGTGATGCCGTAGAGCGCGTCGCAGCCCTGCATCGTGCGTTTGTGGTGCGTGATGACGATGAAGTGGCTGCGGTCCAGGAAGCTGTGGATGATGGAGACGAAGCGTTCGACGTTGGCCTCGTCGAGCGCTGCGTCGACTTCGTCCAGGATCGCGTAGGGCGAGGGCCGGGACTTGAAGATCGCCATGAGCAGCGCGATCGCGGTCATGGTCTTCTCACCGCCGGAGAGCTGCGAGAGGGCGCGGGGCTCTTTGCCCGGGGGCTTGGCCATGATCTCGATGCCCGATTCGAGCACGTCGATGTTGCCGTTCTCGTCGGGCTGGAGGAAGACGTCGGCCTTGCCGCCGCCAAAGAGCTTGCGGAACAGGCCCTGCTGCCCGGCGAAGTTGTCGCGGACCTCGTTGAACGTCTGCTCGAAGCGCGTGCGCGAGTCGTTGTTGATCTGTTCGATCAGCTGGCGGAGCTGGCGCTCGGCCTCTTCGATGTCGCGGACCTGGTCGGCCAGCTCGTCCTGCTTGTCTTCGAGCTGTTCTTCTTCCTCGATCGCGCCGAGGTTGACGTTGCCCAGGCGGGCGATCTTGCCCTTGAGCTCTTCGATCTCGGTGGTCGTTGCCTGCCAGTCGATGGTGAAGGGGTCGACAGCAAGGGACGCGGGCTCTTCTGACGGCTCTGCAGGTTCGGATTCTGCAGCAGTAGCTTCGCCACCTTCAACTTGTGCCTGACCATTGACCAGAAGCTGATACCGCTCGACCAGGTCGATCTCGAGCTGCTCACGGCAGCGGTCTTTGACGGCGTCGGCCTTGACCTCGTGCTCGCGCTGGCTGATCTGCAGCTTGTGGGCCGCGTCGTCCAAGCGTGCCTGCTCGGCGCGGTGACGCTTGACGGTGTCACGCAGCGACTGCATCGACGCATCAAATTCAGCGAGCTGGGCCTTGACCGATTCGCACTGCGTGATCAAACCCTGGAGCTCGGCGTCGAGCGACGCGGCGGTGTTGGCGGCGCTGGTGCGCTGCTCTTCAAGCTCGGCGATGCGCTGGCGGTAGCCGGCGAGCTGCTGCTCGACGCGTGCGTGCTGGCGCTCGACGTCCGCGCAGGCTACTTCGTGCTGGCGGGCCGAACGCTGAGCCGATGCGAGCTGCTCGGCGATCTGGCCGGCGCTGACACGCAGCGTCGTGACTTCCTCGCGGGCTTCCTCGGCCTGGCGGCGGCGCGTATCGATCGACTGCTCGGCCTGCGAAACGGCCTGCTGCCTGAGCTGCGACTGCGACTCGAGCTGCTGCTGTTCCTGAGCGTGGGTTGCACGCTTGGCCGACGCCTCGTGCAGCTGCGCGTGGACTTCTTCGGCCTCCTGCGCGATCGCGGGCTGCTCCTTCTCGAGCGTCTGGATCTGGCTGGTCAGGCCCTCGAGCCGGCTGGTAAGCTCGGCGCGGCTGGCGCCCAGGTCGTAGATCGATTTCTGCAGTTCGCTGGTGAGCTGTTCGACGTGCGCCGCCTGACCCGACAACGCGCCGAGCGTGTGCTGATCGGACGCGATGATCGCTTCGATCTCACGCAGCTCCAGGTGCAGCGAGTTGAGCTCCGAGCGGCGCGAGATCAGGCCCGCGGCGCTGCCGGCGTTGATCGGTCCGGCGTGGACCCGGCCGTCGGTATCCAGGAGCTCGCCCGACTCGGTCACGAAGCGGTAGCCGCTGGGCATCATGTGGCGCAGCAGCATCGCGGCCTCGAGGTCGCGCACCACCAGCGTCTGCCCGAGCACACGCCAGACCACAGGCCCGAGCCAGTCGGGGAAACGCACCAGGTCCATCACACGCTTCACGCGCCGGCCCGATGCTTCGATGCTGCGCTTCTCGGCCTCGGTGTGGATCAGCGGGATCGGAGGCTGATCGATTGCCAGCAGCGTGACTCGGCCGCCGAGCGACTCGATGACGGCCTTGCCGTTCGACGAGCAGCAGATGTCCATCAGCCGATCGATCACCAGCGTCTGCTGGTTCTCGCCCAGCGCCGCTTCGATGAGCTTGGCGTTTTGTACGTCGGCCTCGATCAGCTCCGCGAGCATGCCACGCACCAGCGCAAAGCGACCGGGCTGCTCGCTCTCACGGTCGGCCGCGGCCTGCGCGAGCACGGCCTTGACCGGGTCGCTGATGCCTTCGAGGTTGTCCTGCATCTCCTGCAACACGCCCTGGCGTGACTGCAGCGACGAACGCTTTTCCTTGAGCTCCGCGAGGCGGTCGGTGAGCTGGCCGATCTGCTGGCCGAACTGCCCGGCGAGCTGCTTCTGTGATTCGAGCTGGCCCGATTCCTTGCCCAGCAGGGACTCGGCCTCGTCGAGCTTGGCCCGCAGCGTGTCGCGATTGGTGAGCATCGACTCGAGCTGTTCGGCGATCTGGCCCGAGCGAGCGTCGAGCTTCTGGCGGGTGCTCGAGAGGTTCTGCGTGAACGTGTCCAGCGAGCGGACCTCGGCCTGCAGCGACTGCGCACGGCGGAGCATCTGGTTGATGCCCCGCTTCTCGTCTTCAAGCGACGACTGCGCTTCGGCAAGCTCGGCCTGGAGCTGCTGGTAGGTCTGGCGGGCCGACTCGAGCCGGGCTTCGCCGTCGAGTTTTTCCTGTTCGAGCTCGGCGGCGCGTCCGCGCAGCTCATCAAGCTCCGCGGCGTAGCGGCGGCGGGCCTCGTCAAGTTCATCAAGGCGGTCGGCATCGCGCTTGATCTGCAGCTTCACGTCGCCCAGCGTCGACTCGGCGAACTGACGCTTTTGTTCCTGCTGCTGCTTGTCCGCATCTTTCTGTATTCGCTCCTGCTCCAGACGCTTGAGACGATCGGCGATCGCCTGACGCTCAACCTCTGCCTCGGAGAGCGCGGACTCGTGGCGGCCCAGTTCACGCACCGCAGCGGCGCGGTCGGCCTCGGCCTGCTCGAGCTGCTCGCGGACCTCGACCAGCTCGGTGCTGAGCTTGTGGAACTCGGCCAGGGCGTAGGAGAGCTGGAGCTCGCCGAGCCGGGCCTTGTGCTCCTGGAACGAGCGGGCGCGGGCGGCCTGCATCTTGACGCTACGCAGGCGGCGCTCGGTGTCTTCGAGGCGCTGTCGGCAGAGCGCGAGGTTCTGTTCGGTGCGGTCGAGCTTGCGTTCGGCTTCTTTCTTTCGGGCCTTGAAGCGGGAGATACCTGCGGCTTCTTCGAAGATCTGGCGGCGCTCGCCGGCGTTGGCTTCGAGCATGCGGGCGACCTTGCCCTGCTCGATGACCGAATAGGCGTCGGTGCCGATGCCCGTGTCCATGAACAGCTCTTTGATGTCACGCAGGCGTACCCGGCGGTTGTTGATCAGGTACTCGCTGGTGCCGTCGCGGTAGAGCTGGCGTGTGACGGCGACCTCGTCGTGGTCGATGGGCAGGACGCGCGTCTCGTTTTCGCGTTTGGGGTTTTCGAAGGTGAGGGTGACGGACGCCATGCCGCTGGGTTTGCGGACGGCGCTGCCGTTGAAGATGACGTCCATCATCGCCGAGCCGCGCAGGCTCTTGGGCGACTGGTCTCCGAGGACCCATTTGATGGCGTCGACGACGTTGGACTTGCCGCAGCCGTTGGGCCCGACGATGCCGACAATCGGCCGATCGAAGGCGATCTCGGTCTTGTCGGCGAACGATTTGAAACCGGCGAGGGTGAGTTTGGCCAGACGCATGTGAAGCGGCGACCTCCTGTCAAAGGTGCGGCGGCTGCCCGCCGAAAAAATCCCGACGCCGATTCCATCCGGCGACGCTTTTCTATCCAGCCCTGCTCATGAACATGGGTCATGCCCGATAAGCTGGCCTTGAGACACAAACTATATCGTCTGTGCAAGCCTTTGTGCTGTGATAATCGTTCAGCCCAGCGCAAGACATCCTGCGCTGAGCCCGGATTGGTTTAAGAGCCGGGTTGCGTGGCCGGCTCGGGGGTTGGCTCGGGTGCGGTTTCCGGAGCGATTTCCGGGGTGGATGCGGGGGTCGGTCCGGGCTGAGGCGGCGCGTCGGTCGTGCCGGCGGGTTCACTGGGAACCGACAGCTTTTCCAGTTCTTCGGGGGTGATCTCGGGCCGAGCCTGTCCCTTGTCATCGCGTTGGGACTGCGCGATGCGCTGGGCCAGGGGATTGATCCGGGCTTCGAAGGGCGCGGGGATCTGGCCCTGCTGGGCGAGGGTATTTAAAGCACGGACCACGTCGGTGAAGTCCAGATTCATGCCGAACTGGGTGTGCATGTTGTCGCGCTTGTAGCCCAGGGAGTAGACCAGCGTCGCGACCGTCGGGTTGATGCGGTAAAGCCGCGGGTCACGCTCGCCCGGCGGGGTGTAACGCAGCACCAGCGGCAGCGCTTCATCAGGGGCGAGCAGCCCCAGCAGTTCCGCGACGCCCGGCGTGGGCTTGCCCTGGGCGTCTTTGCCCGGCTCTTTCGTCAGGCGCACGATCCCGATTGCGCGGGGTTTTTCGGTGGCCTGGCCTCGGCCGGGGATGTTCAGGAGCCTGGAGCCGAACGCATCCTGCAACGCCTCGCCGCGCACGTTCACCAGCAGCGTATTGCCCTGGGCGTCGCCGACCTCGACCTGCCAGTCCGGGGGCTCGGGCTTGCCGCCCTCTTTCACCGGCAAAAGCGACGGCGTGAGCGTCAACGCCCCGCAGCGATGGATCGGGATGTAGGCGCTCTTGCCTTCGTATTCGATTTCGAGCGATGCGGGGATCGTGTCGACCGCGAGGGTACGCAGGACAAGCGAGTTGTCGACACGCGCGAAGACCTGGCTTGGCAGCTGGATGTCGCCGCCGAAGATCACGATCGCCTGCTCGTCGCCCTGGATCGCATAGACCGAGGGGATTTCGGAAGGGACACGGTCGATGTAGAACTTGTGCTGCTTGTCGTCGCGGACCGCGAGGCGTTCGACCGTGCGGTCGTTCACGAGCACCAGGGCCTCGTACGCCCCGAGCCGTACGGCCAGATCAGGATCATTGAGCATGCCGCGGACGGTCTTCCGGGCTTCGCTGCTTCGGCTCATGATGGCAAGCATGCGTGCGGCACGGACACGCTGGTCGGCGCTGCCCTTTGTAGCGAGCGAGGTCAGCGGCGCGATGCACTGCTCGTCCTGAAGCCAGGAGCCCGCCTCGAGCGCCGCGTCCTGAACCGCGGGATTCGCGCTGCTGTAGTACTCCCGCAGCACGGGCATGCAGTTTCGGCCAAGCCCCTTCCACGCCAGCGCGACAGGCCTGCTGCGCTCGGCCGGTTCAGCCATCAGCGCCTCGCCCAGCGCCTGCGCCTGCGGACGGACCGACTGCGGGCTGGGGTCCAGGAACAGGTGCTCGATCAGCGCGAGCAGTTCCGTGGGCTGACCCGAGAAGCGTTCGGGGATATTGATCTCGATCAGGCCGTCGGTCTTTGCCACGGCGGTCGGCAGGTTGTCGGTATCCATCGCTTCGAAGCGTTCGTTGATGCGGTCGGCGATGAGGTTGGAGATGCGGTAGCTCGGTTGGTTGAGAACAAACTGGACGGTCTGTGATTCGAGGACCGTCCCGCCGTTGACCACCAGGCCCGCGCGCTGAAACTCGCCGGACTGCTGGTCTGATGGTTTGATGGGGTTGACGAAGATCTTGCCGTAGCCGGTCGCCTGTGCCTGGGTGAATGCGAGGCCGCGGTCAAGGCCCGAGGGCGAGAGCTGGGTGGGCCAGAAGATTCGGCCGCCGGCGAGCGAGGTCGAGTTCTGATCGACGAGCGAGACCAGGACATCAAACTTGGACCCGCGTCGAGCGCCGGGCGGGATGAGGCCTTCGATCGCGACCACGGCCGATCCGGTGTCGGCCAGGACGCGCTCGGGGGTGAACTGCGCGGTGCCGAACTGGACCGAGCCCAGCCCGTTACGCCGCATCTCGTTGATGAGCCAGTCGCGCATGAAGGCGGGTACTTCGTTGGAGCCTGTGCCATCAAGGTCGACGACCATGCCGTAGCCCGCGACGTAGCGGGGGGCGTTGTTGATGAAGCTTCCGTAGGAGCCGACGGTGCCACGGAGGTAGCGCGGGCCGGAGAAGGTGGCCGAGGCCTGGTTGGTGTCGTCGTAGGTAGTCGGGCTGCTGCTGCAGGCGCTAAGCAAGAGAAGAATCACCATCGCCACGCCGAGCACCGCCGAAGGGAGCAGTCGGCGTGAGGCGAAGGGGTGGATGGCTTGGCAAGTGCGTTCGGGCAGGCGGGTCTTGATCATGGTGGGTCACTGTGCGGGCGGGAATCCCGCTATTGTCCCCTGGGCCATGCCGCGGTCAAGCGCCGTGCGGTGTTTTTTGCTTGGATTTTCAGTGTAAACCAATCGGATGATGGCGCGACGATGCAGCGGAGCAACGCTGATACACTGCTGGGATGCTGGCCGACCTCGATAAAACGCTGCTGAGTGCCGAGCAGATCGCCGCTCGGCTAGATGAATTGGCCACGCGGATCACCCGGGATATCGAGGCGTCTACCGGCCTGTCCGACGACAACCACCCCCACAACACGCTTACGATCATCCCCATCCTCACCGGCAGCATCATCTTCGTCGCCGACCTGGTCCGGCGCCTGCCCCTTCGCATCAAGATCTACCCCATGTCCGCCTCGTCCTACCCGGGCAAGTCCACCGCATCACAGGGCGTGAGCCTGGGGTCGAACGGCGACCGCGTGCCCGCAGACCTCACCGGCCAGCACGTGCTTTTGATCGATGACATCCTCGACTCGGGCTCGACCCTGCGTGCCGTCACCGACGAACTTCGCAAGCGCAACCCCGCGACGCTGATGACCTGCGTGCTGCTGCGCAAGCAGCGTGAGCAGGCGATGAGTGTGCCCGTTGACTATGTCGCTTTCGATATCCCCGACGCGTTTGTCGTGGGCTACGGGCTGGACTACGACGACCAGTACCGCAACCTCCCGCACATCTGCACGCTCAGGCCCGAGATCGTCGGCGCGTGACCCCGAGGCTCAACGGTGTTACGCTGAATGCCGCATCGCATGTCGAATACACCCCGCTACAACCCGCAGCCGCAGAGCCCTCGCGCGGCGGGCCCCTCGCTCGCCGCCGCCGATGCCGGTGACGCCGCCGACGCCGGCTCGATGCTCGCACGCGCCAACGCGATGCTTCCCGCCCAGCTGCTGCAGCCGGGCGAGCTGATCATCCTCCTGGTCAAGCCAAGCCCGTGGTACATCCTGATCGTGCCGCTGCGCTTCATCGCGGTGGTCGTGCTCTGCGTAGCGCTGTTTGTGATGCTCGATCGCCGGGGCTACGACCTGTACCTCGACCGCAACGACGCGATCGTTGCCGCGCTGGGCCTGGTCGGCCTGCGACTGTTCTGGCAGATGCTCGAGTGGCTCAGCCGGGTTTATGTGCTGACCGACCAGCGCATCATCCGCATCAAGGGCGTGCTGTCCGTGCAGGTCTTCCAGTGCCCGCTGCAGAAGATCCAGCAGACCGACCTGATCCTGCCGCTGATCGAGCGTATCTTCTGGCTGGGCACGATCGGCTTCGCAACCGCCGGCACCGCGGGCCACGAGGCCTACTGGCTCATGGTCGCAAAGCCGCTGGAGGTCCACGCGAAGATCGTCGAGACGATGCGGCGGTACCGCAGATAAGAAAATGACCGGCTATCCGCGCCTGCGCACACTCGCCGCGTGGCCGTCGAGCCCCTCCGCCTCCGCCATCGCGGCGATGTGGTCGATCGCCTGCTTGGGCATGCCATTGGGATACGCCACCGTGCCCGTGCGCTTCATAAACGTGAAGCAGCTCACGCCGGAGGTGAACCGGCCGGTCGTGTCCGTCGGCAGCGTGTGGCTGGGGCCGGCGTAGTAATCGCCCGCGGCCACCGGCGTGTTGCCCAGGAACACCTCGCCGCCGTGGCGGATCTTCTTCATGAACGCGTTGGGCTGGGCGACCGCAAGGTTCACGTGCTCGGCCGCGAACGTGTCGACCCCTGCCGCGGCGTCGTCTTCATCCTTGACCAGTACTGCAAACGAGGCGTCCTTGAACGACGCCTCGATCGCGCCGCGACGTTTACGCTCGGGCAGCTGCTTGTCGATCGCTGTGGTGATCCGGTCGATCACCGAACGGTCCCAAGCGATGAGGAAGCACTTGCCCGGGTCGTGCTCGGCCTGGGCGATCAGGTCCGCCGCGACCGCGTCGACATCGCATGAAGCATCCGCGACGGTCACGATCTCGCTCGCGCCGTAGAACGCGTCGATGCCGACCACGCCGTTGACCCGCAGCTTGGCCGCCTGAACGACCGGGTGGCCCGGGCCTGCGATGAAGCTCACGGGCTTGATCGTCTCGGTGCCGTACGCCAGCGCCGCGACCGCCGGCGGGCCGCCGATGCGGTACACCTTCGTCAGGCCGAGCATGTTCGCCACCGCCAGCGTGATCGGAGAAATATCCTTCGCCGCTTCGCCGGGCTTGCGGTAAGGCGGCGGCGTCACGACGGTGATCTCCTCGGGCTTGACCCCCGCAACCCTCGCCGGCACCGCGAGCATGATCAGCGAACTGAACAGCACCGCGGACCCGCCGGGCACCAGCAGACCCACCGGCGTAATCGGCGTCCAGCGCAGGCCCAGCTCCGCGCCAGCGATCCAGACGCTGTGCGCATCACTCGGGCGGATGTGCTTCTGATAGGCGTAGACGTTGGCGATCGCCTGCTCGATGGCTTGACGCAGCGGGCCGGTGAGTTTCGCCTCGGCGTCGGCCAGCTCCCGCTCGGTGACGCGCATGCGATCGGCCGAGAACTCGGGGTCGGTGAACTGCCGCATGTGCTCGACGATCGCCGCGTCGCCACGCTGGCGGGTATCGCGCACCAGCTCGGCCGCGAGCGTGGCCCACTTGCCGTCCGGGTCGGCCGCGCTGCGCAGCATCTTCATCCGGGCGCTCAGGCCCGCGCGGTCGTCGTCTTGTGTCAGGTCGTAGATCGGGAACATGGCCTGTCTCGCTGCGCTCAGGACTCAACAGTTTAGGCCAATGTCAAGAAAGATTCACCGGCGGACGCGATGCAAATGGAGTTTCTAAGCGGCAAGACGCCTTGCAAATCAATCCGTGGAAAAGCCTGAACACCCAAAAGCTCAACCACTTTCAAAACCAGCTGATCTGATCAAGCGAGGTGTGCCCGCGGCGCAAGGCTCCTGCCAGGCGCAACCGCTGGAAACTGCGCAGCTCGGTGGCAGACGCGCCCTCCCGGGCAGCGTTAATCATCCCTGTAAACGAGCGACCTCACCCCCGCCGACGCACGAACAGCCCGCCCTGCCGTGCGACCGCCCCGCGGATCTCCAGCAGTGTCAGCTCGCCCTGCACCTGCGCCGCAGGCAGGCCCGTCCAGCTCACCACCTCGTCCAGCGAACGGGGCGTGTCCAGCACCGCGAGGATCGATGCGCCGCCAGGCCCCGGAACGCCCGGCAGCGCATCATGCTTCTCACCTGCTTGAGCACCCAACGACTGGGTACGGATCTCCGACGCCGCATCCAGCAGCGGCGCCTGCTCGCCGATGACATCGAGGATGTCCGACACCCCCGTCACCAATCGGCCCCAGCCTTCTTTGATGATCTGGTGACAGCCCTCGGACTGCGCACTGTCCACGCGCCCCGGCAGTGCCATCAACTCACGGCCCTGCTCATCCACACAACGCCTTGCCGTCGACAACGCCCCGCTTCGACGCCCCGCCTCCACCACCAGCGTCCCCACGCACATGCCCGAAACCACACGGTTGCGCCTCAGGAAATTCTCCGGCCGCGGCTCCATACCCATCGGAAACTCACTGATGAGCGCCCCACGCTCGCCCCCGCCTTCCACGATCTCTTCAAACACACTCTTGTGATCCTGTGGATAAGGCTTGGCCAGACCCGACCCCAGCACCGCGATCGTTCGGCCCATCCCCGCCTTGGCCGCACGCAGCGCCCCGCGGTGCGCCGCGATGTCGATCCCGTACGCCCCGCCCGACACGACCGTCACGCCGCTGCACGCCAGCGCATTACTGATCAGGTCCGCCTGCTCGCGCCCGTAGTGCGAACACCTGCGCGAGCCGACCACCGCAAGCGACAGATTGTCGCGCCGATCCAGCTTGCCCATGACCCACAACAGCGGCGGCGCGGCGGGGATCGCCTTGAGCAGGGCCAGGTAATCGGGGTCATCCAGCGCGAGCAGTTGCGTGTCGTAGCGATCAACCAGATCCAGTTCGCGACGAAAAACCTCACCCGCAATCACTTCGTCGATCGATCGTCTTAGTGAACTCGCCAGACGATCGGAGATGCCCTGCACCTGTCCGAGCTGGGCCGCACTCAGTTCCAACGCCTTGACTGCACCGCCGGCGTACTCAACGATCCGGCCGATGAGCGTCGGCCCGAGCCCGGGGGTCAGAGTCAACACCAGCCATGCATGGGTGTGTGGCGTCATGCGGCCGAGTGTAAAGACGCGAAGTGACAGATCCTGTCACATGAGTAGCCCGTTGTAGAAGAAAAAAAAGACTCTCGCCCCTGGGTGAGGGGCAAGAGCCGTAGAGCGTGTTTCGGAGCGTGAACTTAGCGCCGCTCCGTCAAGCGGAGCTAGCACGCCCCGGTCCTACACGAATAACAATCAGTCACTGGATCACCTCTTTCTTTCAATGCCCGTGGCTCATGTTGGCCGGGCGGTTGAACCAGCCGTCGCCGACTTGGGTTGTGCTGGTGTATGTCAGTCACAACCGTTCGGCCGCCGGTGAATCCAAGGCCCACGACGTCTCCGCGGGCCACATCGCCCCCGCCGTGCACTGCGGGGTCGGCCGGCTCGCCCGTACATCGCCTGGTTCGGGGTTGTCCCGCCTCGCCGCGACGCCGTCCTTGCCGACAGTTGCATTATCGGCGCGGGATCGCGCAGGTCAAGATGTTCTTGCAGACGTGTGTAGATTTTTGAAAAAAGCCGCGGACGACGCCTGCGGCTTTGGGGTGGCTGAGATTATTGAAGCAAGACCGCCGACGGCATCGGCGGCTTTATCGGGTGCCTTGCTTACTTCTTCTTGCCCGTCAGCATCTTCCACTTGCGCTTGATCAGGTCCATCAGGTGGTCCGCCTCGGTCTGGGCGCTGGGCGTCCATCGGCACCAGTGGATGTTCACCGCGCACTTGGACGAGCGGATCTGGTCGCGGATGTACCGGTTGACCCGGCGCAGCGGGATCTGCTCGATGTGTTCATCCAGCAGCGGGATCGCGAAGAAAGGCTGCTCGGGGTCCGGGATCAGGTACGCCATCGCGTCGGGGTTCTCCGGCCCGGTTTGATGATGACCCTCAAGCACGTACTCAATACACCACTGCCAGCCCTGACCGGCCCAGAGGATGCGGCGCTGAATACCCTCGAAGCCTTCGAGCCCGGCCATCACCGTCGTCAGCGCCTTGTAGTGCGACTCCTTGGGCTTGATCGGGTCAAGAAGCTGTTCGAGGGTCGGCTCGTTCCAGCGGTCCTGCCAGGGCAGGCGGGTGGGATAGGCGGTCTTACTCATAGCAGGGCATCTGGGGCTGGCTGGATGGGGTCGTTTTAGCCGGTCGGCGGGTCGGCCGAGGAACCCCTGATTTTACCTCAGTAAAGGCATATCCGCAAAACCCACTGACCAAAGATCACAGAATTCTGCCCATTCGGACCGAGCTTAATGGGGGGCCGGGGATACATCAGGCAGGCCGACCCGGGTCTTGGACGTTAAAATGACGTTTTGACTCATCTGGAGCCCATGATGACGAGCAACCCACAAACCACGACCTCTGCGGACACGCAGTTTGACCCTGCGGGTTCGGTGATCCTGGTCGTTGATGACAACGAACAGAACGTTGAGCTTCTGCAGGCCTACCTCGAGTCGATGCCGGTGGAGGTTCACGCGGCCTACGACGGGTTGCAGGCGCTGGAGATGATTGAATCGGGGGGCGTCAAGCCGGACCTGGTTCTGCTGGATGTGATGATGCCGAAGATGTCGGGCTTCGAGGTCTGCCGCAAACTCAAGGCGGACCCTGTGACGTCAAGCATCCCGGTGATGATGGTGACGGCGCTCAATGAGCTGGGGGATATCGAGCGTGGCGTCGAGGCGGGGACCGATGAGTTCCTCAGCAAGCCCGTGAACAAGCTCGAACTGCTCACGCGCGTGAAGTCGCTGCTGCGTAGCTCGAAGCTGCGCCAGGCGGGCGACGACAAGGACGCCTACATCCGTGATCTCGAGCGGATGCTGGGGCGTGACGGCCTGAGCCCCGAGGCCTGACCGGGCACTCTTCTTTCATTTACGAAGCTGACGACCTGCTCCGCTGATCGCGGCTGAGAGGCTGTGCGCGCGTTATCGGATGTTGAACTATGACGGCTGTGCGGCCTGCGCCGGATGTGCGCCCGGTTTGTCGGGATGAACACGCAAAACGTGATGTGCGGACTAGACCGACCTCAAGTGACTGTCGATGGACCTCACGGCCGACGGTGTGTTACCGAACGGCATGCGGGGTTTTGGCCGATTGCCTACCCCGCGCCTGCCCAGGCAGGTCATGCGCTGGGGAGAGGCGTCAGGACTATCCAGGATAAACCGGCCTGTCGCCGGCCCTAGCTACGGAGGTAAGAGATGAGCCGGATCAACACCAATGTGAACTCCCTGATCGCACAGCGGATCTCGGGTCAGCAGAACGCTGCCCTGAGCAAATCGCTCGAGCGACTTTCCACCGGTCTGCGGATCAACCGCGGATCGGACGACCCCGCCGGCCTGATCGCCAGCGAAGTGCTGCGTGGCGAAAAGGCTGCGCTCAGCGCCGCGATCGGCAACGCCGAACGCGCCGAGCAGTTCGTTTCCACCGCTGAAGGCGGCCTGCAGGAAATCAGCTCGATGCTCACCGAAATCCAGTCGCTCGTCGGCCAGTCCGCCAACGAAGCGGGCCTGTCCACCGAAGAAAAAGAAGCGAACCAGCTCCAGATCGACAACATCCTGTCGACCATCGACCGAATCGCATCGACGACGAGCTTCCAGGGCACCAAGCTGCTCAACGGCAACTTCGACTTCCAGGTCTCGGGCGTCGCTGCCACCGTCGATGAGATGACGATCAAGGACGCCAAGAAGGGCTCGTCCAACGTCGCCGTCCAGGCACTGGTCACCCAGTCCGCGCAGCACGCCGGCCTGTTCCTGTCCATGGCCGCGTCGCTGAACCTCACCAGCTCCGTCTCCTCGTTCGTCTTCGAACTCGGCGGCGCTAAGGGCACCCGTCAGTTCAGCTTCGGCTCGGGCTCGACGCTGGCCAGCATCGCAACCCAGATCAACACCTTCAAGGACGTCACCGGCGTCTCGGCAGTCGCCTCGGGTGTGTACCTCGAACTGAAGTCCACCGACTTCGGCTCCGACCAGTACGTCTCCTTCAACATCACCAACCGCGGCGGACAGGCCGGCCTGATCGTCGACCAGTCCGGCACCAACGAAGCGGCCCTTGACACCGGCAGCACGACCAACTTCACCGCCGTCACTTCCGCCGTCCGCGACGACGGCCGCGACATCGCGGGCATGATCAACGGCATCTCGGCACGCGGCAAGGGCAAGACCCTCAGTGTCGCCAGCGACGCCCTCTCGCTCGACCTGCTGCTGACCACCGCTGGCGCTCAGGCCATCGGCACGATCTCGGCCGGCACGATCTACGGAGGCGGCGCGCAGTTCAACCTCGGTGCGGAAGTGAACCTCAACAACCAGGTCACCCTCGGCATCAAGAACGTCGCAGCCCGCGAACTGGGCCGATACAACGACGGCACCCTGACCTACTTCCTTGACGACCTGGGCGCCTCGGGCGACCTGAACGTCGTCGACGGCGACACCACCAAGGCACAGACCGTCATCGACAAGGCCGTCAACGATATCTCCAGCCTGCGTGGCCGACTGGGCGCGTTCCAGGCCAACGTCGTCGGCTCGACGATCAACTCCCTGGGCGTGGCCTACGAGAATATCTCGGCCGCCGAGTCGATCATCCGGGACACCGACTTCGCCGAGGCCACCGCCGAGCTCGCACGTAACCAGGTGCTCGTCGCCGCGGTCAACAGCGTGCTGGGCATCGCCTCCAGCCAGAGCCAGTCGGCCCTGTCGCTGCTCTAAGACAACATCAAATTCCGGTATGGGAACCCCCGTCCTCGCGACGGGGGTTTTTCATTTAAGACCGAATCAGAAGCCCGAATCCGCCACCGAACCGCCAAGCGCCCGTACTCGTTTAACTTCTGCATCGTGCTAGAATCAAACAAGGGCGGTAAAGCCATGCGGGACTCCAATCACTTTCGCTACCTCCTCATCGCAGGGCTGCTGGGCAGCGCAGGCCTGGGCTACTTGTTCGCTCAGATGAACGGCGAAAACCCGGTCGTTTCAAGACCCGCCGTCGCCGATCAGCCGACCACTCAGGAAGCGCCCATCAACCCGGAAGACCAGCGGAATATCGCGCTGTTCCAGAGGTCATCGCCTGCGGTTGTGAACATCAACACGCTTGACCGCCGGATGGACCTCTACTCCCGGCAGGTGCTCGAGACCGCGCGGGGCTCGGGGTCGGGCTTCGTCTGGGACAACGATGGGCACATCGTTACGAATTATCACGTCATCCAGGGCGCGAGCGGCGCTCAAGTGATATTGGATGACAACACGGTCTACCGGGCGCAACTGGTCGGTGTTTCGCCGGACCACGACCTCGCGGTGCTGAAGATCGATATGAAGGATCAGCCGACCACCCCGCTGCCGCTGGGTGACAGCGATGCGTTGCAGGTCGGGCAAACCGTGTTCGCGATCGGCAACCCTTTCGGCCTGGACCACACGCTGACCAAAGGGATCATCAGCGCACTGGGACGCGAGATCACCGCGGTATCAGGCCAGCAGATCGCGGATGTTGTTCAGACCGACGCCGCGATCAACCCGGGCAACTCCGGCGGACCCCTGCTCGATGCCAACGGCCGGGTCATCGGGGTCAATACCGCGATCTTCAGCCCGTCGGGCGCCAGCAACGGGATCGGCTTTGCTGTGCCCATCGGGACCGTACGCCGGGTGGTTCCTCAGTTGATTGAATTCGGCGAGTACCGTCGGCCTGACCTGGGAATCCGTATGGATGAACGGATCAGCCAGCGTTTGCTATCGCAGGTCGGGGCCAAGGGCGTACTGGTTCTGGGTATCGAGCCGGGCTCAGGCGCTGAGTCGGCGGGATTGATCCCGACCCGCCGGGCAGAGAACGGCGCGATCCTGCTGGGGGACATCATCGAATCGGTGAACGGCAAACAAGTGTCGAGCGTCAGCGATCTGCAACTGATATTGGACTCTCTCAGGCCCGGCCAAACGGTGAGCTGTCACGTCCGTCGGGGCAAGCAGACGGTTGCGGATATCGACGTGGTGGTTCGCTAGGACCGTGATCCGGGTTCATCGGGGTCGCTGATCAAGATTTTATAAATGAGGGTCCGGATAACCCGGGCGGAAGCTGTGCGTTTGATGCTGATAAGGGGGGTCGGCACGGTGGTGACACTTTTTTCGTTGGTAAGAGTTGTGATGCGCTTAAGGCGTGTTCCGGTTGTGACGATTCTGCGGACGGGCCGATGGATGGCCCCGGACCATCAGGGGGCGCACTTCCGATAAGTGTCGCCAAGGTCCGAGGTGGCGAGTTTGTGCGACCGTCACCGAAAAAGCTCAGGCAGCCAGCCGGGGTGATGCGGGACGCGTCACCCGGTTGCACGACGGACTCCGCGGTCAAGTCGTGCAAGCCAACTGGCCCGCCCCGCCCGGCAAAGGATGGCCGGAGGGCAACGGGACCACGAGGACAGGCCGGTGAGCAAAACCAGACCGAAGGGGCGTTCCCAGAGGTCAACAAAGCATCGTGATCGGATCGGAGATCCACCAGGACCCACGGCAGGAAGCCGAACCCGAGACGTGACACTCACCCGTGATCACGGAGGACCACTACCATGAGTCGCATCAATACCAACGTTCAGTCTCTCATCGGCCAGCGCGTGCTCGGCCAAAACAACAAGACCCTCAACACCTCGCTTGAGCGTCTGTCCACCGGCCTGCGGATCAACCGCGGCAAGGACGACCCCGCAGGCCTGATCGCCAGCGAAAACCTCCGCAGCGAAAAGGCAGCCATCAGCGCCGCCATCGGCAACGCCGAACGCGCTGACCAGGTCGTCAACATCGCCGAAGGCGGCCTGCAGGAAATCAACTCCCTGCTGATCGAAGTGCAGTCCCTCGTCGGCCAGTCGGCCAACGAAGCGGGCCTGTCCGCCGACGAAAAGAAGGCAAACCAGCTGCAGATCGACTCGATCCTTCAGACGATCGACCGTATCGCGGCATCGACCTCCTTCCAGGGCACCAAGCTGCTCAACGGCACCTACGACTTCACCGCCTCAGGCGTCGCCAGCACCGTCTCTGACTACCAGATCAACGGCGCCAAGCTCGCCTTCGGCGAAAACCGCGATGTCGAAGTGCTCGTCACCCAGTCCGCTCAGCACGGGGCGCTGTTCCTCTCGCTCGGCGGCCCGCTGGACCTGACCTCCGCCACCAGCTCGTTCACCTTCGAACTGGGCGGTGCGCTGGGCATCCGCGAGTTCACCTTCGGCTCGGGCACCACCATCGCCGACATCGCCACCTCCATCAACACCTTCACCGACGTCACCGGCGTCTCGGCCGTCGCCTCGGGTGTCTACCTCGAACTGAAGTCTGAAAACTTCGGCTCCAGCCAGTTCGTCTCCTTCAAGATCACCAACCAGGGTGGTCAGGTCGGCTCGGTGATCGACGCTTCGGCAACCAACGAAGCGGGCCTGGACACCGGCAGCGTCACCGCCTTCTCCGCCACCACCGACGTCCGCGACAGCGGCCAGGACGTGGGCGCGGTCATCAACGGTGTCGCAGCCGTCGCCAACGGCAAGGCCGCTCGCATCAACACCGACTTCCTCGATGTTGAACTCGAGCTGACCACCGCAGGCGCACAGTCCCTCGGTGCGATCTCCGCCCTCACCATCACCGGTGGCGGTGCACAGTTCAACCTCGGACCCAACGTCGACATCCTCAACCAGGTCTCCCTGGGCATCGGAAACGTCGCGGCCCGTAACCTCGGCTCGCTGACCAACGGCTACCTCGACCAGCTCGGCTCGTCCAAGGGCAACAACGTGGTCGACGGCGACCTCAATGGCGCACAGAAGATCGTCAACGACTCGATCAACCAGATCTCCAGCCTGCGTGGACGACTGGGCGCCTTCCAGAAGAATATCGTCGGCGCAACCATCCGGTCGCTGGGCGTGGCTCTGGAAAACACCTCCGCCGCAGAATCCGCCATCCGCGATACCGACTTCGCGGCCGAAACCGCGGCCCTCACCCGCTCGCAGATCCTGGTCCAGTCCTCGACCCAGATCCTTGCGATCGCCAACAGCCAGCCTCAGAACGCTCTGGCACTGCTTGGCTAAAATCCTGCCTGAAACGGGTACCCCTCGGGGCATCCGATCACTGATGCGGAGCGGCGCTGGAAACAGCGCCGCTTCTTTTATTTCTGCCCCGCTCCTGGCTCCCTGATAAACTAGTGCCAACCCTCGAAGACAGGCCGCATAACGATGAAAATCAAACCGACCCTCGCCGCACTCGCTATTGCAATGCTCGCCCTGCTGCCCCTGAGCGCTCAAGCCCAGCTGCAGATCAGCGGCACCTACAGCGTCGTAAGCGTCCGCGACGTCAAGCCGCCCAAAGGTACCAGTCTGACCCTCGCCTTCGCTGATGGGGGCAAGGCAACACTCCGCTACCAGTTCAACCAGGACGCGGCTCAGACCTTCGCCTTCCGCTACAGCGTCGAGGGCGTTCTCCTCTCGCTCGAACCGGCCGAACCCTTCGGCAAGGCCAACAGCGTCAAGTTCGAGATCCGCGTCACCAACGGCCAGCTTCAACTGCTCCCGCCCAAGACGCCCGAGCAGGAGAAGGCCGAAGCCGCAGCCTTAGAGAAGGGCGAAAAGACCGAAGACACCCGCCAGCCCGTGTGGGTGCTGGCAAAAGGCTAATCGGCCCGAACGCATGCATCTGGGCATGCGTCAGATATGGACTGACCCAATCATGACCCGCGAGCCGGCAGGGGGAAGAATCTGTGCAGGGCAGGCGATCGGGATTCACTCCTATATCATTTTTCAAAGCTCGGCTCGATCCCTCTGTTACAAAATTTATACGAACAGGTTCATCTTGTTCGCTGACTCACTGTCGCAATTGATATCTATTCTGAAACAGAATTCCGAATACCACTTCTAGCAAATTTACCTATCTTCACGCCGCCGAACACTTCGATTCATCATCAAGAGTTTGTTCGAATCAAATTCATCGATATGATTCACGGTATAGAAATAATTCAGGACCTATAACCAAAAAATTTGATTTTCCACTATTCCTGCAAGCCAGAGTTGTGTATAAACAATCGAAGACTTTCATAGAACAAATCATCTTTTACCGCAACGAGATGCGGGGGGGCTGAAATGACAGGCAATAAATCCAAGATCCGGAAGAAATCACTCTGCGCCTACGCCGCGCCGAACCGGCGTTCGATGCTCGAAACACTCGAGTCGAGGCTGCTGTACTCCGCCACGCTCACCGCCGAGGCCGGCAGCGACCTGATCACCGACGAGGGCAGCGCCATCTTCGTTGATGGATCCTTTGTAGACACGAACACCGGCACGCCCGGCGAGTTCGAGCTGTTGACCCTGCCCGGAAGTACCGTGCGCAGCGACTTCGCTGCACACAGCATCTCGGGCAATAACGTGATCTGGTACGACACCGACGGAAACGTCCTGCTTTTTGATGGGACAACCGACGCGTCCGGCAACCCCAATATCGTTGACCTTACCGCGTTGACGGGCGGCAAGATCTCGACCAGCGGCTACTCCGTCGACGCCGACGGGGATCGGGTCGCATTCAACAGTTCGTCCAAAGGCGTATTCGTCTACACCGTAAGCACCGGCGCAGTCCAACAGGTCGGCTCCGGCGGCAGCTCAATCACCAACGTGCAGATCGACGGCGACTATGTGACATGGCAGAAGTCGTCGGGATCTTTCCTCAAGACCTTCATCTACAACCTGTCGGACCCGCTGGCCACCGAGCAGTTGCTGGTCAACACCGGCGACTTGGGGGGCGGGGGCTCTACGACCGAGGCAACCGTCTCCAACGGGATCGCATACTGGATCGGCACGGGCGGCGCGGGCGGATACAACGACGTCTTTGGCAAGATTCTAAGCACCGGCGCGATCTTTAATGTCTCCAACACGCTGCACGACGACCAGAACATCCGGGCCGACAACGGCGTCGTCGCGTGGAACGCGCAGACATCTGCGCCCTCCGTCTACGTGTTTGATGGCAGGAACTACAACGGCACGGGTGCCGCACCGGCCGCGATCCAACTGGATGGGCTCGCCGGCGGCGCGAATGTCAGGCCCGATGTCTCGGGCGCAAACGTCGTCTTCGAGTCGTTCCTGACCAGCCGCGACCGCGACATCTTCGTCTACAACCTGGACACCGCGACCACCACTAATATCTCTAATGACCGATCGGCCAACTCCGAGCAATTCGCCGTGATCCGGGGCAACAACGTCGTCTGGGAGAACACCGTCGGCGGGACCGCCGATCTCTCTGTCTACGACCTGACAACAGGCAACTCAACGCCCGTCAGCACTGACGGGATACGCGACTACAAGCCGATGATCTCGGGCGGCAACCTCTCCTTTGTCTCCGGCGGCGCACTCACCATCGCGCTGGGCAGCTCAGACGCGACCTACACCATCGACTGGGACTTCGGCGACGGCACGACGCTCTCTGACGCTCAGCTCGGCGAATCACACACCTACCTGAACAACGGCGTTTACACCGTCACGCTCACCGTCACCTCCAGCAATGGCGACGTCGCCACCGACACCGCAACCGTCACCGTCAGCAACCTCGCACCGACCATCGACAGCGCCACCCTCGACGCCGCGGCAGTGAATGAGGGCGGCGGCGTCACGCTCAGCGGCAGCTTCTCCGACGCAGGCACGCTGGACACCCACACCCTTGTTGTTGACTGGGGCGATGGCACGACCAGCAACGCCACGATCGACCAGACCGCCGGAACCTTCGCCGCATCGCACACCTACCTCGACGACAGCCCGACCGGCACCGCCAGCGACCTGATGCCGATCTCCCTGACTCTCACCGACAACGACCTGGACAGCGACTCTGCCGGCGTATCGGTGACCGTCAACAATCTCGCGCCCGTTGTGTCAGCCGTCACCGGCCCCACCGCTGCGGTTCGCGGGCAGGCGCTGATCTACACCGGTTCGTTCACCGACGCCGGAACGCTGGACACCCACACCCAGACGTGGACAGTCACCGATAGTGTGGGCGGCATCGTCGCCATCGGCACCGGATCGAGCTTCGAATTCACACCCGTGGCGCTTGACAGCTACACCGTAACTTACGCCGTCACCGACGACGATACGGGTACCGCCGATGCCGGCACAACGCTCGCCACCAGCGTACTCGTCGTGACCGCCGACCCAACCGACCCCACCAAGACAGCATTGATCATCGGCGGCGGTGACAACAGCGAAGACATCAAGGTTTCGGCCAAAAACGGCTTTATTGAAGTCAATTTCCAGGACAAGCTCACCGAAGAGGTGCTCGAGTTTAGTGGCCTGGCGCCCGCAGACCGCGTGATCATCTACGGCAACGGCGGCGACGACAAGATCAAGATCTATAGGGAACTGGGCACGACACCAACCATGCTCTTTGGCGGTGATGGCGACGACAGCATCCGCGGCGGCATGGGCGATGACATCATTGTTGGCGGCGCCGGCGACGACAAGATCGAGGGCAAGGAGGGCAGGGACCTGCTCATCGGTGGCGACGGCTCGGACGACGTGGTCGGGGATGACGATGACGATATCCTCATCGCCGGCATTTACACCAAGGAAAGCGACCTCGCCTACCTCTCAAACATCATGTCCCTCTGGCAGAGCAACAACGATTACCTGGCAAGGGTACAGTCCCTCCAGCCGATGCTCAATAACATGACTGTCCTCGACGACGGTTTCGCCGACAGGCTCAAGGGCAAGAAGGGCATCGACTACTTTATGCTCAACTCTGAGCAAGACGAATCAGACATGAACCGCGACGAGTTGTTTACCCAGACCGAGCTGTCCTTCTTTGACAGCGAAGAAGACTTCGACCTCGCCTGGTAATGACCCGAGCCGCATCACCCCAGCACGGGGCGCAGTGTGATACACAAAAACCCCGTCTCGCGGCGGGGTTTTTTATTCGCGTCGATACAGATCAAAGCCCGGCAGGCACATCGTCGCGCCGGAAATCGAGCCTCGGCGCGGGCGTGTATTCTTCAGGCGGGCCACCGTCTTTTGTACAAAGCACCCAGTGCTTGTCGGCGACTTCGTAAAGCCGCGCGTTTGGTCCGCCGTAACCGCCCTCGGGGTTCTGCCGGTCGACGTGCGGAGCGCAGGTGTAGCCGGAGGGGAAGTCCTCAACGACTGCGCCGTCCATGACGGTAGGCAGCCTGTGGACGCGCTGGCCAAGCACGGGCATCGATTTGAGCAGGCCCTTGGTGTAGGGGTGCATCGGGTTGTTGAAGATGTCGAAGACCGATGCGTACTCGACGATCCGGCCGGAGTACATGACGGCGACAACGTCCGCGTTCTCCGCCACAACGCCCAGGTCGTGGGTGATCAGCATGATCGCCATCTGCTTTTCACGCTGCAGCTTGCGGAGCAGCTCGAGGATCTGCGCCTGGATCGTCACGTCCAGCGCGGTCGTCGGCTCGTCGGCCAGCAGCAGCGCCGGCTGACAGGCCAGCGCCATCGCGATCATCACACGCTGCCTCATGCCGCCCGAGAGCTGGTGGGGGTACTCCTTGAGCCGGCTCGCGGGGTCGGCGATCCCCACATCGTGAAGCGCCTGCGCGGCGATCGCGACCGCCTGATCTTTGCCAACCTTCTGGTGCAGCAGGATCGCTTCGAGCACCTGCTCGCCCACGGTGTAGACCGGGTTGAGTGAGGTCATCGGCTCCTGGAAGATCATCGCGATCTCGTTGCCGCGCACCTTGCGCATGCGTTTGTCATTGTAGGTCAGCAGGTTGTTCGGCTTAAGCGCGGGGTCGGGCGTCCACCAGATCTGCCCGCCATCGGTGTGGCCAGGCGGGTGGGGGATCAGCTGCAGCACACTCAGCGCCGACACCGATTTGCCCGAGCCCGACTCGCCGACCACCGCCAGCGTCTGCGCGGGGAAGATCGACATCGACACGCGATCGGCCGCCTGCACACGCCGACCGCTCGCGCCGCCGGGGAAGCTCACCGAGAGGTTGTTGATCTGGAGGACGGGTTCTTTGCTCATGAGTCAACTCAGTTTAACAGAGGCGGCGAAAGACCAATGACCAGGCCTAAATGACCGATATTAAGGCACGAAATTCAGGCATTGGACCTATAGGCTTGGTCATTGGTCATTTAACCGCCCTTGGGTCGATGACGTCGCGCAGCGCCTCGCCGATGAGGTTGTACGCGAAGACGGTCAGGAAGATCGCGCTGCCGGGGTAGATCGCCAGCCACCACGAGAACGAGCCGCCCTGACGCGCCTGATTGAGCATCTGGCCCCAGCTTGGTTCATTCTCCAGGCCCAGGCCCAGGAAGCTCAGCGTCGCCTCGGTCATGATCGCGCCGGCGATGCCGAAGCTCGCGCTCACCAGCACCGGCGCAACACCGTTGGGCAGCATGTGCCTGAACAGGATCAGGTGCAGCGGCGTACCCGAAGCCCGCGCGGCCATCACGTAATCCATCTTGCGCAGCTTCAGGAATTCGGCACGGATAAAGTAGGCGTATCCGACCCAACCGGTCAGGCCCAGCACCACCATCATCAGCTCAAGCGATCGGCCGTAGAACGCGACGATCATGATCAGCAGCATGATGACGGGGATCGCGGCGAAGATCTCCACCAGTTGCAGGCCGAGGAGGTCGATCCAGCCACCGAAGTAGCCCATGAGCCCGCCGATGATGACGCCGATGAATACCGCGATGCCTGTAGAGATAAAACCGATGTACATCGCAATCCGTGAGCCGTGGATCATCATGCTGACCAGGTCCTGGCCGTTGTAGGTCGTTCCCATGAGGTGGTATCGCTGCCCGATTTCGGTCTGGGCAAGCTTCTCAAGCGCAGCACGCACTTCTTCATTGAGCTGCTCGGCCTGAGCCGGATCGTAGCCGGGCCGGTCTTTGTTCTGCTGCTGATACGCGGCCCAGAGCCGGTCTGCGGCGGCGTAGGCCTCTTCAACGGTGACCGGCGAGGGCGTGATTGTGCTGCTGCCGGTTTGCTGATCGAGGGTGTACAGCCGGATGCCGAAGCGCTGCTCCATCGAGGAGACCATGTCCGCAGCGACGTCAGACGCGCTGGGGCTGGGCCCGGGCGGCAGCAGGTTGACCTTGATCGGCACATCGACCTGAAGGTCGTCGGGTGAATAGGGGATAAGAACAAATCTCGCGTTTCTCGCCTCGCTCTTCGCGAGCATGGCCCGAGCGACATCGTATGCAACATTCTGACGTGGCTCGACACGAAGGGGGGACAAGAACAGCACGGCACCCGCGATCGCCGAGAGCACCGCAGCAACAATCAACCACTTGGAATCAACCCACAGCTTGAAAAATGAAACCATGAACGCCGCGAGCAGTAAGGCCCCGAGCGTCAGCCAGACCATCCAGAACCACGCCAGCGACATCCACGCACTTGCAATCGCGTTCTGGTTCGCCTTGACCAGCGAGTTGCTCGCATCGGCGGCGAGGCTGTTGAGGCTCTGTGTCGCTGCAGAGAGCGTCGTGGACAATTCGCCGAATTGCTGCTTTAGATGAAAAAACTGCGTCGCGAAAATCGCCACGCACATCGGCATGACCCAGACCCAGACCAGCCGACCGCCGGCGCGGTAGAAAACCGCGAGCCCCGCCGCAAGAAAGAAACCCACGAGCAGGATCACGTCCTGCGGCGTGAGGTAAGCAAAAAGCGGGAACTGCGTGACCCATCCGCCCTGCCCGTCGGACACCTGCCAGACGATCGGCCGGCTGTTGGACAGGAACGGCGCAAAGATCCCCAGCAGCGCCGTGATGCCGATCCAGATCGCGCCCATCAGCGCGCCGGTGCGGCCAAAGAGCTTGATCGCCGTCTGCGCAATCAGGCTGCGTCGGCGGCGGATGTCTCTGGGGTTGATCTCGGCGGCCGTGGGATCAGTCATAGCTCACCCTCGGGTCGGCGATGGCGTAAAGAATGTCACGCAGCAGCAGCGAGAGCAGCGAGAGGATCGAGCCCACGAGCGTCGTGGCCATGATGATGTTGACGTCCTTGTTGATCGCGGCCTCGATCGTCAACAGGCCCATGCCCTGGATCGTAAAAATAAACTCGACCACGAACGAGCCGACGAACAGGCCCGGCAGGATCGAAGCGGCCATCGTGATCAGGGGCAGCATCGAGTTGCGCATCACGTGCCGGAAAAGGATATGCGACTCGCTGACACCCTTGGCCCGCGCGGTACGCACATAGTCGGCGAAGATCGTCTCCAGCACGGAGCTGCGCATCACCTTGGTCAGGAACGCAAAACCCGCATACGTCAGGCACGTGATCGGCAGCACCAGGTGCCACGCGAAGTCCACCAGCCACCCGCGGTAGAGCACGCCATCCTTGTAATGCGGCAGGAACGGCATCGCGTCGGCCTGAAGATCGTGCGCCCCGGTCGCCGGGAACAGATGCAGCATCGGGTACTGCGAGCTGCCCAGGTAGGCAATCATCAGCGTGCCCGCCAGGATCACCGGCACCGAATACAAGCCCAGCATCACACTGCCGGAAGTCACATCGAAGATGCCGCCACGCTTGCGCGCGGCAAGCACCCCCGCGGTGATCGACACGATGTAGATCAGGGGCAGCGTGATCAGATTCATCAGCAGCGTGATCGGCAGACGCTCCGTGAGCAGGGTGCCGACATCTCGCTTGTTCTTGTCCTCGCCCAGGTCGGGGCTTGCGAATTTGAACCGATTAAAAAGAACGCGCGACTTATTGATCGCACTGAAACCCAGCTCACGAAACAAATCACTGGCCGCCTGTTCCGGGTTCTCAGCGTATACACGCGCCTGCTTCTCCCAGAAATCCCGACCGCCCAGTGGCTGGGCGTCAATCATCGCAAAGAGTTCTGGCCCGGGCCCGGCCGGGCTCAGCTGCTGCGAGTCTTTTTTGCCGTAGGACGCAAGGGGATTCATCGCCGCCTCATCAAATTTCTTCAGCACGTCCGCGGGCTCAAGGCCGGAGTAAGAAGCGATCGTCAGCACGCGGTCACGTGCCGTACGCGCTTCACTATCCGTCTTCACCCAGTCGTGCCGCGTCACCTCTTCGAGCAGCGTGGCCTGCTGCTCATCCGACCACTTGATGTCGCCCGACATTTTGAATCCGACCGGCGAGACCCGGTTGAGCCAGCGCAGGTACTGAACATACGAGGGCTGATCCAGGGCATAGCGGTTCACGATCTCCTGCCGGATTCGGCGGGCGCCATCGCCCATGCCCTGCGAGCCCTCGTTCAGCACCGACTTGAAGCCGCCTGGCGCGCTGGCCATCGTGAAGAACACGACCATCGTGATCCCGATCAGCGTCGGGATCATGAGCAGGAGTCGTCGGATGATGTAGGTCAGCATCGGTCCGTGCCTTCAACAAACGTCTGTTCAGCGATCAACGTGCATCTGCAGAGCGGCGGGCACGTAATACTCCCACGCAAAGTTCATACCGACCGGCGTGATCTGGATGTTCTTAAGCCGCTTGTCGACAAACACCACCGCCTTGCGGTTCATCATGAACGTGTAGGGCTGGTCCTCGTTGAGAACCGCGTGGACCTGCTGCCAGAGCCTGGTGTCCTTCTCACGGTCCACCGTCGTCCGCGCCTTTTCGATGAGCTTGTCGAGCTCGGGGTTCACGTAGCTCACGTAGTTGTCCCCGCCGTCGGCCATCTGGCTGGAGTGGAACATCTGATAGACGTCGGTGTCCACCACCCCGCCCCAGCCGAGCATGATCGCGTCAAAGCTGCGGTCGTCGATCTTCTGCTGCATGATCGGCCAGTCCAGCGCATCGAGATTCATATCGACGCCCGCTTTTTTCATCGCGTCCTGGATAAGCAGCACCGCCTGCTTGACCTCGGACGAGCCCGCGCTGTAGACCAGGCTGAAGGAAAGCGGCACACCCTGGGGCGACTCACGCACGCCGTTGCGATCACGATCGATGAAGCCCGCCTCGTCCAGGAGCTTCTTCGCACGCTCGGGGTCAAAGGGCCAGGCCTTGATCGACGTGTCGCACTGCCAGCTCAGCGGGTGGAAGGGCCCGGTCGCCGGGGTTGCGAGGTTGTCGTAGACTCGCGAGCAGATCGAGGGCCGATCGATCAGCAGCGTCATCGCCTGCCGCACGCGCTTGTCGGCAAAGGGCGTGTCGAGCCCGTTCTTCTTCTGGTTCCAGCCGATGTAGAAGTAGCCGCTGGAGGCGTATTCATACTCATGGAGGTTCGCCTGTTCACGCAGCTTGTCATCGCGTGAGAATTCGCGGTAGCTTGAGGCACGGACCGAGAGCCGGTCGAGCTTGCGGTTGCGGAACTCGGCCTCCATCGCCGTGTCTTCGAGGATCTCACGCCAGATGATCCGGTCCAGCGCCGGACGCGGGCCCCAGTAGTTGTCGTTGCGCTCAACCTCGATCTTCTGCGAGCCCGGCTGCCAGAGCTGGGGGTCGGTCCGCATCTTGTACGGGCCCGAGCCGAACAACAGGCCCGGCATCTCATTGAACTGGTCCTCGGTGAACTGGCTGTAGTAATGCTTGGCGAGAATACGCATCGAGCCGCAAAGCCCCAGGGCCGAGAAGTAAGGCTCGCGGAACTTGAACTGGACGGTGTAGTCGTCCAGCGCCTTGACCGACTCGACCTTCTCCAGGTTCGATCGATCTCGCGGTGCCGCCACTTTCGGGTTCATGATCCAGTCGAACGTGAACTGCACGTCCTGCGCGGTCAGCGGCTTGCCATCCGAGAAGACCACGTCCTTGCGCATGTTGAACGTGAACGTCAGGCCGTCCTCGGAGACCGTCCAGTCGGTCGCGATATACGGCTTGTACGCCAGGGTTTCCGGGTCCAGCCGCAGCAGCGCATCCTGCACGTATTCCTGGATACGGTCGGCGTAGATATCGCCGGAAATGAGCGGCGTAAGCGTTTTCACCGTCGCGCTAAAGGCGTCGATAAAAAAATCGCCCTCGGCATAATCAGGGAGGCTAGGCAGGTTCGCCACGCGTTCAAAAGCCGGGGCGTTAGCGACGTCGCCTTGCGGCCTTTGATCCTGCGCGGTTCCAACGCGAACGCCTCCGCGCCGTATCTGCTCAAGCGTATCGTTCTGCTGCTTGAGCAGCGCGAGCGCCTCCTGCACCTTGTCCCACTGGCGGTCCTTCTGGACCATGCCCAGGTAAATCATGATGCCGAGCAGCACCATCAGCGTGATCATGACAATGTCTTTGACGTTAAACCGGCTATCCATCAGTCAATCCTGCTTTCAGTGACCGGAACAAGTCCGTAGCTCACATCATCCGCGTTTCCGGCTTCGAGGGTCGAACCGTTCACGCAACGCATCACCCATGAAGTTCAAGCTCAAGAGCGTCAGCCCCAGCAGCACGCAGGGGTACACCAGCAGCCACCACTTGAACTGGTCTTTCAATTCCGGCAGCGCCAGGGCCGGCAGTTCCTTGATCCCCACGCTCGCGAGCTGGCCCCAACTCGGCAGCGGCTCGGTCACGCCGATGCCCAGGAAACTCAGGAAGCTCTCCTGCAAAATCGCCTGCGGCACCGCCAACGTCGTATAGACGATGATCGGGCCCAACAGGTTCGGCAGCAGGTGCACCCGCATGATCCGCCACGGGCCCATGCCCTGCGCCCTCGCCGCTTCAATAAACGGCAGCGTCCGCAGGCTCAGCACCTGCCCCCGGATCACCCGCGCCATCGTCAGCCAGCTCACCCCGCCGATCGCAAAAACCAGCACCAACAGGTTCACGATCAGCGGGTTCTCCTGCAGCACACTGAGTAAAAACGACGGCTCGTAGTCCGGGTCCGCGGCCTGATTGGTCACCACCACCGTGTTCAGCCGATCGATCACCCCCTGCACCGCGACCGAAAGCAGCACGACCAGCAGCAGGTAGGGCAGCGCATAAAGGATGTCCACCACGCGCATCATGAACGCATCGACACGCCCGCCGATGTACCCCGACATCGCGCCCCACGTCACGCCGATAAACACAGACATCAACGCCGCGCTGATCCCCACCCCCAGCGAGATCGCCCCGCCCAGCAGGCACCGCACAAACAGCGACCTGCCCTGCTCGTCTGTGCCCATCGGCTCAAACCCGCTAAGCGTTTTGGGCTCGCCCGAAGCCGTCGTGCGCGTGTACTGCACCACCCCCGGCGGCATCTCCAGCGCGCTCGCTTCCAGCCTCAGGTCGTTGTAGCGAACGCCCTTGTCCGTGCCCGTCGGCGTGCCCAGCGTCCAACCCAGCGAGATGATGCACGGCAACGCGATCAAAAGAAACAAACCGGCGCCGATGCTCCCGGCATTAAAGCCAAGAGCACGTGATCGCGGGGCGGGTGTCGTGGTTTTGGACGGCTCCATGGACATTAGTCGGGCATGATAACGCATGGAGGAAGGCTTGAGTCTTCAGAATTGAGCCTTGGGGATTGAGTTACACCATACGCCCTGCCGCTGGACTCAAGCCTCGGCGCCCCTGCGCTATAATTGCGGGCATGGCCCTACGAAAAACCAACCAACGCCGCGCAATCAGGCAGGCCATCGAAGACGCCGACCGCCCGCTTGACGCCAACGAGGTCCTCGCCGCCGCTTCCCACGACGGCCTGGGGCTGGCCACCGTCTACCGCACGCTCAAGCTCGGTGTCGAAGAGGGCTGGCTTGCCCCCGTCGAGCTGCCCAACGCGCCGACCCGCTACGAGATGGCCGGGAAGAAACACCACCACCACTTCGAGTGCCGCGCCTGCCAGCGCGTCTTTGATATCCACGGCTGCCCGGGCAACCTCAAGCCCCTGGTGCCCACCGGCTTCACCCTCGAAGACCACGAGGTGATCCTCTACGGGCTTTGCGACGAGTGCGGGGGTTGAACCAATTATCTGGTGAAGTACGAAGCGGCGTATTAAACGCCACCCTATCAATCTTCACTTGCCCCAGGTCTTGTCATACATATCCACATCAAACCCCACCGTCACACGATCGCCTTGGATCGCGATCGGACGCTTGACCAGGTAGCCGTTGCCGGACAGCAGCTTGACCGCCTCGGCCTGCGACAGGCCCGGCAGTTTGTCCTTCATATTCAGCTCGCGGTACTGGACGCCGGATTTATTGAAAAGATCCTTGATCTCGTAGCCCGCCGCGAGGGCCTTCTTGAGCTCCACCTGCGTCGGCGGGTTCTGCGTGATATCGACAAAACCATAGGCGACGCCCTTCGCATCAAGCCATTTGACGGCCTTGCGGCAGGTGTCGCACTTCATGTAGCCATAGAGTTTCAATGCCATACATCCCTCCATATGAATCTTTCGGACTCTCGCTCTCGTTCTCGTAATCGGTCCGTGTGAGAATTGCTCGAGTACGAATTACGAGAACGAGAACGAGTACGAGAACGAGAACGAGAACAAGAACGAGAACGAGAACGAGAACGAGAACGATAGCGATGGTAAAGCGGGAATCCAATACGACTACTGCGCCGCGCCCCGCGAATTCCCGAACGCCTGCGCGATCGCCGCGGCCGTGTCCTCGTTCTTGAAATACTTCATGTGTGAACGCAAAAACAGCCCGCCTTTTAAGCGCGAGCGTGTCCCGCGCACCGCGACGTCCACCGGCGAGCTGCCATCCTGCAGGCGGAACACCTCGCCGGTCGCGAACGCCAGCACGTCGTACTCGTCCCATACGTTGGTCCAGCGCCCGATCGTGCCGGGCAGCGTCACCGGCTCACCGCCGTAATTCGCCAACCCCTCGCGCGGATCGAGAAGGTGAAAGAACGCGGGCTGACTCCCGAGCGTGACCAGCGCCTCGACGTGCAAAGGGTTCTCCTTCGCACACGCCATATCAAACGTCACGACCCCGCCCAGCGAGTGCGCGACGACCTTCACAGGCCTATCTGCCGAACCCGCACCGGGCCCCAGCTCACGCTCGATCACCTCGCGCACACGCTCATGGATCTTCTGGCGGTACGTGTGGCTCTGGTAAACGATCACATCCGCAATAAACGGGAGGGTCTGCTGTGTCAGCCAGAGACGCGCATCCTGGAACTTGTCGCCCAGGTAGCCGCGCACGCGCGACCTCGCCGCCTCGCTGCGCTGCTTGAAGACTTTCTCGATCTTGTCCGAGCGATCCCGGTCGCCGCGACGACGCTCGAACCACGCCCTCGCCTTGCCCGCGCCGCGCGCCGCCGGGCGGATGATCGCGTCCTGCACCATGTCCCTGAATCCCGTCGCACGCGTCGGGTGCCGGCCGATGACCTTGTGCAGGTACGTGTCGTCCGCGCCAAGGTCGCCCCAGTACACCGGGACAAAATCGTACTGGGTGCCGACCAGCGCGTTGAGCGCAGCGGCGTACCGCGCGACCTTCTGCTCGCTGCGCATCGCGATGCCGTGGATCAGCAGGATTTTTTCTGGCATCATCGAATTTTACCCGGTGTTTAGCGGGCGACGCGACGCGTCCCGCGTTACTGATCTCTGCCACGAATCATAGGACAAGGCATGACACACGCTACTCGCCGGCAGCACTTTTTTCATTCTCAACCAGCTCCCGGTACAGCAGCACCGCGCCCACCGTCGCAAACGCCATCATGAACCCGCCGACGATCGGCACCAGACCCAGCGGCAGGATCGTCGAGCCCATGCCGACCGCCTCGGCCCGGTGCCTGCGGATAAAAACCGTTCGCTCCTCCAGCGACAACCCACGCACCCCCATCGGGTAGTTCAGGAACTCCCCGCCGAAGATGTAGGCGTCCGCCAGCAGCACCACCGGCACCGACACCGCCGTGCCCACCACCGGGATGAACTGCGCCGCGAACGCCAGCCCGTGGATCCCCAGCACACGCGAGGTCTCGATCACCGCCTCCTTCACTTCCTGCGTCAGCGGCACCGGATGAATCTCATCCTCTCGAAGCCCGAGCCGACGCTCCACACGACCGGCCAGCACCGACAGCAGATACCCCGCGCACACGTTTATCAGAATCAGCCACACCACCACCGTCAGCCCGAGTACCGCGAGCACGACCCCGATCACCGCAAGCCACTTGAACACCCACTGCCAGAACCCCGTGCCGAACAGCGGATACACCCAGTCGATCAGCAGCCACGAGAGCGCCACCAGCACCACCAGCGCAACGAGCGTGATCGCCGTATTCACCAGCGCCGGAGGCAGCACCCACGCCCAGAACGACTTGTTTTTACAGAGAAAACCGATGCCCCGGAAAGGCGTGTATAGACCTCGAAGATAGCCTTTCAACGGCGAAATCATCGATGCATGCTATCAAACAAATCGGCACCACCCGGGAGGTTAGTGCCAGGAAAGCATAACTACCCCTGAAGCTTGTCCTTGATCATCGCCGTCACCTGCTGCGGGTTGGCCGAGCCCTTGCTCAGGCGCATGACCTGGCCCAAGAGGGCGTTGATGGCCTTGTCCTTGCCGGCACGCACATCCTCGACGCTCTTTGCCATCTGCGGGTTCGCGATCACCTCATCGACCCATGCACTGAGCGCGCCGTCGTCACTGACCTGCATCAGCCCGCCCTGCTCGGCCAGCTTTTCTGCCGCGTCATCACTCTCCGCGCACAGCGCCAGCAGCTTGTCGACGGCGCTTGAGCCGACCTTGTTCGAGGCGGTCAGCGCGATGACGTCGGCGACCTGTTTTGGCGCGATCCCCAGCGCGTCGGGCAGCACGCCCTTCTCGTTGGCGAGCTTGCTGACGTTATTTCTGAGCAGTTTCGCGGCAGCCTGCGCCTCGGCGCCGCAACGCAGGATTTCCTCGTAAAAACGCGTCGTCGTCGGCTCATCGATGATCGCCTGCGCATCGATGGGCTTGAGCCCCAGCTTCTCCACGTAGCGCGTCAGGCGCGGGAGCGGCAGCTCCACCATCTGCGACTTCACCCGGTTCAGCATCGCGTCCGTCACCTCGACTTCGCACAGGTCCGGGTCGGGGAAGTAGCGGTACTCATCGGCGTCTTCCTTCTCGCGCTGCGGCGTGGTCACGAGGTTGACATCGTCCCAGCCGCGCGTGGACTTGGCGCGGGAGCCCATCACCTTGCCGTCGGAGAGCCACTGCTCGATCTGGCGTTCGTGCTCGTGGAGGATCGCGCCGTGCACGGCCTTGAAGCTATTAAGGTTCTTAACCTCGACCACCGGGGTCTTGTAGGTCTTGCCGTCCTTCTCGATAATGACGTTGATGTTGGGCTCGAAGCGCATGTGGCCCTTCTGCATGATGCCCTGCGTCACGCCCAGGTGCCTGCAGATGTCGCGGAGCATCTGTCCAAAAGTCACGGCCTGATCGGCGCTGTCGAAGTCCGGCTCGGTGACGATCTCCAGCAGCGGCGTGCCCGCGCGGTTGAGGTCGACCAGCGAGCCGTCGCAGAAACCGCCGCCGGGCAGCTCGTGCAGGAGCTTGCCCGCGTCTTCTTCGAGGTGGGCGCGCGTGATGCGGATGCGCTTGGTCTTGTCGCCATCGGGGATGTCGATGTGGCCCGCTCCGCAGATGGGCTGGTCGTACTGGCTGATCTGGTAGTTCTTTGGGAGGTCGGGGTACCAGTAGCTCTTGCGGTCCCACTTGGTGTGTCGAGCGATCTCGCAGCTGAGCGCGAGGCCGACGAGGATGGAGTAGTCCACCGCCTGTTCGTTGATGACCGGGAGCGTGCCGGGCATGCCGATGACAACGGGAGAGAGGAGCGTGTTGGGCTCTGCGCCGAGGTAGTCGGGGTGCGCGACGTTGGGCGCGTCGGTCCAGATTTTGGAACGGGTGTCGAGCTCGACATGGATCTCCATGCCGACCTTGAGCGTGGTCTTGAGGCCGTAGGGCGCGCCGGGGTCGTTTCCGGGGGGAGTGGTCATGTTGAGATTGTACTAAGCCGGCAGGTCGTGGAAACGTGTCTTGAAACCCGCGGCGTTGAGGGTTTCGCGCAGTTGGGCGATGTGAGCGTGGTCGCGGGTCTCGACCTTGCAATCGACGGAGACCGAGGCGATCTCGTCGCCGCCGAAGACGCGGTCGTGCGCGATGTCGATGACGCTGACGCCCTGATCGGCGAGGGTGCGGGTGAAGGCGGCCAGGCCACCGGGCCGGTCGGAGATGTGTGCGCTGAACCGGCAGAGTCGGCCGTCGACCGCGAGGCCGCGCTGGATGATTCGTCCGAGCATGGTGGTGTCGATGTTGCCGCCGCAGAGGATGGTGCCGACGCGTTTTCCTTTGTAGGCATCGAGCCTGCCCGCCAGGGCCGCGGCGACGCCGACCGCGCCCGCGCCCTCGACGACCGCTTTTTCCATCTCGACCAGCCGCAGGATCGCCAGCGCGATGTCCGCCTCGTTGACGGTGATCATCAGATCAATCAGCGGCGCGCCGATGGCGAACGCGTTGTCGCCGACCTGAGGCACGGCCAGGCCGTCGGCCAGCGTCGGCTTCACTTCAACACGAACCGGCATGCCCGCCTCGATCGCGCGTGTGAAACTCGGGGCGTTGACCGGCTCGACGCCGATGATCTTGATGTCGGGGTTGACCGACTTGGCCGCGAGCGCGACACCGGCGATCAGCCCCCCGCCGCCGACGGGGACGACGACCGCATCGAGCTCTCTGACCTGTTCGAGCATCTCCAGCCCGATCGTGCCCGCGCCGGCGATGATGTCCGGCGCGTCGTAGCCGTTGATATAGGTCAGGCCCTGCGACTTGACGAGCGACTGTGCGTAGTCGTAGCACTCGCCGATGTGTTCGCCGTGCAGCACGACGTTGGCGCCAAAGCCCCGGCAGTTGGTGACCTTGATCATCGGCGCAAAGCGTGGCATGACGACGGTGACGGGGATGCCCAGCTGCTGGCCGTGGGAGGCAAGCGCGAGCGCGTGGTTGCCGGCGCTGGCGGCGATAACGCCGCTGTAATCGCCAGCGTTAGCTCGGCGCATCAGCGCGTTGCGTGCGCCGCGTTCCTTGAATGAGCCGGTGCCCTGACGGTGCTCACGCTTGAGGTAGAGCTCGAAGCCGACGAGCGGGCTGAGCCACTCGCTAAGCAGCATAGGCGTGCGCCGGATACCGCCGGCGATGCGTGTCGCGGCTTCGCGGATGTCGTTGATGGAAATCGGTCGTGGCGGCATCGCAACAGTTTAGCCGTCGCCCGCCGGGGCGACGCGTCTGCACTTGTATGCGTCGCCCCGGCGGGCGACGGCTAACGTTGGATCACCGATTCAGCGCCGGGTCGGTCATGCCCAGCGACCTGAACGCCGCGATGCGGAGCAGGCAGGCGTCGCAGTGCTCGCAGGGCCTGCCCATCGGCGAGGGGTCGTAGCAGGTATGCGTGCGAGCATAATCAACTCCCAGCGATAGTCCTTCTTGAATGATCTGCGGCTTGGTGAGGTCGATCAGCGGAGCGTGGATCGTGATGCGCTGGCCCTCGACGCCGGCCTTGGTGGCGAGGTTCGCGAGGTTCTGAAAGGCCTTGATAAATTCTGGCCTGCAATCCGGGTAGCCCGAGTAGTCCACCGCGTTGACGCCGATGAAGATGTCGTGCGCACCAAGCACCTCGGCCAGGCCCAGCGCGTAGCTGAGGAAGACCGTGTTGCGCGCGGGGACATAAGTCACTGGGATGCCGTGGGTGATCTGGTCGTCGGTGCGGTCCTTTGGGACGGTAAGATTGTCGTCGGTCAGTGCGCTGCCGCCGAAGGCGCCCAGGTCGATGCGGACCGTGCGGTGCGAAGCGGCGCCCATGTGCTGCGCCAGGTCGGTCGCGGCGGCGAGCTCGACACGCTGCTTCTGGCCGTAGTCGAAGCTGATCGCGTGGCAGGCGAAGCCTCGATCCTGCGCGATCGCGAGGGTCGTGGCCGAGTCGAGCCCGCCCGAGAGCAGCACGACGGCGCGTGGCGTATTGTCTGAATCAGAAAGGTTCATCGTCGGGATTATCTTCGATCGGCCGGGGCTTGTGCATGATGACGACGGTGCGGGCGAGGATGTCGCCAAGGCGCTGTCTTGCGGGGCTGATAGCCATGACCACGATCATGAGCGGCGCGAGCAGGTCAAATATGCGCATGATCGATCGCAATAGCGAGGGCACGGGCGCCGCGGGTCTGCCGGCCAGATCGACGACGTAGAGCCCTGTGATCCACTTGCCCAGAGAGCGTGCGGTGATGAACTCGGCGAACGTGGTATGCAGCAGCGTGATGCCGATGACGACAAAGCCCGGGCGCATCGCCGGCAGCACCTTCGGGATGCCGTTGCCCGGCCAGTAAAGCAGCGTTTCGTTGAACGAGATGCCGTAGATCGCCCCCGCGATCCAGAACCCGGGCATCAGGTCGATCAGCCCCGAGAGCGCACGGCGACCAAACGAAGCAAGGATCAGGTGCTCGGGGAGCTTGAGCTGCTCGGCTCGCAGGGCGTAGCGGTAATTCAACAGCATCGTGGCCATGGCGAGCAGGAAGGTCGTGATCTGGATGATGAGGTCGGCGTTGACATTTAGCGAATCGGGCTGTGCCTCAACGATCGGCAGCACTTCGCTCTCGGCTTTCCGCGGCGTGCCTTCAAGCGTGAGTGCGCTCAGCCCCGCGATCGCGTCGGGCATCGGCTGGCCGGTGTTGGCGTCCATCAGCTTGGGGCCCGGCCGAGTCACCACACCTGCTGACCCACGCCACGCGACCGCAGCCCACCGCGCGCGATCGGCGGTCGGTATCGCCATGTTGCCGATCCTGATCACCTTATCCCCACGCAGCAGGTAGGCTTCGAATTGAATCGTATCACTGAACCGGACACGCTCAACCATCATCACGACCTGACCCTGACAAAGCGTCGCCGACCAGGGCCGCCCCACGTTCGGGCGAGACTCAAATCGCTGTGTCACCCATGCCGAGGCAGACTGATCCGCTGAATCCTTTTCTCCTGGCATGACCGGGTTGTAGCGCGTCAATGCCGAACGATCGCTCCCTCCGCCATCCCATTCAACAAGCAGCGTCGGGCGGTCGTCGCCCTCACGCGGAAGCAGCGTGGCGTAGCGCGGCTTGGCGAAACCATCGGGCAAGGGCACCGCGACCCATTGATCCTGTCGCAGCGTGATCAGGCGATACGCGGGCAATTCGGGCTTGGCGATCGGCGATGGCCCGGGAAGATCCGTTGCGTCGGGCGCAAGAGCCTGGGTGGTTTCAACCGACCCGCCAGGCTTTGTTGGCTCAGCGTCGTCCTTCGGCTGCGGCGTGGGTTCCTGCTCCGGTTTCTGCTCAAGTCGCGGCGACGGCTCAGCCGGAAAATCCTCGGGCAGATCAAGGATGAAATTCAGCTTTGCCCGGTCATCGAGCTCGGGCGTACTCTGCGCGGACACATCCAGCGATCTAAGAAGCGCCTCATCCTCAACGCGTACCAGCGCCCACGGGCCACGCTCGCCCATCGCCAGCGACAAAAGCACGCACCCCTCGGGCAGCGCCTCGAGCTCTCGCTTTTCATGCAGCCAGCGCCGAAGCAGCGGCGACCACACCGGACGCAGCGTCACCAGCTGCCGATCATCCATGGCCAGCAGCAGCTTGTCATCCCCCGCAGCGACCCCCCTGCTCATGAGTCTGCCGGGCAGGGGCTCGAGCTTGGTCGCCTGACCGAACTCGGCCTCGAAAGGCAGGTGGCGGATCAGCAGCCGCGGCGCCTGATCGCCCTTGGCCGTCGCGTCTTCCTCGACTAGCCAGAGGTGTTCGCCGGTGCTTGCCGCCTCAAGGTCGCGCGCCAGCGCAGGCCACGCAATACCCCCCAGCACAACAAGACATGCGGGGTATATCCATCGCGACATCAGCCTCGGGGGCAATAGCTGCATCATTCAGAAACGCCAGACTACTTGATCCCCCGTCACGTTGCGCAACGCATCGCCAAGCACCGGGTACCATGCCCGCCATGCTCAAGTACCGGATGATCCTTGGCCCGATCCTGATCGCAGCGCTGCTGGGTATCCTCGCGCTGGACCAGTGGGCCCAGGACCACGACCACGCTCGTCCGGGACTGGTCCTTTTGGTATTGGTCGGGCTGCCGATCATCCGCCTGGCCGCGCGGGAGCTTGAGCTGCTGCTGCGGGCCAAGGGCCTGCCGACCGACTTCCGCATCCTGTTTCTATCCGGGGCCGCCGGGTGCGTGGGCATCTATTCCCTCGAGTTTGGTGCCCACCCGATGCTGCTGCCGACCCTTGGCATCGGCTCGATGCTGCTGGGGATCATCGCCCGCTGCTGGCGTAAGAGAACCGCCGACACCACCCTCACCGGGGCCGCCGCCCTCTTCAGCTTCGTCTACCTCGGGCTTCTCACCGGAACGCTGCTAGCCCTGCGCATCGAACACAGCGCCTGGGTCCTCGGCGCCGTGATCCTGACCACCAAGGCCTGCGACATCGGCGCCTACTTCACCGGAAAGTCGATCGGCCGACACAAACTCATCCCCTGGCTTTCGCCGGGCAAGACCTGGGAGGGCCTGGGGGGCGGGGTCGTCCTGGCGTCGATCGTGGCCGTGCTCACGCTGACCCCCGACAGCATGGCCGACCTCCACTGGGCTTATGCACTCTTGGTCGGCGTACTCCTGGCTATCGTTGGACAGGCCGGCGACCTGCTCGCGTCGATGTTCAAACGCGACGCCGCGGTCAAAGACTCGGGATCCTCGCTCCCGGGCTTCGGCGGGATCCTCGACGTCATCGACTCGCCACTGCTCTCGGGTCTGCTGGCGTACTGGCTGCTGACCGTCGGATGACACGTGCTTAGTAGAGTGCAGATTTCTTCAAAGCGCCCCGCACATCATCGGGGCTTGCCAGGCTATTGACACCCACACGAGACACTGGAAAATAAGTACATGTACCAGAAGCTGTCTTGCCTCAACCAATAGCGACCGTCAGGAAGCGGGCTGACTTCATACCCGCTCTCACACGGTCGCAGCTCGTCATCCCTTCTCGTACACTTTCTAAGACCCTGTCCTTGCATCGCCCTGTCGTACCGCACGCCTTATCAAGAAAGATTCAGCTATGAACCGCAATGTCCTGACCCTGATCGGTATGCTTCATTTGCTCCTTGTCGGCTGCGGCGGAACAGGCGGGGGCGACGCAGCGACAGACCTCGATGAATTCGATTACTACGTCAATGAAGGACCATTTAAGGGCTGGATCGATGCCTACTACGAACCCTTCGGCGACGAGTCGTGGTGCTACTACAAAATCACGCCCGAGCAATATGCCGCAGGCGAAAGCGTCACCCTCGAGATCGCCGCCGGAACAGGCTACGGCCCGACCACCGACGTCACCCTCTCCTACCGCTGCTCCAATGGGTCCAGTACCGACGAGTTCGGCAACATCAACAACCACACACAAGGCATCGCGTGGAACAAGATCACCCCCGCCGGACAGTTCTATCACGAGTACAGCGAAGAAAATGACGCCTACACCAGGTCTTGGCTGCCCTACAGCAATAGCGTGGCCGAGGAACAATCCTACGAGGCGTTTACCCATCACAAAGCCACCTTCGTCATCCCCGAAGGCCAGGCCGTCATCGAAATGCGAATCGAACAGCCCGGCGGCAGATTCGGAAGCATCACGATCCCGCCGACCGACTACGCGGTCCAGCTCTACCCATTGCCCACTGAAGAATGATTAGCCCCCGCCCGGCCGGGCCTGCTGGCGTACTGGCTTCCGAAGGGCTCGGGCTTCAGCAAAATCACCAACGCACGACTTGCACAGCATCAAGAAGATGCTGAACAATCGCCCGCGAAAGCATGCCCGGCAGCCGCCGCGCGACGTCGCGGCGGACAAACCTTTAACAAATTCAGCGGCGGACTCCCCCACATCGCACACATCAGCACCCACCGCCGAGACGTCGCTCGGGCGCAAAAAGGGGTCGGGGCGCAAAAAGGGGTCGGAAGTCGTTTTTGAAAGCGTTTCGAGCTTTTCGGGTATAATCGGAGCATGGCCCCTGAAAAACGACTCCCGACCCCTTTTCAGACCTCCGACCCCTTTTCAGACCTCGACTACGCTGTCAGGTGATGGGACAACCCAAATGATGGCCGGGGCTAGTCAGTCAAACGGTTCCGGACAGGCTCTGTTACGACCCCCTGATTCTACACAGGGGCAGAAAAGGGGCCAGACCCCATAATTGACGACTGAAGGGGAATAAAAGGTGTCAGGAAGGCTCTGTTACGACCCTCTGATTCTACACAACCATGAGGTTGTGGACGACGACTTTGAAGAGCATTTCCATCTCGCGGCCGTAGCGTGATCGCGCTCGCAGGTACACGCCGAGGTTGCGTTTGATCATGCTGATGGTGGTTTCTGCTTGAGCGCGTTGGCCGTAGGGTTTTCCCTTCTGTGAGCCTTTGAGTTTGCGTTGCATGTGTCGTCGGTGCCGATCGTTCGGCGGCTTGTGCGTGGGTCGGGACAGCCCCACCGTGACGGCGGGGCCGGTCGAGGCGGGCGTTACGCCGCCTGTTCTTGCTGGGGGTAAGCCTGGTCCCGGGTCTTGGCGATCTTGTCGTGGGCAGCAGCTCCGGTTTGCGGCGGAAGGGCTCGATTAGAAGCTGCGAGGCCAGCCGTACGTCGGTGCCGATGAGCGAATGCGAGTCATGGGACACCGCTCTCGTCGGTGTGGGCGCTGCCCATTCCCGGGAAGGATTATAGGCCCGTCTGTTGCGATAACGTGCAATCACCGATAACCTAAGCACTTCGTAATGAGCCCGGTTGTGCAAAGCTGACCGGGCCCAGGGTTTCCATGTCGGATACCCGCGCTAAGACCATAACCCTTCCCGGAGTGATCCCCATCGCCAGAGGACGTTTCAAGCCACAGCCCAAGGAGACCGGAAAGCGTCTCCGCATTAATGACCAGATCCGCATCTCTCCGGTCCGCCTGATCGACGAAGAGGACAACCAGATCGGCGTCATCGACCTCGACGAAGCCAAGCGCCGCGCCCTCGAGGCCGGGCTTGATCTTGTCGAAGTCTCGCCCGGCACGCCCGGCGCTGACGGCCGCCCGCCGGTCTGCAAGATCATGGACTACGGCAAGTGGAAGTACGCGCAGGCCAAGAAAGAGCAGAAGGCCAAGGCCCACGCCAAGAAGTCCGAGCTCAAGGGCATGCGTCTGAGGCCGAACATCGACAAGCACGACCTCGAGCTCAAGGTCAGCAAGGCCCGCGAGTTCCTCGAGGACGGCGACAAGGTGCAGTTCGTGATGCTCTTCAAGGGCCGACAGATGGCGCACAAGGGCCTGGCGCTGGGGCAGATGACCTCGGTCTGCCAGATGCTCGCGGACGTGAGCAAGGTCGAGCAGGAGCCCAAGATGATGGGCAAGCGTGCGACGATGCTGCTGGCGCCGGACAAGGGCAAGAAGGACTCCAGCGACTCCAAGCGCGAGCGTGATACGATTGAAGAAGACGAACCGGCCGAGGCTGAGGCCGAAGCATAAAGTTCAGTTGTCTGCTTGAAGACATAGACCTCTGGTCTGACATTTCTACTTGAAAGAGATCACATGCGTAGAGCCTTCACGCTCATCGAACTGCTTGTTGTGATTTCTATCATTGCGCTGCTCATCGCGATCCTGCTCCCTGCGCTATCGCAGGCCCGAAGAGCGGCACGAAACTCGCAATGCCTCTCGAATGCTAAACAGAATTCGGTGGGCATCTACTCCTATGTCACGGACTATAAAGGGATCCTGCCTTACTACGAAATCAGGAAGGCGGGGGTCACCACGCGCTCGCTGTGGCCCGCAATGATCGTCGAATACGTGGGGGGCAATCAGAAGACCGTAGGCACGGCTTTGTATGTCGACAGCGCAATCTTCCTATGCCCTGAAACGCCAGGCCCCGACCTCGACGAGTGGGTTGGCAAAGGAAATAGCTTTCAGGTGAATAACCCCTTCGAGCCGTGGTATTTCGTGTGGTCGAACGTTGTCACGCGCGGCAGCTACTCTTACAACGGCTACCTGTACACGCGCCTGGACGAAAAAGGCAGCTATGAAACACTGGTCAAAGTCGTAAACAATAACTTCAATGCAAACCCCGGCGGCATCAAGTACACGGGCGGGAAAAACGGCCCTTATTACAACAAGGGCGGCTGGCCCGACAGGCTCGACAACATCAAGGCGCCTTCGGACACACCCATCCTTGCCGATGGCGACTGGGTGGACGGCTGGCCGGTTGAAACCAAGCCCAGGCCAACCCCCGATCTGTACGGCAACTTCCCGGTGCCGCCGACCATGACGGACTGGACGGAAGACACGACCTACGGAATGATGTCGGGCTACTTCACCAACCACCACGGCCAGAACACGAACGTGTCCTTTGTCGACGGCCACGGGACAACCACGACCTGCCAGTCGCTGTACGATCTCAAGTGGACACCGACCTGGGGGACTGGGCCCTGATGGCCTGGGTCTGCCGGATACTCGCGGACGTGAGCAGGGTCGAGCAGGAGCCCAAGATGACGGGCAGGCGCTACGATGCCGCTGGCGCCGGACAAGGGCAGGAAAGACTCAAGCGACTCCAAGTGCGAGCGGGACTCCGTCGAGGATGACGAAGCTCAAGAGGCGGATGTCGCCGAGGCGTGACAGCCGCACCCATAATCTTCGTGAAGCCGCTGCGAACTCCGATCCCGCTCCTTTCAATCAGGATTGAAGTTCAGCGCGGTACGATTGCGCCATGACCTGGCCCTCTGATCAACGCGCGATCCTGCACGTGGACATGGACGCGTTTTTCGCAGCCATTGCGGTGCTTGATGATCCGTCATTGAAAGGCAAGCCCGTGCTCGTCGGCGGGAGCGGGCCTCGCGGCGTGCTGTCCACCGCGTCCTACGAAGCACGCAAGTTCGGCTGCCGTTCCGCCATGCCCACGGCCGTCGCGCTGCGCCTGTGCCCCCATGCCGTCCTTGTCAAAGTCCCGGGAACACGCATCCGAGAGATGTCGGACAAACTCTTCGACATCCTCGAACGCGTCTCCCCGCTCGTCCAGCCGCTGTCCTGCGATGAGGCCTTCGTCGACGCGACCGGCAGCCAGCGCCTTCTCGGCGCCCCGCAAGAAATCGCACGCAGCATCAAAGCGCAGATCAAGGACGAACTCAAGCTCACCGCCTCGGTCGGCGTCGCGCCCAACAAGTTCCTCGCCAAGCTCGCCTCCGACCTCGAAAAGCCCGACGGCCTGACCGTCATCCCGCCCGACCCGCAAGCGATCCAAATAATCCTCGACCCGCTGCCCATCAGCCGGATGTGGGGCGTGGGACCGGCAACCGAAGCCAGGCTCGCACGCCGCGGCGCACGAACCTTCGCCGACCTGCGACAACTCACCGAACAGCAGCTCACACAAGAGACCGGCGAAGACGCCTCACGCCTCTACCGACTGGTCCGAGGCATCGACGACCGAATCGTCGTCCCCGAGCGCGAAGCAAAATCCGTCGGCCAGGAGCAGACCTTCCCCGAGGACCTGCAGGACGCCGATCACATCCGCGCCATCATGCTCACACAGGCCGAGGACGTCGCGCGTCGCCTGCGTCACAAGCAATTTCTCACGCGCGGCGTCACCGTGAAGATACGCTTCGGCGACTTCCAGACCATCACACGCTCAACCACCCTCGACCGCCCCACCGACCTGACCGACGAGATCTACCGCCCCGCGATTGCGCTCTTCGACCACTGGACTCGTACCTCATTCCAGCCCGTCCGACTCATCGGTGTCACGGCTGGGCCGCTGACTCATGAGCCGACGCAGCAAGACCTCTTTGCCGACCCGATCCGCGAAAAGGCACGGCAGGTCGAACAGGCCCTCGATCAGATCAAGGAACGCTTCGGCAAACACGCCGTGCACCGCGGACAAACCCAAAACCCGCAGCGCACCTACGACCCACGCAACGGCTACGACAAGTAGCGACGATGAACACTTACGCAGCCCGACGCCACGATCACCGGCTGGGGAAGCTGCATATCAAAATCCGTGTTAGTAAGCCTCGGAATCAACCCCGCTCAACACACGCCCCACTCACACCGTCAGACCGCGCACCGCGAAAGGCACCGTCGAGTTGCCCACCATTTTGATGGTCGAATCGGTCGCATAGATAAACTTGCCATTGAACTGCACGTTGAGCTGATCCACCTTCGCTTTGAATGATGCGTCCAGCCCATTCTTGAATTCGAAGATCAGGTCGCTGGCGTAGTACGCCTCGGTCACCAGCAGCCGGTCATTGATCCATTGCCACTGATCCGAGCCCTTGGTCTTACGCAACGCCGTAAGAATCCGCTGCCCGGAAAACCCGTCCGTAAAACCCGACATCGTGACCAAGCCGATCGACAGCGTGACGTCCTTACTTGCAGCGAGGTCCGCTTCCAGTGTCAGCCCGTACTGCGGCAGAGGAATCGACCCGCCAACCTCGAACCGGTCGCGCACCGACTCGGTGAGGATGTTCGCATTGTTGTGCTCGCTTGGGTACTTCGCAGGGGTAATCTCATCATTCCCGTCATAGTCCCACGCCAGTCCCGCGACGCCCTTGATCTTCGGCGGACGCGCATAGCCCAGCCAAGAACCCTCGTCCCAGTTCAGCAGCATCCCCGGCTGGATATTCGACGAGCCCAGATTAATCGGCACGGCCGAATAGTTACGCATCATGATCCGCGAAAGCTTGTGCAGGTTGCTCATTGCCTTTTCCTTGTTTAAGTAGCGGTTGATCGAAGCGAAGAGAAAATTACCCACCCCGAGTGACAACTAGCTGTCACACCCGACGTACAAACTTTCAAAAATCTGTCTGGATGCGCACAACCCCGCAAAATGCCCCGCCCCAACGCCACACGAACTCAAAACTGCACGACTCCCTGCCCCGCCATTGCGCACCGACTGTGCGCGCAAGAAAAACCCCGCATGTGTGTGCGGGGCTCTAAAGCAAAATGAGAGATTAAACGGACCGATTCAATTAGTAGCGGTAGTGATCGGGCTTGTACGGGCCGTCCACCGGCACGCCGATGTAGTCGGCCTGGGCCTTGGTGAGCCTGGTCAGCTTCACGCCCAGCTGGTCAAGGTGCAGGCGTGCCACCTTCTCGTCCAGCGCCTTGGGCAGGATGTAGACCTTGTTTTCGTACTTCTTGTTGTTGGTCGCCAGCTCGACCTGAGCGATCGTCTGGTTGGTGAACGACGCGGACATCACGAACGACGGGTGGCCGGTCGCGCAGCCCAGGTTCAACAGGCGTCCCTCGGCGAGGATCAGCACGCTGTGGCCGTCCGCGAACGTCCACATGTCGTACTGCGGCTTGATGTTGGTCTTCTTGGCGATCTTGGCGAGCTTGGCCATCTGGATCTCGTTGTCGAAGTGGCCGATGTTGCCGACGATCGCCTTGTCCTTCATCTTCGCCATGTGGTCGGCGGTGATGATGTCGAAGTTGCCGGTGGTGGTGATGAAGATGTCGGCCGTAGAAACAACGTCCTCAATCACGGTGACCTGGTAGCCTTCCATCGCGGCCTGCAGCGCACAGATCGGGTCGATCTCGGTGACGATGACGCGTGCGCCCTGGCCACGCAGCGACTGGGCGCAGCCCTTGCCCACGTCGCCGTAACCGCAGACCACCGCGACCTTGCCCGACATCATGACGTCGGTGGCGCGGTTCAGACCGTCGATCAGCGAGTGGCGGCAGCCGTAGAGGTTGTCGAACTTGCTCTTGGTGCACGAGTCGTTGACGTTGATGGCGGGGAACAGGAGCTTGCCGACCTTGGCAAATTCATACAGCCGGTGCACGCCGGTGGTGGTTTCTTCGCTGACGCCCTGGCAGTCCGCGGCGACCTTGGTCCAGCGGCCGGGGTTCTCAGACAGGTTCTTGCTCAGCACCTTGAGGATCTCGCCCCATTCTTCGGAGTCGGACTCGGGGTTGAACGCGGGCACTTCGCCGGTCTTCTCACACTCGACGCCCTTGTGGATCAGCAGCGTCGCGTCGCCGCCGTCGTCGACGATCTGCGTCGGGCCGGCACCGTTGCCAAAGTCCAGCGCGACATCGGTGCACCACCAGTACTCCTCGAGCGTCTCGCCCTTCCACGCGAAGACCGGCACGCCCTGGGGCTTGGTGATCGTGCCCTTGGGACCGGCGACGACCGCGGCGGCGGCCTCGTCCTGCGTCGAGAAGATGTTGCAGCTCACCCAGCGCACCTCTGCACCGAGTTCCACCAGCGTTTCGATCAGCACCGCCGTCTGCACGGTCATGTGCAGCGAGCCCATGATGCGCTGGCCCTTGAGCGGCTTGGACGCGCCGTACTCGGCACGGCAGGCCATCAGGCCCGGCATCTCCTGCTCGGCGAGCATGATCTGCTTACGCCCCGCCTCGGCCAGGCCCTCGAGCACTTCGACGCTCGATCCGGGCTGGAGCTTGTACGAGATGCCGTTGGCGGCGGTGTCGATGGTAAGGTTTGCAGAAGTCGGAGCGGCGGAGGTTGCGGTCATGGTTTTCCCTTGTGTTGGGTGTTGGTTGTTTCTGAATTTGAAAATTTAGTGACGTGTTGCAGTCGTGATCAGTAAGGCCGGACCCGTCGCCTCGGGGGAAGGCGGCAGCGGGCGGCAGATAACGCGTCTAAAACCCGCAGCAGCGAACTGCTCGGTCAATGCGTCGGTCGTAAAACCGCTGCGAACCTGGCCCATCTGTCGGCGGAACGGCTCGCGGTTGTGCGCAAAGAGGTCAACAACAACCGCGCGGCCGCCGGGCCTGAGCACACGGTACATCTCGCGGATCGCCGCAGCAGAGTCCTGCACATACGTCAGCACAATCACGCACAGCGTCGCGTCGATCGACGCATCCTCGATCGGTAGCGAAACAAGATCGCCCTGACGCAGCTCAATGTTTGCAAGGTCATGTGTGCGCTGACGTGCCGCGGCGAGCATGGGCTTGGAGTTATCGATACCAATGATGTGCTCAACGTATGGCGACAACTCACGCGCCAGCGCACCGCTGCCGCAGCCCAGGTCCGCGACCGTCCAGTGCGACGGGATCAGCCCGAGCATGGCGTCGCGCGTGAAGGCCTGGCCGTAGAGCTCGTGCCGGATGTTGTCCCAGTGCTCGGCGGCATCGGCGAAAAACGCTCCCGCGTCCTGCTGCTTGTTCAAAACAAGCTGCTGCAGACGCAGCCGGTCCTGCTGAAGCGTCGCCCAATCCCCGGCCTGACCACGCGTGATCAGCCAGAGCTCACGCTGGGGCTGCTCAAGTTCATCGAGCACGACCTGATACAGATTCGTCGTCCCCTGCCGTCGGCTGATCGCCCAGCCCTCGTCCGCAAGGATCTTGAGGTGCCGCGACACCGTGGACTGGGGCAGCTGCAGGACATCACAAAGATCGGAAACCCCCAGCTCATGCTCCGCCAGCAGCGCCAACAGACGCAGCCGCGTGGCGTCAGCCAGTGAGCTCATCCAGCGCAAAAGCCGGTCGGGTTGGAGGGCGGGGGTTTGTGACATTTCATCAATCCGTTTATCCGGATAGATAAGTATATCGTCCATTCCCCCCAATTCCAGCGCAATAACTCACTGAATCTCAAATCATTCTCAAATTTTAGAGAATGAACGAAGCGGCCGATCCCGCGTCCTAGTGCTATGTAAAAACCCCCGGATAGCTACAATCTCATTGCACACCAATGCTTACGCAAAAACGAGCCAACCCGATCCTCCTGGTGCTCACGCTAGCGATGACCCTGACCGGGCTGGGCTGTCAGTATGAAACGCGGGTCCGCAGCACGTGGGATTCCTGGCGTCAGCTGGAGTGGGCCGACAACAAGCCCCAGTCCAAGGCCAGCGGGTCCGGCAGCGCCGCGACAACCGACCGCGGCTACGCGGTAGAGCTCGCTCGCTTCGAGGGCGACAGCAGCTATTCACAGGCCTATCAATTCGTCACCGCCACACGCCAGCAGACCGACCTCGCCCAGCTCTGGCACTCCACCAGCAACGGCATCACGACCCTCTACGCCGGACGATTCCCCGACCGTGACAGCGACGACGCCAAGGCCATGCTCCGACAGGCACGCAGCGCCAAGGTCAACGGCAGCCGACCCTTTGAAGACGCGAAGATCGTCAAGCTCACACGCGCAGAGGGCCAGGTCCTCGACCCACGCGACCTGCGCACACTCAAGGGCAAGCAGCTCTACACCCTGCAGATCGGCTACTTCGACCGCACCTACGGATCCAACTACCGACGCGCCGCCGAGACCGCCGTCGACGTCCTCCGCGAACAGGGCGAGCAGGCCTACTACTACCACGGCCCAAACCGCTCGATGGTCCTACTCAACGCCTGGAACTATCAACAAGCCTTCACTCTACAGGGCTCGGTCGATCGCTACAGCAACCTCGTCCGCGCCGTGCAGGAGAAGTACCCCTTCAACGTCCCCAACGGCCAGACGCCCAACGATAGCGCCGACCCCAATTCACGTGAAGACAGCCGGTCGTTCCTCGTGCCGATCCGGTGATGCGATCTATGGCGCCTTGTTTTCCTTGAGCAATCGCACCAGCAATTCAATCAGCGCCCGCTTGACCTCTTCCATCGCAGGGCAATCATCTCCCAGCAGCTTCCGCAGGCTCGTCACCGGCCGACCCGCGAGCCCGCACGGCACGATCAGATCAAAGTGCGAAAGGTCCGGATCTACATTGAGCGCCAGCCCGTGCATCGTCGTGTTCTTGCGAATACGCACACCCATGGCACAGAGCTTGGCCGAGCCGGCCTTGAGGCTTGTGCACTGAGGCTTGGAGTTTGTAGTGATAAACCTCTTGTCACTCTGACCCTCAAGCCCCAAACCACAGGCCTCAGGACTATCGCCCACCCACACGCCCGTGTTCCCGCACTCGCGGTGGCCGGCGATCCCCCATCCGGCGATCGTGTCGATCACCGCCTGCTCGAGCAGCCGCATGTAGCTGCTTAAGTTCAGCCCGAAGTCGCCGAGCTTGAGGATGGGGTAGACGACCAGCTGACCCGGGCCGTGGTACGTGATGTCGCCGCCGCGGTCGGTCTCGTGGGTGCTCACGCCCTGCTGAACCAGCTCTTCGTCGCTCGCCAGCAGGTGGTCGCGCACGGCCGGCCGCCGCGTGAGCGTGATGACCGGCGGGTGCTCGACCAGCAAAATCGTGGGCGGCGACTGCCCCTCAATGACCTGCTGGTTCAGGTCGCGCTGCAGCCCCAGACCCCTGTCATAAGACAGGGTGCCCAGCTCGCGGATCAGTATATTCGGGGCGTCGGTCAAAAATGGCTGCCTCAGGGCGCAAGCCCGGTCTATCCCTTATGATACGCGACTAATCACAGCCGACCCTTATGGCCCAGATCCACCGTACTGCTACCGTTGATGACCAGGCCCAACTCGCAGAGGATGTGGTCGTGGGCCCCAACTGCGTCATCGAAGGCGCGGTCAAAATCGGCGCCGGCACAAAGCTCATCGCCAGCGTCTACCTCAAGGGCCCCCTGACCCTCGGCACCGGCAACACCATCTACCCCTTCGCAACCATCGGACTCGAAGCACAGGACTGGAAGGCCGACCCCAACAACCCCGGCCCCGGCACCATCATCGGCAACGACAACATCATCCGCGAGGGCGTCTCCATACACCGTGCCTCTCGCGGAATCCACCCCACCTCCGTCGGCAACCACAACTACCTCATGGCTTGCAGCCACATCGCACACGACTGCATCGTCGGCAGCAACTGCATGTTCGCCAACTCCGCCCTACTCGGCGGGCACTGCCAGGTCGCCGACCGCGTCATCCTCGGCGGAAACTGCGGCGTACAACAATTCTGCCGCATCGGCCGCATGGCCATGCTCGGCGGCTGCGAAGGCATGACCGCAGACCTACCCCCCTTCTGCATGATCCACCACACCAAGCAGGTCTCCGCACTCAACCTCATCGGCCTCCGCCGCGCAGGACTCCGCCAACACATCAAGCCCCTCCGCGAAGCATTCGACCTCTACTACCGCAGCGGATACCCCGCCTCCAAGTCCCTCGCCCTCATCGACCAGCAGAGCGACGACCCCCTCGTCAAAGAATTCACCACCTTCATCCGACAGTCCGAACGCGGCGTCACCGGCTACGGCGAATCCTTCAAACACCGACCCTGGCTCAAGCCCGAGTTCTACCAGGACCCCAGCGGCGAAAGCTAATCCGACCCGTGCGCATATCATCCCTGCGATGCAGCGCAAAACGTGTCCCTGACAACCTTCACCAAGTGCGCAAAATCCCCGGCGCGCACAAATGAAATGCCCACGCTCCCTAAGCGCCGGCCTCGCCCGCACCAACCCATCCACCCCCACCCCCAGCCCCACCCCCAAGCCGGGCCAGAGCGAAGCGCCGGCCCGGGTCCCCACCCCACCCCCACCCCCACCAAGACCGCCGACCCCGTCGCCGACCTTGGTCTTTCATCCCCCTTCTATCAATCACCGCCGCTCGACTTTGCGCGCACAACTCGCGAACCCCTCACCCGCCCTGAGCGCCGGCAAGGCAACGCCACATAAAAAATCAGCCCATTCAAAACGCTTTATGAACCGTTTGTGCGAAGTATCAGACAAGGTGTAATCAAAATAGCGACAGAGCGCAACGACCCCGACGTGCGCCGGAAAAACAGAGGGTCGTAACAAGGCCTGTCCGACTCTATTAAATCCCCCTTTGCCTAGCCGCCGAGCGACGCCTCGGCGGTGGGTGCTGATGTGTGCGCGGGGAGGAGTCCGCCGCTGAATGTGTTGGTGGTTCGTCCGCCGCGACGTCGCGCGGCGGCTGGGGGACTAAACGAGGGGGACCTAAAAGTCTACAACCACGACCGATTTCATTAATAATGGTATCCGACACCTTTAGTTTCGACACCTTTAGTTTCCCATTAATAATGGTATCCGACACCTTTAGTTTCCCGACACCTTTAGTTTCCGACACCTTTAGTTTCCCCAATCGATCATATGCAACGATCTTGGTGAACAACAGATCGGCCGTGATGCTTGTCGGTGGGTACTCGACAACATCCAGCTACCGAAGAATGCCCGCGATGAGATGGAGGGTTGGTTGGTGAGTGATGAAGATGATGACGACGAAGACCCCACATAGAAAAAGCCGCGCTGTGGCGGCTTGGGTGAGTGGGGGTGATGTCGTAGGCAGCGTCGTATGAGTCATCAGGGGGTCAAAATGGGCTCAAAGCCCAAGGCGGAAGGTGTACTCATTCTTTGTCGCCAGAGTTTTTGGAAGGTATACGATACACTGCAATTTTTTTCATGTTTGAACTATATACTGCCACTACTTGCCGATCTGATGAGACCGCCATTCGTGGAGAATTGCTAGAGGTAAACCGCCCAAACTCGGCGACTGTATCTAGCCGTGCAATCCAGCTTCGCGTTTCTAAATCATAAATATCGATCGCCGAATTACCGGGGAATAGAATGTAGCCTGCGCATACAAATGTGACTATATATGCTCCTTCAACATATGGCCCCATATACTTATTTACATACCAATCGCCATCAAGTTGTATTAAATGAATAATGCAACTACGCTCTTGATATTCAATATTATTTGGTTTTGCCTGCCCATCACTCCATCCGGCATGAGTCTGAACTGTAAGATTTATGTCCCGTGTTGCTGCAGTATCCACAGGGACTCCATTGGATCCATCAACTAAAAACTGGGTAGCAGAACGCACAGTCGATCCGTTATCTTGCTTAATCAAGCTATTATAATCTATATATGAAGACCCATCATCAGACAGCCACGACGGGGTGTATTTGCTCCCTGTATTACGAATACCGCTCCTCACGGCTTGGCACCTAGCAAGGTCTACTATCAGAAAATGTTCGCCTATTCCGATATATGCGAATGTATTGCTCTCGCTTACTCGCATTGCCCCCCATTCTTCTGAATTACCAAAAAGTTGTGGAAGCTTCGCGTTTCGTTGCTCACGTGACTTTTTTCTCGTCGATTGATAAGAAATGATCTTCGGATTAGCCATATCTTCGATTGGATAACTGCGGACGCAGACCCCCTGCTCAACAAAACCATGTAGCCAATTAATCCGCTCTTGCCTTACCCATCGAGCAAGCGAGCTAGACCAGCAATCAACACTATAATTCAATCGCCCTGAACGAGGAGCATCTACCAGGGCATATCCAGCGAAAAGAGCAATGCTACCCATCAAGACTATAGACAAGGCTATCGCGCAATGCCGCAAACTCATCCCCGCATCTAATGAGTTCAAGGCACAGTCTTCTCCGCATTCCGGGCAAACTATGCTGCCAGCCCCCTTGATCTGATAAGAACAATTACGACAATAAGGACCGTCGATAGACGGAGTTTTTTGTTGCCTACGAAAAATAAGCAATGCTCGCCATGCAAATAATAGTGAAAATATGCAAAGCGCAATCTCGGGCCAATACCACACCAATGCGGACCAAAGATCTAGCCGCTCTTCTAGCTCTGTTGTGACTAAGTACTGACCATCTGACGATAATGTAAAATCTGAGAACTCGATGAACTGACTTGCATCAATAACAATTTCCGCTTCGACCGATTGGTCCCCCGGGTTTTTAATTACATCTCGTGGATGGCCCCAAGCATTCTGTGACATCGCCACGCATGCAAAGAACAACGCCATTATCCGTAACGCCTTAGGGTGCATAACTTATTAATCGGTCGAATCCATCAAATATCTTGAACGCTCAAGAAGGATGCGCCGTGAAGATGGGGGTCAGAAAAGGGGTCGGGGTCAGAAAAGGGGTCGGGAGTCGATTTCTAGGGGCATGCCCTGATTATACCCGAAACGCTCGAAACGCTTTCAAAAACGACTCCCGACCCCTTTTCCGACCTAGCCGCCGAGCGACGCCTCGGCGGTGGGTGCTGATGTGTGCGCAGGGGGAGTCCGCCGCTGAATGTGTTGGTGGTTCGTCCGCCGCGACGTCGCGCGGCGGCTGAGGGACCAAAACGAGGGGGACCTAAAAGTCTACAACCACGACCGATTTTCATTAATAATGGTATCCGACACCTTTAGTTTCCGACGAAGGAGGTCAATGGGCGTTCAAAGCCCAAGGCGGGAGGTGAACTATTGAAAAATCATAGCGAAAATCAGGCAGCTAAATGTCTTTGCGAAACATGGCAAAGGTACGATAGTGTTCACGCAAACAAATTAAGTATGTTCGGGCACGTGTGAGAAGCTCGTCTGGTATATCAAGTGCATCAGTATGGCCTGATGAAAATTTGGAAGCGATTCCTTGTAAGTGTTCAAGAATAGTGCTCTCATATTCTTCCATCGCCATTCGAACATTCGCAATGCCAGGATAATCTGGCAGGTAGTCATCGACAGCACTGTCTCCCAAACAACCAAGTAAAACGTAGGGATTCGTGGATTCACCAAATATGACATCAAGTGATTCTTGCAATCCTTCTGGTATTGGGTACTTACCTAATATTTTCCATTCGTGTGTCATTACTTTCTCTGCAGGAGGTTATTCATCAACTTTAATTTGCCAATTATACCTCTCGTTAGTGAGATTGTGAGGTCTGAAAAGGGGTCGGGAGTCGATTTCTAGGGGCCATGCTCTGATTATACCCGAAACGCTCGAAACGCATTCATAAACGACTCCCGACCCCTTTTCTGCCCCTAACTTTGTCGGCAGAGGGCACGTTGTTGTCCATGTCAATAATGTTATCCGACACCTTTAGTCCCCCCGTTAACAGTAGCCGCCGGGGGTCATGCGAAGCGATCGGGCCATCCATACAGCGTATCAACACGAATCGGCCTAGTGAATGGGGTCTGACCCCTTTTCCGCCCCTGACCCCTTTTCCGCCCTGGTAGCAATAGCCGCCGGGCGTAATGCGAAGCGATCGGGCCATCAGCACAGACTATCAACGCGAGTCACTCACGTCAATGGGGTCTGACCCCTTTTCTTCCCGGGGGTCATGCGAAGCGATCGGGCCATCCATACAGCGTATCAACACGAATCGGCCTAGTCAATGGGGTCTGACCCCTTTTCTTCTCCTTGTAGTAATGGAATGGCGGAAGGCGGGCTCAATCTGCGTCACCAGTGCTCTGTAGAAACCCTCCCCTTTAGGTTCCCCCTGCTACTGACCTATGAACTTATACTCAAAATTGGCGACAAAATCTTTCTCAAATACAAAAACACAATAAGCGACAGATTTAACACCTTCCATGTGTTCTGTATACAAGTAAAGCTGGCCTTCATTTTTTACAGCCGACGGCTCCCCCATTATCTTTAAAACAGTTTCTCTTTGTATTTTCCCAGCCATATTGCGCATCTCTAATGTACACAATAAATTGAAGTACAAGCTGTTGCAAAAGCGATTTTTATCCCTGCCATGGGTAGTTGCACTAATAGATTGTAATTCTTTGTCATGAATTTCCTGTCGATTCATATTACCTACAACGCCATTTGGTCCTTTACCAGAGCATCCGAGTACAAAAATTATGCAGAGAATCACAATGAAAAAGTTAATTTTAATCATCATTTATCTTCCTTGCAGTTATTGTACAATTCAACCCTTTGTTCGGGAAACCACATCCATCTCCCAGGAGTCATTTCCCATACATATCGACACATGTACATAACCATAACTTGACAATGACGTTTTGCACAGCACCCTTCATCTCTTCCCCCCAGCGGCAATCCCTTAAATTGTGAGCAAGGCCCTTCTTTCGTTGCAAACTCAATTTTATACGCGTTTTGATTTTCACTACATGGCTTAGTTGGTGGCGGAGGAGTGACTCCGCACATACAGACAGTATCATCGGGTATAACAAATGGAACTCCGTTGGTTCCACTCGGGTCCACGCCCCCGTACATCACATGGTAGGCCGCATAGGTGTTCATCCCGTCGGGGTAGGCGAGGGGGTCGCGCTGCAAGAATCTTCCCGTCAGCGGATCTAGCATGCGGGCGCGGTTGTAGATCAGGCCGGACTCGTTGTCGTGCATCAGGCCCTGGAAGCCGCGGTCGTTATCGTAGCTGGAGGTGCTGGCGGAGCCGGAGAACGACGCGGTCATCACGATGCGTTGGCCGTAGGGCGTGTAGCGGTAGCGTTCGATGACCGTGCCGGCGTTGTTCAGCAGCGCGATGACGCTGAAGCTCGCGTCGCTGAGGTAGTACTGCTC